>Ga0214919_10000001_pt1 | contig 465967 bp, 470 predicted proteins | sample LL1503_MetaG_FD_177994 | JGI IMG/M metagenome (GOLD analysis project Ga0214919, IMG submission 177994) | Freshwater microbial communities from Lake Lanier, Atlanta, Georgia, United States - LL-1503 | ecosystem: Environmental > Aquatic > Freshwater > Lake | place: USA: Georgia | collected... | reverse complement strand
GCCAGTTGATCCTGTACCTAATGGTCCTGTAGTGCCAGTTGGTCCAGTTGACCCTGTTCCTAATGGTCCTGTAGCACCAGTTCTTCCAGTTGGACCTGTTGATCCAGTACCTAATGGTCCTGTAGCACCAGTTGGGCCAGTTGGTCCTGTACCTAATGGTCCTGTAGCACCAGTTGAACCAGTTGGGCCAGTTGATCCTGTACCTAATGGTCCTGTAGTGCCAGTTGGTCCAGTTGACCCTGTTCCTAATGGTCCTGTAGCACCAGTTCTTCCAGTTGGACCTGTTGATCCAGTACCTAATGGTCCTGTAGCACCAGTTGGGCCAGTTGGTCCTGTACCTAATGGTCCTGTAGCACCAGTTGAACCAGTTGGGCCAGTTGATCCTGTACCTAATGGTCCTGTAGCACCAGTTGGCCCAGTTATACCCGTTATACCCGTTACTCCAGTTGGTCCTGTTGCTCCTGTTGCTCCAGTTGGACCATCAGTACCAGTTGCTCCAGTATTAGATGCAGCTCCAGGCATTCCAGTACAGCCAGTTGGGCCAGTAGGTCCTATTGAACCTGTAGCACCTGTTGGTCCAGTTGGACCAGTCCCTAATGGCCCAGTTGAACCTGTAGCACCAGTTGCACCAGTTGGGCCTGTGGAGCCTGTACCTAATGGCCCAGTTGAACCTGTAGCACCAGTTACACCAGTTGAACCTGTTAATCCAGTTGGGCCAGTTGCTCCTGTACCTAATGGCCCAGTTGCTCCAGTTATACCTGTTGGGCCTGTAGAGCCTGTTCCTAATGGCCCAGTTGCTCCAGTTGAACCATCAACTCCAGGTTTACCATCCACTCCAGCTAATCCAGCTAATCCACCTGACCCAGTACAGCCAGCACATCCAGCTAACCCTGTAGGCCCTATTGAACCTGTAGCACCTGTATTAACAGCTGTACCTGGTAAACCAGTTGGGCCAACTGTACCTGTCGGGCCAGATAATCGAAGACAAGGTGTAGGACCAAAGGGAGGAAATGGTGGCGGACAAGGAGGATAAGGCGGGCAAGAAGGAAATCGAGGTGGATATCTAGACATTTAACTAAAATATGTTAGATTAAAATATTTTAGTTAAATACTTCTTTTATCGGTAAATATACGATGAAAATATGATATATATTCATAGTAAAATGTGTAAATATTTTTGATTTGTAAATTTCAAGGTGAGAAAACTTTAAATTCTATTAGAAGTAGTTCCTACACTTATGTAAAAGTATTTAAAGAAGCACATATATATGGAGTACCGAGGCTTGGCAGATTTATATATTCAAATGTTACAATATTTGGTACATTTACATCAATTATTTGGTTTCCAATATAAGAAGTTTTTATTTGTGTGCCTGCTGTGTTGGTAACAAGAGCTTTATTCAATATAGTTGAAATAGGTGCTGCACGTAGATATAGTCTATAAACACCATTAATTCTAGGATTAAGTATATTTATACCACCAATAGTTGAACCTGTTGTAATGGTAAGTTCAAACTCTTTTAAAGTTTGACTTGAGGCATTAAGCTGAAAAAGGAGCACCCCAGGAGAGATGGTCGACACTTGAGTTACGCTCGTCTGAGTCTCGGTCAATTGTATAGCATTACACGAAATTAGACCAATAAAAGGATTACAAGTTATTCCAGCAGTCTTTCTAATAGGACCTACATCACTTATAGAAGTGGAGCTAAAATTGAGATAATGGATTGCATTTGCGTTACTATTATTTGTAGTATATCCGTTTTGAGTTATTGTATTTGTTGTTATTGTATCGCTGAGAGTTATTGTTGGATTTGAAGTTGCTGATAATTTTGGGTCTAAAATGATAGTCCTTGATGCGGCTGTGGTATCATATAGACTTAAAATACCTAAATCAAACTTACTCGTTCTATTGGGATATGTAATAAGCAATGTAGAAGGGATAACCCACACACCGCTCCCCATATAAGCGCTGTCTGTTCCGTTACATCTAAAAAAGAAAGCGTCACTATCGCCATTTGTAATAAATTCTAATCTTGGCGGTGTATTATTTGCGATACTATCCTCGCCGCCACTCGTTAAAATAACTTGTTCTGTAAATGGGTCTGGTGGTTGCGACCAATTATTCGTAGTTAAAGTCAATCCAACGCGACCAGATAAATAACATTCTACATTTTTAATTGTTGGTAATACAGATGGGTCAGTATAGACACTAAAAAATCCATCATCGGCTAAATAGCCACCAGTAATTTTATTAGGAGCGCCTACACTAGGATTGGTTGAATAAAAACCATCAGTATAAAAAGTTGCACTAGTTGAAGTAAATGTATCATTTAATATAATGCTATTAGATGAAATTATATTAGTAAGATTAGGAGTGGTTAAATTGTCTTTAAGAAAAATAGAAAGGTCGCTAGTATTACCAACAGTTAAAACTTGTTGTAAACTCTGGGGTCCTACTCCAGTTGGTCCTGTACAGCAAGGTCCAGTTGGTCCAGTTGGTCCAGTTGGTCCAGATGGCCCAGTTGGTCCAGTTGGCACAGATGGATCTGACCTATAACCAAATAACCATACAGATGGACTTTCATTATCTGAAATTAATGATACATAATCATTATAATATGGAAGAGTTATCTGTGCAGTATTTGTTGGAGGACTAGTCTGTGTGTCTATAAATGACCCGTTTATAATTAATGGTGTATATATAATATCATCAAAAAAATAGGCAATATTGTTTAATATAATTGCATTATTTGATACTGTAGTAGTAAAAGTACCCCCTATATAGATATATTTATCTGGTGAAGGAGACGATGCCATTGAATAGACTGACCCATTTACCCCATAACGAATTGCAGATGGATTTGAATTTATTATTTGACTTAATACATTCGAACTTATAGTAATCTTAGCTACACTACCAAATGGTAATGAGCTATTTGATGTGTTAGTAAATGTACCACCAATATATACTGTTGTATTCGTTGAATCTACTTTGACACTATTTACTACATTATCTACACCTACATCAGTAGAATAGGTTATTGGAATAAAGCGATTTGGAACTGAAACAATATCTAATAATGCGATTCTATTTAGATTAGCTTGTAAAGATCCAGTAAATGCGCCACCTACATATATATTTGAACCAGACTTACTAAACGACTTAACAGAGTCATTTACACCATTCGCCCCATACACATATAATGTTTGTCCTGATGTAGCTCCTGAAAGGCCATTTGGACTACTTACAGTAATCGTTGTTTCTGTAGGCGATGGTGTACCTGCTGTTATACCTATAATATATACATAATCATATCCTATACCTGTTCCTTGTATTATTGAACCATGAGTTAAATTAATATTATTATTTGAAGTGTAATATATTTGATCACCACCATTATCACCAGTTGATACGAATGATTGACGTGTAATAATTGGATACCATAAATAAGCTACAGCATTCCAGCGTGCCATATAGTTCGCTTCTGTTGTACTTATTGCTGTAAAGTCACCACCAACATAATAATTATCTCCATCTACCACTATAGTATTAACTATACCATTTAATACTGGTATATCAGATGACATTGGATTCCACACCCCTGTAATATCTGGTATAGATACTACATTACTACATAAATTGGCATAGGGTGATGTTAAATCATATGAATATGTAAACTCGCCACCAACTATTATATTTCCAGATGATGTTATGACTGCGACGGCATATACTGTACTATTAACACCATTTGCTCCTGTACTTAACGGTACTCCAGCACTAACTGATGATGGTATTGTATCTACAAAGGTAGTTGGATTGTTATCATCAAATGTCAAAATTTTACCAATAGCAATTGTTACATATGGCGGACCTGTAGATCCTATTGATGCGACTGTAAAATAACCACCAATATATACTAATCCAGTAGAACTATTATATGTTAAAGCATTAACTGGACCATCTAAATCATTATTAACTACCATTTGATTATATACACCTGTTAAATCATAATATGTTAGATAACTGTAGGGACTTGTAAAAAATCCACCAATGTATAGATAGTCTGTAGTAGTACTATATGCTAAAGCATTTACCTGTTCACCAACACCTCCACTTAGATTATCCCACACTGATGCGTTTGTCTCCCATCTTGCTACATAACCTACTGAGGTAGTACCTGCATTTGTAAATGCGCCACCAAGAAACAAATATGGATTTGGTGTGTTTAATCCATTATACGCGAAAGCATATACTACATTATCAACTCCTGCTCCTGATCCGTCATCTAATGCACTCCAAATATTGTTTATAACATCATATAATGCTACATTGTTTACACCTACTGTACCTCCAGCACTTACAAATGCCCCACCAGCATATACATTTCCAGAAGTATCTAATTGAAGAGCATATACTGGCCCGCTAACACCATTTATATTGTTAGTATCAATTATTGGTATCCACTGATCATTAGCAGTATCATATTTAGCAATATTATTGGCAGTTATTACACCTTCTGATATAGCTGTAAATTGACCACCAACCCATAGGTTATCTGCAGACCATATTAATGCTCTAACTGTATTATTTGTTCCATTTAATTTAGTTCTTGAATCAATAAGAGCATACCATTTATTATCCGTTTTATATACAGCTATATTATTTGCGGTAATTCCGCCAGCACTTGAAAATGAACCGCCAACATATATATTACCTGCAGTATCTGTTGTAGTTGCATACACTATACCATTCACTCCATATGGGTCTCGTGTTTGAGCAAGAGGATTCCAACTTAAGAATAATGGATCTGGGTTGAAGGTTGCTACATTATTTATAGGAACATTACTACCTGTGGCCCATAGACCGTGAACTTCTACACCATATGTTACATTAGTACCACCAGTAATAATTATATTATTCGTTGTATCAAACTTAACTGCATAGACGTTTCCTGTGCCTACTCCACGTATATCTGCATTCCAAGCTGAGGTGTTAAAATCATATTGTGCTAACTTTTCACTGATACTTGCATTTGCTGTGAATAATCCACCAAGATACAATGAACTATTATATAAATCTAAGGCTCTTACAATATTGGTAACAATTAGTGTTGTATAGTCCCAAGTAGAAGAAGTTAAATCAAATATAACAATATAATCTGCTGGCTGCAAACCTCCAGCATCTATATTACGAAAATCACCACCAAGATATAATTTATTATTAGAAACATTATAAGCCATAGCATATACAGTAGCATTATCCCACTGGCCGCTGCTATCCAATACTCCAGGAGTACCAGTACCACCAGTACTTAAAGTGAGCCATGCTACTGGACCAGGATCATAATATGATATATTATTTGCGATAACTCCCAATGAACCATCCCAATTAGTATATTGATAACTTCCACCAACATATAATATACTACCTTCATACCATAATGAATATACTGGACCACTTACACCGTTAGTACCTGGAGGTGGTACCCACTGTATATTTAACTTGTCCCATCTAGCAATATTATAAACTGTAATTGTTCCACTTGCAACAGTATCAAATAACCCACCAACAAATATATATTGAGGATCACTTGTTAAGGCATATACTGGTCCATCTGTTCCAAACACTCCTGACCCAATTCCATTCTCTAATCCTTCCCAAGTGTTAGAAGGTATACGCCATCTTACTATATAATTAACTTGTGTATGTCCATTTTCTACTGTTGTAAAATTTCCACCCACATATAAATATATGCCATCAAGCCATAAAGCATTAACTGCTGCATCTGTTCCTTCTGTATTTTCTCTTTCATTTGGAGAATTTGGATTAACCCAACTTGTTGCTAATGGCTCCCATTTTTCAGCTACTCTATCATACCTTGCGATATAATGCGCATCTATTCCAGCTACTGATGTAAAATTGCCTCCTATGTATATATAGTTTGAGTCATATGCAACAGCATTTACAGTTCCACCAGATGTGCCATATGGTCTAATAGCTGGGTTTTGAACTGCAGATAATGTATTTGTGCCTGTACTAAGTTTAGCAATATTTGTCATTGGAACTCCATTCGCATCTGTAGTAAAATTGCCACCAAGTATTACCTTTGACACACCTGCTACTAATGTATTTACTTGAGCACTACCCCCATCTACACCTCCTATTGGACCTCCTCCCTGTCTTACCCAATTACTTCCATTATATTTTGATATATTATATGCAGTTTCACCTTGTGTTGAACTTGTAAATTTGCCACCAGCATATAAAGAACCACTATTTAGAATTGTTCTTACAGAATTTCCAGCTGTATATGTGAAACCACCATCTATATCACCTATATATGTACCAGTTACACCTGAAGCTACTATCATTCCTACTGGATTTGAATCGAATGTTGTAAAATCACCTCCTGAATATACTACAGATGGCGTACTTGATTCGATTGTATACACATTTCCGCCACCACCATATGCACCATTTATACCAAATGAATAGTAATCTGTAGTAATTGTTGGTATATTATTTACAATTGTAAGTTGTGTTCCAGTAGGGCTTGCTCCTATGGAATAAGGCGTCGATGACTGAAATAATACAGTTGAACCCGCTGAACCTGTTGGACCAGTAATGCCAGTAGAACCAGTTGATCCAGTTGGACCTGTTATTCCAGTTTCCCCTTTCTGACCAGTTGGACCTGTTATTCCAGTTTCCCCTTTCTGACCAGTTGGACCTGTTATTCCAGTTTCCCCTTTCTGACCAGTTGGACCTGTTATTCCAGTTTCCCCCTGCTGACCAGTTGGACCAGTATAACCAGTAGAACCGATATAATCTAGATCCAGCCGTAAATTATGATTTGTATCGACCCACAGCGTACCCGCTGCACTAAACGGCAATGATGCCTGTGCTACAAAATTAACATATGTTGGATCAACACCTCCTGACAATGTCAGTTTACCACTCGAAGCATCATAGTTGAAACCAGATTCTCCTGTAAGACCGTTGGGCCCAACATAGAGAATTGCACCGAGTGGCGATGTAATATTGAAGCTTGGCCCTGTCGGACCTGTTCCCGCTGGCCCAGTTACTCCTGTTGCTCCTGTTGGACCTGTTCCCGCTGGCCCTGTTACCCCTGTTACTCCTGTTCCTTGAGCTCCTGTCGGACCTATTAGTCCTGTAACACCTATCGGTCCAGTTGGGCCATAGAATACAGGTGGACAGGGTGACGGACAAGGTGGATAATAATTTAAACCACCAGTTGTATAGTTACATTGATAATATGCCATCTTCTATTAAAAAGACTATATATAATTAAATAATCTTTTTACACAAATAAAAGAGTATTTAATTATATTGCGATTATATCGCAGTTATATCGTGGTTATATTATGATTATAATGCTGTTAAATTTTGAATTATAAATGTTAGCCTAGAATTAGTTGCTGAATCAGCTGCGGTGTTGGTGTTAGAGAGGCTAACACCTGGTAGGATTGCGTATAATTGTAAATAACAAGGTGTTCCTGCTGGAATAGTCGTGCCTAAATTAAAATAATCAGTAAATGTACTAGTAATGCTCACTCCTGATGGCGAAACACTATCAGAGAAATATTCATATAGATTTGACGATTCATATCTAAAAGTGTATGCTAAGTAATATGTTGTGGTTGATGGAATATATAATTTAAAATATAGAAATACTCCATCCGCAGCCCCCGTAAATAGAATATCATAGGTAGCTGTTACTTGAAATATTTTTAAACCACCACTTGGAGCATTAAATAGTGTCCCATTTGTTAGTGAACCAGCAGTTGAATTAATTGGCACACCAATACCGGTCCATGGCGGTGGGAGCGTGGATTGATCATATATTGTTAAATTATTTGGAATTGTCCCAGTTACGAAATAATTTATATTTGGCGAAGCGGCACTAATAAGAAATGCTTTAACTTGAACCGCTGAAGAAATATCTGATGGACCACCATAAAATGGAAAAGCTGCAGTTCCTCCAACTGCTATATTTGTTAATTTTACTTCAATATAATCATTTGCTACTAAGGTTAATAGGGTTGATGCTTTAAATAAAGGATATGTGTTGGTCACGTTGCTGCTGTCACCATAACCTTGAGATGTAGACGCAAGTGCAATTGCAGTTGCCGAGCCATTTTTAAAAAAAGCAATCGTAGCCTCCACCCGTGGAGTACCTAGGCTAAATAAATCAGATTGAATACTTACATCAATATAGTATGTTCCTGACGTAGTTACAGTTAATCTAGAATTGTTTACAATTGACATACCCGATGGTATTGACCCAGTAAACCCAGTACCATTAAGTGGAAGTGTAATAGGCGATGTCCCGCCAGGTGCGGCAGTTCCACCTGAATAAAACTCACCAAATGCTGAAACAAGTGCGCCTTGTCCTGCTGGGCCTGTTGGGCCTGTACAACAAGGTCCAGTTGGTCCTGTTCCTAATGGTCCAGTTGGTCCAGTTCTACCAGTTGCTCCTGTTCCTATAGCTCCTGTAGGGCCTGTTCCTAATGGTCCAGTTGGCCCAGTTGGTCCTGTTCTACCAGTCGGTCCAGTTGCTCCAATTGGCCCTGTAGCACCTGTGTAACCAGTTGAACCAATATCTGATGCGACTAGTTTGATTGAAATAAAATTGGCAGAATATTCTGCCGCTACAGTGGAGTCAGTTACTTCTAATGTAATAGATATTATATCACTAATTGTTAATAATGCTATAAATGGAGAATTTGCGTGATATACAGGTACAAACCCATAAATACTGACATCGCCAGCTTCCTCAGATGTCACAACAGGTTTTGTAGGTGTAGTATAAGTGCTTCCTGTAATTTGTGAACCATTTTTTAATATTTTTGATATTGCTGACCAAGCAGGGGGGGAGGTACTTGAAAAACCGCTAGTTATTGTTGTATTGTAGGCTATTTCATAATAGCCTGTTTTTGGTATTGTAAAAGTTGTAAATGTTCCATTTGCAACAATACCACCTGCAGAGACTAGTTGTGTTGGAAAATTAAGAGTTACTGGACTTATACTAGTAATAGTCACAGCTGCTCCAGAATAATAATAACTCGTTACTATATTTGAAGCAGATGATGCTGCTCCAGTTGGACCAGTTACTGTACTTGAAGTACCAGTTGGCCCAGTACAGCAAGGTCCAGTGGCCCCTGTTATTCCAGCTGCTCCAGTAGGGCCTGTTCCTAGTGGTCCAGTCGGCCCTGTTCTACCAGTTGCTCCTGTTCCTATAGCTCCTGTTGGGCCTGTTCCTAGTGGTCCAGTTGGCCCTGTTATTCCTGTTCCTGCTGGTCCTGTTGGTCCTGTTATTCCAGTTCCTGCTGGTCCTGTTGGCCCAGTTACTCCTGTTCCAGCTAGCCCAGTTACTCCTGTTGGTCCTGTTATTCCTGTTCCTGCAGGTCCTGTTGGCCCTGTTATTCCTGTTCCTGCTGGTCCAGTTGCTCCTGTTATTCCTGTTCCTGCTGGTCCAGTTGGGCCTGTTATTCCAGTTCCTGCTGCTCCTGTTGTTCCTGTTGGTCCTGTTGGTCCTGTCGGACCTGTTCCCGCTGGCCCAGTTACTCCTGTTGCTCCTGTTGCTCCTGTTATTCCAGTTCCTGCTGGTCCTGTTGCTCCTGTCGGACCTGTTCCCGCTGGCCCAGTTACTCCTGTTGCTCCTGTACAGCAAGGTCCAGTCGTTCCTGTTGGCCCAGTTACTCCTGTTCCAGCTAACCCAGTTACTCCTGTTGCTCCTGTTATTCCTGTTCCTGCAGGTCCTGTTGGCCCTGTTATTCCTGTTCCTGCTGGTCCAGTTGCTCCTGTTATTCCTGTTCCTGCTGGTCCAGTTGGGCCTGTTATTCCAGTTCCTGCTGCTCCTGTTGTTCCTGTTGGTCCTGTTGGTCCTGTTGGTCCTGTTCCCGCTGGCCCAGTTACTCCTGTTGCTCCTGTTGCTCCTGTTATTCCAGTTCCTGCTGGTCCTGTTGCTCCTGTCGGACCTGTTCCCGCTGGCCCAGTTACTCCTGTTGCTCCTGTTCCTAATGGTCCAGTTGCTCCTGTAAATCCGGTTGCTCCTGTTCCTGCTGCTCCTGCTGCTCCAGTTGGTCCTGTTGGGCCAGATAAACGAAGACATGGTGTAGGGGGGAAAGGAGGGCAAGGAGGATAAGGAGGGCAAGGAGGGAAAGGAGGACAAGGAGGACAAGGCTGAGGGCATTGCGGGGCGCCTATTGGATAATAAGTTACACAATTCGGCTCACAATTATAGGCCATATCTACTAATTAATTTATGTTTTAATAATATATAATATCGCGGTATTACAGTCATTTGTTAGATTTGGTAGATTAAATGTAGTTGAACCATTACCTTCACCATAGTATATTCCAACTGTATTAAACAGGGCCGCATAAGTAGTTCTAGATACTTCAGATCCATCACACGGTAAGTAGCCTGCAGGAGTTGAGCCTGTTGTATTTGTAAGAATTACACCAACTGAAGGTGTTTGAATGGGCGGATAGTTTAGAATTTCTAGTTGTATAATTTCTGGTGGGCACGGAAGGTTAGATGGTGCTGGCGGGATAGGATATGGTAATGGCTCAGGTGGAGGAGGACAAATAGGTGTCTGATACTCAAGAATAGGTCTTGGAAGACACATCGAAATTGCACAGATGGGAATAACAGGGACAGGCATAACCTGTTCGCAACAGATGGTATTATATCGGGCTAATTTAGATCGGAATGCCATTCTAATACAAGAGAACTTTTATTAGATCTACTTTAGAACTTACTATTTATATATTTATACTGTAGGATTCATAAACAAAAACAAAAATAATTTTTATATTTGTGTTTGTATTTGTGTTTGTATTTGTTTTATATTATTTTATCATTTGTTTAACCTATTATTTAGGCAACAACGACAGGCTTCTTCTTCTCAGGAAGGACATAGAGCTTGTAGAGGTAGCTCTGGATGTTGCGGTACGTGAGCGTCTCACCCTCCTTGACGCCAAGAACCTTGCGCATTGCTACGTCAGGGTGAATCGTGTGACCCTTCTCAGCATCCTTGAGCTTGTGGCTATCGACGTAGGCGCTGAAGGCACGCGTCACATCAGCAGGCGTCATCTGCGAACCTTGCGTCTTGCCAAGGAAAGTGCAGAGCTCGCTCTTAAGTGTTACAGGGGTCGTGAAGATCGTGGGGCGCTTCTCCTTTGGTACGCCATCCTCACCCTCCTTCTTACTGCGGCGGCGGCGGCGACCAGCCTCCTTGACCTCCTTTGCGACGCGCTTTTGGAGGCGTTGAAGCGTCTTGATGTTGGCAACGGCCTCATCGCGGATCTTTTGGTGAGAGACAACTAGAGCGGCGATTTCTTGTTCAACCGTCTTGGCCTCAACTACGACTGCTGCCTCAGCAACGGCAGACACAACGGGGGCGGCAGCTACAGGGGCAGCAGAAGCTGCGGCAGGAGCAGAAGCAGGGGCAACTGCAGGCTTGCTCTTCTTAGCAGCCTTCTCTACAACAGGGGCGGCAGCCGCAACTGGGGTAGGCACTGCTGCAACAGCAACACCAGTGACATCGGATTTCTTGGAGACACGCTTGGCGACAGGGGTAGACTTGTTCATTGTACTAGTACCGGTGGTATTCTGAGACATCTTTAAACGCGTTATGCCTTCTAATGTGGTTATTCCGACAATCAAATTTTATGATAGAATTTGGCAATGGCACCTAAGGCACCCTCAGATGACACTTTTTTTTATTGAAATGACTCGATACGGACGGGATATTTAAAGCTCTGGACGCGAATTATCCCTTATTATATCTATTATGCTAATAATTTTAAACCATCTGTAAGTATTATTTTTAGAGTTGTAATATATTTAACGATATAATCTCTTATTTGATATAAATATACATTTCAATAAAAAAAAGTTAGACTATTTTTTATTCAAAAAATTAACAAACACTTTATATGAAGTAGAAATACAAATTATATTTTATGATAAGGATATGGTTAAAATAAAATTTGACGAGAAATTTGGACATTAGATAAAGACATAGAACTATTAAAATGTCCTCCAGCGTAGTATACCCTTCCAGCTTTACCTCCAAGAATATCACTATCAGCGCTCCTAAGTCGCTGCCAAGTGGTGCTAAGCAAGCCTACCTTAACTATGGTGGCGAGCGACTCGTTATGCAAACGGCGGTGGCAATGTCTGTCCCGTTCGGTCTTAATGTAGCTGATAAGTTTGGCCCAGCAGAGTATTCTGTTGAGCTTTCCTTCCGTGGCAATGAGCAGCGTCCAGAAATCAAGGAGTTTATGGATGTAATTGCCCAAATTGACGAAAAGCTCCTCGAGGAGGGTGTCAAGAATAGTAAGTCCTGGTTCAAGGGTGATCTTGGTCGAGATGTAGTCAAGGCATTCTACACTCCTTCGCTCAAGTACAGTAAGGATAAGGAAGGCAATGTTCTCAACTACCCTCCTAATATCAAGCTCAAGCTTCGTAAGGTTAACAATGATTTCGAGGCTAAGTTCTACGATATCAATGGTAGTCCTTATAAGGGCATTCCTGTAGAGGACCTTCTTGTCAAGGGTGTTCAGGTGACGGCAATTGTTGAGTGTGCTGGTGTTTGGTTTGCTGGCTCTAAGTTTGGTCTCACTTGGCGTGCTAAGCAGATTGCCATTCACAAGCTTCCTGAAAAGATTGCTGACTTTGCATTCAAGGGTCTTGGCTCTAGCACGGCACGAGCGGCCTCTGCTGCTGCTGCAGAAGACGATGAAGCCGAGGATGAGGCTGCGGATGAGAATGAAGTAGATGATGATGCAGCATTCCGTGCTCCTCCTCAAGCTCAGCAGAAAGCTTCTGTAGTTACTGCTATGATGCCGCAAGCGCGCGCTCCTGCTCCTGCTCCTGCTCCTGCTCCTGCTCCTGCCCTTCCTGCGGCTACTACAGTTGATGATGAAGAGGGTGATGATGTAGAGCCTGTACCTGCTCCTAAGAAGACGATTGTCAAGAAGAAGATTGTCACTAAGAAATAGTAGGCTTTTAGGAAAAGTCCCCAAAAGAAAAGAAAATATATTATTTTTGTTAGATATTCTATGTGGTTACAAACTGAACACCTTTGCCATCCGCACAAGTAAATACCGAATGTGGAACACCAACATTTACTGTTGCCATTTGTAACTGTATAACTGATAGAGGAATTACAGGAGGAATGTAAGGTTGAAATGGTTCATATCTCAGTTGTCTAACTTGTAAAAGTTGCCCATATATTGTATTCGCTATCATTGTACTATTATTAATTGTACTTTGAACTGTACTATTAACAAGTGCTGCTTGATTACATATTAATTGTTGTTGTAATCCATATAGTAAAAGAGATCGTTCAGATGTTCTAGTACTATTATTTATAACAGGTGTTAAAGATGAAATTGATGATAGAAATTCATTTGTAGTACATACAATGGGATTACAGCAATTTTCTACAGGGCCAGGTGGTTTATATGAATAACAAAAACGAGATTTATTTGTATAACTATTTATAGTTGAATACACATTGTTACAACTCATACTAAAAATAGGTTATATTTTTGTTTTAAGCTGAAAGCTCTAAGGCGGCCATATATTTAATTTTCATTATCTGAATCAGGAATATCAGTAATGATTGAATCCGTATCTGGGTTCCATCGCCCAATATAAGCCCCAATACCTTTCTCCTTAATTTTCTTATACAGTTTATTTTTTACACTATCTCTAAAGTATGTTGCCTGTCCAACTTCAAATACTGATAGCTTTACATACTCAATCTTGTATCCGTCAATATCAACCTCCTCCAATTTAGTCTCAATATGAGTTGGAAGAGATACTTCTTTGTGAACTAGCTGAGGTGTAGAACCTATTAGTGAACTATAAGGTGTATCGACCGCTTTTTTACGTTGTATACTTTGCACACGTTTCTTAGGTTCGGAAGCAACTGTTTCGGTTGTTGTGATAATAGAAGGATCGACTGCTACTTTTGGTTTTCGAGTACGCTTAACAGGCTTAGCTTCTTGTTCTTCACTCTGTACATCATTTGATGAAGATGTTTCTTTTGTTACTTGTGTTACTTGTGTTACTTGTGCAACCTTAGGTTTTCGACTACGCTTTACAGGTTCTGCTGGTGTAATTCCATCTTCACTGACAACCTTTTTAGCCCTAGGCATTTCTTGTGAGAGATATTGTTTTTTAGCTTTAGATAACTCATCGTAATCAGGCTGTTCAATAATAAAATCCCCACGAGCCTCTTTTTGATAGGCTAAAGCAAATTCAATAATTTCAGAGGGCGGAGGGCTCCATTTTTTGGCCGCCTCATAGTACCATTTTCCTCCGAAGATGTGTGAATTATCAGGAATAGGTTCATTAACGTTACCGTGATTAAATTTTCGAGATGTTTGAAGTTTAGTATCAGATTTTTCTGCACATTTGGCACAACAGTCCATATTTTTAAGACAGGGACGATTACAGCGAAATTCTAAATAGAACTTGTGATGGCCATCTCCGAATTGTTGAGCATATGTGTCATCGGTATATCTTGAAATACAAAGCATATTATGACTTGGAATACATTTCCTATTCCACAAAATTATAATTCAAATTTTTTATACTTTGGAGAGCAACTCATATATATACTTATCACACCTATATATGATTTTTAAAAGCATAATATGGAAAAAAATTGAAATGTATGATAGCGATATAATAATATGTGATGTGCTGTATTCCAGCTGTTGCTATACCTCTGTTAATAGTCTCTATTGTTATTTCAGCACTTTTCTCCAAGCCCCAGATCTCCAAGCCCTATACAATGGATATTCCCATCAATATTCCCAGACAAATTAATCCTGAAATCCAAGACCCTATCAGTAAAAGTGTAGTATATTCATTTACTACCAAAGATTCTCATATCAACAATACTGGATATATTATGGACCAGTTCCCTTATTCAAAGAATACATACTGGACTAACTTCAAATACAGTTGCTACAATGATATTACAGGCCAACCAATTCCTTTAGAGATTGGACTTGAACTTGAAACAAGTGATGGCTACACGTATTGTGTTCAGATGCTTCACGAACGACAGGATAAGGTATGGTATAATACTGAGTGGCCATTTCCCTCAGTTAAGACAGTTGGACAGAAGGCAGGACTCTACTTCAAAATTAAACCACCTTCAAATGAAGTGAAATATACTATTTATATTTCACTTCTAGGATTTATGGACCTCTTTCCTAACGTAGAAAATTATCTTCTGCTTTCTACACTTGATACGTACCAATTGGTGTTTTCAAAGTTTGAGTATGATGATCCAGATCTGTCAACTGGTTCAATCTATAATGTGGAACACTATGATTACATTAGTGATATTGTAAAGAAAGCATGTGGGATTCGACTTATCAAACGATATTAAATATAAAATAAAAATCAAAATAAATAATATCAACTTTTTGTCTTCAGCCTTTATAGAATGATGAGCAATAGTGAAAATAGTGATAATGAATCTAATTCTGTTTATTCCGTAAATCTAAAAGATCTGGTATCTAAAGTTAAAGCTAACACTATAAAATATGGGACTGGAAACTATGAAAATACTCCTGCATATAAAAATAATTATATAAAGAATGAATTATCCTTTTTTCACCCTAACCCTAAGAGAACTCCTCTAGTTCGTAAACCGTTTGGTACACCTTTTTTTAGAGGAGTTAATGTACATCCTACGGTTATGCCTGAATATAGTAGCAATAAAAGCAAAAACAGCAATAACAGCAAAAACAGCAATAAAAGCAAAAACAGCAATAACAGCAAAAACAGCAAAAACAGCAAAAACAGCAATAACAGCAATAACAGCAATAAAAGCAAAAAAAGCAAATCAAATAATCGTCAACTGACTTTTTCCCATTCTCATTCCCAAAATAATAAGGGGGTGAGAACTACTAGAAGAAACAAATCTTAAAAATAGGTTGTAATCGCTTTATTTCCATTTGTTCTATATAATATTTTTATATAGAACAAATTACACTAGACCGATACTAGTTTCGAAAGCCTATTCTAATAAAGGATACTAACCAAAATTTTTTAGTATCTGAGTATAAACATTTTTAATAGATACTAAATAGCAAATGTCCTCAAAGGATTACTTTAGACCAAGAGGTGATATAACAACCGTTTTGGACCTTACGGACCGAGACGCACAAGATAATACATATTTTCCATTGGATACGAATGAAACATTCTTTCATCGCGGGGATCACAAAACAGTCTATCCATCTTCAGTAAGTGTTCAAGAATTTACTCAACGTGGTCCCGCTAATTGGGGCCAAAAATTCAGTTTTGAAATTGGTGCTCTACCCGCTGGAGATTTATTACAAGCAGTTATTCTTCAGGTTAAACTTGGTAGCTGGTATAATGGTAATATTATCAAACGTTTAGCAAATGGCGAAATTCAAGCAAATACTACTACCAATCCTTCCGCTTATTGGACATATATGAATAGTCTTGGAACAGCTATTATAGAGTATGCCGACTTTATAGTGAATGACCAAACAGTCGAAAGAATTACTGGCGAATTTATTCGCACATTCTTTAATGTATATGCTGATATCAATAATCTAATCGGTATTGCTACTGATGCCATTGGAACTGTTCCAGTTCAGTATTTGGCTCAAGGATATGTTGAACAAACGGAATTTAATCCTAATAGACCATATCCAACTGAAGATGGCACTTTCTTTTGTATTCTACCTTTTTTCTTTATTCGTACTCGTCTAAAAGAAGTTTTTCCACTTTTGAGTTGTAATGAGGGCACAGTTCGAGTAGATATCAAGTTAAGACCATTCGATCAGGTTGTACGAAACTATATAGGATACCGAGAGAATTGTACTCAAACACCACTAGATGAAACAGTTTCATTTAATGGTACAGGTATTTTACCACCTGTTACAACAAAAACAGTTAAATGTGCGCCAGAATTTAGAGACTTTCGTATTCTTACTGTATGCCCATTGATAACTGGTTCTTTGAGAGAGAAATATTTACATCGACCCTTTGAACAAATGGTTAAGTTAGTACAGACATTTAACTTTGAAGAACCTCTTAAATATATTGTAAGCAAGCCGAATGCCAATACAGATACAGTTGAAATTCAATTACCATTGGAGTTAAATCACCCAGTTACTGAGTTACTATGGGTATTTAGACGTAAGGCTGTTCTTGTGAATAATGAATGGACTAATTTTACGCCTGCGATTGGTTTAGAGACTAATCCAACAAAAATATATCCTCCTTGGTTGGATTGGGCATCAATTCGAATTAATGGTTCAGAGTTAATTTCAGCAGATGGCAACTGGTTTAGAGAACACATCGCTTCAAAACATAGAGGCGGTTTAATATCATATAACGCCTATACATATGGTTATTCATTCGCTAGATATCCTGATGAACATCAGCCAACAGGTACTGCCAATATGAGCAGAGCAACATCTGTGACACTTAACTTAAGAGTAAATCAGCCAATTACAACTGATTTGAGTGCTTTAAGTCCTCCTTGTATATTTGATCCGACAACAGTGGGAGGATGGGAAGTATTTGTGTATGCGATTCATTATAACTGGTTACGATTTGAGAATGGAATCTGTAATAGAATGTTTAGTGACTAAATACCGAGAAAAATAAGAATATAAACATAAATTAGTAAATTATATGTAATAAAACTATGATGATGAAACCTACAGTAACTTTTGTGACTGCATTTTTAGATCTTAGTGAAGATCGATCAAATGATAAATCACCTGAAAAGTGTTTTAACTATTTTCATAATTTAGCAAAATATGGCATTAATATATGCGTATTTGTTAGTCAAGTGTATTTTGATACAGTGAGAGAATTATGTAAGGATCTTCCAAATATTCATTTAATGCCTACAATTGAATTATCTGATACATGGATGTATAAAACTACACAATCCGTGTTTGATATATCCCTACCAGAACAAAGAACTTCATATCATGATACATATAATTTTCTTGTATTAATGAATGCCAAAATAGAATTTATTAATAGAGCAATTCAACTAAATCCGCTAAATACAACACATTTTGCGTGGATTGATTTTAGCATATGCCATGTGATTCATTCACAAAATACACTTGAAAGATTACATACATATAGTAATTCTTTACTGCGAGATAATATGATGCTCCTTCCTGGTTGTTGGTCTAGAGATCTGTCAAATAATAATATGCATAGTATATATAACAAGGTTCATTGGAGATTTTGTGGTGGATTTTTTATTGGTGATATTAATTCACTTAATAATTTTTATAACTGTTATCTTTTACATTATAAGATATTTCTGGAAGAGAATAGACGATTAGTATGGGAAGTTAATTTTTGGGCTTGGTTAGAAAATAAAGAATATTGGTCGCCTGATGTTTATGCGGCAGATCATAATGATTCTATAATACATATACCTTCTGATTATTTGAAGACAGTTGCTTCTTTGACAACAATTCCTCCTCGCTTTGAAAGATGTAAATTAGCAATACGCTCTCTTTTAAATCAGGTAGATCATATTTATTTATCTGTGTCTAAAAATTATAAACGGTTTGGTGATGTGAACCTTCCTGACTTTTCTAACGAATCTGACTTTAATGGACGTGTTACAATTGTTGAAAGTATAGATTATGGTCCAGCCACAAAATATTTAGGAGCTCTGTCACATATTCCAGATTCTATATGGGTATTTTTTTGTGATGATGATCAAGAATATAGTTCTGATTTATTAAGAAATATGAAGAATAATATTTGTTTAGTAGGAGCATATCAAAATAGATATAATATTGTTAAAAATGGTTCAGGAGGAATTATACATGGATATGTTGGAAATATGTTTCATAAAAGTTTGTTAGAAAACCTACCAAGTTTTGATTTACCACCTTGTAGTCGCTTCATAGATGATCAATGGATGTCGATATATTGTTCCCTTAATAGTGTTACTATATTCCCAACATTAATTGAAAATTATATCAACATCTTTAAAGTACTTAGTGGCGGATACGAACAGATAGGGGAAGAATCTTTGGCATCACTTGGAAATAGAGACTCTATGGTAGCGGAACTTGCCAAGCATTTTAATATTGTATTTAAACCAGAAGGTATAATTACATTCAACCTGTAAATAGTGCTTTAAAGTATTAGACCGCTGGGCATTTCAAACTGGCCGTTTGTCTAAGAGCTTAGAGCCCCATATATTAATACCTAGTAATAAATAAGGATGGTAGCGAGTCTTCTAAAAGTAATTTCATCTGGAATTCAAGATGAACGCTTAGCTTTTAAGCATACATTATTTCCATTTAAAAAGATTTGGATTAAAGCGGGAAGATTTACTACACAGTGGGGCCGTCTGGACTTTGAAAATACCCCCACATTTGGAAATACGGCTTACTTTCGTATTTTAAGAAAAGGTCACCTCGTAACCCGTCTATTTTTAGTGGCACAGATGCCCGACATCTATTCTACTCAAAAAGCCGCTGAAGATGCTCAACCATTATCTACAATTTATCCAAAGTTCGGTTGGACTAATTCTTTAGGTCACGCCCTAGTTGAACAACTAACACTTGATATTGCTGCCGCTCGCGTTGAAACTATTGATAGCCGACTTCTAGAGATTCTTGATGAGTTTAATACGCCCTTAGAGAAAGTACCAATTGTAAATGAGCTTATAAAGCGAAAGGATCATGGATTCACACAACAGAGTTTCGGTTGGCCACCGACTCCTGTTCAGTTAACACCACCAATACCATATAATGAAACTGTGATTGTTCCTCTTCCATTCTGGTTTACACGTGGAGATTTTGGTTGTGCATTACCAATTGATGCAATTCCAATGGATGAAGTTCGCGTTGGAATAACATTTAGAAATCTTAATGGTTGCTACTACACAGATACACACGTTCCAAATACATCATTAGAGCCAGGTACATCATTATGGACTCTTCCAGGAAGTAATTTTTATACAGCGCCACCCCAAGCACCTCCATTAAATCCAGGAAACCCTATATTAAATGCAAATGGTACCCCTATTCAGATGCCATTGAATTTACAGCTAGGTGAATGTTATATTTTAGCTGAATATGTATACTTAGATCAAAATGAAGCGAATCGATTCCGTCTAGCAGATTTACAGATGCCAGTTGTTCAACATTACGCGATGAATCCATTTCAGACTCGCAGCCTACCAACTGCCAGAATCCGATTAGATATTCCAAATCCAACTCGAGATATCTTTTTTATGTTGAATCGCCAAGAAGCTCCTAGATACAATGCATACTTTTTAGGAACACGTGATTTAACAGGTAACGCAAATACTTTACCTGATGGTACAAATACGCCTTGGTGGCCAGATGCATTAGGATTATATGCACAGAGTCCATCATCATTCTTACGTCCAGGGTTTTCACTTAGTGATTCAGAGCCACTATTAGGATATGAACTAGATTATGAGGGAAACCTTGTAAGATTCAGAACACAGGGTCCAGCACTTTTTAGATCAGTACTTCCATCATATGAACAGCGCAAAACACCTTGGGTCAATCGCTATTATTATAATTTACCACTCGCAATTCAGAATGGATTTACACCATTTTCGCGTCCGCAAGGTGAAGCGAATCTTGATAAGATTGTAAATAGAGATTTGGTTCTACAATTAAGACCGATTAGAGGTAATATTGGTGGTACAGTTGTACCAAGTTATGTGGTACATATATACGCAGCAACTTATAATATTTTAAGAATTTACGGAGGACGCGCTGGAATGATGTTTGCTTATTAAGATGCTTTTCTTAACTAGTTTTAAAAAAGTACGCAAAAATATATTTTGTGTATATTAAAGCCAGTGTTGTCTAATCTTTTTATTAATAGCAACAAAAGAGCAGCCATATGTAATTAAATCAATAGAAGCTTCAAAGATATTTGCGGCCTTCTTTTGAATTTTAAATGGATCGATACAATTATCTTTTATTCCTTCAGTTGAATCATAACGCCATTGATTTAGATAAGGAGCATATTTAGCAAAATAAACAAGATGGTTTGGATAAGTTGTATCAATATAAGCAGGAGTTTTATATGTAATAGTATCTTCAACAATATATAATCCATTGTCATTCATTAAAGGGAATAATTGTTCAAATGAAAGGATAACATCTTTATTGGTATGTGAGGCATCATCAAGAATGATATCAAATCCTCCATATTTATCATTAAGATATTTAATGAATACAGGATTAGTCGCATCGCCTATTTCAATAAAAATAGATTTATCAGGATTTTCATATCTTTTACAATCAGGATTAATATCAACACCTACAATCTTAGTAGCATTAGGAAACACATCTCTCCAGATTTTTACTGACTCACCAGTAAATACCCCAAGTTCTAAGAGTGAAATATATTTATCTCTATAATCTCTTGTTAAATTATCATATTGACGACAATAGTTATGAAAACTACTATTTTTATCTGAATTATATCTATCAAAAATTGTGACAAAATTGTCCATATCTAATATAAAGATAAATATATCTTTAAATTATACAAGATTTGATTTTAAGAAAAAATTGAAATCCCAGCATAGCAAAAATGAAGGCTGTGAATCCAATCCAAGACCTCATAAAGAATGCGACTCATCAGTTGGAATATCAATGGTATTAGGTCAATGACCACCAAAATTAAGAATGGCGAAAAGAAAGGTTCTGCCACAAACAATGTTATTAAGACTCTTATACAAGAACAGAAACCAGATATACTCTGCTTTCAAGAGGTGAAAACGCAGAATGAAGGAGATCTTGCCTGTTTCAAATCAGATTTCAAATATATCTTAACAAACTTCTCTAAACATAAAAAGGGTTATTCAGGCGTTGCCCTTATGTGTAATCAAAAACCACAATGGGTTTCATATGACTTTAAAATGTATGATGAAGAGAAACTTGGCCCCTATTCAAACTATGAATGGATTGATGAAGGACGGGTGATTACTGTACGGTTTCAAAATTGTATTGTAGTGACCGCATATGTTCCTAATGCACAGCCTGAACTTGCTCGTTTAGAAGAGCGCCTTGTATGGGAAAGTACTATGCGCAATTATCTTAAATTACTGAAAGAGGAAAATACTGCTCTAGTAATTTATGTTGCCGATCATAATGTAGCTCCAGAAGATATTGATATTCACGATAAAAAGAATAGAGATAAGGTAGCTGGTGCCTCAAAAGAGGAACGAGCTGAATATAAAAAAATGTTGGAAGTTGGGTTTGTAAACGGATTCCGTCATCTTCATCCAACCGAAAGAAAATATACTTACTTTTCGAACTTTGCCAATGCTCGACAGAATAATAAAGGATGGAATATTGACCATTGGATAGTATCATCTGAAGCAAAAGATAAAATTGTCCAATCTGATATGCTTCAGGAATACTTTGGCTCAGATCACATTCCTATCCTACTTGATATTTCATTGTAAACTTATTACAAAAAATAATATATATTTTTAGTAATATGTCATATCTATGTTCTATTTGTGGGGATAGTGATCATACTGCTAGCCGCTGTAAAGAATTGGCTCCGCCACCAGATGGATTTTATAAACCAGCTCCTGGTACTACACACAATGAGGACGGAGACGAGGATACAATCTCATCTGGTTACAACATACAGAAGCAACAGAAGCAACAGACGCAACAGAAACAACAGACGCACCACAAGAACTATAAAAATAAAATTATAGAAATTAACATATCAAAAGTACAATATTCATATAAATTATGGTATCAGAGAGTTTTAAAAGCAAATAGATCTAAAAAGCTTTCTTAACCTTAAATTAAATAAATAAAGCAACTAATGCTAAAATATTAATAAAAATACACCATATTGAACCCCAAGAATGCCCATATATTTTTTTAATATGATTATAACTTACTGATGATAAAATGACATAAAATATTCCATACCATTTTGTATTTAAAGTACCTATTACAATTCCAAGTACTATAGTATAAAGAATTTGTAGTAATTGATGAATATCAGATTTAATACGAGTATATGGCCATACAAGATGACCATTCTCACCAACAGTTGTACATTTATTAAATCCATCTTTCATCCAATTTATTAAAAAAGGTGAAAATGCCACCCATATACCCAATATAATTTTATAAATGATAGGTGGCAATCTACCTGAATTAAAATAAAGAACCGTAGTTATAACAATAACAGGTTGAAGAAATAATAAAATAGGAATAAATAAAGATATAAATTTATTTGTATTTGAACATTCTAGATTTAACCAAATAAAAAATTCAACAACCTGCATTAATGAAATAAAAAATAATATAATAGCAACAGATTTTTTAACATTTCCACCCTTTATCCAAAGATAAATACACACAAAAGATACAATTAGAAATGTTGTTAAACTTGATTTTGCACTATAGCACATTTATTATTAATAAGAAAAAAAAACCTAAAAGGCTTTCTTAACCTTAAAATTTAGTCCAGCTGCTTTATTGTCATATTTAGGAAGTTCAACTTCCGCTATACGACCATATTCTCTAAAGTCAATATTGCCATCCCAAGAGCCCTCACTCGAAACCCATTCACTAATTTTTGTTTTTAGCTCTTGAAATCCTGGCGATAGTTCTTTGACGCCATTATCTCGTAATTGCTTAAGAATATTAATGCCTTCTGATAAACGATCCTTTTTGGTTTTAATTGCCTTTACCATTCTGACTATTCATTGAAAATAATTTTAGGCTCTTAAATTCTTAAATTATTAATTTCTTTTTTATTATTAATGAGTTTTGTTGAGTGTCCGCATTGTAAATGCCAAGTTGAAATTCTGGAAATAAATTGTGCTATTTTTCGTCATGGTGTTTTAAAATCCAATGGACAACAAATGAATCCACATACTCTAAAGACCGAATGTGATAGATTAGCAGAAATGGGAGAAATTTACGGCTGTGGAAAACCATTTAAAGTCACAAAAAATAATGATACTTTAGTTGCTGATATATGTGACTATCTTTAGAGTCGTACCCAAAAGACCTGACAATGCCATAGCTCGGGAATTGATGGCTTTGGATTTTTATACCAAGCAAAATCGAATTTATCAGTCGTCAACATACTTTCAATTGTATCCTTAATAATAGTATTAATCATAGACTCATTAAACTCATTAGAGTAATCATATAAAGAATTCCACAGAATATAATGATTAACCTCTAGGGGCAGATCATAAGGGAATAGGGATTTTTGGAAGTTCCATTCTGATTTTTTGACTTCATTTTGGATAGAATAACGTTCATCTTTAATATCGACTGTATATTTGAAGTGAGTATCAAGAATAAAGTCTTGGAAACTTGCCCAATTAAGAAGAACATACTCACTAAATATGCGCTTATCTTCTAAGACTTTTGGATTCGGTCGAATCATATTTTCATCAGGAATCCATTTATAATACCTATGAAGTTCATTAAGATCTTGGATATCAGAACTAATTTTATTGCGAAGTAAGTGTAGCATTCCTATCGTTAGAAATAAATAAAATAAAATATTTATATCAAATTTTAAAGTTGATATAAATATTTGGAATATATTTGCGCATAGCAAATTATGTGATATATTACAGGGGTAAAAACTTCAAGTTGTTAAACGGCATAGTAATTAAACCAGGTTCATTATCATTTTGAGAAAAAACAAAATATATTTTTCCATCGCGGATATACATTCCTAGACAGTATTCGATAGCGTGTTTTCTAAAAACAAACGGAAGAGAATATTGTTCAGGCTTCATTGTTTCACGATTAAATTGTACTAGAGAATGATAATAGACACGAGGGGTACTATACTTAACAAAGTGTACTACAGCCCAAAGCTTACTATCATATTCACAAATAGTGGAGGAACCGCGGAATCGACTAAAGATACGTGGGGTATCAAACTTGGTATGAATTGTTAACTTATTATCAGTCACTGAACCAATCTCCATAGGATGCCATCCATAAATGAAGTTCATCCTATCCTTCGCAACCTCAGTAGTTATAAGGGAAGTTTCAGGAACAAATATCCAATTCTTTTCGCAATCAGACGGTTTAGGTGGCCGAATAACATTAATATTTTTCATCATATGTTCATTAGGGTTGTATTCACCAGTTGCCATAACAATCTTTCCATCATCTGTCAAGTTCTTAGAAGAAGCTGTGAAGTGAATTTTATCCTTAAAAGAAAATAAGCGAACATCTTCAAGCCCTTCAATATTACTATGATAGAGCACAGTGGGCTCTTCTTTCATCATAGTAACATTTTCAACTGGATAGCAAGAGCTATTGAGATATGTCATACCATTTTTAGTTTTAACATTGCCATCAGAGGAACGCATATGATATTGGCCGCGACTATCAATCGAATAATTTACATAACGTGTATTCATTAACATACGCCCCTTATATGGAACAATAGAACAAGAAGAAACCTGATATTCGTCTTGCTGAGGAAAGAAGAGTTTACTATATTCACCATTATATATATGGCTTTCAAGAGGCTCAATATAGTAGTGAATATTATCCCATACATTATCTAAGTGAATTGTTCGAGTATTAATATATTTAACCATATCAATAAGACAATCTTGTTTTGTTTTAGCGGGAACATAGCAGGAAAGAATAGTATTTTCATACTCAAAGAGACCATTATAAACATCGGGTTCAATAAAAAGAACATCATCTTTGGGGTAAGGAATATCTTTCCCTTTGAGATAGTAGTGATATGCCTTGTAGTGTTCGTATTTATCTTTGAAGTAGCGTGTAAGATTATAGAGTGGTTCTGCGCGGTGTGGGTGGAATTTAAATGCTTTAAGCATCCAGGATTCATACTTTTCAGGTTGATTGAGTATTTCATAGCATTTACCAATTTGGTAGTGTGAGTACCAGACTTCTTCAAACCATCCACCAATTTTAATTCGCTGTTTATAGTGTTGAATGGCTTCTTTGGTTTTACCACTGTCTTTGTAGCTTTGTGCTAAGTAAAAATGTGTGCGACCATTATTCGGATCGGTCTTTAAGTCCTCTGTAAGGAGTCGAACATCGCGTTCAAACTTATCTGATTTACACCCACCATCATTTACATCATCAATATAAAAGACTTCAAAGGAAATCTTATCGGTTGGATCACCGCTCCAATATTCGTGAGTAGAACCTACACATTTCCAATCATAGGAACAACGCATAAATCGATTATTAAAATACTTTAGCGCAGAATTTTGCTGAATTACAGTATATCCAGGAACCGTTAGTTTATAATCCTTAAATGCGGGTGACGGCTTAATAATCATATCCGCATCCACCGCCATCGCATACGTAATATTCGCATCCCAACCTAATTCCTTACAGAGCTCTTGTGCTTTTTGAAAAGATACTGTGCGATTGTATCCGAAATTTTTAAAGGGTTCGACTGATACTTTGAAGGGTTTACCTGAAGCCTTGAGAAATGTGTTACAGACTTCAACTGTGTTATCTGTGGAGCCAGTATCTAGAATAGATATTGCATCAACATGTTCTAGTGCACGCCCAATACAACGTCCTATAATCTTAGATTCATTTTTAATCATAAGATTAAGAATAATTTTGTTATGGTTATGTGCCATTTGACCTATTTATAAATCTTATCATTGTCTTTTTAGGTTATTTAAATTACATCATAAAAAAATTGAAATGAGATTTCACAATTAAAATATTGTGAATATATAACAATGGTCCGAATTACTCAAGATAACTCCAAGTCATATATAGGACGTATTATACAATATAATAGTAGAGGAGAACTAAAATATGCTATAATTAAAAAATTATCACCTACTGGAAAAACTTTATACATTCAGCCTGTAGAACCAAATCCAATAAGTTTATTTAAAGAAGTTAATACAAATGACCTTAATAATACTCTAGAAATTGTCAGTAGAAAGGTTTATTTAAAAATTTAGATTATGCCACCAAAATCTTAGTAAAATATGCCCAGAAACCCAGACCAACAAAGCATTTGGCAGTTACATCAAGAATATTATACATTATATTTTTATTTTCTTCATCTAACAAATAGACAAATCCATATAGACCCCATATTACTACATAAATACTTAATAATAAAAAGTTAAATGTATTAGATGATCCCTTAACAAATGTGAAATATATGAGAGCAAATAGCGCCGCAAAAAATGCAAATCCCGCTACACATCCTGTAGTCTTTGATATAGTTCCCTTATCTCCCAAATACCCAGTATATAACATACCAAAATTTAGTAAAACAGCACTTACATAAGTACCAATGTGAATAGATTGTTTATTGTTATAAGAGAGTGCAATCATAAGAGCAAGTAACATAAGTGGTGTCGTAATAAACCAATCATTGTATCGAGTCTCATTAATATCTTTGTAGTCAATAACACCGCCATTAGCCGTAGTAACTTTATTAACAAATTGTGAGTAGAAATATCCTGCAATAATCGAAATACACGTTTCTAAGTTCATAATATGACGAATTGTAGGATTCTTTGTAGCTAACGCCTCAACAAGCGTAATTGTACCCGTTGTAATAAGTAAAACATATGTAAAGTAGAAAGTAAACTTAACAAAGTCAAATTTTGTAGAAACTATTTTATTATTTTCTACAGCTTTTAATTGTGTGGCTGGTTTTTGGGGTGATTCCATTCTAACAAAAATAAAGTTTTTAATTTTGCTAAACTGGTTCATAAATCGGATTTTTAATATCTGTTGGTAGTACTGCCATTTCTGTAGTTATTGCCTCTGTTGTTGGCATTATTGTAATTGATATATTGGGCGTTAATGTAGTAATAGGGGGCTTAACAATACGAGGTTTAGTAGTTTTAACCTCAGTTCTACGATGCATCATAATTCCCATTGTTACTATTGCTGAAACTAATATGGATAAAATACCTCCAATTATACACCCTTGTATATCTCTTGTTGTACCTACAATGAGTATAGTTATGGAAATAGTAAATAGAAGAATTACTATAATACAGCGTATTGGTATCATAATATGTACATTTTAAAATTGTAAAATGTATAATCAAATTTAGGATATGACTTGCGGATGATAAAATGGATCAATAATCTGTTTGCCAAGTTGTGAATCTAGATTTTCTGAACTACGAATACAATTCATAACTGCTATAAAGTCATTCAGTCTCTCCTCTCGAGAAAGCTTAATACGTTCCATATATTGGTTATAATAATGGTAAAACTCTACAACAAATTTATCATTGTGTTCAGTATTACGTAGAATTAGATTATGAAACTGGTGACTATTATCGCGAAAGTAGAATGAAATCTTGGCAATTATTCCTAGACCATATAGACCAATAATATTAGATAATTCTCGAATATTTTCAATTGGTTCATTTATGATTTGTCCTGTATTAAGACGAACTTGGAAGGTATTTATTTGTAGTGCGGGAATATTATGTATGTGAGACATTTGTGATTCACTATTTATATACATTGATTTCAATTTTTATCGTTGACCACAAGGACCACAAGCGGTCTGAACAGTTCCACAAGGACCACAAGGTTCGCATCCTGTTCGACAAAATGTACCAGGAGGGAATACTGGCTGTGGTATAGGTACTACCGTTGGCCCACACGGTCCCTGACAAAGCTCAGTCGGTGTCAAATATAACATAGACGGAGGAGGACAAGTTCTATAAGACGGCAATTTTATAAAGCAATCACTATTATAAATATTAACCTTATCTGAATAATATGATATAAGTCGTGGTATAGAACAACTCATCTTAAATAGTAATAAGATTTATAAAGTTGTTATAGCCCGGATTCTAATAATATAGCAAACAATTAGGATGACAATACTTTTAATATTGTTAATTTTATTATTCATTTTAATAATATTAAATCTATACACATCAATTCCTTATGAGGGATTTCAAACATCAGTGCCATTAAATTCAGATACGATACAAGCTTATAATAATTTTTTAGCATTTTATAATCCGTTTTGTGCCAATTGGCAGAAAGCAATAGTTAGTTCAATTGCTATAGATACTCCACAAGAACCCCTTACAAGTCCATCTCAAGTTGGAACAAGTACTGCCACAACACCATCTGATTCAGATATGAATACATATATTACACAACTATCCCAACAACTCGGACAACCTCTCCCTCCAGTATGTATATCACTTCCATCCACTGTTGATAGTACAACTATTGCGCAAATAATTCCTATGATACCTACGGATACAACCCCATATATAAATGCTTTAAATTGGATGAATACGCAATTAGAGGAGGCGCAGTCTAATCTGGGAAGTGCACTACAGGGTGGTTCACCGACCGAAGGATTTGACGATATGTCTTCAATGTGTCAAAATATATCACAATGTTTAGCTAATAATCCCCAATTGGCCCAGCAAATAGCAGAAGAATTAAATGCGCAAAATGCACAAAATGTAGCTCAACAGGAGCAGCAATTAATGGCATTATTAACGCCATTTGTGTCAACGCAGACGTTAACTGATGCAGTTGGACAGAATACAGTATTAGTACAGAAGGCTCAGGAGATTCAGAATCAGGCACAGAGTGGAGAATTAGTAAATCAGATAAATGTACCTGGTGGTAATTCACAAACTACATATTCAATGCCAGATGGATCAGATAATTTAAAGCAAATTCAACAGGATAATCCTGACAGATATAATGAATTGAAAAAGAATTATGGTGCCTGGGTGGCAATTAAAGGACTTATGGATCAGATAAACGCTACTTTATAAAAGGGGTCGACGAGTTGATTTAATTGTATGGCGATATCTATTTCGTCGATTCTGTTGATTTTGTCGATTCTGTTCAGTATTGCGTTTTGATTGATTTGTTAGAAGTTTTTTGAGTTCTACCCTCTTCTGAGTTATACGTTTAACTTTAGCACGAATTAGAGATGGTAAAGAGGTTTGATGTCCATAGCATTTAATAGATATGAATGGGAATACAAATGCATCATCTTTTTCACGAGCTTTTACGCTTGTCTGTACAAGTTTATTGGCAAGACACTCCATAGAGCCCATATCAAAGAACTTTGAATCAAATAACCCTAAACTAAAGTATAAAGTAATTAGAGTATCCATAGATGCTATTCTCATTATTTTACCATTGCTGATTGGAATATTAAAATATGAATGGCAGGCAGTTTGGTCAATAATAAATACGAGTGATTTATTGCCTTGAGATATAACTTTCATAGAAGGGATTAAATCTACACCATGTGAAGAGTAGGACTTAATAGTTATAGGTGTTTTAGGTATCAGTACAGCGGGTCCTTCTCCTTCTCCTTCTCCTTCTCTTTCATTATACTCTTCAGTACGCCCTCCACTACGTACTCCATATTTCTTAGGCTGACGAAGTAGGAAATTAAATTCCTCACGTATTTTCTTGGCATCTGTATCAGCTTCAGAGGAAAAGAAGAGGATAGGTTTTTTGCTGGTTAGTATCCAGTTATTTTTCTGTTCGCCATATCTTAAGGCAGCTTCATAGAAATCTAAGAGGTCAGCACCTGCAAAAACACGTTTATTTTCAACAATAAAATCAATCGTAAATTGAACCTGTTCCTTATTAAGACCACCATTAAACATATTACGATTAATTTTACAGGGCTTACTCGGAACAAATTCATTAAATATTGATAGACGTTCATATACTTTCTCCCATCTACGCACTTCGCCACGAGGCCTACTTAACTCTAAGTACATTAACATACGAAGAGAGTTGGCATCTAGGTATGAAATACCATCTGTTCTGAATTCACGTTTGGATAGGATGCGATATAGTTTAGGGTCAATGGTGGATATATCAGCAACTGGGGTATAGTCAACATAGACTTTAACAGTACCTTCGTGCATTCCTTCTCTAACAGAAATCTCTGTGAAACCTGCATTCTTTAAGTCCTTTACGAGAACATTGATATCTACGTCTTGATTTGGGGTGAAAAAGTCATAATCTGGAATCGAGAACTCGGGGTCATAGAATTTATATTTAGCTGGTAAATGGGCATTTATAGCTTGCCCACCATAACATAATCTATGCTTCTTTCTTAAGAAATCCTCAACAACATCAATCGCACGTATTATATTATCATCATGCGCTGAAGCATAATCTACTTTGGCCTGAGCAAGCTCGGAAGCCTGTTTTATTATATCAATCTGCTTCTGAAATCTTTTCTTATCGAAAAAATCAGAATCAATATGGGTCTGTTCTATATCTGATTCCATTATCCCTATTATTGTACAACACTATTCAAACCTGAAAATAAACTCTCAGAACATAGTAAAATGTCGTACGTACCAGGAAACAAATCAGAAGATCCACGAATTCATTTTCAAGCAGGTATGAGAGATCTCCTGCGAGTTGATAAGGTTCGCCTAATAAATGTCGTCGGATCTGTACAATACGGTATAATATATTCAATAGTTTTTTTCATAATTGGTATAATACTTCATAGTGTATTCCCAGTATTTACTACAAAAATATCACTACTAAGTCTATTTGGATGGATATTATTACAGTGTCTCGTAATTATACTTATAACATTTTACGTACGAAAATTAATTGAATCCATACCTGGTATCTTTTCATTTTTTCCAAAATATTTTAATGTTAGTGACCTACAAGCAAAAGGTTTTATTCCATATGGTGTAGAAGAATTTAAAGGAGATATGGCCTCTAGTATTGTATTAATTGGCACACAGTATAGACTACTAGAAAAAATTGCCTATCTAACCGAAGAGGTAGCAAAACTAATTTTTTAAGATACACTATTACAGGCACCAGCTGTTACACAATAATTCGTTGTCTGAATAGCATTTAGAGTCTGTGGACTAGTCCAAGTATTTCCCTCTTTTAAATTTTTAACCGCCATTCCATCATCCCCATTAAAAATAGCCGTACCTTGTTGCGTCTTAAATCCCTGATTAATAGCTTCTACCTGACGAGCATATCCCGTAAATATTATTTGTGCCTGACGTTTATTTGTAATAAGTGAGGCATTCATATTAGTTAAATTAGATGTACGAGGCTTAATATAATTCGCAGCAAATGAATCCATAATGCTACATAAAGAATATATTATATGATATACTAAAAAAATATATAATGCCATTGAAGATATTAGAATTAGGTAAACAATATCGACCTGCTACATCCATTGTATATCCCCCATTCAAGAACGGGCGATATATGGAGGAATACTTTTATGATTATATTATGACTCATAAAGACCAAATAGAGTCTGATTTAGTATATATTCCTGCCTTTTGGACAAATATACAAACTCATCCAAACTTCGCAGGGATGAAAGATAACTACAATGTTTTACTTAAAAGAGCATATAGCCTTATGCCTGAAGATACAAAATACTTTACAATTGTACAAGATGATTCAAGCGTACAATTAAATCTACCACCTAATACAACTATATATGGAGCGTGTAATGGTAATATCCCATTACCACTAATTTATGAAGATACTACACATAAATTAATAAATACACAAAGACCACCTGTAAGACGTCAACTAGCATCATTTGTAGGAACACATACAACACACCCGCTAAGAATAGAATTATTTCGTTTACTTGGCAGAAAGAATGATATTAAATTTATCACAAAAGGTGATTGGACAAATACAGTTCCAGTAAACTTAGCAGAGGCGTTTATTAATTCTACATTACAATCTAAATTCTGTCTGGCCCCTCGCGGCTATGGTCGCAGCTCATTCCGATTCTTTGAAGCAATGTTACTTGATTGCGTCCCCGTCTATTTTTGGGATGATATCGAATGGCTTCCATACAAAGATGTCCTTGATTATACTAAGTTTTCAGTATCTATACATCTCAACGATATCCCTAGAACTGTGGAGATACTTAAATCTATTTCTAATGAAAAATACTTAAGTATGGTCGAGGAATTGAAGCGTGTACGACATTATTTTACTTTAGAAGGAATGTCTGAATATATTTGTACTAAAATTAATAATAGATAAAATATCTTAAGATTTTAGATTCCTTAAACAGTAGGAGCACGTAATAGACCCTGATTAGCATTCGTACTTGGGTTTGGTTCAGCAGGAATGACAACTGGTGGTTTAATGTAACGCAAGGGTTCAGGTTTAGGAATAAAACTATACGTCTTAAATGTATCATCCTTAAACATAAAATCACTTGCAATAGTATCAAACATCATAATTGGTACACAATGAACACCAAATGTACTTGTAATCTTGTTATAAGTATCTTTTGTGACAGGTGTGGAGGGGTCTTGTGAGAAACAAATAGTCCATCGAAGTTTAGTAGCTTCTGCAACTTCATCTGTTCGATCAGGAGGAATAATCATAAAATCCTCTGCTGTTTCAAGAATACCAAATGGCGCCGCTCCACTATTTTCAGTTACACCAAGTTTAGTTTGTGTGTATAATAGGCGTAAATTAGTTAAGAAATCTAAGTCCTCATTTGGAGAATATATTTGAGTATCACGGAAACCAGTCGTATTCGCATTACTAAAAATTAATACCTTACCACTATATTCCTTAATATTATTCATAAGTAGACGCCCCTCCTGTTTTTGACGATAATATGTACCACCATCAAGTTCATTATTAAGAAGTCTGTTTTGGAAAGGGGCTAGTGCTTTAGCAACGTTGGAATAGTAGTCGAGGACGGTTTTGGATTTATATGATCCTGGGGGTTGACGAAGGAAGTATAGAACAATAACAACTGGATCAGTCGCATTTTGACAACTATCCGCAAATGCATAAAAGTTAATCTTGTCACATACATCACGAATATTTGAATACTGTGGTGAATTACAAATGGGACGATTGGAATTATATTTGATTCTCATTTTACCTTGAGCGTCACGGACAACAATACGAGGGAAATATTGTATAGTCTCCCCTTTACATTCATCAAGATAGTCGATTTCAAGTACAAATGTGCGACAACCAGCTTTTACCGAAGTTTGAACTGATAAGTCAGGGTCCCAATAGCCCTCATTCATAGGCCCAATATATCCAGTGTAACGACATCCCAACGAGTAGAAATTTACGAAACATTGTTCAGCCTCAGGCATAACATTTGTACTAAGTATATCTGTAACAGGTCTGCGAGCACTTGCTACTGGATTATATGTATCAGATAGCACTTGGACCTGGTTTTTATAATTTATTTCCAGTTTAGCATCGCTAGTAGAGTCCTGTACATTTGTTTTAGATATAGCATTATATGATAAAAGAGTAATTGCTGTAATAAGTGCTATAACTCCTAAATATGTAATAAGATTGGCAACCAAATTGTCGGCAAATGGCCAATCATTAAGAAACATTTCTATTATGATTTTATAAGTTAATTTAAACTGATTTTATACAAACCGGAAATAAACAAATTATATTAGGTTAATATTTAAAATCTAATGTATTAATATACTAATGAAAGATGCTCCTTAGAAATCTAAAAGAATGCGACAAAGACAAAATATTTGAGCTCGGTAAGAAAATCTTCCGAGAGGAGGATGAAATTCCGCTTTTTCAGAAAGCGTTATATCTGTGTGCGCCCGAATTATCATTTGTGGCCGTAGAAGATAAAAATATAGTAGGGTTTACACTTGCCTCTAAGAAAATGACAAGTATATATTATAAGTTTTTAGCACAAATTCCAGATTGTTATGAGTTAGCATTTTTGGGCATATGTCCAAAATGTCAGGGGCGCGGATTGGGTACACGATTGTTGAAAGAAACACTATTAGCAATTTTTCAAACATCGAATCAATTTACGTGCTGGCTTCTTGTTGATACTGATAATACTGGTGCGATCGGATTATATGAAAAGATAGGATTCCGACGTTGGGTAGAGACATCACCAGATATAACACCCGTTCCAGGCTATATAATGGGTATCAATTATAAAAGATTCATTAAAAAGGAACCTAAAGAGTATAATACTCATAAAATAACTCCAATGCCAATGATAATGATATAAAATTGAACCGCAGTTCACTATTGATACATTATTAAATATAAAACACTATTAAGAAAATGAAAGTATTTTATGTTGACGAAGTTGATGTACCATTGCGCGCATATTATGTGAAGATGGATAATATGAATGTACCTGCTAACTTAAAAGGATACAAGTTGATACAGGCATTATCACCAAAGGATTTATTAGAAAGTGTAAAAAGGTATTATGGATTAGAGAATTGTCCTAATATAAGTGTTCAATTATGGTCTGCTCAAATGTACGGTGGTACTCGGTTAGATACAATGGATGAAATTCCTAAACAATACGAATTTATATGGGTACGCGTATACATAATTAATAAAGGCTAATCATCTTCCTCTTGAAGAGCCTTTAGACGTTTAATTAATGTGGAGCAGCACTTATCCCAAGTATATTCACTAATTTTTTCCTTAGCAAGTTTTCCATGAAGTTTGCGTAGGTCTTCATCGAATACATATCGCTCCATAGCCTTTGAAATATCCTCTACATCTACAAGTTGAGCCTCTCCTGTTACTGTATTATGTGCTTGAGGAATATAATGTCGCATTTTAGGTTTAACCATAATAGAATTATTAGTATTACAGTATTCAGTATAGCCACCAATTTCAGGTACAATCTGTGGAATACCAACGGACATTTGTTCAAATGAGCAAAGCCCCCATCCCTCCCCTTCAGCACAACTTACACCTACATCTGCACAATTATAAAGAAGATTTATATCATCATCCTTATAACAAGTATTAGATGAAGTAATAAGAAGACGATTTCCAAATGTATCAATATTGGCACCAGCAAGTTTTAATTCGCGTGAGAAGATTTCGAATAATTGATAGCCACCTTTATCACCCTTATCGGCCACTACAAGCATAAAAATTGGCTTCATAGGAAATCGTACAATTAGCTTAACAAATGACATAACAATAAGATCTAAACGTTTACGAGGGGTGTTACGATTCATAGAAGAAAAGAGAAATACATCTTTGGGCAATCCTAAACTCTGTCGAGCAAGCTCTTTAGGAATTGGCCGAACCATTTGTGTATTGATACCGTGATTCATAACATCAACTGGTCGAGTAATTCCCTGAGATTTAATCTCATCCTTCCACATCTTAGTAAAACAGAAAATACGTTCAACATCGCGATTAAGAATATCAATTAGTGGCTGAGGTTGGCTTTTATAGGTAGAATCAACATATGCCCAGAGCCCGAAGAAACGATTTTGAATTGCTTTACGAATTTCTTCAATATATCCACAAATCACAGACAAATCATTATAAATTAATACAATATCAGGCTTTTCCGATATGATAACACTTGGTAGTTCATTAAAAGCAAACCCCGCCATTTTCTGTTTTTCCATAGCAGTTCCATCAATTACTTTAACACCTGTGGGATATTTACGACCAAGGTCGCCATTTGCTAGCTTTTGAGTTCCAAAATGTACAAGACTAATCCAAGGAAGCACTGCCAATTGTTGAAGAATATTAAAAGTTACCTTGCTATAACCGTTTACTTGATTTATGTGTGTAGATACAATAAGAACTTTAATTTTTTTACCACTTGTTTCTGATACATTTGCAGGGCCAGCAACTGTATTTGTGGAAGGGGGTACAGAAGAGAATACGGTAGGAGATTGCTCAGGGGCAGCTGGATTAATAACCGAATTTAATTGTTTAACAAATTCATCAATATTCATTTATATAATACTACTATAATAGTATTTTATAAGGCTTTAGGTATTTTCTATCCGGCGTGTAAAAAATCACAACAATAGATAGAAATGCCAGGAAATCAAACTCGTCGTAACAAGAACAAGAATAAAGACAAGATGGATGGCGGTGATAGAAACAAGAACAAGAATAAAGACAAGATGGATGGTGGTGATAGAAATAAGAATAAGAATAAGAACAAGAACAAGTCTGTAGGCGGAAAAACTCGTAAGGCTCCCTCTGAATGGAACAAGAAAGTTATGAAAATCTATTACGAGATGAAGGAAAAGAACCCCGCCACAAAGCTCGGTGATGCAATGAGACACGCATCAGCTCTTAAAAAGAAAGGTAAGCTATAAAATAACATATTATACTTAATATAAGTATATAGTTTATTATTTATTTATAATACTGCTATATAACTTTTCTATAAAAGGGCTTGACAGGCTGATTTAATTTCAGCTTTCCATTTGGTCCAGGCTTCACAGAGTTTTATTTGATACTTTTCTCCCTCATCTGGATTATTTAAAAAGTTTTGAATCATCTCTGTAGCCCGTGTCCAGTTTTCTAATTCTAATAGACCGAGCTTAGAAGAAATCTTATTCCAAAATAGTTCATCTCCTTCGTGACGAACATAAATAGGAATAGTACCAACTTCTAATACCTCATATAATCTAAATGTTTCAATATTATTCCCCCTTAAAATTGGACAGAACTTGCTATCTGCTAGTATAGAAAGATATTGATTTTGTTTCGACATATTTGATGCATTCCATTCATTAACAGTATGACAATTATGCGGTACAAATGAGTATAGCTGTTCTAATTTGGATTTTCTATCAAACCAACAATTTCCGTGGAAACTCCATACGAGTTTTCTATTCAAAAATGCTAGATTATTTATACCCTTATGATGATATCCAAGTGGCACTGTAATTATATGTGGTAGAATTGGAGTATCTACTCGCAAATAGTTTCTAATTACACCCCTACAGTTCGGTAAATTATAAAAATCTATAGTATCCTTATCAAATTCATCGCTTAAATGAAGAACTTTAAATGTGATATTCTTAGGTAAATTATTGAAGTATGTATTAAAAGTATCTGAGTGAGGTCTCTGAACTATAAACCACGCATTATTTTCAATAAACTCATTAAGGTTGTCTACTTTCTTTAAAGTATATTCTGAAAATATATCTGTAATCCAGTTATGCTCATAGATTGGCATTTCAATATCTGAGATATGATATAAAGTAGTAATTCTCTGCGCTTTATCTGGATTTTTTAAAGTCTCCAATTCTTCTTCAGTAAAACATTCGGTATTATTACGAATATCACTATCAAATTGGGCAATGGCACCTGTATTATTAAATAGAGCATTTTGATATATAGGATCATCATCCTGAAAGCATTTAGTAATAAGAGGATTTGCAACATATGTTTTAAGATTTAATGAATGAAATCCTAAGAAGTGGTCAATAACATTGGGCATTTTATCTACAGAATTTATTAAATGCTCAATTAATTTCTCTACAGCCCCCCGTGAAATAATATAACTATATGTACAAAAATGGAATAAAGGAACAAGTTGCCCACCTGTAAATAGCTGATTAGGTTTAATTTTACCCCAGAAATCATTTATGGGCTCAATAACACTATTAAGCCCAGGCCTATTTGGCGGCAATACTCCACCAATATATGCCAATTCGGTATCTTCAGGAATTGTTTCAACATACTTATCCCAAGTAGATAATTGAGATGGAATAAACCGCACGTCATCTTCTAATATTAAGAATAAGTTTCCCGTTTTTTCAGAGAGAATTTTTGTCCAGATATTAATGTGACTTAGATTACATCCAATAACAGATTTTTTCCAATTAAAATTATTGTTTTTGAAAAGAGAATATATATATGGTGTTAATTTAAGAGTTCGACCATTTACAGCAGATACTCTTTCGGCAATTGATGTAATAAAAGGCTCTTGCTCGCATAATGTTTTCCATCTATCATTTCGAGTATCCAAGTTGATAATAAATACTTTGTCGATATTTTTAAGATGAGTGGCTGGCTTTTGATTAATATTCGCAATAGCGAGTAGCTTCTGAGACATTTTCGAGATTTGTGCTAATGCGTTAGTCTTTTTCTCTTGATTTAGAATTGGAGTTGATGCAATTTTTGCACATAGATCAGGGTTTAATTCTAGTTTTTTAATAACTTCTAAGATTTGTTCAGGATTATTAAATATAGATAGATTGACTATTGAGCCATTTACAAAATCAATATCAGTTTCTTTATCACCCCAATATAGAGGAACACATCCTGCCATTTTAGCGTGAAGAACTTTTTCAGTAATATATCCTGGACCCTGTGAATTTTCAAAACTGATTGAGAATTGTTGTTTTGAAAAGAACTGATACTTTGAAATATCGCCACATCCACCTCCAGGATACTTCAAACTAAGTTGGCCACCAATATTATTATAGAGTACACCACCTGAATTTACCTTCTTATAATCATTTACAGCTTTAAAGGTTTCATTTCTTAGAGAACAAATTGGGTTGCTAACAACAAATCCACAGAACTCGGTGCGATTTTTAAATATTATGGGATGGGGTGTTATTGCGAAATGAATGGGGAGACGGATGGGATTATCTTCGCAGTTTTCAGGTAAAGTAGTCTTATTTGAATACCAATCAATATACATCATCCAAGTTGGTATACGAATATGTGTATCATCTTCATTACGTGCTGATGTTATATATAGAGCAATTCGTGAATCATTTGGTTTAGTCCAATTTTCAGCACTAAAATATACTTTAGGAATAGTATCAGGAACAGTTGTCCAAGTATGACTATAAGGACCAAAAATAAGAAGATTTGGATTGGAGTCAGCTGTATAGTTAATTCCTATAATATCTAGACTAAGTGATTTTGTTTCATAGCGAAGGGAATCAATAATAAAATTATTATTGTAATTGAATCCAGGCCACATATCAGAAAATGCGATGATAATAGAATTCTTATTTGAAGTAGGAGTAACAGGAACAACAGAAGCAATAGTAGGAGAACTTAAAGAAAGACTAGCAACTGGAAGAGGACTTAAAGAAAAGCTAGCAACTGAAGGAGAACTTAAAGAAAGACTAGAACATATTTGTTTCCAGCCTTCTAAATTCTTCGCAATACTCCATCTTTCTAAAATAGAACTCCTAATACTATCTACAGAACTAATAAAATCATTAATGCCTCCTGAACAAAATCTGGAAAAACAATCAGATATCCCAGAAATACTATTCCCAAAATAAAACATACTGTCAAGTGTAGTATGAACCTCCTTTAGAATTGGACTATTATGTATAACAGGAATACCTAACCAAAGAGCATTTAGAAGCCCAATACGAAACGGAGTAAATCGCGAATGAGAAAGCATAATAATATTCTCTGAAGAAAGCCACTCATAAAATGGATCCTTTGGAACAAACTTAATAGGAAGCTTACTAATCTCAATATTGTTAAGTATATTCTCTTTTAAAAATTTATTCTCAATAATTCTATCCATATTATGACACTTATACACAGCATTAAATGATTTATTATTATTATATAGCTCTCTTACTGCTACAAGAGGAATTATAGATGAACTTGAATTATTAATATTCTTTTCTGCAATGTGAACTTCAAATGGTTTAGCACTATCATACTTTAGAGTATGTGATATATAGGCACTAACTATAGTTTGTGACCAGATAAATGGAACGGTGCGAATATAACAGGGAAAAAGAGTTTGAATAGAATCGAGAGTTTCTTTAGGATTTAAAATGTCCCAACACCATATCTCAGATACACCATCAAAACTACGTGGTTTATATGGTGAATCAGGATAAACAGAATTGTCCATTTCACTAAACTGTAAAAAAGTACGCATAAATACAATTGACTTCTTAGCTACTGCCTTACGAACAGATGGATCGATAAATCCATCAATATCAATCAGATAATCTAGATCGGTTGTCTGATAAAGCTGTGTAAGATCCGCAAAATCAATAGCTGGTACTTTTTTAGTTCCCGTATTTTTAGAATCAACTAGAACAACTTTATAATCAAAGTTTTTAAATAATTCAAAAAGAATAATAGATGTTTGATTTGTTCCACTATAAAATAATTCGATGGATGGATCATATGTGATTCCAATACGCAGCATTATATTAATCTCTAAAAGAGAATAATCTTTATACTAAATAATTTGTCTAATTTATATAGCCTATATGCTTTATAGGATCGTCTGCCATTCCGCCTGTATTTCTGGATTATGTACAGAATGTTTCCAAATAAGATTAGCAGAATGCGTCTTATAAATATTTAGATTAATTTTATGATCCTTTAGAGCTCTTAACATAGTATCAATCGCTTCATTCCACTTATTAATAGAATAATTATATCCAAATTTATCCCAACCATCCGAATTATGTAGAATAGGATAGTTACAATAAAGAAGCTCAAAAGTCATATAATTAAAATCATTATTCCATTGATGTGTAATAAAACAAGATGAGCGGTGATCTTTAAGAATATTATGAATACTTTTGCGCGCATGTAAAACAATTCGATTATTATTATACAAAGTTAAAGAAGGAAGAACAAAATTATATGAGTTTGCTTGAAGTTTAAGTCGGTCGCCATTAATAATTTGTACTTTGCCACGCCATTCTGGGTGCTTTTTAGAGAATGCTTCCACTAAAAGTAGTGAATAAAATGAACATTTTTGAAAAGATATATTAGGATCCATAATAACGATATCTTGAAGACACCAATCCTCTAATGGCACCCATTCAATCATTTCTTTCGTCCCATACTGCGTTATAAATTGCGGATCCCATACATAAGGAACTACACGACTATTTTTAATTTCAGTTCGATTAAGTAGAGCAGCATAATCTAAATGTTGTTTGTAGTGTGGACTGGTCCATATTTCATCAATTTCACCGACTACGTGATGCATAAAAAATAGCCCACTAAAGTTTTGAATGCTTTCAATATCAATATTAAGAATATTACCTAAATAAAGTTTAACAATTTTAGCACCTATTGAACGTAAGTATGATCGAGTTGTAGAATCAAGACTCATACCAATTTCAATAAATATCTTAATAGGCATAGGATTACGAATAATTTCATTTGCAGTGATAGTTCTATAATTATGAATAAACGCCTTCTTCTCTGATTCAGGCATACCCGCATACTGAAGCAAATATGATTTATAACCCATACTCTCACAAAGGTCATAAAGAACTACGATATTCTGTGTAAGGCCATTACGAAAGAGTGTCTCATCATTCACATCATTTGTAGCAAAAATAACTACAGGTCGCTCAAGAGGTAGTGTAAGTGGCGTAATATTGGCATCCGACTTCTTATAGGAGGATAAGTCTGTATTACCTGGTAACATAGTAACTCCGTGGCTTATTGAGTAATAAGTATTAATAATCTTTATATTATGATAAAATAGAATATGGCATTACCACAATTCCCCTCAACAAGTTCAATTCCTCCCGCCTGTTTTTATACTGCTCAGGGATTAGCAGGGTGGTTAAATCAGAACCCGCAATATAAAGAGAACTTTAGTGGTACGGGAGCATTCCCATTCTTAGTTTCGACTGGTGTAGCACCATCAACGGCATCGTCAATAGGATATAATCCATATACTGTACCATTGTATTCAGATGTTCAACAATTATCACAGGGTCAAGGTCTGATGTATAGTCAGCAGTTACAATTATTCCAAAAAGTATATGCGTACAATTCAAATGCATATGTAAATTATGTATTAACTGGAACTGGGCCAGTATATTATAATTTTTTTAGTTATAGAGAGAAAAATAATTATAGTTCGGCTGTTCAATTAGTAAATAAATTATATCCATTTAAGGCAATGGCACAAGCAACTAATTTAAATTGGCAAGTGCCATTTCCAATTAATATGTAATGATTCCATTTTACTTAAGAGTAAAAAGATAGAGGAGTTGATTTAAATCAGCGATAATTTCATCACGAACATTCATTAAATCTGTATCAGTGGGCTTTAGTGTTTTAGTTAATGGACCCTGTAAATACTTTACAGCGGCATTTACTAAACGAACTGCACCAGCTTCTGATAAGTTGTGTAGAGTGATAGATGCATTTTTGCCAGACACTTTTGGACGACCATATTTTCCAATATATACTTCAACATATGTGTCAATAGCAGTATCTAGATTCTCTAAAGTTTTATCAGTCGCAATATGTCTACTGTAAACGCGTGTCTGCCAATGATATAATTTTATTTGATTGCGTAGATGTAAAAAGAAGTGAATCTGATCAGCTGACATTTATTTATACTTCAGAAATAAAATTGAAAAAGACTTTTTTATAAAAGAGTCTACATAAACAGCTTTTGTGCAAAGTGCAAATGTGTAGCATTTGTAAAGATACACTCCAAGATTTCTCAATAAACCATACAGAAGCTCTATGTCCTCTCCGTAATAGTCGTTATTGTTCTTATTGTGCTCAGTACGGCCATCTTACCAAATCCTGTCCCGCTAAACCTAAACAAATATTTCGTGAACCAGCCTATCTTGAACAACTAATCCCATATTCCGACCTAAAAGAATATAATATTTCATCAAAAACACCTATTAGATATAAGGAGGTAGAAGAACCACAACAATTGCTCGAGATTAAGGATGATGATAAAGTAATTGCAGCGTGGCTATCTGCGCGCTCAATCAAAGTTCCAAAGGGCCATACAAAGCGTCATACTTTAGAAGAATATGCTAAACTACAAAATAAACGGGTAGTATATATTCACTAAAATAAAGATATTTTTATTAGGTAGGATGCCTGTAAAAGGAAAATATAGACGGCGTAGCACAAAATCAAAGCTCCGTTCCAATCGAACTCATCGCAATCGAACTTATCGCAATCGAACTCATCGAAAACAGCGTCGTATGAGAGGTGGTAATTATGAAAAAGATGTTACTACAGGTACCCTAGAAGGGACTGCCATTAAGCCACTTAATAAGATTGTTGTTGCGCTACCAGGTTATGGTACAATGAGTGGGTCAGCATATGTAAGGCTTATGATGGATATTGATCGCAATGGAAAAGATATATATGATTAAAAGAGTATTGAATTATAATAGAATTTCCAAAATAATTAATATAATATGATATTGTTATATTAATATTTATTATATTCCGGTCTAAAATATTACAAGCGTATTAAATAAATGATAAGAAAAGGATAATAAAATAAATAGGTAGGATGTCATCAAACCCTACAGTTCGTGGTCCATCGCAGAGTCCAGAGTATCCTGCGCCTGGATGGGATAATGGAGATGGTGAAAATATTCCAGCATTTTCATTAGATTCACAAATACCAGGCAGAATTAAATCTACTGTTTCGAATATTTTATCGAAACATTGTGCGGAAGTAAAGGGCACATCAGATGAAATTATTCAGCCATTGAGTGTATCAAAGAAAAAGCTAAAAGAGTTGATATCAAAACATAATAATGAAATATTTCGATTTATGGCAAAACCAGATAAAACGCCACAAATTATAGGTATAGCAGAAACAATTTTTAGAAGATATGGTCACGAAATTCCAACTATGAAGGGGCATACTACAGGTAGTATATTAAGAGATCTAAATCTAGACGTATCATTGGATGAAACTGTTGCAATATTCGATGAGGGCTTAAAGAAGAATAGAACAGTCGGTGGTGGTCTAGAGGAGTTTATGAAGCAAACACGTTGGATATTTAATCAATACAAAAATATTGGTGAAGAAATTCTTCGTCTTGAGACAAATCTCTACCAAAAAATAGATATACTTGATAAATTAAATAGTCGCACACCAATTATTACAAGCTTATCAAATAATGACGTTCTTCCAGAATTAATTGATACATTTACAAAGTATGCTGATACAGTTTATAAATCAACCAATATTGAGGAGAATTATAAAGAATTAGTTGAGGAATATAAGAAATGGAATATTTGTCGCCAGATCATTTCATTTAATAGTAATTTTAGGAATGAAACAAATGACCCACAATGCGCCATATGTTTAACTGACCCTATAACAACTGCCATTGTACCCTGTGGTCATACATTTTGCGGTAATTGTGTTAAAAAACAAAATACTACGTGTTATATCTGTAGGGGTACTATAAGAGAGCGTCTTAAGCTTTTTTTTACATAGAGGGAGACGTAAAAGCGTTATGGCCGCTTCGCGGCTAAACCCTGACCCCCTCACTTAAGTTTATTCAATTAGAACTTGAAAATCATTTGGTCTTAGTGCAACTACTTTTAACGCGTCGATTTGTTCTTGATTAAGTTCAGTTACTTCACATACACGCTTAAATATACTTTCTGCGACTGAGAACCATAGTTCATATATAATGTTGTGTGCAATATTTTCAAGAGGTGTGTTCATTTATAAAGAGGATGCTGATAATCTTAAAATCAAAAATAATGTATTTCAAATTTTGGGATATATTGCGTGGCTAGGACCAGTCGATTATAATTTGCTTGTCTTTTATTATAATATCCATTTCAGGGAAAACCAACAAGAGTTCATTGCGTACTTTTTTTATATCACTATCATCCATTGTAGTAATTTCATATGCGAATAAATTACAACCCTCTTCGCAGAGTTGAATAATAGAATCAATAATTATTTTTAAATGTGCTTGGATAGTTATAGCAATATTCTTCTTGCTACTAATGAAGGTATTATGGAATCGTGTTATAAGTGTATTTATATCCATTTCGACCAGCGTCATTTTCCTCGGTTGCCAATATTTCAATTTTTCTTTATACACAAAAAGAATTTAAACTCGTGCTACTATATTATATTAAAGATGTCAGCAGCACCTGAAAACACTGAAGGTACAATTACCACTCCACAGGAAAACGAAATGTCAACACTAACACATTCTATTATTGAATGGCGTCGTCTACGAGAACTATGTGATGATGCTAAGCAGGGCCTTCGTGAAAACAGTAAAAAGATGAAGGCACTGGAAGAAGTCATCCTTCGCGTAATGAAAAATCACAATATCGGCGCACTAGACCTTAAAAGTTCTGGCGGACGTGTTCTATATAAGAAACAAAAACGCCAAGCTGGTCTTGGTCAAAAGAATATGGTAAAACTTATGACTGAGGGTCTCAAATCAGAGGAACAAGCAACAGCTCTAATGAAATATATTCAGGAACATCGTGAGGTTGTAACCAAGGAATCCATCGCGTATGAAAAAACGGAGTAGATACTAGAAAATGCTAAAAGATCTATGTCGTGCTGGCGTCGAAGGAATGTCAGATATGTCCGGTTCCACCACAGGTCGTCGTGAAATATATAAAGAATTAATTGCATCCCTACTATCCTTGATAATCGCTGTACTCATTGTTGCATTTGTAGGGAAATGGCTATGGAATAACTCTGTAGTTGAACTATTCTCATTTGCTCGTCCGGCCCGCTCAGTATGGCAGATAATCGCACTAATGCTTTTCTGGGCTTTAGTGAAATAAAGTAATTATGTCTAAATCTTTGAAAAATAATTAAACAATAATAAATAGAATGTGGTTATTATCAGCTTCAATCTTGCTATTTATTGTTGTGATTGGACTAATCGTCTATGCCAACTGGCCTGCCAGTGGTACAAGTTGTGGTGGTGGATGCGGTGGCGGGTGCTCTTCTTGCCAACAAAAACCATGCGACAGATGCCAGAAACCTAAAAGCCGCTGTGGCTGCCAACAACCACAGGGAGGATGCCCCTTCTGCTAGGGAGACGCGAGCGTTATGGCCGCTTCACGGCTAAACCCTGACCCCCTCGTAGTAAAGAACTTTTAGCAGATAAACTCATTATCATTCCCTAAGGGTTTAGGGCTTTCAGCCCATAATAGCCTCTGGCGAGGCCTTACGTTTTGAGCAAAATCTTTTAGTAAGAACTTTTAGCAAATAAACTCATTATCATTTCGCGCAAAACCTATTTTTACAGACTTTTTCCTAAAAAGTCTCTTTAATACTTAAAGAATTTCTAAATATGAAATATTTTAAGAATTATTATAAAATTTATCAATTTGTAACGTATTATACACTGCCATTCCAACCCGAAGCACTTAAATTATTACCGTACTTATTGGTATAAGCGCGTAAATCTTTCAAGTCCTCTGGCTCATACGCGCCAACATCGCCACCCGTGGAGCCCCCATTCTGCTTACTAAAATCCGTTTTCAAGCATCGACTCTTTGCAATATCATACACATCCTCCCAAGCCTTCTTATACAACGCTTCTAAGCTTGTAACACCTTTTTCGGTGAGTTGAGCTTCAGTACAAAGCTTTCTTAAGAGAACATTTCCACGATCACGCCAAGTTGCGAATATAATATCCAAATCGCGTGCAGGAATTGTTTGTGATAAACACATTGCACAGACTTCCGCTACATTAATACGATCGTGTGCGGTCTCGAATGCCTGATAACGAGTAGCCTCAACGATTCCACTTGGAGACATTAAATCCTTTTTCAAACACCCCAGTTTACTTAGAATTAGTTGGAATTCTCTGTAATCAGCTGAGCCTTCGGAAATGGCAGGATTAGCTTCAACACGGCTTAGTAATACGTCTAATATTTCAGAACCCTCTGGAAGAGTCCGGAGACAATCAGGGTGTCCAGAACCACGTGCTACACCACCAAAAAACCCCTCATCGACCCGTTTATATTTTGGCGTGAAGTACATAAAATATACCACTAAGCCAACTAGTACTGCAGCAAGAACCAGATTGAATATTAACGTATAAGGAACCTCGGATAAATCCATTCTCTATTATCTGAAATTATAATTTCTAAATATTCCGAACAAGATGAATTGTTTAATACCATAAGAATAGAATGAACGCTAGTGATATTGTTAATGCTAAGAAAAATAGGACACTGTTCCAAGCGTATTATCGTCCAACTATATTTCCAGGCAAAACTACATCTACATTAAATATATGCCCCATAAGCTCTTTTAGTACAGGTACAACCACATACACATCAACATCTTCAATTCAATATAATTATGTATGTAATACACCATCTATTAGCTATGAACTATCAAATGATGTAAATAGTGGTAAATATCTGTGTGGATACCCTTATTGCTCAACTATAAGTATTTGGAATACTGGACAGACTATTCCAGCTGGCGTATGCAATTGTAAAGTCTCATTCTTGAATTGGAAGAATACTAATTCTACAATTATTTACAGTTATTCAACAATTAACTATTCATCTGTACAGACATTCTCAACCGTTACGATGACTGGCCCTGGCCCTGTAATTTGCCCCTTAACTGATTTTTATCAAGGGACTAATTTTGATAATAGATGTAATACGTGTAATTCGGCACTTTATGGTAATGCTTGTAGCAATTGCTAGTTCCGGTTAATAAATATTCTGTTTAATAACTATTGAGTTTAAAAAACAGCGTAAGGATAATCAATTAAATTAAATAGATGAATTCAAGTGACCTTCTTAGACTCAGACTTGGCTATTCTGGACAAGTATGTGGAAACAATCAGAGTATAGGCTGTACCACACCTTGTAGCACGCCTTGTAATCCCAATCCAGGCTATTTAATTAAGGGACCTACCGGCTATACAGGGCCACAGGGACCTACTGGTTTACAAGGGCCTACTGGTAATACTGGCCCAACTGGTGATAAAGGTGCTCAAGGTGACCCAGGTATTTCAACTGGAACTACAGGCGCTACTGGCCCATTAGGTACTACAGGGCCAACTGGAGATATAGGTCCAACTGGTGTTACTGGTGATATAGGTCCAACTGGTGTTACTGGTGATATAGGTCCAACTGGTGTTACTGGTTACACAGGACCAACTGGTACAACTGGACCAACTGGTACAACTGGGCCAACTGGTCCACTAGGTACTGGTCCCACAGGTCCAACTGGTTCTACAGGGCCATTAGGTACAGGTTCCACAGGACCAACAGGTTACATTGGGTCGACTGGACTAACAGGACCAACTGGACCATTAGGAACTGGCCCTACAGGGGCAACTGGTTCTACAGGGCCGACTGGACCATTAGGAACTGGACCTATAGGAGCAACAGGAGCAACTGGGCCATTAGGAACTGGATCGACTGGTTCTACTGGGCCCACTGGTATAACAGGGCCAACTGGTCCTTGCTGTACTGGTCCTACAGGATCCACAGGACCAACTGGTGTAACAGGGCCAACTGGATCCACAGGGCCAACTGGTACAACTGGACCAACTGGACTACAAGGAGATTCTGGTGTTAGTTCTGGTTTAATTTTTTATATGAATTATAGCCAGACTACTACACCATTAATAACAGATTTAACTGGTGGAACTCTTCCAGCTGGGATTATTAACCCTAGTAATCCACCCGCAACTAATCCAGTAATTTCTCCAATTCCTTCAAACCCAACAAATGTAAGATTATTATCTTTAACTACAACTTCGGCGGGGCAAACATCTATAGATACACAAATAAATAGTCTAAATACTGAGGAATGGTTGGCACAGTTTGCTATTTACAAATCAGATTTAAATAATCAATCATTTATACCTAGTGGTATATGGGATATGAACATTTTTGCAGAGGCGCCAACTGCAGGAGATGCTGATCACATATACTTAAAATATCATTTGTATCCTGGAAATGTATCTGGTGGAATTATTACATTAGGTCCTGAAATAGGAGCAGGTTCATCTATAGAATATGTTACTGGTACTGCTACAACAAGTATTTATACTTTATCTCTATTAGTTCCATATACAGATATATCCACTTATGATGATTTATATGTAATTGTTACTGCTACAAATACAGTAGCAACAAATCATAGAACTATAATTTATTTTGAAAGTAGTGCTACATATTCGCATATTCATACAACATTTGGTATACTTGGGCCAACTGGACCTACTGGAACAACTGGAACAACTGGTTCTACAGGGCCAACTGGTTCTACAGGGCCAACTGGACCATTAGGAACAGGACCTACAGGTGTATCTGGTTCTACAGGGCCAACAGGACCATTAGGTACAGGACCAACTGGAATAACTGGACCAACAGGTACAACAGGTACAACTGGGCCAACAGGGCCAACTGGACCACTAGGAACAGGCCCTACTGGAGCTATAGGAACAGGAGCAACTGGTAGAACAGGGCCGACTGGACCACTAGGAACAGGCCCTACTGGAGCAGCTGGAATAACAGGGGCAACTGGGCCAACTGGTGTAACTGGAGCAATAGGGCCAACTGGATTAGGTGGTATAATTGTAAATTACGCACAATTTTATAATAATGTAGCAAATGGTACTACCCTTACAAGTCCAACAACTGGTACATGGACAAATATTCTTACTTCATTTGGAATTACTATAGGTACTCCTACTTCAAGAATTGTAATACCAGACAATGGAACATATTATTTTGATTTTCTGCTACAAGCTAAGCGCACAGGTGCTTTTTCTACCATTCCTACAATAACTATTGATTTTGCTATAAATGGTGTAACAGCATCAAATCGTTCATTCAATTCAGGAGCAGGCGCAGCGGGTGGAGTTGATAATTTTGTAGCATATGCTCTACTGGATTTAAAAGCCAATGATTATGTTACTATTACATTTACTATACTTAATATAGGAACAAATGTAATCACCTATGTAGCGACTACAGATAGCCCTGCATATTCTGTTCGTGTATTCCAATTAGCCTATAATGGTCCAACTGGTAATACTGGACAAACTGGTTACACAGGACCAACTGGGCCACCAGGTACAGCTGTTAATACAGGTGCTACAGGTCCCGCAGGATTAACTGGGGCAACTGGTACAACAGGACCAACTGGACAAGTAGGAACTGGCCCCACAGGACCAACAGGAGCTATAGGAACAGGAGCAACTGGTAGAACAGGACCGACTGGACCAGTAGGAACAGGCCCAACAGGATCAGCTGGAATAACAGGAGTAACTGGTAGAACTGGACCAACTGGACCAACTGGACCATTAGGAACAGGAGCAACTGGACCTTGTTGTACAGGCCCAACGGGCCCAGCAGGACAAGGCGCACTTGTTTCAGCATTTGGTGAGTTTTATTCACTCGGAACTGGTGCACCAGCAGGCACAACATCTATTACACTTCCACTTAATGGTACAGGATATACTGGGTCAATACCATCTGGTATGTCAATTGTAGACAATTCTAGATTAACTGTAACTACGTCAGGGACATACTATATTGATGTAAGTATTCAAGTTCAGACTGACGCCACTACTGCTAGAAATGTGGCTGCACAGGTTAATTTTTATAAAAATGGCACAATCATTGCAACTACATCTACATATCAAACTTATGGTTATTATAACTCTACCGCGGACCCTACAGTAGTAGGACCACTAGTTAACAACCCCATATTTAAAGCATCAACCCTCTTAACATTAGTAGCAAATGATTATATTGAAGTAAAATTAACAAATATAACTGTAGATAGCCAGCTCGGTCCATCAACGTATTCATTTCCATTTTCTACTCCATTTACTGATGCTCCAGCCGTTCAAGTTAAAGCATTTCTTGTTAGTGCTGCTTCGCCAAATATGAATTATGTACTAACTGGGACAATTCCACTTGGTAACGTAGTACCTGATATTGCCACCTCACCCATCCAAGGTGTAGTACTTAATTCACCTAGTGGATCAATAACTAATGGGACACTATTTACAGCTCCAAGTGGTGGTTTAAATAAATTTCAAGTAACAACCTCCTATAGTGTTCAGATGGGTTCGACTCCAGCTGGACTATATGTTTATTTAAGATTATATGTCCCACCAACATATTACTCAGCTTACACTTTTACATATACTGCAAGTTCTGGAATTCTAAGTACTATGTTTTTTAACGACGAAATAAGTCCAGCAGCACAGCCTGGATCATTTACTGATTATTTTAATTTAGGTACAACTATTCCAGCAGGAACATCTTGTTATTTACAATTATACGCAATAGGAGGTGGCACATCTGCATCAACGGCTGCAGGCTCAAAATTAATATTTATAATTCAAAATTTAACAGCATTATAATCGTATTGTAATCGCGATATAATTAAATACTCTTTTTATTTGTGTAAAAAGAGTATTTAAATATTTATAGTCTTTTTAATAGAAGATGGCATATTATCAACCAACTAATAATGGATATGGTTGCCCTACTCCTGGTTATCCAGGCTACCCTCCCCCTGGTTGCCCTCCCCCTGGTTGCCCTACTCCAGGCTGCCCACCATCTCCACGATTTCCCAATTATCCACTTATAGCTCTTGCTACTGGCACTACTGGTACTACTGGCAGTACTGGCACTACTGGTTATACAGGCCCTACGGGCCCTCTTGGAACAGGGCCAACAGGGCCAACTGGTATAACAGGTCCAACTGGCACAACTGGACCGACTGGAACAACAGGGCCAACTGGGCCAACAGGGCTTACTGGTACAACTGGGCCGACTGGACCATTAGGAACAGGCCCTACTGGGCCAACTGGGCCAACTGGTTACACAGGGCCAACTGGTACAACTGGGCCAACTGGTACAACTGGGCCAACTGGACCAACTGGTTACACAGGGCCAACTGGTACAACTGGACCGACTGGTACAACTGGACCGACTGGTATAACAGGAACGACAGGAACGACTGGACCAACTGGTACAACTGGTACAACAGGTTATACTGGGCCAACTGGGCCTTGTTGTACAGGTTCTACAGGACCAACTGGACCAACTGGACCAACTGGTACAACTGGTCCAACTGGAACAACTGGACCAACTGGACCATTAGGGACAGGGCCAACTGGGCCAACTGGGCCAACAGGAACAACTGGGCCAACAGGAACAACTGGACCAACAGGGCCAACAGGGCCAACTGGTACAACTGGTCCAACTGGGCCTTGCTGTACTGGACCAACAGGGCCAACTGGACCAACTGGTACAACAGGGCCAACTGGACCAACTGGTACAATAGGGTCAACTGGACCAACAGGACCAACAGGGCCGACAGGGTCAACTGGTACAACTGGGCCGACAGGACCAACTGGACCAACAGGGCCACTAGGAACTGGCCCTACTGGACCGACCGGTTACACAGGTCCTACAGGACCAACAGGAACAACTGGTACAACAGGTACAACTGGTATAACTGGTCCAACTGGATCAACTGGTTATACAGGGCCAACTGGACCTTTAGGAACTGGACCTACAGGTCCAACTGGACCATTAGTAACTGGACCAACTGGGCCTACAGGTAGAACTGGTACAACTGGACCAACTGGTACAACTGGCCCATTAGGAACAGGGCCAACAGGAACAACAGGAACAACTGGTATAACTGGACCAACTGGACCATTAGGAACTGGACCAACGGGGCCCACTGGTAGAACTGGTAATACAGGATTAACAGGACCAATTGGAACAGGGCCAACTGGGCCATTAGGAACAGGGCCAACTGGTCCAAGTGCTGTACTAACAAATAGTTTAACTTTTAGTTGTGGGTCTTTTACTCCAGCTGCAAATACATATAACTTCGGCGATATTCCAGATAACGCACCATCAACTAGTAATACTTCTGGAAGAACAAGAATTATGTCTAGTTTTGGTCCTGGTAGAATTACATCAGTTAATATAATGAATTATGCTGGAACAACACAAGGGTCAGCTGAAAATTGTACTTTTAGTATTCTTAATAATACTACTACTCCACTTGGCCCTGCTACTCTGATAACAAGTACTTATAGTTTTGCAGCATCTACTATACTAAATTTTGTACTTGGTACACCCTTAACTGTTAATCTTAACGATACATTAACTATTATAGTAACTTTTCCTGCGATGACAACTTTTCCCGTTGCTTTAAGAATGCGTGTTGTGGCAACGATTACTCTACCATAATAGAAAAAAAAATAATTTTAATGAAATTTAACAGCGTTGTAGTCACATTATAATTAAATACTTTTTTATTTGTGTAAAAGAGTATTTAAATATTTATAGTATTTTTAATAGAAGATGGCATATTATCAACCACCTAATAATGGATATGGTTGCCTACCACTAACAGGTTGCCCACCACCACCACGATTTCCCTGTTATCCACTTATAGCTCTTGCTACTGGTACTACTGGTACTACTGGTACCAATGGCATAACTGGTTATACTGGCCCTACGGGTCCTCTTGGAACTGGCTCTACTGGACCAACTGGGCCAACTGGTACAACTGGACCAACTGGACCAACTGGTTATACAGGGCCAACTGGACCAACTGGACCAACTGGGCCAACTGGGCCAACTGGGCCATTAGGAACTGGGCCAACTGGGCCAACTGGGCCAACAGGTATAACAGGACCAACTGGACCAACTGGGCCAACTGGTACAACTGGACCAACTGGACCAACTGGTTATACAGGGCCAACTGGACCAACTGGACCAACTGGTACAACTGGGCCGACTGGAACAACTGGACTAACTGGTACAACTGGGCCGACTGGAACAACTGGACTAACAGGTACAACTGGGATAACTGGATCTTGCTGTACAGGTACAACTGGGCCAACTGGACCAACTGGGACAACTGGGCCAACGGGTATAACTGGACCAACTGGACCAACTGGACCATTAGGGACTGGACCAACAGGGCCAACTGGGCCAATAGGGCCAACAGGAATAACTGGACCAACAGGTACAACTGGACCAACAGGTACAACTGGACCAGCTGGGCCAACAGGACCAACAGGACCAACAGGACCAACTGGACCAACAGCTACAACTGGCTCTACTGGACCAACTGAATACACTGGTACAACTGGGCCAACTGGTACAACTGGAGCGACTGGTACAACTGGACCAACTGGTAGATTAGGGCCAACAGGAATAACTGGACCAACTGGCCAATTAGGAACTGGTCTTACAGGGCCAATCGGTTACACTGGTCCTGCTGGGTCAATAGGTATAACAGGTATAACTGGGCAAACTGGATTGATTGGGCCGACTGGTATAACTGGGTCAACTGGACCAACTGGTCCATTGGGAACGGGGTCAACTGGTATAACTGGGCCAACTGGTATAACTGGACCAACTGGATCGACTGGATCGACTGGTACAACTGGACCAACTGGACCCACTGGGTTATTAGGACCGACAGGGCCAACTGGGTCAACTGGACCAACTGGATCGACTGGAATAACGGGACCATTAGGGACAGGGCTAACTGGACAAACTGGGCCAACTGGGCCAATTGGACCATTTGGACCATTTGGAACGACTGGGTCAACAGGACCAACTGGGCCATTTGGAATAACTGGGCCAAGTGCTGGAATAACAAATAGTTTAACTTTTAGTTGTGGGACTTTTGGCCCAACTGGGCCGCAGACATATTACTTTGGCGATATTCCAGATAACGGGGCAGCAATTAATCAAAGCGCAAGAACAGAAGTTATGTCTAGTTTTGGTCCTGGTAGAATTACATCAGTTAATATAATGAATTATGCTGGAACATATCCTGCTTCTGGTGGCCCAACAGGTGCTTCTTTTAATATTATTAATAATACTGCTACTCCAGGTGGCTCTGGTACTCAGATAACAAATACTTATTCTTTTGTAGCATCATCACTACTTGATTTTCCTGTTGCTCCACCATTACCTGTTAGTCTAAATGATACATTAACTATTTCGTGTACTTTCCCCGTAACAGCAGCTATTCCTAGTAGTTTAAGAATGCGTGTTGTTGCAACAATTACTCTACCATAATAGACAATTTAATAATTTTAATTCTAAGCTAATATACAAGTTCAGTATCAATAGGTACTCTAAAAATATTATAAAATAGTTCTTAAAAACTTATATATAATATTTAACGACGACGAGTACCACGATGTGTTTTGCGCTTTGTATGTCTGTGCTTTGTATGTCTTTTATGAGTCTTCTTATGGTGTCTCTTACCACCTAACCCTATTTTAGATATCCTACCTGCTAAATAGTTAGATAGTTCAGGCGAATACTCTGTATATTCAGGTTTTTTCACTGGTATTAATCTACCATTTTTCGGTACATATTGAAGATGTGTACCAAAGTTTGTTCTTTCCATAATCTTTGCTAACTCATTTGCTTCTCTACTATATTCACTTCTTACAGCTTGTGCGCGGGCTTCCGCCATTGTAAGAGCATTAATTGCCGCTTGAACTCTTCCAGCTAGTGGAGAAGCTGCTACTTTTGGTAACATTTTAGTGACACGTGTTTTAGCAGTACTTGCTTTAGAAATAGCACTATTAATATTATTAGCGGTCGAATTTGGTCTTAATTTACTAACATTCGCAATGGCTGCCCGTGCTATGGTATTTGCTTTTTTAGCAACTTCACTCATTTCACCATAATTGGCAGGAGCAAATGCCTCTTCAGCTTCTACCTCTTCAGCCATCATAGCTGCTTCACGTTCTTTAATTAACTTTGGACTTGGTACAAACATTTTAATTTTTAAAAATCGTTCGCCACTTGGGGCTATAATATATAATTTTTGTACTTCCGCATTAAGTTCTGGAGCTAAAGCATTTATCTGAGCAGGAGTTGTTAGCCCCCTCGCTGGAATTAGTTGTTTAAGAAGATATCTTTTTAAAGCACCTTCTATTTCAAGTTTTGTTGCTCTGGTATATTTTTTTTCAATAAAACCAGATGCTTTTAATCTCTCTTCATGCTCTTTAGCACCTGGCGTGGTTATATTTAAAAAAACTTCTTCTTCCATTTCTGTTATATATGTAGATTTTAATAAGTTTATTAGTTATTCATTAATTAAATCATCCTTGTAAAGTATGTAATATTTTTGAAGTACATATTCCAGCTCTTTATACACACTTATTAGTGAATATGCCAAAAGTACATCTTTATCTTTCATATGATTACAGAGATACATAAAATCGTCCCATTGCTGTGCCGTAAATCCTAAAATATCACAAATATAACCCTTCTCAAATACTGCTCCCCTCACTGGTGATATAGGCCGTAGAACTGTACTTGAGCCAAGAATGAGTAAGTCGGAATCATTTGTGATAATTGTACTAATTATTCCTTTTTGTTCGAGCTCAATAAGAATATGGTCGGCTTCATTTGGAGCCTGATGTATTTCACATCCCTTTCCTACCAACCAATTCTTAACATACTCGACATAGTCTGGAGGAGGTTGCCACGCTTGGCGTTTTAGTTGATTCAAATAACTATTAATATAATGGCGATCTGAACCTGTCAGATGATTAAAAGGATATTTAAGAAATTTTTCAATTTGGTTTATTGATTGGTAGAGTTCCTGTCGTTTTTTTGTCTGTTCTTGGTGTGATTGTTTTCTTTCTTCCGTTGGAGCTCCATCGAAAACACAATGTACTTTTTGTGCGTGTTTAATAATTGGTAGTAGGTTATTTTGAAGTTGAAACATATCTCCTTTGGATTGGTGAAGAAACCAGAATATATCTACACCAACTGATTTGCCTGAAATAAATTGTGGAATATTAACATCTTTTTCAAATCTTTTCAAGAACTGAAAGAGACCTTTTACGCCCATTTGTAATTTATATATGATTCTGACTAATTTCTATGATGGACTGGGAATCAATTTTGGATTAGTGCGTCAGGGGGACTTAAAGCGCGAGGGGACTTAAAGCGCTCTGGATTTTTGCGTGCTTTAAAGAATTGTTGATTCCTTTATCACTTTAAAACGCTGCTTTAAAATATCACTCGGCGGATACGTTAAACGCAATGAATTCCCCACTTTAATTGCTGGTGCTAAATCCATATTACTTAAAATAGACCATTCACGCCAAATATCCTCCTTTCCTATCGTATATCTCCACGGAAACTCCATTGAATAAGGATTAGTCATATGCTTTCTCACTTTTGTATTCTGCTTTCTCATCCATTCAGATTGTCTTTTAAGCAAATCATTAAATATATATTTTTTACCTTGTGCCAAAATTGCCACATAACATAATTCCGCCCACGCTTCCGTTTCCGCTTCTATCATATCTAGGCCATTCTCAGGCTTATCCAAACAACACGAATGCTGTAACTCATGTAATAATACTCTTGTCGCATCCTCTGCCCTATAAATAATTATTGTTTCAGGATTACACCTATAAGTATAACCACCATTAATATTTTGAGGCCTAATTGGTTCATAATTGGGTGGAAATTCACGAATATTACGATTTGCTAAAAAGAATATCTTAAATGGGGGCGCCGCCCTTTGCGGCTCAGAAAACATTCTCAAAATACGACCCCATAAATCCCACGGTAATTCCGCCATCTGCTCCATCGTCTCAAATGCCGCTATAATCTGTCCATAATTACACTTAGATACTACCACAAACGCATTACCAGATACTATATTACTATACATCCATTGACGCTTATTTAGCGGATCAAACTCAGAATCCTTATTACATTCCTCTTCAAGAAACTTCAAATCTTCTTTATTAATTTCCGTATTTACCCATTCTATATCAGGTAATTCAAATTCAGTTTTAATTCTATCTAACACAGTATTAAGTATGATAGACATTCTTACCCTATTAGATTACAATAAACTTTATACTAGATTATTTAGTCCTAAGCCACTAAGGCTCTAAGGCTCTAAGGCTCTAAGGCTCTAAGGTTTTAAGCCAAAGGCTCTAAGCCAAAGGTTTTAAGCCAAAGGCACTGGCTTCGCGATCCGAGTAGCTAATTCACTTCTGAATTTATATAATTGATGTGCTAATTTTAAATGAATGTGTTCCCATAAAATAGGAATTCTATATGAAGTTACTAATACCCAACCTGAACCCGACTCAGCATTCCATAATATCTCCATTAGTTTAGCTTTCATACTCGGAGTTATCCATTCTGTTAAATAAATTGCCTCAACCCAATACATTATAACATCAACCCATCTTAAGTTACGTTGTAGACATATATAAATCCAATTTCTTACATCCGCAATCTTTGATGTGCCCCATCCATCTGACCAATCATTTATCGTTTTCTTAAAAAAATCTAACCAAACATCATTCTCCGCTAATTTTGCCTTCTTTGTATAATTAGCTAGTAAATTATCCTCCCCAACCACTGGAATCTCAAAACAAAAATCACGTAATCGACCACTTAAAGGAAGCTCCGTCGTAAGAAGAATTGCAAACGTCGGATACTGCTCTAAACACTCCTGTAACTGTAATACCGACTCATCTGTTAAGAAATGCGCATGATATAACACCAAATATCTACTTTGAATAAGTGAAGATACTAGACATACGTCTTGTTGTCCAGTCCAACGTGTTAAAATACTCTGTAGAAATACTTTATCTGACATCGACATTCGTGCCACATCAAACCCCAAATGTAGATTTGATTCCTCATATGGAATCGATTTTCCAGTCGCCTCATCATCATCCTCATCTGGATCTCCACCTGCGCACGACTGCTTATTTAAAAACCACGTACCCTTCTTAATCTCAAATGGAACCCCAATCTTATCAGCCTGTGTCTCTAAAAACTTTAATAACTGTGTTCTTTTACCTACACCTCTAAACCCTCTCCACGCATACGAACACGGCTGCATATTACTTCTACATCTTTTCATAGTTTTAAGCACCCTGAAGACGCGAGCCCTTTTACATACTATATTTCCTTTTCAAAACACAATACAAACAATTTAAATAGATAAAACATATACCATATAAGGTTATCAAAAACATTAAATACAATGCTTCTCTCAATCCCATATCAAGCATTAGAAATTGGAAATATTCATCTTACACCCTTTCAAGCCGATAAATACGGTAAAGCAGTTGCTCGACTTTCATACAAAGATAACAGTATCGACTTTCAAGATGTAAGTATTCTTTCACCATCCATTAAAGTTATCGACTATAACCCTGAAAACTCACGCCTTCGTATCGACCTATCTGACCAATTTAACTTTCAAGTTAAACTTAATACACTCCAGGAATATCTAGTAAGTACATTCTATGTACATCAACAAAGCTTCCTTAATCAAAAGAACTATACTCACGAAAATATTCGCGAACTATTTCATTTTCTTCTTGATGGAACCATACTATGCTTATATATCTTTCCAACATCCATTATTAAAAAAGCAGATGGAACTATGTGTAAAGTGTCAGACCTTATAAAAGGTGATATGATTCGATGCGTAATCCGCCTTCAAGGTATTTCTCAAGTTCGAGGAAAATATGGCATTCGTCTTCGTCTACAACACTCCATTCCATCTATATGGTCAATTACCTCTGATTAAACAAGTTATTAACAAGTTATAACAAGTTATCAACGAGATATCGCTGCAATCGCCAATGAACTAAATGATAAACCAAGAGTTAGACAAGAAAGTACCAAGATAAAATATATTGTTCGCGCTGAATCCTGAATAAAATATAATAGCGCTGCGATAATTAGACCAAATGTACCTATCAGAGTTAAAATCCATATTTTAGTTATTTGTGGCTTAATAAGATTCCAATCATCCTTACTTCCTACAAAATTAGACATTGATACAAAAGCTCCAATAAACATACCAACCGAAACTAAACTGAATATAATAACACCTATCATACCACTTCCAGCTGATGCCATTTTTGAAGTAAGCGTACTTGTTTCACCATTAGTCGGAGGTTTAGAATTACTATTCGAAGACATTCTATTATGACTTAGAATTATTTCTACTTATCATATTTCTTACCGCGTCAGCTGGAAATGATAATGGGACCGTACCGAAAAATACTATCATTAGTAAAAATACTATAAATAGTATTTGACCACCCACCATTAATACCAAGTTTGACTTTGAAAAATCAAAGATCTGTTGTGTTCCACCTGGTCCTAATATTGTACTCATCTCTATATTCTTATAATTTATTATGTATGTAATTATTAGCAGAGCAATATGCCACAGCAAACTCGGAAGAAGAAATTGTCTCTAAAAGATTTCTCTCGATGCAATCCTTCATCGACTCGTAAATCTAAAAATAAATGTTTACCCGCCAAAGTTTATTCCGAAATCGCTAAAAAGCTTCGCATCAAAGGCACAAGCGATGAGAAACTATTCCAAAGTGTCGGCTGTCAAAAAGGGGAAGAACATTGCTTACTTGATAAAGCACCTATCGATGAAAACTTCAAAAAAGAACTCCGTAAGCAATATCTCAGATCCCGTCGCCCCAAAACTTGGGATTCAGATCCCGATATGTGGCTCGATAACTACAACATTCTCGGTGTTATGAAACAATATCAAGAAGCATATCCATGGTTTAAATTCTTAGGTGTTTTCCCCATTGATTTCTCAGCTCCTGATCCATATGATCATAATAGTAACGGCAGTAGTAACGGCAGTAGTAACGGCAGTAGTAACGGCAGTAGTAGTAGCAGTAAATGCCTTTACAAGGAAACTTGCGACCTTAACCTTAAAAATGAATATAACAAAGGTATACGAGGTATTGGTATGATTTTTAACTTAGATCCTCACTTCAAAGGCGGTAGCCACTGGGTCGGCCTCTATATCAACCTTAAAAACATCAAAAAACCCTTTGTTGCCTACTTCGATTCATATGGTTATAAAACTCCTCCACTTATCGCAAGACTAATGCGCAGCTTTAAATTACAAATTAGTACTTGTGAATTGGGGTTTAATGCTCGTAAATTTCAATATGGAGATTCTGAATGTGGTATGTTTAGTATGTACTTTATTATATGTATGATGTGCGGCATATCATTTAAAAACTTCTGTAAAGACTCCGTTAATGATGATTATATGTTACAATTACGTAAAATACTATTTTCTAAATAATCTAGCCACTTACTTCTTTACTAACTTTTTGTCTGCTTTGGTTCTTTTGATTCCATAAATCGTTTCATAAATATGGAATTATTTTACTCTATAAAATCACACCCTCCATCCTGCCGAATGAGGTGGTTTAAAAGGCATATAAAAGATTTATACAGTAGAGTTAGCAATGTATCGTCCGGTTACAGTAGAACAAAAACAACAGCAACAAGGAAACACTTCCGTCAGAACAGTATTATTTAGTGATAAAAACTATAATACTCTTCAGACTGTATTGATTCAGGACTTTCAGCAGAGAAATGGTTCACCACTTAATGACCAACAGGTAGACCGTTTATCTAAAACCTTAAACCACTATCTCACCCAAGTCTATCAAGTTCAAGGTGAGAAACCACTTCAAAGTTTAAACAAAGAAGTCCTATCCGCTTCCGCCAAAGACTTCTCACAATATATGCAACGCAAAGAACTTACTAAAAATACTTCACCCGTTAAAACCGTTATGGATGAAGGCCTATTCCAAGAAACATCACAACGCTTCGCCAACCTCACACAAGAACGCAATGAAGTTAAGGCACTTCCTCCATCTATGCCTGACTTCCGTGTTGACTTGAATGAAAATGGCCCTCCCGCCGCCGAACTCTTTGAACGCGCCAAAAAACAACGTGAATTCGAAGCCCTCCGCTCCGCCTCACAAAACACCGAACTTGTCAAAGCTGATGCTAGCCTACAATCTCGTATTGATGCCGATTCTATGTTTAAAAACGCACAAGATTCTCAAAATCGTAATACCGAACTGGCTCTCTTCCAACGCCAACAAACTTTACAACAAAGACCCCAACAAAATACCGATTTATCCCTCGCAATTATGCCTGATAGACGTGACCTACTACTCGCACCTGTTGGCTCCTTTGATACTATGACTAGTTCACCTCCTCCTCGCGACCTTGGCCAAGCCAACTCCAATCCTACAATTGTACAACCCATTCTTGCCTCACCTGTTAAGAATGACCTGCCACAAAACTACGTTGTTCGCGAAGACAAAATCGTCAGCTATCGTGAAATTGAAAACAATCTTTTCATTTATTCGGCTGATCGTGACTGGCTCAGAAATAATAAGGAAAATCGTTACAGTTTCACAGTAAACTTTGACCCCGCCGCCAACGGCCAAGGCTTTAATCCCACTCTTAGCGCTCAACAAAAATTCAAGAATATTGTTCGCATCGAACTCATCAAATGTATTATGGCTGGCGAAAGCTTAGATGTTACTATTAATAAGTCAGGAGTTTCTGGAGCCAGTGATACTACATACCAAGATAACATTCTAAACTTACCATATGTTACAGTTCGTGTTGCAGAACTTGAAAACAACAATTACGGTACAGATAACTTCCTAGACCGTTCCTTTGGTGTTCTTCAGTATGACGCTCAATGGTTATCAGATGCTACGCAAATTACTTCTAATAGAGGCTACTTAGCTATGATTCCTAAATTCCTAAAATGCCAAAAGGATTTCTATCCTACACCACTCTCTACTTTACAAAAGATGACCATCGATATTCGTCGTCCAAATGGCGAACTTCTTTCTACCTCACCTGATACATTTGATATTGCTGGTATCATTGGCGCAAATCCAACGGCATTTGGTACAACATATCCTTTCAATATTACACCAAGCGGTACCTATAATTTGAGTGACGGAGCTGCTGGTGCCCCATTCAATTTCTTTATCGTCACTAATAGATATTTTAGTAGATTTGAGATTTGTAATGGTGATCGTATTCAAATTAGCGGTTACACCTATTCAGATGCCGCTCTTAATGACACTACAAATGGTGGAGCTCTAAGAGACTTCTGTAATTGGATTAATCGCCCTGAAGGACATATTATACTTAATAATGGCTATACTAATACACCCAACTCAATTATAGATGGCCTAAATACAGTTGGCTATGGAAATGTACTTATGATTCAAGCCAGATACCAAGACCCATCCACTGGTTCAACTAGGCTTAATACATTTGGCACAGGCAACTTCTCAAATATACTCAATACATATGGCCTTGCCCTACAATCTCCTTGCCGTCTAATTGACCTTAATAAACAACTCAATCTTGTATTCCGTGTTATCACACGTGAAATGGATGCTCTACCGCAAATCCGCCCTGATAATAACTATTAAACACTATAAATTATTTATTGTTTTATTAATCTTGATATTAATCTTGATATGAATTAGGTACGTAATGTTTTCCAACATTATAATATTTTTTATAATTTTGCTAATCCTAACCCTAATTCTCCATTATAGCAAAGACTATAAAGAGGGGTTTTTTGATTTTCCGGTTGCGAGCCATAATACATTCGTAGAAGATTCGAAAGTAAAATACAATCAACTTACTAATACAATCAATCTTACAAATCCCGCCGTTCCTGTATCAGCCGATAGCGCAGCAGCATTTAAAATAGCATTAGGTGGATTATCCGCAAATCCAACATCTAATACATATGATTTACAGCCAAAGAATGATTATACCATACCAACTAATATACCTAATACATTTCAACAAGCTAAGAGCTGTGAAGCTGCTGGTACTTCTTGTAGTGCTTTTGATGACCCTATCTTTGCGGCAAATTGCGGTATGAGCTTTGACAAAAAAGCAATTGGCTCTGACGGTAGACCCCACATTGGCGGCCTATATATTTCCCCTGATGACCGCACAAAACAAATGGCCGCCGCACAAGTTGTCCTAGATACTGGCGGCGCACCCTATGACCCATACAAAGTCTACCAACCAACACTCGGTAAATCTAAACCTGGCACTTTTGCCCTAACTAAAGATCAGTGTGTAGTTGTCAAAGAAAAAGTGGACTGCGCATCTAAACAAACATTTAGTTCGCCCAACTGTACGCAGTGCTATACATCACAAAACTTTAATCGTGTTGGTCCTGAAACTGGTCGCATCCCTTCAATCCTCTTCCTTCTTGGCAGTGGCTCTATAACTATTACTACACCAAATTCTTCAAGCCCTGCCCAAATTACTCTTACACAAACTAATCTTGACCCCAATACCCCAGTTCAAATTACCATACCTGGCAATGCTGAAGGAACAGTTTTTGATATTAATGTTCAACCAGTCGCAAATAATACATACGTTGCTGGCTTCATACAAGGTCAAACCCCACGTGGCACATTTAAACTAGATTTAATGAGTCTAATTCAATCCGATCTTATTACAAACTCTAAACCTAAAATTAATGGAAGTATCACTGTAAATGGCTTCAGATGTTTATCTTTTGTTCCAGGTAATGGTCAAACCTCTATGAACCTATCTTGTTTAATGCCATTTTCATTCTTAAGTATGTATGATGGTGACGCTCTCACTTGTGATAATGGACCAATCATTACTCAGGCAGCTTCTGCTACCTTCTTAGAATCGGATCCTTGTTTTGGTAAAGCTAACAAACCTGGTGCATACAAACTAGAATGTCTACAGACACGCTGGATTGAACTCGGTGGAACTCCACAGGGTACAGGATATCCTGCCAATCAGACTAGCGCGGATGCTCTTCAAATAGGCGACAGTGGAAAACCTCTTGACATCGATACAATTGTTAATAATCTAGCTCCTAAAATGACATCCGCCTATTCTGGACAAAATGCCTCTGGACAAAATCTATCAATGCCAGATTGGAATACATTATCCATGTATGCTTCTGGTATACCAATTAATACACCCTGTGACGGACCCACCAAAGATACAGGCCCCCTATCTCAAGAATGTCTATCATACTTGTACTTAAATCAAGGAGTCACCTCACATATTGGAGCTACATACTCACTATCACCTGCTACGATGGCTAGTATGAAGGGTCAGGATACTGCGAATACATATTGCCAGCCTGGTACATCTATTGATCCCGCGACACCTACAGGTCTCAAGTTTGGACAAAGTCTCGGTGGAATTAATACTGCCAAACAAACTTACGATCAAATTAACCGCTTGGCAAATGACAATACACAGTCAAATACGGCACGTAGTGCCGCTGTTAACCAGTGTTACGGTGTTTCATTAGATGCTATTGTCTCTGGAAATACAACTGGCCCTACTCAAGTCTTCGCAGTTGGCCCAGGATATAACTATACACAAGGACAGGCTCAGCAAATATGTTCTCAGTATGGAGCCCAAGTTGCAACTACTGCTCAATTACAAGATGCACAAAGTAAGGGTGCAGATTGGTGCTTTACTGCCTGGGTATCTGATTCAAATAATCCAATGTATCCAATTACAACCTCTACTGAATCAGGATGTGGCAATGGAGGAACTGGTATTATGTCTTGGAATCCTGGTGGTGTAGCAGGTGTAAATTGTTATGGACCTAAACCTGGTATCGACAATTACCCTCTAAATACTATTTTACCATTTAATGGATCATCTTGGGATTATAATACTAATATACTTTCTTCTATTGGAGGACTAATGGTATGGTATGATGGCTCTGATCCGAATGGCGACGGTACTACTCCAGCTGATGGATCAAGTGTCAATACTTGGGTAAATAAGGCTGGATATAGTCAGTATAACGCTGTTGCTATAACCCCTGCAAAATATGTGGCTGCCCAGAAAGCTCTGGTCTTCGACGGCTCACCCATTTATTCCACACAATATCCCGCTGATCCTACAAGTGAAACTATATTTATTGTATTCAATACAAATCCATCCCCCAAAGGAAAGGGTGGTGCAGCATTGTTATCTGGATATACAGGTGCTCGTGGTTTATGGGCTGGTTATACCAATGGTGCAGGTAGTGGTCCTGGCGCTATTGGTATCTTGAGTTCAGATGTACAATGGAACGCCACTACACCTGCAGGGTCCTACGCATATGGTACTACAGCTCTTGCTACAGGACAAATTAGTGGAGGTAGTTCCAATATATCTCTAAACGCAGGAACTGTATACTCAGGTCCAACAAATTTTACCACAGGAACTACTACATATATCGGGATGCAACGTGGTTCTAATCCCTCTAATCCATATGTGTACGAAGGGACTGCTATGGAGATTCTAATTTATAATACCGTTCTATCCACCGCCAATATTCAGCGCATACAACAATTTTTGGCTGGAAAATGGGGATTTAAATTATAACGTGTCACTATCCCCTTAAATACATATAACAATACTTAGAATAATAATTATTTATATAAATGGTATTATGAGATATATCTATATAAATAAGAAACTAATACAAGATTAGGATGTTTCGCAGATTGGCAGAAGCTTTTCAAGATTCAGGAAATTCTGGATCAAATGACGGAAGTCACGGTCAGTACATTAATAGTCAAAATAAGTATTTTAATTCTCTTCCAAATATGATTCTTTCTGGAACTTCCGGTTTGAAAGGTTTTGATACAGCTACACAAAGTGTCGATACAATGGGCCAAGGTTATCAACAGCCAGTTGTCAAAAATCCTAATAATATTTTTATACAAGATTCCAGTCCTGATCTGAATAAAATGGCTAAACAGTGTTCTGCTTCTTCTTTGGATCAACTAATCGCTATGAAAAACCCTAATGCTGCGATTGGATGCGGCTGGCTTTATACACCTCCAAATCAAGGCAGTCCATACCCAGTTGTCTCCCAAGGCTTCATTGGTAATTCTGCTGCACCACTCCAAAATTACAATCCACCTGACTATAAAAAATACTTCTTTGATTTACAACTCGCCAAAAAACAAATGCTACTTGATAAATGTAAAGCACTTAAAGCGTGTAGTGACGTCGACAGTGATGTTTTTAATGGTACTTGTGGATACTGTGGCGATACTAATCAAGGTGTACCAATCGATACTGTTGGACAACCACTTTATGGAGGTGACCCACTTGGTAGCTGTAGCCCACAATCAATAGTAATATCTAGCATTAATTGCCCTCCACCACCTGGGTCTGGCCCTGGTCCACAGCCTGTTATTGATAAAACTTGTCAATCTATTAATGGACGCTTATCTGCTACTTGCCTATATGATAAATTACTTACTGCTGGATGTAGTGATAATGGCTCTTTAGCAATCGCGCTATCAGGTTCTCCTGACCCTAGTGATTATATTTCCAATATCCGTAACGGTGACGCCGTCAAAATATATAATCGTGTTGCTAATCCACCATTAAACTTAGATGTGTTTAGTCAAGGTGCTACAACAGTTGATGTTGTCTTACAAGAAGCTCGACAACTCTCAGGAAATACTAAACTTCCATCCAATACTGCCACTGGAGCGGCTGCACGCGATTTATGTCTCCAAAAAGGCGCAATTAATGGATACAACTTCTGTCTAGACCTACCTGATACAACTCCTCCTCCTTTTGATATGGGATGCTTACAACAAATATTTAGAAAAATGGGCGGACAGCCCACAGGCACTGCCTATCCAAACACAAACACAATGCCAACATATAATTCAATGGGTACTCTTAGCGCCGTAAAACAATATATTAATACACTTATTCAAGGTATGAATAGCACGGACTATACTACACAGCGTACAGCAATGATACAGTTTTTAGGAATTTCACCTGAGCGACTTATTACGCGTGCACCATATCAGCAAGGCGTAGAAGTAATTTGGATGCTTGCTAGACCAGGCTACCCAAATCAAGTATCAGCCATTCTCAAACGAACCATTGAAACAGATATTGTACAATTTACACCTGGAAGCACTGGTATCATTCCACAACTAGCTTCAACCGCACCTGGATTATCACAATTTGTATCTATGATACAATTGTTCGATGTACGTGCCCCATCAGATTTTACTACTAAATTTAGCATTACTATTGATGACGGATTCTTTGTAGCTGTCAATCAACCTCCTAATATTGCCACTAGCGCATTTAATACATTATATGTCGATCAAACTGGCCTGTTTGCGAATCTCAGTATTCAAGGCCCCACTAATTATATTTCTGGTAGTTGCTCTAACTATTTTGCTGCTACACCAAATATAACTAAACTTTACTACAGTGATGCTGGTGGTGGGGGGCATACATTCCAGATGACAACTACTGCGTGCTCTGGATCATCTTCTTTTACTCCTCCTTACTATTCACTAACTCTAGAGCCTCGCGCTCCTTTCTTAAACTTTGAAGTATTACAAGATGGAGGGACATTTGATGATACTAGAAATCCTGGAATGTTTAATAATCTTATTTCACAGGGTAGTCTAGAATTTCATAATAGACCAGAAGAACGTAACTCTGTACCTGGTAATAAAGGATTTATTCGATTAACAAACAATTCTTCTATTCTAAATCTAACAAATATTGCATATCAAGCTTGGGGGACATGTACATTTGCCTTCAGAATACAATCTATGCCTATCAAAGACTCACTATTTACCTTCTGGGTTTTTAATAAATTATGCGCTTTCTATCTAGTTCCACTCAATGGAAGTACCGCACAAATACGAGTTCAAACAAATATGACACCTGATAATACTATGTATGATGGTCCTACAAACTTTAATATACAACTTGGAACTTGGTACTATATGGAAGTAGCACAACGCAGCGATGGGTTTGATGTATTTTGTGATTCAATAAATAATATTATTAAAAATGGAAATTATACAACTCAGAATACAAAGATTACCAATTCTGGACCTATTACAACTACAAATAACTATGGACTGTCTGCACCAGGTCAATATAGTTGTAATGTTGCTATTGGTGGAAAAGCGGGTGGATTAAACTTTGCCAATTCATCCTTTCAATTTGATTTAGCTTGGATGCACTTTTTCGATTACTATATTAGCACAGCAGATGTTATCAAAGATTGTAAAACCTCCTGGCAATTCACACAATTCCCAGACTCTCTCAATACATATAAAACTTCTGGATAAAACTGAACTTTTATTAAACTAGTCCTAAAAAGTTCCCAAAAAATATATAATCTATTAAATTTATTAAATAAATGATTTAGATTATTTTATTTCTTATACATTTAATACTGGCTTATAGCCATTATCTATATCTTCATTATTGGCTTATAGCCATTATCTATATCTTCATTATTGGCTTATAGCCATTATCTATATCTTCATTATTGGCTTATAGCCATTATCTATACCTTTAATACTGGCTTAGATCCCTTAAATGTACCCGTTCCAGGATTTATTGAGATCTCCCCCAATGGTTTCGTTAATTTATCATCCACCATTTCGAATAACTCAAATACTAATCCGCCAGACCCCTTCTTTGGACCAAGTAGATATTCTTTACCCTTCCACTTCATAACTGTAATCTGTTCAACTTGAGCTTTTGGAGCGGCTCTTGAACCAAGTTCCTTCGCAATTGCTGCCTCTGGTGCCTCTGGTGCCCCCTTTACTTCTTTAATTTCAATCGATGTTAGAATCTTATCTACTTGTAAGTTTGGATCGAATAGGTATTGGTCTGGTTTACCGTCGACTACAAAACATTGAACACCATCGTTATCTGCTGCATTTAATCCACAATCCATCGCTGACTCTTTCATCAAATCCAAAAGTTCTTGATTAATCTTATCCTTCTTCAAACCAACATTATACACCTTCTCATCTGATGTCTCATCCTCGTCCGTTTGACGAATTGTTACATCTATCTTATTCATATTCTTTTGATCCGCAGAAAACACCGTGTAATAAGTATAAATTTCCACTTCACGTTCCTTAAATGGTAAATCCTGATGAGAACAAATACGAATAGCACGACCCTTTACTTGGTCTGAACGCACTTTGTTCCAATATGGTTCCATAATATGTACTGAGCGACAGCACTTTAGAGAAATACCTTCTGCGCCAGCACCAGTAATACCAAACACCCAGCAAATCTCGCCATACTTATTTTTGCGTTCTCCATACCCTGATTCCTCGAGAACCTTACGCATATCCATTGGCATCTTATCAAATACTCCATTAAAAATATTCAATAACAAGTTTCTCTTTTCTCTTAGGCCTTCTCCTGTTAAAAACATAAAACGCTTCTCACCAGAATCTGGCCCCTTTCTTAGAGATTCAATAGTAGCTTTAGAGAATTGTAATTTATTCTCACCTCCAGTTCTTAGAGCACGTGGAACCCATTCACCACCTTCAATCTCAATTTCTACAAATCCATTTGCCTTCAATCCCTCTCTTAACACACCGAGACCTTCTACTGTCTTAAACTGAGAATATACTAAGTTACTACCCTTTGATACATTAATTCTACGAATCATCTGGTCTAACTTGGTAGAATATTGTGCTATTCTACCTTCTGGTGCCGCCGCATCTAACTTTAAATAACTATCTCTATTTGCTCCAAGTGTATCCATAGCTTTCTTGATTTGTTCTTGGTATGATAATACTCGTCTGACAGTTGGCTCTTGTTCAGCCTCTTCCACTGCCTCTGCTTTACTCTCTAATTCGGCTGCTTCTTCGGCAACTGCTGGTACAATTGGTACTGCTACTGTTGGTGCTACTTGCGGCTTTCTACGTGGCACTCTTGGTGTATTTGCTTTCTTCTTCTCCTCAATAGCTGCTGCGATAGCAGCAGCAGCAGAAGCAGCATCAGCATCTTCAGCAGCTGGTTTTGGTGCGACAGGTTGCGCTACTGGTGCTTGCGCTACTGGTGCTTGCGCTACTGGTGCTTGCGCTACTGGTGCTTGCGTTACAAATGCAGCTGGTGCGACTTTAGGACGACGTACTCTTTTTACTGGCACTTTTGGAGCTGGTACAGTTGGCTTCTTCTCTCCTTCATCATCTGTTCCTTCACCTCCCTCTTGTTCTACTATATCATTTAAATCCTCATCATTATCTTCGCCTTCATTCATTTCAACATCTTCATAGTCGCCACCAGCTGTTACTGCCACACCCTCTGCAGCAGCTACAGTTTTAACAGCTTCTTCTAACCCTGCTTCTTCTACACGCTCGGCATCCTCCTTTTCTTCTTTTTCTCCTTCATCTGCTTCTGCTTCTGCCGCTGCTTCTGCTTCTGCATTTGCTTCAACATCTTCGCCCTCTAAATCTGGATCAGGAATAGTAGCTTCTTCTGCCGCAACCAATTCTTGTGCCGCCAAGTCCTCTTCTACTTCTGTAGCAGCTTCACCCATATCAATATCTTCAACTTGAACAACTTCCTCTTCTTCTTCAGCAAATGTACCTGGAAATGGACGCTCGATGCCATCTGGGAATGCAAAGTTACATAGGGCTCTACTTCTGAAACGATAACTAGATGGGTTCTTCATCTTTGCGAATTGTTCAACCGCTGCATAGTTGTCACCCTTGTCCTTATCTTTACCCTGCTCTCCCTTAATTTCCCTATTACGCTCTTTAGTATACATAGATAACACATAATCACTCATTTCACATCTTATTACTTCATCTTTTGTTACACGAGGCATATATTCTTCTTTAGAGCCCTTATAATATGAAATTAAACCAGTCAAACGCTTTTGTAAAACAACCTTATTTTTGACAGATAAACTGATAGGATCGATGAATTCATCTTTGAATTCCTTATCATCCGATGGTAGTCTAGGATATGAAACATATGTTTCTGTGCCAATTGGGATCTTTTCTTTAATTAGGTTAACTTTAATTCTTTCAAATACTGTTCTAATATCATCTTGTGCATCAGGATTATATTTTACACCTACAAAGTCCTTATCATCCTCGTCAACTACTTTTTCATAGCCTTCATTAAAGACTGAAATTAAGACCTCCATCTTTTCAGCACGTGTTACAAAGCGAACAATATCAACGCGTGGTTCAGCCTCTGCAATCTTTCTAAACTTATCAATAATTGCCTTATCAGCAGAGTTGAGAATTATTTCAGCACACTCAATATATCCAGATAAAACATTTGCTAGAATTCCAAGCTCATCTGGAAAGTTAATAATTGGAGTACCAGATAGACCAATAATTTTGCTATTGCGCGCATCCGTTAATATTTTATAGAATAGATATGAACGTTTATAATTTAGTTCAGATAGACATAGTCCAGGTTTCCATTTACCAGGTACAATCGGTTCAACTGGAATTTTTCTGGCGCGCCCCTTTCTCTTAGTAACATATGGTGTAACTTCACCTTGCATTAATCGTGTTAAGTTATGAATTTCATCAATTACAATTACTGCATTATCAAAAAATCTCTCACCCGTTACTGGATCAATATTACACGCATATTTCTTGAGTTCCTTGGCTGTTACACCATTATAACTGATAAATTTAACGCGTTGTTCAATCATATTTGTAATCTGTGCTCTTACATCGTCGCGCTCTTGTTGAGATAGTTCATCATAATTTGATGGCTTTGTAAAATCTGGAATCCATATTACTTTTCTCTCCTCCTCTGGACGCTCTAATATCTTCTTAAGATACCAATCACTCAATGATAGAACAGAACGGGCATAGAGATATGTGATACCTCCTTCAGAAATTAAGGAATCGCTGACCCAGTGATTTTGGGTGTTAAAATGCTTAAAACCACAGAAAGAAATTTCAGACATAAAGTTACCCCTTAGAGAAAAGGGTGTCATAACAATAATCTTCTTGTTCGCAGTACCATATAGAGCTTCAGCGGCGGCGATCGCTGAGCAGGTTTTACCTGAACCGAGACCATGATAAACGAGGATGCCTCTGTATGGACCAGCATTACGAATATATTCACGAATGAACTTTTGATATAAGAATGCCTCTACCGCTTCTCCTGCGGCTGCTCCTAGCTTTGCACAGGCATCTTCATCAATACGCCCCTTCACTTGCGGAATAAGTTTGAATTGGTCCACATAATTATCAGAAATAAATTGGTAAAAACTTTTTCTTGACTGTGGTGTATAAACTACAGTATCTGTTAAGTATGGATTCACAGATTCAATTTCATTTTGCTTTTCTTGATAATCTTTAAGTAATGGGATTTCATCAACGGCCTCTTGTGTGGAAGGATCTAACTTCTGAGAACGTGGTACATAGTCAGGAGTCTTTTTAGCAAGTCGTAATGGCTTTTTTCTAGCAATTGGTGCTGCTGGAAGAGAAGGACCTGAATCGGCTGGAACAGGGGCTGGTAAGGGTCCTGAAAGTGGTTTAATAAGTGGATTTGCCAAGGATGCTGCGAAGACTCTTTCTCGTTTTTTGTCAATCGGAGGGGGTGGAATTCCTGCGAATGATTGAGGAGCAGCTTCTAACTGTCCTGCTGGCAGTGGCTGCTTTACAGCTGCTATCACCTCTGGACTCGCAAGTTGCGTGACCTTGCTTCGTTTTGCTTGAACTCCCTTTACTTTAGTTGGCTCGCCTTTAGAAGACATCTATACTTATCTGAGAAACTATATAATTATATTAACACGTATTATTCTATAGTTTATATCAATATTCTAATTTTAATTAACTGGTGGCTGTATAATACATCCATCGCACGTTGGCGGATTTTTTGTAATTGTTCCATTAAATGATGTAACAGGATCTGTATAAAATTTTAACGTAACAGGGTCCATTTTTGTTACATTATTAGATGGATTAAAAACGACATTTACACCATTGTTAGCATTTGGAAAGCGAGTCTGACATTCTTGTACAAAGTGCTTTTGATTTTGATCCTGTATCGGCTGATTACATTGTGCTTCAGGATTCTTAAATCTATAATATGTATCAAATGGTGGTAAATAAGGATTTGACTGATTATTTACAGGTAAATTGTTTGGAGTTCCAGTTATTGCTGAGTTTCCTGTTACAGTTGGATTAGTTGCAGCAGGGCCATTTGTATTTGTACAAATATAACTACACGATGGTACTTGTAATTCGGCATTAATGGCAGAATACGAATTTAGAGTAGTAGGGTCTGCGGTATTTCCTCCACTTGGAAGGACTACATAGGTATTAGCAGGAGCAGGAGTTGTAGTAGAAGAAACACCACACGATTCCTTTCCTGCGCGTTGTAATAGGATTATTTCAGAAGAATATACCTGTGAGGCTGAACCAGAAGCTCCTGCGTATACACTTAAAAATTGTTGAGGGGAACCAGATTGAATAGCGGTTGTTCTACCAGCTCCACCAAATGAATATGTACCCGTATTCAGAACTTGCCCATTTACAGTTGCTTGATCTGCACAGCAGGGATTTGTCGGAACATTACAATTCTGTACCCCTTCACAAGTCTTTACACCTTTTATATATTTGGATGACTGAATCTGATTCTTCCAGATTAATGTACTCGCATCTACCGTCTGATTACGATTAATATATCTTGTATTCTGCTTCTGAAGCAATTGTGTAATCTTGCTTGCGTCCATTCTAATAAAAATACAAATATTTAATTTTTACTATTTTAGAGATTGAGTGTATCAATCTTTAGACGACGACGAACTACATTATCCTTTCCTTCTGTTGTTACTGGTACTGATGGCACTTGTGTAGGCATAGGTACGAGTTTTGGACTACCCTTCATAGATGTTAATACTGGGCTTACCACCTTTGCCACATTAAACGCCTCATTTAGCGATGGCTCCAATAGCTCCAAAGCAGAACGAGATGCCTCCTGTTCTGCCACCTTCTTATTTCGAGCAGTCGCAGTCGTTAGAATCTTATCATTCGGATCTAGAACACCCATTGTAAAGATTCGATCGTGAGGTGGACCTACGACTGCAATTTCCTTATAACGAGGCGGTACGTGATACAGTGCTTGAAACTTACGAAGAAGCTGATCCTTGTAGTTCGTATCCTCAATAATAATCTGTACAAAGTCAATATGCCTCTCAATAATCCGTACCAAGAAATCATTACATACACTTAGACCACGTCCGACATCTTCTTCTTGTAAGTACAATGCGCCAAACCACGCTTCAAACATTGAACCTAGAATACGTAGATTGTTACGACCATCACAGATTTCTTCCATATGACGTGAGAGGATGATCCAGGGTGAGAAGCCGATTTCTTTGGCGAGTTTACCAAGTTGCTTATTGTTAACGATACGAGATAGAATTCGAGTGAGGAAACCTTCACCTTGTCCAGGATAGCGTTTAGTTACATATGAGGCAATAACTAGACCCAGAACACGATCGCCAAGATATTCCAGTTCTTCATTGTCGCATTTTCTAAGGGGAAGACAATCATCAGGTCGCGGTGCGATAACAATTTCTTCACCATATTCCGCCTGCTCTTGCCAGATTTCAGGGCGATCCACATAGGATTTATGGCAACAAGCTTGGGAAAAGAGATTAAAGTTTTTAAAACGGCCTTTCCAGCCATACCGTTTAAGAATCGGGATCGCATCCGATGGGGTGAGCTCCCGATTCTTAGAATTCCAGGGGTTAAAGATTTTCGTATTTCCTGACTGTACAACCGTATTCATCTTGGATAAATCACTATTCATTATATCGTAGCTCCTGTTTATATTCCTTTTTATAAACTCAAGTCAAATTTTAAATAAGAATTAAATACGATGTAGTATAATACACACCTATTTATTTCTAGCTCTTGGTATAGGTATGTCAGACTTCAGAGACCCTTTTCCTAATTTGCCACAAGTTGTGGATATAGGTGGCGACCGTTATTTTATGGGAGCGCAAAAACCCATCGAGCTTGGTTTCAAAGATCGCGCTGATTATATTAAATCATTTGGCGATAATTCTAGAACTGAATTCTTGATTCGTAAATATTTATACATAAGTCTTAAAGGTAAGAAACGTCTAGTATTTGAAGACCCTAAAGAAAAAACTGAACTTATTGCTATTCTCCAAAAACGCGCCAAAAAACTAGAATCCAGCAATGAATTTACTAGTTCAACACTTAAAAACACACTTATTCAAAGAAGTTACTTGAATATTCAACGGCTTATTCAAGAATTAGAGGGTCCTGATTATAAAGGATTTAATTTTCCTTCTTTACCTGATATATCTTTACCATGTACCCAAGCCAAGAAATATATACGTACAATACCTGAAAATAGGCTCTATCAATTAATACTTGAAATTGCTTGGTATTTACTTCATCCAGACGATGTCCCTGAAAAGGTCAAGTGTGACTGGGCCAAGACAATAAAACAACTCGATACTCTTCGCATTGGCGATCTTGTCATCAATGAAAAACAGAACGGGAATAGTGCTAGTCCCTCCAATTACTTTAAACGCATAAATCTTAGTTCAGTTGTAAAATCAAAAACACTTAAAAATGCCCTTGATCAAGCTAAAGAAATGGCCCAACAAATAGAAGGCAATAATGCTAATACCAATATGAAAGAACGTCTTCAAACACTCGTCAATATACTCGAAATAAAGAAGTATCTAAGTGATGACCTTCCTGTTGATAAAAATCGTGTAAAAATCATTGATGTTCCTACAGCAACCTCCATATCAAAATCACTTATTTCTAACCCTATGAAAGGAGGTGCAGGTGCAGCAAAAGCACTCGATAAACCACTCGGTATCGCAATGCGTCCCTTATTCAACTACTTTAAAGTTGTATTTGACCCAGTTTATTCACTTCTCGAATCAAGTATTGATACCTATTCTAAAAAGGGGGATATCCAAAAAGTTATGATTCCACAGTTAACGACAGTACTTCATATTTGTAATAATCTAAATCCTTCTGAAACTACTACAGGTGGATTAAATACATATGGAGTATATCGCATTAAAAATGTGGATGAAACACTCATTACATTTATGAATAATATAATCGCATCTACTGATACATATGTATCCTCTGTTGGCGATGATGCTAAAAGGAATATATTTAATAGGCAACTATTTCACTTACCCAAAGTGCGCTTATCATCTCTACTTAATAAGTTTGTAGATTCTGAGAAGTATAGGGATCCAGATTCTATACCCTATATTCAATTATTTACAGTTGGCGGCAATTTGCGATTAATTGAAAAAGATAACTTTATAAATTCTACAAAACCTGAAATGACTGAGGATGTCTTCAAAGCTGTTAATGAATTCTTTACCCCAAACGATTTATACATACTCTGTACTAAGTCTGACAATGTTAAAGAAAATATCCCTATGAATATGTATGAAATTGATTATAATAATGTTGATGTTGGAGAGACTGGAATTCAAATAGATAATATACCAACTAACTATTTTAATAAAAATAAAAAGCCTGAACTATATCTTGAAAATTTAGTAACCTTATTGCCATATGTTGTTTTTAATGATGCGGAACTCGCATTGAGTATTTTAATCCTATTTAAAGAACTTATGCCCAAATAGAATGAACTCTCAAACACCTCCTACTGATTTAAAAAGTACTACGACAGACAATGGTCGAAGCGGACAATTTACATTTAATCGCTTTTTCCTAAAAGCAAAATATAGTCTATATAGCACACTTGTTTTTTTCCTATTTGCTAATCCTGAAACTACTATCATACTTCAAAGATTCTTTGGTCGATTTATTGATTTTATAACACCCGCTGGAGTCCCAACCATAACAGGTATATTTGCCAGTACTGCGCTGTTCTTTGTAACAATGCTTGGACTAATGTTGCTACCGAGCGAGTGAAACTCGCAAGGTCTATAGCAAAGGCTATACCGAGCGAGTGATTATGAATTGAATACGGGTCTTAGTGCCTCTTGGAGTATCTGTTCCTGCTCTTCAGAATACTTCATACCATTATTTTTTTGCTTATAAAGCACCATTTGTGCCAGAATTTCTGCCATATTATCTTTAAATCCCTTCTTAGACTTAAAGAAGAAGAAGAGATTTGTACATTGTATTTTATCTTTTTCTGAGAAACTACTATTCCATCCACCCTGAGGTATCCAGCTTGGTGTAACAGTTGAGGAAGGAGTCCAATATATCATTTAAATAACTTATTTATTAATCGATTACAAGGTTTATATTCTTTCAAATTTATATGCTCTATAAAATTAAAAGCATATTATAGAGAAATGACCAAACTTATTAGTATTCTTGCTATCCTATTAATCCTGCTTGTACTTTTACGATTCTATATTAATCGTAGATTAGAGGGCTTAGAAGGCTTCGAAGGCAGTTCACGATCTATTGTTATCTGTAAAGCTGAATGGTGTGGACACTGTAAAAATGCCGCTCCTGAATTTAATAAACTCCTCTCAGCCTCTCCGATTACATTAAAAGATGGTAGCAAAGCCACTGTCAAAATTCTCGATGCCGACAAAGATAAATCTGAAATTGGCCAATACAAAGTCAAAGGATATCCTACAGTTTTAGTTGTTGATGCTGGACAAACTACGGAATATCCTGGCCCAAGAACAAGTGATGGTATAATTGACTTCTTAAACAGTAACTATTGACTTTTTAAAAAATGTTAGCAAAAACTTTGGGAAATGCGCCAAAAAAAAGAGTTTTTGGAGCCTTTTTTCTAAAAAGGCTAACTGACTGAATGACGTCTATTAGGTTTTGATTTATTCTTAAAATAGTTTATTACCGATTTCTTACCAATTTCAATAATGGAATTCTTAGTTTCTTCATTGAAAGAAAACTCTAAAGTATTTAATTTATTTAAACATATTTTAACAATTTGAGCATCATAAAACTTCATTTCTAGTTCTTGCTTTGCTAATAATACCATTCTAATTGGTCTCATAATAATATCTTCTAGCCCTGCATCTATTAAATTCGTCATCGCCTCTACCTCTCCATATATCAATAAACTCAATGTACGCGAATGCTCTTCTTTTGGTAATACAAATAATGGATGATTACTAATTACACCTCCATCTATTAAGTAATGGCCTGAGACTGGACAGATATGAGGTTGGAAATAATATGGAAATGACATTGATGCTCTGACCGCATCTGCTATTCTGTAGTTTGGTGTATCCTTTGGTGAATAATGTATCGCCTTGGCATCATTTAAATCTGTAGCAACCACACGTAATGTTATACCAAATTTATCATAACAGTCCTTAAAAGTAAATTCAGATGATAATCCTTTTACGTGCAAACAAGCTTCCAGCAACTTATAAAGTCGTTCCCCTGTATCTATTCCAAAATGTAATAGCCATCCCGGAACTGAATCGTATTCTCTAATATTTGTAAAGTCAAACTTAAGACAGAACTCCTCTAGTTCCTTTAAGGTATACCCAATACATAAACACATTGCCATAAGAGATCCCGCTGATACTCCCATCCATTCCTTAATAGCTTTTAATGGTATATGATTTGATAACTCAAGTAATGCTCCTATGTGTGCTATAGCACACGTTCCACCACCCGATAAGTATATCCTCTGAGGTATCATTCCTACTATTTTAAAAATATTCCATTTATATTCCTAGCGCACTTTTGGATATCATCTTATATTATCCTAAAGCGTTCCAACCCTTAAAGTCATTTGCTTAGCGTCTAACAGCAATGGAACAACAGACACCTATATTAAATCCAGCCGAACTATATGATAAACGTCGTACTAAAGATGTTGGTCGCCTAAAAGCTTATAATAAAATCCTTGAACAAATCTATAATAGAATTCGCACAATTAGCAAACTACCGAACTCACAATTCTTTCTTCTTTATACTGTACCACCATTCATTTTAGGCTTACCTAAATTAGACCTTGAAGATTGTGTTGTATATCTTATTTATCAACTTCGCCACGCTGGTTATGAAATCCGCTACTCTCCCCCCAATATGATTTATATTTCCTGGTTACATCACGAAAAATCCTATCTTGTTGAACAATCACCCATTATGCAAGCTATGATGGAATCAGCTGAACGAACACAAGCCGAACTTGAACGAAAAGAGAAAGAAGCATCGCGCCTTATGGGCCCTAGAAAATCACAACGAAAAGTTATTAAACAGGCACCAGGGTTTGGACAAAGCATTTCAGGCCCTACCCCTAAATCTACATATCCATCTTCAAGTGCCATCAATACAATTCTAAATAGACCCCTATCAAATCCTACTGCAGGCCCCCCACCACCTTCTGCTAGTGATTATGTTCCTCCTGCTACATTCCTTCAAAATATGTCTAATCCTACCAATCAGGTTGTATACCCAAAATCAGTTCCAGAATATTTTAAACGCTAAGCGCTTTTAGCAAAAGCGCCCAAAACCTACAGTAAACGCTTTTAGCAAAAGCGCCCAAAACCTACAGTAAACGCTTTTAGCAAAAGCGCCCAAAACCTACAGTAAACGCTTTTAGCAAAAGTCCACAAAAACCTTATAAAGAACTTACAAAAATAAGTTTTGAATACTTTTGTTAAAAGTATATAGAATGATCAATCAAATTAAGATTCGTTTTTTCCTTTTCTTATTTGGATGTATTGGTTCACGACTAGCCCTTACAGTAGTTAGTGCATTCGCTTCTGGCTGGTTCTTAGCATTAATCGGCGTTTTCACATTAATTCCAGTTTTTGGATGGTTCTATATTATTTTTATTGGGAAAAGAGATACGGGCCTAGAAGTACTCGGTGACAAAATCTGGTGGAAAAACTTAAGACCTGTCCATATGCTCCTATGGGGATTCTTTTCATATCTAGCCATTACTGGTAATAAAAAAGCATGGCTTGTCCTACTAGTTGATACACTGTTTGGTCTATCGTCATTCTTAGTATATCACTGGTCACAAGATAATTTTAAAAAGCTATCAGAATAGAAATGAATCTCATTAGCGAACATAATGTTATGTTTATGGTGATTTGTATGTTCTTTGCTGGATATGCTTCCACTATGAATAACTGGATTGATAATTGGGATGATTTTCGTTTTAGTTTAAATGATTTTTATATGGTTGGCTTAATGACTGGATGGATGTTCTTCTTTATGGGTCTTTTTACTTTACGAATTGGTAAATGTGTATTGGGGTTAGTCGCAGTTATAGTATTCTTTATATTGATTCGCACACAGGCATTTATTACTGAAATTCAATATCTGAAGGGTATGATTCCGCACCATTCTATGGCAATCCTAATGAGCAAACGTCTTGAAAAGAAACCAAATTCCATTCAACACCTTTTAGATCAAATTATTCAAACCCAGAAAAAGGAAATTATTATTATGAAGCAATATCTAAATCAATAATATTTATTATTATTAGTATAAAATGTCTGATATTTTGGTTGGAACATACAATATGAGCTTTGCAGGCGATGCGGGGTTGGATCCAAATCGCCCTGGCGTATTTGAGAGTGAAGCTGCTTTTCACAAAACAAATACATCTGCCGATAAACGCCAATTTTGGATAAATGCTCTTGAGAATGTTAAAAAGTTTGTAAATGAACCTACGGCTGGATTCATTGGATTTCAAGAAATTAATAAAACTCCTGATGGTTCTGCCACAGGAAGCGGTGCCCTTGCTTCAGCAATAAAAGGTGAGAAAGGCACATTCGAGGTTATCACTGAAGAAATTGTTGTTTCTCCTTTTGTAAAACCCGCTATATCTATTGCTTGGGATACTGCAAAATTAGGAAGCAAAGAAGATCATAAAATTGTAGATTTAGATTATGTCCCATCTGAACCAATTGCTAATAAGCAAACTGGACGTCCAATGCTAATGGTTTTAACTAATAAGGGATATCTACTTATCAGTTTACATGCTCCAAATTACCCTCCTACATATACTAGTGAGTTCCCTGATTTACGAACTGCCATTAATACCAATATTAAATCATTTATGGGCGACAAAGCTATTGATAGCAATAAAGTATTTATTGTAGGTGATTTCAATGATAGATTTGATGCCCTACAATCGATTACATTAGAGACTGATGTAGAGTTAAAATATCAAGGCAAAGCTCCCCGCTCTTGCTGCCACAATTGGGATAGTACGTGTACTGATGGTCGATTTGAGAAAAAAATAGGGCTCAGTAAACGTAATACACGCGATGATATTGGAACTTGTAGAGTACCAACATATCAGGATATGATAGATCAAGGAAAACTTACTGTAGAAAAATTTACTGAAATTAAGGCTACATCTAAAGCTGCTGCGAATAAGGCCGAAGCAAATGGTAAACCCAGACCTAAAGTAATTGTTGAAACAGACACAATTGCTTTAGCTGGTCCAGGATTACGTTTTGAACTTGGCTCTGAAGGAAATATTGAAAACTATCGTTATTACTCTGATAAGGTATTTGGAGCTGAACCAGTTGGAGATATACATATTTTTCCTGTAGACCGCAAGGATGCTTCAACCGAAAGTGACCACGAAATGGTTGTTGCGGAATTTAAGATTCCAGATGCTACTGCTGGTGGTAGACGTCGTTCTCGTCGCAAGACCCATCGTAAATCTCATCGTAAATCTAATCATAAGACCCATCATAAATCTCATCATAAACACTCAAAAAAGACACATCGCAAGCATTAGGTCTGATTTAAAATCTCACTTAGACGCTTTGAAACAACTGGACCAACCTTTCTTGTCCCCACTTTTACTGATTCTATATCCTTAACAGGTGCTTCAATAACACCTTTTAGTGATTTAAAATTATCTATTAAGGCTTCTGCCATCTTTACAGATACTCCTGGACATTGTGCCAAACAACTTATCGCAAATTGTCTATGATCCGACGCATTTGCCTTCTTTTGTACGTGAATTCCATCTGTTACTTTCACTAGTTCAGTTGTTCGTTGAAGATTTTTTGGGTCATCTTTCCATTGCTCTACCAAGGTCTGAATAAGTTCAGCTGTTTCCTGAACAGACGCAGTTTGCATAACTGGAATCTGATAATGGAAAATTAGTCGATTAATAAACTTCATAATTGCTTTCTTCTGAAGCCGCCCTGTACTTGATGATAGTGAACCCTCTAGAATATACATAGGTTGCGTCTTGTTCTCTTGACAATAAGAAAGAATCCGACCACGCTGCTCTCTATAGCGACCATCAAGAATAGATGCTTCTAAGTCTCGAATGGATTTACGCTCAATAATAACACCACCCTCTGCCATTTTTCCTTCCGCATCAACTCCTAACCAAATATCGGCTACTGGAAGTTGCTTCACTGACATCCCTTCAACACCTTCTAGAATCTTAATCAAATCTGATTCACGTGTATCGAGTAGGAACATCGTATTATTAATTACTTATTAATTTTGTTTATATCCTTGTATATATCATTCCAGACATAATGATATAGGCTACAGGATTCATATAATTACTATATACAAATTCTCCATTTTTAGAATTATCTTTAACTTGTATTAAGTGATTTTCTATTATTTCGGAAAAATGTCTATCTTCAGTATTAATACCAACATTTAAACAATAATATTTATCTTTATAATTAAAGCTTATTTTACTTTCGTCATTTATTGAATTTACAAATTCTTCTTTTGAAATTTCATTATATTCGACACCAAAATACTTTCCTCTAAAAGGTCCCTCTAAAATATCCCCTGCTAGATATAACACATTATTGACTTGACTATAATGTGTTGTAAGAAATAAAGGAATTGATTTACTATGTTTTACCCGATGGTAAGCTGCCATTTATTTATAAAATATTCATTTTCGTTTATGTTGTGTTATTATATGCAAATTGTGGTAGCCATATTTTCTTTTTTTTAACAATCGCACAATACATACTTCTATCTTCTATATCTGACATATTGCCTAAAATACTATTACCAGCAGATATCCCTCCATCTATTCCTACTGCTTGACATGAACAATATTTAAAATCGTGTATATATTTGCTTTCTATTGTTTCCAAGCATTTCCTGCATTGAATCGCATGTCTTGTTTGTGTATATCTTACACCCGCATAGACTATGGAAGGCATTTCTACTCTATTTATAGAAACTTTATTTATACCTTTGATTAAAAATACCAGTTTAATACAAATTATTTATTAGACCGAAGAGTTTAAAAGAAATATAATTAGATAGGTAAATGGAACGTCTATTTTTAACATTTGGAGAAATTGATAAATTAAAAGAAAAATATCCTGGTAAAATCCCTATTTTTGTTACAAAATCACCTAATTCTCGTGATATTCCAGATATTACAAAGCATAGATTCCTAGCTCCGTCAGATCTGCGACTGAGTCAATTTATATGGGTTATTCGTAAACAGATCCGCTTACCACCAGAAAAAGCATTGTTTATGTTTGTAAATAATACTCTTCCAACTTCTAGCTCTTTACTTTCTGAATTATACAGTCTTCATAAATCTCCAGATGGCGCCCTTCGTATGTCATATACATCAGAAAATACATTCGGTTTATAAATATTTATTTTTGTTTACGATATGTTTTCTGGTGTTTTTTGCGTCTAATATTTTTGGATCGTTTTAATGTTTTGCGTATGCGTCTATTACCACCTGCTATTAATCTATACACTTCCGTTGGCACTAATGGTTTTAGTGGATCATCATATAATACTAATGCTCTCGTAATATGCCCTAATATAGTATTATATGTAATAGCAGTTTCTTCAGTTAATCGGGGTAGGTGTTTTGTGGTATATGATGTGCCATATAAAATAGTTGTAGCAACGGATGTTTTTCTAGTAAAGGAACCACTTATCATATCATTTAATAAAGTTAATGCTACTAAACCAACTGCGAACAAATTTTTACCTTGTGCTGCCGCGTATGTTATGGGTTCAGTTCCAAAATATCCAATTTTAGGTGTAAGAGGATTAGCACTAGAATATGGGTCTAATATTAGTTTAAAAGATTGAAATATTGGATTGGTAGCAAATTTATTATTATATTTATCTATTAAAAATCCATAAATATCTTTGCTAGCGTTAACTATAGACTCGGATGGTGGCAGTGATAACATGCCGCGCCTCAATTGTGCCTGTTTTTCGAGTTCAGGGGAGGTATTTAGACTGTTGAATTGGTCCGTTGCTTGGACTGTATAATATGCCTGTGCTTGCGGGACATTAACTAAATCTACATCAGGATATCCTTTATTATTAGTAAGAAGTCTTAATGCATTTATTGCTGTATTTAAAGGAGATAACATATTTGAATTGGGAGATTGCCCCGCCGCGACCAGTATCTTTCCAAGCTCCATTAGCCTATTAAATTCATCTACAATAATCGCTAATTGTGAAAGAATATTTATAGGGGGATATGCCGTTGATATTTGTGTTTTTATAAAGTTCGTAGCCTGAGATGAGATATCTCTAATTAAATCTTCGGTAGTCAAATTTTCATCTTCAACTACATCTTCTGATACTTCGCTGTGTCTATTAGCTGCCTCAGCGGCGGCTGCCCGCTCACTGGCAGCATTATTCTTTATCCCTGCGAGCTCAAATACTCCAAAATGTCCTGCTGCAGCAGCCGCTGCTACCTTCACACCCAGATCATCTAGATTCTTGGCTCCTGCCTGCCCTGCAAGAGCCGCAAGCCGCGCCTTAGCTGCTTGCGACCTCGTTATCGCACCCCCCATTGTATATGGCATAAAGGGCGGTGCCATCTTTAGCAAAGGTAAACCTACTCCTTTTCTCCAAACTTTTATGTATGTCTTTCCTTTTGAAGCTACTTGATATACGGTTGCTAAACCATTTATAAAAGCAGCAACTGCGCATAATAAATCTCCTGTACAGAAAATTAAATTATTATATATTTTAGATGCTATTAGTGCTGCGACCATTTGGTCTCTGTCACCCCCTCTCTTTAAGTCAAGAAATAAATAAGGATCGACATTGTGTTTTTCAAGCTGTCCCCATATATCAACCATGCCGTCTTTGGGGGTTTTTTTGATACCCTCCACCGCCTTTTTGTAGAATTTTTCGATACCCTTCACCGCCGCATCCTTCTGTGCTTCCTGATCAGGAACCAATCCTGGATTATTTTGTAGATATCTCAAAACAAAACAATTGGCCAATAGTTCTGCAGATGGTCCCTGTGACCAGTTCTCCGTCCCGAAATTCTTATTTACCAGCTCCCTCCCTTCTCGGCTTTTAATTATTAATGAAAAATTTGTTGGGATATTCTCACACATACCATCATCCTTGTATGATACACTGTATTCATCTTTTGTAAATACATTACTATCACTATTGAAAGTTTGTGAACTAGCAACAGTCTCAGGAGCACAATAAATAATTGGTTCTTTATTTAATGAACTAGTTGATGTTAGTGCCGAGTCACCTATTACTTGCGGTGTAATGATACATCGCAAGCGATGAGGAGAGCTGTCACCTTGGAGTTTAGCTTTTTGACCAACCTTTTCCATCTCACCAAATCCAGCATCACATAAAATGTGTACATAATCTAGTTCATTATGAACGCCTAATGCCACTCGCACAATATTTGCAAATTTATCATTATTTCCTTTTAGATCTTCGGGTGTTAGTTCAAAATATGCAGCTTGGACTCTCTCTAAATTCTTCGCAGGTGTGTTCTCAATCCCTGTAAGATCATACATACCAGTAGACCCGTTCACAGAAGGGTCTATAGGTATACCAAATGCCTTTGCAGTAGTTTTTTCAACATCAGCTATCCTAATTTTATTAAAAGGATCTGGGAATTGTGATACTATGTGGTCTGCATATTCTAATATAATAGGATACTGTGCTGTCATTCCCTTCCCAATAGGTACTAAAAAATATGGTTGCGGTAATGCTATCCCAGGGATACCTAAATAATTTATAGTACCCCTTAACAGGCCATTTTTAAGAATTTCTGTTAATCTCACACTAAGCCCTCTACCTGACCAAAAATCATGAAAACTATCCATATCTAAAAGGATCTCGAGTGCATTTGGCGGATGCGGGGTAGTCCCTCCTTTATGTTTTTTATTCCTTTTAACTAGCTTGCTCATTATATCTAACTATATTTATCTAATAAAAAATTATTTGGTTAGATAGTTAAGAAAATTGTTTTTATTGCCGTATATTGGTTATTTTTAGACCAATTGGGTATTTCTAAACAAGATTCAAGCCTATTTTGCCTTCGGCGAAATTTGCTTATTGACCTACCCAGCGGTCTAAAATTACCACTAGAAAAGGCATTATGTATTTTCATAAATAATACTCTTCCATCGTCTAGCTCTTTATTATCTAAATTGTAGTTCTCCATAATATCCATTAGGTCTAGTTCTTATTCTTCTTGTGTTTCTTATTCTTCTTTACAACATCCGCGTTAGGAGTCACATTAACAGGTGCTACTTCAACTTTAGTACCAACTGGTGTTACGTATCGTTCATTAGCCGATATATTATCTGCCACTGTCACTGTAGGAGATAAATTAGGAGTTTTTGGTACATTTTCAACTGGTTTAACTTCTTCTGGTTTAACTTCTTCTGGTTTAACTTCTTCTGGTTTAACTTCAACTGGTTTCACTTCAACTGGTTTAACTTCAACTGGTTTAACTTCTTCTGGTTTAACTTCAACTGGTTTCACTTCAACTGGTTTAACTTCTTCTACTGTTTCTTTAACAATTGTCGATTCGGTAGTTTGCTCCTTTACTAGTTCAACAGCTTTTACTGGTTCAGTTGATGATTGTGATTCAACTGTATTAGATGACGTATCAGCTACGGGCGTCGGAGCTACATTAGATGTCTTAGTTGCAGCTATTAGAGATTGTATTAGGCCCATTATATCTACTAAATAGTATTTATTCGTTTAAGTTAATTTATCCTCAATTATAACTCTATCAGGAATCCATTTGTATTTTAGAATTGGTCTGTCAAGTAGTTCTGGAATATAACTCTTTATAAAGAGTAGCTTGGTATTATCTTCAGATGGTAGAATATTTGGACCATCCACTTTCTTACATTTTAGGCCATTATGATCAAGACAGCAATGATAATAACGGTAATCAGCATCTGATTTTTTAGGAGGATCTGGTACCTTTGCTTCTGAGGCAATTATAGTATCTGTAACAAGACCTTTAAGTGTATTATCACCTGATACAGTTGTCATTCTTGGATTAATAATATATTCTATACTTTAAATTATATTGTATATTATTTCAATTTTATTATATACTAAGTTCAAAACCAATATTTAATTGGGTAAGTTGGGGCAAACATACGCTCTAAGCCGGGTGTCCATTGATAATAGTCATTCTTACCATCACGAACTGTATTTCTAGCTTGGAAAAATGGGTCTAAACCTGCTGCGACATCTGAAGCGGTGTATGGAACCTCAATTACTTCCTCTCCACGCTTCTCCATCGCTTGACGTTGTGTATCACGTTCCACTTCATCTTCCCATACAATATGCGGGTTTTTCTCCTTAACTTCCGTAATTTCCCAAATATTTTCACCTTGTTTTGATTTCTCAATAATAGGAATTAAGCCTTTTTTGCCATAAACTTTATCAGTTAATGCTTTAACATCATCAACTGAGTATTGAAGAAGGCCCTTGCTACATTCTGGCTTATAAGTCTGTAAAATCTTCTTCTCTTCTGCTTCCATTGCGGCAGTATCAGGCGGTGTCATATCAGAACCATTAATCTCGTTATACATCTTGGTCGGTGGTGGATTATTAATATCTTCAACAACTTTCTTTTCAAATTGTGCTTGATTATCTTGGAAGTATTGCGAGTTTGGTGGCTGTACTGACCAATCCATAGGGTACCGGGTCATAGCATCGCTAATTTGTTTTCTGGATGCAGTCTTTGATCCTTGGTTTTGGAAGACTGCTGATATTTCATAATCATCCAAATCATCAATTGGATTCATCAGATAGGGTTTTTCCGGCGGGTAAACAGTCATGTTTAAATCATCTCGTGGCGTCCCATCAGGATTAAATCTATTTTTGATATCATCCTCACTTTGAAAGGTTTCTAAATACTTACGACCGCCAAAATATAGTACAAAGTACCCGAATATCAACAGAAAGAACAGGGTGATTAAGTTTGAATTAGCCATTTGACTCCTATATCTTCCATACATTAATAAACAATATCAAAGTAGAATGGCAACTCGAAAGTTTCGTAAATCAAAATCCCGTACGACTAGTCGGAGACGTAAGACTGTTCGGAGACATAGGACTTCAACTGCTGGAAAGATATTACCACCACTCGATGTGCGTTCAAGAAAACATCTTTCAGAGTTTGAAAAACGTCTCAAGAAAGGGCCTCTTATGATTGTGATGGTCTATGCTGATTGGTGTGGCGCCTGTCATACAATGATGCCCCATTTTGATGCTGCTGCTAAATCCCCTGGTCGCTCAATACAAGCTGTTAAAGTTAATGAGCAAATGTTACAAGCTGTCAATGAAAGTATTAACAAAAACGTTAATAAATCTGCAAAGCCTCTTAATGTCGAAGGCTATCCAAGCATTATTGTAGTTGATAACAAGGGAAATGCTGTAACCGAGATTGAACCAGTAAGAAATACGGAGTCAATGACTGCTCTAATGGCACAAGCTGGTCCACTTGCTGAAAATGCTGGAATTAATAGAACAAACGAGAATCCCAATAGTGTAGTTAATAGTGTTGTTAAGACTGGTATTAAAAATATAGTGTCAAATGTAAATAACAGTGCAGCTAATGAAAATCCTATAAATGTAAATAATGCTTCAAATGCGATGGCTATGACTACAAATAATGCTTCAAATGCGATGGCTATGACTACAAATGTAGCGTCTATGACTGCGAATAATAAAAATAAAAAGTTATTAACAAATCTTGGTATTGAGAATCAAGGTTTAGTTACAGGTGGACCAAAAGGTAATAATATGAATCTTTCAAGAAATTCTGATGTCGGCGAAGATGAACTTTTAGGAAGTATTGCCTCAAAAAATAATAAAAATAAAAATATTAAATTAGCATCGATTGCTCCTAATAAGTTAGCCAATGCTGGTCTTAATACTGAAAAGAGTGTTAAGGAGAGTTTAAAAGAGGCCACTGCTCCATCTCCACTAAATACATTTGGATCCGTAAAAAATGAATCCAAAGGCCCTGCTATAAGTGCTAATATAAAGAAAGAGGCAGAGGCGGTTACTTCTTTAGCCTCACCCCTGATGCCACCAAGTGTAGGAAGTGATATGGAAGAATCAGAGAGTATTAGTAATAAGTTAACTGCTGAACAAAAGGTAAGTGGCGGTGGTTATAATCGCAAAGATGGTGGAAGCCTGTATTCCGCTATGGCACGCACAACATACTTACTTGCTCCTGCTGCTGGTCTTCTAGCAACGGCTGCAATGGTTATGAAGGGTAAAAAGCGTAGTAAGCTTAGCAAACGTAATTCATCAAAGAAGAATCGTAAAACTCATAGACGCCGCCGTTAAAATTTGAAATCTCTTTAAGTCCCCAAAAAGACCTGAGATAAATTTGAAGCTATATTTTATAACATCATTAGCAGCCATACAATGTCGGCCAATGATGTAGTATTTCACTTGCTGGACATCCAAGCCCGCGATATGCGCATCGAATCCGAACAGGAAGATGTTCGCGAAATCGCCTACGAATCTAACTCTGAATCCGATGACGAAGAGTTCAAGGCACGGCGCAAAAAGAAAAAAACAAACAATAACTTTAGTCAGCAAAAAGAATTTGTCATTCACCTTTTCGGCGCCGATGAAAATGGCAAAACTATCCGCTGTGACGTAACTGGCTTTCGACCCACACTCTATATTCGCCTCCCTGAAGATAAAACCTCTCTATGCGCCGACTCCATTAAACAATACATCAATGGCCAGGGAATACCTATGGGTCAACTTAATATCAAGCGTATCACCAAGAAAATCTTCTATGGATTTACCGCAAATACCTTCTATCCATTCCTACAAATTGACGTGCCATCCCTCGCACTATTCCGCAATATTCGCAATCTATTCCTTGATGAAAATCTAAATCCACACACTAAGAAACCCCTTGATGGACCTATGCGCGGAAAAGTAGTTGAACTCTTTGAAGCAAATATCGATCCTATGCTTCGATTTCTTCACTCACAAAATATCCAACCCTGCGGCTGGGTCGCCATCAAAGACGGAAAAACTTCTATCTCAGAAAATAATGAATCTGGACTTGTCATCGAATGCGACTATGAACAAGTTGTGCCCACAAAAGGCCCTCGTGTTGCCGCTCCATTCCTTACCGCGTCTTGGGATATTGAGTGCTTCTCTATGACTGGCGATTTTCCTCTAGCTAAACGCACCTGGAAAAAAGCAGTAAAAGATGTAATCAATCTTACACGTGATGGAGCTCAGGCCGCTGACCTAATTATTAACAGTCTATCTACTGGACAAAATCCAGTTGACACACTCCCTAAAGGTATGACTCCCATCTACTGCCAACTCAAAAAGCCACTTCAAGATGTGTCCCTCAAACTACTCGATTCCTCTGTCCAAACAAAGATAGATGATATTCTAAAACTTCAGGGCGACATAGACGACAAAATCGCTCAATTTGAAAAGCTACTCACTACCACACTTAAGAGCCTTGTATATCTTGTTGGTGACCCTGTCATTCAAATCGGTACTACACTCACTCGCGGAACACCTGAGTCAGTAGAGCGACATTTATTCGTCTTTCCAGATTGTGCCCCTATTCCTGGTATAGTTGTACACTCTTATCGTTCTGAAAAGACTATGATCCTTGCCTGGTTTGAATGGATGATTAAGATGAATCCTGATATCCTCATCGGCTACAACGTATTTGGTTTTGATGAATCCTATACCTGGCACCGTGCAGAAGAACTCGGTCTCATTCATTCTAACTCACCTATTCATCAGCTTACCCGCCTTTTCGCTCTATCCAGTGAAGTTAAATTGGAAGAGAAGTTCCTCAGCTCCTCTGCTATGGGTGATAACTTGATGTATATATGGACTACTCACGGCCGTCTACAAGTCGACTTGTTCCATTACATCAAACGCAACAATGTACTTCCTTCTTACAAACTCGATGAAGTTACTAAACACTTTATGTCTGGCAAACTTAAAAGCCAAAAATACGAAGGTGGTGTACTCACCCTCGAAGTAGCAGGTGCTATCAAAGATGTTAAACCTGGCCGCGCCATTGCCCTTCTTGATGATACTGGTGAAACTGTATCTCCTAAACTTGTAGTAGAGAAAGTAGATGGAAATAAGATTTCGTTTATGTGTGAACTGGACTATGACGCGCTTAATGAAATGGATGATGCGACCAAGTGGGTTATTGTAAAAGATGATGTAAGCCCTCAAGACATCTTCCGTCTCCATCGTGGGTCGGCAGAAGATCGTGCCATTGTTGGCAAATACTGCCTTCAAGATTGCGACTTAGTAATTGACCTCTATCGAAAACTGGAAACCTTCAATAACACAATGTGTATGGCGAATGTTTGCTCTGTACCACTCAGCTATATCTTCACTCGCGGCCAAGGCATCAAAATCGAATCACTTATCTTTAAAGCCTGTAAAGAGCGTGACATTCTAATTCCTGTACTTTCATCTCCTCGACAGGGTAGCATAGAAGATTCGTATGAAGGTGCCATTGTGCTCAATCCTGACCCTGGATTCTATTCTGATTCTCCAATCGGTGTTTGCGACTTTGCATCTCTATATCCATCTACCATTGTAAGTGAGAACATCAGTCACGACTCTCTACTTTGGATTAAGGACTTCAACTATGATGGAACTTTGATTTCGCATAACTGGGGCTCTGAAGTCTATGATGATTGTGAGGGATATGCCTATACTGATATTGAATTTGATATCTGGCGACCTGATCCAAATGATAAGCGCAAACACCCTGTAAAAGTACGATGTGGGCGTAGAATATGTCGTTATGCCCAACCACTAGATGGAACTAAATCTACCCTACCTCAAATTACTACATGGCTTTTACAAGCTCGCGAGGCAAAGAAGAAGGAGATGAAGGGTGAAAAAGATCCTGAACGTTATGCTCTTCTTGATGCTGAGCAGTTGGCCTACAAGCTGACAGGTAACTCACTTTATGGTCAGTTGGGCTCTGGTACTTTCAAGATTCGTCTTCAAGCTCTGGCTGCTTCTGTAACCTCATATGGTCGTAAACAAATTCTCTTTGCCAAAGATGCGATTGAACTATTTTATGGTCCTGGGGTAAAACGTCTTGATTGTAGCGCAAAAGTAGTATATGGGGATACTGACTCCCTATTTGTAGAGTTTAATCCTCGTGATCCAAAGACAGGTAAGAGACTAGAGGGTCGTGAAGCTCGTCAGGCAACAATTGATATTACAGACGAAGCAGGTGCCTTTATTACAAAGACTCTGGCTGCTCCACACGATTTCGAGTTTGATAAAGCATTTGATCCAATGCTGATGTTTTCAAAGAAGCGTTATGCTGGAAATATGTACGAAAATAATGCGGATGAGTATGTTCATAAATATATGGGTATTGCATTAAAGCGACGTGATAATGCTCCAATTGTTAAAACAATCTTTGGTGGTGCTATGAAAATGTTACTTGATAGACGAGATGTAGATGGAGCATTCAAGTTTGTAAAAGATAAGTGTTTGGAGCTAGTTGATGGCAAGGTCTCACTTGGTCAATTAACAGTTACTAAATCACTTCGTGCTGACTATGCGAATCCACTAAGTATTGCACACAAAGTCTTAGCTGATAGAATTACTGCAAGGGATCCTGGTAATGCTCCTGCGGCTGGGGACCGAATTGGATATGTATATATCAGTCCAAAGACAGGTCAGGAGGCCTCAAAGCTACAAGGTGATCGTATTGAGACTCCACTTTATGTGAAAGAGAATAGTTTGGTGCCAGATTATAAGCATTATATCGAGCATCAACTTCAGAATCCTATCTCACAGGCATTCGGTCTTCTACTTGAAAGAATTCCTGGCTTTACACCATCAATGATAGCAAAGTGTCCTCCAAAGCCTGGAATTATGGATGGGTCTTTAGAAGCTGATAAGATGTTGGATGTGTGGCTTGGATTCCGTGAAAATATCGCAGCTCAACTTCTATTTAATGATTGTCTGAAGAAGTTTGAGAATACCAGTCGTCGTAATGCACTCTACAATATGTTTGGAACAGGTGCTAAAGTGACAACATCTAGTTCTTCTAAGCCGCAAAATAAAATTGTAACACCAACTGTCGCAACTACAAGAGGAAAGCCTAAAGTGGCACCTACTACTCAAAAGACAATTAGTAGTTTCCTAATGGATTCATTCATTGTGGATAACATTAGAAAGAAAGATCGCGCTTCTGCTGCTGCAAAAAAGAAACTAAAAGAACAAGCGGTCGAAGATAGTGATTAGAAATTATTAGTATTCCCAAAAAATCGCTTTAAAGTGCGTCTATAATTATTATTTTTATTATAGTTATTTGGGGGGTTTGATTCTTCAATAAATTTAAAATCATCTTTTGTATAAATTTCAGATTCATATTCATCAGATGTAAAATATTTTTTAGCATTATCAAATCCTTCCTTATTCTGTTTAATAAACATGTCTGTTAAATGTGGGTTAATTGCTCTGATATATGGGTCTTTCTCCTCTAACATTTTCTTATGTCTTCCTTTTATTCTATTTTGAATATTGCGTGCTTCAGCTGTAACTAAAATTACAATAATTTTATATTTAACATTCTTGTTCATTTCTAAAATGGGCATTATATCTTCTTTCACTTTATCTTTTTTACTAACAAGTGTAGTATCATATATAATATTTAATTCGTTCATTACACCATATTTTAACCCTTCACTTCTGAGTTCATTAAGATGTGTTAAGCCTGTTTCTACTTTTTCCTTTTTAAGAGGCTCTTCGACAGTAGCATCTCCAATCGCGGCAATTTTGTTTATCTTAGCCTTTTCAGTGGCATTAAGTGAAAAATTAATATTTTTTGACATAATAGTTGGTAAATATACTTCACTTAAAAGTGCATAATTTTTCTCAGTCATATTATGCTCCTCTGACCTCTCTTTTTTAGCTTTTAATGTATTATAAAGACGTTTTGTAACTTTTCTATAGGGTTCCACTCTTTCAACAAGACTATCAAGTGAGATATTGTAAAAATCATTATATTCCATACCCATTTTCTTTAAAATCTGTTGTGTTTTTTTTGTTTTTCCCACACCGGGTGCGCCAACAACTATAACAAAATATGGATTTGGTTTTAATTTATAATTTGGTTTATTATTGGCAAATATTTTAGCAATTGCCTCGACATTTTGAGCATTTTTTAGTGTTTTAAAAACAACTGGTTCGGTCGTATTTAATCTATATTTATAAGGATCTCTCTCAGCCATCTTAATAAATTAAAAGATTTATATTCTGTATTCCCGTCCGACCTATACACAGTATAAAATACACACACCTAATTAGTATTAAATGGGAAATAGTATAGCAACACATAATAGTTTACGTTTTATAGTAGTACCTAACAAGAATGAAGGACAGGTCCTACTTGATAGTGCTGAGAAAGAAGACTTTTATCTTGAGGAATGTCATGATAATAAAGCAAATTCACTTGCTCGACGAAATCTAACATATTTCGCAAATCAAGTCTCAATACAAGATAATAATTATGCTATGGCATATCTTGATGCGGCTAACTTATATTTGCCTATAAGACTTTTAAATGATTTGAAGGAGGTTAAGATAGTTCAGTTGATGCCATCTGCCGATGGTGGAATGCCTCATACACGACCTGGTAATATTATTTGCTACCCAGATATTAGCCAATTATTTTCAAAAACCACACTAATTCACGAATTATGGCATATTCATCAGCGCGCTTTTAAAGATGTATGGTTTAAAACATTTAAACGTCTGGGCTGGATGTTGTGGGATGGTAATTTGCCAGAGCAATTGGAAAATGCGAGACGTTATAATCCTGATACGTTAGATTGTCCATTATGGATATTTAATAGTCAGTGGATTCCTGTTCCTGTCTTCAAAGATATTACAAAACCTAATGTGGCAAATATTGAAATCTGGTTTTATAACCCTGAAAAGCAATATCATATTAAGAGAGTACCATCTGAACTTGCGACATACTTTCCTAATTTGCCACCAAATGCGTATGAACATCCGCGAGAAATGACCGCATATATGTTATCTGAGCCTGATAAATATAGCGAGTCTCAGGGATTTAAACATTTAATAGAATCAATTGGTCAAATATCAATTATGTCATCTAAAAATGTTTCTAAATAATAGGTCGCCTATGTGCAATAAAGATAAGAAATGTCGCGCCTGGATATCTTTAGATTCATTGGGAATATCCGCACAGGGCTGTCTCAGAGATGCTTCTTGGTTACACGGCATTACTATTCCGTGTTATCAGTCTATATTTAATCAACAGCTATATATTGATCTACCAACTAAAAAACTAATTTGTATTAAGAATGTTGCTCACGGGAAATTTGGATATATAGATTTGGCACAATATGATACACAGACAAAGCATTCTGAAGTATATGTTAAGCGGCCTATCTTGCCTGGCAAAACTCTTTTGTATGAGGCGTGTATTCAGAAATTAGTGGGAGACAGTCTTGCAAATATTGGATTTCCGACAGGTGCGCCAGCTCTTGTAGGTTTATTTCGTTTAAAAGATGAATCTATATGTTTTGCAATGGAACAGATTAACGGTGCGTCTACTTTAGACAGATATCTTGACTCAGTTTCTAAAGTACAATTTCCAACTGTTATCATTGACTGTCTACTTCAATTAAGCGCGATGATTTGGCATCTTGATACTACACTTGGTATTAATCATAGGGACTTAAAGCCGAGTAATTTTCTAATTGTTGAACACGATGCGCCTAAACGTAAAATAATTAACGTTGAAACCGATATTTTGGAAATAGAATCAAAACATTCCCTCACCTTCATTGATTTTGGATTCTCTTGTTTAGGATCTACTGAGACACACATCTCTGATATCTCTCTCAGTACTGTTTACTCCAAAATGGATCCCTGCCCTAAAGAAGGACGTGATATGTACTTATTCTTAGCCTTTCTATATATTGACTACCATCAAAAACTCCCATCGAGACTTCTGATCCTATTTGAATCCTGGCTTCATATACCAGGTTCTAATCTATGTAGCTTTATGCGAAAAGATAAAGAAAACTCTAAAAAATGGCTATACTTTATGGCAGGCAATGAAAGTATTAAACGATTTAGTTCTTGTCCTAAAAGCATTGTCAAAGACCTACAGGCTTTTATTTAGTTTGAATTGTCGAAAGTTCCGTGCGCTTAGGAAACCAATACCCTACACTATAATACACCTTTGATTCCTCACTGCATTTGGCCAAACTTTGACTATTACTCTCAAACCCACCATAATACGTATTATAAGGAATATGAACTTCTGTTGCGTTACCTAGAAGGGCCGCCATCCAAGACATAGTTGAAGCAGATGTAATAAGCTTTTTCGCTTTTAACATAAAATCAAAATCATCGCCTAGAATACCAGTTATAATAGTAGGATGAAGGTCATCAAATTCACTTAGATACTCTTTTTCCCATTCTGCCTTTGGTGTATTACACACGATATAGAGTTTATCGTATTTAATATTCTTAATAATATTTTTAATATCTTCTGGATCATATAGCTGCGAAGTCTTATTCTCCATATCAATAAAATCGGCCCATTGAAATGCACCAGCTAGACGAACATGTACTACCAAATCATTCTCTGTCGGTTGAACACTATGTTTAGTTTGATACTTTATAATATTACTGATTTTGATACGGTTACTAATATTATTATTATTCTCTTCAGTAAAGAGAGAACGAACATAATCGCGCTCCTTCAAAAAAATCTCTGAACGCTGGAAAAAACCCATCATTAAAATATCTTTCGATGTATCAAGTTCATACTTACGCCCCTCAAGATGTGCTGTAATAATACGTTTAAATTTTTCATCATCAATTGTTGTGTTAAATTCCAAATTAATCTGGAAAGTGGGTTTTACTGCATCGTAGCCGTAAATTTTCTTAATAATTTCTGCGGCGAAATAGTGAAATAAGTTATTACCAAATTGACCTTGGACAAGAAAATTAACAGTCTTCATCTCTTTTCTTCTCTTTAATATATTGAATACGTTTAAGTGTTTTTAAACTCACATACAGTTCCTTTAAAAATATTCAAACTAATCCAATATTTAGATAAGTCTGTTTAATTTTAATGGTAATCCGTGACCGAATAATATCATATATATTAAAACAAAAGATGCTATTAAAATACTTCTATTTTCAGCGACATTACTTTTTTGCCCTAGGCCAAATATCATAACAACATATAGTATAATTCCAATTACTACTGAGTGTAGCAACATACTTAGACCCCTTTCCATTGTATATTATACATTGAGAAATTAATTATATCTAACTAATAGATCTGAACTCATTCTCACACAATTTAAAGCTTTGCCTAGTTTATAATTTAGTGGTCAAATGGCATTTGTGCAAGCAATGAATACCCCTGATACAACCAAAAAAGGCGTCAACGGTGCCGATGTCTATACTGAAGAGGGAGTCGGTGATTACAGAGTCTCCCTTTTCACAATGCTCAATCGCGGACTCGAACAATCCTATATCCAAGACTATACTCGCAAAATTTATATCCGTAATGTTATGGATGAGATGTGCGATTTATTCGTAATGGCTTTTCAGACCCGTGATATTCGTGGTGGCAAGGGTGAGCGTCGTCTTTTTCATCACTTCATCCAAGCTCTTTATGAACACGACAAGGAAACTGTTTGTCAAATGATTAAACTCATTCCTGAATATGGCTGCTGGCGTGATATGTGGGAACTTCTAAAAGCTGTCCCTGAACTTGAGTCTGAAATCTTTAGAATTACTCGCGATTGCTTTAAAGATGACCTTGTAAAATGCCATTCAGATCAGAAAAGTAAAATGTCTCTTCTAGCTAAGTGGCTCCCTCGTGAAAACTCAGGTACGTATCCTGGTCTTGCGAGGCGACTTGCCAATCATATTTATGGCTTCGAAGAATCTGAGCGCAAGCGTCTTGTAAAGTATCGTAAGGATGTAAGTATGATGAATAAGGCTTTAAAGACTGTGGAGATCAATATGTGTGATAAATCCTGGGCTGAAATTAAGCCTGAATCGGTCCCTGGTCGCTGTCTCAAGATTCACAATAAGGCTTTCCTCAATGAACCTGTAAAGAAATCCTACACTGATGCTCTTCGGTATGCTACTTCAGAAGATCGTATGGCCTGTCGCAAGCACTTTCAAGAGTTCGTTGAGGCCCTTGCTAAGGGTGAGAAGAAGGCACACGGAGCCAATGTTGTAATGCCCCACGAACTCGTTGTACAAGCTTTAGCACGCGATACTTCTCAAGACGAACTTGGTATTAATCAAGGCCAATGGGTTTCTATTCGTGACGAGACCTTGAAGCTTGGTGGGCTTGGCAAGTGTGTTCCTATGTGCGACTTCAGTGGCTCTATGAATGGACTCCCTAAACTAATCTCTCTTGCGCTTGGTATTCTTGTGTCTGAGATTAATCATAGTGCCTTCAAAGACCATATTCTTACATTTGATGCTGAGCCTAAGTGGCATTCTTTCGCTGGTAAGAGTAGTCTGAAGGAGAAGCTTGATAGTATTCGCGGCGACCTTGGTCAGGGGCTCAACACTGATTTCTACAAGGCTTGTATGAGAATTGTGGAGAAGATGAAGCAAGCCAAAGTTCCAGTTGGTGATGAGCCTGCTGACCTCATTGTTTTTACAGATATGGGATTTGATGCGGCTATTAGAGATAATAACTATTATGGTCGTAATACAGTAAAATCAGCTGTATGGGATACACAGATTCAACAGATTCGTGATGAGTTCAAGAAAGCGGGTGAAGAAGTTTGGGGTGTAGGAAATGGCTGGAAGGCACCTCGTATTGTGATTTGGAATCTAAGTGCTCATTTTAATGATTTCCACGCCAAGGCTGATCAAGAGGGAGTTGTTCAACTGTCAGGTTGGTCTCCTTCAATGCTCAAGGCTCTACAAAAGGGCGGTGTTCAAGTAATGACACCCTATCAGGGAATGCGAGTCATTCTTGATGATGAGCGTTATGATGAAGTGCGTAAAGTCTGGAATATGATTCACCAAATTTGAAGTGGTTAATACCTTCAATATAAGGTTAGAAAATGAATGTTCTTCCGTGCTGTAATGTTTTACAGTTTCCATTAAAGTACTTTTCATATAGTCAGGATAGTCAGGACTATTCCAAGTTACTTGAACTTATTAAAGATTATGTTAGTCAAGACTGTTGGGCCTTTGTTATAAATAATGAAATCCTTTTCAATTCATATAACGCTCAGTCAAAAACTTTTAAACATATACTCGAAGAAAAAATTATTCGAGATAAAATTATTGAGAATCCGCAAAACATTCTTGCTGAAGTAAATTGTCGTAATATAAATACTATAATTGAGATCTATATGTTTCAACTACCCGAGTCCTATAAGCTTGTGATTATATATGAAGCATCTTTATCTATATATATTGTATATCGACTAAATTCTCAAGGATTTATTGATGAATTTGGTGAAGATAATGAAATCTAAATTATAGCTGCCCAAAAGGGCTTAAAGACTCCAAACCATAATAGGGTAGGAAGAAGTAATCTTCCTAAACGAGGTGAAAAACTAACTTCACTATGTGTAATGTATTCATACAGCAATTACCCTAAATTATTGTTTATAATTAATTAACGAATACAGCCCTTACACATAATGAAGTTAGAGGCCTCTTAATACTCCAGTATCTATACAGCAATTCATATCTTATTTAAAAGGTTTTTCTGGATACAGCGCGGGTATTAATCATAGTGTGTTGTATGTTGTGTGTGTTGTATAAAACGGTCAATATTAAAAAGAAAAAGAAAAATGTGAGAAAATGGATTTGGAATTTGAGATTTGAGTTTTTTTAGAAATTAATTTGCGTCCAAGGTTGTTTCCTGTGCGTTAAGAATCTATACAGCCATTTTATATCAAATTATATTGGTTAATTTAAGATTTTTGGATTCTGAGCTACTTTATAATGGTTACTAGAAGAATGCTTATGTATGTGATAAGCAATTGATATTTAGGCTATAGCAATTGCTTAAAACATCCAGTAATGAACTCGCGATTCATTGGTGTTGCTTTTAGTTTTTTTCAGAACATACTAGTCTGACTTTAGAGCTATAAAGGATGATGACTAAATGAGACTGATTACTGTTCGATTAGAGGTGCTTATACCCCTCGCTGGTAGAACAGACTCATAAAGGAAGGAAATACACTGCAATTACGGAATTTTCCGTATATAAACATATTTGTTCTATAACAGTGCCTATGCTGTAAATACTTAGAGAAATTAGATGATAATGGGGGTGAAATACCACGCATCAAAAATCTCTGAATGTTGTTCATAGGTTTTTAGGTTATTAAGGAAACTTAGTAGCCTAAAACAAAATCCATCCGCTGCCTTTGTGTTAATTGATGTTTCAAGGATATACAGTTTCATTACAGTTATTCTTAAAAGTGGTCGATTAGGGTATGATGGTGTTTGCAGTTGGAAGACTGTAAACGGTGTAAAATGATTGTTATCGTGTGGTAACAGTTGTTCCCTTTTATTTCGGTGAATACCGTTTTGATTGGTTACCAAAGCATTTTGCTAGGCCCTCTCGTGTTTCCTACTGTGGAAAATACGTGAGGGCTTTTTTGCGTTCTTAATATAGAACAAAATGTCAGAGTATGGCCCAAATCCTGAAGATTTAACCGATGAAGAAAATGAAATTATTGAACCCTGTGAACCATATGAACTCTGTGAACCCCATGAACTCTATGAAACTAAACAAGTTGCTATCGCAGTCCAACAAGGACAACGGCGACGTGTTATGAAAGGTATGACATACAATATCGATGAAAAACACGGCTATATTTACTTAGTTCGCACCCGAGAATTTAAATCACTCAATCGACAAATCTATAAAGTTGGTCGCACATCTCAGTGCCCTGATACCAGAATTGGACGACTCCATAAATATACAAAAGGCTCTGAAATCTATTTAATTTTACAATGCCACGTAAACGATGTAAGCTTAATTGAAAAAGAAATTCTTGAACAATTCTGCTTAAAATGGGACCCTGGCCCAGATGGCTCTGAAGATTTTATTATCCCTACCCCTAAAGAATTAATGACTGCTAAACAGATCATCTTCGATGTCATTAAAAAATACGAAGAGAAACGACTATAATATTTATGTTAGTCTTCTACTACAATATCCTCGCGCCAAATTAGAAGGCCTTTACTAACAAATAGATAATTTCTGTCTGTCTGTATAATACAGGAATCCCAATCTTTCGGCATAAAAGTATTATCATAGTCTACAATATACTCTTCACTGTTTATTTTAACTGTCATCTTGTTTGCAGCTGGATTTTTAGCAGCAAACTCCTTCATCTCATTTATTAGTGTATTACTAGGAAATACATAAGAATTATGGACGACCTCATTTAACCAATCTGTCGGGTTGAAATAACCATCCCCAACAACAAATATTGGGGGTACACTGCCATAATCATCAACCTCATAAAACGGATACACTATTTTTTGATTCTGTGCATCCCAGAAAAGAAGATTGTTGTTTCTGTAGTCATCATTTAGATAATGAATCGTCGCACCATTACAAAGCTTGTTTTTTTTAGCATATATAGTTACTACTGCCTCAATTACTTCTTGATTATGAAATAGAAGATTTCTTAGTGATTCTGTAGAAGTCTTTAAGATAGTTCTGAATGCTACTATAATAGGGTTCTTTGATGTCTTAATTATCTGCCTTATTTGCTCTTCACTTAGTTCTTCACGAGCCATTTTGAAATAATAATATATGTATGTTTCTTGGAATAGTTTAGCAGTCTAATCTATTTTAAATGTTATATATGGTTTCAATTTTTAATCAATAAAAAATATAAATATTTTTATTTTTATTGATTTGCGAATTTTTCCTAAAATGCACATTTATTTTTTGGCTACCCTTTCCTAAAAAGCACATTAGGTCTTAGAGCGCCACTGAGTATCACATACATTACAAATGTACAAGAACTTCATATTTACAGCATCATATTTTAGGTAAATAACATCTTTTTCTTTTCCTGAAGTGTTTGAAGCACAACCCGCATTAGGGCACTTAATAGTGTTGACGTGAGGAAGTGTAGGGTCTTTTTTAGTGAATTCATTCATAAGGATTTTGTAGCCTTCTGAAGTTTTCTCTTTGAGGTCAATTTCAAGAATTAGGCCACCTTTTTTGTCTTCTTCTTGGAAACCACAGTTACGACAAATACGTCGGAGCGTCTTATCATTTTGATCGAGATACAAGTAATATTTACACACTGGGCAAAAGTCGCTATCTTTCATTTTGCTCGTCCTACTAATATCTGTGAAGCCGTTTTAAATCAAATTTTATCTCCTCAGCTTAAACTTATTTTATATCATTTATTCAATGAGCTCTCCAATAATTTTTCATACCCAATACAATATTAATTGTGCTAAAATTATTAATCAATTTATCAAAGGAGACAAATATATTAAATGTTATAATAAGTATCTAATTCCGTATCAATGTAACTATATTAATTACCCATATCGTATAATCTATGGTAACTTCGTATATCCTATGTGGAATACACTTGAAAGAAAAATCCTTTCTAAAGGAGCTACTTTTAATTATAGTTATATAAAGGGAAAAGATTTTATAACTGAAGTTAATCCTAGTACATTAGGGGATTATAATATTTTCACCTATAATATTTTCACCAATTCATTTATGTATGTGAATGGAATTGAGGCTTATGAACATACTTTACAGCCAAACTCTATACTGCTCTTCTCAATTGATAAGAGTATCGCAGAACCCCTCATTCAAAATCAGCTGCTTTAAATGCCCCCTGTGATATAGGCCACTTAAAGACAAAAAAATTGAAATCATACTTTACCCCCATATTTACATCAATATCTTTTGCTGTAACTATAAATTGCGTATTTTTAGTGAGTTTATTCCATTAAATAAAATTTGACAGATGAGAAAAGGGATGAGTAGTCGTAACACAATGCCTACTATCATAGACAACTTCCTAGAAACCACCTTTGGTGTATTCCTCGACTCACGTCGGGTCACCGAAAAAGGTGATATTTGCTCCTTTACGGGTATGGGAACTATGCGCGGTAAATTTATGGTAAAAGATGAAGATTACCCGCATTTCCTAGACCTACTCCACGAATACCTATTCACTCAACAACGACGACCCCTCAACCTCGTCGAACAACGTCGATGCGACCTCTATACCCCAATCCTTATCGACCTTGACTTCAAATACCCCACTGAACGCGCCATCCAACGCCAATTTGAACTCTCTCACATACACTCATTCATCCGAAAGTATGTGGAGAATATAACTCACTTCTATCAACTTGAAGATTATAAACCTCTGCGCTTCTTCATCACACTACGCCCAGCACCATATGAAGACAAGAAAACAAACTCAATCAATCGCTCCATCAAAGACGGCGTTCATATCGAGTGCCCAGATCTCATTCTACACTCTGAACACCAACAGGTACTTCGTCACCGCTCTATCGAACTTGCTAATCTGACAAATACCTTCAAAAATACTGGATATATCAATGCTGAAAAAGACATCTTTGATGAAGCGATTGTTAAGAAAAACGGATGGTTCTTCTATGGTGAATCTAAACCTGATATTCCCGCTTACAATCTTGCCTCTGTTTATATTTATGACCCTAGCACTGGAACATTCTCTGAAGAAGAAGACATACACAATTTTACCAGCCGCCAACTTCTAGAATTACTCTCCATTCGCTACAACCTTCACGTTGATACTATCCCCTTCAACGAAGAGACCCAAGAAGAATGGAAATATCGCCTTGATTACTGTACTGGTAAACGGGGTGCACTTATCACAGATGAACAACCTATCGAAATTCCTATCGCTGTTACCACAACTAACAATGTGTACGAACAAATTGAACTCGATAAGATTGCCATCGCTAAAAAGCTTGCTATTGAATGTCTATCTGCTGAGCGCGCTGCTGGCTATCAATCCTGGATCGAAGTTGGTTGGTGCCTCCATAATATCGACACCTCTGAAGATATGTTCAATGCCTGGATGGAATTTAGTAATAAGTCCCCTAAAGCTGGCGAAAACAATGTTGGATCCCTTCTACGCGACTGGAATCGCGGATGGAGTCGCAACGGACACGAACGATGCTTCACTATTCGCTCCCTTCATATGTGGGCCAAACAAGACAACCCTCGCAAATACAAAAAAATTATGAATGAAAGCTTCGTAGATTTTGTTGAACGCGAAGTTGATGCCACTCATACCCACATTGCACGCCTTATGAAACGCATGTATAGCAACAATTACTGCGCAGCAGTTGATAGCAAAAAGGTCGACTGGTATGAATTCACTGGCAACTGCTGGAAAAAACTCGCACAGGGCATTGATCTACGTAATAAAATGACCACTGAAGTCGCCCAAGTTATCTCTGATACTCGTACCAAAATCCGCAATCGTCTAACCGATCTCAGCAACGATGAACGCTCATTCGAAGAAACTCGTATGAAAAAGATGACCAAGATCGAACAATGCCTTTACACCTCTGGCTTCAAAGATTCCGTTATGAAAGAATGTATTGGCCTCTTCTACGAAGAAGATTTTGCTCAGAAACTTAACTCTAATCAGTATCTCATCGGGTTTAATAATGGTGTAATTGACCTTCACGCTATTCGTACAACTGATAACGGCGATAAAGAATACTATGTAAACTTTCGCAAAGCAGAACCTACTGACTTTGTAACATTTATGGCTGGTCGCTACATTACTAAGAATTGTGACCCCATTGATTACATAGAATATAATCCTAATGACCCAGAACAGGCCCCTATTCATACTGAAATTGATGACTTTATGACTAAGGTCTTTCCTCGCCCAGAACTGAGAAAGTATATGTGGCGCAAACTTGCATCCTGTCTCGAGGGCGCAAACAAAGAACAGACTTACGAGACCTGGATTGGTGTTGGTGGTAATGGTAAATCCAAACTTGTTGACTTGATGTCTATGGCTCTTGGAGATTATACTAGTTCTCTACAAAGTACAGCGATGACTCGTAAACGACCTGATGCTGGCGCTGCCAATCCAGATATTATGGCCATTCGTAATAAACGCTTTATCTATATGGCTGAACCAGATGACCGCGAACCACTCAATACTTCTCGTATGAAACAGTTTACAGGCGAAGATGATGTAGAAGCACGTGGCCTCTTTGAAGAACAAACTAAATTCAAGATCACTGGTAAGATCTTTATGTTGTGTAATGCATTCCCTGCGATTAATACAATGGACAGAGGTACTTGGCGTCGTGTTCGTGCTATTCCTTTTGAATCTAAATTCGTTGATCCTGGCGTTGAAGATGTAAATCCTGGTGCTAATATCTATCCTCGTGATAATCAGCTTGACGCAAAACTCAAGAAGTGGCGCACCCTATTTATGTCTCGCCTCATTCACATCTATAAAACTGAATACCTTCTTAATGGACTTGGCGTTATTCCATCCATTGTAACTCAGGAATCTAGTAAGTATCAAGAATCTTTCGATTCCGTTGCGAAGTTTATGAATGCTCGCATCCGTGAAATTACTAAAGGCGGCTACGAAGCAAACATCAAAGACATCTTTCGTGTTTACAAGAACTGGTATGAATCTATTGGTGGAGGTGTAGGTCGCAAACTTTCACAAAATGAACTCTACAAACGCCTATGTGATAAATGTGGAGAACCATCTGATAAAAAGACTTTCAAACAGATGCGCCTCTTTGAAGACGATGTTGATATTGAAGAATATGATAAATCACTTAATGAAACTAGCTAAATATTGTGATTCATAAATAAATTATTATTTTTATGTTAAGAAATGCATAAGCATAAATAGAAACATAGTTAGGAAACAACTACCAACAAATATTTTTCCAAATGCTACCAATTTTAGTTCTGATGATGCTGTATATACATAAATTATTGATATAATCATAAATAGATATGCTATTACTACAAATGCCATTGTATAGTCTTCAACAAAACGAAGAACCTTTTTTGACTGAGGCTCTTTTATTGTATCTTTAACATCTGAAAAATCTCTATTAGATCTCTCAATAATTGACTCATTCTTATCAACCTCTTTCAATAATGTTTCCTTTTTCGTCTTTAGTTCTATATGTCGCTCCTTAACTTGCTTAGCAATATCTTGATATCCAAACTGTCCAAACATTGAATCACCCATCATCAATGAATCACCTACTGTACCAGTTAATGATTCTAAATCTTTTTGTAATTTAAATGTATTAGAAGCAAAATTGGTATTTCTATTTAGTTCTGTTGTAGTAGTACAGTCGTTAATTTGTGAATTAAGAGCATTTAGACCATTAGGAACTGACCGACAAACTGCGGCAGTAGCATTCTTATCTTCAAATGCCTCGGCCTGCTGTAAAGTTATAGCTCGTGGCGGAGATACTTTTTGTTGATTTAAGCAACTCATACTATTATCACTCTGATATAATGTTTTGTAAAATATTACAAAGTATTATATCTTAAAATAACTTATCTATTAATTATTGGCTGGCAGGAGCAATAGGAGCTGGAGTAGCAGTAGTAGCAGGCGCCGCATACTGTGATGCAGTTGACTCTATACCCTGAGTTACTGAGGAAACTTCTTGTGTTGCACTCTGTGCAGCAGATGATACTGCTTGACTAGCACTACTAATTCCACTTTGGATATCAGACTCTAATGAATTAATTCCACTCTCAATACCTGATAAAGCACCTGGGCACAAAGGAATTGGAATCTTTCCATACTTATCATTAAATGTATTTCTATTCCAATATCTCTTATCTCTATATACATTTGTATATTGACTACGAATAATAACTGTAGATACAAAAATTATTATAATTGGTACTGCTAATCCAGCAGCCAAAGATGAACTTATAATACTCATACTCCAAAGCGTAGTTAAAAGAATAAATGCTGAGAGTACAATAAAAAGCATTGAAAATACAAATAATGTATCCTTTTTATTATTAACAGACCATTCGTTCATTTCATATTTGCGGCCAGCAAGATTTTTATCATCTGTTGTAGCAGTTGCCGAATTACTCTGATTAGCATAAATCTGTTGCTGAATCTGTGCTAATTCCTTGTTACGCTTATCAAGCATTAAGATAGCCTCTTGAGAATCAGTAGCACGAGTTAAATCCCCGTAGACTTTTTGAAATGTAGAGTCCTTTTGCTTTATAATATCTGTATATACTTTGCCTTGCTGGTCTTGTAAAAACTGTTGTAATTGCGCAGGGTTTTGTTTTAGTTGGCCAACGGCTGTAGCTAATTCAACATCCTGAAAAAGCTTTGTATAGTCTATAACCTGATCTAGATTTGCCATTCCTAGTTCGCATCAAGAAATTATCTAATCTCTAGCCGATTTGTAAACATATACTAATAAACCAAGTGCGACAATATTTAAAAAACTATATAACCCCAATAGATTATCAGAATATTTAGCCTTTTGCTCAGTAAATTTCACCATCTGCTTATTAATTGTTGTAACCGCTTGATTTGATGAAATTATATTATTCTGTGCAGCAAGCTTCTTCTGTTGCTCTTTAATTTGCTTATCAAATGCCTTGATTTCTGATTCGAGATTTGTAGTAGATGACAACATATCATCCGTTACTCCATTAATAATTTGTGTTAAATCATTCAAACGTTGATTTAGAGCCTGTGTAGATGTTAAATATTTTTGAATAGATGCTTGAGTGTCACCCGTATTATTCATATATCCTTGATTTATTGCATCGAACAGTTTCTCCAAAGAATATTTATATCTCGATTCATAAAAACAGTATTCCACTTTAACATTCTTCAATAATTCTGCTTGTTTTTTAACAAATACTTCAGCATTACCAGATGATGCAGGTGGTATTACACCAGAACCCTTTAAAGATGCAATAATACTTTGGACGGCATTCTTATTTAGCATTCCACTTCCATCTCTATCGGAAGCTGCGTTCGGCGCCGATGGCAATAATCCCTGAGTTACACCATTTCCAAATGTTTGACTTAATTCAGTATCAGTTAACGCCGTTTTAGCTGGACAAGAAAAAGACATCCTACTATCTTTAACTTTGTTTTTATACCTTATTAACCAAATACACCACCAATCTTCAATGACAAAAAGAGAATTACTATTAATGCCGATACCAATAGTGATATTATTACACCTTTGCTTTCAAAAATAGATAATAATGAAAATCCAGTACCTCCCTCAAATATTATAGTCGGCATTGTCATTCTAAATATTACCAAACCTACACCGATAAAAAGTACAGCTAATACCCATAAATATGGAATTAAACCTCTTCGTACTGGACGGTCTAATATAAATAATTGGTGTCTTGTTACATCTGTATTGCGAGACCGGAGCAATTCGTCTCGAGCAACTGCGCTTGTAACATCAATCTTCATTTCATCCTGAATCTTTTCTAAACGACTAATTTGCTTTTGAAGCTCACCATTCTCTTTTAATAAACCCGCCAAATCATTATCCTTAGCTTCCGTTGTCAAATACTTTAAAATATCATCATTTAATGCTGCGTATCTCTGTTTAATACTTTCAGCACGCTGTGTTAACTTTACAATTGTATCATAGTCTGGATTATTATTTGGATCTTGACTGATACCACCACGAGCAATAAAATTACCTGTTGCCTTATTTAATTCCGTAATTAATCCCTGAACATTTTCCTGAGATAGATCATCGAATCTCTTCTGAAATTTTGCTCTTTCTTCAATCCACTTCATCTCTGTTTATCCTAATTACAAAAAGGTAACTAATTATTTTATATTTTCTGCGTATTTATTAGTAATGTCCGGGTTTGTAAGAAATGATTGGGGTCAATATCTAAATGGTGGTAGTTCCTATTATAACTTTGAATACCGCTCTCGGGCCCTACTAGAACCAACTCCTGCTCCTGCTCCTACTCCTGCTCCTCCTCCTAGCCTAGCCCCTGTGCCAATAACACCACAAACTAGAAAGAATAATAAAGAAGGTAGAGTAGTTATTCCAGCACAAAAAGGCGGTAAGATAAAATCACTTCGTAGTAAACGCAGTAATAAACGTAGTAATAAAAATAAACGTCGACGAACCCATCGTAAATAGTTACACTCTGAGCTAGGCCTTTTCTGAAGTATTAACAAAAACTAAATATATTTTGATATTTAGTTTTTGTAGACTTTTTCCTAATAAACTCACTATCATTCCCTAAGGGTTTAGGGCTTTCAGCCCATAATAGCCTCTGGCGAGGCCTTACGTTTTTGCGGACTTTTTCCTAATAAACTCACTATCATTCGTTTTGCGGACTTTTTCCTAAAAAGTCCTAAAAAGTCCTAGGGAGCACACACACGATAGATAATTGCCTCACCAGCAGACGCGCTAGGGCGAGTAATCTTGATAATATCACCTGGTACTGCGCCAATACATCGTGCGATAGGATCTACATGAAACTTAATTTCAGGAAACTTAGACTTCGAAGTAATATACATTGAATCCATTAGTTCCTTGTGATATTCATTTGGCACGATCTCGTGTTTAGGAACTAAGATATGCTTTAATGGATTAATCACAATCATCTCAATACAGAAGAACGAAACACGTAGTTTTCTACGCTCTTTTTCACCAGATTCCTTTGCTTTCATATATTGCTTCAATGCTATGATATTATGAGCATCCGTTATAAGACCTGGCATCATAACAATCACTTCAGTATTTTCAGTATCATCGTCGTCAATATCATCAAAGAATGTATCTAGCTTTTGACGACTAATTGCTGCGTATCGCACATCACATACTTTAGTTTCATCATCCTTCTTTGAAACCTTAAAACTTAGACTTGGAAAGGCTGCTGCCGCAGCTGTTGCTTCAGCCGGAGAAAACTTACGATACTTTTCTACGTCATAACCACGACTCTCAAGAATATCCAATAGAGTCATACGACTACGATAAATGTTATCAATATATACAAAGTTGTCACTCATTTTCCTAATCAACGTTAATTAATTTTAGGCTGTCAAATTTTCTATTCTAGTTTTGTTATCGTAATCTGCCCAGTTGATGATGATGGCGGTGGTGGAACCATTCCATTACCTCCATTCATTGGGTTATATCTTGGTATTTGCGGCATCATTGGACCCATCTCCATCCCACCCCCCCTAAATGGATTTCTTCTCGGCTGACGGCCTTGGCCAAATCCAGGTGGCATTATACCATCAGACATCATTGCTTCCATATCTGTTCTTACAGTAATTACTGGAGGACCACCTGGAACACCTGCTCCAGTCACCAATCCCTCATCAGATGCTCGTCGTTGACCTGGTGTAATTATATTCGGCAGCGCAGGTGGAAGCATTCCACCCATTGATAGTGGCATTTGAGCAATAGGAGGAGCTTCCACACCTGGTAATACTGGCAATTGCCCTTCAACAGATCCATTCTGTAATTGCGCCATCGCATTCATCTGTGCCTGTTGCTCAAATCCTTCTCCTTCAGTAGATTCATCTAATACATTATCTAATACAGCCCTTTCAGCCTCAGTCATTGATGCCACTTGTGCACCCATTGAACGCAATTGCTCAACAGTAAGTATCGCCTTTGGTACCTCCTCAATATACGCTGGCGCCACCGTCTCTGGTAAAATGAGACGTGGAAGCTCCTTTACAACTTCACTTGATGTACCAGAGAATTCTAAAGGCTTTAAACGTTCAACTCCACTTGTTGTAATATAACGCATTGTTAGATTCAAATATGCTTCTTGTTCTTGTGTTAATAGCTTTGTAGAGTATGGCATTTCTACTTCAACTATCTTGGATTTAGGGCGACCAAGTGGTGGTAAAATTTCAAGATTATTGACGGTATCTCCAATATACTTGACTGGTCCATCGCATAGGGCACAAATTGCGATACCAAGACGAGGATTATAAATTGGAATTGTACCACAGGCAACACAGATAGGAATCTTCGCACCATCTGAACGCTCCATAAATGACTCCTTTACAAATGCCATACCACCGTGTGCAATAATTGAGTCACGGTCCATCTCACCAATCTTAAGACCACCCTGTGCCCCACGGCCACCTGTCGGCTGATGTGTTCTTACCTCCTTACGACCCTTACCTCGAGCCTGCCACTTGTCTTCCACCATATGCTTCAAACGCATTCCATACACAGGTCCAACAAAGATAGCCGCCTGAATCTGTTCTCCAGTCGCACCATTATATAGCACCTCATTACCATACTTTTCATAACCTAACTCCTCTAAAATACCACCAATATCTTCTTGTGGAGACCCATCGTTCATAAATGAAGTACCGTCGCCAATCCCACCACTGAGCGCAGCAGTCTTACCCAAGAGTTGTTCTAAGTTTTGCGCGATAGTCATACGTGATGGAATCGCGTGAGGATTCATAATCATATCAGGTACAATTCCAGACTCACTGCGTGGCATATCGTGACCTCTTAGAAGTGCACCAATTGTACCCTTCTGGCCGTGCCTGTTGGAAAATTTGTCGCCCAGCTCAGGTATTCTGTCCTGTACTACACGAATTTTTACGAGTCTTAGCCCCAAATTATTTACCATTACAACTACCTTCTCAACACGACCACGAGTCCATACTTGTGGTGTCTTTGAAGCATCATTAATTGTTCCAGCCAATGTACTTAACATATATGCACCAACAATTACAGTGTTCTCATCAACATATTCGCCCTCCTTGATAATACCACGATCATCTAATTTAGAGTAATCTAGGCCAGGTTTCAAGTCCTTCCAGTTTCCAATAAGTGCTGGGTTACCAAAACGGACTTTAATATTTGCCTTTTCATCATCTTCTTCATACATTTCATAGGAACGGAACGCCATTGAGCGAAACATACCACGCTGAACTGCATCATAGTTCATTACAATACCGTCTTCTTGATTATAACCAGACCAGCACGCAATCGCTAATATAATATTCATACCATAACCCATTTTACCTTCACCTAAGTAATTATTATATATAGTACGCGTTAAAGGCATTTCAGGGTAGCATAGTACGTGTGCGGTGTTATCAAAACGGTTTCTCCAGTTAGTGGCATAGATTGAGAGACCCTGTTTTGACTGAGAGCAGGAGAGTTGATTACGAGGAGATTGATTATGTGGTGCAAATGGAATGAGAGACGTCATCATACTCATAATTGTTGAGGGGTGAACTTCCATATGTGTTGATTCAGGCTTAATATATGCTGGACTATTGGCAATATATGATTCATTTTGTTCATAAGGATCAATATATTCAACCGCGCCAGTGTGTAGAGCAAGTGTGTCAGGATAATCTTCTAGTTTATTCGACTTTCCTTGAAGAGGATCAACAAACTCAGTAGATTCAAGATTAGCATATCTACGAACTTCGAGATTACCCATTACAAGATCACGCCAAGTAGGATATGTTCTAAGTTTTTCAACTGGAACAGTTGCCCTATCGAGCCATACTAGCGGTCTTAGAGGGCGGCCAGCATCCATATAAATATATACTGTTCTATCACGAATAGAGAATGAAATACTTACTGAATATGGTAAGCAACCGCTGCGCTTAAAAGCTTTAAGTACTCCAGTGAGGAGATAGGGTTTGGCGGTGTATCCAAACATACCACCATTTACATATACAGGTACAAAAATAATACGTTGCTGCTCTGTAACATCCTCTGGCTTATATACACGCCCTGTAGATTGTAACCATTCAAAAAACTTTGTAGTCTGTGACGCAGTAGAAATCGCACACATAATAGTCAAGTTTTTAGTAATACCAATCGACGCACCAGTTGGAGTTTCAGATGTACAGAAATATCCATATTGGGACGGATGTAATTTACGCGGCCCCGTTAACTTCATACCTGTATCAAAATCCAAAATAACACGGCGACAATGTGATAAGAAATCTACATATGATAAACGAGACATTGCCTGTAATACACCTGACTTCTCCTCTCCAAGACCCGTGCCCCACTTACCCTTAAAACCCTTCATTATACTTTCACTCAGCATACCTGATAGGAAAATCTTTGATTCATTCCCCACCTGGAAAATGTTCTTAAAATTCTCATCCTTATAAAGTACCGCCTTATTGTAGTTATATTCTTTATCAATTGCTAATGCAGATGCCTTTGTCCATACCTTATAAGAATTATTAAAAAGTTCTTGTACTAAGAAACCACTTGTTAAACAACGCTGATTTCTAGTATCATCGCGATCGGTTTTATTATCATAGCCTTCTGCGACACGTAGGATTTTTCTGACACAGTCACCTAAATATAGAGCCTGAGATGAGGGATCATTTGGCATATGAATAAATAGCTGATTCTTAATAATATCTAAGACATGGGCAATAGAGAAACCCTTTGTTAATGTCTTAATATACTGAATCGCAGTGTATGTGTTAAGAAAAGGAAATCCTTCAATGATAGATGGCTGTAATTTGGGTAAGAGTAGTTTAGCTTCAGGACTTTCAAAATCTGGGAAAATCATTTTAAGAATTTCCTCGTCAGACTGGAAACCAAGTGCACGGAAAAGGACAAATAGTGGTATTGTTTTTCTTACAAATGGCAATGATACTTGAATTGTTGCATGAGCTGTAAATTTAGCCTTCTCAACGTGTCTCATTAGCGCAAAGGCAATTCTTTTAACCTGACGAGTCTCGGCCGATAAACAGGAAATAGATGCATATACTGACACTTTTGGATCATTTTGGGGTGTCACATATAATGTGTTAAATGCCTGTTCCTGACGCGTAATAAGTACTTTCTCAGCACCGTCTACAATAAAGTAACCACCATTATCATAAGGACACTCACCAACTTCTCTTAAAAACTCCTTTGGTTTATTGTTAAGTATACAGTAGCGACTTTGAAGCATAATAGGAATCTTAAATAGCGGCCATTTCTGAAAAGTCTCTTGAGATGGTGATAGATCAACTACTGCTCCAGCAGCATTAATATAAGTAATTTTAACAATAATATCAGCATATACATTTGAAGCATATGTTAGATTTCTTAAACGTGCTTCATTGGGAAATAGTACACGAACTTCATCTGTATTTTGAAGACTGACTGTCGGAGTACCTATTTCAATTGCAGTTCCATCCAAACCTCCAACATAAATTTCAACTCTATACCTATAAGTACCTGTCTTCTCATTTATAAGGTCCTTTAGAATGAGAATTGGATTTTGAGATTTAATAATACTTGTTAGATCCTGTTGTAAAAATTGGTCGTACGAGTCTAAATGATGCCGCGTATATGGATAAGACACCGTGCGGAAGTATCTGTCAATCAGAGTTCTTGACAGCTCTCTTGCTTCATTTCCAGTTAGCACCATTTCTATCTGAACTAATCAAATAAAAGACTCTTATATTACTTCTTTTCACACTCCATAATAATTAATCTAGTTTTCATTAAATTAATTATTATTTTGAGGTATTATTAATTATATTTATTTAAAAAGTTACTGGCTTAGGATAAACTGAGCCAATTTGGTAGTTAAGACCTCGCTGTACTTGATCTGGCGATGGTCCAACTGATTTACCATACCAATAGTCCTGTGCATCTTGAAGAACTCCTGGAGGCGATGAAGAGGGAATTGGACGTGAAGGAATTTGAGGAATTAAAGATCTAATATCATCCAATATGCCTCCACCTCGTCTCACCTTACGACTTCGGTTTCTTGATCCACCCTTAGAAAAATGAACCGCATTTGACCCCATACCTACTGGCGGAACTGGCCAAGGTGGTTGACCTGGTACTGGATCGAACTTTTGCCCTGGCTCAGGAACCGCCACATTAAATCCCTTATCCACATACTGTATAAAACTTCCAAAGCTTGACTTGCTACCATCTGAAAGTGGAAGATGACCTGCTTTATCTGGAATTTGTCCTGGAGCTAAGTAAATGCCCGCACGAGTCGTATAGTCATTAGGAGCACCTGCCACTGGTGTAGCAGTATTCGCAAGTTGTGCACCAGCTCCGCCACGTCTTCTTGCGGTTCGATGGCGAGAAGAATGCTTTTTAGTCATTCTATCGGATACAAAGGCATCAGCTGACTTCTTATCGAGCTCTTTAAGAAATACTTTGGACCATTCCTTTCTTAAATCCTTAATAAGTTTCTCTTTGGACTCTTTTAAAGCAACCTTTTTATCAACATATTCTTCAATATGCTCAAAAGAACGCCGTAATTCTGGTATAGAGTAAATACCCTTAACTTTCTTACTTGAACTATGTCTTCTGGTTTTTCGTACCATTCCTATTAAATCCTATTAAATTGTTTCTAAGAAACTTCTTGAAAGATTGTTATTTCGCTTATTCTTATTTCCATTAGTATTACCCGTAACTGCGTTTAAGATATTGCCTCTATTATTATTCACCTTGTTAATCGTATTATTCACAGTTGACACTATATCATTTTTATTATTTGTTAGACCGTTCGCAACCTTATTTAGTGATTGAACTACATTATCCATAGCGCTATTCTCACTTGGAGCAGTTATATTTGGAATTGGTGGAATAGGAACTGAACCGTTTGTGAAAAATGCTAGGATTGCGTAAATGATAAATAGAATTATGGCACCAATCATTATGGCCGGGGCGTAAATCTTCAAAGATTGCTGCCAAGTACTTAAACGATACTCTGCCGCAAACATTTTGTAATGATCATATACACCATATGACAAAAGTACAATTGATAATACTGCCACTACTAATGGTGTAAAGCGAGGGGCCACTAGAAATGATACAATAACTGATAGTAAAAATAATAGTAATCCTGGTATAAAGAATTGCATTTCCTCTATACTGTTTTTTGATTTTACCTTTTTGCTTTTTGCTTTATACTTCGTATTCTCATAATTTAAATCTTATCAATCAAATCTACGTGTGTAAGCATATGCTTTCGGCAACAATATCTCTTTAGACCCAAAGCATTAAGCACTTTTAGCTCCGCCGTATCCGGAACTGACTTTCCATCCATATAAATTGGCGTTACCTTATTGGAACCACGAAGTTCCTTAACTTTTTCTTGGTAAAATATCCACTTATCGGCAAGCACGTTGCCACAGTTCATACAGCGAATTGGAATAATCATCTCTACGAAATCTACGGAAAGGTTTCCGTCAATCAAATTTTACAAACTGACTTTCTCTCAATATGTGTATAACACAATTATTACTTAAGTGCGTTATAAACATTTAAATAAAAGTTCATTAGACACCAGAAATGACATCTGTTCTATATGGTGCTGGCCTAAACTATCAAACGGGCAATCCCGTCCGCCAAGAAATCGTAGCTGTTCGACGTGAAGTCGATTCCCTCCGGAAACAGGTTGAACTGCTAACTGAAGAAAATCTTGTTTACCGCAAACACCTTATGAAACTCCTTCAAGCGTCCGAAGGCGGTAATACTGAATTCACTCGTGACCTAATGACCCTTGCTGGCGGCGATGCGGGCGGCACTAATCGTGAACCTGGTGGCGGCACTGTACAAGGCGCAGGCTTCCGTCGCTAAGCGCTTTTAGCAAAAGCGCCCAAAATCTTTTTCTAAAAGTCCTAAAATTTTGGAGACTTTTGTTAAAAGTCTAAAGTTCCTTTCTCATCTTTCCCAAAATCGCCTCACTAATCTCTATCTCGTGCTTTGAACTCAAATGAGCTCTCAGCGATTTTAAAGACAATGTTGAATACTTACGCAAAGTATCCACGATTGTTTGATGTTCTTCATTTGACCACTTACTTTTCTTTTGCGATTTTGAATTTACAGATGATGTCTCTTTAATTTCACGCTCTGGACCATCAGATGTAATTTTTACAGGCCCAATATCAATTGTTCCACCATGAACTTTATCGTGACATTTCTCGCAAATTACAATTAAATTTCGTTTATCGTTCATATGTGTTCCGTCCTCTAATACACCATTTGATGCCGAGGCTCTTTCCTTAATATGATGAACCTCCAAATCACTTGTTATCACTGTATGACATACCTCACACACCTTTCTAACAATTTCTGTATTCCAAGTTGAACTCATTGCTTCTTGTTGCGTAGTTGAACCTATAATTTGATGACGATTCTTTAAAGCTTGCTCAATAAACTCGAATGGAAGATCCATAGCACGCGCAACCTCCAATCCATACAATGTTGAACCATTACCAGGACGCAACGAACGATCATACACCAATCTCTTCGTGATTGGATCATATTCTACGTGTAAATGCCATACCTCAACTCCTAATTCACTTGTATTAATTACATTTGGTAGTCCGTGAAGATGTGTTGCAAAAATAAACTTTGCGTTTTTAGCCGAGAGCCATTGAATACCACTTGCCACTAGAGCCTGTGCTGAGATTGATTCAGTTCCCGCACACAACTCATCGCCTAAAACGAGCGTATGTTCATTAGAATTTCTTAGAATATCACGCAACTCAGACATCTCAACCGCAAATGAAGATAGCCCTACAAAAAGATTATCTTGATTTAAAATACGCGTATAAATCGCCTTAAAAGGCTTTAGTGTCATTTCTTTTGCAGGTACAAAACATCCAGCTTGCGCCAATAAAACACATAGACCAGTCGCTTTCATTAGCGTAGATTTCCCTGATGCGTTCATACCATATACCAGCCAACCTTTATTGCCCTGGCCAAGCCCCACATTATGCTTTACATATGCTACCCGACTAGACGTGGCCTCTACTAGCGGATGGCGAACATTTTTAATATCAACTGCTGAGCCACTTTCATCTATTGATTCAATCTTAGGACAACAGAATCCTTTCTCTTTAGAAACGCGACCGATACACTGAGTACAATCGATATGGCTAATCCAGAATTCAATTAATGTCCATATTTGCTGCCCTGCTTCAGAAATCTCAAGACACGCATCCACCAAATGTGTCCTTACTAAGTTTTCCAGTGATTCACGTAGTCTTTGAAGTTTTGTATTCAGTTGCTGAAGCTTTGTACAATCAATCCATCCACCCGATTTTAGTTCAGAAATTTTTGTTCCGTCTGGTAGATTCTTAATATTCTTTTTTAATTGAGCAAGTGTAACAGTTGACCCCTTCAGACCATAGGGCTCCTTTTCTCTTTCTTCAAGACGAATTGCGTCTTCCTGAACACCACCATTTATAGCAATCTCCTTACGAAGACTTTGAAATCCTTCCAACACCTCTTGAATTTCTTTTTCTTTTTTCCCAATCTCCTCAAACTTATCAATATTAAATGCCGTCATATCTCCATTCGCCTTCTGAGCCTTTTCCTCAGTAAAATTCGCACGAAATATATTTATATATTTTGACCACTGTTCTTGAGTAAATGGTTCCTTTAGACAAGTATCATTTGTAACCTTATTCATAATTACTTGAATAGCAGAGTATGTTTGGAATAGTCCAGCGATTTCTTGAGGAGTTACAAGGCCGCATAGGACTTTGCGATGAAGACGAGGGAGATCGAACATAAAACGCAATTGCCTTTCAAGTGTTTTTGATTTATCTTCTGGCCAAGCCATATAATCTTGAATTTCCTTCAAACGAGATCGAATCTCATCTGCTTCTGAATATGGACTTAGAAGACGATCACGCATAGCACGTTTACCCATTGCGGTAATACTTTTATCAAAGAGGCCTATTACAGTTTCGTTAGGATTAGTTCCCGTCATTTGAAGTTGAGTTAGAGCGTGGTTGCCACAAATGAGACGAGCTTGAGGAATCCAGGGTTCGTTGCGGTGAAATGATTTTAGCATACTAGGATAATGCTCCTCGATAAATTGAAGCAAAAATAGAAGAGCCATTTCTTCAGCCTCAGAACGCAACCCCAAATATGTTTTCGCTGGAAGTATAGACTTGATAGAGTAAATCTTTTGTAGATATTCTGAACGTACTAATTCTTTAGAGAATGCACCAACTGTTTCAACTGGGCGAATATGGAGAGGAATAGTTTGTTGGATTCCAAAGATTCTGCGAAAGAATTGCTCATCAGGACGGGGACTCATACCACCTGCTCTCCAATAAATTATAAGTTCTTTTGGTTGAAATACACTTAGCATTTGTACAAGGTCGTCTGCTGTCCAAATATCAGAGCGTCCGTTTGCTTGACCAGAATATGTACTTGTTGTTCCAGTTGTAAGATCAAGTGCGCCAGCCCCAAAACTTGGTGTGCCAGATATTCCTTGTTGAAAGTACAGTGTTACTACATATGGTGTATCAGTTGATGTAGTATTCTCAATATGTGTACTTGGGGAGAGAATACGAGAAACTTTACGTTCTTTGACTTTGCCGCGTACATCTTTGATTTGGTCGACAATAACAACGGTCCATCCAGCTGATGTTAGGCGTCCAGCCCATTTATGCATAACATAATCTGGAAAACCTGCGAAAAGACCATCACAGTTTTCAGAGAAATCCCCTTTCTTGGTTGAAAGTTGAATACCTAGATAATCAACAATTTCCTTCACATTACATTCTGTTTCACCTGTTTCGATATTTTGAATGTCATATAGTTCATAAAAAGAGCCTACCATCAAAAAAATAGCTGTTTTTGGACCATATTTTTGAGTGTATGTTTTGTATAGTTCGATATATTCCTGATACATTTTTTTCGCTTCACTTATATATCATAATTGGACTTTAAGTTGTCTGGTAACTTTAAGCCTTTAGTCATCCTTTTTATTTTCGTTTGATTTCTCTTCTGCTACTGCCTCTACTGCCTCTTCTGCCTCTTCTGCCTCTTCTGCTTCTACTGCTTCTACTGCTTCTACTGCCTCTGCTGCCGATTCTCCTTCTACTACTTTACCAATCTCATTACCTTCTTCATTTGTATACAAAGTATTTGACTTTATATCACGCCAGTATTTTCGACCATTAATCATAATAGGTTCTACTTCGATCTCTTCTTCCTCTTCCTCTTCCTCTTCACTATGCATACTACTAACATTATTAACAATTTGAATACATATCAATACAATAGTCATTATGGCCATACCTATAACAACACCACTTACTAGGACAGCATTGAAGCTACAGTACTTAAAACAGTAAGGGTTAATAATATACGACTCAAGCATTTCTTGGATTAATGTTACAGATTAGTTATTAGTGTTACAGATACTAATGGACTATAGATTTATATATGATTTATATATGTCAAATTTTATATATGTTGATTATTATTACCAATAGCATCCCTTCTCAACCTTAGTAAAATTGGATGGTTTATCCTCTTTATCTGGTCTTATCCAATCATCGTTTACCAACTTCAAAATATCCTTATTATCAAACCATCTCTTTCCAATTACACCAAAAAATAATTGTAATGCTCCCCCAATATACATTACAGATTTTCCAAGTTCCTTAAAAATAAAATTGGACACTAACATTCCATATCCACCTGCCGCCACTAATGCCACATCAAACTCTTTAACTTCTCTCAATGATTCTAAAAATGGTGTTAAATGCTCCTGCCAATCTTTATCTTCGTGATTTCCAGCAAGTGTAAGAGGTGGCTGAACAAATTGGAACTCGCAATCTTCAAACCACATTCGATTTGGAAAAATCTTTTTCAGATTTGGAAGTTGTTTCAAAAATGTTTTAGAAAATGGATGAACTACTAGAATCTTTTTACCCTTTAGTGCTGGCATCCAAGAATCCTTAAAATAATATGGCTCTAATGCCAAGGCATTTATTTTAGGAATATTTGGTGTTCGACTTGTTATAAGTTTTTGACCAACGCCTGTATGCGCAAATACCTTACCATCTGTATCCCATTCCGCAATTGTAGTACAATTCTCATATGACTCGACCAACTTTTCCACATACTTTTTAAGTGATGTATTATCCTTTGTTTTTATTCCAGCATTGTTTTCAAGCTCCATTAATTCATCTACCACATCCATAAAATCACCCCTTAAAAGATGATATGCCACTTTTAATTCACATCCTGCGATTCGACCAATAAAAAAAAGCTTATTTTTCTCAATAACACTTTTTATATATAAATTATCTTTCTGTGCTTTGCTCATTACTATTTATACTTCTAAATAACTTTTTAGGCTACGGTGACAGGTGCTATGGTATTATTCTAATACACTACAAATATTCTTAATTATATCTAGAAATGGACACAATACAATCCGCAGACAATAAGGCAACTGAAAAGTTATTTGAAGTTGCAAATGCTGGCGGTCCAATACTCGGCGTGCGTGCTGCGATAATAGGTAAAGCAGATATAAATGCAAAGAATGCAGATGGCAATACTCCACTGCTGGTAGCTACTTTGAGAGATATGGGTGGTAGCCATACTGATATAATAATTGAACTATTAGCCCATGGAGCAAATCCGAATATCGCAGATACTTCTGGTAAAACTCCACTAGACCATGCTAGGAAGAAAAAAAACGCAGAAGCTATAGAAAAGCTACTTGCCCACAAGGCAAAAACCGGCGCCAAATTAGGATTACGTAAGGAAAGTGGTGAAAATGGCAGCTGTGTAATTATGGGGGGCAAAAGACGACGCAACCGAACAAACAAAAAAACAAGAAAGGCAAATAAAAAACGCCATACGGTAAGACGCAGGCGTTAAATGCACTGATTTTTAAAATTATTAGTTATATAATTCTTTTAGTAAAAGTAATAGAATTATATAAACAATTTATAAGGTCAAATAAATCTTATAGTGCCTTATTTTTAACAACTTCTGCGTCCGCTGCTATTTGTCTTAAAACACTCTCAGGAGCCTTAGAGTTTGCTTTAATTAACCCAGACTTAACTAATTTATCCTTAAGCTTGTCAATTGGCATATCTTTTGCCTGCTTATGAAGTTTCTTAGCCCGTGTGATTCGTTTATGAAGAGATGATACACCAATCGTAACCTTACGATGTTTTCTTGTCTGATGCTTCTTGGCCGTCTTAGGAGCGTCAGCCTTCTTGGGATTAAGATGAACTTTCTTCGCTGTTGTTTTCTTCTTTAGCTCAACCTTAACGTGCTTATTGTCATTATGAGTCTTGCCTCCAGCTTGAGCATATTGACCAGTCGGTGCAGCCGATCTATCAGGTCCCGCTGTATATGATGGTGCTGGAATAATACGCGGTGGAACTGGTGCATCAACAGGATACTTGAGCCAACTATTGGGATTAGGAGATGCTGCGACAGCGGCAATAGCACTTCTAGACTCTACACCTTGAACATTTGCCATAACTGGAGAAACACCTCGTAGAGGCTCTGAACCGCCTTCTTGCTTCTTTTTAGTATTACGTCTGCCCTTCTTAGCACCACCTGATAATTCCTTAGCAGCTGTTCCAGTAATACACACACTTTTAACTTCGCCTTCGTCTTTGTCGCCCATTCTTGTTATTAATAACTAAGAACTTTTATTTACCTATTTTGCTAATTTCGATTTAAACAAGTATAGAACTTAAAATATCGCCATGTTGTTTAATGAATAAAATCAGTCGATATAAAAATTGATTCTGGTTTTGATTATCACATTGTGTGTAACAAATTAAAAATGTCTTCTGTAACTGAACTAATTCCAAGCTATCGCCATGTTCTCGAAACCTTTATCACTCAATCTGATGGGAAACAAATCATCAGTCATCAGATTGAGTCATTCAATCAATTTATGGAATCAGATATTCCAGAAATTATTCATATGGCAAACCCCATTACATCCTATGGCTCACCGGAAATTCCCCTAGCAGGCCCCCGTTCCGCCCTTGCCACCGCCACTGGCCTATCCACTACCGCCGCAAATGCCCTTATGGGTACTTCTGCTGATGGTGCTCTAGCACTAGGTAGAAAAGTACAACACGAGTACGAAGTAACACTTGAGTTTGAAAAGATTTCCATTCGGAAACCTACCATCTTTGAAAACAATGGTGCTATCCATCCTATGATGCCCAATGATGCACGGCTACGTAATCTCACCTACGCAGCCCCACTCAATGTTGACGTCAAAGTTATAACCACCTTTGTCGACCACACACGCAATGGCATTCGCGAATCAAATGTTCGCATCTTTCCCAATGTACATCTTGGCAAAATCCCTGTAATGGTGAGCTCTAAATACTGCCTCCTACACGACCAAAAACACATCCATCCCTCTAACCTCGGTGAATGTGCTGAAGATGTTGGCGGATACTTTATCATTCAAGGCGGCGAACGTGCTATGATTTCAATGGAACGTATGTCTGAAAATCGCCCATTTGTCTTCCGTAATGGTCGTGGCAATGCCAAAGAAAAGGAAATCGTTGAAATCAAGTGTATTGGACCAGACAATGATCAAGTCCCTAAATCAAATACTGTAAAGATTGTATATCATCCCAAGAATCAACTTCTAACTATGCTTCGTGCAACAGTACCCCGTATCAAGACGGATATTCCACTCGTCATTCTCTTTCGCGCCCTTGGAGTACTAGCTGATAAAGATATTTATGAACTAATTGTTGGTTATGACAACGATCCTACATATGACCCCATCATTATCGAGTCTATCCTTGAGGCAAGTTCAATTACTACTAAAGAACTAGCTCTTGCTTGGATGGGTGAACACACTAATACCTGGTCAGTCAAATCTCAAAAGCAAAGCAATGTTCAGGATATTCTTAGTGAAGAACTCTTTCCACAAATTGGCGGGGCTGAAATGAACTATGAAAAAGCGTGCTTCCTCGCACATATGACTCGCAAAGTTCTTTGGACATCCTCTCAACGTCTCCCCACTGATGACCGTGATGGATACCCCAATAAACGCGTCGATATCCCTGGCTTCCTACTCGCCGATCTCTTTCGCAAAACATACAATAATCGTATGGTTAAAGATATGAAAGCCGCATTATCAAAAGAAATTCACGGCGGCTCGTGGAAAGCCACTGGCAACTGGACTGAAATTGTTAACATCAACAACATCAATAAAATTATTAAATCCACCATCCTTGATGTTTGCCTAAAATCATCTCTTGCTACAGGTAACTTTGGTAGTGGCAAGATTGGCGGTCCCTCTAAGATTGGTGTATCTCAAGTTCTTAATCGCTTGAACTTTACCTCCGCGGTTTCTCACTTGCGTCGTATCTCAACACCTATTGAAAAGACTGGTAAGCTTATTGCTCCGCGTAAGCAGCACAATACACAGTGGGGCTATATTTGCCCATGTGAAACTCCAGAAGGTCACGGTGTAGGTGTTATTAAAAATATGGCATCAACTGCTAGTATCAGTATCTTCGCAACACCGATCACTGTATACGCCTTTATCCAAAATCTTAATAAGCTTGTCTCTCTCCGTGATGCAACTATTAAACAGAAGCACGATCATACTCGAGTATTCCTAAATGGCTCTTGGATTGGTATGCTTCTTAATGATGATGCCCCTGAACTTATAGATACACTTCGCAAAGCTAAGCGAGCTGGTAAAATCCATATCTACACTGGCATTATCTGGAAGAATGCCTTTAAAGAGCTTTGGATCACAACTGAAGCAGGTCGCGTCCTTCGCCCTGTCTACTATGCACCCGCCATTCGCGAAATTGCCGCTGATAAGACTGGTACACTTAAACAACAAATCCTAGACATTAAGGAGTGGAACCAGCTACTTATATGGGAATCTCCTACTGAAAAGCATCTCTTCGAATATCTAGATGCAGGTGAGACTGAAGGAGCATATATCGCAATGGATTATGAGAACTGCGTAAAGGATAAGTCATATACTCACTGCGAAATCCATCCCTCAGTCATCTTTGGTACTGCCGCGAGTGGTATTCCTTTCCCTGACCATAACCAATCTCCTCGTAATGCCTATCAGTGTGCTATGGGTAAACAGGCTATGGGTATCTACGCCCTCAACTTCCGTGAACGCTTTGATGCGATGAGTCACATTCTCTGCTATCCTGAAATTCCAATGGTCTCGCCTTATATGAGCAAGTTCTATGGAGCACAAAGCCTACCAGCTGGTCAAAACATCGTTGTTGCTATTATGACCTACACTGGTTACAATCAAGAAGATTCTAATATGATTAACCGTGCCGCATTAGAGCGCGGCCGCTTTCGTTCTATCTTCTACCGCACATACAAAGATGAAGAACGTAAAAATCAGAGTAGCGGTGAAGAAGAGAAGTTCTGTAACCCTGACCCTATAGAAACAAAACATATGAAGAATGCGCAGTATGAAAAACTAGCAGAAGATGGCTTTGTACCAAAGGACCAATATGTTACTCCAGATGATGTCCTAATTGGCAAAGTTGTCCCCCTCCGTGTTCCCACTGGACAAGTACTTCCTGCTGGTGCGAAAAAGCAACGTGACGTAAGTAAGATGCCTCGAAACAATGAGAGTGGTTACGTAGATAAGATTTATAAGAATCGAAACGGCGAGGGTTATTCCTTTGTGAAGATTCGTATGCGCCAAGATCGTATTCCTGAAATTGGTGATAAGTTTAGCTCACGCCACGGTCAAAAAGGTACTATGGGGATGATTCTAAATCAGGAAGATATGCCTCAGACTGCCACTGGTATCGTACCTGATATCATCATCAATCCTCACTGTATTCCTTCTCGTATGACTATCGCACAACTGATGGAGACCCTCCTATCTAAGATTGGATGTATGATAGGTTGTCTTGGTGACGGTTCTCCTTTCAATGATGTAACCGTTGATAATCTAGCAGCAACTCTACGCGATAAGTTTGGTATGGAGCCTTATGGTAATGAGATTATGTACAATGGATACACTGGACGTATGATGGAAACCTCAATCTTCATTGGGCCGTGCTACTATCAGCGTCTCCGCCACTGCTCAGCAGACAAACTTCACAGCCGCGCATCAGGCCCTCTTGTTATGCTCACTCGTCAGCCTGCAGAAGGTCGTGCCCGTGAAGGTGGTCTCCGTTTTGGTGAAATGGAACGTGATTGCGTTGTGGCACACGGTATGGCCGAATTTACCAAAGAGCGTCTAATGGAGTGCTCAGATGCGTTCTCCTGTTACTCCTGTAAAGATTGTGGTCTGATGGCCATCGCAAATCCTGAACAAAGCATCTGGGCGTGCCGCGGTTGTGGCAATACAACTAACTTCAGTCATATCAATATTCCTTATGCAACTAAACTCCTCCTACAAGAACTAGAAACAATGAATATTGGTTCTCGTCTCATTACACAGCATAAGCTCATTACTAATAGTCCGGCCTCTACAAAATAGAGTGGGAGTATAGTAAATATAAATAAAAATTATCTATATTTTTAATTATTACAGTTTGAAAGATATTGTTCTGACTATATAGAAATGAAAGTTACGGTTGCCTCCTACATCGCCGAATACATTGGTGCATTCTTTTTTATCCTCGCCATCTTCGCAAGTGGTGGTAATCCTTTAATCATTGGTGCTGCTTTAGCTCTAGTCATCTTCCTAGTTGCCTCCATTAGCGGCGGCCACGTCAACCCTGCCGTTTCACTAGCAATGTATATGGATGGTACTCTAAAGCCTATGGACCTATTTAGCTATGTGTTCGCACAACTACTCGGTGGTGTAAGTGCGTTCTACGCTTACAAAATGGTTAAGGCCTAAATGCGCTTTGCACTTTTTAGGAAAAAGCGCCCAAAAAATATATTTTGTATTTTGTACTTTTTAGGAAAAAGCGCCCAAAAAATATATTTTGTATTTTGTACTTTTTAGGAAAAAGTATTCAGACAGGGGTTAAAGGGGAGGCTTGCGTCCCCTTATTTTTTAACAAATGCTAATGCTAACAGACATAACACTCCTACTACGATAATAGTAGAAGGTCTTGTCATCATACTTTCAAATGCTTCTTGCTGTTGAGTTTGAGCAGGTGTTCCATCTGGATTAAATGTTTTCGGTGCGGCTGCCCATTGATCCCTTGTAAGATTTACAGGATTTCCTTGCGCATCTGTATCTTGTACCCAATATGTCTGTACATAACCATTACCATTATTAACAGCTGTTTCAGGATTTGAAATCCATACTTCTCCTGTATCTGGATCTGCAATTCTTCCATATGAGTCGCCAACAGGCATTGTAACTTGTTTACATTGTGGATATCCTGAACCAAATAGTGCATTAATTAGTGGACTAGGATTTAGTGCATTTTCAGCATCTTCAATCATACCAGGAGCCAAACCTTTTAATGGTGGTAAACCCATTTCAGCCATAACCATTTTAAGTTTATCACCAAGTGCGTCTCCTTGAGTAATTCCTTGCATATATTGCCACATATCTGCGCCATTTGAACAAGATACACCCGTCTTTATAAAATAATTAACACCAAGTGGAGCCAATGGCATACCTTGTGTTAATCCTGTGGATGGTGCTCCAAAACCAATTTGGTCTGAATAGAATCCAACACCCTTTACAGCATTAATAACTGAATCCATTGAATCGCCAACTTCAACGCCAATTTGCGGTGGTGTCATCATTGCATCTGCTGGTTTATAGGGTGAACCAAAGAATCCAATCCCTGATGGAACCATACTCGGAAGGATTGATGTTCTTGTCTCTGAACCCTGTTGCGGCGCAGATTGATTTGGACCAGATACTACTGAGTTATTTGCAGAATTTGTTAAGTTACTCGTTGAATCTGATGCGTAACTCATTTACCTATTAGCACTTTTTAGAAAAAATACTTTATATTTTTAAGAAAAAATACCATGTGTTTAAAATTTGAAACTGATTCTTGTCTGGAATAGCAGGGTAGCAAATATGGAATCATTATTTAAAAGTCGCTCTAACCTTCCACCTATCAAAGAACTTGAACCCTTTGAAAGCTGGGAGGATGACCCATCCCTACGGGATGAATCCAAGAAATCATTTACACTCGACACTGACAGCTGCCCCCTCTGTTTTAATACAGATTGTCTTGATACGAGTGAACTAATTACCTGTAAAGAATGCGGTTATGTTATAGCCCGTCCTTTTGACAATACTGCTGAATACCGCTACTTCTCTCAAGAAGACCGTGGTGGAGACCCAACACGTGTAGGTGCACCTCAAGATCCACGTCTTCCTGAAGCATCACTTGGAACGGTCATTCTTAATGGATATGGTACTGCTAAAACGATGTATAGAGTTCGTAAATACCACTCCTGGAATACTGTACCATACAAGGAACGTTCATTCATTCAAACTTGCGAACGTCTCTCTCTAATTGGTCTCAATTCTGGTATTAACCAGTCTATCATTGAAGAATCCAAAAATCTCTATACAACTCTACAAGATATAGGTGGGCGCCAAGGTCTCAGCCGCGATGCACTTCTCTCTGCCTGCCTGTATATGAGCTTGAAACAATCTGGCTCTCCTCGCAAACCAAAAGAAATCGCTGACATCTTCGGTCTCAATTCAGCCACATTCACCAAAGCACTTAAACAAATGCAGGAAGTTATGGCACTTGCTCGTCAAAAGGGCCAACTTCATCTTACAACAACTAACAAGCCCAGTCAGGCCAGTACCCGCGCTACTGAATATATTCAACTTCCTTTGAGCAAACTACAGATTCCTCGTAATCAAATGGAGCATTTGTACACACTCTGTAAGAGAGTGGCTGAAAAGTCAGAGGAGGCTGGTCTATCACAGGAAAATATGCCGCCCTCACTTGCGGCTGGCTGTGTAGCATTTGTGATCAAACGATGTGAAATTCTTAATATTCCAGTTTCAAAAATCGCAGAAGCCAGTGAAATCTCAGTCGCAACCCTACAAAAATGTCTCAGGCGTCTTGAAAGTCAGGCTGAGATTCTAGAAACTGTTCTTTAGGCGCCAAGGCGCTAAAAATAAAGAATTGAACATATTAGAATGGGTGCAGGCCAATCTATACCAAGTACATTAACAAGACAAAAAGTATTTGAATTAACCCGTGACACGCGGGGTCTGATGGATGTTCTATTGGAATATATGCTAAAAGAAATAACTGTACGGGACTTTTTAGCTTTATCTAATCCAGCAGAATGTAAAAAATATGTTATTTTTATGGCTAATAATCTCTATAAACACTTTTACGAATTACAAATTGTACCTATCAAAGACAAGAAAGGTGTTATCGCATTTCGACCTGTTAAGGAACTAACTAATCCACCTGAAGATACTGAAAATGAACGGCAGAGCTTATGTTTAACACTCGCATACTTCTATACTCGCATATTCCAAATCTATGGTGCGTTGGCTCTTACTGTTATTGATGATTCTAAGTTTATGATGGAAAGTGGTATTGTACCCCTCTATGGTGATACAACTAAAAAAGGTTTATTACCGCCTGGCTACAGACCATATGTAACATTAGGTGGCAGCATAACTGGAGAATTAACTGGAGGAAGTATTCCTGCTGCTACTTTGGGCAATTTTAATTTTTTACGTAGTTATTTATATGAGGATAAGGATGAATCAAAGGGGTTTTTAACAAGATACTCAGGAGAAGGAGATAGTAGAGGTGAAATATATTTTCTACCAAAAATTCAAGATAGAGATGAATATGGTAGACCAATTGGTAGTTCAGATATAATCTCTGAAACCAGACAACAAAAAGGTATATTCTTCATTGGTTATACTGGTGGCAAAAAATATGCTACTCTTGAGGCCTATTCTAAAATAGAAGGAATTGGCGGTGATACCAAATTTTATTTTGGCAAGTTTAAATACTATAAAAAAGATAGCATTAATCCTGAATCTATTGAACTAGGTTCAGATGTTTTACCAATGAAATCATTAACTATCCAAAGAGAACGTCCTACTGTTGCTAGAGCAGTATATAGTTATACTATTAGGGGTACTGAAAAGTCTATTACAGATGTTTTCAATGGAGCATTATCTAAAGTTGTTGCATTTTTGAGAAAAGCAACAGACGGTGATACTAGTTATAGCACAAGTTCATCTGGTATTATAATTTCAGAGACAGGGACAGCCGAGGAACTTCGCCTTGCCAGAATTGTTCAAAACCTTACAAAAACTAAACCACTTGGTCACTGTTTAGCGCGTGCCATTCAACTTCTACAAACATTACCCCTTAAAGGCGAAGCTGCTGTATCGCATATTTGTAAATCTAAATTCTTTGAACAAACATCTAGTTCAAGTACTGGAATTAAAACTACATCGTCGCGAAGTGGTATCCCTGAGCCTGGATCATCACTTGATAGTAGTCCTGGTCTAGCAGCATTATCACAATTATTCTACGATACGGTTTTATTTGGTACTCCTAAAATTATAATTGGCACTACACCAAAACCTGGACAAGGTGGTAAATCATCTTTAGAGCAATATATGGAATTTATGAAAACTATGGGCCGCCTATTTGGAGATGATACATTCAGTAAATCTGTGTCAGATGAAACCATTAAATCTGGCCTGAAAGGAATTAGAAATAAAAGAGATAGTGATTTTTGTAAAGGTATAGATGGTAATATTGTTATACCTACGAATGTAGTTAGAAATGTATATGATGTGGTTAATCAATTATACCAGACACAGGTTAGACACGCGGCAGAATGTGGCAAAATTGTTAGATTACTTTTTGATATTCAACGTGATAAATCATCTGGACGCTATAGAATCTCTTTAAGTGATAATATCATCAAAAAGGGATTCCCTGAAATTGAGCGTGTTAATTATTTGGCACGCCAATTACTCGTTAATTATTATTCTAAATGTGAAATGACATATTTAAAAGGTATGAAAATTGTCCTTGATTCAAGTCCTGAAGCAATTGAAGCACGCAGACGCCACGCACCTCCTGTCCCTCCCGCTCCTCTTGCCCCCCCTGTCTAATTCTTAAGCCACTGGCACCAATTATTCCTATACCTCTCAGATTTCTTAATATTTGCCTCTATCTCACCCTTAAAATCATTATCAATATCAATATATCGTCTTCGATGCTGTATTAATTCCACAAAGATATTATCCTGGTCCGCAATAATACTATTCAAATTCATTGTATTCTCTTCTACTGCATTCTTTTCATCTATCCGTTTTTGTAAAACTTTACCTTCATTTATTAAATTATTCATGCGGTTCATTAATATAATTTCCCTTGTTTGTATTCGCTTTACTTCTGAGAATACATTGGTGCTATATAAAATGGGAAACTTGTGACGTATTGCTTCAGGTAAAATGAACTGATTCTTCTCCTTAATATCTTTGACCTGATTTCCTATGTCATCCATAATTTCAAGCAGCTTGAGTTTGGGGTCTGAAAATAAAATACGCCCAGAACTAAATTCACATACAGATTGAAGTTTTTCAAATGAATAGGCCGTCATCTTATGCGCTTCAGCCTTAGCATCGAGTTTGAGATAAGTAATTAAACTCAGAATGAAGGAATTGATAGCGGTAAAACACGATACAATAATACCACCAAATGTATACGCATTTAGCGCTATGCTAATAACTGAGCACATTGCAGTAATCATAATTGCAGGAAGCATTAGCGCATACAGATATTGCTCACAATAGACTTTAGCTTCAATATATAAGAGTTTCTGTCCTTTGAGATATACACAAATAATATCAAGTGTAAAGGAATGTAATGATTCCTCAAAGTTATATGTTTTGGAAAATGGTGCTGCTGCCTGCTTGAAATTAATCACCACATTTTCAGGCTCTTTTGGGCTTTCGTGTTCAGACACAGACACATTTTTAAGAATATTTTTCAAATGCTTTACTTCCTCTTGAAGTGATTCGCGGCGTCGAATACCGCGCCCATCACGCAAATTATCTGCAAAATCCTTTACATTAGCAGTCTGCTCTTTAGTAAAACCCTCTAATAGCAATACAGGCTCTTTATCCTTTTCCTTTTCCTTTTCCGTTTCCTTTTCCTTTTCCTTTGTATTACTAACTGGATTTATTATAGGATTTGAGGCAGGTTTTGATAATTTTGCTGGGTTAGTAGTTGGTGTGCTATCTAGATTTGTTGATGTGGCTGTGCATATACTCCATAAGTTGGGTAGTTCTGATAATTCTCCAGAATGATCTATGACTTTTGGATATTTTATACACTTTTCAAGGGTTAAAATTTCCTTATCTTTCGCATTATGAATAATATGTATATCTTTAAGTTTCTGTAAATCACTATATTTATATTTTTCTAAATCTCCCAAAGACGCCTCAAAATAGTGTTTTTCAACCATATCGGAAGTATAGGATTGTATTGGGCCTTTGGAATCAGATACTTTTATATTGTGCTTAATAGTCATTGTACATTCGAATATATGTTTTTCAGTATCTGATACATAATTAGGATCAATCGGTCTGCATTGACCCACAAATCCAAGAACATACTCTAATGTAACAGGTTCCTTATCTGGATTCTCATTGATACCATAAACAGAGCAGCATGACGGGAGATTATCTTTGTATTTTTTATCAATGAAAAATGTTTCAGAAATATCTTCAAATACAAGGACATCATTCTCTAAAGAAAGAATTGTAAACTTACGATCTATTTCTAAAATCTCCATTTATTCTAGAAATAGGATATTTAATATTAAAAATTCACACAGATCTAAAAAAATATTTATTATTAATTTAAAATACAATAAGACTTCTTTATATTAATACAAGTTGTCCATTGATAGGAATACCAGTGAAATGGACCATCAGTTAACCAAATAGAATCTTTCGAGTAAAGAGCATTTCCTATCCATTCTTTATTCATCCAAACATAATCAAACTCTGGATACATCGTATCAGATAATACCTTTGAAGCTTCTTCACGAATATCATCTGTCATATTAGGACTTTCTATCCACGCAGTAGCCCATACAATTCTTTTCATTTTTCCATCCTCTTCGAATCTTTGATACGCGTTTTGAAAACAAACTAATACTTTATACATATCTTTTGTATATAATTTCCATATCTGATTTGTTGATAATATATTACGAATAATAAACATTCCAAAACTTAATTCACGAAACAAATCCATCACTCTATATGCCTGAGTTGTTGTCAGCACTTTTATATTATCCGATTCAATAGTACTAGCCTGTAGTTGTCTGTAAACATATGTACCTGTATAAAGTGGATTATGAACTATACTAAGATTAGGACCTTCTTTTAAAAATAGAGCGTGTGGTATATTGTGTTTATTAGCGTATATATGGAGTTGTGTGAGTAAATAATCACCTACGCCTTTTCCACGCCACTTTTTATTTACACAAAAACAATCTACACAATATATCTCCTCATTTTCATTTGTTACAAATAAACCTAAATAATGATATCGGATACATCCAACTATATTTTTATCAATATCCTTTAACACAAGAATATGATCTTTGACTCCAAGTAATTCAGATTCAGGAATATCTAATATAGGTGTTTTTGGCGGATGACCAAAATTATTTCTTAAAAAATCACAAATATTACCCGTATATCTATCATTTTGTCCCTGACGGACTATAATAGATTCAACACCAGTTGGTGATTTTAATGCTTCCCTATAGAATAATTGTGATTTAAACATTTCCCTATTAAATTTTGATTGAATAACATTATATAGCGGATATGTATTCCAAAATACCATTACTAATTATTATCGAGTTTCTTTTATATCACTTAAACATTATAAACTATAATATGTAAATGATCTCATATTTATTTAATAAAATACAGATCGAAGATGAGGAAATTAAAAAGATATCTGAAGCCGTCGAAAAATACAATTTACTATTTCAAGATATAATTAAATCACCTGTTGGAAAATATTCAATTAATAATATACTTGAAACTGTTGAAGAATCACTAAATTATTTAGAAATATTTACACCTGTACTTAAAAAGTGGATTAAGGAATATCTTGAGAAACGGCGTGGTGAATTATGGCTATATTATGGTATTTCAAAGGGTTCTTATTTAGCTGATTACTGGAAAATACATGAATCTGACTTTTCAAAATTAGCTACTACTTGGCCATTTCTCTACAAAAGAGATAGCTCACAATATAAGGATTTCATAGTTGACTTAAGAGGCGCACAAAATGAAGTATTAAGACAACGGAAACGACAAAGTACATCAAATCCAAATTATAAATCATTTCATCCTGACGGATGTTCCTCTGGGTGTAGTTGCTGGATGTTAGATGATATGGAACAATGGTGCACTGAAGAACAGGAAGAGATTTGTACATCAAAAAATATATTCTTCAATAGAAAACTACAAAATGATTTCTATAAAGCTGTGGTTGAAGAGCTAAATGATCTTAAAGAGCAATGGGCTCACTGGGAACCAGAAAAAATAATTAAATCTCACAACACAGAATCATTATTCTCTATAAAACCTGGACAAACACCAATTACTATAGTTCTCTCTTGGATTAAGAGTGATTTTCATTATTCATCCGCATTTACTATGTTTCATTGGTCAGATACTTTTAAACAAGTTTGGGAAAATATAGATTCTGTTGATGAATTTATAAAAGTTCAGAGAAACAAGTTAAAGAAGATTGTCGATTTATTATAAAGCAATAAATGGAGTATAAACGTAGAACACTCAGTTCAGCTCTAAATGATTATTTTCCAAATGATATTGAAAAACAAAGTACTCGTAAACCCTCCATTTCAGTAGATGATACTATAGATGAATATACTGAATATGTGTATAATGGTACATTTAATTTTACAAAAATAGTATACAGAGGTCTAATAAATTTGATTTGTCCTTGCTGCTGTCGAAATCGTAAACCAATTGAAGTCAAATAATTATCCAAGTCTAATTTAGAAATGTCTCGTTGCGAACACTGTAAAAAGAAACTAGGCGTATACGAACATAAGTGTAAATGTGGAAAACTGTTTTGTATTACACATTTACACGCAGAAGTACATACTTGCACATATGACTATAAATCAGAAGGCCGAGCCCAACTCAAAAAAATAATTGATGTCGGCCCACTCTCTGTCAAAATTGACAAAATTTAATCTAATTTACCCTTAATATAAATAAACATATTTTTTTAAATATAGTACCACTATATCAGGACACCATCTAGGATTTAGGCGAGTCACTTTAGGATTAAACCACGCAACAGCATCTTTCTCTCTTCTATCTCTACGCCATCTAGCAAATGCCTTTGGATGCTCCTTTATCCACTCAAACGTATCGAATGATTGCTTAACCTGCTCCTCCGTTACAAATCCCTGAAAAATATGATATTGGAAATATGTATTAGGTGGATAATCTGATTCCTGTGATTGAAACACCAATCCTGTATGTTTTAAACTTTTTACTTCTGTCACGTGTGATTCCTCTTCTGTTTCTCTTAATACATTCTCTTTAAGAAGTTCTAATACAGATTTATTATTTTTAATATCTTTCCCTTCCATTTGTCCCTTTGGTGGCTCCCAACTAGGCGTAGAATATCTTGCTCCACATCTTTTTACTACTAAAAAGTGTTTTAAGTCAAAATCTTCATAGATAGGATGAAGAAATGCACAAGACCTTAGATAAACTCGCCAACCTTCCGTTGGATGTTCAACATATGCATAAGACTTTGATGGGTCATATGGAAGTCGCTCTGATGACCGTATAAGTCCTTTTTGAAATACATCAAATATTGGTATTGAACTCATTACACTATTTTATAGAATTAAAATAACTTTTAAACTATTCTGCATTACGACTGAAAAATAATAAATAGCCATATGCAAATGACATTGGCATTAAATCAACATATTTTGTATATGTCCAACCGTTATTTTGAGCTTTCTTTATAATGTCTGGCATATTTGGCATATACAAAGTATGTTTTTGTCTACGTACCGACCCATCCTTAAAACGGAATGTCTCACGGAACTCTGCCTTAGGATCATCTAACTCAAAATTAGCCTCATAATCAAACTTATCAAATACCACCTTCGACTTTGTTATACGCTCCTTAGAATACTTCTGTGGACTAAACCCTACCCACGGGTTACTTGAATCAAGAATAGGTTCGAACTTAAATTTATTTACTACCTCTACTGCTAAGGTGCCACCTGGTTTAACCCATAGGGCTAAATTGCGGAAAAGTGTATCGAGGTCTCTAAAGTAATATATTGTAAAGTATAATAGAACTGCATCAGTAAATTCGGCAGCAGCCGCCGCCCCTGGACCCATTAAATCAAATTGACGAAATTCTACATCCTGTTTTTGCGAGTCATTTAGAGTTGTATTTGGTATAGTTGTACCTTTAGCATAACGAATCATTGCTTGACTCTTATCAATGCCAACTGTCATTCCTGCACCTTGTTTGGCAAAAGATGCTGTCCCAATACCAATACCACAACCCGCATCAAGAATTATTAACTGATCCTTTGGAGTATGTTTAGTAAATTCTTCCATACAAATAGCAGATTCCGCTTGAATTAGTTTATCATTCTGTGTTAACTTTGTAAAGACTGATGCGTAGAAATCATCAAATAAATCATCATTTGATAACCATTCATACTTTGATGTTACTGCATCTGATGTATTAGTTTCTGTCACAAACCCTTCCTTAATTTTACCACAATTTAAAGTAGTTAATTTATCTATTGCCAAAATAAAAACAGAGCTTATTGCCATTAATAAGAAAGCTACCAATATGACTGTTTGCCAAGTATCAAACGTAAAAACTGTTATTAGACACCCCAAAATAATAATAATGACATAAATTAATAATTTAGGATAGAATCCATCCATTATATTCCTACTTTCTCTAAGACTATTTTGTGTTTTTAACGGTGGTTGTAAATCTACGCTTACTTTGTTTGCGACAAGTTATACCCTGTTTTTTCTTACCACAATCACTAGAGTATGTCGCAATTTTCTTACAGATAGAAGTATAAGGATCTTTAAAATCGGTATCAAGACCACATCTCATTCTCCATAGCCATGCTAATGTAGAACGTCGACATCCAAGAGTAGGAGGATTCTTCTTTTCAACTTCGTCCCATCTTCTAGCAATCTCTGCTGGCAGAACGGCCGGAAGATATAACCAAAAACGTCTAAACCAATATAGTCTATCAGATAAACCCAATACATTCCATTTGTTCTTTTCACATTTATCCTTACATTTATATACCTCTTTTGGACAATCTGGCATCGGTTTTGAATGTAACGTTGATTCCTTTGGATGATTATATGCTACCGCAAATAAGAAATCCCAAAATGTACTTAATTGTTGTTGCCAATCACATTTAATCCATTTATCGTAAAATTCTTTAACATCTGAGAACTTTGGATTTGGATTTGGATTTAGTCCTTGCTCTCTTAGTTTATTATTTACGCAATTGTGAATATTATACATCCATTTCTTCAAATCTAGACTAGGATTCATATATGTCACGTCACACTTTGTGTGACTGGATGCCTGCTTACAGCTGGGCGTCTTATATGGATATTGTCGATAATAATCAGTCAAAGATGCTCTACAGAATTTACAAGGTAAAATATATGGAAGTGCCTCGAAAAAATTAGCATATTTTACCGCATTTGTCGGGGAGTACTTATAGTCAAATGTAATTAGATGGAGCATTTTCCATCCTGATGGACCCCAAAATCTAGTATCCATTTCTCCTACCTTTTTTTGAGATTAAATACTCAAAATCGTATAATTAGGATAATCCTTAGGGTCCATATTTAATTTAATAATTGCGGATAAATATTATACATTATAAATAAATAGTAATGGTCGGTTTGGAAGGCTTTACAGTTATATCTGATTCGTATAATGACCCAGAGACATTCAGTTTTATTTCCAAAACAAGCAATGAACGGTATAATATATATAAAAAAGCACATCACGAATGGATTAATATGGTTGAGTCCGGTAAGTTTCGCGACTCACTTGAATCTGTTCGTCAAAACCAAGCAATTATTAATTCTATTAAAAAACAGTTTCCAAATACCTCAGTTGAACCTGTAACCGAAAGTGATGAGGTCTATTGGTCTGCATCACCCAAAGATGCCAAAGGTTCTGATAGATCACTCGTTGATTGTCATTATGACGCACCATTTGCTATTATACCAACTGGCGGGGTCATATATTATCGTATAATTATTGCTATGAATGAAAATAATACAGTAACAACTGTATTCCCTAATGAAGATACAAAAGTGAAAATGAAGACTGGTGATTTTCACGGGCTCGACTATAATAAGGATTTCCACTGCGTTGAAGGCTCTATCCCACCAGATAAATACCGAGTTTTATTAAAACTTCACTATATGATAATTCCACAAGATACTCCACAGTTCTGGATAGATTGGGTTAGATTTATTAATGTTAAATGGACACAATTATCACGCGAGACTATGAGAATGTCAGCCGATCCTAAAACACCAATTGAAACCCTTGTAGGCACTATTGTTAACGTATGTCGTTATATATTCAATAATATATATACTATAGGAGTTTACTTATTAGTAATTATTTTAATCATATTAGCTTTTGTATATATGCCTAGTTCTATTACAAAAAAAATGTTCAAAATTAAAAAATAATAATACTTTATTTATTTTAATTTAATACAATATTAATTAATTTATAAATTATTTAAGTCATACCAAAACCTCTGTATGAGAGAGGAGAGAGATATGGTCTTACAAGGGACTCACCTGGTTCAACAACCTCTTCTGCCTTACATTTCACCACGGCCGGAGGGCAAACTGAGCGAGGGCAAGGTGCGCAAGCGGGGCATTTAGTAGCTGGCGGGCACTTCACATCAGGGCAACGAGCACGCGGGCAAGGCGGGCAATCCCCTTTTGGCTTCTGACACTTAGAACAATCCAAAATTACTGGATTCTGCTTTGGCACAGAGCTCTTAAGCACATAATTACTTAGTTCAGGCACTGGCGGGCACTCACTCTTTAGGATATAATTACTCATATCAGGTAAAGCTGGGCATGGTGGGATAGAACTCTTAAGTACATATTTGCTCATATCAGGTTGCTTACAGTCGGGGCACGCCGGACAAATTGGACGAGGTTTAGGTTTTGAGCAATTACAGGGAGAATCGCCACCACAACTGTCACATTTATTTCCATAATTCTCAAAACCTTCTTTCTTTAAAAGCCGTGTTAGATATAAACCTATCGCAAGGCCCACCACAAAAATTCCTAACAAATGAATTGGTGATGTAGTCATTCTGTTTCTAACCTACTTTTTATCTTATTATAAATTAAGTTAAGAACTTGTTAAAACTTATTTATAACTTCTGATATGTATTTATAAATCATGTTTTAAACATAATTTATAAATGTATTTTCCTAAAAATCGTTTTTGCGCACTTTTTCCTAAAAAGTGCTATTTGGCAATTCTCCATCCAGGCCAATCCATCGGTGGGCAACCACACGTTTCAGGTAATGATGGATCCATTGTTGCTTGTAAACGAGTACAAATCATACGTGTATAACCCTTCCAAGAAAACTCATTCGATACCTTTGTGCTATTAGGCATTATTCCAAAATCACTTGGCTTTAATCCTCTTTTTTTAACTTGATCTTCAATCTGTTTGGCACGCGTTTTCCAATCAAAATGAGATGGACCACGACCAGCATCCATTGGAGTTGGTGCCAATTTATCTGTTACTGGAGCAACACCTCCACTTGGAACAAACTTCGTATTACACGCATTATCTAAGTCACCTACCGATGGAAACCCAGTCTTATCAATTGTCGATGTTGCCGCTCTTGCCCTTTCAGCCTCTCTTGGGCTTGTATACTTTACAGCAAACGACGCACTTACACCATTAACAATTGTATCTGCATACTTGTCAACTAACTTATTAATTTCACGAGTCACATCAGGATTCTTTTGGACATTCGGTGGCAATAAGTTCGCTAATCCAGGTGGAAGACCCATCGTCCTTATCACCTGTGGCAATGGCTGATCTGGTTTACCTAGAATTGGAAACGCACTATCAATATCCCTCTTCATAATAGGAATCTCAACTGGCATCAATGCTCCAGTTTGTACTTGGTCAAGAATAGTTTGGACATTTGATTTCATTTGAGTGAGTGCGACAATGCGGGCACTTATGATAGGGTCTGTTGTACCACTAGCCGCTAAACGTATAATTTCAGCACTTAGACGTGCTACAAAGTCCTCTAACTCTTTAGGAGTGGCAATCTGACCATTTTGGCCTGCGGGTGGCTCGCCATTCATATTCTCAAATCCTTCCAGTGAACCACCTACAACATTTACAGGCTGTGTAAACTCGTAAATTGGTCCCTGAATCGGCCCTGCTGCACCAATCAATCTTACTTCACGTTGTAAGTAGGCCAAGTTAGAAGATATTTCGTTTAAGTGAGATAATGTAATAGTGGGTTGTAGACCTGGATTTCTGTTAAGTACTTCAACTTCGGCCTGTAGTGTATGGAAGTCACCGCGAGCAGTATTTAATGGAAGTTGAATTGTTGGATCGGAACGTTCAGAAATCTCTTGAGCCTCAAAGGCTAAGAAACCCTTTAATAGTTCTAACATCTCGATTAATTGCTGTCTATTTGCCTTAATAAGTGTCGTACTTTGATATGGTAAAGGGCTCATTGCTGCAATTTGCTCATATGGTGCAATTGGTAGTTGACCTGGTAGATTCGCTGGTTGAACATTTGAATCATTGATACTTCTAGCCGGAGGGGGAGCAACTGAGGGTGGAATAATATTTATTGGTATATTGACCTTGTGTGACGGAGATGTATTCACTGGGTCAAATCCCTCTTTTCTTTCACTTGCTGAACTAAAAAAGTAAATTACTATCAAGACAAAAAGTAATGCTAAGAACGCAAACATCCTACTTTCTTATATTATCTTTTATTGTTACTGATTAGATTTATGATGATTAATAATCAAGAGAGCATCCATAACAAGGAATCTCATCTTTCTTAATGTATTGTGTCATATCAGGAACTGGTGGACAAGACCCATCTGGATTCTTTGGGCAGCGATACTCAGTTTCCTTATAGCAACTTTCTTCATATTCCTTTCCCTGTGCCGTTGAATCTGTATCCTGCGACTTACGAGTTTCACCACTTATAATTGGCTTAGTACTACGATTCGCCAATACTTCATTTTTAACCAATTTTTGAATATCCTTTAATAATTCTGCTCTTTCATTAAGATTCATCGCGTTATACCCAGAACCACTTATAGATACCTCTGGAACAACATCTGTTCTAGTCGGCACTGATGAGCCCACCGATGAATCAGGTACTGGTGCTGTACTATCAGGCATTATATCAGATGATACTGTGCTTATAGCACCCCCCACATCAGACGATACCGTATTCATAGCACTCTGTAAATCATTTGAAATACTACTTAGATATCCATTTGAAATGTCATCAAACCCCTCTTTATTAACATAATATGAGGTCGCAATTACAACTACGAGTATCAATAAAAGAGTACATAGTGTAGCCTTAATAATCATCTTCTACTGTTAATTACTAACTTTACAATTTGAATTATTATTTTATGAAATTTGATTAATATGATTGCGACTAAGTCATTAGGAAGATGCTATCTGCTCGTTTTAAAGACGATAGTGTGGTTGAAATTGGAATTGATGAGGCCGGACGAGGATCCTTTTGGGGACCTATTATGGCTGGCGCCGTCATTATCCCAGAAGAATCCACCTGGACAGAAAAACAACGTACATTACTATCACAATTACGCGATTCCAAGAAAATTAGCCCTAAAAAACGAGATAAACTTGCAGATGAAATTAAAGAACTACTTCCTATGGCAGCAGTTGGTGTAGTTACGGCTCAAGAGATTAATGAGAAAGGTATTACTTGGGCTAATATGGAAGCATTTCGACGTGCCGTTAATGGTTTAGGTCTAGAAGATCCTTCAAAATGTAGACTTGTTATTGATGGTGTACTTTCAATTGAGGGCTGGAATGGAGAACAAGAGCTCATTATTGAAGGCGATTCAGAGTATATGGCAATTGCTGGTGCATCGATTCTGGCAAAAGTAGAGCACGATCGATGGATTACTCAGTACTGTGAAGATCATACTGAATGTAATGACCGTTATGATTTACTTAAAAGTAAGGGTTATGGAACTGCTAATCACCGAGAGGGTATAAGAATCTATGGAGGACACGAACTACACAGAACTTTATACATTCAAAACTGGCTTCCTGGCTCAACACATAAAGCTAAACCTAAAAAGAAGGATACTACTAAAAAAGATGCGAATCAATGCCTAATTAAGTTTAATTAATGGCGGCGTTTATGAGTGTGTTTACGAGTGTGTTTACGAGTGCGTTTATGCGAAGCGCGTCTCTTATGCGAAGCACGTCTCTTATATGAAGCACGTCGTTTACCTCCTTTTGGACGGTATAAATCTTCCAAACACTCTGTAGGATTGTTATATATTCCATTTTTCACAAGCTTATCACACTTTTCTTCATTTCCAATATTCATTTCTATATAATATTGATATATTTTTAATTTATTATAGTACAAATAATCATAAATTAAAAATAAAAGAGTTAATTACAAATTAGGACACAAGGGCAATTTAATTGCGGCGCTTGTGGCAGTTGTTGCGGCGGCGGGTGACGCGGCGCTTGCCACCACTCTTGTTCTTGTTCTTGTTACGAAGAGTGTTATTCTTGCCACCTCCATTCTTGTTCTTGTTACGGCGAGTCTTGTTCTTGTTCTTGTTCATTTCAGGCATCTTATACTTTATACTTAGATTTTTTGTTACGCGGCCTTATCGGACTCTTCTAAAATCTCAACTTGCCATCAACCCAGTTATCTAAAATCGCGAGGTCAATTGCTCGGAACCGGGGGAATTTATTAGGACGATAGTGATGAGATTCCTTCCTCTCAAATGTTACATATTTCATCTTAGGATCCGTTATTGTACTTTCATCCTCTGAAGCAAAACCTCGTAGCTTCTGAATCCATTTAAAAGACTCATATGCGAAAACTTGTTTATCTAGTAAACCTACACGTGACATTACAAACACACCAGGTGCTCCATCTATCGGCAATGTATTTATCGGCGAAACAGATAGCAACTCCTTAAAATTTATAATCTTTTGAAGTGGATTCCCAAATTCTTCAAATTCACCTATTGTAAGAGGTAAATCTGGGTTTGAACTAGTTCTAAGTACATCTACGTACGGGACTTCAGTAAATGCTGCGCCTACAAGTTGTCCATTAGGAAACCGTGATACAATTGCTCCAATTGGCAATCCACCTGCAGAACGACCATATATAACTGTTTTATCTGCTTCCAAATTATTCTTAATCTTTGCGGCTTTTATTACAGCTTCAAAATCATCCACTGCTAAGTGTCTATTCTCTCTTCTTGCTGCCTCTGCCCACGCAGCATCTATATCACCACCCCCGCGTACAAAAGAGAATACTAATGCCCATTTTCTTTTTAATAAAGGATACCATTGACCATAGGGCCATCCAATCGGTGTTGTTGAACCATATGCCCCATATACATATATTAACTGAGCCTTTGGTTTTACTCCCTTTTCTTTTATAACCACAAATGGTACTTTTGTTCCATCCTTTGATGTTGTATGAAAACGATGAACTTCTAATTCTTTAAATTTTATAGGATGTTCTATCTCCATTTTTCGTTCGTCTTTTATAATTTTATTATTAATTATATGAAACATATAAGGGACCTCAAATGGTGATTTAACAATAAATGTTTGAATTAAAGAATTTTCCCATTTTGTCCAAATATTAACATCAATTATTCCGACTTTGATTTTAAATATTAATTGTGGCTTTTTCTTAGCTGCACAGAACCAGATACTTTGTGCACCCTCATATATTGTTAAAATATTACCTGATTGTATATTAATCCATTGAATTTCCTCATCAGGTAATATCCACTCATTAATTGGTCTTCCTTTTGGTATCCATTTTTCAGTTATTGAATTTCTAACTAATACACAATCTTCTCCATATATGCTTTCACCTAATGCGAATTGTATCATAGAATTCTTATACAATCTTTCAAGTATATCACCATTTATTTTATATAACGCATCATATATTGGATTTGATGATACTAAATACAGTGTTCTATTTGATCCTTTAATTAGAATTAGATCACGACCCTTATCAGGCTCTTTATATAATACCTTCTCATCACTCCCTGTATGCGCATTACATACACATAGTTCTATAGTTCTAAAATAATCTACTACTTTAATAAAGTAACATAAATCACCTACTATTGCTATTTGTGAGGAAATTGCCTTTTTAGTCCAGATTTGTTTGCCATTGGATGTTTCGCAAATTAATTTATTTTGTGTGTGAATATCTTCATCTGATGTAACATACCATACACTATTTCCTAGAACATCGATATCATATGCAGGTTTCTCTCGTTTATTCCAGTTCCATTTCCACATAAATCTTGAGTTTGGTACTAAAAATATATCTATTGTTCCACATCCTATATTGAAGCTTGGTAGTTTAAGATACTGTTGGGCATCTAGAATTTCTTTTTCAATCTGTCGGGCCTCTTTTTCAACGCTGGATTGCTTGGCCAGATCATTAAAGTGTTCTCTTTCACGTTTTATAAGATTCTCCCATCGTTTGCCTCTCATTGTCTCCATCCAGGCCCACGGGTCTTTCCACTTTAAATATCCTAAATCTCTAATTTCTTTAGCTGTCATTTGACCCCTACTACTATATTTTTTTAAACTTAAGCGCTTTGTCAAAAGCGCGCAAAACGTAAGGCCTCGCCAGAAGCTATTATGGGCTGAAAGCCCTAAACCCTTAGGGAATGATAATGAGTTTTCTATTCCTAAAAAGTTTATTACAACTTAAAAGATATTCTATCTCATATAGTAAATGGCTCCTCCACTTTCTGTAAATATCATTTATAACAAAGCAAATACATATGGTCTTAATGATGATGCTGAAGTAATTGATCGTATCCTTAGAAAACTTCAAGACTCAATTGGTCATCCAATCAGTAAACCGCGATTAGTTGATATGCGAGAACCTCTCAGCCATTCTGATATTAATGTTCATCTTGAAATTCCTGTTTTTGCGGCGATTCCTTGGGCTCATACTAATATTATGCTTGTAAATCCTGAGCAATGGTCCTTCGCATATGATTCATATGTTCACGCATTCGATGCACTTATTTTCCGTGACCCAGTAAGCGCCGAAAAGTTTCGCATAGCTTTTGCTGAAAAAAGTCTTTCTACTGATAATATCTATGTAGTTCCTTGGATGGCAGCTTGGCAATCAAAAGATTATAAAGGTAAATATGGTATCTCCACAGATGATGGGTTTGTATGTTTTGTAGCTGGCTCTACTTCAAAGTATGAATATTTAAAACAGGTTCTTCCATACTGGCTACCAAGTGATCCTACTCTGACTGTCTATACTACTCGTGAGGACTTTGCTGAGGGCTTAAAGAAAAATGGTCTTGCTGAAAATGTAACTGTAAAATGCCAAGATCTTAGCTCAGAAGAACGTAAACGTATTTCAGCCCTACACACTGGCCATCTCATCTGTAGTCAAGGAGAAGCTTTTGGTTACGCCGCCGCCAACTCTGAAGTCTGTGGCACTTTTGCTATTATGAACTTCCTACCCACTTTTGAACACTTCTACGATAACCCTACAGGCATCTCCTGGCTATCTAATAGCTATGATGAATCAACTAAGGTGCGCTATTCATCTGCTAAGCCAACTACAATGATCCGCGAAGAACTCGATACTGCTTTTTATAGATTTAGAAACTCAGACTTTGGTGAAATTCGCAAAATCCGCCAACAAATCGCTATTAATCGCTTTAATGAGAGCTGTAAAGCATTCCTACCTATGCTAACTAAGGTTTATTCTTATATTAAGGAACGCCGTCCTGCGAAAGGGGTTTATCATTGTCCTCCAATCCTAAATCAGGATGATTGCCCTCCAATTTCAATTGTTACTCCCACTTATAATCGTGAGAAACTAATTGAAATTGCTTTCCATAATTTATTGATTACTGATTATCCTCAAGATAAAATCGAATGGATTGTAATTGAAGATAATGAAAAGACACCTCATATGGCTAGTGAGAAAATTATTAGTTTCCAGCTTCAAGTTCCTAAAATTAAACTAAAGTATATTCCTATTGAGGGGCGAATGACCATTGGTGAAAAACGCAATCACGCAATCGAAAATGCCTCAAATGATATCATTCTTTTTATGGATGATGATGATCACTACCCAGAAACATCTTTCCGTCGCCGTGTAGCCTGGCTTATAAAGGGAACTAAACGTGGAGAAACGGGTAGGGCAAATATTGCCTGCTGTACTACACTTGCTTTATATGATTTGAAGTTTGGTACGAGTGCTGTAAATGTTCCTCCATTTGATATCCCATTTTCACAACGTATCTCTGAAGCTACTCTAACATTTAGGAAATCTGCTTGGCTTGAAAGAAAGTTTCCTAATGTTTCAATTGCTGAAGGTGAGGGATGGATTGCAGGCCGCGAAGAGCAAGTTATCGAAATGCCACCTCAACAAATTATCGTAGCATTTTCACACAGTAATAATCAATCCTCTCGTCGCATTCCACCATCCGAAAATAAACCTACGTGCTTTTGGGGATTTCCTAAAGAATATCTCATCTTTATTCACGGATTAATTGGTGTTCAAGTTGAAGAAGATAAAAAAACTACTAAATCATCTAAATAGAAGACTTCATTTTTCTTGAATGTAGAATTCTACCACCTTTAACTGTTGGTTTTGCTTTCTTACGTTTTTGATTTATTACACTTGGGTTATTCTCTTCTGGTTCTGCTTTTACTTCTGGTTCTAGTTTTGCTTCTGGCTTTACTTCTGATTTAGCTTCTGGTTTTACTTCTGATTTAGCTTCTTCTAGTTCTGGTTCTAGTTCTGGTTCTAGTTCTGGTTTAGCTTCTGCTTTTGGTTCTGGTTTAGCTTCTTCTAGTTTTGGTTCTGCTTCTAATTCTGCTTCTGGGTTTGCTGGATTATTTTCTTCTACAGCATTCGCAGTAGCATTTGTAGGAGCAACAGGAGCGGTTAAGATATCTTTTGTATTTAATTGTACAGGTAGGTTAATTGTTGGACTGCCTTGAAGTTCATCTACCGCTTCTTTATCCTTCATAGACTCAGAGACAATTTCCTGAACAAATGGTTTACAAGGACCAGTACCACATACAAGTTCTTTATATTCCTTTGTAACAGGTATTCTTAAGATTTGTAAAATTATTCTAAATACAGCAGATTTATCAACTGCCTCAATTAGTTTATCAAATTCACAAGAACATAGATAAGCTTTATCAGACATCACAGCTTGAATATTATTTAAATCTTCAAATGTTGGTGATAAATAATCAGGTCGAGCAGATAATCCTTCATCAACTAAGAGTCCATCAATTTCCGCCTTTCTCTGTGCTATTTTTTCTAATATACCTATTAATAGTAGACGAACCTCTTCAGGAGCTATTATCTGAAATACAGACAATAATAACCCAATAATAAATGACTTTGTAGCATCTAATGAACCAAAAACAATATCACGTTGTAATTGTGGTGATAATTTTCTAAATAGTGATAAAAATACTTTCATAACTTCTCCTGCGATAAGTGGCGTCATTCCATAAAACCCAATAAATGTTAGAATAGATTTCTTCCAATCACCTCTTAATAATTCTAATATTGCTAGCACAATTGATAATAATTTTCTAGCAGTTGTTCTATCAGATACTCCCATTGAAATACGTGTTACATCTAATGCTAAATAAATAGCAAATATGATTGTTCTAAAAGGTATTTTAATTTTCGATAATACTTCTAATGTAATATTAGTTGGAATTGGAGCTCCAAGTGCTGTACTTAATGCAAATACACCTTGAGAAATTGCAATGCGCACGGGCTGTGGAATTACATGCGGATCTGGCTCTAAATCATGCTCCTTTTCTAATCGTAATACACCATACTTTGAAGCATACTCATTTACTGTAGCATCAATATTTCCAATCTTATTATATATTCTAGCATAAATATCATCAACCCCAAACATTTTTGTTGGATCAGGTGGTGTTTTTACTACACCCGTTGTTTGTTCGAGTTTTTTTTTAATAAAATCTTTTGACATACCTGATATTTTACTAATATCTGGTGCATATGGTGCATCATCAGCACCACCACTAAAAGTATCTTTGTCATTGTCAAAATAGTCAACAATAACTCTTATATAGGGTTTGAATGCTTCAGTAAATTTTACTTGTTCATTTTGTGTAAAAATGGGTTTACCCTCACTATCTAGTGCTTGAGCAGTCCATCCTTCACCTTTGGTTTTTACAATAGCATCTATTATACTAAAAATAGCATTTGTAGATTTATAAAGTCGTTGGGGCATATCTTTATTATGGAGCTCATCAGTAATCTGACTCCTGAGCGTATCAAAATTATATCTTTCTGCTCCGTTCATCCTACTCTAATTTCCTTTTTATTTACTTTTACTAAAAATACTCATTAGAACCGGACATTACCTATACAATATAATAAAAATATATTAATATTTTTATTATTTTGCTTTATTTATATTATTCTTTATAACTATGACTATGCACTACACATTGTACATCCTTCATCTGGAGCATATTTCTTATGTAGGCGCTCCTGTTCAGACTTCTCTGCTGCCTTCTGTAGCTCTGGATCAATCGTGAATTTCTGTGCCATCACTGGTGCGCGCGTTCTTAAGTAATAAATACCCGTCTTAAGACCTTGCTTCCAAGCGTAAAAGTGCATCGAGGTTAACTTAGCATAATTTGGATCCGATACAAACAGATTTAGTGACTGGCTCTGACAAATAAATGCGCCACGCGCCACTGCCATATCAATCAATGTCTTTTGTTTAATCTCCCAAGAAGTCCTATACAGCTTTTGAATTGCTTCTGGGATTTGTTCTATTCCCTGAATAGAACCATTTCGAGCGATAATCTGTTGCTTCATCATCTCATTCCACAAATCAAGCTTCTCCAAATCCTTCATTAGATACTTATTAATAATAATGAACTCCCCTGCCAAAGTACGCCGTGTATAAATATTTGAAGTGAAAGGCTCAATACACTCATTAAATCCCAAAATCTGTGATGTTGAAGCAGTCGGCATTGGTGCCATCAAAAGCGAGTTACGAACACCATACTTCGCCACCCTTTCCTTTAAAGATACCCAATTTAGAGTTCCATCCTTCTCTGTAATTGGTGTAATTGACCACATATCATACTGAAATTGACCCTTTGACATAGGACTTCCTTCATATGTAGAATAAGGCCCATCCCTTTCTGCCACTTCACAAGACGATTCTACTGCCGCATAATAAATATGCTCAAAGATTCTTTGGTTAAGATCGACAGCTCTATCTGATTCCCAAGGCACTCGCATTAGAGCAAAGACATCTGCTAGACCTTGTACTCCTAGACCCACGGGACGATGACGCATATTTGAATTCTTGGTTTCAGGAGTTGGATAGTAATTAATATCAATTACGCGGTTCAAGTTACGAATTGCTACTTTCACTACCTGACGTAACTTCTCATAGTTAAACTTTTTAGACTTCGCATCTACATACATTGGCAAACCAATTGATGCCAAGTTACAGACCGCTGTCTCATCAGGCGCTGAATACTCTATGATCTCTGTGCATAAATTTGAACTCTTAATTGTTCCAAGATTCTTTTGATTTGATTTCTTATTCGCAGCATCCTTATACAAGAGATAAGGTGTACCTGTTTCAATCTGCGAGTCAAGTACTTTGAACCAGAGTTTTTGTGCGTCAACTTGTTTGCGACCACGTCCTTCTTGTTCATACTTTTCATAAAGAGTTTTGAATTCATCACCATACACATCTGCTAAGCCAGGGGCTTCAGAGGGGCAGAAGAGAGTCCAGGGCTCATTCTTCTCAACACGCTCCATAAACAAATCAGGAATCCAAAGAGCATAAAACAAATCACGACAACGTTCCTCTTCAGACCCAGTATTAAGTTTGAGTCTTAGAAAGTCCTCCACGTCCGCGTGCCAAGGCTCCAAATAAATTGCAAATGAACCATTTCGTTTACCACCTCCATTGTGTGCGATACCAAGATGTGCTACTGTATAATCGTGTGGACCATCAATTTCAAAATCGTGGACAACTCCCTCATAATTAACTTCTGAAATATTTTCAATTCTAGAATATAAATAATTATCATAAGTTAGATAACTAAAGAATTCACCTTTTGGAGCATCAGGAAACATATCAGTAATATCTTTAATACGAGGAACACGGATTACATTTGTAGGAAGGCGTGTAGTAATATTCCTATAGCTTGATATATTTCCTACACGATTACGAGTATATCCAGAACTAAGTGCTCCCATTCTTAGTAGTACATAACGAATTGATTCAATTAGTCCTAATGATGATAGTTCAATTGCGATTTCCTTTTCACTTACACATCCATCCGTTTCAATAATACCTCTTATAATCTGTTTAGCTTTATTAATAGGAAGATGAAGAAGAGGAGTATCCCATTTTTTATGTCCTTCAGAATCATATAACTGATTGCGAGTTAATTTAAAGCGTGGTGTAGCAGTAGACCATTTAACTTTAATAGAATTATCCTCTTCATATGTATTATATTTAATTCCTCGATTTGTAAGATATTCTTTAACAAACTCTAGTGTATTTGTTTTGGTAGTATTATTTAAGCATACACCAGAAGCTGCTGATGAGATATGGCCATCCCCTAGCATAATTCCATAAAAGCGACAGTCTTCTTCAGTCATTTCTTCAATATCTTTTTCATAAGTTGGAATTGGAAATACTACAAAGTCTGCTTCTTTAAGTTCTTTGGCATCTACAAACTCAGCTTTAGTAATTGTTTTTTCAAGACGATTACGTATAACACTATAGTTTGTACATTTAGTTTGGTTTTGTAGTGCTAATATTTGATGTTCAGGTGTTACACGAATAGGATAAATAGCATTTTTAATTTGAATTTCTAACATTTTCCCATTATATTCGTGTCTGATAGGCATTTTTACTTTATGGTATACACCTTCACTCGTTAGGATTTTATCAGATACACTTACATCTTCAATTAGTTTAGGCCCATTTTCTGTATATACTAAGGTATCTGGAGTAAAACACTGGTCAACATAGCGAGCAGTATCATTAAAGTTCCTTAGCATAGGTACAATTCCGTTTGAAGTTCCATTTGTACCTTTAATTAGAGAGCCTTTGGCACGAATGTTGTGAATATGGAGGCCAATGCCGCCAGCGTGTTTAGAGATTTGTGCACATTGCTTCAATGTATCATAGATTCCTATGATACTATCCTCTTTCATTGCTAGGAGGAAACAAGAGCTGAGTTGTTGGCGAGGCGTACCTGCATTAAAGTTGGTTGGAGTAGCGTGAATGAAGAATTTTTGACTTAATAGATCATACGTCTCAAACGCCTTCTCCAAATCTACGGATCCCCATAGCGCTAGTGATACTCGCATAACTAGGTGTTGAGGGCGCTCTAACGTCTTTCCTTTAGTATCACGAAGTAGGTATTGTAGTTTTTCAAGGGTTTTAAATCCAAAATAGTCGAATAGGTAGTCGCGATTGTAGTCGATTTTGGCATCAATTTCTGCCCCGTGTTTTTGACAGATTTCAATAAGTTCTTGTGAAACATTGCTAATTTTCTCACCTGTTTTATCTATAATTTGGTTACTAAGAGCTTGGACGACTTCAGAGAATTTATCTGAAGTATTACGATGATGGTTTGAGATGGCAATCCTGGAGGCAAGTATCCCATAATCTAGATTCGTGGTCATTAACGAAATAGATAGTTGTGCTGCGAGTTCATCCAATTCAGATGTCTTGACTCCGTCATAGATTCGAAGTAGAGTCCGCTGGGCAATTAGAGTTGAATTTACCTCTAGACCTTCTGCTGACTTACGAATTCTATTCAAAACTTTATCAAATGAAACATCTTCCTTGGAACCATCGCGCTTAACAACTTGCATACTAATCATTGACATCTTTCCGGAATTATATGAGGGACGCAATCTAGTCAATTTTTAATAATGACGCAATTATATAGGGAAAATGAAAGGAGTTCTAACACTAATTCTTGTGTTAATAATTATTCTCATTGTGATTATGTCAATGAAGAAAACCAATTTTGTTAATTATGTCGCACCTTATGCTCCAAAGTCACAGAAAAATTGGTGGAAACGTGCTGGATGGGAACGCTTTGGATTCCCATATTATTCCTACTGGTCCGAAGGTTATGAAAATTTAAATGATAGACCAGCTGAAGTTAGTGCTGAATCTGAACAACAGGCCTCTTTACTAACAAGAAGTCTCGGCGACGAGGGACCTGTTATGGAATTCCCTCCCGATACACCTGGCCCAGCAGATCTATATAACAATCAGCCATATCACTTGCTCGCTGATGAAATGTCTCCACCACGTGTTAAGGAAACTATTTCGTGTGTGAACAGTCGTTCCTGTTATGCCACTGATTTTGAGAGAATGGTCTCTAAGACTGGAAATTATCGTCAATTCACAAATAACTATAAACGCAATTATCCTGATAGCTGCTCAGCACCAACACAAGAATTAGTACTTAACTTTTACAAAGCCGATCCAATGCCAATTCCTCAAAATAATACGGGTGGTAGTGTAAGTGAAGTAGGATTTGGATTAAATTAGATATAAGCCATTAATACATCATTTTTAATATATCCATCTAACAATCTGAAATTATAATTAGGATTAATACTTAATATTTTATTCATAATCATACGTGTAAAATTAATATCTCCATAACTATCCTCTCCCCAAGGAAACGGATGAGCTAACATTCTTAAGTCATCTACTAAAATAATATGATCCTTTCTTTTAAGAGTTTGTATAGCATCAAGTTCTTCAAATAATGGACATTTCTTTTTATAATTATGTATATTTTCATTATCCACATGAGCATCTAAGAAAAACATTGTTCTATCTTCAAAGTCATTATTATTAAAATAATGTTTCATATTTGTACTATCATCTAAAATCAGAACATATCTTTTTGATTCAATTTCGTCTTTGAAAATTTCTTTTCCAAGTTCAACCCATTTATTTTGTAGTTCTATACAATATACTTTCTTAAAATTACTTCTAAGGGCAATTTTACTAGAAACATCTGTTCGTGGATCCCAAAGCCCGGTTTCAAAATAATTAATACAATTAAACTCTTTTCTTATTGCTTCTAAATCAAAATTAAGAGGCATTATAATATATTAATTATAACATATTATAATATGCTTTATATTGTTATATAATATTAGAAATGAATGGTCCGCCCAGTAATCATATAGTATTTCTATTTCTAATCTTAATTATCTTAGGGTTATTATTTACTATTAATATTTTAATGGATGCGTATGTCTGGGGAATATGGCTTAATAGAATGAAAAATAGTTCTGGAAACTACAGTGCTACTAGAATATTATTAATGGTTTCTGCTGGTATAGGACTTTATTTCTTATTGTCTTATCTTTTTAAACCTAAACAGACGGTTCGGGCGTCACTATCACGTTCTCAGGAGTAATTTCTTTACCATTCTCATCTAATTTATTAAACATAATCATACATTTTTCTATCCTTGGCCTTTTAGCAGGTCGTGTTGATTCTGGCACAACAAAATCACCACGCTTTGCTTTTTCTACATCTTCCCAAAATATATCAATTAATGGCTTGATAGATGTCCACCACTCTTCACTTCGTGTAATGACTTGTTCGCTCCATTGAAATAACCTCCAAGGAATAATTTCGATTATTTCTTCATCGTCCTTAATTTCGGGTTTCCATTCACTATCGGCATTGACTGGGCTATAAATATAGTAAAACTCTTGATCACCTTTCATCTCAGCATATCGAATTAATCCAATATAGCCATTATATAACGCTGGACCTACTTTTTCAGGTGTATTATTATATTTAGATGTGAATCCTGCTTCAACGTAATCACATTTTTTACAGCCTGTTACCTGAAGCTGTAATTGCATTTGAGCATAATAATCCTTTGGTACACTCCCATCTATCTCTCGAGTTACTGGGCATTTAATTTCAATTAATCGCCCTGTTCTTTCATTCTTAGGACAACTATATATTAACCCATCTGGAGAAGCTGAACACCGTATATCTGTAGGATGAATTAGACGACCGAGTTCTTTTACAGTGACACCATATTTATATTCGTATAATTGCTTTGCAACAGGCTCAAACCTAATGCCCCAATCAAACGCAGCCATTCTATCAGAGAAGACTGCGAGTGGTTGATAACGAGGTTGTGGTGGTACTATTTTTGCTAAAACCATTTTAGCACGTGTTCTTGGTGCGGCAAATAAATTACCAATTTCACTTGCTGAAATAATAGTAGACATTTGAGCATACCATTCAGCCGAACGCTGCTCTGTTTGTTTTCTACCAATAAGCTCATCTAGAAACTCTTTACTTGGAATATCAATAGCCCTATCGAGTGCATTTTTAGCAATTTGTGTTTTAAATTGCTCTTCATACATTTCGATAATTCTATCAATGTATAATTGCTCCCTATCAGAGAATTCGAATGAGTGTGCGAGAGTATCGGCTGCATCTAACCATTGTTCTAATTGAACGCTATCTTGAGGATCTGATAGCCAATTTTGAAATAGGTCTATCAAATCCTTTAACTTGTCCTTAAATTGCATTGCTAATTGTTTATAATTTGGTTAACTTCGTCCTCAATTTTTGTTTCGGTCGATTCTTCGCCATGTGTTGAGACAGATGGAATATCATCCTTCTTTTTCTTCCGTGTTCCATCTGCACGTGGCTTCTTTGTACTAAATCCCCATTTTAAAATACCTTCTTGATTACGTTTAATTTCTAACCCACGAATTATAGTAATTCGCTGTTTTTCTTGATCATAATTCACAACCTTTAGAGTGTTTAATAGTTTTTTATCAAGTGCTTTTTGAAGAAATATGAAAAATGCGTCTTTTTCATCTTTAGTCATAGTAAATTGCGGACCAACTTCTTCAATAAATATACGAAGTCTGTTTAATCGTAATCCACGCTCTATACGATGCCAAGGTCGACTATATGCCTCACGTGCACTATCCTCTAAAAGATTTTTAAAGTTATTATCTGCTTCTCCTACAGGATTTTCAATATCATTAAATGGTTTCTTATGAGTCTTATTATGTCTTTGCGAATCCATTTGTCTATATATAGAACGCACTCATCGTTTAGATGACTTAAACATGATTGTTATTTTTTCTGGATAATCTTGGCAATAAGATCTCTTATTTTATATTTACCTAATATTTCAGATGTAGGGATATCTAACCAATTTGCAGAACCATTTCCACTTAAATAAACATATGTTCTCCAGCAAAAAGTTTCTGTATCTTCAAAAGCAATTTCATCCCATTTATAAAAATCACTTATTTTTGTCTTTTCAGTATTTACTTCACAGATCTGTAATTGTTTATCAAACTTAATAGTTGTTCCTTTACGATAAATATCATTTGGATTTAAAATATCCTTATCCAGATTGAGCGAATTATCCTCTTCCCAGATTCCACGACCACCAATTGTTAAAACTTTAATAGTATGTACTTGAATACTATTTTGATCTACTACATTGTGAATAAAAGGTATAATTAACATCTTAAGATAATATTAAGTAGGTACTTTAAATGGCGCAACCTGTTTTTCCTGATAAACATACAATTTCAGCATATGATGCTTTTCCTATGCCGCAATTTATGACTAGGACAAGACGGGAAGTTGATACAATAGATGCCATTAATGCTAGACAATTTGAACATTGGCAAACAGATGGCAAATATGGGGTAATGAATCGTCCGGATATTAATAAACAGGCACCGTTTTATGATATGTTACCTAATGACAGCCGTGGAAGTGACAAAAGCTATCGCTCACAGCCCCGCTTTGATGTAGATGCCAGCCGAGGCGTTCAGAATCCATATTTTGACAAATATGATACCACGTTTGATGCGAGAAATATGACCCGCGAACTAAGAGCAAGCGTCTATGAAGATAAACACACGGGGTACTTAAAGGAATCTGAGAAGCTGTTACAGAGGAATTTTGATAATCGTTGGCTAAATCCCAATGTAGTTGCACAACAAGCACAGGCAGCCGAACAACTTAGACCCAAAATGGATGATATTAGACTATTCTACAACAATAAACCTTCCGCTGATACAAGTAACAAACTTAACTTTAATTTTAACTGCTAATCAAATGATAACTCAATTGGTATCTTATATACTTGTAACTTATTAAGTGATGAGGGCGTCTGCTTTGTACGACGACGTCTAGTTGTTCGTGCTGTAGAATTAGAACCTTGCGTTGACTGCGTTGACTGCGATGCTTGCGATGCTTGCGATGCTTGCGATGCTTGCGATGCTTGCGTTACTTGCGATGCTTGTGTTGATACAGTAATATTAGACTGAACTGTCTCAGAACTTACATTCGAATCCGTTGAGGATGCAGTTTCATTCTTTACTCGCTTTTGAGTCTGTGTCGTGTCCTTTAAATATGAATTGTAACCCGTGCGGATTTCTTCCTCGTGGGCTTCAATATACTCTAAAATCTTTGACTCCAATGCCCAACGGAAAAAATTAAGCTTTCCAATCGTTGTCATAAATTGCTCCTGGTTTGGAATCTTAAACATAATCCGTTCCCTACGACAATTTGGATCGAAATACTGTTTTGAATACGCCTTTAATTGCCCCTTATAACTCAAATACACTAGAAAGTCTTGACCGTTTAGAGGATACCGCACAAAGTTCTTTCGACTATATTTTGTAACAAACCAATCAATAATTCTGAGACTCAGCGGAGCTTCACCATTTAGATATGTTAGCACTTTTTCAATTTCCGGATGACTCGAATAAAATCTTTGAAGACTTGAAATTACTAACTCTGGCTTACAATCAATCTTACGCTTTCTCGTTTGAGGATCAGATGTGTAGGTATCCATATCTAGATGCTAGATGGTAGATTTTTCTTAGGTTCGTTTATCAACCAATATTTTAAACAAAACTTATCATAGAATGGCTGCGTTATCTGGTTATAATCCTGGTATGTCCTTACTACCCGCAGGCAGCGGAACAATTCAAGCTATGAGTGGTGGTAGTATGGGACCCCCTCCTGGGTTTGATCCTGCTCGTACATTAATTCCAGCATCTGGTGGTGAAATTGCCCCTTACAAGGGAGGATTCTTTCAAGAGTCTATAAGTATTGGTGGTGCTCCTGATCCTGGTGCTTCTGATCCTGCTGCTCCTCCTGTTCCAGATACTACAGGTAATAGGGCTGCTGCGCTTGCTGCTGCTGTAGAAGAATATAAAAAACCAACTAGTCCACCTATCACTGCCATAACGTCTGTAAAAACTCCAGGTAAACCACCAGTTGCTCCTATTACTGCCCCTGTTACTGCCCCTGTTACTACCCCTGTTACTACCCCTGTTACTATCCCAGCTGTCCCTGTTACTACTCCAGCTGACCCTGTTAATGCTGATAAGACAACCCCTGCCAAACCTGTAATACCAGATTCTACTCCAGTTAAGAATGATAAAAAAGATATAGTATTATTTGGAACACCACTTACTCTTGAAGATCCAAGTAAGGGCACTGGCTCTGATTTTACTAAGTCTCAAATAGAGGCCCTTACATTATTTGGTCTCGATGGACCTGCCTTACCAAATAAAGAAAAACAAGAAGTTCTTCAAGCTCTATATGATGGTAAATGTAATAGTGATAAACCACTTGCTATGTTAGTTAATTGTGAACCAGTTCGTAGAATTGTACAAAGCCTAGCACTTAATTTATTATCTAAATTACAACCTGGTGACAAAAATACAACTTCAAATATCTCTAAAGAGGAACAACCTGAAGTCAGATTTGATAAAATGGGTGATGGCTCAATGAAAGTATGTATTACATTTAAGCCAAAAAGTCTATCACTATTAAGTAAATATATACCACCTTCTCCTGTCAATAAGAAGAAGAAAAATGCTTCAAATAGTACAAAACCTAGCGGTTCTAATGGTTCTAATGGTTCTAATGATTCTGATGACAAACTAACAGATGATGACAAGAAGAAAGCTATAGCAACTTTAAAGGCGATACTTGATGAGCGCCGCAAGCCCACTTATATTTTCCCAAAAGTGCCCACTGGGCCCATAAATACTTCTATATCCGAACGTCTTGATGCTCTTCGCAAGGAAACAAATAAATCAGAATACAGTAAGATAGTTCAAGATCAGATCACAGATATCCCAAGAGTTAGTTATGATAAGGTTGAAGAGATTTGGGCAGATATGCAATTCCTCTCAAAGTTTCTGGAGCAGGATATCACTGATGATGTAAAGAGCACCATACGATCTAAGCTAACACGTTTACAAGAAATGGCTGCTGCTAGAGCCACTGCTGCTACAATAACACCCGCCACACCACCACTACCACCAGATGAATTAATTAGAGAGATAGAGGCTGAAGCAGCAGAGAATGCGGCTAAGGCAGGTACTGGCGCCCCAGCCAGTCCACCTATAACACAAGAACAACTACGCGAAAAATTAAATCGCACTTTAGGAAGTACTGGAACTAGATTAAAGGCACCATCTAGCCCACTAGAAACTATAAATGAAACAAATAATGAAAATAATAATAGTAGTAATGCTGGAACTGAAACTACAGAAGAGAATGATAATAGTTTAAGTGCTTTTTCAAATAATGAATCTAATGGAGAAAGTAATAGTAATGGTGAAACAATTGGCTCACTTGCATTATCCAATGGTAGTAATAGTAATTCACTTACATTATCTACAAATTCTGGAACATCTGATTCTTCTGAAGTATCTAATAATTCTGGGAGTGAAGACTTACAGGCGCAAATTGATGCTAGAAAGGCACAAAATAGAAAAGCTGCTCAACAATCTTTAAACAATGACAAAAAGGCTCAAGCAGCAGCAATTAATGCTAAAGAAAATGTTCATAATATAGATCCATTCACTAAAGAGAATAAGAAGAGATTAAACACTTTTTTAAATAATAATAATGGTAATGTTGGAACTGTTACTCCTCCTGCTCGTTCGGCCAATAATGGCACGCCAAGGGTACCTGTAGCTCCAGCTGACGCTCGCGGTCTTCGCGCTCCCTTGGGCCCAGGCCCGCCACCTGAGGGTTCCATCGATGTCACGGTTGCAGCCAAGAATGCCACGAAAAATCTGAAGCTACGTACAGGTTTCAATCGTCCAGTCAACAAAAAAAACAATAATAGTGGTATAGAACTTACTCCTTTGCCAAAAAAAGCAAGCAATAATAATGTATCCAGAGCGGCTGCATTAGCTGCTGCAAAAGAAGAGCTAGCGGCCAATAAAGCAAAAAAAGCAATCAAAAAAGCAGAAAATAATGCAGCAGCAGCAGCAGCAACAGCAGCAAAAAACGCAAACACAACACCAAAAAGCAATAAAAGTAATAAAAGCAATAACAAAGTAACACCCAAACAATATTCAAAAAATAATATTAGTAAGTTTACCCAAAAATTAAATGTCTTATCACGTAATCTTCAAGCAAAACAAAGATCATTTAGAACAAAAGAAAGAGCTGCTACAATTAGAAATATTAACAGTAATAAACAAACACTAAAGAGTAAGACAGGAATGTCATCAAACGTTATTAGAAATTCTTTAACTAAAGTTAAAAATAAATATGCAAATGTAAATACAGAAAAACGTTTAACACTTAGTGGAGGTAAGAGAAGTACATTCAAAAAATCAACAGCATTAAAAATCCGTAAAACCATAAAGAAGCAGAAGCATAGAAAATAAGAATTAATACCATAAAATAAATTAATAATAGTTTGTTTAAAACATAAATTAATTTATCTAAAAACGAAGAGTACTACCTTTTTTAACAAGAAGATCCATCATAAAAAGAACAAAGATTCCACTTGAAATAAACATTAAGAGTTCAGAAGTGACTTGTTCAGGAGAGGATGTATTAATATCATCGAGGCGAGCCCATAATTTATCAAGCTTCTTCATAATATCATTATTCGATGTATCTCCATTCAATCTTGCTGGAGGACTATAATACTCTCCACCTGGCGGTGGTAGTTTTTCAATAAAAGAAGTTTGCGCTCCACTTGTTGTAACTGGTTTCCAGAACATATTTACAGATGGATTTGGGAGATTGGCGGCGGAGCCTGCCCGTGCGACGCCAGATTGTTCAAAAGCTGTTAAGAAATCTGGTTGAAGACGGTAATCAGGGGCATCAGGTACATAATCAGCAAAATTATCACCATCTGGGTCAGCACCAAAGTATTTCTTCTTACCTGGGCAAGGCTTTTGAGCCTCAGTTGTACCAGGAATATTAAGAGGAATTTCAGCTCTTACATAATCACCCGTAGGATCACCATCGTTTCGCGGTACAAATGGTTCAAGCGATCCTTCTGGAGCATAAACGGGGACGTGTTCACGTAAACCAGTAGCCGGATTCATTGCTGGGATGATAGGGAGCTTGTTAAGTTGCTGACGATCGGGATCCTTGTCAGAGATATCTAAATATGTAGCCAATGGGCCTTTACAACGTCTAGCTTTTCGACGTTCATCCTTTCTTGCCGTTTTCCCTGCGTAATCGTTGGTACATCCCGGGGATGGAGCACCATTCAATGCCTGAAAGGCATCATCTAAAGCACAATAGTTCATAGCCTCTACTACCAAAAGCAATCATTCTTATATCAGAGAAATGAACCTTGCAAGGCTCGGATTTAGCGCCTGGATTATTATTCTAAATATTGTACTGCTCACTACACTTTTAATAGTTGTAACCTCAAACCGCCGCGATTACTTTGTAAATTACCCACAACAAGTCAATCCTACTGCTCCAATTAAATCCAATCCAGAAGCCAATACGGCTAATAACAATTACGCCTCAATACTAATGTACATTCAAAAGAATCCCGCTAGTTCTGTTAAGTTTATATCAGATATTAAGCAAAAATTCTTTAATGACAGTTGTACTGTAAAGGATAACATTGATTTTAATAATATAGCCCAAATGCCAAACGGGATGCCATTTTCATAATATGTTTATTATATTGACTAACAAATAACTGGAATAATCAGGATGTCATCAGCACAAAGCCAATTATCTTATCAGCAAGGAGGAATGGTTGGATCTTTTCAAGTACTTTTAATGAATATGGATTCTCCAGCAAAATTAATTTATGGATTCTTACTTATCTTAATAATTGTATATGCTCCCATAATTCCAGTTGAATACAGAATATTTGCGGATTCTATACTTGGTAAATTATTTGGGGTAGCGATTGTCTATGGAGTTGTGGAAAGCCTAGGATGGGTCTACGGCTTACTCACCGCCCTTGCTTTCCTTTTAGTCCTTAATGGTGCTCCCCGATCAGATACTTCAAGTTTAGAGGCATTTGATGGTGGCGGTAGTGTTAGTGAAAAGAAGATAATTGGTAAACGTTGGTTTGTTGAAAAGGTTTTAGGAGAACACCCTAAAAAGATTGCTACCGATAGAGTTACAACTTCCGCTATTGAAGACTAAACATAGCAGTTAAATGTTATAGCATTGATTAGATATGCGAACCTGGCCTTCATTTTTGTCCTTTCAAGGATCTACTGATGGTATTTTTCGTGCTATATCCGTCCTTTTAGCTGGTGTAATTATTGTTAAGTATAGTACACTCTTTGAAGAAGGATATGCCCAAAAGCTTACTGACTTATATATTCATCCTTGGTGGCGTATTCTTGTTGTATTCTTAGCATTAACATCGGCTTTGTGGTGCCCTCGCGTTGGAATCTTAATAGCTCTTGTTGTATTTTTTTACTTAAGTGATATGAATACTTTAATTACACCATTTTCTGAATTATAAAATACTTTTGCACTTTTGCACTTTTTAGGAAAAAGTGCCCAAAAATAAGTTGAACAGGATGCGCAAAATAAGTTGAATAGGGTGCGCAAAATAAGTTGAACAGGATGCGCAAAAGATATTTTGAATATTTCAAGAAAAATATAAAAGTACCTTTTAATTCTCAAAAAGTGCTAGGATGAGTCTTCCGGCTGCTTTAACTAGTCAGGCACTAACTGCCATAACGGCAATTAGCCCATTAGAGAACTTTTTACAAATATTTAACACCAATCCATACTTCATCGGTCTTATGATGCTTATCCTCAACTTAGGAGGTCGTTTCATCAGCTTAGAAGTTACTAAGAAACAAGAACAATTCCTACAATTACCGTGGGTTCGCCGAGTACTTATTTTTACAGTTCTATTTGTTGCAACTCGTAATATTTGGGTAGCATTCTGGGCAACTGTAACCGTTGTTCTTTTCTTAGGATACCTTTTCAATGAAAACTCCGCACTATGTATCTTTGGAGATGGTGGGCGTTCTGGCTCTAAATGCTCAGATGCTCCCAAACCTGGTGAAGAAATGACACCTGAAGAAAAAGAAATTCTACAACGACTAAGTTCAAAGGCACAAAGATATCAGACTGGGGGTAGTGGAGGTAAATCGACAAGTAAAAATCCTCAGCAGCAAGCGCTCGAAAATTCAGTTGGTCCACCAGCCGATGAAGAAGATGATGTACTTCACACTGATATTTATGCAGCTAATTTGACACTTTTACGCAATCCACAATAAAATTAATTAAATACTTAAATTAAGTAATAAATTAATTATGTCATTGTATTTATGATTCCAAGATTTAATTATGAAAGGGAAGTATTATTGAGCTTTAGAGATTAAGTGTCATTGTATTCGCAACAGGGATTGCGGCCTTACGACGACCTCTACGTTGGCCAGTTGCCCCAGTACGAACACTTTCAAGCTGACTTAGTTCGTCATCTTGTCTAGAATGGATACTGGCAATTTCACTGGCAGCTTGCATAGCTGGTTGCTGACTAAAAATAGATGGTGCTTGAGGCATCATAACGGGGTTTGACTCTAAATCAGCCGCTCGAACCTCTTGGAATGTTTTTAATATGTCATCAACGCCAGAAGGACCTCTCATTTCGCGTCTTTGTACTGATTGAGGCGCCTGCGCTGCCATACTCTGAGGCATCTGTGGCATTGGGGGAGACCCCATTCCATTTGAAGCTTGATAGAATGCGCCAGGATTATTCATTTGTTGTGCCATTCCTACAGGGGGACCTTGTTGTTGTACCCCCATTGCAGCCCCCATAAAGTTACCAAATCCAGGACCAGCTTGGTTAGCAGCTGCCGCCGCAAACTGTCTCGCTAAATCTGGATTTTGTCTGAAAATATCACTCGGTGCTACATTCGCCATCTTTTGACGGAAGAATGAATTGCTCATATGGAACATAAACCCACTTCCAACAAGTGTCATTAGAAGTTTAGCTTCAGGCGGCATATTACCACGACCCTTGTACTTATCATAGAGTTCTTCAAAGACATCATCGTAGTCTTCAATATTTTCGTGTACAGATTCAGACCAGCCCTCGAGTTGCCAATCGAATGGATTGAATTTACCATTGAGGAATTCAAAGCCAGTTACTGCCCCCATCAAGCATTGACGCTGGAAACGGATAGAACCTTCAAGATTTTTAGCATCGACAAGACGGTCATATTCGAGTTGAATTTCATCTAAGGAATTATCCATACTGAAATGTTTGCTGAGAGTGTAACCCTTGGTTTCAAGACGATTGAGTTTGTTGATAAGGTCAATCTTCTTTTTGCGCTCCTCCTCTGGACTTAGACGGTTGGCCGCTGCAAGATTAATTGACGGACCTGTAGCAGTTTGATCATTTCCAAACATATTTGATCCAAAGTCACCAGAATCTTTATTAATTGAAAATTCAGGTAAAGATGAAGAATTACCACCGCTGCCAGTTGGAATATCAAATGAAATTGCTTCAAGGGGTTCTAATTGGCTAATTCCAATATCACCAATAGGTTCAAGAGCTGAAATACTTTGTGAATTGGAACCACCATTAGCCGGACGAGAACTAACTCGACTGCTTGTTAAAAGGCTAGCACCTAAGTCATCACCCAAACCTTCACTACCGAGCTCAATAATGTTACCAATATTTGAACTAATTTGGATGTCGGAAGAACCCAGATTTTCGACGAAGTTCTGCATATCACTAATCGTCACACTGGAGCCACTCATTATGTCTTTCTCAATCAGTTCTTTTTTAAGCACTATAATTGGCGCACTACAATCCAACTTAAACTCAGACCTAATAATCCCCCTGCCACTATTTGATTAATTGTATGACATCGTTTAATATATCTCGATATCATCACTAATCCAGAATATCCAACTAACAAACTTCTTATAATTGGATTTGTAGTTTGCTGGTAGTAAAAACCTGAGAAAAAGGCAACCTCTGATGAATGCGACGATGGCATACCGGGCTGACCAGACTGATTTCCATCATTACACATTAAATTACAATCCCTAGCACCTTGAGGACGAGGACTTGCTTCACCAATAAAAAAATACTTTATAGTTTCTGATATAATTGTAGTTCCAATTATACCTAAAAATGCCTTCAAATGTATATAATTACCAGTAAAAATATATAATAAAAATGGAATTATATATAAAGATATAACTGACATTGAAATAGTGTCTAGAACATTCATTCCTTGCTAAATACTACATAAAATCTACGCACATACAAAGCGCATCAGCCATATCAGACTTCTTCTTTGACTTTTGCCAACTATCATAAATCTCATCATTTATAATTGTCCCTTCATCAAAGAGAAATTTGAGACGCTCTTCAGATTTATTCTTTCTTTCAGCGTAGCCTTCATCGCCTTTTTTGGCATCAGTGACTTTCTTTTTGGCGTGAACAAGGTGGTATTCTGGAGTCTGATTGTTTGTTAAGAATTTTTCTCGAAGCGTCGCAAATAGTAGAACCTGTACAGATTTCATATGTGGATTCTTAAAAGCTGGTTGATTCTCCAAGAGAACGTGTGTACAATTAGAGAATATTGGCCATTTTTCTTGAACAAACTTTCGAAGCGAATCGTGAATTAATTCTAAACTAACCTTTGAAGCGTTTGCCTGTTTTGGTTGCTCAAAATGAAATGTAAATTTCTTTCCCAACGACTCTAAATATTTCTGATTTGAAGAACCAAGATTCTCACAATTATGCGTCTTTATAAGCTCTTTTAGAATTTTATTAGTTGGTAGCTTTTTCTGATCGAGCTCTGGAATGATGGTATGCGTTTTTGGAATATGACGTTTACAAAAAACATCGTCTCCTGCTTTATATGATGCCTTAATGGGGCATTTCGAACAATTAACCTGCTCAACTGGTTCAAGAATATTACAATTCTCTAAGGCTCTAAGACCAGTATAATTTTCTAACACACAAAATGCTAAATTCTTGATACCAATATCAAAGGCGATTACCTTTTTATACGAAGTTTGCGAAGTTTGTAAAGTATTTATAGACATTATCTAATTATATATATCTATTGTTTATATTACTAAAAAATAGAAGTATATTTTATTTATTTTTAATCCATATGTTTCCAGTCTCCATTTAGAATGACTATATCATCTTTATTTAATTGTTCAAATGATTCTTTTGTAAGTAAATATGCTTCTACTTCAAATAAGCGCCCAGTAATATTTTTAACTTTGATTTTAGTTCGTTCATACCATGTAGGATGCCCTTCGAGTTTATCACAGCGTTTTATACCAAGTTCATTTACATTATAAAGGTCACCAACAATATTTACAGCTTTATCTGCCATTTCAGGCCAGAATTCAAGCGGAAAGATAAATGGGAAAGACTTAGAGGTTTGAGTAACCATAATATATTTATCAATTGATATACAGGTTTCTTGGAACTTGGAATTAAATTCAAGGACTTTTGAGTTAGGTTCATCTACTCTCAGAGTTCCATAAGTAAATATATTGTATTCCATCTTGTTTCCCATTCAATATTTATTGATTGGATGAATATGCCGTTTAGTATGACGTGTTTTTCGTTCAAATTTTCTAAACTTTTTATGTGTTTTTCTGTATTTCTTACTATATTTACTGCCACCATTTGTCTTTACTTTTGGTGCAGGAAACATATTTACTTTTAAGGGTTCTAATGGTATTTCCTCACCAGCTTTTACCATTTGTCTGTATGTTCTATGTAGTAATTCAATTGCAAACGCTGTATATTGTAATAATGTTATAATATTAGATGAACTTTCAAATAATCTAAACTCTAAAAGGGTGTCGCTTTTATATTTTAATGCTCTTTGTTTTTTATCGATATAGTCTTTCTTTGTCATATTGTTTCGAATATTATTATTAGATCTATTTGGCTGTTCCCACTTTCTTTTATTAAAATTTTTATATAATGGTTGTGCCCAAAAAGAAGAATAATCTTTATTATTTTTTTGATGTACTGGGCGCATAGTACGAACCATTGAATATAAATCTCTCTCTTCAGCAATATAATTCTTTAAAAGCTTTCCAAGAAATGGCTGAGTTCCAATTGTAATATATCGTTTTGCTGTTTTATCATATAATGATGTATTGACGTGAAAGCCCATAGAATAATTCATAATAATACATTCTGGTTTTTCAAGACCAAATAGTGCTAACAGTGGACGAAGAACTTCATTAATCTTATCATCTGATGATTGCCCAGTAAATGAGAGAACAGGTGTTATACATTCAAAGTTCATTGATTTTGAATCTAAAGGTAGACCTGCTGCATTTTTTTCATAATTACTTGCATAATCTCCACATATAATAGTACAATCTTCCATAATAATTGGAATTGTATAGTCAAAAAAATATTGTATTTTTGGATTGCTAGGGCCAGTTTCTTCAGACTTTATAGTTACTCCATCAGCTTCAAATGGTGTAAACATATTATATATAAAATATGCATAATCTGATTTCATTCCAATATATGTATATTTTTCTCTAACATATTCAAATGAACTTGATTTAAGTATAATATTTTTAAAGAAAAGTTCAAATTTATCTTTAAAGGGGATTTTGGAAAGATCCACTTCTGAGCCGACATAATTTAGACATAATTCGTCAGCTTTTACACACATTTCCAATTCAACCCCAAATCTTGTTTCAATTTGATCAGGAACAACTATACCAGATGCATTGTCGGAATCATTCATAACTATACTTAATTATTAGTGAGATATATTCTGAGTAAATAACATTAATTAGAATATAATAATGGTCTAGGCGGGCATCGAACCCGCGACCTTCGCGTGACATAAGTATAAATAAAATATTTATAAGCACGACGCGCTACCAACTGCGCCACTAGACCACTGAGGGATTTCTCCCTACCTTATTATTGATACCAAGTCTTTAAGTTAATTATAGGGAAACGCACCACGAGGAGAATTACGCCCACCTTCATAATAAGTTGTTAAACCAATATTCTTACGATTATTACGAATTTCAGACATTGTTGGTTCAAAGGAAAAAGTTCCAAAAAGGGCAGGGCAAGGAACATTAGCGCGCTCAACACCAATTCCGTTTAAAAGCCCAGTAGGATTTACTTCTGAATAAAATGGGTTTGAATGAACAATATCAGCAGGAGGTGGAACTGTATTTGCCATTGCTAAGGATGCACCTGTCCATTCAACTTGTCGACGGCGAGATTCCTCAATTACATTGTCAGTATGATTTACAAGCCATAACTTAGTATCAAATTGTATTCCAGCACGAATATTCTTAGTACATTGTGGTCTATAATCAGTTACCAAACGAGCGTCTTGCATCGGACCTGCGTAGGCTGGGTAGCGAGAATCTCTGGCTGGGTATACATCCTTGACTGGAGGGACATAAGCCTTTCTGGCAGCTTTGTATTCTGTGCCAAATGGCGGATTGTGGTATAAATTGGGCGAAGTGTCGCGACTAAATCCAGGTTGATTAAGCTCTGCCATCTATCTTTACCAATTGTTTTGCTTATTAAATTACTGAGATTCACTGGAGCCCTGAAAAGGACTGCTGGTCTCAAGAAATGAAGATGACCCAGTTCCTCCAAGAGTGGAAGAGCCGGGTTCAACGGTAGAAGAGCGATCTGATGTTTTAAGGGCCTCAATAGTAGCACCCTTTTTCATAGAACCAGCACCAGTAATTCCACGGGATTTAGCGAGATTTTGAAGCTCCTTTAGAGTCATTGCCTCATAATTCACTGAGACCTTTGAGGAATTTGGTAAAGATTCATTTTCCTCCTTTACTGCCTCAGCAACAACAGACTTATACTGATCAACTTCATTATCAACAGCATCAGTTTCCTCAGATTGTGATACAGATTCAACAGGATTTACTTTCTCAGCATCACTTACAGCACTAGGATAATTATCTGTATTATCACTGCTATCTTCATCAAAAGGGGCATATTCACCGCCATTATGTTCCGTAGATGATGTAGCTCTTGGAACACTGGTTGCTGCCGGTAGTTCAGTGTATGATTTGATTTCCGCACTCATTTTGAGATCAAGTAAAATAGACTCTAAAAGACTAATTTTCTGCTCAGCTTGCTGAATACGAGTGTATAAATAGAGAGCAATTGAACCGAACAATAACACAAGGACTAATCCCACCGTTAGTGTATCACTTAGAGAGGTCATTCTGCCGTGCTCTAGGGATTTTTTGAGATTATTCAGCCGCACTTATTTTTTTATTTATCACCATTAATCCATTAGTTTTAAGCAACTCATCTACACTACTTACCTTACAAATACCCCTCTTTAACGAATACTCAAAATGAATATTACCAGCATCATCAATACTTGCTGGACAACAGATACGTTGAATATTTTTATCTGATTTTTCTACTAGTTCGAAGAGATGTGTACTAATTACACTGACAATATTGGTTTTCTTCCAGAGTTGGTTGCAGTATATTTCACAGGCGCGTATAGCATCTGGTGGATTGGTAGAATGATACAGTTCATCAATAAATACTAAAATAGGTTCATTAAACTTAAGAGTATTGGCTGTAAACTCAATTTCCCTTTCAAATCTGGATTTAGAACCTGGTAGGTCATCTGGTTTCAAACAAACAAACATCTTGGCAAATGGCGTAGATATTAGATGACCTGGTGCGCATCCGTACGTATGAGCAAGTAAAGCAGAAATAGATAGAGCACGTAGAACAGTAGATTTACCCCCTTTATTTGGACCAGTTAGAAGAGCGTGTAAATTAGAGTTAAATTCTGCTGAAATTACTTTTCTATTTAATTTTGGAACTTGGAAATCAAATGTATCATTCACTTTAAAGATTGGTGTATCTGATCTAACCCACAATACAGGCTTCATTTCTTCCTTATGTGCTAGCGCCATAATTACTTCAAGTGACCCAACATATTTTAGAGCTAGTTTAAAGTAAGAGGATTCAATGATTACACGAGCAGTAGCATCTCTTTCACTATTAATCTCAGGTAATGGGCATTTAAAGAAATTAAATCCGTGCGCGTTCAAAGTATTTTGAAGCTGTGTATATAATTCTCTAAATTTTAATACTAATCGTCCATTATCATATATAATTGTATCAATGGATTTCAAGTGCTTATATGACCAGTATGGTTGAACTATACCTTGTATAAATGTAACGATCACAATTCCAAAATGTTTTAGAAAATTAACAGGTGATATTCCTGTAAAGGGTGCCTGAGGTGCAGATGGATCCATTATTTTACCAAAATTACCTGAAACCATTGATTGAAGAATACTCATATAACTATTAAAAGTTATTGGAACATTAAAGGCAAACTTTAGAACAATATATGGCGCAATCAATGTTAAAAATGGAACAATAAATGCTAAACCTGGTAGAAGATAAACTCTAGTAAATGACCAAAATGTTAATAAATATGGAACAAAATTTAGTGGCCTTAGAATTGGTCTGAAAAATAGAATCTCATTATATGATTCCTTTTCTAATTCAGAATCTGTTGTTATTAACTTATTAAGTTGCTTTTCACATTCAGATATTTCTTTAAATATTTGATTACATTCTGTATAGAATTTAGGATCCCTTTCAAATGCCTCTTTAAATCTTTTAAAGCGATTACTTAATGAAGATAAACGCTTTGGATCAGATGACCATTCCCCTACCTGTTTATTGAAACATTTCTTCGCGGCGTTTGTTTGAAGTTCTATCCATTCGGAAAACTTTTCAGTATCAATTATGGATTCAACAGAACTCATCTTATGACACCTAAATTATTTTTTATATCATAATAAACACGTTTTTTGGGGTAAAATTTGAAATCAAAATCAGATAAAGAGAGGGTATCCTATTTCATTCCAAGCCAGCTTAAAACTTTATTGACACATATCACTATGACATCTATTGTCCAAGATATCCAAGTTGTCCGTTCCTTACGGAAGGACCTTACCGTAGGGACAGACCCAAAACTCCCACCCAACATTCTTAAGTCAATTGATATCATTCACAATTGTATTAAGAGTGGAACTGACTTTAATGGCTGGAAGAAGGTTGACTGGCGTAATGGGGGTGGCGGTGCTAGAGGTTCTGGTCCAGCACAACAGCGTTCTGGGCCCAACTCGGGACACGGACAAGGTTACAACAGAGGTGGAAATGGCTTCTTCGGTGGTCGCCAATCCAGTTATGGAAATGATCGTAATGACCGATATGAACAATCTTCATCCTCACATTATGCTTTTGGAGGACGTTCTAGAGGTGGATTTGCTGGACGTCAAACGCCCGAACCACCACAAAGCATTCCTCTTACTGCAGGAACAGCAGGAGGGGCAGTAGCAGTAGCAGTAGCAGTAGCAGTAGCAGGAGCAGGAGGAGCAGCAGCAGGAGCAGGAGCAGGAACAGTAATATCAAATACTGTACATATGCCATCTGTACCATCTGTACCATCAGTAGCATCAGTACCATCACAAGTTAGCGCAGATGGTTTCCGCTCTGTCCCACAAAAGTACGTTAGTAAATTCAAGAAGAGTGCTGAGAAAGTTGAAGATACTATTCTCAATACTATCATTCTTGGAAAGCTCAACAAGTTCAGTGAACAGAATTATCCTGAGATTAAGGAATTCATTACACACATTATCGATAGCGGCCAAACAGATATGATTAAGTGTTTTATGAAACTTGTCTTCGAAAAGGCCGCAAGTGAAGAAATGTTCTGCCCTCTCTATGCTAAACTCTTGAGTGAACTAAGTGCTCGATATCCTGTTCTTCTTACTGAGATGACCAACTTATATTCAGAGTATATGGAAATCTTTGAAGAAGTTGTTGAGACCAGTGCTGAAAATTACAATGAAGTATGTAAACGTAATATTGGGAAAAAATATCGACGTGGTTATTCACAATTCCTCGCAGAGCTTATTAAACACGATGTTATTGACGCTGACACATTTACAAAGACTGTCACAAAGATTATCACTCAGATTGAGGGTAATATTAAAAATAAGGAAGCCACTAAACTTACTGAGGAATACTCAGACTGTCTTCAAAAGATTATGAAGGCAATTAAAACAAACAGTGATAGATATGATACTGATTCTAATGATGAAAACAATGAAAAGAAGGTTGAAGCGATTCGTATGACACTAAAGGGTGACACCTCTGCTCGTATTCACCCTCTTACTGTACGTAATTCTGATAATACTGGTCTAAGCAATAAAGCACGTTTCACTCTTCTTGATATATATGAAGCCATCCAAAAGTTTTAGAAGCCACATTGTTAATTAAAAAATGTTAAATAATAATAGAAATGAGAAGAAATACAAATAAAAGAAGTCTAATTAAAATAAGAAATTATACGGCATTTATTCCTAAAACAATGAAAGCTACACGCAGATTTAGTAAAGCTGCTGTAAATAAAATAGGTTATTTTTTAAAGAATACTACATCAACTCTCAAAAAAACAACCAAGCGTCTTGATAAACGTGTGGCAAGATCGATTGGCTCTTTAACAAAGAAACATAGTCGTAAATAAAACAACACGGTTAAAATTTGATTTCTTAAATCTAATCATTTAAATCACAAACGAGATTTAAACGATGAGTAAAATTAATCATTTAAGTAGAATGGTTCACAAAGATAAAAGCAGATCCAAGATAAAACCATCCCCTAAAAGAATTCTTAAACGTAGTGGTGGTAAAGGTGGTAAAGATGATGATGATAGTAGTGTAGATAGCAAGGGTAATATTCGTGATCTTATTGATTATGATTATACTTCAGATGAAAGCTCTGAATCATCTACATCTACACCTCCAACTCGTTCACCAAGAACGCCTCGTAAAGCTGCAATCGCCGCCCGTAAAAAAATCAGTAAAGTAATAGCAAAAGAAACTGAAAAGAAGACCCCAAAAGAAACTGAAAAGAAGCCTCCAAAAGAAACGCCTAAAAGAAACAAAATTATTTACAAAAAAGAATATAAGCCAGATGACACTAAACGACTAACACCCTCTAAACGAAAATATCCATTTAAACATTATACTAAAAAGCCTAGTAATAAACGTAGAAGTCCATCATCTGTTCATTCAGGGGATAGTGGATTCAAACATAATAAAGTCTCTGATAACGATGATGATGATAATGACGATGAGGACGACGATAATGACAACGAAGAACACGAATCAAAAGATGAATCTAGCGATAATAACGAAGACGAAGAAGATGAAGAAGACGAGGAAGAGGAGGAAGAGGAGGATGATGAAGACGATGAGGATTATGAAGAGGATGATGAAGAAGAAGAATCAGGTAACAAAGGGTTTGGTGGAATTCTTCTTACCCTAGGAGGCGGACCTGATAGAAATCCTATGTCGCCCAAAAAATATAATATGAAAAAAGAACCTGAAAATGTCAAAAAGTTTGTAAAACTGCTTACAGCCCCTGTTGAAGACAATACAATTGATGCTCAAATTGGTCAATTTAAGGCCCTAGAAGATGAGAAACAAAAAGAACTTATTACTGCACTTGAAAATCGTCCTACTGCAAATGACTCTGGAGTAAATCTAATGCTTAAGATTCTAACTCTTAAAATTGTCCCTGAGATTCAAGCAATGATTCTTGCTAAATATAATAGCCTTCAAAGCCTCGAAACTTCTAGTAACGAATACTTTAAACTTCGTGCCTGGCTTGATAAGGTTGTAAGTATTCCATTTGGAATTTATAAGGAAATTCCAGCTCGTATTGAACAAGGACAAGAAGTATGTGGAAACTTTATGCGAGGTGCGAAGAAGTGTCTCGATGATGCGGTTTATGGACAAGATGAATCCAAACTTCAGATTATGCAGTTCATTAGCACCAAAATTGCTAATCCAGAAAGCCGAGGCCTTTCACTTCTACTTGTAGGTCCACCAGGTATTGGCAAAACGTCCCTTATTAAGAATGGAATCGCAAAATCTCTCAATTGGCCATTCCAATTCATTTCACTTGGTGGCGATTCAGACGCAAGTACTTATACTGGTCACCAACTCGTATATGAGTCTTCACACTGTGGTAAGATTGTTAACTCTCTAATTGCTTCTAAGTCTATGAGTACTGTGTTAATGTTTGATGAGGTTGATAAGATCTCTCAGACACCAAAGGGTGAAGAAGTAATGAATCTACTCATCCATCTAACCGATCCTGTACAAAATGGAGACTTTGAAGATAAATACCTAGCAGGTGTACCAATCGATCTAAGTAAAGTAATGTTTGTATTCAGTGCGAATGATATTACCAAGATTGACAAAGTGCTACTTGATCGTATGATGGTAATTGATCTCAAGGGATATGATATGAAACAAAAGACGTCTATCGCTGAACAATATCTCCTACCGAGTGCACTGAAGGAAGTAAATCTAGTTGAGCGTATTGCTATCTCAAAAGATATTCTAACAAATATCATTGAAGAGTATGCAAATGAAGAGAAAGGCGTTCGCGAGCTCAAACGGTGTATCGAACAGGTTACTCAGAAGATTAATATGCTTCGAATGTATAACTCGCCTGACCTACCATTCTATATCAAGGACTTTGCGCTTCCATTCATTGTAAAGAAAGAACATATCAAACTATTTATCAAAAAGAAGGAAAATCCTAATGCAGCCCCTATTGGAATGTATACTTAAAGACATCTAGAATTATTATTTATTTATTTTTATTCTTTATTTTAAATTTATTCATAGACTCTAGAAGGGCCATTTGTAATGCTAATGCTTGCTCCTCATTATTAGATGCCTCATTATTAGATTCCTCATTATTAGATTCCTTGTTTTTTTTAGCTTTGGCATTGGCATTTTCTATTGCCTTAAGAGCTTTTTCAAGACTAGATGAGCGACTTCGCCGTCTTGGAGCTACAACTGGACGCTTTCTTGGTACAGCAACCGCTACTTCTCTCTTTACTGCCAGACTTGCTTTCTTAATTGCTTCTTCGGCCTTTTTAGCTGCTACAATCTTGGCAGCTTCAGCCTTCATCGCTGCCGCCTTGATTGATGCCTCTTTTTGTTTAATAGCAAGGGCCTCAGCTCTTGCTTGTTCTGCTATTGCCTCTAGATCATTTTCTAAACTAGATGATCTATTTCTTGTATTATTAAGTTTTGTTCCTTTTAGTGCGTTTGCTAATTTGTTAACAACATTTGCCTTCTTGACCGTATTTCTAGAAGCATTTGGCCCTGGTGCTACAACTGGGCGGCGCCTTAGAGTTGGTGCTTTTTCTGCTTCAACCTTTAGTTGAGCAAGAGAAGCAGCAATAGCTTTTTCGGTATTATTATTAAACTTATTAGCACGTGACTTTCTAACAGTTACATTTGGAGTAGGCTTTTTAGCTTTGGTAGCCGTGACTTTGGTAGCTTTCTTTGCTGCTGCTCTTAAAACAGGTCGTAATAGACAGTTATTCGCAATAGCTCTTTCTTCTGGTGACTTGGTTGCCAGAATTGTAGCTAATCTTGGAGCCTCTAGAGCTTTTGGAGAAGGTATAGGGCCTGTAGGAACGCCTGCATTATTAGTTTCAGCATTAATAGCAGCTCTGGCAGCTGAATTTTTAGGATATAATAATTCATAGTGACCATCACCTACACGAAGTAAATCAATTGTTCCCATATTTCTTTTTCCTTCATTAAAGATATAACATACAATTTGTGCATTCTGTGCTGGTCTCACATCATATAAAAAACTGCCATTGTCTAATCGCCTAAGTTTTATTCTTTTTGCAGGAATTGATTCTGATTTATTAAAAATTCTGATTCTTCTATCTAGCGCTATTGCAGCATATTCATGAACAGAATCGGCATTATCAGAATTCCATCGACCATCTTTGCGTAAATCATCTAATGCCAGTTGATAGGCTACCGCCTTTAAGGCTTCATTTTCGATAGTGGCATTGATACCAAGAACTTCTTTTACTCTATCAATATCTTCACACATTTTTAGTACAACAATTTCACGAAGCTCTTTATGATAATCTGGTGGTAATGCTGGGTGGCCAGGTAGTAGTGATAGTTCATAATGCTTTGCTAAGGCTCGATAAAAGCAATTACCATCTCCTCTTATATCATATCTATCAAAACCAAATCGACTTAAGAATTCTATTTGACATTCAGGCAAGGTACTAAATGCACCTGTACATTCTAAAATAGTTTTTGAAAACGCACCACGGCCTGCCATATCTATTATTTAAGTAACTTTATAAAGCCGTAGTCTTTAAAAAATATCAGAAACTAAATTTCTAAAATAAATTTGACCTAAGGAATTATTATACTTAAGATAATAATGTCAATTATTCTCTTACGCGGATTTTCACACTCAGGAAAAGATTTTGTTGGACAAATTCTATGTGATACATACAATTATAAACGGTTTGCCTTCGCAGATTCACTTAAGAAAATTGTATCTAAAGATTTTGGATGCCCCATTAATATCCTTCATTCACAAGAAGGAAAATTAAATATTTGTGAGAAAGACCCACTTAGACGAACTTATCGCCAAATTCTAATTGATGAAGCTTTACGTTTAAGAAATATCGATACTGGAGTATTTGCTAAACACTGCTGTCAAGAAATTTATGAACTAAACCCAGTAGATTTACCTAAAAGAATAGTTATTACAGATTGGCGTTATCCTAATGAAATTCAGATATTAACTGATAGCTTTCCAGGATATATCATTACTCCTGTTCATATTCAACGTGAAGGCCAGACTAAAAGCCCTGTAAATGATATTTCAGAATATCAACTCGATAGTCGATCTTCTGATTATCAATTATGTAATAGACTTGATAATACCATATTTAATGAAATTAAAATTCTTATTGATTATATTGGGTTTAAAAGTAATTAACTATAGCATACACCATTAAATGTTAGCTTTGTAACGTCCTCTTGCCCACCAAGTGTTGAATCCTGATAGAACATAGGTTGCTTTAAAGCAAACACATTATATGAGGAATGAAGTGATGAAAATAATAAATCGTGTGGTACATCATCGACATTTTGCGATATTTCATTCATTTTATCGATAAATGTCTTAATAAAATCCCGTGATTTATATAAAATCGCGTGCCCACCTGTCATACCTTTTAGCCGTGTTAATGTATTATTATATGACTCAACTGTACTTGATGAATTATGAATAATATGCGGTCTATTTCTTGTATAAAGTGTATCTATTGAATATGGATATGACCATAAGGCCACACCTAAATATAATACATCGCAATTATGAGGTGTATCAATTGTATCATATTTAGTAAAAAAAGCACAATCGTCTTCTAAAATTATGAATGGCTGGTCACCATCTAATTCTCGCTTAAAAATGTCTAAAACGGTATTTGTTAGACTAGCAGTATTATTTATACCTGGTAGACTTTTTACATATTCTACTTTCTTAAATCCTTCATCTATTAATCTAATTAAAACTGTTATAGTTCTATCCCTATATTTACCAGTTCCAGGTGAAATCAAATAAACTTTAGTATTTTTGATATCTATGAGCATTTATATATGTATTAAATATTTGCTTTAAATTAGAAATGGATTCATTTTTTGAAAACCGGTTTGTCGGTGTTTGGTCCGAAACATATGTCCGAAAACTTCTTTTCAAATTCGCAATGGTTCTCCTCATCATTGGCGGCCTTAATTGGCTCTTAGTTGGCCTCTTCGATGTAAATCTCGTATCTGGAATTTTTGGTAAAGGCGGTATCGCAACATTTATTTATGTTTTAGTTGGCGTCAGTGCTCTTGCTATTATGTTTGATAGGGATACTTACTTACCATTCCTAGGGCCTATGGTTGCCCCGTGCTCTGTATTAGAAAACCGTGACCCTCCGGGTGCTACAAGAGAAGTTAAAGTAAACGTCGAACCAAATGTAAAGGTAATTTACTGGGCGGCCGAACCAGCTTCTGAAAATCTTAAAAAACTAAACTCCTGGAAACAAGCCTATCTTGATTACCAAAATGCAGGTGTAACAACTTCGAGTGGTGATGGTGTAGCTGTACTTAAGATAAGAGACCCACAGAGCTATAAAGTACCGCTAAAGGGGCAGTTGGCACCGCATGTACATTACAGAGTATGTGGTGAAGCTGGGTGGATGGGTAAGATTACAACTGTATTTTTAGATCAAAATAAGGTTGAAGGGTTTGAAGATAAAAAAACAGATAAGAACTATAAAATTATGAATCTAGCTGATACCGCTGCTAGCATTTATTAACCAGCTTGAACATATATTTCTTGATTTATATAGTCAACAATAATCAATCATATCTAACTTAAAATATGATTGATTATACTTATTTAGAAATGGAAGATAGTCTAAATTTACTTATATTTTTACTTAAAAGTGTTGATTCTGATACATTAATTGAAGTAACTAATGATTATTATTCAGTTACACATCCATTAGTTAATGCTATTAAATATTTGGCGAATGAATGTTTAATTGGTGAAGACGGGCATCCTGATAGGGAAAATATGGATACAATTGTCAGAGCTGGATTTCCAATTTTCCCAGGAGAACAAGATCGATTTGGTTGGCTTACTGGATGTATTGAACTATCTCGCGGCCTTATTACTTTTGGTTAGTCTAAATTATATTTTTCTGAAAAAGAACATATAGTTTGAAGAAGAGAACTTGGCGGTTTCTTGTTTGTTCGCAGTTTCATCATCCATCCACCACCATTCCCCAGAGATTGGATGTTTGAATTGTGCGGTATAATGACCACCCATATGCGACCCGTGATGATCCGATACACCTCGAAGTTCATATACCCAATTACGACTCGGATCATTTGATTCCACCGCAAAAAACTCATTAAAATTAATATTCTCACCTTCATAGGGACAAGATGACATATTTTTCTTACCATCCCAGTTAAATCTACGAAGTGTTACAAATAAACTATGAGGGAGTTTCCAAATATGAGAATAACATTTTGCTAAATTACGATCTTGTCCAGGAGTTAGCTTTGTACAATTCTCACAATGATATCCCTCTATCTCAGAATCCTTTACCTCATTTTGAATCCAATCCTTAAATGTCTGCCCCTCACACGGAATCTTTAAAGAATTGAAAACTTCCCATTGATAGGAATTATTTTCACACTTGGTACAATGAATAGTTTTGCGTATCATACCAAAGAATAGATGAACTACTTCACTATTATTTTTACTTACAAATTTATTCCAACCATTTTCTGCACGTAAAATCATTTTTTCATTTTCAGACTTAGTAGGATCAAGTGATACTTCTACATAAGGGATTTCAGTTTTAATGGCTTCATGAAAACTATCCAAAAGATATACTAAGTATTCGTGACTGTCATTTGGAATAGGTACTCCAAACATTTCATATACAGTACCCTTCACAGCTTTTCTAACTTCAGAAATAAACCCTGAGGGACGAACATATGCAGGCTTATAAGCAGACCAGAGCGACTTAAGAATATCTTGATACGCTAATAAAATTCTCTTATAAGTATTCTCTTCGGGTACATTCTTAAGTTGTTCTATAAAGTTCTGAGTAAGGCAATACGCATTCCATTCTGGACACGCCCGAATAAGTTGAAGTGTAGAATTACAGTAACATGTATTCCCCATATTCTGAATTCCAACTACACCCTTTAATGAAGGATCTTTTTTTGGTTCTTCTACATTTTGAGATATATAAGGCTCTGACATACTACTAGCTAGCTTTGACTCCATAAAATTTGAACGCGATGAGGGCTTAAGTCGTCGATGTGTAATAACCTTATCCAAGATGTCTCAGCAAAATATTTATCAAGTTCAACTACTAAATGATCTCCACAATTATTTCCCAGATATACTTTATAATTCTGGGCGATTTAGAAATGTCCAAGATCTTCTCGAATATATTCGCCAAGTAGCAGATACTAGCCCTTATTCACGTGGACTAACTAGTTATAATAATCGCCAAACACTTAATGCACGTGTAAATGCTAGCCGTGCACCCCCTACATATCGGTCAGTTGGACTTACTCCTCCTACTGCTCCTATTCCAACCACTGCTCCCACTATATCAGCCCCTCCTATTCCAACGACAAATGCCACTTGGGCACAACCTGTTATGTCAACTGTATTTGAAGAACATATTCCTACTACACGTATTCGAGTGCCACTTAATACAGCTAGTACAGCCAATACTACTATGCTTATGAATACAATACTTGGTAGTATGTTCAGTGATCTATTTGCGGTTGGTGGTGGTGGCGGTGATGCAGGTCTTCAAGGCTTTCTAAATCAACGTGTGCCAGTTTATCCTTCAGCACAAGAAATCGATCGAGCGACTACACTATTCCGCGCTGGCAGCAATCGCCAAGGTGATATTTGTACGATTTGTCAAGATGATATTGATATCAATCAAGAACTTCGTATACTTGACCATTGTTCTCATTCATTCCACCGCGATTGTATTGATACATGGTTACAAGGTAACGTTAATTGTCCAACTTGCCGTCACGATATTCGTGAAGTAACTTCTACTCGAAATGCTCTTAATGAAAACGTTAATCGGGCACAGCCACAAGATAATCGGGTACAACAACAGCAGGAACAACAACAACAACAGCAACAAGATAGTCGACCACAAAATAGCCCCCCTCCAGTACCTGATAATTATAGAAGAATGAATATTCTTAGACCAGATATCTAATTACGCCTAGTCTTTGTTTATAAGTTCTTCCACAAATATCCTTAGACCTACGGAGTTAGGGCTAGGGATAGATAATTCTATAAATTTCTTAAGTTAAATATGTATCATAAACATAAATTTTATTTATATGTTTATGATACTTCCATGTTTTATAGATACCTAAGAAAGGGGATTTAAAAGGCACTGCGTAGCATCGCTAGCCCTTTTACCTCTTAATGACGGCGAGTCTTGTGAGCCTTGTGAGCCTTACGACCCTTGCGAGTCTTTTGTGATTTACGCAGTGCAGACATTGTTTTTGAGAGTGCTCCACCATATTTGTATTTATATTTATTATAAAGGGAACTACCATATTTGGCCTCATAAGTCTCCCAATTCATTTTAGGAATTTGAAATCTTTCAGAGAGTCTATCATAAAATTCTTGTTTTCTTTTACCCTCGAGGTTAGCTGCTTCTTTAGCTCTGGCTGCCTGCGCACGACGTACATTGTATCTACCCGTAATGAAACCCAAACTAGGAAATCTATCATTATTTGTATTATTATAGTATATTGTTTTGCCGTTTGCGGACGCTTCTCTCGCTGCATCTACACGCATTTTAGCCATTAGTTGTTCAAGAACAGCTGACTGTTTTCTCGTCCGATTACGTAAATGTGCAGGCTGTTTTTCCCGATTTGCAGCAGCCGCATTTAATTCTGCTACATTAGCCGCAATGGCAAGTGCTGGAGGCGGAAGTATCACCCCTGCGTCTTCAGCATCAATTCTAGCTTGCAAAGCACGATTAAATGCTGCTTTATTTGTTGCTGGTTTTGCAGCAAGCATCTCTTGAATTTCCATATCTAGTCTATTTCTTCTCTTAGCAACTTCTGTAGGGTCATCTGGAGCACCTTTCAATCCACTCATTTAAAATCCGTACCTATTTAAATATAACAAAAAATAGTGTGTATTATTATTTTATTATATTTTTAGTATTACTTTATATTTAGTTAGATACACTGAGTGAGGCAAGATCTTCAGGAAGTTCAGAAATTGTAGTGGAATAATGACGCTCAATCTCCTTTAGAGTATTTCGTTCATCACCATATACAAGGTTAACTGCTACTCCTTTCTTACCATATCGACCGGAACGACCGATACGATGAACATAGTTTTCACGCTGAACAGGAAGCTCATAATTTACTACAAGTGACACCTGCTGAACATCAATACCGCGAGCAAGAAGATCAGTACTAATAAGCACACGCACTGTTCCAGAACGGAAATCATCCATACGCTTCTTACGTTCACCAACTTCCATTTCACCGTGAATATATTCAAGCGTAAATCCTTGCGCTGAAAGCTGCTTTGCCAACCACTCTGCCTTTTGACGCTTATTCACATAAATAAGTGCCTGATTCACTGCGATTTGCTGGTAAAGATCCAAGAGAACAGGGAGTTTCCAGTCTTCACGCTCAAGCTCAACGTAATATTGCTTAATACCATCAAGAGTTACTTCATCTGGAGGAAGAAGCATACGAGCAGGGTTACTAAGATAGTGCTCAGCAATTTCAATTACATTCTGGGGCATAGTGGCACTAAAGAGGGCAAGGCGTGTAGTAGAGGGAAACTTATTATCAAGAATAGCCTTGATTTGTTCTGCGAAAAGGTCCTCGAGCATCTGATCGGCTTCATCGAGAATTACATACTTGATATGTTCAACTGAAAGGTCGCCACGTCGAATAAGGTCGAAAATACGACCAGGAGTACCAACTATAAACTGAGCACCAGCCTTAAGAGTACTAATATCATTACGAAGTTGATTGCCACCAGTCGCAGAAAGTACTTTAAGGCCCATATAACTACCGAGTGCCTTAGCTACACGCTCGGTTTGCTGAGAAAGTTCTCGAGTAGGACATAATACGAGAACTTGAGGAGCCTTAATTGAAGTATCTACAACACTGAGGGAGCCAATAGTAAATGCGCCAGTTTTACCAGTACCCGATTGTGATTGAGCGAGAATATCAGTATGCTTGCTCATAGGCACAATCGCCAGTTGTTGAATCTTGGAAGGGTTCTCAAACCCATAGGAATATACACCTCGAATGAGATCATCCTTGAGGCCCATTTCGTCAAAGGACTCATACTTCTTAAGTTCGTCTTGGATAGTTGCGGAATTATCGGTCATCTCTGAATTGATAGTATAACAATGCTTTATGCTGATTATTTAGGTTGGCATTTTCAAATCAAATTTTCATCCCAGCCAAAATACATTTTTTATAATTTATTTTAATACTTACTTCATTCTGAGTTTAATAATGTAGAATAATGTAATTATATTACATAAACATTTTAGAGAGTTCTAATGGCCATCCAATATAAAATTTGACTGCTTAAAATAAATTAATATCAGTAGAATCAGAAATGGATGCAGATGAAATTATCGAAACTGGTGGAGACTATGAAGACAATGCTTCAGAGGAGGAATTTGACGGTGAAGAAGTCCAAGACGAAGAAGCTGCTCCCGAGGTTAAACCTGAACTAAAGCGCCTTTATCAACAACATCCAGAATGTAACTTAGACTATATTGAACAAGTTATTCCAAAGATTCCACTACAATTTGTACCTCCAGGTGGAGATAAGGCGGATTCTAATCACCGGACTTATCCATTCCTAACAAACTTTGAAAAGACTAAAATTATCGGTCTCCGTGCTAATCAAATTAGTAAAGGATCTGTACCATTTGTCTCAGTACCAAAACATATCACAGATGTACGCGATATTGCTCGACTAGAACTTGAACAAAAACGTCTACCATTCATCATTAAACGCCCCCTTCCAAATGGACAATTTGAATACTGGCGCCTTACAGATTTACTTATCCTTTAAAGGTGACGAACCTATACGCAATTTAGAATACGTAGGCTTATAAATATCTTTTTCTTCAGATTTATCACCAGTACTACTTCTCTCACTAAATGCCCGCCTCTTACCAGCTTTATTCTTCATCAATTTAATCATCAAACATATATTATCATATTCTTGTTCGTGTAATATAGATATAGAAACAGGAATATTTTTAAGTTCTTTTGATGAAGAAGTCATCTGCGGTTTCAACTTAATATTTGGGCGGAATTAAATTTGATTTATAGAGCTTTAAGAAATATCACGTAGATATTACAAAATGGACTGCCAAGATTGGACTACTGTTACTGTTCGCCGCCGTTCTTCCAAAAAAGATGCTATTGCCTCAGGACATGGATCCATTCAATATCGCGATCCAGCAAAGAGTGAAAAGATTCGTATGGCTAAACTGGCAGATGCTGATGGACCAGCGCCTAAAAAACGTGTAAATTCTGAATCACTTCAAACACTTATTCGTAAACGAATTGAAATGAAAGTTACACAAGAAAAAGCAGATATTACTTGCTCCTTCCCTCGTAATACATTTAAGGATATTGAATCAAATCGTCTTATTCCAAATGAAGATCAAAAACAACGTATTCTACAAAATTTCAGTATTCAGCTTAAGATTGATACAATTGGCGCCTAAAGAATTTATTATATAATAAGATAATATGCTATCTAAAAAACTTATTTCTTTTAGTAGAGGAGGGCTGTCAATTGATTTTATAAAACATATTGATTCCGCACACAATCTATGTATATATAAACTTGGCTCACATTATATACCAGATAGTGTTATTTTTCCTAAAGCAGATAGTATTACACTTATTAATTGTAACAGTGTTGGTATTTTAAATATTGTAACTCCTACTGTTTTTCCTAATCTATCTAAAGTGAATTATCTATCCACGGATCCTGGTGATTTTAAAATTTATGAGCGATTCAATGATAAAATTAAATGGGTATTTCCAAATAAAACATATGAATTCTATGATTTTATGGTGAAAACTGGACGTGGAAAGAAAGATTCACAATTAATTAAAAAGTATGTAGCAAATAAAAAAATTATTGATGGAAAAAATGGGTTTGATATTTCATTTGATTTTGATTTAAATATTCCTGGATTTGGAATCACAGATGGCGAGTGGTGGCGTTCTCAGTTTTACAAATATCTTGTAAATAAACAAAATATTATAAAGAGTAAAGATTGTATATATCCTGGAGAAGCATCACAAAATCAAGATGATGAAGAAACAACACTTCAAAAAGACTATGTTAAATCATCAATTGATAAGTTATACTTTGAACATATTACAAATAAAGAATAATAAAGAATAATAAAGTATTATTATTATTCTATTTAACTAAAAATATATTAATATTTTTATTTATTTAGTTAGACCAATGGTCTAATATTCGAAATTATCTTTTATGTTTAACCGCCTTGGCGCCATTCCTTGCCACAATTTAGACAGGAGATAAAGCAGGTCATAGGTTCATCCGCAGAACGCGTCTGAAGTTCATAATACGTACATTCACGTTTATTACAACGACGACACTTAAATTGGTCAGTTGCGCGACTCTTATTGCCTTCAAGAATCTTCTGTTCGCGTTGTAGAAGTTTATCTTTCAGTTCAAACCATTTTTCAGGAAACATATCATATGATGTCATTAATGGGATTTCAGATAATTTGAATTCACCTTCAAGTACTCGAGTTAGAAGACGAGGATTCTTTACAGGACTATCAGGATGAATATTACTCATCACTGACCGCACAATCTGACGATAGATTTCAATAAAGACAGGTGATTTCCAGCTTCGCGCCACATAGTTTTTCTGAGCATAATTATATGCAGCCTCATAAATATTTTGCTCTAGAGATCGAATGTCATTCTTTGAAAACTTATCCTCAATAAACTTAAAACTACTGAGACACATAGTTCGCAGCTTATTACTTTCAGGTTCTGTATTAAGCGAGATTTCCTCTTTCAGACCACTTGTATCTACTTTATTATATGCTGGTGCTCGTTTACGTTTAACTGGGACAGCTACCTCATCTGGTTCATCTTCATCTACTCCTTCAACAATTGAATTCTTTTCAGAATCCATATCATCAAAATCATCCTTTACTGAGCCTTCATCTTCTGCTGATACAACTTCATCTTCATCTTCATCTCCTTCTTCATCTTCATCTTCATCGCCTTCATCGCCTGCATCACCTACACCATTATAGAATGTATTCCATTGTTCAACTGTAAATGATACTGGATTTTCCCATTTATTTGAGAGAGATGCGATTACAAGTGCGTCACCAAATAATGTAGTTTCAACATATGGGTCAGGCAGTTCAGTTTTGTTTTCAGTACCCTTCTTACCTTTTTTATAACCAAAGATAAAGATGAATTTATTATCATACTCATAACAACACACACATTCAGGCTCATCTTTCTTTTTAAAGTATTTCTTAATAGTATCCATTACTAAATCACCACCACTATTAAGCTGAAGATTCGCTTTACGAACTTCGCCCTTAATCGATAGTAAAACTGTAGAAAGAGTTGGCATTCTTGGAAATCTGATTATAACACACAAACACTGCTTAAATCCCTGTCAAGTTTATTATATAGGATATAGATATAATGCCATCAATTTTTGTATGGAAGGCAGATGAACCCACCACTTCAAAGAAACAAATTAGATATTATTCTGGATCTAACTGGGCATTAGAAGATAATGATTATTCTTCAAAGAGTTATATGTTTCTTGAACAGATTGTAATCCCTGGATTTAATGATTCAGTTATTACATTTCACACTAAATTAATGCCTCAAGACTGGACAGGCTCTGAGCTCCTGGAAGTTACTAATTTATCATATGAACAAATTAAATCTGATAATTATGGTATACTTGAGAAATTAGGAGATTGGATGCGATTTACTAGTAAGAATGAGATTAAGTTTGATTCTGAATCACTTCAAAATGAACTTCTAAATATTAAGAAATGGATGACTGAGAAGAAATATGCTACTGAGTCTGAAGCGCATAAGAGCGAAGCGCATAAGAGCGAAGCGCATAAGAGCGAAGCGCATAAGAGCGAAGCGCATAAGAGCGAAGCGCATAAGAGCGAAGCTCCTAGACAAAATAAGTTTGTTCAGAAACCCATTCATCATCACCACCAACACAATTCACCACATCATCTCTCTTCAGAAAATGTTCAACTTAATTTCCAAGAGTTTCTTATTAAGTACAATATGCCCCTGCCTACACCAGAATCTCTAATCAGTATTAGTACAAGTTCAAAATCATCTACGTATAATAATGGATATTATAAGAAAGGTAATACAAATATGGGTAAACCTTATAGTAATAATCGTTATCATAATACCAAATAATTATTAATTATTTAGTTTAAATTTATAATTTTTGATGTTGATTTGCGCTTATGATTTTCACGAGACCAAAAAGAGGAATGAAATCATACATCTACATATTTGGCCTTCTGTTGGTAGGCTTCGTAGTATATTTTTTAGTTAAAGATAAAATATTTGATATGTCATCTTCCCGAGTGGAAGTATATCCTGGTAAGACTGAAGCATTTGAGGTTCCCGCTCCAGCATCAATTGAAATCCGCAAAGCTCCTATCTATCCTGAACGAGTCGTTATGCCTTCCGGTCCTAACCCTCCAAGCCAAGAAGCACCCAATAATGAAATTGTAGTTTATGGTGAGCCAGCTGCAACAGACCCATATTATGAATCACAAGAAAGTTCTGACATTCCTGAAAATTTACGTTACCCAGAACGTTCATTCCGTCCACCACCGCTAAACAATAATACATCTATTGCTGTCGAGGCTGGTATTGCTAGCAATAATATTCAAGTAACATCCGATAATTCTCAGAAATTCCAACCAGATTTCATACAGGGCGGTGGAGAATTTATGCCAGGTATTTTTGCAAATGATTCATATTCTGACAAGAGCTATTCATCTTTTTAGCTAAAGTATGATATATTATATTCCAATAAATACATCAACTACACTTAAATTGGACCTAAAGCCTGGCGGCGAATAATATATAGGCTAAAAGCAAAAATGATGAGTAAATCGGTACATTCCACGACTCCGCACTTCGAAAAACAAAAGATCGCACGATTCCGTCGCCTAGATAATGATCATATCTCGGCCATTGAATCTCTTTTCAAACAATTCCCATTCCTCAACGACCGTGTAGAAATCCATATGCCCTTTAATCGTGCTAAAAGCACTTTCTCTTCTGGCACGGTGTGGCTCTGGCCTAAGTTCGATAAACGTCCAGTAGGTTACTTGATTTTTATTGATGGATTCGCACCCTGTATCTGGTATCCAGAACGGCAAGAGGGTATGACATTTCGCTGGCTACTCCCTCCTAACTTCTGTCAAAAAGGGGCCACTGTATGTCTTGCCAATATTCTTGCTGGTGAATCTATACTTCAAATTGAAGACATTATTGTATCTGAAGGAAAAGACCTCTGGTCTAACCATATTTTCTCTGAACGCTGGCATACTCTACGTGACTTTTGGAACTCACTCCCCGCTGATCAACCCCTACTCGCATTCAAACCACGTATCGTTAAACCTATCCCTCTCAACCAATGGCATTTACATTATGATCCAGCTATCTATTGGATTATTCAAGCAGATCACTCTAGACAAGCAAGATGGTATTGGAAAGATACGGTAACCATCCCTGAACATAAAGCTGTTGAGTTTATTGCTCCAGTTTTGAAGCGCAGTACTGAAATTCTCAGTATCCTTGTTGCTTACTGTACTCCATATGCTAAAACTGTTCTTCCTGATACCTACTCTCTATACTCTCAAGAAGGCGTATCTCTTGGAGTCGCATCTATCTCCACCCTAAATCTATCACTAGAAATTCGTAAAGTTATCAGTGATAACCCTAAAGGTATTCCTGTTGAGGTTACATGGAATGATAGTTTTAATAAATATCAAGTTGTGCGTATTATGCCAGATCAAACCCCTATTACAACTGCCTCTTTTTTCTACCATAAAAATCTCTAAATATTTTAAAAGATATGAGTATATAATAGGATGACACGAAGATATACTTTAAAAAATAAGAAGTCGCTCCGACGCGGAAGCAACCGACGTGGAAGCAACCGACACAATCTACGTAAAAGCAGACGGGATAAACGTAAGTCTGGTGGTGGTTGGGGTGATTTACCAAAGGGACCTTTTAGTGAAATTGCAGTAAATCCAGGCAATCAAGTTCATTTCCCATTTACTGGCCCTGGTAAAGACTGTACTGGTAATCCACACTCTATCCGCCCAGGATACATCTTTGATTATAGCCCTAGGGGCCTGCCCGGCTTTAGCGGCGGCAAACGTAGAAATCGTAAAACTCACGGAGGTATGGCAATGCCTACTCCTGCCTCTGTAGATAGTTCATTACCTGGCCCCGTCCCTAATCCTAATGATCTACCAGTCGCCGCCTCCTTAACACCAAAACCAGGTGATTTCCCTAACCCAACTGGCACTGGTGGCACAGTGGCAAATCCTAATAATCTACCAGTTGTAATGAGTATGCCTGGTGTCCCTCCACCTGGAATGGCCCAAATGCCAAAGATGCCCATTGCAGAGCTCTCTAAATCAGCAGATGCTGCCAATTTAGCTGCCCCTAAACAAGCTGGAGGTCGTTACGGCTTCTTCCCAAGTATGGGCCCACTTAACCCAGTAAATGGTGTTGGTGTAGCTCCTGCTCCATTTGGACGCATCCCTTGTGAAGTTGGAACATTTAATCCTCTCAACCCCAACCCTGATAATATCCAACGGCTCTCTACTGCCCCCTTAACACCTCCTTTTGTTACAGGCCGTCTTGCTGGTGGAGGTCTCCCTGCTGGAACTGGCTTAGCCGCATCATCTGCTAACTTTCCAGTTGTAAAAGTTGGCGATTTTGATTCAATGAGATACTATGCCCCAACTGCTGGCTACAGAAATGATTTTATGACATTCCAAGCTCCGAGTCCTGTTCCTGGTCTATTAATCCAAACCCCATATGATGCTCGCGCTTTCAACCAAGCCTGTATCAAGACTGGTGGCTCTTACAAGAATAAAAACAAGAAAAATAAAAATAAAGGGGGAGCACTACCTGTAGCCCTTAATGCAGGTACATTCACGCCTGTAACAATGGATGAGCTCTGGACTCGCAAAGACTTTGATGGCACCAATCAGGGACTACCTGTTAAGTTCGGCGGTAAGAGACGCACTCGTCGTCGTGGTGGATTAAGAAATACTCGTAATAAACGTAGTAATCGTAAGTAAATTTTAGAATTTAAATAATGATCCGTGTTCATTAGCCTCCGTCTTTTGAACAACTTTTTTTGGTTTATCAATATGCTGAAATGTATATTCACATTCCTTGTAAAACTTCTGACGAACAAACCATCTACGCTTATGACATTCATGCGAATCAATAATATCTATAATATGCGGTGCCACTTTTCTCTCATCTATACGCTGTCTGAAAATGCGCCCTGTAGATTGCTCCACATTCTTACGTGGTGTTGCCAGAATAACAGTATTCAACTTCTTTACTGAAAACGCCTCTGATGCCATCTGATATGTTGCTAAAAGGATTTGACACTTATCCGCATTGGCATCCAGTTTTGATTGCTTCATACCACCAATATAATATCCATGTATAAACTTCGTCGACCATTCATTTAAAGCCTTCTCAAACCATTCCAGCTGTGAAATACGGTCACTTAGAATAAGTATAAATCGATTAGAATCTTTAGCATATTCGTCAATTAGTTCCATAATTTTCTTATTACGTGCTTCAAACTCTGCGACTTGATTTAAGAGCTTTGCAGTAACTGGTTCTCCTCGCCAATTGACAGGGACATCTTTATAGGCTGGATCTTCTGAATCAAACCAGACTGCTTTTACAACAGCTTCCTTATCTGGGGCGCGCTTAGTATTTTTATAGACTGGTTCACCCAGATAATATTCAAATACACAAGTTAATCCATCTTCACGATCAGGAGTTGCAGAAAGACCTAACATATATTTTGTCTGAATTTTGAGCAATGCTTTACAAAAGTAAGATGCTCCTAAGTGATGACACTCATCAAAGATTGTAAATCCATATTGGTCAAAGAACCCATCAGGAAATTCTCGACGACAAATTGTCTGAATCATACAAATTGTAACATCATACTTTTCAGCTTCCATTTGAATTTTATTAGCTTGAAGAATTCCAACTCTTGCGCCAATTATAAAGTTCTCAATTTCCGATTTCCACTGATTCATTAAGAACTCTTTATCGACAATAATGAGGAATCGTCGTTTCAAACGAACAGCAATATTAAGTGCCATAAATGTTTTACCATAACCACACGGTACACAAATTAATCCATTCGCATTCTTTTCAATAAATGATTCAATAATTTCATTTTGAAAGTCGTGAGGTGGAAACTTTGTACTAAATGATATTGTTTCAGGAAGTGATAAACCTTCTGACACAATATCTACTTCCGGCTCACCGAACTTTTTAATACCCCAGTGACGAGGTACATAGAAACGAGTCTTGGATTCATAATAAATTGGAAAGTTTTGAATATCTTTTTGAAACCTATCAAGAACCTTTGGAGCCACTGTTAGCTCAGAACGAAGTCCTTGGATTTGAATATCTGTCAAGAATGATTTCTTAATAGCATAACCTTTTGCTGTTAAAACACGGTCTTTATCTTGGACCGACATTTACTACACTAAATATAATATTAGAATCTTAAGTCAAATTTTATGTCTTTTAAAAACCCAATATGTATAACAGAGGAATGTATCGGACTGAATTAACATATTTCATAGTTCTTACGGTAATTATACTGTTTTCACAGTTTTTACCAACAGATATATTATTACTACTTGATAATTTTGTAGTAAGAATCGCTATTGTATTCGCATTATTATACCTAATAAGTCTTGGTCCTACGGCAGGTATTCTAGGACTTATGGCGGTAGCTGTAATGTATTTAGAGCGTAATAGACGTAAAGTTGTCATTGCTGCTAAAAAGATCGATTTAATGGATTGGAGTCGGCCAGAGCAAGCTACAGTTGAAGAGGCAAGTGAGCCACAAAAGACCGTGCCTGTAAATGAGTTTGATAAACCAGACGAAGAGGAATTTGATTATATGCCTCACGAAACCTGTGATTCAGGAAATTTTGAACCAGTTGCTCCAACTATCAATGAAAAAGCAGTTCTATCTACCATCTATCCTTTAAACAAGAATGGTCCTGAAGCTGGAACAGGGTCCGACCAATTATTCGAAGAACTTGGATTTGGACATATTCGTGGTGTTGAAACTGTTGGCGATTCTCGATAAATAATTATTACTTTCATTAAGAATGACTTAGATAATTATTTAGGCAAACGGGCATTTAAAATGCCCAGCGGTCTAGAACTTAACTTGTGATTGATCCATAGTTTTATCTACATAGTATGCTTTTGCAACTTCTGCCACAACAATATTTGCTGAAAGGTCCAATCCTTTCTCTCTATAATTTGGATTTGTTACATCTAAAAAGTTCTCCAATGATTGTCTCGTATATGTTACTCGGTGCATTCCTAAATCATCTGTAAATCCAATTGAGATAAGTGGTGGAGCAGTTAGTACTGGTTGAATAATTGCCTTAGTACAATTATTTCCAAAACACTGTGCCATATCTAATTGTTTTTGATTAAAGCAACTATTCTTTGATAACCTGTTCTTATCCAAAGTATCATAAATACTACAAGTTGGTTGAGTTGGGAATTGAGGAGAGCTCAGTGTTTCATTTAGGCGACCAGCGGTACAACCTTTTACATTACGACCATTGTCTTCAAAGTATGTTGACATAGATAATGGGCATTGATTTTTGCCTTTTTCTACATACATTCTGATAATAGATTGGACACAATTGGGAGTATCAGGTGTCCCCTTTCCACTTAATGTACATTGATTATCACTTAAACATCTATTAGATACAACTTCACCATCACAACATACAATATTACCATCATTGTTATAAAAAGTCTTATATCCAGACGGACAAGAACTTAAATAATAATTGTCAAAAGATTCTTCAATTTGTGGCTTATTAGCATTATCTTTTATATACAATACAATAAGTATTATAGCAATGCTAATTAATAAAACTGTGAGTTCTAGCATTTTCCTATTTATTAGGCGTGATTTGATATCCAACTTCCAACTTTCAGTGCGATTATTGCAGCGATTGCTACCCCTGCTACACCTGCTACAATACCTTCAATTTGTTCCGTAGTTAAACCATTTTTAACATTAGGTATATCGCCTGCGTTTTCAAGTAGTTGAGCTTGCTGCTGTTCATATAAAATTGTATCAAGTGTCTTATTTCCAGGTACAACATATGCCCCTGATAAATCCTTTAATTGATTAAATGGCATACATTTATATTCAGTTGTCTTATAGTACGGACATTGTTCAGAATTGTATCGTGCCGATACTGAAGTTGGAAGACGTGGCGGGAGTGTAAAATATTCAAATCGATTTCTAAATTCATCTGTACAACTTGAAATTGGCGTGGAATATATAATCCCGTCTTGTGAGGTTATAGTTGGAACTTTATTACCATCATCATTAAATGTATAACTTCTTAATGTAGAATCACCACCTCTTATGGCCGGAGGGATCATATAGGGTGGTAAGGCGCCATTAAGTTGTATCAATAATTGTTGATAACCAGCCTGTGTTAAATGAATCCCATTTGGAAAAACAACCACATATAAACTCTTTGATGTTGGATTATTATTAGAATCAATTGTTTCAAAACAAGTTTTATAGGCTATTGATGATTGGCCCGTGTCACCATCCCAACCGTAAAAAATAGACTCTAATGTTGGAACACCTGATTTTTTGTCATCTTTTAATCCATTCTTACCGTGTTTTCCATTACAATTTGGCTTTGGGCAATTTGGAACTGGACAGGATGCAGTAGCCGATCCACTATTTGCCACATTATGATTTACTGTACCAGTAATCATTGAGGTATCACCCGTCTTATTCAAATTAGGAATAGCATTCTTCAAAGAACACGTCCCACTCTTAAAAGTGTACGCCAAGCAATTTGTATCTCCGCAACACGACTTTATACACGATGAAAGTGAAGAATTTGGTATTTGCTGATAATCATTTCCAGTATAATCAGATCCGACTAGATGTGTATATTGACAGGATGGTATACTTGGGTCGATAAGTTGATTTAAGTACTCTGCGTGATTTTGATTTCCAGAATCATAAATTGGAACACACATCAAAATTCCAGATAACGCCGATAAATCCTGTGCAGCCTTATTTGCTGAAAAAGAAATAATAAGCTCTGCTGCTGGCGGTGTAGTACTTCCTGGCAATCTATAACCCTTATTCGTTACTGAACATATCTGAACATCCACTAGCGAAAAACGTTGACCCTTAAAAGTACAAGTATTCTCCGTAGATTCATCTATTCTATTTCCAATCAATGACGGTGTAGTTGTTCTAGGCGCAAATGAAATCGATAATGGATAACTTTTAATAGTTATACTAGTTAAATCTGCCTGTTGAATTGGTCCAACAAGTTCAATAAAACCTGTATTAACATCTGATGGACAGTACATCTCTATCTTGAACCTACATAGGAAAATATACTTAATTACTCAAAATAATTCATATATTCTATACTCTGATTTATACAGATCCTGGCATTAAACTCAAATATGTTTCTTTAATATATCTTACATTAGGATATCCCATTCTATATAGAATCTCTGCCGCGATAGGGGCACGATTATCACCGTTTGAATACACTAAAATCCAAGTATTCTTATTTGAAATATCCAGTGGAACCTGTTGACTTAGTGTATCAGGAGAAATTGGTATAGAATTAGGATAATAACCTAATAGCTCTCTCTCCTTTGGCGTTCTCACATCAATAATTAGTCCAAATCTGCGTGCCTTTGCTTCACCAACACTTATTTTAAGTGAAGGTCCCACCTTACTTCTATGTGATTGTTGTGATATAGTATAAATAATATATACTATAGCTACAAGAATTGCGACAGTTAAAACTGAACCTAATTTGCTGACTTTAGCCATTTTCTAAATTAGCCCAGGAATATATTTAGGCCCATCAAAACGGTACATGGATGTCCTACCAGGTTTATTCATAACTTCAACTTTAATTTCTTCACCTGATAAAATCTCATTACAACCTATATCATCCATACAATCTCGCTTTTGGAAACGCACTGGAATTGGAACTGGATTATATGTATCAGTACGCGTATAGTAATTCCATCTATCACCACCACCTCCCGCAGTTCTACGACCGTATAACGGTAAGATCTTATCATCAACATTCACAACACCGACTGATTGAAATGACTCAGGAAGACCCTGTGTCGGAATGTTAATCGGTATTGACGCAATCCCACCTCTTGGGGGAAATTCAGGAGGAGCCATCCAATCTCTTAATGGTTGTGGAGCCATATCATACCGCGAGTCACCTCCTTTAATTGGAATGACTGTTGTTTGCGGTGCTTCCCTTGGGGCACGTGGCATAATTATAGTTGGGGCTTGTGGTCTTAAAAAGAAAGCCGCATAAAGAAAAAATAATAATGCGACAACTAAAATGATTGTCAGAGTTGTTCCAAGACCACTTGAAATACAGAAAACTCCTGGAGGACACTTACTGCGACCTCGACTTGACCTTGCCATTTTACTTAAAGGAGTGATATTATGCTAGATTATTTGCTTTAATTGATTCTGGTGTAGCACTATTACAACATCCTTTGCGCCCCCATCCTGGTCCGTATCCGGGTTCATAACCAAACCACGGAGTCATCTTCATATCCGCGAATGGTTCAATACTTGACTTACACATCCAAAAAAATACTACAACACCTAACAATAATAGCCCTCCTAAGATAAACAGTGTCATTTCTTCTATTTAACTGTAATTATATTTTCTTGATAGATTCTAGAAATGGACTCAACTGCTATTTTCCTAGCATTTATAATAATTCTACTACTTGGTATAATTATTTATGTAGCATTTAACCCTACATATGAATTTACTTATTCAGGAAGACGGCCTCATTATAGACCACCGCATCCAGTAATGCCTCAGTATGGCCCATACTGGTCACACGGTGGCCAGACAAATTCTGGTCTTTTATATTAAACTAATTTAATATAATTTCTGTAAGAAATTTAATTAATTTAATTAAAATAATACTGTGGATATTGGTTAGTATTTTCAAATTGATTCTCATTTATACAGCGACAGTTTCCAGATCCTGAACAAATACATCGATGAAACCCGCGATTTAGACCAGCACCTTGAGCCCACCAAGGTCCAATACCTGTTCCGTAATCTAGATCCCATACAGTAAAACCTTCTTTATCTTTATTATATATACTTAGTATAATTAATACACCCAATAGTGCTAATATACATAATGAGTATTTCATATTAATTTAGAGAGTGATTATTTATAAACTGATTACTGTCATATACGTCTTATATAATTATTAAGTGTATTCCAAGCTGTTCTGGTTTCTTCATTATATAAATAACTATTTTTATCATTATTATCATCACCGTCCCAAGTTATCTCATCATAAAAATTTGCATAAAGCGCTTTATTCCACCAAAGTTTATCAATAATATATTTATATGTCTTAAGAATTGTAATATAGTTGGTTCTTCTCTGTCTGGCATTTGGATTATTAAATAGTGGTCCTAATCCCTCGCCACAATCATTTAATGCTGCTGCGAGTGCTGCTCCATGGCATATTCCATCATCCCCATCATCAATCATATTTCCCTCATATGTTCCGTAAACATTGCCTTCACTATCAATGAATACATAATGACCATCTTCAGCTAGGCCTTTCATTACAATACAATTCCAAAACTTTCTTGGCCAACCATCATTATAATCATTCATTCCTTCAGTAGTTTTAAATTTAATATATTTACAACCAGCTTGATTTAAAACAAATTTAATTGTATCTCCATTAATAAACTGCCACATATTTTCATACATAGTATCAACGAACTCTTGTGTTAATCTCTCTCCTCCCCGTTGAATACGCCGAATTGTTTTTCTAGATGACTTTTTAGTCCTTTTATTAGACCTTGTATTGGACCTCTTTTTCATTCTACTATATATATCTTATTCTATATATTTTGATTATGTTTTAATAAAAACAATGTCAAAACATTATACTAATTTATAACTTGAAGGCGCCGCCGCTATTACCAAACATACCAGAGAATGTTTGAAGTAGTTCCTTGCCATCAGCTAAAACTGGACGCATTTGTGTAAGCATACCCATTAGTGACTTTTGAGTTTCGAGTAATTGTTTAGTATCAGCTGTCATAGCATTCATCTGTTCAGGCTTGAAAGATTCCATAGCTTTTAGAAGAGTTGATCCGCTGTCTAGTTTTGGCCCTTCCATATTTTCAGATGGCATCTTACCAACCTTAAAAAGATTGTTGGTGGCAGATTGGAATTCTTCTTTAGAGATGTCTCCGTCCGTCTTTTTCTTGTTATCTTGAACAGCACTAGTTACTTCTTGAACCTGTTGGGAATCAACTTCATTGGCGCGTTTAGCGGGGGCGGATGAGCTTTCAGCGGATTCACCTTCTTTCGGAACTTGTGGTTGAAGATCTTCGAAGCCTTCAACTGCAGGGTCATAACAACCAGCCGGTTCTCTGCGAGGATCTTTTAGGTTTTGAGGGACTTGTTGATATTGGCCGTTCATTTGTGCTACACGGTTAAGAATACCTTGACTGGTATCTTCATTTTGGAATGGTTCTAGTCTTCTTAAAAGCTTTTTAAGAAAGAAAATATAAAACATTGCGAAAAAGACAGAGACCGCTACAATGATTTCAAATTGGTTTAAAAACGCTGCAGCGATTAATGCAACAGATGAACATAATAATAATCCTGTTAAACCTGAATATACTAAAGTATATAGAGCTGTAACAACCAGTATGGTCATTGAAATATTATAGGTGAGGCTGTTAAACTTCATTTCTCTAAAGCTTATCAGGAAAGAAAATGGTTCTCTAAACTACCATTAAGGGTACAAGCACTTTTTGAATAAACCAAAATAGGAATCCTCCAACTAATGCTTTAACAATAAGTCCTGCCGTAGTTAAATCACCGCCAATTCGTAAAAGGGATGGTAAATAGTGACCAATTAGGACGTTAATTACAGGTAAGCTTACAATAAATACAATAATGGCTACAAGGAGAGGTTGCTTGATTTGTGAGATGATATCAGAGTACATATTGCCTTTAGTTGTTTCTATTAAGGTGGGTTGTTGTGGGGCAGCTTGGGGCGCATACTGAGCAAATTGGGATCCACCGTGAGAGAATTGTGGTGCGTGCATAACATTCGCAAAATCAGCTGCTGTCGGATAATCTTTTCCAATCATATGTGCTGTAGCGGTACCAGGATCAACTGCCATAGGATAAGTTGTATTAGGATTAGGTGAATTAATCATTCGTCCATTACTGGCCGGAGGGGGAGCAGAGTTATTCATCATAACGGGATTTGATTGACTGGGGATGTTCATATCTGCAAGAATTTTATTTACAAGATCATCATCCTTGTTACTAAAGACCGGAGCTTTACCATCGAGATCGCTTAATAACGTACCAGCTGATGCCATTCTTCGAAAATGAGAGAAATCCTTTATGCGAAACTATTCACAGCGTTTAATTGGAGTATCGCGTCTAGCAAATTGGTCACGAAAGGGTTCATTTGTTTTTCTAGATAATGGACACTCTCGGAATGCTTCTACTGCCCCCGATGATGGACACTCAATAATTTCAGACTTAAATTCATAACATTTACCTCCACCCATTCTGTAAACATATTTCTCAAAATCCTTCTCTTCTGGTGCTTTACTTACATTACATTCTGAACCAGTACATATGGGTCTTAAAATACATATTAAGCCAACGCCTAATACAAAGCTAAAAAAAATATTAAATCGTTCATCTTTTAGAAAAGATAATACACCCATTTCCTGTTTTAGCACAATTATATTTTCTAAGCTAAATATAAATATGTTAAAGCGTCTCAGAATAATTCCTCTTATTGTAGGCCTTGTAATTGGTGTTATAGCAGTTCTTTTTATTAAACCACAAATGACAGTCGTGTATAAATATCCAACACCTGATACGGCGGGAAAGGTTGTTTATAAAGATAAGAATGGAGTTTGTTATAAATATATTGCTACAAAGGCAGACTGCGATAAAAATGAATCAAGACTTAAAGACTTTCCTTTAAATAAATAACCCTTCAGCTATATCTTTTGCTACAGCCATATCTTCTACAGCAGATACATTAGCAAGAGCAGTAGCAACAGGATTAGTAGTAACAGGAGCAGTAGTAACAGGATTTGTAGTGGCAGGAGCAGTAGTAGCAGGAGCAGTAGTGGTAGGTGCAGGTTTAGGACGTCTTCTTGGAGGTCTAGGTACAGGTCCACTTGGCATAGTTGCATCTTCTGAAGATGCTTCTGTCCCTGTTACACTTTCTGACAGTACAGTGGCTGCTGAGGCTGTTACAGATTGTTTCTTTCTACGAGGGGCTGGCTGTGCTACTGCTACAGCCATTGCTGCTGCGGCTTCTTGTTCGGATCGAATCTTTTGACGAATATCCATAAGAGCCTTACCTAATAGGTTCTGACCAGTCCAATTTACAGGGTTTTTAGCCTGAATATTATCTATTGATAATCCAATTCCTATTAGATTATCATCTGGTATATACGCACCAAGTGTAGCGTTCTTTGTTTCAAGTAATCGAGCCGCTAATTCTGGATATTGATTATACTTAGCAATGTTGACATCATACAAAAGTTGTTTTGTAAGATCATTCCATTTGGTTTCATTGATTTCAGCATCTCCTGGTACATTTTCTAGCTTGTAATTAACATCGTCAGGAGATTCTGCTATCATAATTTTTTGTAAATTATCTTTGTCATTGAAGCTTTTAGCAATTTCGGCTGCGATAGCTTGGTAGGCTGAGTTATACATAGTTCCATTGAATTCGATTTCAACTGTCCATTTTAGAGATAGAAACCCATAATCATTTGTATTAGGTTCTGCAAATAAAATAACAGTGATAGCATTGGCATTTGCCTCTGCAGCTTTTGCTTCCGCAACACTAATAAGTGGTTTTTCAGGAGCTTTTCCAACTCTTACATATTGTTCTTGTAGGGTAAAAGGGCGTTCTTCTAGAAAGAAGAATGGATATGGAAATTTACGTTTTTCATTTGGCTGATCAAAATCTATTTTGTTAATGGGTATAAGATCATCAATTTCAATAGTTTTTAATGGAAAGCGAATAGCTTGAAGTTTTACATCGGCTTCAATAACTTTTCGATTAACTCTTAGAATATCTGAGTCAATTGATTCAGGATTAGCAGATAGTTCTCGAAGTTCTCTTCTGGCATCTTCATATTCTTTATTTGCTACTTCAATTGCCGCCATACGTTTTTTTCCCATTTCATCATACTCTTCATCTGTAGGACGTCTGTAGTTAGGAAGTGGGATAGTTTTAATGATAGCACCTTCTTTATTTATTTCTATAAGGTTACCGCTATCATCATAGCCATATAAATCTGGCTTTTTAGCCTTTGCCTTATAAAATTGTTTCAATTCTTCAGCTGACATTCCTCTACTCTACATAATTAATTTGCCACAACAATCAATTCACGAATATTACTAAATAAATAATTTCTAAAACTTATTAGTTATGGCTAATCCGGATACGACTAGTGCTGGTCCTAATGTTGATTCCTTAATGACAGGATTTCCAGTAGCAGTTCTTTTTTTCTTAATTACAGCAGTCCTATTTCAATTTAGAGATTCATTTACCTCATTTAACTTGGTAATATGGTTAACTATACCACTATTGGCATTAGTTATTACATCTGCTGTTAATGTAACATCTCAATATGTTAATTGTAAAAAGACAAATGTGGGAAAAGCAATATTAGGTGCATTACCTTCATTTGTGGCGGTTATCCTTGGTCTAGGTATTTCTTCAATATCTTTCTGCCGTATTCCTGTTACTTCTGTATTTGCTCCTTTATTGATTGGAAAAACAGTTGATGTTACAAAAAATAAGTCTACAACAACTATCAATTCTTTAAAGAATAGCAACTCTAAAGAATGTTGTGTTCCAAAACTTACACTTGAAAGTATTGAAAATCAGTATCCATTGATTGCGGGTATATCATATGGATTTTATATAATGTTTTCTATATTATTTGGTACAGTTATTGGCACTAGTCTATCGTCAATTTGTTAATTATTCATTATCACCATTGCTTTCGCCCTTATCATTCATATTGTGATATACTAAGTTTGGTGCTTCTGGGCCTAAAAAGATATATTTAGGAACACCTCGTTTAACTGTTTCATTTGCATCAAGAATATAGTAACCAGGTTTCATTTCATTTGGACTACTCGGTTTTTTTCTTGACATATTGTCTGGTAATACAGGCGACATTGCTTTCATTGAAACATTCTCTGGCTCAATAGAATTATTTTGAACTGGAACATCTATGTTATTAGATACTCCACCCAATCCAGTATTACTTGCTATAACTAGAACGATTATATATGAAATGATTGACCATAAAATAGCGAATAGCCAGAATGGCATCCAGGTATATTTTTGTTTATTACGTCCTAATCCAAATTCTTTCCAGCTACCATCCTTAGCAAACATCAGTTCTGGCTTTAGGATCAGTATAGCAGAAATACCCATTAGGTATAATAAACCTGCGTAGATAAGAAGCGACATTCCTTATTGTTCTTAATAGAAAAATACTTGACATAAAATCGTCATTTATTCATTATCATCGTCGCCGTGTTGATTGTGGTCATAACCGCCTTCACGTTCGAATTCGTTATCACCATACATTGGAAATCCAAATTCATCTGTTGCACCCCCTTCAAATGCATCCATCTGATCGGGCCCAAGGCCCGGAAAATCAATAATTCCTGCCGCCTCTCGCTTTTGACGTTCAAGGTCATAGTAGTCCTTATCATAGGCATAAATCAACTTAGTACCACCAACAGCCCATTTACCAATACCTAGTTTCTTATTCATTAATTCAACAGCGCGTTCTTCATCCGTGAGCTTGCTAAAGTCTGCAAGTACATTCACACGCTCCTTCTCATTTCTTATTGCTATCAAATCCTTAATCTCCTGATCATTAAATGATAGACGCTCTCTTCTATACTTATTCAAAGTAAGAGCTACAATCTCAAGTAGAAAGCGCATAGATGGGTCACCGATAGAGCGGACGGGGCTTGTAATTTCTGTTCCAGCTGGAATTTCAGATGGATTTATCATTGTTGCCAATGGACCATATAACATCGCACGTTGAATATATACCAACGTCATCTCTCTCCCTGGAACTACAATTGGACGCAATTTACCCTTAAAGTTAAGAATCTCTTTCATTTGATCTATGAAGTATCTAATCTTTGAACGAGCCAGTTGGTAAGACGGTTTTTTGATATCATCCTCTTTTAATTTTATAAGTTGTAAATCATTATCTAAAATTGGTATAATATCTTTGGCTACATGATCATCGCTTAATAGCTTCTTTAACTCAACTGGAATAAATAGAGACGAACTTGAAAACTGTGTTAATATTCTTTCAAATGGTGTTATGAAATATGTTTGCAATACTTGGAAGAAGTTAATCCAAGATAATTTAACTATCTCTTCTAGAGCGGCCTGATAATTAGAATCTGTTAGGCGTTCTTGAATAATTGTTTCAGAGCCCAATGTTGCCTCTGATATTGGGCCAGCAGCTATGGCAATTTCACCTCTATCAGCATCTGGTGGCAATTTTAGGAAGCCCTCTGTGGTTTCCTGAATTATAGTATCCCACCCTGGAATTGGTGATGGGCTTATTTCTCCAAACTCACCCATAATATCTCTCACCGATAACTGCTCCAATATCTTAACTGGTTCAACATTATTCACTTTGTGAATAGTATCAAGTAGTCTTGTAAATTCCTCAGTATCAGTATTTACCTTTTGAGAGGCCAATGCCGATTTACCTTCAGTGTCAGTATCCATAACTGCTGGATTTGTTGGGAATTGGAAACCGCACCATGCACACATATTCGTCAGACCTGGCTCGTGAAGATAACCAAATCTTGGACCCTGGAAACAACATTTCAAGAAAAGTCTGTAGTATAATTCATTATCAGGTTCAACTACATCACCACCAACTTCTCTTGGAATAAATTCAGTTATCATCATTTGACCTTGTTGATTTGGAACTAATAATCTTCTACCAATCTGAGGCAAATCAGTAGCGCTTCTCCAAAATGTACCAGGTGTACCAATGTTAGCAAGACAGCAAGTAGTTTCAGTAAGCGGAGATCCACGTACAAGGGAAGCAGTCTTTAGTGCTAGCATATGAGCTTGACGAATCCATAACTTAACAAGTGCTAATTTACCACGATTGCCTTGGTAGTCTGCAACCTCTGGAGTAATTACATCTTTTGCGGCCATTTCTGGAGTTACGATAATTTGTTCTGGTAAAAATGTAGCAGGAATTTCATCTTGTGGCCGACTAAGATCAGTACCCCTTTCTCTTAGCTTTTCTAAGTATTTTCTCTTTTCTCCAAGTTGTGCCTGAATCATATCATCACTAATAATTTTTTTAAGAACACTATTCATATAAACCATAATACCATTTCTACGTTTTATTAGATCTGGTTCTTTTTGGAATCTAGTATCTTTCCACGGTGATTCTTCTCTACGCACAGATGCCACAGCACAGGCTAAATACTCTATACCTTGCTTATTTGATTGATCTCCTTCTAATGGATATCCGCCAAACCCTGGAGAATCACATCCAGTAAGTGCGTGTCTTACAGAATATGACGGAATCTTTACTTGAATTTCAAGTAATAAGAAAATAGCAACAGCTGTAATACTATCTCTTGCGACGGCTATATCATAATCTGGCATTTTAGGGTTCATTTTTTTCTGTTCAGCATATACATCACGTGTTGGAAAACGATTTAAATATCCAATAGTTCTATCAATTACATTTCGATAGTCTCGATTATCCATATTAATACCTATACGCATAGCCAATTCACGAATAATATTATAAATCTTAACTTCATCATCTGTTAGATTTAGTTCCTTCTTTTGAGATTGTTCAATTGGAACACTGACAAGCATATCAAGACGTTCTTCAAAGATTGCATCTTCATCGACCAAAACGGTGCGGCCAGATTTTGGATTACCATTATCATCAAACTCAAGATTATTATCAAAATCTAAATCACGCATTGCTTGGCCACAATTTCTACAAATATATTTTCCTTGGAATGAGCCACCTGAGAATTTAAGAATAATTTCTTTCTCGATTGCCTGCTTATCCTTTGGATTCAAATATGCTTGAATTTGTAAACGTTCGTGTAAACAGAGTAAATGCTCCTTACAAATATTACAATCTATCCAGTTTCCATTGCGCCCACCTTGATATTTCTTAAAGAATTCAGTTAACTTCTGGAAACGTTCAGAATCATCAAAAATTTTTCTTACACCCACTAAATCCGCTACATGCTTACACGTATTCTTCTTTGGCTTTTCACCAGCGTTTAACAGATTATACTTTAATAAATTAGCAACTTTAAGAGTTTGTAAGTATGCCGCATTATTTGAGTCAAGTAATGCTTTAGCGATAAGTACTGAGTTTTTTCCAGCGGCAACTTGGAAGTAGTCAGGATGTTTATTCATTAAATATGCGACTTTACCAATATCAGATTGAGCAAGAATAGGATTGATACGTTCGTATTCTAGAAGATCATCTACAAGAGTAGGTTGTGAACGAATCTCCTCAAGAATTTTAGGAAGCTCAATAAATGGATTATCCTCAGGTTTTTTCTCTTCCTCAGTATCTATAATTTGCCTGAGCTTAGCAATTGTTGACAGTAATTGATTTTGGTAGAGCCCAATCTTTTTAAGTAGAACTTCTACAATTTTAGGTGATAATTCAAGATTATCCATACCATATTGTTGGAGCGTTGAAAACGTATCCCCTAGCCCTAGCGCTGGAACTGTTATTCCTTCAATATAATCAGGAAGAGGAATATTACCAAGTGTACTGCCATCTACATCCAGTAAAAGTAAATCCTGTGAATTCCCTACTTCGGTAGGCGCACCAGTTCTTTCTAATACTTCTCTCATAGTTTCTTTTGGCATTTGGCTTCGGCCGCTATCAATAGCTAAACTTGTAGAACGTGTTGTACCAATATTATTCGCAACTTTAGATGGAAATATTAAATAAGAATTCATTGTAGCAGCATCTTCTGGAATTAAGACCTGCTTTTTTCTATCAACGCCCTTACGATATGTAGTACTTAACGCACGCTCAATACCAAATGGTACTTCATCAAAAATGGGTGGAGCTTTTTCGGTATGACTGGCAATATAACCTGGAATAGTTTCTAAAAATACAGTTTCGCCTTGAACTTCGGCAAATTCAGGAGGCGATGTTCTAAAGAATTCAGAATCAGACATTGCTTGCCAGAGTGGTTCGGCTTTGCTTTCAGATAACCAGGGTGATAGATATTTCTTTAAAAATGATTGTTGATCACTCCATTCTTTAACAATTTGTCCACCTGGAGCACCAGCCATTACTGCAGACACTAAAGAGCTTTTCTTTTCCACCATTTGGTCAAGCTCTCTCGCAAAATTTTCAAAATATACATCATCATCACTCTTTCTCTCACTTAATTCATCATCATCGTCGACACTGTATTCTTTTTTAGTTATATTAAGTACAGGTCGACCAAGAGGAATAGGTACCTTTCTAATTAATTCAGCGAGGGTGGAGGCGGATACATCTTTGGAGCCTTGTATGGTGCCATCGTCGTTATAGGCAACTGTGGCCTGTTTAAGGTTGAAGAGAGTCTCGACAAGGACACGTACTGCTCGTATTGATCTTGGATCTTTCTGAAGAATCGGATCAAGGCCACTGATAAAATCATTGAGGGCATCTACCTTCTGTAAGTTATCAGGAATTCTTTGTTCATAAGCAGCCGCTTCTCTGAAAACTTTTGCACGAGTGACTTCAATAAACCCTACAATTTCAATTTCTTCTTCCTCTTCCTCATCTCCTTCCTCATCCTCCTCAATATCACCTGCGGGCGGAGCTTCATTCGAATTGCCCTCAGATGGGCCGACTAGTTGCCGAATACTAATAACTTTGAAGTCTTCATCGGACTCTATGCCAACAAAATCAAAATTTAAATCATATACATTCTCTGTATCATCTTCATCTTGAATTTGAATGTAATCATTTTCTTTATCAACCTTTACAATCTTATAGGATTTGTAGAGTTCACCAGATGAATTAAACGTATCGATAATTTGATTAATACGAAAGTCTTGCTGCTCTACAAAACTATCAAACTTACGCTTTTCAATTACATATGCGGCAGTAACTCCATCTTCCTCTTTATATAATTCTTCATCATCAGTTTGCTCAACTTCGAAATCGTGTAACATATTAGAAACACCATCTGGTTTAACACTGATGCGTTCTAAACTTCTGTAATATACTTGACCAATAGTTCTGCCATATTTTTTAGAGTCAATGACTACTCTATCGCCTAACTGAATAAATAACATGGGATCATCTTCATTGGATATTGGGTTAGTATTTCCTGTCGGAGCAACTTGTACAGAGGATAAAACCGCGCCTTCAATGTCAGCTTCATCATCTATCTCATCATTAACACCAGTACCCTCTTCAAGCACTACACCAACTTCAGCAGCAGTAGCGGGAGCAGTACCGAGTGTTACATTTTCCTCATTTTCCTCAACTCCTTCCAATTCATCTATAGGCAATCTTTCGTTGGAATTATCCATTGTTCCCTATCTTCCTATTGAGATTCTTATAGTCTAGCAAAACCTCAAAATATTAATTTAGTGATATAAAGAATTTAGATATATAATACATAGTGTTAATAATGCCGCTTAATTATCATAACAGTGTATTTAAGGAACTAGTTGAAAAGTATTCGACGTGGGATGATATGCGCAATTATCTTGAATCAGAAGAGGGTGGTCTTTTCAGGATTGCTGATAAGAATGAAGAGGCTGGATACAGTTTGATTCGATATGAAAAGGGAGTATCTAAAATGGATCTTCCTCATAGCAAATGGTTTCGCTCGGTAGTTTGGAATACTAAAACAAATCGTCCTGTATGCGTTGCTCCTCCAAAGGCGGCGACACAGGAGTTTCCATTTAAGACATTGAAAGAACTGGCCGATGCTGGTATAGTGTGTCAAGAGCTTCTTGATGGATTTATGATTAATTGTTTTAGAGTTGTAGGGGATAAGACGCTACATATCACGAGTCGTTCAAAACTTAACGCAGCCGGAAAGTTTTATTCAGAAAAGTCTTTCAGAGAATTATTTATGGAAGCTTATATGAACACAAGTGAATTATCCTTTTACAGTGAAACAATTATTCAAGATAATTCTTCTGATATTCTCTCTCCAGATAGTTCAAAAGGCGAAGTAGCAGTATTTTATAGTTTTCTAGTACAGCATAAGGAACATCGAATCGTTAAGAATATTGAAAATAATCGCGTATTTGTAGTTCATAAGGGCACAGTATTTGAGGATGGTCATGTAGAGTTTGAAGATAGTCCTGCCACGTTTAAGGGTAAAGTCAATATTGAAGATATTGAGCTTAGTGTAAAGCCTCTTAAAGGTTCATATGCACAGATTGTAGCGCTTGCGCCATCGGTTGAAGAGCAAGCTGAAGTACAGAAATGGATTAAGAATATTCTTCAAGAAAGGTATTGGCAGTTCCAAGGTTTAGCTTTTAAGGATGTTTCTGGAAATCGGTGGCGGTTCCGTTCTGAAAAATATTCTGCTGTAAAGGCTCTTCGTGGTAATAGCCCAACAATTCGCGAACGTTTTGCACAACTTTATTCACAAAATCTAATTAATAAATACCTTGAATATTATTCAGATGAAATGCTTCCAATGACCGTACATTTGATGTTTATGAATAGTATTATAAAATTGTTATACGATTTCTATGTTGATCTCCATATTACAAGGGTGAAAAAGGCTGAAGATATTGATAAAATGTATCTTCCTCATCTTTATAATATTCACGGAATATACTTAAATCAGTTGCGTCCTGAAGGTAAAAAGGTTAATATTAATGAAATTACATTATATCTTCATAGACAACCTTGGCAGCGTGTATCATTTCTAATAAAGAAGACTGTTGATAATATTAGTATAACTGATGTTAGTGGAGTCTCAGTATAGAAATATATAACTAAAGAATATATCAAGAATTAGGCCTGCAATTGCAAATAAAAATAAAATATTTTCAATATTTGTTCTATTCTTTTTCTTATAAAAGTATATAACTAATAAAATAAAAAAAGGTATGGCTAAAAGGTCTGCATAATTACTTAGATTTGATTTCATTTCTACTAGGGGTATTTTTTCAATTTTTACAATGAATAAAATAACTTAAAAGATTATTGCTGGTATATATCAGTAAGATGTCTAAAGATAATAGTAAGTATGCTATTGGGATAGATCTTGGCACGACATATTCGTGTGTTGGTGTTTGGCAAAATGATCGTGTAGAAATCATTGCGAATGATCAGGGAAATCGTACAACTCCATCTTACGTGGCATTCGCAGATTCAGAGCGTCTAATTGGCGATGCTGCTAAGTCTATGGCTGCCACCAATCCTAAGAATACTGTATTTGATGCTAAACGTCTAATTGGTCGTAAGTTTGATGACTCAACTGTAAAGTCTGATATGGAACACTGGCCTTTTACTGTAAAGTCTGGTGTAGCTGGCAAACCTCAAATTGAAGTTGAATTTAAGGGTGAGCGTGTAACTTTTCAGCCTGAAGAAATATCCGCAATGGTCCTTACCAAAATGAAACAGACTGCAGAAGCATACCTTGGTGGTGAAGTTAAGGACGCGGTCATCACGGTTCCTGCTTATTTCAATGACTCTCAACGTCAAGCTACTAAAGATGCGGGTGTTATTGCTGGTCTTAATGTACTTCGTATCATTAATGAACCTACAGCAGCTGCTCTTGCATATGGCCTTGATAGGAAGAAAGCAGGTGAACAAAATGTTATTATCTTTGATTGTGGTGGTGGAACTCACGATATTTCTCTAATTACAATTGATGATGGTGTATTCGAAGTAAAAGCAACAGCTGGTGACACACATCTAGGGGGAGAAGATTTTGATAGCGCACTTGTTGATTGGTGTGTACAAGAATTTCAAAAGAAAAATAAAAACACAGATGTAAAAGAAAATGCGCGTGCTCTTCGGCGTCTTCGTACTGCCTGTGAACGTGCTAAACGTACTCTCAGCAGTTCCACGCAGGCAAATATTGAGATTGATGCTCTTGCAGATGGTGCCGATTTTAATATTGTAATTACTCGTGCCAGGTTTGAATCATTATGTGACGCAGCATTCCGTCGCACTATTGCGCCTCTTGAACAAGTACTTCGTGATGCGAAAATATCTAAAGACCAAATTCACGAAATCATAATGGTTGGTGGCTCTACACGTATCCCTAAGATTCGTGATCTTGTTAGTTCATTCTTCAACGGTAAGAAGCTAAACGACTCTGTACATCCTGATGAAGCTGTTGCGTATGGCGCAGCTATCCAAGCGCATATTCTTACAGCTGGCAAGGACTCAACTGACCGAACTTCTGACATCATTCTTCTTGATGTAGCTCCTCTTTCACTTGGTCTTGAAACAGCTGGTGGTATTATGACTCCTCTTATTAAACGTAATACTACTATTCCCTGTAAAAAGTCTCAGACATTCTCCACATATGCGGATAATCAACCTGGAGTGCTAATTCAGGTGTACGAAGGTGAGCGTCAATTTACTCGCGATTGTAATCGTCTTGGTGAATTCAAACTCGAAGGTATTCCTCCAATGCCTCGCGGTGTTCCTCAAATTGAGGTCTCTTTCGATATTGATGCAAATGGTATTCTCAATGTTTCTGCAGCTGAAAAGTCTACTGGCAAGTCTAATAAGATTACGATTACAAATGATAAGGGTCGACTAACCAAAGACGATATTGAGCGAATGGTACAAGAAGCAGAGAAGCACGCAGCAGATGATAAACTTCGTATGGAGCGTATAGAATCTAGAAATCAACTTGAATCCTATCTCTATAATACTCGTAATGCAGTCCGTGAAGATAAGGTGAAGGAAACTCTTGGTGAGAACACTATATCTGAAGTGGAGAGTTGGATTAAGGAAGGAATTGAGTGGCTTGAAGCAAACCCTGATGGTGAAAAGGATGTGTATGATGAAAAGCAGAAATATTATGAAGACAAGATTAAGCCAGTGATGATGAAGCTTTATGAGAAGTCTGGTTCTCCTGGTTCTGCTTCTGATACGGGTGGCACTGAATCAGCTCCTAAAGTTGAGGAAGTCGATTAAACCAAGGCTTAAACATATAGAGTGTTTTTAAGATAAAATGTTTCCAGCTCTCTCAACCACATCGTGGGTCTTATTTGGTATTATTGCCTTGGTAGCAGTTGTTGTTATTTGGAAATGGTGGAAGAAACCTGTAGATGATTCTAAAAAGAATAATGATATTGCTCCAGTAAAACCGCAAATTACTGAGCAGGAAACGGGTCCTCCACCTGAAACGTCTTTAGCAACGGCTGAGCCTCCGCCAATGGTGTTTGCGGTTAACGACCAAGGTAATTTTGACCTAACAGATATGAATGGAAAGATTCTAAACATTGGATATGGCCCCAATCCTAAGACCTATATTAACCTTCTAGATCAAGCTGAAAAGGATACTGATAAACATGATTTAGAGCAAGGGGTAAGCTTTGTCAGCAAAGTAGGCACTACTAAGCTGTATCAGGTGGGAGGAAGGCCCTATATTGTAAACTTTACACGCCTCCTATAAGGCTCGAATTAAAATTCCGACACGGTTTAAAACTTTAATTCGTATATAATATAGGTTACAATGGAAGAGGCACTTAAAGGATTACAGGGCAAACCTCTAACAAAAAAGAAATTCTTTGACTTTTTAGCTGATATTAATATTGAAGACCTTTATGGTAAGAAAAATAATGTTATTGAGCCAGCTGCAATATCTGAAATAATTACCAAGCCAGTTACAATAGAGAAAAAGGTTGAAGAAATTAAGTGTGCGGCGTGTAAAAAAACATTTACAACAGAAGGGTCTTTAAAGCGTCATCACGTACGAAATCCTGTATGCGTCAACTGGATTTCTCTTCCTGAAAAAACAGAATCTGTTCAACTTACAAAGGGGATTCATTTAATTATTAATGATGTACTTGAAAAGGCTATTAGCGTAAATAGTGAACTCCAATGTAAGTTTTGTAAAACTAAATTTACTAATACTGGAAATCATCATAAACATTTCAATACATCTACTGTATGTAATCAACTAGCATTTCAAGAGTTCAAGAAACTTTTTAGCAACTTATAAATTCACAATATAAACCTATAAAGTATATATAATCAAGTATGATTTATTTGATTATAACTACATCAATTAATAATCGCTATGGGGCAAAAGATCAAACTGAACGCCAGGAAAGATATTTATATGCAATCAATGAAACCTTAAAAATATTACCTCACGAAATTAAGCCAATTATTGTTGAGAATAATGGAAAGCGTGAAACATATTTAGATAACTTTTATCATCATAACCAACGCATAAATGTATTCTATACTGAAAATAACAAACAACAATTTAAAAGTAAAGGGGCCAATGAACTACTTGATATAAAAGAAGTGATTGACAGATATGGAATTAAAGATGATGATATTATTATCAAATTAACGGGGCGCTATCGAGCATTATCCCCAAAATTCTTTAAAGAAGTTATTGAAAATAAGTATGATGCCTTTGTAAAGTTTTATGGAACTTGTTCTTTGAAGTTTGAGCAATATGATTGTATTTTAGGATGCTATGCTCTAAGGGCAAAATATATAAAATTATTTAATCATTTCTCGATTGATAATTATAAGTCAGCAGAGATAGCATTTGCTAGATATGTTAGGTTTTGTGGGGCTAATATTAAGGAGATAGAGAATTTAGATGTAGAGTGTATATTTGCAGAGGACTTAAGAAGATTAGTTGTATAATATTTTTTAGAAATTATAGACAAAATAGATGTCTTGGGATATTCAGATGTGGCAGAATATTCCTGGAACTATCTTTTTATTGGAGGAAAAGAGATTCGGTCATCTCTTCTATGAATTATGGAAGTATTTGTTCCCGGATTCTGAGGTATGCGCAGAAATAGCCTTTGCTATTTCAGGCAGCTATTTAGGGATAGAATAATGAATTTGTTTTATCAAACATATCCATTATCTTTTTTTATTTTATTATTCGGATTTATTATTGGAATTGGTATTTCTATTGTATTTTTTTTCTCATTTTCATTTACTTTAGTGTTATTTCTTGTGTGTATAGGATGTTTAAGAATAATGCCAATGTTAAATTTTTTGGATATTATTTTAACCAAAATGTTTCCAAAACAAATTAAATTATTTAGCAAAAATATTAAAACTAGTTTTCCAGTTTTTTATCCAAAAGGCTTTGACCATTCCAAAAAAAATATTTATATGTTTCATCCACATGGTTTATTATCTCTTTCTCACTATTTAAATATTGGAACAAATCTTACTAACTGGAAAGATAGAGAAACTAATGGCACTACTTTAAGTATACTATGGTGGATACCATTTGGAAATGAATTATTAGAATCAACTAATTTTGTACCTTCAAATTATGATGATATGAAAAATGTTTTACTACAGAATAAATCATTAAGTGTTACTCTAGGTGGTGTAAAAGAAATGGCACTTTCTCAAGATAATAAAATGATTTTAAATATTTCCAAAAAAATGGGTATTTTTAAAATGGCTTTAGAAACTGGAACACAAATTGTACCTATTCTTGTTTATGGTGAAAATGAAATATATAAAGTTACTCCAAACTGGTTACTTAAAATAATTAATAATTATGCACTTAAATTTAATTTATTTTTTCCAATACCAACATTTGACTCCTGTTATAAATGGTTGCGAATGTTTTTTGAACCACTTAAAATACCCGTGAAAACATATATTGGTTCTCCTATACAAGTACAAAAAATAAATGAACCAACTGATATGGATATAGTTAAATTAAGAGAAAGTTATTTTATGGAGCTAAGAAAACTTTATAAAGAAACAAGGCCAAAGACATATGCTAAAGAATTATTTATTATTTGAAGTTGTTTATGCAGATGCGACCTTAGGAGTCTTACGTCGAACTGTCTTTGAACCTGGTCCAGCAACAATTGTCTTTTGAGCAGGTGCTCCAGTTGATGCCCGCCAAGCAGCACGAAGCTTCTGAAACATATCCACACACCCCTTCGCTGCCTCCGCTAGAGCCTGACGAGCAGTTGCTTCTTCACCATCCTCTACACCAATTCGAAGAACCATTTCATCTCGAAGAGGATGAGGCACAGAATAACCAGCATACGTAACCTTTGGAGTAGCGTCACCTTGAATATGGTTTTCAACTAACCAAGTTTGAAGTAGATTACCAAGAGTATGGTCGTGGCCACGGATAAGGAAATCATACCCAATAATTCGTGAATCAGCTGAAGAGATAGTTATTTCAGCAGGCAACTCCCCACGATGAATATTCACATAACGACTACACATATTCTCACCAACTTCACAGGCACGCTCTACAATATACGGAACAGGTAAAACACCAGCAGTTTCAACAGTAAAGTTAAAACTATCTGGTTCATCTTTTTCATTGATTTTATAGCAGCGTTTGATTTGCATTGTATTAAATTCACGACGAAGCTCATTATAACGTTCAGAGCCTTTTTCTACACCGCTTGCCTTTTTAGCAGTATTAAGCCAAGATAGGAACATTTCTTCAATACGTCGAGGATCCGTGTCAGGAGTATATTCATAAGAGCATTGAGATACTGGGCTAAAACGTGCGTGTTCACGACCTGTACCCTTAGTAGCCTTTGCATTAATTTCGATAAACTGTTGAGTTGGGCCAGAACCTGGTTGTAATGTCGCAATTAGACAAGTATCACGAGTAATAGGATTTAGAGGAAAGAATTTGTCACTCGGAACATTAATAAGTTCATCACTGACAACTTGTTCTTTTACAGTATTATTTTCATTATTTTCATTATTACTATTTGCCCCACCAGATAGAAGGGAATTTACTTCATATACTTTGAAATCACCTGATTTAACAAAGGTTGTATTATCTTTGTTACCTGCAACTTTAAGAGTAAAGATATATTTATCATCTTTCCAACTCAGCGGTTCGGTGATATTAATTGGGATAAGACCAATACGGTCAGCTAACATTTCATTTGTCATTGGAGTATCATTCCGTTTAACAACTACATCAGTTGTCGAGCCCGTAGATGTCATATCTGAGCGAAATGCTACAGTTTCGACACCAGTTAGGATTAGGCGGCGAAGGGTATTAGCATATGTAACATGGATTGGAGAGAGAGTGAAAGAATATGTACGATCGTCGAGTTTATTAAGATTGTCGAAGTTCATCTTGGCGTCCTAACATATCTTCCGAATGAACATTTAAATCAAATTTTATAAATTGCGTCCATCTTGATTAGGATTCGTTCGTCAATTAGAAAAGGATGAACAAAGGCACTGCCGCACCAATTCACATATGTTTCTATTCAAATCGATGTGAATGGTCAAAGGCATTTATAACTGAGCTATCTCAAACACCTTATAAGGGTGAATTTCGATTTGTATGTGTCGATCCATCAACAAACCGTCCCCAGTTACCTTCTTGGCTAAAAAGTGTTCCGACACTTGTAATTTCAGGGGAGCCTGAACCAAGAATCAATAGTGAAGTAATGAATTGGTTGTATGAACGTAAAATGAAGGATGGCGGTGGTAAAAGCTCAGGAGGCCAGGGTGTAGCAGCAGGTGGATCAGTGGAACCAGAACCATATCTTGATTCTGAAATGGGTGGTAGTTTTGGTGATAGTTATTCATTTATCGGCGATGATACATCTGCACAAGGTAACGGTGGAACAAGAGTAGCACATAATTTTACGTATCTAAATGGCCAAGATGCAGTTAGTACAAGAGAGGCTTCTAGTTTTCAAACTACAAGTTCAAATGAGAAACGCAGTAAGAAAGAAGAATTACTTGATAAGCAGATGGAGCAATTTTTGAAGGGGCGCGATGTAGGTATTCCTCAACGTGTAGCCCGTCAATAATCAGCGTATGCACGTCAATAAATAATTAATGTAATTTACGAATAGCTAATTGGTAACCAATATGAATTACTTCATATCTACCTGAAAGGGATTCTAATACCTTATCCATTGTTTGTTTAATGCTACCATCTCCATTTCCACCTCGATAATCATCCATCCACATTATTCCATTATTTTCTAACACTGCGAATGAATTTCTCATATCCCGTTCAATATAATCTAGTTGATGACAACCATCAATATATATAAAATTAAACATATCTATATTTTTTTCAAAAAAATTATCTGATATTATCTTATTAACAGTAATTTTAGATGAATTTTTAGAGTGTGCTATATTATAATCGAAATTTTGTTCAACTGGATTATTAAAAAATATCTGATGATCATTATTATTTATTGTTAAAAAAGGGTCTACGCAAATTAATTTAGATTCATTATTGTTAAGTAAATTATCGGCAAAAAAAACACTTGATATTCCCTCAAAACATCCGATTTCTAAGATTTTATTTATTTTACTAGAATCTACAAAATCTAATAATTTATGTATTATTTCACTGCCAAAGAACCATTTCTGAGAATACTTATAGTTGTCCATTATATTTATTATAGTAATTTAGCCTTTAAGTATATATTCTTAAAGAATTTAAAGAACTATGTTAACATAATAAATAAAGATATGTCGGCCCTGTCTGCCTTTTGTATGCAGCTTATAAATTTCTTTGAAGAACTCTGTAATACCTTTCCGGAAGAGAGAGATATTAAAATGGCAATAGAGGCAATTAAGGGAGCAAAGAAGATCAATCCCAGACTAATTCTAGATTTATTTACAGATCACGTATACAATGACTTAGCACCTGCGATTTTAAAGCGTGATGTACTTCATATCCGTCAGTTTGCACAACAAAAGCTTTCGACACAGTTTAATGAAATGATCTCAGCACTTGCCATTTTTGATAAACATTGGGATTCAATGGGAACAGCAAATCAAGAAATTATTTGGCAATATCTTAAAGTCCTATGTATCCTGTCCGAGAAAGCACGCGCGACTTAATACCAAAATGTTAATTTAAAGGGTTTTTAGTAACCTTAAAGAAGAATGGAAGAACCAACTGCCACAGAAACTTCAGTATTTCAGACCAAATATAATGAATTTGTTGAAGATTTGCTTGGAGCACTTCCAGAATATGCTTTACAAATTCAAGCCTCTCGATCACTTGATGATAAAACCAAATTAAATAGATTTCAAGAGGAAGTCAAAGTTGGTAATACACTTGGCACAGATGATACCAATGAACATAATAAGAATCCTGGTAAGGTACTACCTGGTGTAGAAATCTCTGATACGGTATGGGCATCATTATCTGAACAAACTCGCAAGGCTATTTGGGAATATGTACGTATCCTATCGATTTGCTGTTTTATGGAAGCTGGATTTAGCGAATCATCTAAACCCGATTGGATGGATGACGCAATGAATGATATGAAAAAGAAACTCGAAGGCTTTGATTTCCAAAGTATTATTGGTAAATTTGCGACATTTTTCAAGTCTGGCACAAATGCAGAGTCAGGAGCAGGAGCAGCAGGAGCAGGAGGGGCAGGAGAAAGTTCTACATCTGGATTACCAGCCGGCTTAGAGGGATTATTTGAAAATGGTTTTCCAAAGATCCCTGAAAAGTTCTTAAAAGGCCATATGGCCAAGTTAGCTCAGGAGATTGTGAAGGATATTACTCCAGAGGATTTGGGAATTAGTAAGGAAATGATTGAGGAATGTGAAAAAGATCCGTCCCGGGCCTTTGATGTTCTATTCAAGGTTTTCGGTAGCAATCCTGGTAATATTCAAAAGATCGTTCAAAAAATCGGCAAGCGTCTCCAACAAAAGATTACATCTGGTGCCATTCGTCCTCAGGAAATCGCACGTGAAGCCGAAGAATTAATGAAAGAGTTTGCTGGCAATTCAAGCTTTGTAGATATGATGGATGGTATCAAGGGTGCATTCGGATTTCAAGATATGGACTTAGCACGACAGGCTGGCCGTGAGGGAAGTGCCCGCCTTTCAATGGTAAAGGAACGTCTAAAGAAGAAAGCTTCTGAGAAAGAGGCTAAAAAGGCAGCAGCAATGGCAGGGGTGGTAGCACCAATTAGCGCAAGCGCAGCAGCAATAGCGGAAGCCGATGCAGCAATGACAGCACTTCTTAATGAAGAAGCATCCACTAAGAAAAGTGGAAATAAGAAAATGCCTGGAAAAGGTGGTAAGAAATAAAGTTTCTAAGGTTTAGAATAATGACCCACGATAAGGGATGTGAACTTCCGTTCTGGAAAGACTTTTCAATCCTATTCAACGATTTTAGCTTAGAATTTAAGCCAAATTGTCCACATTCAGCTTGGAATTTTGCCGCCCGGTTAATCCTGATATCAGTATTTATTGGCCTAATTGCAAGCCTATTAGGAGGCCTTCCAGCTCTTGCTGTAACGCTAATGTTTGGCACTTTTACAGCATTGGCCATTATTTTTACTACTAAGATTGAAACTTCCGACTCTGGTGATAAAGGAACTCAAGGAGAACAAGTAGTAAAGAAATGGGATACATATCATAAGTTACCCTACATTGCTAATGTAGACCCTAGTGGCTATTTAGCACCAACTACTGGTATGGAAGGGTTTGTGAACGGTGGTTCTAAGCCAGGCAGTGTTCAACCTTTTACCGCGCATAATCCATCTGGTGTTGTAGAAGTTGATGCCTTTCCATATTCTGGCCCAATGCTTCCTGACTATACTCCTCCAACCGCTCGCAATCTTTTTATGAATGTTTTACTCGATGAAATCAAATATAATCCTGGTCGCCCAGAAGCTGCGCCCGTTGATAACCCAACTGTAAAGCAAACAATGGATGACTATTTCCGCGTACAATGGTTCTCTGACCCAACTGATGTATTTGGAAAGAACCAGAGCCAACGTCAATTTGTAACTCAACCATCTACAACCGTTCCAAATGACCAAGGTGCATTCGCAGACTGGCTCTACAAAATCCCTGGTAAGACCTGTAAAGAAGGTGGACGTGAAGCTTGCCTAGCAGGAACGGATGGTGGCCCTATTCCTTGGTTGAATATGGACTCATAAGCTGGCAACTGATTTATAAAAAGTTAAAAACTAAAATAATATTTATTATTTATATTTTTGACTTCTATTCTTTTAATTACATAAATTGTTTACATAAATCCTTATCATTACTATTATCTTTCAAGCACTGAGTATACTCTTTTGAATATAGTAATTCTGAAGTAGATATACTGGATGTGGCTGGTACGTTTTCATGAACGTGAGTTACTTTAGGATCTGACCGAAATATATTATGCGCGATACTTTGTCCAGCACCTAGACCGAATCCTTGCCACATATTCGAGAAGAATCCTGGTTGTTGTACTTGTACGCTAGTTTGTACTGGAGTTGGTATTATAGCTGATTTTGAAATAGGATTCAGTGACTTTGAAGGGGGGGATGATAGGGTGCGACGGGAACCTGAGGAACGACTTGGCATTTCTAACTACTAGTTATAAAATTTTTTAAGCTAAATCAACTTTAGTTTCTATTTCCTATTAACTTTTTATAGGTTCGAGCAAATTTACGTGCTCTCTCTCTATTTCCTTTTTCAGCCGCGTGCTTTCGTGTTACTCTAGATGTTCTAGATGGACGTTTCGATTTTGAAGCTTTGCTATAATTTTTCTTAGCCTTTAAGGCTAAACTAACTACATTAGGCCTATTTCCAAGAATACTTTCAACAACAACCGCTTCATTATTACGCTCCTCTGCTAGTACCTTCATTAATGCTTTCTTTAATAATTCCTTTCTAGTTGGTTCTTCATTCATAATAGAATTATAATTTGGATAATTTGGATAATTGTAAAAATGGTTTCTACTTATATATGCGGGTTTTCGCACGGTGACATGAGATACAGATGCTACAGGGCGTTTTCTTTGAGCTACTTCTGAACTAGGAAGTGTTGGATTATAGAAATTTTTATTGACACCTAAATAATTTGCGAAAAATGTTGCTAATTCATACTTTGATGTAGTGCCGTTTTCTATAATATTCTTTAGGGTATCAAATTCATCATTACTAAAATCACCATTATTTCTTACAATCTCTATATTGTTATTCGCAGATATGCCATAAAAACGTCTCATAGCATTAAAATATGGAATTTTTTTACTCTTATTTGGTGTAATAACAATAATATCTCTACCATTGCTATTATTGTTGTCACTCATTATATTCATTACTTAGATTTTAATGGTTGGGTGCGAATGTATGGTTTTGGGGTACATTTAAATCGCTTAAGAGTTTTGCCTCGGGATTGAAGAACTGATTTTACACAGATTCCAATTGCTGCCTTTTCTTTACCTTTTAATGACCTGTTTTGCCCTGGTCTAACCTTTACAGTTTTTCTAACTTTTTTGATACAACGGCATAATTCTTTACCAAGCGGTTTTGGGTTTGGCATTTCTTTTTTATAATAATATTTTTTATGCCTCATTAGTTCAGAGATAATGGAGATCAATAGATTAACTCATTCCCGCGATGACCTCTGCGGTATTCAGTCCTTTTACTCACAATCCGTCGGTCCAGGACGTTATATGACAACAAACTTAGTCCCTAAAGCTACCGGCGTCAACCCGTTGGCCGTAAATCAGCTACTTATCTATCCCCGTGAAGGTTACGGTCTAAATAATGCTGCCATCGACGCTGATTCAATTCTTCGTAATCAAATCGCTTTTAAGAATAATCGCTGCCAAATCCGCCCACAATCCCGTCCCTTCTTAACCGTTCCCTATATGGCTGGTGGCTCTCCATCCCGTGATGTTGAAAGCTTACTCCTACACTCCGAACAAGTGCGTATGGGTAAGGAATGTGGCACTGTAACTGAACAGTTCTTCTCTCAACAATATACGCCAATGATTCCGATTCTGAAGCAAAATGTCCAGAATCCTAAGAACTTGGTACCTGAAGTTGCTGCGGCTGGATGGGTACACGGCGGAATCCCAACTCGCTCTTACCTCCGTGACGTAAATTGCTAAATAAACTATTTCATTTTATTAAACTGATATAATTATGAATATATAATAATATCAGTTAGGCTATAAATATTTTGTTGAAATTAATTAGAAATGAATAACAATTCCAGTCGCAACAGTTCCGGTCGTAACAATACCACGAAGAAAAAGCGTAGGACGCCAGCAGAGATTCTTGCTAATGCTCAGCGTAAATTCGAAGAAAAGGCTTTGAAAGAAGCTATGAAGGCCGAATTAAAGGCTGCGAAAGATGCTGAAAAGGCTGCGGCTGCCGCTTCTAAGGCAGCTGAGAAATCAGAAAAGACTCTCTCTAAGGAAGCATCTAAAGCTGAAAAAGAGGCCGCTAAAGCGGCTGAGAAAGCTGCGAAAGAGGCTGAAAAGGCTGCGGCCGCTGCCGTAAAAGAGGCTGAAAAGGCTGCTAAGCAATATGAGAGGAATCAAGATGCCGCATTAGGTATGGCTGGAAAATTATTTGGTCGCTTAAATGCTGAACGTAATCGTGATTATGAAAGGGCTGCGAAAGAGGCTGAAAAGGCTGCTGCCAAGGCCGCGAAAGATGCCGCTAAGGAGGCTGAAAAGGAGGCTCTAAAAGCTGTAAAAGAAGCTGCTAAAGCCGCGGCAGGATTTGAAAATGCAGTTAAGGCACCTGCTGCTTCAGTCAGGGCTAATAATGCTACCAAGAGAAAGCGCAGAACTCCAAATGAAATATTAGCTAACCTACAACGCAAGGTTGAAAAGAAGGCTGCGAATAATGCTGAGAAGGCGGCAAAAAAAGCAGCAAAGGCTGTTAATAATGCTGCCAAGAAGGCTGCTAGAAATACAGCCAAAGCTACTAGAAATGCTGCTAAGGCCGCTAAGACATCAGTTAAGAAAAATATGTCCAGAAAAAAAAATAATCGCAATAGACACAATAATAACAATAACAATAGCTCAAACTTTAGATATTTTTAAGCATACATTCCTTTAAGTCGTTCAATAAATAATTTAATTTCTTCAATATTCTTTTCAACTGAAATACCAACTTCAGTTGAAAGAGTTAAAACTGGAATATTAGTACTTTCAACCCACTTCTTATGCTGATTATCAAGCGCATCAAGATAATCAATTCCTATATTCCCTTCACCGTGACGATTGCGGATCTTGATGCGTTCATTTGAAGTATTAGAACTTGTCGAAATATATATAATTCCACGCACTGGATATTTTTTACCAAAGATATTAAACCAACTTTCATAGAGTTCCCATTCAAGAGGGTCAATATCACCTCCATCACGAAGCATTTCTGCGAAAACATGCTTATCAGTCAAAACAGACCGCTCCGTAATAATTACTTGAGGTGCTTTCATAGTAGAATCAAGATTTTCAACTGCGTCTTGAATGTTCTTAAGACGAGTAAGTATTGCGCAGTTTTGAAATGTATAGGCCCAGCGTTTTTTATCTTCGTAGAAGAGTTCTAGGAGATTTTTGCCTTCGGCATTTTTGAGAGCTGTCCATTGACCGACTGGTTCATCTACAATATGTATGTCATGGAGTTTATTACGAATCTCGGTAAGCAAAGTTGATTTGCCAGCGCCGATATTTCCGTCAAGAGAAATGATAATATGAGACATTCTGTATATACAAGGTTTGTTGATTTTATTTTTCAGGATTTAATGATATCAAATTTGTATATTGCTGCTTATCAGGAAATGGCAATCTACTTGAGCAATGTGAATGACGCCTACGGGCCTTTATTAACCGCGCATTGGGAAAAAAAAGATGATCCCCAGCATTATGATTACCTAACATCTCAATTTGTAAACCCCACACCACAAAGACATATTTTAGGTATTGTTGGTGGCAATGATGTCAGTTTAATCAAAGGAAATATGGTTGATTTGGAATCAGATTTACGTGGTATAAATATTCCAAATACATTTTGCCCTTGGAAGCAATATCAACCTCCACCTAAGGGACAGAAAGAGATTGTCCGAGATAATAGAAAAATCGATATCAAGATTGATGTACAAAAAGCACATTTACCAGTTTATCAAATGTGGGCATATCCAGCAGTTGTAGCACCTGAACCAATTAAAAATGAAGTATGTGTCAAGCCTGAAAAGTACTAAAAAAGAAGCCTCTTCTTAATTAAATTATCATTGTAATATAGTATATAATGAGTGCGTTAAATCTTTCTATATTAGTTAAGAGAAAAGATAATATTAAAAATGAGAGACGAAATGTTGTTACTGTATTTTCAGGGTTATCTAGTGATAATACAGAAACAGGATTTAGTGAATGTAGTGAAGTTGGTAAAATAGTAGCTGAAAAAGGATTTGATATGGTTTGTGCAGGAGCTAGTATTGGATGTCAAAAGAATCTTATAACTGAAGCATTAGACCATGGGGGAAAAGTTATTGCTGTAACAGTTCCAAAATTTGCTGATGAGTTATTACCAGCACTTCAAGACAACGCAATTATATCTAACAGTCCAATTCTATCAGAACGAAAAAATATTATGAAGAATCTATCTACATTTGGATATATAATTCTACCTGGTGGACCTGGAACATTTGATGAATTATGGGAAGTTATTGCTGAAAAGACAGAAGGACTAGGAGATGGAAGTTCAAAAAATATTGTAGTTATTAATACTGAAGGATTTTTTAATCCAGTTAGAGAGCAACTACGTATTATGGCAGACACTTTTAGGTGGGATGCGTATACAAAACAGGTAATATTTATTGATGATATTAAAGATTTAAGTAAATTATTTGATGAATACTTAGGTGTAATTGATGGTGGTCGCAGAAGACATAAATCTCATCATACACGGTATATCAAACATAAGTCTAGAAAAACACGTACACTAAAGAAATGATTAAATAATCCATATTTTAAATGGTATAATAGGCAATCATAAAAAATATAAATTAATATAGAATCAGTATATTAATTTTGGTTAAAAGTCTAATTTTTTAAAAAGACTGAATAAGAAGAATGGCTAATGCTTGTTATACTACTCAGCAAAATCTAACTAGACCTAGAAATGATCCGTTTCACCAAGTCGATGATATGCGCATCACATCATATGCGGCGAGATATTACTTAAGTCCACCTGCTGCAAACTGTCCGACAACATTTCCAGTGAATGCTACGACACGCATTCAGAAGAGCGGTGACTCTTGGGTTGAAGGCCAATGGCGCACAGATGTTGAATCCGATCTAAAAGGTATTGATCGCCTGGGAACAAAGATTCGTTGTGACGCGGTTCAGTACAACCCCCAAACAAATATGATGAATAATATTCCTCTTAGAAACGCAAAAGACGAAAATGTACCACAAACATTCGCTCGCCTAGTTGACCCACCCTGTACTTTACGTACTACTGGATGGAACAGATGGCAACCACTTTTCCACAATCCTCAAGAGACATTTGAAACTCCGTTTGATTTCTTCATTCCATCGCGTGATGTTGATAAGGAGAAGTATAATACGCACAGAGAGAAGTCTTGTTTTACTCCATACCAGCAACCAGCTATTGCCGAGCTTGGTCACGAAAAAGATATGTATCCTCGTTATCCATTTGTTCGTACCTAAATATATTTATATACATATACTTATTATAAGTAAAAATATATAAATAATTATTATTAAATTAAGGTAAAATATTATCAAGCCATTTAAATTTATCATCCCACGCTAATCCAAAGTCTAATTCGAGAATTTTTGTAATTATTTTTAGTTCTTTTTCTTTATCATTTAGAGACCTTATTTCTAATTCTTGAATTATTTTTGTATTTGTAGTTTTACATTCTTTAATAAACTTTTCAATGGAGATTTTTTTGAGATTATCAACTCTTTTTAAAAGTGCCTCGCGAAACTTATCAACCGATAAATATGGCCTCTTTGTTGCACCAGTTCTAAATAATTTTGATTTTACTGGATAGCTCCCAATTAATCGTTGTAGATATTTATTAATAATTAAATTAGGGTCTTCTTTAAATTGAATAGGTTTTACATTATTAATTTTATTAAAGTATTCAATCGCATCTGCTTCAGAGTCTACACGAATCTCAGTTACTGTTACTGAAAAGTCTTTTGCGTCTTGTATATTTTCAAAGTAGTCAATTACAACTGAAATACGATGCTGTCCATCAATTAAATATGTCTTTTTAACTGGTTTATTATTCTCATCCATTTCGTCATATTGTACAGTTTTATACCCAGAATCTAGAAAATATGCTTTATAGTCAATAGATTCTTTAATATTCTTTACATGCTCTAAATCAATAATTCGATTTCCTTTCCATATAGGAATACGCATTAATGCCGAGGCTGACATCTTAAATAACTTGGAACCATCTGAATATATATGTAGTAAATCCATTTCGTAATATGATACAAATATTTCCTATCAATTTTTAGAGTTTTCTAAATCTGCTCCTCTTCTTCTGGTGTTAAAAGCCACATTTTATGCTCTTTCATTTTAGCCATTTTAAGATGCCCCTGAACCCAATTAAAATGAACTATAATGGCAGATTCATTTAGCATATCAGTATTATCATAATACATTTTTCCATTAGGATATTTCTCTAAAGAAAGAGCGTTAAACATACATCCAGGCTTTACAAAATTATTAAAATATGTCTGATCATTATTATCAAATGCACATTTGAGATATTTCTTTTGACCTAACTCAGAAACACAGTCATATAATTCTATTAATCTATCACTTGTTTTAATAAACATATATCCAGTACACATATTCTTAGTATTATAATTTTCCTGTGCGTCATTTTGAACCCATACATCATAAATTGTATCCTTCCACCATACACCCATATCTTCAAGTGGATTTTTTCTAAACACAATATCACCATCAATTAATAAAACATTCTTATTTAAAGAAAGAATTCTATAAATCAGTTCGAGCTTTAGGTAGCAGATTTTATCATATCCTTTGGTATTCCAAGGAGAGAATTTACTTAACTCATTGTCATCTACACAAAAAACATTATAGCCCATTCTTTTCAAGATATCAGCTCCCTTTTTGTCAATACATACAATAAATACTTTTTTATCAAGACCAAATGGTTTCAAGCTTTTTAGCATATTTAATGTATAAAGTAAGTAACCATAATTTGTAAGGGTTGTAATTACAGTTTTTGTATCTTCAAGTAAGCAAGCTGCCAAATCCTCTAAAGTTATTAACATTTATCCTACAAAGTTAATAATTGTTTATATTCTGTTATTATGACTAATCATATACATAAAATATCATATACTAATATAAATGGCGGCATTAGATCCTGTACAAGCAGCATCCCTTCGCGCTCAAGCTGCAACAATTGTCCGAATGTGTGAGGCAGGCAGACGGCTTAGTGCTAATTTTGATATAATCAAATGTTTGAAAGATGGGAAGGCTGGACAAGAAAAAGAAGTAGATAGAATCTATTCGCACAATGGCAAAAAAGTAAATGAAGCAATGGATATTCTTTCAGCTGTATATAATCCTCCTATAAATCGGTATCAACGCGCTATAAATCAACACGCTGGAAAGCGACACGCTAGAAAGCAAAGCACTAGAAAGCGACACGCTAGAAAGCAAAGCACTAGAAAACGGAATACGGTCAGACATACACGAAAGGGTCGTTAATACGAACACTATATGAAATATATATGTATCTAAATATATTAACACTTAAATTAATATTTCGATAGATTTGATTAATTTAAGTTGTTGTTTAGCGGAAAAAATAAAGGTTGAAGCCAGGTAGTATGGAAATCGCAGCTCTATCTGGTCTCCTTGGATTAGGTTACCTAATCTCAAAAGTAAGTGGCAAAAAAGAAGGATTTAATGGTGGTTTAGCAAAAAATACAAAAGCTGCTGGTATGATTCCTCCAGCCGACAGAGAATATCCTCTTCTTACAACTCCGCAACCACAGCCAGGCAGAGTCAGAGAAGGTTTTATGCCCGCAGCTAGAGGTCCCAACAGTGATCCATTAACTGTAGCTCCTAAGGGTGCTTCCGCTACAGGTTTTGGACCCGAACTCGATATGATGTATCAAACCCATAATGGTCAAACATATCCCTCCGAACCAAGTCCAGGCCCTTACGGTACAGCACTTGGTTACGCATCCAACAAACCACCTTATGCTCCTGGACATACCCCGGGCACAAATCCAGCCCCTTCTCCCATTGATTCAAATGTTCCTATGATGGAATTTCGCTCTGATAATACGGAAGCCAGTCCAAACTATATTGATAAGGATTACATTATCAGTCCACTTTCGGGTCAACGAATCCCTTCAAATGAGTTTAAACATAACAATATGCAGCCATTCTTTGGTGGTCGCATTAAACAAAGTGTCGCCCCTCAGGCAAACGTTGGTATTCTTGATGCCTACAATGGCAATGGCTCCACGCAAATCAAGAAACGCGAAGTTGAAAATATGTTTGAAACCTCTCGTGCACCTTATGGTAATCCATTTGGTATGGAAGATAACACTGAATTCTTCCAATCACGCATCACATCTCAAGCCCCAATTTCTCGTGATGGTGAACGCCCATTTGAACCAACTCATGTCGGCTCAGGCATTGGTGAAAAGTTTGGTTTTGCTGGCAAAGGTGGATTCCAACAACTCGAAATCAATGAAATTATGCGCCCCAAAGATACTAATGAGCTTCGTGTACTCTCCAACCCCAAAGAGACTTATGACCAGCCTATGGTACCAGGTGGACACTTTATCGGTGTTGCTGCAAATGTCAGTGATGTCGGTGAAGTCAGAAAATACAAACCTGATACTTTCTATATCGACGAATCTGGCGAACGTTTCTTTGTAACAACTGGTGACCTTATCAAGGAAACAGTTCGCTCAGTACAAGTTCTACCTCACACATCTCGTCCTGAAACATCTGTAGAGTATGAAGGTGCCGCTTCTTCACAGGATTTCGGTGAATCGTATGTAACTGGTTCGTATCGTATGCCAATGTCGCAGCAATATGGCGGTGCAGGCTATCGTAACGCAGATATGACCAGTTATTACACAAAAGATGTTGGTGCGGTTGAAGCTGATTATGGTAAAAATTCTATTGAGATTCGTCCAAATGAACGTAACGAAACGAGTGAACGTGTAATGGCTCTTAACCCTGTGCCAGCGGATAATGGTCTAGTTACATCACATTACACGGACGATGCTCGTCCAACTCGTCGTGCTGAAACAACTGGAAATATTCGTATGACAGGAACACCTATTTCATTTGCCGCGCGCGCCCCAGCTATCACTGTTTGGGATCCCAAGGATATTGCTCGTACAACTGTAAGAGAAACAACAATCTACTTGGATCGCCCTGGTATTATGGCGGCGGCATCTGCTCCAAATCGTCTGAAGGTGTATGATCCTGATGATATCGCTCGGCCAACTCAGAAGTCACAACTCTCTAACAATCTTGGGTGGACTGGTCCAGGTGGTAATGGTGCTTGGAATGATGTTATTGATCCTACATTTGCGTACAATATGCGTACTAACCCCAATAAGGAACAAATTGCCCGTGGTCGTAAACCAATCGCAGGTTCTGGCGGTGTGGCAGTATTCAAGGGCGATCCTGGTCGTCAAACAACTCACAAACTCGATACTGATTTTATCAATGATCGTGCATTGGCAATCAATCGTTCATTAGATATCACACCAGGCGTTGGTGATCTTGGTCGTGTCGAGTACAGAGTTCCACTTAAACTTGATATCAGTCGTGAGCGCAATCAATATAGTACAGTTGAAGCTGTTGATAATAACCCATTGATGCAGAGTCTAAGAAAGAATGCTGAAATCGATGATGCTGCTATCAGAGAATACAGTTCATACTTGTCTCAACGATAAAAAATAATAGTTTAGTTCTAAATAAATATAATGAATACAACTACGATTACGGCTAGAATTCCTAAACATAAGGCTATTTTAAGAAGTTTTTGACTAGTTGAAATAGGCTTTCGAATTACTGGTTGTCGTTGTTGTTGTGGTTGTTGTTGTGGTGGACAGGCCACAGTATCAAGAAATTCCTGATAGGTAATTTGTTGGCCAATTTCTTCGACTGGTGCGTGTTGGGGAGTGTACGGTATAGATGGTAGCGGTCTAACTGGAGCGATAGGAGGCGATTTACTTTTAGGAGCTGCCTTTACTGATAAATCTTTACGACACATTAGACATTTTAGATTTGTAGCCGAATGAACATAATCAATCCAGCAAGTAGTGTGTCGTTTATATTTACAGCTACACGCTGTATTATCTTGGAGGAGTTCGGCACCTGAATCTTGGCAAATAATACATTCCATTTTGGATGCGATAACCTCTGATATCATTCCGAATGATATCAATTTTTTATAATGCCCATAAAAAATGTGTTTGAATTATAGAATGTCTAAGAATTCAACAGCTGCTCCAGCTGCTCCAGCTACAGGGTTTTTTGCTTCATTAGCTAATGCTGTAACGAGTGTACTACCTGGTAATAAAAACTCCAAAAATAAAACGGAGCTGCCACCGTCGCCCTTTGGATCAACTTCTTCAAATAAAACGCCAGTGCCCTTTGGTACTGTAAAGAATAATAGTGGTAAAAATAATAGTGGTAAAAATAATAGTGGTAAAAATAATAGTGGTAAAAATAATAGTGGTAAAAATAATAGTGGTAAAAATAATAGTGGTAAAAATAATAGTGGTAAAAATAAAGCCCCGCCCCCAAATCCGTTTGCCACTGCTACAAATGTAACGGTGACAGCTCCTGCTACCCCTGTAACAAACCCATTTGTGCCTAAAACCACTGGTGGTATGGCTCCAGTAAATTTTAGTTATGGACCTCGTATGCAACAACCCTCAGAAAGAGTAATGCAATGGGCAACAACAGCTGGTGTACCAACACCAACTGGTCCTGAAATGAGAAATGTCGCGCACGGTGGCAAGAGACGTACACACAAGAGACGTACGCATCGTGTAAAGCATAGAAAGAGTCATAAGAAGCATACGCGTAAACATCGTATGGTAAAACGTAAGACTCAGCGTAATAAAAGACGTAATTAAGAGTATAAAAGAATAACACTAAAAATAAATAATAATGGATAAGACTCCAATTATATTAACAGGTCCTCCTGGATGCGGTAAGAGTTACTGGATTCAGAAGTATTCGGAGCAAGTTAGAAAGCAGTTATTTGTGTGTCCGTGTCGAAAAGACAGAACGCTTCGAGATGGTCGTCAGAAGTTACATATTTGGGCGCGTCGAACGGAGCCTGCTATTTTATGGTTAGAGGGGGCGGATGATTTAACGCCAGAGGCACAAGCATTTTTGCGTCGTATTCTGGAAACGCACGCACACGATGTATTATTTATTTTGGAGTGTCGTGATGCGGGTCGTCTTCAAGAGCCAATTCGTTCTCGGTGTGTAATTAAAAAAATGTATCAACCCATTTGGAATGATCTGGAAGAGTATTTAAATAAAACTTTTAATAGTCTTAACACAAGCGAAATCAAGGAGTACTTAAAGAAGAATGAATATTCCTATCGACGTGCGAAGCAGTGTGCATTTTTACAACTTCAGTATAATGAGACTTGGAAAAATATAATTGAACATCGCCACAAAGAGTGTTTAGTTACACAAACCCAATCAGCAGATAACCTAATTTCATATATTAAAGAGGGTTATAATCCAGATACACTTATTAATCCACTTCTCAAAAATGAAACACTATTAAAAGACTACGGTAAATGTGTTGAGGTTTCAGGATCATTATGGGCATTTTTAGGAAGTGCGTTATACAAGGCATCAACAACAACACAGAATGAAGAAGAATGAATAGAAGTTCAGATTCAATTCTTTCCGTGTATTCGGATGCCAGAGCGGAATATACAAAGCAGCTTTGTGTTTTTTTAGTACCGGCCTACTTCCAGTTTTTTATCAACCTACTTGAAAAATCTAAACAGGCTATGATTACAACACCAAAACGTTCTTTATGGCAATTCCAAACTTATTTAAATGAGATTCACGACTGGAATATGGAGAAAGTCAATAATGAGATACATACCATTTACACAAATTGTGGCTGTGACTATCTCGATGACCTTCTTACCGCAGTTTTTATTGCTTATACCAAAGTTTTAACTGCCATCCGTCTCTCTTCAAATAAGAAGAAGATTGAAATCAATGTACCGAAAGTAGAACACTTCCTATTTAAAGTATTGTGCGAAACTTCAAAGTTATTGTGGAGTTCTACATACTTGTTTAGAGAGGATATTTCTGGAATTGAGAAACAACAGAATTATAGAAATATTGAGGGAATTTTAAATGAAGGAATTCTCCAAGCTGTACGAAGTTTAGTGCCTGTTAAGTCTATTCTGAAAGATTTTGTTAATAATGAAGGCAATGAAGGCAATGAAGCTGCAGATGATGAAGATAGCGACAATGAAAAAGAAGATGATACTAAAGAGGCTACAAAGGAAATTCCACAAGAAATTACTATTCCAGAACCTGTAAGTGTTCCTGAGACAGTTCCCGAAACAACGACTGCCGCTGTGAATACTGTTGAACCTCCTCCAGCGCCAGTTGAATCTATACCTAAAAATGAGATTGTTCAGCTATCAGAAGTTGTTCAGTTACCTCCACAAACAATTATAATTGAAGATAAACCTACTGTAAGATTTGGAGAGTTCGATGCTGTATTTGATTCAGACCACCCAATGGATTCTGATATGATATATGATCCAAAAGATGGTGATGAGAATGATGATGTTCCGGCTCTTGAAATATTGGATGATGTTGGAGCGCCATTATCTGAAGGCATAGATTTTGATAGTTTGGACGAAAAGAAAGATGGAAATGAAGAAATGGGGGTTGGAGATTATGAGGAATTAAATTAATTTTGGCGCGGTCATCTCGAGTGTGTTTTTCTCGAACCAATGGAATAATGACACCAACGTGGTTCCCCTGGATTTTTGTTGGAGGCTTAGTCTTCATCGCTTTAAGTTTTACTGCTGCCAAGTACAAGGACAAGGATTATAAAAAAATGAATCTACTACAAGATTTCATTAGTGGATCTATCTTAATAGCATTTACGGGTGTTTTAGTACCTGATATGTTTCCTAAAATGGAACTTGCCTCACTACCGACATCATTTAGTGGAGGATTTAGTAATGATGATTTAGATTTACAAGTTGGCCCACCTCGCTTAGCAGGTAGATAAAAAATATTATTTAAAATTAATAGTTTATAAAATAAATCCTGTTTATTTCTCACAGTGATGTAGAAATGCCTACGACTATATATGATAGTTCATTAATTACACAACGCCGTCGTGCTACTACCGAGTCCGGTTCGTTTATCAATCGTATTTCTCCTTGGAATACACCACCCGCTGGTACATCAACGAATCAACCAAATACGGGATATGCGCCAGCATTAGGTATTTGGGATCAATCCATTATTAATACTGTAAAGAATGGCCAGATGAAATTTTACAGAAAGGGTACTGGAGGCTGTACTACAGTTGATAATGGTTGCCCCTGCTCACCACTTCCAGCTTCTGAACAAGGATGCTGTGGGACTAATTAATAATTTAAATTAATCTAAGTACTTTTATAAGTATTATAATTAATTTATTTAAGCACCAATTGAATATATAGTTTCATCTTGTGGAACTTTTTGTTTCCATTTAAATTGAGAAAAGACTGGTTTATGAATTTGGTCTTTTGGGACGGCATTATGAATATCGTGTGCAATTCGAACATACAAATCAAATCCTTCATATTTCTCATCCCCATTCTTATCCTCATATATAGTGTGCCCATCTTTATTTATAGTCCAACTCCATAGGAGATTATATAATGGTGAATTGGTTTCATATACTTTCCAGCTATCCTCTTGACTCATAATTGATACACCTTTGCCTTTCTTTTTTGGAGGAGCTTCATCAAAGAGACCATCGAGTAAACTAACAGATAATCTACAGAGATCGAAAGAAGGATTTGGAGGATTTTTTGGAAGAGTGTGATCAAAGAATGGTCCGAAATTGTATTGATCGCCTGCTTCTTGGTCAGGCCAATGATCATCAGAAACCCATAAGTGTTTTCCTAAGCGGAAAATGGAGCGACCAAAATCAATAACAGTAAATATTTTTCCAAATGTTGGCACTCTCCAAATAGTTCCATCTTTAGCTTTATAGAACAAGAATTTCTTATCAGTCTTTCTCCAAAGAATATTATTGGAATGAAGATCATTGTGTGTGAAGCAGATGGCATTTTGTAAAAATGAGAGTACAGAGATAACTTGAAATAACCAGGCAATCCAACGAGCTTCCCATCCTTGAGATCCTCGCTTGTGTTCATCAATTTCATCTTTATCAAGAAGGTTATCCATAACTCCTTCCTGTGCTTCTTGATAGATTAGGACAACGGGCATATTTGGAATTTCTAGACAAATATCTAAATCAAGTTCAACGGATTCATCTGAACCCTCTGAACTAGTCAAACCATCTGAGTCACTACTTGATTCTTCATCAGAACTGGATTCATTCTTTTTTAAAGATACGCGTTTTGTAACTTTTTTATTAATTTCAAAAATATCTTTAACATTTTGAGCATCTTCTTCAATATTATCAAATGTAAATGATTTTATTGATTCAACATCTGAAATTTCAGGAACATCTTTATCTGTAACAGGTTCAAGTTCAATTTCAGATACTTCAGAATCAGTATCTTCGAATGGACACGAGGTAATATCTTTATAGATTTCTTCAAAGTTTGGAATTTCTTCAACATCTGCATCACCGCGTATAACTGTTAGACGGGCGCTATGTGATTTCATTCCCTTCCAAAACCAACGACATTGTCTATACGTATCATATTCAAGCGAAATATTATATTGATATTTCTTACTAATCCCAGTTGCTGCTCCATAGTAAAGTACACAATGTGGAGTTAAGTTATTTTCTCTAAAAGCGCTAAGTACAAAGTTAGCAACAGTGTCAACGTATGCTTGATTATTATGGCTATGTAGTTTAAGAAGTGTTTTCTTCCAAGTGTTTTCACTTTGTGGTAGTAAAGGATGTTCAGGAATAGTATATTTCTCTTTGATTAAGTCAATAGGATTAAGGAGGTGTACAGTTTTGACAAAAGTTTTACAGGGTTCGGATGTGGTTGAACCATATATTGTTCGAGTAGTATTCCAGATTTTTTGATTTGTTTCATCTTGGTTACTCCAAGAGGCAATATGATATTTTGAGGAGAGTTCTAGATTTTTATGGGATAGTGATGATTCAGGAATTTTAAAGATATCGAGAGCTGGATGATAACGTTGTAAATGTAGATAATTTGAAAAATTATCTTTTTCATTTTCTCCAATTTCTCGTTCCCTACAAGGTTGGTTTTGAAGCGTCTGGAGTACTGACTTCATCATCTTCTTTCTTCAAAGAGTAACGGTGCGTTTGTGTAGCGCACTAGTTATTTTTGTCTGTACTAGAATAAAAATGGCTCAAGGTGGAATAAATGTTAATCTCCGGAAGTTTGTAATGAAATCAATTCCACAGGATGCGGTTGTAGTATTTATTGGGCGGCGGCGCACTGGTAAATCAACTCTTGTTCGCGATTTATTATTCCATCATCAAGATTTACCTATGGGTTGTGTAATTTCAGGTACTGAAGAATCAAACGGCTTCTTTAAAAAAATTGTACCGCCGATGTTTATTCATGGCGAGTATAATCCAGTAATTTTGGCTAATTTCGTCAAGAGACAAAAACTGGTTATGCAACGTATTCAGCAAGATGAAGGCCGTGGTGTTAAAACAAATATTGACCCCCGTGCTTTTTTGATTCTTGATGATTGTATGTACGATGATTCTTGGACACACGACAAGAATATTCGTTATTTGTTTATGAATGGTCGTTGGTTGAAAGTATTCTTTATTATCACTATGCAGTTCCCGCTTGGTATTCAGCCTGCTCTTCGTACCAATGTGGATTATGTATTTATTCTGAGAGAGCCATATATGAATAATCGTCAGCGTCTATATGTAAATTACGGCTCAGCTTTCCCATCATTAGAATTTTTCTGTCAAATGATGGACCAGTGTACACAGAATTACGAATGTTTAGTGATTAACAATAATACACAAAGTAACAAGTTAGAGGATACGATTTTCTGGTATAAGGCTGATATTCACGGTGAATTTAAGATGGGAGCTCCTGAATTGTGGCGTCAATCTGAGATGTTAGCGCGTATTAAGGAAGAAGAAGATGTTAATAACTTTGATCCAAGATCAAGTGCTAGGTTAAGAGGTCCTGCCATCAATGTTCAAAAGAAATACTAATATAATAAATAGTAAATAAATAGTAGAATGGATATGAAACTAAGACAATTAGCGGGTACGCTATTTATAGTGTCGGTTATAGGAATGATGATATATTTAGTGATAACACCGAATCCTTCCGAGGGTTTTGTGGACGTAGTTCGCTGTGGAGTGGATTTACCCCCATGTTCAGGAGAACGCATACGGTGTATGAATGGGTATTGTAAATCAGATATTCCTACTAGCTGGCCACGAATTTCAGATTTACCAATGACGCCACCGACAAAGTATCCATACGCTTAAAATGGTTATTGAATAATAAAACCTTTGCTTCTGTCAGAAATGGCTCGTACTAAATCAATGGGAATTGGGGCAATGTTCGTTTTACTTGTAGTCGCTGTAGTTTTACTGCCAATGGTTGTGCGTTATATTGGAAAAATGGAGGTACATTATGCTATTTCTGGATTCCAGGATATGATGGTGGCAGGGGGTCCATCAGGACCATCTTCGGCTGATGGGGGTGTCGCAGGCATTCCAGCAATTGGGTCAGCTTCAAAGCTCCCATCTTGGCGCCCAGATCCTAATACAGATTACCTCTGCCGCTCACCAAATGAGGATGGTAATCCTTGCCCTGAAGGGTACTTCTGTGATGGAACCACTCAAGCCTGTATCCCAACTTTTGTTGGCGGCCCGGTTCCTAATACTGGATACTACTCCTAAAGCACTTAGCACTTTTTAGAAAAAAGTGCGCAAAAATACTATTCATAGGAAAAAGTCTGTAAAAAACTTTACTTTTTTATAAAAAAGTGCTGCCTAACAAAAACTAATTATTTGAAATAATGTACTTTTGTTAATTATTGCTTCGGTTCTACAACAGCATTCTCATCAACTTTTTCAACAGTTAGAGATGCCTTTTCCATCTTTCGTTGAACAGCAAGGTCACCATTACTGCTGAACATACCACTTAGTGCTTCAGATGGATTAGCGCCAGCACCACCGAATACCTGTTTAGTTGATGCTCCTGCTCCTGCCGCTCCAACCTTAGTACGCTCATCGAAAAACTTCTCACGATTATCCTCATTTTCCTTATACTTGCGCATTAGGTTATTGAGTTGATCATTATTGTATTCCTGGTCAGTAACTTCGTGTGGTTGAGGATCCCAAGGAGTCCATTTACCAACATCGGCCAAGAAGATATTATGGTATTTATCCTTATTTTGGAGCTTTTTGGCCTTTAGTTCAGCCTCTTTGGGATTACCATATACACCGCGAACCTTGACACCACGCATAGAGGTACGGAAGTCATTTAGTGCATAGAATTCATCCTCGAGTTTAGTCTTGTTCGCATACATAAAATCATCATATGCTTCCGCAATCTTAGTCTTATTAAGATCTGCACGATTCTTTTGTACGAAGCTGCCATAATCGGTCATAATATCATCGACGCGAAGACGATTTTTACGGCAGATAGTGGCCTGATCAAATTGGTCATTCTTCTCAAGTTCTTTAATACGGTCATCAAGTTGGTCATTAACACTTTTTACAACATCGACCATAAATTTTTCAAGATTCTTGACTTTCCAGTCGACTTCGTAGGCTTGAAGGAATTTTTGAAAGAAATAGAGTTCTTTCTTATCGAGAACTTTCTCCGGGCTGAGGAAGCTCAATAGCACGTAACGCTGGCCAGGGATTTCAGCGTCTTCATCAAGAAAGTCTTCGACTACGGTGGGGGCATTTTTATCACTCATTTTTGTCTATCGTTTCTGAGTATTCAAGCTTTAAACTCGTATTCATTGAGTACAATTTTTTTTATCGTGTGAGTTTTTTTCTAAGGTTTGAATATAGAAATGATGGGCTACGGATTTGCTGAAATTGTCAATCGTGTTATCAAGTATTTAATTGAAGGTCTAGTGATTGCTGCCGCTGCTATCTTCATCCCCAAGAAGTCTCTTCCTCTCGATGAAGTCGCGACCCTTGCCGTCCTCGCGGCCGTCGTCTTCGCCATCCTCGATGCCGTCTCGCCAAGTGTCGGTGTTACAGCACGTCAAGGAGCCGGCTTCGGATTGGGCGCCAATTTGGTCGGCTTCCCGCGTATGTAAGAAATCACCCATTTTTACTAACCTGTGACCTAGTTGCGTGTATTTATTAAAAACAGGATATATAGGGGGGTGTCAACCTTTATTAATTAATACAAATACCATAATTTGAGACTTTTTAGAGTTCCAAATTATGGGTGCTGGCTTCAGTCTTGGTGCCAACCTCGTCGGCTTCCCCTGTATGTAAATACCCTTTCGAGGACTAATAAATAGTAATTACGAATATTAATTACTAATACTTAAAGATTTTATATCCTTGTTAATTTATATATAATGAAAGTTATTGTATGTGTTGTAAATAGTCCTCAATTTATTAAATTTCAATATAAATTATTAAAAAAATTTATGCCCGTGGAGTATGAATTTATAGTTTTTAATGATGCTAAATCATTTTCTGATTATACAAATTTTAATAACCCAAATTTAAGAAATGAAATTGTAGAGCTGTGTAATAATTTAGGTATTAAGTGTATAAATATTGATAATGATCATCATCAATATACAAATGTAAATGCTTCAACAAGACATACTGATTCATTAAGAATTATGAGAGAATATATGGATAAAAATCCAGATAAATATTTAATGATTGATTCTGATATGTTTCCAATTTCAACTATAGATATTGATAAATACTCTCAATATGAATGTGGAGCAATTGTACATCAACAAAGAGGGAATATTGAATATATGTGGCCAAATTTATTTTTTTTTGATGTTACTAAATTACCAGATTGGAATCTTATAAATTGGGATATTATGCCTGGTTGTGATACAGGTGGAATGACAAACCAATGGTTTCATAAACAAAAAGAACTAAGAAATAACAGTATTTATTTTATTAAGCATTTAGGTTCAGGTGCTTGGAATAACGATTCAATTCCTGATAATGTAAGAAGCAATGAACTTATAGAATTTCTTAATACAGATTCAAGAAATATAAATGGAATGTTTTGGTGTGAGATATTTGATAAGACATTCTTACACTATAGAGCTGGGTCAAATTGGAATGGTGAAGGGATTGATATTCATAAAAATATTATAAATAATCTTGAAAAATATCTAGATTCAATTGTGTAAAAAAACATAAAGTAATTTATACGGGTATATATATAATGAATTACTATAGAGAATCTTCACTAGGAGGAACAGACCTATATAATATATATAGATTGTTAGAAACTCATAATCCAGATTTTTTATCAAGTATAATTCAACTTGAGCGTCCTGAACAGGAATTGGTTGCTAGATTTATCCCCAGTAATTCAGTTGTACTTGAATTAGGTGGAAATTATGGCGCGACTGCTGCAATAATTAATACCAAACTATCAGATAAAACACAGCACGTTATAGTTGAACCAGAAGCTCATTTTGTTAATACACTACAAAGCCATAGAGGGTCTCTAAATTTACATTATACAACTGCTCATGGTATTTTAGCAAAAGATAAAGAAAAGCAAGTTAAGTTATGGCCATCTTGTGCTAATTCTAGACAATTTGTATTAAGTGAGCTTGAAAATATGATTGGCGGAAGTAAGTTTACTGCTATATTAGCAGATTGCGAGGGTGCCTTCGATCCAATATTACAAGATTTTCCAGAATTATTAGATACTATAAAGGTTATCGTTTTAGAGAATGATGGAGGAGATATTCAGCGAGTAAGAACAACGCTTCAAAATGCCAATTTTACAGTAGTTCATTCTCAAATTCACCCATATTGGGATGGAAATATTGACAGTTTTAATAGAGGATATCTAGGATTCCATGAAGTATGGATGAAAATTAATTAAACAATTAATATAGTAATTATTATAATTACAAATATTAATTAATTTGAAGTAATAAGTGTTTGGTATTTTTTATTTTCTTTGTGGCATTTCTTTTGATAGTTTTATTATTTATCTATTTTAACTTTCATCTAAAAATAAAAATTTTTTATTCACCTGTTCGTAGTACAAAATATCATCATACAGTGCGAATGTATTGCCAGCTCATTTCTTCACATATTTTTTCCCACGTCTTATCTTGTAGATAGAGTTTATCTCGATTTTTGAGCAAAGGGAAACAGGCCAAATATTCATCCATTTCTAGCAGCTCACAGAACTTGTACAAGATATAGCCATATGATAAGAAGTTTCTACGTCCAGCTGGACGATGCTTTTTAAAGGAGGGTTGAATTTCACGAAACATATGACGTAGCTTTTCTTCATCTTCACGAGACATAAATGGCGCATTTTGACCATTGAGACGATTAATAATATGAGGAATATGTTCATAATATTTTGAAGCTTTCATTTTTCGTAGAATTTCACGAAGTTTTGTTGGCTTTAAAGATGACATATTTGTTATGCGCTCTTTTTTGAGTTGTATTAAGATTGTATCATAGATTTCATTAGGAATTTCAGTTGATTCCTTGGCTTGGAATTGGGCGAGCCATTCGTTGAAATGATTGATCTTTTTGTATGCATAGTAACAAACCTCACGCGGTGGATCCTTATAACTCGGTTTATCACTATCAACTAAAATAAACTCTTGCTTTCCGCACTTTGAACAAGTAAGATTGGCTTCATTAAGACACATAATCATTTCGTTACCACAGGCTTCACAGGTGGTCCAGAGGTCATCATATTCTTCAACTGTATTTCGAGCCATAGACGGGTCTTCAAGCTGAAGATAATCATTAAGAAGTTGATTTCGTTGAAGACCTTTTTGGGCTTGAGGAATGACTACGGTGTTTCTTGTTTCTTGACCTTCTCTCTGTGCCACTTCTTCAAGAATTGCCAAAATTGAACCAGGCTTTGCTTTACTACTATTTGAGGTTTTAGTTCCTTGTTGTATTTGATCTTGTATATCATAATAATTGTAAAGTATATCACCAGTTCGAAGAAAATAATCCATTAATTCTGAATCATCGCCCACAGTTTTTATCTTTTTTTCAAGAGCCTCCGCTTCTCTCTCTAAACGCCATATCTCAATATCAGAAGTAGTCTCGCTAATTTTCTTTTTAAGCTGTTCTAACTTATCCTTGTAGGCATTTATGTTTTCCTTTTGGTCAATCATATTTTGGACTTTTTGGTTGTGAATAGCATCGAGCGTGGTGCGAGCTTCCGGATTAGAACGCTTTGAACTTTTTACTTTAAAAAACGCACTATCACTCATTGCTGAAATGTACTTATACGGTATGCGCACTAGGTTTTTAAACCCCCCAAAAATTTCAGAAAAATGTGTTTTGCCAAAATTTTTTTCTAATAGCAAGGTATAACGAAAAATGACTGGTGGTGGCTTAATGCAACTTGTAGCTTATGGCGCTCAGGATGTTTACCTAACGGGTAACCCTCAAATTACGTTCTTCAAGGTCGTTTACCGTCGCCACACGAACTTCGCGATGGAGTCCATTGAGAACCCTTTCAATGGTGCCCCTAACTTCGGCAAGAAGGTCACGTGCACGATCCAACGCAACGGTGATTTAATCCACCGCATGTACCTCCAGGCCACGCTCCCTCAGGTACAGCTCCAGTCCACGGATGGCTCTGGTGCTCAATTCCGCTGGCTCAACTGGATTGGTCACAACATCATTGAATACGTCGAGATTGAAATCGGTGGCCAACGCATCGATAAGCAATATGGCGACTGGCTCCACATCTGGAATGAGCTCACGCAGGAGCCTGGCAAGCAAGCCGGCTACGCCAAGATGGTTGGTAACGTCCCTGAACTCACGAACCTCCTCTACCAGGGCGGCTCCACGTGCGACAATGACTGCTATGGCGGCGAGCCCCTCACGTCTGAGGTCGTCACCAGCTGTGCACCAATGTACACGCTCTACATCCCCCTCCAGTTCTGGTTCTGCCGCAACCCTGGCCTTGCCCTCCCTCTCATTGCTCTCCAGTACCACGAGGTCCGCATCAATCTCGAGTTCAACACGCTCAATAACGTCTGCTGGGACTACTCGAACTCGTCTGACCCCCACGCCATCCGCAACCGTGTTGGCCAGTGCGGTCTTGCCGCTGCCTCGCTCTACGTCGACTACATCTACCTCGACACGGATGAGCGCCGCAAGTTCGCCCAGGTCTCGCACGAGTACCTCATTGATGTTCTCCAGTTCACGGGCGGTGAGTCGATTACGTCGTCGGCCAACAAGCTCAAGCTCAACTTCAACCACCCTTGCAAGGAGCTCGTCTGGGTTGTTCAACGCGACTCGTTCGTGTCGTGCGATGACAACATCATCAACCCCTGGAAGGGCCAACAGCCATTCAACTACTCGGACTGGTGGGATCGCTCGGTACTTGAGTCTGGTTACTCCGTGACGCGTGTTGAGGGTATGGCGGGCAAGAACCCCACGATTACGGGTCTCCTCCAGCTCAACGGCCACGACCGCTTCCAAGTCCGCGATGGCAACTACTTCAACTGGGTCCAACCTTACCAACACCACACCAACATCCCTGCGGTTGGTATCAATGTGTACTCGTTTGCTCTCCAACCTGAGCAACACCAACCCAGCGGCACGTGCAACTTATCGCGTATCGATAACACGACGCTCCTCCTCACGGTCAGCAACAACGCTGTAGGCACGAACCTCAGCTCGACGGTACGCGTCTATGCTACCAACTACAACGTGCTCCGTATTATGTCGGGAATGGGGGGGCTCGCGTACTCGAACTAAACACGTGTTGGTGCGATTCTTCAATTTTATTTTTCAATGGAAAAAATTGTTTACTTGTACTACTATGTAATAATATAAAAATACAATAACGTTATATTAATAATATATATTGTATTTCAATAATTAATATGTACGCTAAATATACTATATCTTTAAAATAAAATTTGAAACTTTTTTAAAATCTAATTAATGAGAATAAATAATGGAAACTTCAAACTGTAAAGCAATTATTCAAAGTGGAGAAAGAGTAGGTGAAAATTGTAAAAGAATTGGAAAAGATAATGGATATTGTATTCATCATCAAAGGCAATATCAATATGATTTATTAATTAATGAAGATAAAAAATTATGTAATATGTTCTTTAGAGGTTGTGATAATGAATTATCTGAAAATGATATAATCAATAAATATAAAAATTGTGAAACTTGTAGAGAGAAAAAAATTGGGAAATCATATAATTGTGCTCTTGAAAGTTGCACATTTAAAATTAAAAATAAAGAAGATAAATATTGTGGAAAACATATTCGTCTATTACTTAAAGATGATGAAAAAAATACTAATATTAAATATTGTAATATTGATAGAGGATGTTTTAATAAAATCATATCAGGTACTAAATGTGAAGAATGTAAAAATATTGAAAAAGATACAGTATCTAAAGAAATTACTAATTTACGTCAAAAACATAATATACAAGTAACTAAAATACCTAATAATTTAGATAAAAAACAAGAAGATAAAACAATATGTGTAGCAGAATTTTGGAGGGGCGTTCAAAAAAATGCTTATTCTAGGTCTTTATTATTTAATTTATCAGAATCTGATTTTGAAAAAATAATTATTCAACCTTGTTATTACTGTGGGTTTGTATCTAATTCAAGATTAAATGGAATTGATAGAATGAATAATAATAAGGGTTATATTCTATCAAATTGTGTTTCTTGTTGTAAAATGTGTAATATTATTAAAAATATACAACATCCTAATGAATTTCTTGATAAAATTAATATTATAAATGATTATGTATTTAGTAGTATCCAAATTAAAAAGGAGTTTATTACAAAATGGGATGGATATTTATCAAAAGCATCAAGAGAAACATATAAAAATTATAAATCACATTGTGATAGAAGAAATCTCTCATTCTTACTTACTGAAAAGGAATATGATAGCTTAATTAATGGTAAATGTTACTTATGTGGTATTGAACAACCATCAAATCATACAAATGGTATTGATAGATTTGATTCGACGATTCGTTCATATACTTTAGAAAATTCAAAAACATGCTGTGGTCATTGTAATTTAATGAAAGGGGCATTATCATATTCTGAATTTATTATGAAATGTATTCAAATTAAAAATTATAATTGTGATAGAAATATATTTAATTCTATTCCAATATATAGTTATACTAAATGTAGAAATGAGTTTTACACATCAGAGGATATTTACAATATGATGATAAATGGTAAATATATGAATTATATTGAATGGTGTAGAGAAAAAAATAAAACACCAGAATTTATTTCAGAAATGAATATTATATGTAATTTAGATGATATTACTAATGAGTCAAATAAAGAAACTATTATCACTAGTATTAAAAATGAAATGGAAAAAGAAAGAACTCGGTTATACTCTAAAGATGTATTAAACAATACTATAAATATTCAATGTACAACCCTATATTGTTATCTTACACAAGGGAAAATAGAATACTTTAAAGAGTGGTATAATACAAATTATACGAAAAGTGTATTATTTGATGAAAAACTACAATATTTAATAGATAGTCTGGCATATTTAGATAAAGAAAATGGTATAGAGGCTTGTAAGAAATTTATGTATGATGAAAAAAATAGAAGAAATACTCAACAAAGAAGAGAAAAAATAAAAAAGACAGTTAAATATTCGTCAAAAGTAATACCTAAAAATACTAATAAATCTAGCACTGATAGTAGTAAAACTGAAACTAATATAATTATTGATAATGTAGATACATCACAAAATATTATCAATACTGTTATAAATATACAAACAAATAAAATAGTAGCAAATACATCACCGAAACAATGGAAGGTTAAACAGATTTACGAAACAATATCTTCAAATAAAGAAAATATATATAAAACATTCTGTGAAGAAAATAATAATATTACAAAAATTCCAGATTGGGAAACAAAATGGATAGAATTTATATTATCAGTTAAAGGAAAAAAATTAGAGGAATCAGATGAAATAATTCGTGATTTTCTTGAAAATTTAAGAAGAATACGTCATAATACACTATGTATTGAAAATAAAAATATTATTGATAGAGATGATAGACAGCAGTGGCCTGCTACAACAATTGTTAGAGCATATTTAGACGGCAAGATTGATACATTTAAAAAGTATACAGAAGTACAAACTGGAGATAATCCAGAAGATTTAGTTTGGCAAAAACGTTGGGATTCATTTATTCTAAGTCTCAACGATAATAAACAAAACTCAAATAAACTAAAAGACTTATGTAGTAAATTTCTAGCGGCTCAACGTACAAAAAGATATAGAAATAAAAAATAATAAGATTTATAACAATTTAATCTACAAATGTTTAGAGTAAAAATCCCACGCATCCGAATTATATACATCATTATTTTTAAAATGAATTTCAGTTAATTCTTCAACGCTTTTCTTTTCAGTAATATCAGCTCGCCCTCTATTAATTTTCTTTAAAAATTCCTCTTCTGATTTTGTGTAATAATGATGAATACATGCGATTTCATCACTACCTTTATCATTAAAGGGACCAGTTATAATATTACTATGTGTATCATAATTATTACCTTTAAGTAATACGGGATAATGTGGGCTAACATATATATTAATACTACTTAATTTAGAAATAGACTTAATATGAATATCTATATTTTTATTACAATATTTAAATCGACTAGTAACAGGTTCATCGCGGTATATCTTTTCATTTGATGTTCCAAACATTTTCCAGTTTAAACCAATTGAATCGTGGCTATTATAATCTTTTAAAAACTCATTAATATTGCTATGTTTTTTAAGAACAATAAATTCATCACAATCAATAAACGCACACCATTTATGCTTATTTTTATATTGTGCTATACATAAATTATATGCTTCTATCTGTTTTGTAATACCTGGAAAATGAATAACAGTAACCTTGTCGGTTTGTTTATCTTTTAAAATGTAGTTATTGCTATTATCGTAAATATATATATGATTAAATCCTAATGCTAAGTGATATTTAATCCATTCATCAATATAGGGTTCTTCATTTAAAGCAATACAGCATATAACCACATTGCTTACAGTTGTTTTAGGTAATACATATTTAGAAAGAGGTTCATTTGTTTCAGGAACAATTTGTGGCGATTCTTGTACAGGTTGAGATATTTCAGGTACAATTGTTTTATTTGGTATTTTTTTCTCTCTAAAGTGAACTCTACCTCCACCCCACGACGACATTTTAACTTTAAATAAAAATCTATCTTTAAACCATTTAAAGTAAAAATACTAAATCATATAGAATGCGTCGTTTTCTAACATTTGACGATGTTGGATTAGTGCCAAAGTTTAATAAAATTGTTTCACGACTTCATACAGACATAAAAACCCAAATTGGAAAGGATAGTTTCAAGTCACCATTTATTCCAGCGAATATGGATTCTGTGATTGGTCCTAGGTTAGCCCAGATATGTAAGGAGAGGGGGGCACCAATTATTTTTCATCGTTTCGCACCAATTGAAGAGCAAGTCAAATGGGTAAAAGAATTTCCAGAGGCATATATGAGTTTAGGAGTTCAAGAATCAGCTAATAATTTGGAAGCATTATACGAGACAGGTTGTCGCAGATTCTGTATTGATATTGCACACGGACATTCCCAAGTGGTTATAGATACAATCAAAAAGATTAAGGATTTTGATAGGGAAAATCAAGTAATAGCTGGAAATGTGTGTACATATGAGGGTGTAATGGATTTAGCAAAAGCTGGTGCTGATATTGTAAAAGTAGGTGTGGGTCCAGGAGCAGCTTGTATTACAAGAATGATGACTGGATTTGGAGTACCACAATTTAGCGCAATTCGTGAATGCTCTTCAGCTAAACACGATTTATTATATGGAAAAAGTATTAAGATTGAATTAATAGCGGATGGAGGAATTAAGCATCCAAGGGATGCGGTATTGGCATTGGCTGCAGGGGCTGATGCGGTAATGATGGGATCTATTTTTGCGAGGACATTTGAGTCAGCAGCTCCAAAGCGTGAAGTGGATGGTAAGACTTTTGGTCGTTATAGGGGTCAAGCATCATCAGAATTTATGAATGAATATTTTGGTGATACTAAAAAGCGGCAGGCAGAAGGGGTGGCATTCGATGTTGAAATTACTAAATCGGCGGTAGATGTTTTTGAGGAGTATGAAGGGGGGTTACGGTCTGGTCTAACATACAGTGGAACTAACAATTTGGATAATTTTAGGAAAAATACTGAAATATTCGAATCAACTGGAAATTTTATGATAGAATCAAGTTATAGAAATTAATTAATTAATTATATTCCTTGTAAGTTCTGGATCATCTATAATAGGAGAATTTCTAACAATATATGTTATATATGGTGACATTACAATGGTATGTATAGCATCTTGAATATCTTTAATTAGATAATAGTCCTCGTGTTCAGACTGTTTAAACTTGAACCCTAGTTGATATAATTGTGTTTTAAAACAAAAACTTATACCAACAAGACCACTAATGATTTTTTTGACATTGCTGGGTGGATATATTTTATTAGTATCAACCATTCTAAATAAAATTAGATCCGCTGATGGTGTTAATACAATTTCTTCCATTAAGTTTGAAGTATAATTAGGGAGTAATATATCATCATCATCTAAAAAGCCAATCCATGGGGTAGTAACAAGACTCATTCCAATATTTCTAACATAACCTGCTGTACCATGAATTCCAATGCTATCTTTTAATTTTCCAACTTTATTAACACTGATATACAAAAATCTACTATCAGATAATAATGCTAATAATTTATTATCTGATGGAATAATACCATCAAATACAATAATAGCTTTCCAGTTTGACTCATATTGATTTAATAAAGAGTGTAATGCGTTTATTAGTGTATTTCGATTAATTGTAGGTATTATAAATGTAATCAGCATATTTCTATTATTTTTATTAAATGATTCAAGTCTATTGAGTGTATCTTCATATGTGTAGTTAAGTGCTGCGGTGTTTGAATAAATACAATTCTCATCAGAAACTACGTTATTCGTAGAAACAACTTCAGAGGAGGTATTAATGGTTGGAATAGTTGGTGGTATTCTTTTTTTAGTTGGATGATTTAACCAAGATGACATTTTTTAAGAGATAATATTTTATATATATAAAATCTACGCAATTAACGACCCCTCCATACTTTAATAATTGCCGTATTATAATATCGTTGTCTTAGAATATAAGCACTTGTTTCTGGATTACTATTTTCAGATTCAAATGCGCCAGGATAATTTACAATATTTCCAAAATTGGAGCAATCATCTTTAGCAATACCTTCATAATATAATACAATTCCAATAATTCTTTCAAATGTTTCTCTATCAAGTCTTGTTTTAATTGATAATACTAAAGTTGAAAATAAATTATATTCAGTCTCCAGATATGATACAGTATCAATATCAATTATAGTTGTGGCCCCAAAGCATCCTTTCCACGAGCTTTCTGGATTATTAGCATAATCATATAATTTTTTATTATTATTAAGCATCAAAATATATTGTAAAATTTTTCTAGTATCTCTAACTTCATAATTATGAAAGTACCAGTGAAACTTTACTTCATCTTTAATTTCATTTTCTTTAAATAGTCTATTAAGTGACATACTATCATGTAAAAAAATCATTTTATTCGCCCATTTATATTTGTAAAAATAATAATAAGGAAGAATTTCACCAGCTCCACTAAATTCACTTTTAATAACTTCAGCATTTACTAGTTTGCCATCAACAGTATTAATACTAGAATTATCATCAATAATTACAATCTTATTTGTATAGAACTTTCTAATCGAATTATATGAGGAAATCCATAAATCATTGTCGCGTATATTACGTAAATGTCTTAAAATAACAAAAACAAAAGATTTATCTTTATACATTAATTCAAATGCTGTTGGATTGGGGGTAGTATTGATTTTTTTTGTGTCATATTGTCTAGGATTTACAACTGTTTCTACTATTTTTTTTGGTTCATTATTTCTTGATTCAATTATAATTTTATTTTGCGTATCTTCCTGAAATGACTCTGAAATTAGAATTTCGGGTCGGATGGTTCTTTGAATTACTTGCGGTCTTAGATATTCGGGAATTTGAGATATATCTCTTTTTCTAGGAATATGTCTATTGACCCAGGATGACATTTATTTTTAAACAATATTTAATCTAGTAGTATATTAACACATTTTATCGTCCTCGCCATACTTTCATAATTGCCGTATCATAACTCTTTTGTCTTAGTATATGCCCAGCAGTTTCTATATTATTATTCTCTGATTCAAATGCCCCTGGATACTTCAATATATCCCCATAATTTGAACAATTATCATCATTAAATATCCCTTCATAATATAAAACAATTCCAAATACTCTCTCAAATGTTTCTCTATCCTTTCTAGTTCTAATTGCCAGTACTAAGTTTGAAAAGATTTTGTATTCCTCTTCCAAATATTGTACTGTAGCTAAATCACAAATTGAAGTAGCTCCAAAACATCCAAACCATGTTGTGTCAGGATCTGTTGCGAAAGCCTGTAATTCTGTACTATTTGTAAGCATTGATACATAATTTATAATCTTCCTAAAATCCCCTTCCTTACTTTTATTAAAATACCAATGAAATTTAATATTATTATCTAGTTCCGTATCTCTAAATGGGCGATTAATAAACATACTATCGTGTAAAAATACCATTCTATCTGCCCACTTATACTTCAAAAAGTAGTAATATGGCAGAATTTCACCAGCCCCATTAAATTCACTCTTAATCACTTCAACATTGGCTAATTTACCATCAACTGTATTAATACTAGAATTATCATCAATAATTACAATCTTATTTGTATAGAACTTTCTAATCGAGTTATATGATGAAATCCATAAATCATTATCACGTGTTGTACGTAAATGTCTTAAAATAACAAAAACGTATGATTTCTCTTTAAATCTAAGTTCAAATGCAGATGGACTTAGAGAGGTATCAATCTTCTTTGATACAAATTGACGAGGATTTACAACTGGTTCTACTACTTTTTTGGGCTCATTAATCCGTTTATTAAGAATTATTTCATTTTGCGTGTCTTCTTGATATAATTCAGATGCTACAATCTCTGGTCGAGCAACACGTGGAACAATCTGAGGTCTAAATTCCTCTGGAATCTGTGAGATATTACGTTTTTGAGGTATTCTTCTGTTCGCCCACGATGACATTTATACAACTCATTAAATTAAATTAGAAAAAAATTACTCATCCAATAAGATATTTCTCTTTGAATTAAACTGAGTTCCGTATATGTTCTAAAATGCCCTGTAAATTCTTTAGATTGTATTGTAAGAGTTATTACCAGCAGATTTATAGTCAGAGTGAATTAATCTATAACTTGAAGTACCCTTAAAAGAATATTCGAGAACATAGACTTATAATTAAAATCCATTCATTAATATATACATATTAATACCTGTAAGACTAATATGTGCGATAATATGTGGTATACAATTATTCATTTTCTTAGCCAATCCATATGAACCAACAGCAATAGGTAATATAAAGTATATTGTATTTACAGGAGCAATTGTATATGTTATAACGGCACCACATCCAATAGTTATTCTATCTGACCATTTAGCAAGTTCAGATGTAGTAGAGTGATTCCATATACTAGTTATAAGAGCCATTACTATAAACATAATATAAGGTGTTGGTGGTAATTGTACAGATAATAAAAAAGCAGTTAAATGACAAACTGTCGAGCATAATGTGCTGACTAATAAAATCTTATTAGCCATTGGTCTATATTAGTCATCGGTCTATATTAATATTATCTTTTTCTTTAATATAGAATGAAAGCTGTTTTTGGAATTAACTTTTTTGTATTCTGTATTCTTGTCTTAGCAGTTGTATTATATTTTACAAAGGAAATGCGCGATGAGGGCTTCGATAATACAGGGGCTTTAATTCAATTAGCTTCAAGTGAAGCATTTGGAATGTCACCTGGTGTAATGGATCAGCTATCTTCTACTCGTGTAGTATCAAAACGAGAAGAAGATGTAGATGACCGAATTTATGATAATCTGACAAGACAGGGTATCATTAATATGACAGAATCCGGCTATAAAGGGTCTGACTTTGCCAGTACTGCCTCCTCGTATTAGATATTAATTGATTCATAAATTGTTTTAAATTCATCTGAATCCCAGATAATTTCTGGTGGCCCAGATGGATATGCTTCGTAGGGAATACTCTTCTCAGTTGGTTTTTCTAAACTTAATAACTTTTTAAGTGAATATAGACGACGGTGTATGGGATTTTTAATATGTTTAAATTGTGTGCGTCCTAATTGTTTCCATCGCCATTCAATCTGTAGGGCCGAGCGCCATTCTGGAATTCCTGATACATAACACCCAAGTTTCCAAGTTAATCCCTCTGCTACGCGGATACCTGTTGCTCTAGCTCCTCCTGAAATTTCCTTATTATGTTGACGCAAACGCCTATTTGGGTCTATAGTTGCCCCAATATATGTCTGGTTTTTGTCGGTATATAGCATATAACAATAATTCATTATATACTAATTATAATATATAAATTATATAAATTATATATTAAGCTCGAATTTAGTCCAATTTTCTTCGTGCATTCCAACATTAAATTTAGAAGACTGATAAAATACAGGTCTTTTATTTGCTAGAATAGTAAAATTAGGCTGTAATCTTGATAATAATACATCATTATAAAATGTAGTAACATTATTTTTAAAAATATCGATTACAGCTTCCTTATACTCTCTTGAGATATAGAGAATCGCGTGACCAGATAGCATATTTAATACTTTTGCCTGTGAATCAGACCAAGGTTCAAATACAGAATCTCCCAAGTTACTATTTTCTGTTGGATGACCACCAGATCTACTAAGACCTAAATATACTGCATCGGCTGTTTGATCAAATACAAACTCCTCTATACCAGTCCATTCTACATCATCTTCCAAAATGAGAACAGGATTATCAAGATTATTTTCAAGAATATCTATGGTGGCCTTATTTAAACAAGTAGGATATGCTTCAGTTGAAGATAAATGATGTGTAAAATCTTTAAAGCCTATAGTATTTAGTAAATTATCCATATGTAATTTACGAGTATGATATTTTTCATTATGGTCTGGACATATATATATAGTTTTTATGTCAATTAATTTCATATTTATTACTTAAAGAGAAAATACTTTAAGTCAAATAGAATGTCTTGTACTGTAGTATCAGCATATTACCAAATTAAATCAAAATTCTCTAAAGATAAGTATTTAGAATGGGGTAAAACATTTATGAAACTTGAGGCGCCAATTGTATTATTTACAGAAGAACATTTAGTTTCAGAATTACAGATTTTAAGAGAAGATAGGCCTATTAAATTTATAATAATTCCATTTGAGAAATTGGATACATGGGTCAAATATAAAGATAAGTGGATTGAAAATCATAAAATAGATCCAGAAAAATCCAATCATAATCCAGAATTATATGCTATTTGGGCTCAAAAGGCATTCTTTGTAGAAAAGGCGATTTTAAAAAATTATTTTAATACTGATTATTTCTTCTGGTGTGATTTTGGAGCATTTCGTAATCCAAATATTGATAATATTATCTTACAGACATTTCCACAGATTAAGCATTTTAAAGATGATACATTACTATTACAATCTATACTTGATTTATCCGAATCTGAGAAGATTATTAAAGATGATGGAATTTATGGTGAAAAAATAAAAATATCGGTAGATCTGAATGAGGTGAGATTGTTCGGTGGATTATTGGTTGGTGGATTATGGGGTGGTACTATAGATGCTTGTTTAAAATGGAAACAGGAATATCAAATAATGCTTGAAATGTACTTTAGTAAAGGACGATTTGCTGGAAAGGACCAGAATGTTATGTTATCAACATATTTAAAGAATCCTACATTAGCAACAATTATTAAATGTACATTATCAAATGTAGATGAGTGGTTCTTTTTTGAATATCTTCTATCAATTACCGATACTAAATTCGAATTAAATTCATCATATATTCTAAATTGTGATAATACTCGACCGACTGTTTCTGTTAATATAATGGGAGGACTGGGAAATCAAATGTTTCAACTTGCTACTGCGTATGCGTATGCTAGAAAGCATAATGGAAACTTGAAAGTAATACGTAATAAACGTGAAAGTGATGGGCGCCCTTTATATTGGGATTCATTTCTAGGTAGATTTAATAAATATTTAGTTGATTCGCTTCCAGATAATTTAGTACAATGGCACGAATCAGGAGCAACCGAATATTGCTCAATTCCAGATTTAAATTCGAATGGTATATTTTTGAATGGTTATTTACAAAGTCCAAAATATTTTAATAATACACTAATAGAACAGGAGATAAAAGATTTATTTGCTTCAAAATGTTCTGTAATATGTAATATAAATGAAAAATATTCGCAATTATTAAATAACAGAGATAGAATTATTGTTGTACACGCTAGACGTACAGATTACTGTAGAAATCAGGATATAATTAATTTTCACGGTCCTTTAACAGCTGATTACTATAAAGTGGCTATTAAAAGAATGTGTGAATCTGTAAGTAATCCGATATTTTTATTATCATCTGATGACTCTAATTTTTGGATTGATTTATTAGAAACTATACCAGAGTTTGATTCTGGTAATATTTATATTTTAAATAATGAAAATGAAATTAATACACTTACATTATTACGACAATTTAATTATTTTGTAATAGCAAATTCCACTTTTAGTTGGTGGGCTGTGTGGTTAGCAAATGATGTAAAGAGAGTTATTGCACCGTCAAAATGGTTTGGCCCAACTGGTCCACAGAATTATAAAGATATTTATGTACCATCGTGGGAATTAGTTTAGCATTTATAATCATGATAAACATTTTCAATATCAGAATAATTTCCATATTGATAAGCTATTCTATCCTTAAGAGTATACCAATTTCCAATTGGCATTAATCTTTTCCAAAACTGATCGAGACACCAGTCTGTATGTTTACCATATTTTTTCATCTTATTACTTGATTTAATATAATTAGCTAATAACGTGTATACATATCTTCGTGTAACAATATATCCAGATGTAGTTTGTGATGAGTTTACCTTTAAAATTAAGTCATCCTCTGTAGTATTTGTTTGTAAATCATCAATTCCAACACCTAGAAGTAATATATCAAACTGAGACATATTTTTAAGTAAATATAATATTGACTTATTAATATCTTCTATATTATCTGATACAAATGTAAAGTCATCCTCTAACATTAGAATATTATTCCAAGATGGATTTTTAATAAATAATTCTAATGCTTTAATATGACTAAGTGAACATCCAAGAGCACCATTAGATTTATTAGATACAGCATCTATTCTATGTGTTTTTGAAAGTGTTGGATCTATTTTTTTAATTTCATTTAGACAATGTTCATCTCTATCCTTTCTATGTTCAAGATTTATATATAATATAGCATCAATATAATCTAAACATCTATCATCCTTAATTTGGTGTTTAATTTTAGTTATTGTATCCGTATTTAAGGTGCCGATTACAGTAGTTTTTAAGGAATTAGTTGCCGTGGTATTTAAGGAATTAGTTGCCGTGGTATTTAAGGAATTAGTTGCCGTGGTATTTAAGGAATTAGTTGCCGTGGTTTTTAAGGAATTAGTTGCTGTGGTATTTAAGGGATTATTTTTTTTTATATGTTGCGAAAGATTATATGCATATTTAGTCTGAGAATCCCCTTTTGATACATTTTTTCTTATCCAAGACATATTCTAAATCTCACTATTTATTATATTCTTTAAATTAACACATTTAAAGATATAGTATTACTATATTTGTAGAAATGAGAGTTTTAGTATTCGGAGCTAAAGGTTGGATAGGACAACAATTTATTAATAATACTAGGCACGAAGTTATTCAAGCTACAACACGCCCTGACAATTACCAAGATACATTTGATGAAATTGCACAAGTAAATCCTGATTGTGTTATCTCTTTTCTTGGCCGAACTTATGGAACCGCTCCAGATGGAAAACTAATTCCTTCAATTGATTATTTAGAACTACCAGGCAAACTTTATGAAAATATGCGTGATAATTTTTATGCTCCTTTTAATCTTGCCTCAATTTGTGATAAATTAGATACCCATTTTATATATCTTGGTACTGGATGTATTTACACCTACACACCAGATAAAAAGACCTTTACAGAGCAAGATATACCAAACTTCTTTGGCTCAGGATATTCAACTGTAAAAGGTTATACTGACCAGGTTCTTCGTCATTTTAATAACACTCTTCAGCTAAGAATTAGAATGCCAGTTTCTAAGTTGGTAAGTGGTCGCAATCTAATTGATAAACTGGTTGGTTATCCGAACATCTGTTCCATTCCAAACTCGATGACAGTTCTCGATGATATGTGGCCAATTATAGATAAAATGATTGAGGTCCGAGAAAAAGGTGTATATAACTTGACAAATCCTGGCACAGCTGAGCATAATTGGATTCTTCAAGAATATACAAAACTAATTAATCAAAATCATATGTGGAATTTAATGTCATATGAAGAACAAATGAAATATATTAAATCTGAACGCTCTAATAATGAAATGGATACTTCAAAGTTAGAATATTTTTGTCAAAAGTATAATTTGGAACTTCTTCCAATCCAGGAATCTATTCTGCGTTGTATTCAGCGTCGTCACTTTGAAAGGGTTGATTAATTCTTATTCACATTCCATATTAATAGTACAAGGATACTTAATAAAACAGAAATCACGCCAGGTTTTATCGTGTCCATAATTTCTATCATATTCAATCCACCCAAATAAACGCTTTCCTTCTCTAACAAACTCTGGAAAGGGCTCCCATACTTTATACTTCATAGTAAAAAGTAAATTCATAACAGTCATTTCATTACAACGACAAATTGGATACTTATTCATAGTTTCTATCATCTGTGTCATACTACATATTTTAAGTAAGGCTGTGTCATACACCCAAATACAATTCAAAAAATATCGTTCTTTTAAGATATCTTTTGAGTACTCTTCAAATAACTTTTCAGCAGCAGGAGGATTCGCTGATAATTCCATCATTGCTTCGAATCTTTGATCACCCCACACAGGAACATCATCTGGTGCTAAAATTTTACCTTCACAAGGAAGACTATCCAAATAATTAATCTCATCAACTACCCTTAATCCAGCATCTAAAAATATTACCTTACCCCATTGAGAAAACCATTCATCAAATACATAAAACTTATCCCATTGGGTTAACTTCAAAATATGTCTTTGATCGCCAACTGTTGTTAACGGATATTGTTTATACTGTTCAACTAAGTTGTCTGTATTAATATGCTCAACTCGCCTTTGAATTACATCATAATAATCTAAAAAGTTTTTTGATGGATTGAATCCAACTGTAATTAGAACTATATCCCCTGTCCATTTCCCCTTAGTACGAACATCAAGAATTGTACGTTTAGCTCTATTAAAATAGTTCTCATCAGTCAATGTTACAACTACAGTTTTTGCCATTTTATTAAAATATATCATTTACAGTTTAAGTAGCAGTTTCAATTAAACTCTCAATATTTTCTATAAAGTTTGTATACTTTTCCTCCCAGCCAAGAGACTTTAGTAATGTAGTATCAACTGAATAACGAAAATCATTGAAAGGACGATCCTCTACAAAAATAACGTGATTATTAATAGTCCTATCCTCAGTCATTCGTTCTATAAGTAGGGTCGCCACATCCATTACAGAGTACTCTTGTTTTGTTCCAATATTATATACTTCATTTAAAACGCCATTATGAAAAATTAATTCTGTAGCAGAGGAAACATCTTCAGCCCAAATAAAATTACGACGAGTACTTCCGTTTCCGTGTATAGTTAGCAGCTTCCCTTCACGTAGCAACTTAATAAACTTTGGAATTAATTTTTCTGGATACTGATTCGGCCCATATACATTATTACAACGAACAATTACAACAGGCAGATTGAAACTATGATAATAAGAACGAACTAAAAACTCAGCAGCAGCCTTTGTAGCGGCATATGGATTTGTTGGGTTTAGAAGTGATTTTTCGTGGCATCCTGGATGCTCTAAATCAACCTCCCCATATACCTCATCCGTTGAAAAGTGTAAAAACTTTTTAATCTTACCATACTCCTTTGAAGCCTGAAGAAGAACGTGAGTACCCATTACATTATCCGTCGTATACTGAAGAGAATTATCAAAAGAATTATCTACGTGACTCTGTGCGGCAAAGTGAATAATCGCATTAATCGAGTACTCATTCAAAATATGTAGTACTAAGTCTTTACTTGTAATATTACCTTTAATAAATTTATAATTTGGATGGGAATTTACATTAGATACATTAGCACAATAATTTAGACAATCAATATTGAAAATTTTTACAGTAGTATCTTTTTTAAGGATATAATTGATAAAGTTTGAACCGATAAAGCCGCATCCTCCAGTAACAAGAATATTCATTCTCATCTTAATCACTAATTAACTTTTAAGTTCTAAAAAATTGATTTAATATTTCACACATAATAATGTAACGCAATTAGAATGTCATTTCTGTACACCCCTGATATTTCCAAGACCCCTGAGACCCTACCATCTCACCCATATACCTTCCCGCTTGACCCCTTTCAACAACACGCCATCTCAGCTATCGCCAAAGATGAAAATGTTCTTGTCTGTGCCAAGACCGGTTCAGGTAAAACCCTCGTAGGTGAATACCAAATCTATCACTCCCTTTCTAAAGGCAAACGTGTATTCTATACTACACCTATCAAATCCCTATCAAACCAGAAATTTTATGACTTGAAACACTTATTCAAAGACGCATCTGTTGGTATTATGACAGGTGATATCAAGTTCCGCCCTGATGCGCAAATTGTAATTATGACAACTGAAATTCTCAGAAATCTTCTCTATAAAAAGGGTACAACTACAGAGCATCTGGGTCTAACGGCTTCTATCTCTATGGATGGACTTGATGCGGTTATCTTTGATGAATGCCATTATATTAACGATAGAGATCGAGGTAAAATCTGGGAAGAAACTATGATTCTTCTATCCCGTGAAGTTAATCTAGTTATGCTATCTGCTACGCTAGATCATCCAGAATACTTTGCAAAGTGGCTAGGTGAGCTCAAACAAAAACCAATTCATCTAATCGAGACTACTTATCGTATTGTTCCACTCACCCATAATCTTCTTGATTCAAACTATAAACTTATTCCTTTGATGGATGCAAAGGAAGTATATACTGAAAAGGTGTATATCGACTGGCTAAGAGGTCAACGGGGACTACAAGATGAACAAAAGGCTTTTCAGAGAAAAGTTAAAGATGCGCGTCAGTCTGGATTTGAGGGAGCAGTTGATGGTAAAGTTCGTACATATAGTTTTACTCACCAAATGAACGAAACTATAAAAATGCTCGAAAAAGAAGAACTACTACCCGCCCTCTTCTTCATACTTAGCCGCAAGCATTGTGAAGCATATGCCGCAAAAGTTGATGGTTCTCTCCTTTCCTCAAGTGATAGTGCTTCTGTAAGACATATTATTACATTTCATCTTCATCGGCATATGAAGGAGCTGGAGAAGGTGCCACAATATCATACAATTTATGATCTACTCTGTCGCGGTATCGCATTTCATCATAGTGGTCTTCTTCCACTTTTGAAAGAGATTATTGAGGTATTATTCTCAAAGGGTTTTGTAAAGATTATGTTTTGTACTGAAACATTTGCAGTAGGACTCAATATGCCCACAAAAACTGTCCTATTCGCAGGTTTTAAAAAGTATGATGACCAAACTGGAGGTATGCGTATGCTACGTAATGATGAATATATTCAAATGGCAGGACGTGCTGGGCGCCGCGGCAAAGATGATAAGGGAGTAGTAATCTATCTACCAGACCGCGAACCAGTTGAGCCGAGTGAAATGAAAGGAATGATGAAGGGTTCAAAACCTCCTATTCAAAGCAGAATGGACTTTCATTATGACTTTATTCTTAAGACGATTCAGAGCTCAGAGCCAGGTCAGCCTCTCAAATGGCTAAGTATTATGGAACAGAGTTACTGGTTTCAACAACGTCAAAAACAGATTAAGGCACTTGATATTGATATCACAAAATGTCAAAAGAGGATGGATGATATTAAGGTAGAAGAGCCATTCCTAACAGGTTGTGAAATGCGATTTGAGTTGGAGAAAAAGATTAAAGAGACTGTAAATGCGGCAAGAAAAGAAGTTCAGCGCCAACTTGATACACTTAAGAATAAACAATTTGGCCCTAAATGGGTTACTGCCTGGACAAATTATAATCTAATGCGAACTGTTCAAAAAGAATTAAATGTTTATATGGAAGATAAAAATATTCTAGAGGCGCACCAAGAGAGTATTACACCCTCTGTAAGGTTTCTTAAGGAAATTGGATATCTCAAAAATGATAATCCGCTGACTCTTAAGAATGAGGATCTAACTCTAAAGGGTATTCTAGCTACAGAAATAAATGAAGGGCATCAAATCTTAATGACTGAGCTCTATACACAAGAGCATCTTCATAGTCTATCAGGTGAAGAGATTGTAACAGTTTTAGGGTGTTTTATGGAGGAGAAGGAAACAGATGATAGCCCAACAATTGGAGAACTTAATGTATCAAATGAAGTTTGCACTGTTCTTCTAAAAATTAGAAAAATGGCTCAAGAGTTAGGGAGTGTAGAAGATGGAATTGGTTTTCCAGTTCAGGATTATTGGAAGGTTGGTACACAGTTAATCGATCCAATGCGTCGTTGGATTGAGGGAGAAAATGCGTCTATTATTTGTCAGGAACACGGTTTATTTGAGGGTAACTTTATTCGGTCAATAATGAAGATGGCAAATATGCTTGATGAGTGGCTCGCAATGGCGACATATTGTCAGCATACAGAACAGGTAGATAAAATTATGGAAGTTCGCCAAAAAATAATTCGTGATATTGTTATTTCAGATAGTCTTTATCTACATCTTTAAATATTATAAATATAAAAACAACATAAAGCAATAATACTATTTATATATAAAATGGATTTTTGGTATGATTTGGAACTGCTTGTACTGAATGAAGAGGGAAAACAGGCAGCCGATTTTTATAAGAATGAATACAATCTTTCTGATTCTAATGCAGGATTTGATTTATATTCATCTGAAGATGTATATGTAGAACAGACTCCACAATTTATTCCATTTGGTATTATTGCCCGTCTTATAAAAGTTCAGCCAATGCCAGGTGGTACATCAAATGATTATTTGAAAACAGATAGTCATTTTTGGTTGATGTGTCGGTCATCTATTTATAAGACTGGTCTAATAATGGGAAATTCGACTGGTACAATTGATAAGAGCTATCGTGGTGAGCTAAAAGCGCCTGTATGGTCTATGACTGCGGATTCGCGTGTAGCCCGTGGGGATCGGCTATTCCAGATTGTGGCGCCCGATATGGGGTGGATTCGTAATATTCGTGTAGTAAATTCTATGCCAAATACAGAACGTGGAGTAGGAGGATTTGGTTCAACTGGTAAGTAATTTACAATATTTAGGGTATCTATATTTTTATAACGATTCATTCATATTTAAAAATTGATAGTCTAAACCCTATTTTATAAATTAGGTTTAGAATGTCAGAGTCAATCTATTATGAAGATACAATCCAAGAATTCGGTGTTGCGCATAACTGGCACAATGCCACAATTAAAGATTCAATTGTAACTAGTCGTGGTACAAAAGTTGAAATGGTCGAACGTCCTCAATGGGGTCTTGCCTGTTATATGGATAATTCAATTCAAAGTGGAACTATTGATGAAAAGATTTATCACGAGGCACTTGTCCATCCAGTTATGTCAAGTATTCCTATCAGAAAGCGAGTAATGATTATTGGGGGTGGAGAGGGAGCAACGGCAAGAGAGGTTCTGAAGTGGTCTGGGGTGGAAGAGGTTGATATGTTTGAATGGGATGAAGATGTAGTAGAACTTTTCCGAAATAAGTATCCACAGTGGGCTCAAGGTGCGTGGGATGATCCGCGCCTAAATATTAATTATTCAGATATCTTTGAAGTAATTAAGACTCAGCCTATAAAGAAGTATGATGTGATTATTATTGACCTATTTGAACCGTGTGAAGAGAATAAAGAACAATGGAATTGTCTTCTTAAGAATCTGTATAGTTGGGTTACACTTAATGGCTCTATTGTAATGTATGCTGGAATGCGAAATATTCTTGTGAAGGAGCAACCATATCAAAAGCTAATGAATATTATTCAATATGCCGAAACTTGGCACGGGATTCCTATTCACGACTTCTCTCTGAATAAGGACATTATACCATATAGGGTATATATTCCATCATTTTCTGGAGAGAGTGCCTTCCTTCTATTAAAACATCGTCAGCTAGGGGTAATAAATTTTGAGGAAGCAAGCAAGCTTAATTCTCATATAACACCTGATATATGGAATTCATATAGGACTATGAATTGGTAAAAATATTCTATATAATTCTATCTAACTTGGCAGTAATTTTACAAAAGAAGTTTACTTTCGCTTAGATTGAAAGTCAGTTGCTGATGGTATTTTCCAGGGTGTAAAACTACTTGTAGTATTATCTGTAGTTTCTGACCAAGGCGTATATGTAGTATTTACAGTATTTGTTAAAGTGTTTGAGGTATCTTGTGGAGGATAAACGGTCATATTATCCATATCAGAACTCTTAGTATTAGGGTTTAATGTTAAAAACTGTTTATCAATATCTTCACGAGCTTTTAGTAAATCACTGAGTCTTTTTTGATTTTCGTTGTGAAGCTCAACATTAGAGGGTTTGTCGGGTGTAAAAGAATGTTTTTGGAATCGGGTAATGCCGCACTGGAATCTATTCCCACAACTCATTTCTTGTAATACACAATTTAAAATTTGAATACAATTTACATTTTAGATTTTGACAAAAGATGAACAATGCTCAGAAGATACTATCAAGTGTATTAGGTACAGAACAATTCCAAGAAAAACCAGTAGGAATACAAGGTATTTTACAAACTAAAGACTATAATGAGTTTATTATACTAAGTGATACTGGAAATGAACTTTACAGATTTACAGGGGCAAAACTGGCCAACAAATGCCTTGCAGGAGATCATGTTAACTGGGCAGATGCCAAATGTCAACTAGAGCTACGCGATGAACACCCTCTTATTGTGGGTACATTGGAACTTACAAATAAATCAAAATATGGTCTTACAACGCGGGGAGGGACCATTTATCTCTTTACTCCTTATAACAAGTCTTATCCACATTTTATAGTAGGATGTTCAGAGAGAGATGTGTCAAAGAATAGAATCGGCTTAATTAAGTTTGATGATTGGGCTTCTTCGTCAACATTTCCTCGTGGCAATCTACAACAGGTTTTAGGAGGGTCAGGAGACTTTGAAGCAGAGCGCCAGGCTCTAATTTGGCAATCATCTCCCTGGAAATATCCTAAATATCCATATAATCCAATATCAAAAGAGAATATTCTTCGTCAAAAGCTTAATGGATATACATTTAATATTGACCCTGTTGGTTGTAAAGATGTGGACGATGTACTTACATTTGAAGAACTTGATGGGGATAACTGGAAAGTGACAATTACGATTAGTGATGTGGCAACATATGTAGAAGATGGTGGATTAGTTGATACGTATGCATCACTGATTGGTCAAACACTGTATGATATTGGTGGAACAGTTTTAAGGCCAATGCTTCCTAAAGAATATTCTGAAGAGGCTTGTTCACTAATTCCTGGAAAAGAATCATATGGTATCTCTCTTCAGTTTATTTGGAATGGAAAAGAGATTACAAATAAAGAGTGGTTTGAATCAGTTCTTAAGACAGATAAATCATATTCATATGAAGAATTTCAAGAGACAAGCTCGCCATATAAAAAGCCTCTTCAAGAAATCGCATCATACTTGGCAAGAGAAGATGTAAAATGTTCCCATAAGTGGATTGAGCAATGTATGTTGTTTTATAATAAGGAGGCTGGAAGGAGGTTGAAGGAGTCAGGGATGGGTATTTTGAGGAAGCATTCGGCGCCTAACTTTGAAAGGCTTGAGAGATATAAGGCGCACATTCCAGAGTTGGAGAAGTTGGCATTCTCTTCTGCGGAGTATTGTTTGGCAGAGGAGGCAGAGACGAAGCATTATGGATTAGATTCAGATACGTATGCGCACGCATCAAGTCCAATTCGTCGTTATGCCGATTTAGTTAATCAGCGTGCTTTGAAGCTTCTAATAAGAAACTTATCTGAACGATATATTGTTCCTTTAGCAATGTATGATATGAACTATAGAGCAAAACTAAATAAGAATTTTGGGAGAGATATGGATTTCCTAAATGCAATTGCTACAGGTCAAACAACATTTATGGGTATTATTATTGATAAAACCGCAGTAGAAGAACAACACGTTAAAATAAAGATATATGTTCCTCTTTGGAAGAGAACAATTTCAGCGAAGTATAAATATGCTAAAGAAAATATGGTATTATCAAGGGATGAGAAGCGTGAGATAGATGTGAGTGAGTTTAGGGAGGTAGAGATAAAGTGTGCTTTTAATGTTAATTCGAGAAATTGGAAGGAGCGTATTATTATTAATATTGTATAAAGAGCCTAAAACAAAATAACTATATTTTTATTAAGATGAGTTCAGTGATCGAATATGTAATCGATAGAGTTAAGAATATGTGGATTAATAGACAAAAAACAGATGTAGAGGGCTATTTAATGTTCAATGATAGTACAAATAATAAATCATTACTCTTAGTCAAAGTTGGCGAAAAATCTTGGAAGACGATATGGTTTAATGATAGTGAAAATAGGTATAAAGCTCCAGTTGTCCCTTTGATTAATATTTTTAATAATAAAGTATAATTATACCTTGAATAAGTAACAATAAATTATTTTATAGTGTATGTTTTTAGTTTGAACCATATATTATAAAATTGATTGTTTAGAAAAAGAGTTTAAAGCCGTATCTAAATTTGACGAGAACTTAGACAACAGTTTCTATATCCAAGACAGAATGCCAGCCGGTTTTAATCAACATTCCTCGGACATTGAGTCCATTGTTGGAGTACAGTTCAGTATCTTCTCTCCTGAAGAGATTGAGCGTAGTTCAGTGGTGGAAATTACATCCCAGACCCCTTATGAAGGAAACGAACCAAAAATTGGTGGCTTATTTGACCCACGTATGGGCGTCCTTGATAATGGTAAAGTATGCCGCACTTGCGGCCAAACCAATCACGGCTGTCCCGGTCACTTTGGGCATTATAGACTTACCCGCCCCGTATATTATATTCAGTTTCTCCCAATGATTATGAATGTTCTCAAGTGTATCTGTATCCGTTGCTCTAAACTTCGGATTGACAAAGACCTACACAAAGACCTACTTCGTCGCAAGGGAGAAGCTCGCTGGAAGGAAGTACTGGCACTTTCATCCAATATTAAGCGTTGTGGCCAAGAATGCGAAAATGGTTGTGGCGCGCCTCAACCTGATAAGTTTACACGTGAAGGCATCGCACGAATTGTAGCGCATTACCAAGAACTAAAACAACTACAGCCACTCGAAGTAGAATATGTACATCGTCTCTTCCGTCGCATCACAGATGAAGATGTTGACTTTATGGGGCTATCACGTTATTGGTGCCGCCCTGACTGGATGATTTGTACAGTCCTTCGTATCCCCCCTCCTCAAGTTCGCCCTTCTGTTGTTCAAGATAACAACCAACGCTCGGAAGACGACTTGACCCATAAACTCTTTGATATTATCAAAAATGACAAAACTCTACAACAAAAGATCGAAGGCAATTCTTCAAAGAATGTTATTGATGAAATGACAAATGTTGTCCAGTACCACGTGGCAACGTTGGTGGACAATGAAATTCCTGGTGTAGCGCCATCTGCCCAGCGTTCGGGCCGCCCTCTAAAATCTATCCAGCAACGTCTCGGTGGTAAAGAGGGTCGTATCCGTTATAACATTCAAGGTAAGCGTGTAGAGTTCTCCGCACGTTCAGTTATTACTCCTGATCCTAACTTAAGTGTAGCTGAAATTGGTGTTCCTCTTGAAATCGCAATGAACCTTACTAGCCCTGAGCGTGTAACACCTTACAATCTTGATAAACTTTACAAGCTGATTCAAAATGGCGCTGACAAGTGGCCTGGTGCTAAAACTATCGTCCGTGCCGATGGTCGAATGATTTCATTGAAACATGTTAACACCAAGGAACTCGTACTCTATAATGGTGATGTAGTCAACCGCCATCTGCTCGATAATGATATTCTACTCTTTAACCGTCAGCCTACTCTTCACAAGATGTCTATGATGGGCCACCGCGTCAAAGTTCTTCCTTATAAGACTTTCCGTATGAATGTTCTTGTTACTCGTCCTTATAATGCTGATTTTGACGGTGATGAAATGAATGCCCATCTTCCTCAATCGTACGAAGCAATGGTAGAACTTGAAGAGATTGCGGCAGTACCTCATCACGTTATTACGCCTCGTCACGCAAAGCCAATGATTGGTGTCTATCAAGATACTCTTGTAGGCTCTTACCGTCTCACTCAGCCTGGAATCAAGTTTACTCGACGTGAGTTTATGAACTTGATGATGTGGAACAAACGCTTTGATGGTAATATGCCAGTAGCACGCTCAATTGAAGATGGTAAAGAACGTTGGACAGGGCAACAAGTGCTAAGTGAGCTTCTATCACACATCAATATTGAAATGGGCAACAAGTTATTTGACTCAGACAAAGATTCTAAAGAGTCGGATAACTATGTTAAGATTGTACAAGGTAATATCGAACAAGGTGTAATTGATGGTGATATTTATATGAAGCCATCGAAGGGTATTATTCACGTGACTTATAATGATTATGGTCCTAAAGATACAATTGCTCTCTTGGATGCTCTACAAAACACAATTGAAAACTTTCTTGTACTTAATGGTTTTAGTGTAGGCATCTCTGATTTGATTGCTGATGATGATACAAAGAAAGCAATTGATGCAAATATTCAAGAGCGTAAGAAGCAGATTGAGCAAGTAATTCTACAAGTACATCTTGACTTGTTTGACAACAATACTGGTAAGACTAATCAGCAAGAATTCGAGGACCAGGTTTTCGGTATTCTTAACCAGGCAACATCTGATGCTGGTTCTCTAGGTCAGAAATCTCTTTCATCTGAGAATCGTCTACTTGCGATGGTACGTTCTGGCTCTAAAGGTGAGCCTCTTAACGTGGCCCAGATGATGGCCTGTCTCGGTCAAACAGCTATTGAGGGTAAGCGTGTTCCTTATGGTTTTACTGACCGCACTCTACCTCACTATAAGAAGTATGATGACTCGGCTGAGGCGCGTGGTTTTATTGAGTCATCTTTCATTCGTGGTCTAACTCCACAGGAATTCTTCTTCCACGCAATGTCTGGTCGTGAAGGTCTGATTGATACTGCTGTTAAGACTGCAGATACTGGATATATTCAGCGCCAGCTGATTAAGTCTATGGAAGATTTGACTGTTCAGCACGACGGCACAGTGCGTGATGCTAATAACAATATTGTACAATATCACTATGGCGAGGATGGTATTAACCCTACAAAGATTGAGACCCAAAGCCTTCCAATTGGTAAACTCTCACAGGAGGAAATTAAAACGCAGTTTGGTATGGTAGGTGTTGATTGGGCTACTGTTCTTAAGGATGGTGTAATTCGTGATAACGATAGTGAGCTTATTACAGAGTATGTAAATGACCTTCTCTTTGATCAACGTATGATGGTAGAGGGTGTTTTCCAAAGTAAGTCACTTGACTCTGGTAGTGTGTTTGCTCCTGTAAATCTTGCTCGATGGATTCTCAATACTAAGACACGTTTTGCTCTAAAGGCAACTGAGAAAACTGACCTCACTCCTGCTTATGTACTTGATGGTATTAAGAAGATTATCACTCGTACTCATCCCTATCATAAGATTTGGTGTGCACTTCTCCGTTTCCATTTGGCTCCGCATAAGTTGATTGTAAAGGAGCGTTTTACGAAGGAGGCATTTGAGATGTTGATAGAGATCATTGTATTAACGCATATGAAGTCTTGGGTACAGCCAGGAGACCAAGTGGGTATTGTAGCGGCACAATCAATAGGTGAGCCTGCTACGCAGATGACGCTTAACACTTTCCACCAGGCAGGGGTGGCATCTAAGTCTGCGGTAACTCGTGGTGTGCCTCGTCTGCGTGAACTCTTAAAGGTTACTCAAAATCCTAAGGCGTCTTCACTAACAATCGCACTAAAGCCTGAATATCGTACTAATAAGGATAAGGCGCGTGAAGTGGTACAAGATCTCGAACTGACAGTGCTTCGTAATATCACTAATAAGGTAGCGATTTATTGGGATGAAAAAGATGATGATACTGTAGTAGAAGCTGATAAGGACCTAATGAAGTTCTATAAGCTCTTTGAGGAAGGACTAATGGCGGATGAAGGAATTGAAGAGGCTTGGTCTAAGTGGGTTCTTCGTCTTGAGCTCAATCGTGAGGAGATGTTTAATCGCAATATCTCCATTCAAGAAGTCGTAACTGTAATCAAGAATACTTGGTCGAATGATATTAATGTTGTTTATAGTGATTACAATTCTGATAAGCTTGTGATGCGTATTCGTCTGCCTAATAAGGAGCGCCAAGATAAGGATACTGCTTCTCAGCTGGACGACTTTACTAATCTTAAGAAGTTCCAAAATAAGCTACTCAATAGTATTGTAATTCGTGGTCTTCCTGGTATCAAAGCTGTTACTTTCCGTAATGATAAGCAACTTGTAGAAAGTGTGGATGGAAAGTATGAGCAAGTAGAGCAGTATGTGCTTGATACAGATGGTTCTAACTTTATTAAGGTGATGAATCATCCAGCGGTGGATGGTACTAGGTTGTATTCAACGAATGTGTGGGATGTGTATGAGGTATTAGGCATTGAGGCTACTCGTGCGATTCTGTATAATGAGATTAATGGTCTCTTTGAATCAGTTGGTGTAAACTATCGTCATCTCTGTTTGCTATGTGATGTAATGACTCGCTTTGGTAAGTTGATGTCGATTGATCGTTATGGTATTAATAAGAATGATATTGGTACGCTTGCGAAGGCATCATTTGAGGAGACTGAGAAGATTCTCTTGAAGGCTGCGCTCTTTGGTGAAGTGGATCCAGTGACGGGTGTATCAGCGAATATTATGATGGGTCAGCCAATTCGCGGTGGTACTGCTTTCTCTCAGGTACTAATGGATGATCAGATGCTAGGCAAGCTTCTTGAAATGATTGATGTGGATAAGCATAAGGGTGTTCTAGAAGATGAGGAAGAGGGTGATATTACAATGCTTGGAGAGGCTGGTTTACAATTAGCGGATCCTTGTTCATCGACACAGTTCCAGATGAATATGGTATTACCAAGTGGAAATACTGTAATCGAGGAACCTGATATTGAGATCGATGTTATTGGTTAAATATAAGTAGTATTAATAAATAGAATAAAATATATTATTTTTTGTATATAGTGTACAAAAATTAATATAAAGATATTAGAGAGTATATATAGTATGGAATCTATAACAAGGGAAAGCTCTAAGCCTTGGGAGAATATTAAACTATGCAAGAGAAATAGTGTAAATATTGCTACTACTTTTGAACTTGAGTCGAGAGAATATAATCATATTGTTTCAGAAGAAGAGGCAACTTTACATGAGTATAGAAATAGAATTAATGATTATGAAGTATCATTGACGAATGGTAGGAATTGGGAATATTATAAGAAGATTGTAAACCCATATGAGTTAGTGTATACACAAAGAAAGTATGAGAATTTTCCAGACTCTATTTGTTTTTTGAAGCCGCTATCTCGTTCCTACTTTAAGATGGTTGAAATGTTAGATTTAATTGGGTTTTTCAATATATTTAAAAGTGATACTATTAGAGGATCGCATGTATGTGAGGGGCCAGGAGGATTTATTGAGGCGCTGTATGATGAGGCATTTAAGAATAAGAAGAAAGTTCATACGAGTATTGCGATGACATTGAAATCAAGGCAGACAAATGTGCCTGGGTGGCGTCGTGCTGCGCAGTTTCTTCAGAAGAATCGAAATGTGCGAATCCTATATGGTGAAGATGATACTGGTGATATTATGAAGCCAGAAAATCAGCAGTATTTTATTGATTATTGTATTCATCCGTCATATGGTGGTAAAATGAATCTATTTACTGCAGATGGTGGGTTTGATTTCTCGTGTGATTATTCAAAACAGGAAGAGATGATTTTTCCATTATTGCTCACATCAACAAAGATAGGATTTGAGGTACTAAAGAAGGGTGGTGTATTTATTTTGAAGTTGTTTGATTTTTATCATAAATCAACAGTGGATCTATTATATTTTCTGTCGTGTCATTTTACAGAGTGGATATTATATAAGCCAGCAATGAGTCGTCCTTGTAATCCTGAGCAGTATTTTATTGGAAAGGGATTTACTGGATGTTCAGATGAAGAGTTTGATGTAATGCGACTCTGGTGTAATATACTTGAAAACAATCAGCCTCTTCATTCCCTGTTTAATGTAGATTATTCTACTGAATTTAAGAAAGTAATAGGAGAATTACGAGAACACTCATTCAACAAACAGACAGAGTATCTTGAGAAAGTGTTTTTTATAATTGATAAGAACGATGATAATCTTATTCAAAGTTATTTAAAGAAAAATGAGCGTACAAGCTATGAGTGGTGTTTAAGATTTAAGGTGCCTATTTTTTCGCATCGGCACCATTCAATTGCGGGGTTACATAGCGATCAACTAGTTTCTTTCCAATAATAACAGAAGCTTGGTGTTGTGAAATATTACCTTCGCCCATTCTATCAAGCATTGCTAGCATACTTTGGACGGGTGATAGATCTTGTTTATTAATGATTTTTTTGAAGAGTTCAGGATATTTTTCAATGAAATCAGGAACTTTTTGGCGAATAGTATCTTCAGGGAGTCCTTCGGCCATCCACTGTGCGATGTCTCTTAGAATTTCACGGATATAGCGGGCACGAACATTGGGGTCATATTCAAGAGATCTTGCTTCAGCTTCTGTGGTGGCTTCTTCTATACTTTGACGATCAAGGGGCGGAGGACGATTATCATTGTTAGACATCTTCAATCTGAATAGATATAGAAAAACCTTTTTATATCATCGCGCACACATAGTAGAATGAGTAGTAATTTGGCAGACAACGCTGCACCAGCTGATACAAGTTTAATACGAAGTAAACAGGTTTCTCCGCTTCCTGTTGGTCCCGGAGGAAACAACCCTACAAAACGCCAGATGAATGATACAAATACTCGATTAACTATGTTGACTGCTCAGGCATCCGCAAATACTAAGTACGATCCTCCAGTACCACAACCAATTACAAAGCAAGTTACACTTGAAAAGTTTTGCTCAGGTTCTAATCCAATTCCATCTATATTTTTTGTTATTGGTGGATTATTAATTGTGTATGGTCTTGTTGCGAAATAGTGTTATTAGCTAATAGTAATAAAATGGATCCTACCAATAATAGCTGGAATGAAGATACTGATAGTGAGTATGATGATGAGTATACTGAAAATGAGATCCCTCCGCCAGCAATCAATCAAGAATTCATAGATAATATTTTAGAAGTTAAGCATAAATTATATGAAACAACTGTACTTGCTCCTAAGTTAGAAACACCAGAGGCACAAAGTAACGAAGTTCTTCAAAAATATATGAATAATTTAAATTCCGTCTATGTGATGGCAATAAATGCTCAGAGTGGTAATATATTAGGAAATGAACAGAGAATAAATAATTTACCACCAGAGACTCGAGAGATTATTACTCGTATGTTAAACTGGATAGTTGATTATTTTAGTAAGAATAATGTGCCTGATACAATTCCTTATTCAGATTTTATAAGAAACAGTTTACATGTATATCCATTTGTACAGGATAATTCTTTTGAATAGAAGTAATAGATATGGCTACACAAAAAAATAGTGGTTGCCCAAAGGGGTATATTATGAGAAGAGGGTATACTCGTAAATTCCGAGCAAGTGTAAAAACAACGGGATTTACGGTAAGACGTAAAGGAACTGTGTATACAGTGCGTCCAAAGGTAAATACGGTTAGAGTGCCGCCAGCTTGTATTAAGAATCGTGGACTACCTGGTAAGGGTGTAAAAGAAGGGGAAGGTATTGGGAAACTCCGGAAAGGCGAACTAATTAAATATGGTTACCAGTATCGTCTTTCTGATTCATTGAGACAAGCAGCTTTGAAGAAGGCTATTAAGCGCTATGGGGTATTATCTGTATACAGAAAGTTAGATGCTGTTGCAAAGCTTTCTTTAAGAACTGCTCCCGATGCCAGCGGCATTTTTGTAAAGGACAGAGACTGGGTTCGTCAAAACTTCGAAATGAAAGAAAAGAAATAATTTGTAATTGATCTCTATTAGACAAATTAGTTGACTATTGAGATAAATTTTTGTATGAGGACCCTAGAGTGGAAAATATTGGCTATACTTGGTTGTTAGTGGTCAGTAGGAAGATGGAAGAACATCAATTATGGTCATTTAGTAATGCCCTATTTTTCGTTATACTATTTATTATAATAGTATTTGTAGCAGTATTTGGTGCCAGTAAGTTATTTGATATTAAAAATATTAAAAAGAATTGGGCAACGGAGAGATGTAGTCCGATGATTATGCCATTTGCAAGCTTATTTGGTCATAATGCCAAAGATAATTTCGAGTTTTGTATGGGTAAAATCTTTAGTACACACTCAATGCCCTTTTTGGGATCGATTGGTACTATCTTTTCATCCTTTACAGATCTCCTTCATATGATATTTGATTCTATAAGTTCTCTGAGAAATATTATAGCTTCACTTGGCGGTGGTATAAATGTTATATTTCAGGAATTTACAGAGCGTATTTCGAATTTTTTCTTTAAATTGCGTGTGAGCGCAATACAAATTAAGTCATTGATTGGGCGAATGTATGCCATTCTGTTTTCAGTTATGTATATGGGGCTCTCTGGTATAACTGGTATGACATCTTTCACAAATACCTTCCTATTCTCCTTCCTTGATACATTCTGTTTCCCTGGTGAAACTAAAATTAATATTGTTGGAAAGGGTGATATTCCAATCAAGGATGTCAAAATTGGTGATGTTATTTCACAATCCAACTCTACAGTCACCGCCACATTCCGTTTCTTTTCTAAAGGACAACCAATGGTTAAATTAGGCTCAGTTACAGTAAGTACAAATCACTATGTGTTATATTCTGGGCATTATATTAAGGCAGGAGAACATCCAGATGCGGTACATATTGGTGGATGGGATTCTGATGAACCTTTGTATTGTTTAAATACACGTGATAATAAAATTATAATAGATGGTATTGAATTTTTAGATTATGATGAAACATCTGAGGGTGATAAAGATACTATGAATTTTATTGAGGGGCGGGTAAACTCATCAGATGTTGATAAAAACTATAAATTTACTGAGTATTGTCCCGCAGTATGTGAAGATACACTTATTAGAACTGTAAGTGAAGTTAAGGTAGCAAAAGATATTAAAATTGGTGATAAATTGGTAACAGGGAGTGAGGTAGTAGGATTAATTCGAAGAGTAGTAAATGAGATATGTATATTACCAAGTGGAAATATTGTAACAGCTGGGACTCTATTCTGGAATTCTACTAATAATAAATGGGAACGAATGGGTGATAAGTATGAAATTGTAAATGAAAATAGGGAAATGGTATCATTTGTGGTGGTTCCAAATTCACAGATTGAATTGGAAGATGGCTTAAGAATAAGAGATTATATGGAGTTGTGTTCTCCGGACTCAGAAATGTATTACTCTAAACGATTAGAGACTCATAATTCAAAGAGTTATTTAATCCATAATAAGTGATTTTTTACCAGATGACTAATCTAAGAAGATAAAAGGAGAATGGAATCAAAATGGCCTTTTATGTTAATAGCCTTTGGCTTAGTTCTAGCCTTAGGTCTTACAGTAGCAGGTCTTGAACGAACATCTGTAATGAATAATTGGCCAAATAGACGATGCGAGTTACCTGTTGTTGCGGCAGCAATGTTTTTTAAACCAGACTCAGATTCTCGAACAAAGGGAGATTTTGCCAAAGATAATTTTGATTTTTGTATGAAAACATATGTTGAGAAATTTATTACACTTTTTATGACACCTATAAATGCACTTTTTGGAAAGCAGTTTAATATTGCGACAGGTGCGGTTGATATGGTGAATACTGTACGTGATATAGCTCAAAAACTATATAATACACTACTGGGCTTTTTAGACCAATATATGAGAAGATTTAATGCAAGTGTATTTGAAATGAGTAGAATTATTCAGTACTTAAGAATGGCTATGGGACGTGCAAATGCTATGGTTCTATCTATGTTATATTCTGGAATAACTATATTTCGTGGAATGCTTAATACTATTCAGTTTGTAATTAAAGTTGTTCTTATCATTTGTGGTATTTTGCTTGCTATTATCATTATTCTTATCTTTGTTTTATTCCCTCTAATCCCATTAATTTTATCTGTTTTAGGTGCAATTATTGCAACAGTATTAGTATTAACAATGGTTATATCAGGTGAAGTAGCTAATGAGGCAAGTAGTGACAGAGGTGGATTCTGTTTTGCTGAAAATACAAAAATACTTGTTAAACGAGACAATAAAGAAATATTAGTGTCGGTTAAAGATATTAAAATTGGTGATGAGATGGGTAATGACTGTGGAAAAGTTACTGCGGTAATTCAAATGGATGGAAAAGAAGTGCCATTATTTAATATTAATGGTATAAATGTATCAGGATCTCATTTAGTATTTGGTACAGATAATATCTGGAAGTCAGTTTCAAAAGATGAAAGAGCAAACCCTGTAGATAATAAATCTGATGTTCTATATTGTTTTAATACTACAACGCATAAGATCCCAGTATCATCATCGGATGGTATAATACAATTTAGAGACTGGGAAGAACTGGAAGATGATGATGTTAAAGGGCAATTTATTTGGAACTACGAAATTCTTAAAAATCTCAATAAACATTCTAATTATACTAAGTGGGAAAAGGGATTGAATTCATATTCCGATATACCACTTGTTGGAAGTAATATTAAAGTTAAGACAAAAAGAGGTTTTGTAGAAATATCAAAATTATCATTATTTGGACGGGTGCTTGATAGGAATGGTGTAGAGCAGCGTATTTTGGGTGTTGTGAATGCGGAGATTGATGATGCTTTAGATAATAATGGTAAATGGCATACGGAGTTATATGAATATAAAGATGATGTATGGGTTAAAGGCTTGTCTACGGTTCAAATGGGGAATGGGTTAGTGTGTGGTATTACAATAATAACTGATTCAGGGGAGTTTATAATTTGGGATGAAGTTGAGAAAAGAGAGAAAATAGTGCGAGACTTTACGGATATCGGTCATAAAGAAATACATCTGACATATCCTATGGTAGCTTCTAGACTCCGGTCTTGGAACAGCCAAACGGTCGCCTGAGATTATCTAAAGTGTAATAAGTAGAATGAAAACCGCATTTCTAATCACTGGATTATTACTATTGCTAATCGCAAATATACTGATGGTCTATTCTCAAAGAACTAGCACAAGCGAGGGCTTTGCAGGGTATTTCCTTGAAAATGCTGGCCCATCTGGTCTTGGAAAATACAAGCTTGAGCCGATTGGTGCTTTTGATGATGTTCGTGTAACGCCTAATAATGGTGTAAGCTCTTGGCGTGGAACTGACCCTAATGAGCCACTTTTAGGTCCTGAGTTCCAACCCGGCCCAGATAGCTTATTCATCTTCAAGAATAACCAATCTAAACCTGAATGCTGCTCCGCCTCATATGCTTCTGATACTGGCTGTGTATGTACTACACCTCAGCAAAGAAACTTTATCAATATGCGTGGAGGCAATCGTACGGTAGAAGATGGCGTTTAAACATATTCAATAAAATCACAATTCTTATTTTTTCTATTTGTTATAATGAATTAAATTATTATAACATTCAGTACTCTTAAATAGAATGAACGCGAACTTGAAGGCTCCTAATAACACAGCCCCACAAATGAATTTTGGTTCTTTTGTTTCGGCCCCTGTTAATGCTGTAAAGAATGTCGCTAATAATGCGGCAAACTCTATGAAAAACGCATTTAATAATATTGCGCCACTTGATATTTCAGAGCCTATTAATAATTCTATTAATGCAACAATGGAAAATACACCAATGCCATTAGTATCAATCCCAGTAATTGTTACATTAGGTGTTTTAATTGTACTTTTTATAATTGTTGTAATTTTCCGTGAACAAATCGCAGTTGGTTTGGAATTAGCCTGGGAAAAGATAAAAGGATTCCTTGGGTTAACTAAGCCAGCTGTCCAACCACCTCCTCCACAGTATGCACCTGAAGCACAATTCTTTGACCAAGGAGCGGTTGAGAAAGTTCTACCAGGAAGAAAAGAAGTGTTCAATGTTGCTAAGGATAAATACACTTATACAGATGCGGAGCCATTATGCAAGGCATTTGGGGCTGAATTAGCAACGTATGATCAAGTAAAAGATGCTTGGCAAAAGGGCGCTGACTGGTGTAATTATGGTTGGGTAAAAGGACAGGCTGCAGTATTCCCAACTCAAGAGGCTACATATAACAAGTTACAGGCTGGTCCAGAGGATCAAAGAATGGCGTGCGGTGTACCAGGTGTGAATGGTGGATATTTTGATAATCCAGAGCTTCGGTTTGGTGTAAATTGCTATGGTACCAAGCCATCTGAAAATGAGGCAGATGCTCGCGCAATTATGGCCCAAAATGGCGATCTAACACCTTCTGCTCTTGCATTTGATCGCAAAGTACAAGGTTATAAGACAGAAATGGGTCAAATCCCCGTAAATCCATTTAAACCTGGCACTTGGACCTCTTAACCAGTTTTTAAAATTACTTAACTAAATATTGATTAATATGATATTAAGTATTTCTATTGTAATTGTTGTAACTGGCCAGCCTGAGGTTGTTGTTGAATACCAGTTTGTTTAATATATTTATTAACATGATATCCTCGATTAGCACGAATGAAAGTGAGAATATCCAATGTTTTATCGGGTCCTCCACTTTGTGTAAAGTAGCCGTGTAGAAGCTTCTCAATTGTTGTGAGGGATAGTTGATTTGGTTCACGTTTATCAACGACGTTTAATTGTCCGCCGCCAATTTGTATAGTAGCCTTTTCCATACCGCTTTGTTGTAAAGTTCCTATGATTTGTTTTTCGTAGTCATCTTTAACTTTTTTGGCGGCGCCATATTGTTTGTAGAAAGATTGTGATAAATTGCTATAATGTAGATAATAACGAACTAATGTTCCTACACCGGGGTCAGCCATGTTTAACTGTTGCTATGAATATAAACGGTTTTCCTTAAAATGTTTTTTCACAGAACGGACACAGATTAACCTTATTGCGATTCATCAAAAGTAATACAAATGTTAAAACTACAAATATGAGTATACCTGAAAATACACAAATGGCAATAATCATATAAGGAAATGAGCGTTGAAGAATGTATTGGAGAAATGGCTCGATGGCGAGTTGTTGTATATAGTTTTTTGTATCAGAATTTGCGAGTGAAAGAGCAAATTGGTCAATCCATCCTTTAAGCATAATGGCAAACTTCTCTTTATCCTTTGTCCGGTCCAGTGGCATTTTGATAATGTGTCGAAATTATCAAATCTCTTCTAATCGCTGTGTTCAGAGAAATGCCCACCTTCAAAGCACCTCAATATACAAAGACCGTAAATCCTAAAACTGGAGCGCAAGACCCGTGTTATACATTTAATATTGATTTCAATAATGATGATTACATATCATTTGTAGCAGAAAGTCAACTAGATCTATCATTACAGTCATTACAGAAATGTGTATTGGATAATCTTGACTGGTGGAATACATTTGTAGGGCAGTTTTTACAGGCATCTGTTAAGTTCTTCTCTAAGCCATATACGGTTGATGCTATTAACAAGATTACTAAGCATACTCTTAATGGTACAGCAAGTACATTCTACCCAGTAAATGTGGTGTTAGTGCCTAAGAGTATTCAAATTTGTAGTGGTAATTTTATGGTAAATTGGGGATATACGGTTGAGCCAATGATTGATTTTCCGGATGTTGACGATGTTAAAACCAATACTATTGAGTTGCCTATCCTTCCGGTTTCAAACGAAACAAAGTTGGTTGATGGAATTCAGGAATTGAATATGGATGATTTACCGGTTGGAGGTGCCCCTACGGATGATGCTTTAGAACTAGATAGTCCTGCTAAGTTTTATGACAAGCAGCGGCTGAAAGAGGCTCGACTCAAGGCTAAATTAGCAGCCTATAAAGCTCAGCGACAGATGGTACAGTATTATGAGAAATACGGTGATAATAGTTCAGACTCCGATGATTTAGAAACATCCGACGAAGAATCTGAAGATTCTGAGGATGAGGTCCAATCCTAAAAAGGAGGTGTTCGGCATCTTTTGGTATAAAAATAAGCCCTCATTCTTTTATAGAAAGTAATGGCAGGTACAGAAATGAAGAACACCGTTTTAATCGCCCTTGTGGTCTTAGTCACACTTTTCGTCGTATATCAATATGATCCATCATTATTTGGTCTTTTAGGCAGTCGCGAGGGCTTTGCTAATGAAGTAACGAAGGCGGGTGGTGCCACCCCATCTGGCAATGCTCATGGTAATCTCAAAGCTGGTCAAATGGCTTCTAATGGTAAAGCACAGATGAATCAAAATGCTAATGGTGCATCTGTAAACCAAGGTGCTAAGAATGCTGGTATGAATGCTAATAAGCCAGCTACAATGGCCACTCAATATACTACTGAGCAGGCCCTTAAGGCTGGTGCTGGTGTCCAAGGTAGTAAAAAGACTGGTGAGGGTTTTGCTGATTTAAGTGCTTATGAAGGTCCGGCCAACTTTGGTGCTGCTGAAGCACCTGCTGGTTGCTACCCTCGTGACCAGCTCACGCCCTCTGAGCTCCTCCCTAAGGATATGAATAGCATCTGGGCCGAACAGAACCCAATGGGCCCTGGCTCCCTCAAGGGCAAGAACTTCCTCTCTGCTGGTGCCTTAATTGGTGTCAACACTGTTGGACAGTCGTTACGTAATGCTAACTTACAGGTACGTTCTGAACCACCAAATCCTCAAGTGCCAGTCAGCATCTTCAACCAATCTACTATTGCTCCCGACATCAGCCACAGACCTCTTGAAATCGGCGCTTAAAGCACTTTTTAGAAAAAAGTCTCCAAAGAGCATAAAACGCTTAGCATTTTATAAAAGTTCATTAATATTTGAAACTACTATCTACTTTATAGTTATTTCAAATCTATAAATACACAATGCTTTTTGGGCATTTTTCTACAAAGTGTTAATGCTTTTTATGCTTTTTAGAAACTTTTTTCTACAAAGTGTTAAGCTTTTTGAGCACTTTTTTCTAAAAAGTGCAAATAGGAGTAATGTCATTTCTTGATACAGCTAATAATATTTTTAAATCCATTATCGGCGGTGGAAATTTCCCAACCACATATGTAACATCAACTGTTGACGGTAAACAATACAAAGTTCGTGATATGCCTGATAAAGTTGCGGCCGCGAATTTAATGGCTCATCTTCGTATCCGATTAACCAAATTATGTGATGCGCTTGAGAAAAAGTACCCTGATAAGGCACAAGTTAAACAATTATGTAAAAATTTCCGTTCAGACCCAGCACGATTTATGGAGGCTACTCCTGATTCTGAACATACATCATACTCTATCAACAAGGGCGAGCAAATTCATATGTGCCTAAGACACCGCGACGGTCCAGATGAATCACTCGTTGATGAGAATGTAATGACCTTTGTAGCCTTACACGAGTTATCTCACGTCTGTACTGAGTCTGTTGGTCACGGCCCAGATTTCTGGAATAATTTTGGTTGGCTTCTCAAAGAAGCTGAAGCATTAGGTATATATAAGTATACTGATTTTACAGCACACCCTGTAAGCTATTGTGGAGTATATATAACAGATTCTCCTCGTTATGATCCTAAAAAGGATGGTACTGACTTCCAGATAGGTAAAATGTTTAAAAGAAGTGAATAAATAACTTAAAATATAATTATGTATTGTGAAAAGTGGAGTTAGCTTTTTTCTAAAAAGGCGATAGGTATGTCTGATATAGAACAAATACTTTATCCAACGGTACTTTCTAGTCTCCGTGAAAATACTCCTCCGGTCAAATGTATTGTCTGGAAGGGTGGAGATGAATATGAATCTATACAGTTTGACAAAGTATATCCATTCGATACAATTGATGATATCAAACGACTAATTTGTAATCATTATAAAGATGCTGCTTTTATACCACGTTTTACATTTGTTGGTGTGCCATTGGGCGAGGCAGCATACTCTGAAGAATTCCCCACCATAGATTCTACATATATTCCCATTGATTGGTTATGGTATCCTACTGGTAGCAACGACCCTAAATCAACTTACATTCTTAATAACCCCCTTAAAGTTCTTACTGAACCAGATTTACGTTTTGTAAGCTCAGATGGAAGTTATGCTAGTCCTAACTATGAACCACGTGGTCGTTCTACTATAGAGCAAGTATTCTTAAAACCACGCAATAATCAAATTCCAACATTCCACGTGTTCCCCCTTAAATATCTTCTTAGAAAGTATTCTGGACCAACGCCATTAGCCGAAGAAGATTGGAATAAACGTTTTGCGCCATTTTATCCTTATGTAAGTGTCGATGGTCTACATGAAGCGAATGCAGAGGATATTGAGTTTTCTAGAAAGATTCACTTCTTCGTAACACAACGAGAAAGTACTCTTAATACTATTAACCGCTTTTTAGAAGAGGGTATAGATGTCCCAGCTATGAAAGTAACTGGTATTAGACAGCTTCGTTTAACCTGGAAGAAACCAGTAAAAGGGTTTGAAGGATGTGGTTATATGTTTTATCGTCTTCCTGTTACAAATAAGCGTCCTTATATTCGATTATTGCCAGCAGAAGGAAGTGGTGTTACAAAGTTACATGTAAAAGGTGTACTACCAATTCCTACTCTTGAAGATCCTCGTATTCTTGAAGTATGGGGAAAAGAAACATCTCCAACTCCTGGCATTGACTTCTGCTCCTTAAAATATATACATAGACCATCTATTGGTATTACACAGCCAATTTATGGTACTGTACGTATGTTTAATGATGGTACATTGGACTTACTATTACAACCACCGAAACAAGTTAGAAAGTTAGACCCAATTCTTGATTTTCGTAACTTTAGTACAATCCTTGAAGATGTCTTCGCAGGTCTCCCTCAAAGTTCGGATTCATTTGAACTTGGTGAAATTGCTATCTTATTCGCACTTAAATTAAACATCAAATCTAAAAAGTTTAATAAATCAAGAATTCAACAACGTCTTCCCCTCTTTACAACATTCTTTAGAGAAATTAAACCACTGCCAAATGAATCCCCTATTATCTCCTTACGCTATAAAGCAGTCAGCCAATATGCAACTGAAGATAAGGTATTCAGTTTCTTAACACAATTTGCCACAAGCAAAATGTTAGAGGGAGAAAGCCCTGATACTGAAGTAATTAATGCTCTACAGAATGAATTCCAATATTCAAAGAAGGAGGCCACAGATGCTTTTGCTGAATGGTACAAGAAAAGAGGAACATTTACTCTTCAGACACCAGAGGATGGTGAGTTTATTGAGAGTTTCAATCCAGGCATTGATATTCATATCTACGCACAACATCCTTCATATTACTTTCATATTAACAGAATAGATAGTTATGACACTTATTTAAGACTTCATACTTTGCTTTCAATATTGTTTGTTGAAGAGGATGAATATTTTAGGTCAAATAGTGGTAGAAATGAAGCACTATCACGCGTATCTCTTGAGCTAGAACAAGAAAGTCTTGGTCGAGAAGAAGGTGCTAACAATGCTGCACTTGAGGAAAAAGAAGCCGAAGTTCATACTGCGGCCAATGCTTCTATAAAGAATGCTATTCAACCAAAAGAAGGTACTGTAGAATCTATTCCTGATTGGATGGTCGATGATCCATTTGCAGATGTTGGCGATGGACTTAATGAAGGAGAAGTTGTTGTAGAAACCGCCCCACAGCCAGTGGTAGCAGCTACTCAAGTACAAGATATTCCAGGCGCTTCTAGAAAACGCCCAGAAGTCGCTGTTACAACCACTACAGAGGTATCTGGGCCGACTGAAAAATTAGTACCACTAAGAGGCGAAGATGAGCAGAGATTAGTCAATCCTAAGAGTTGGTTTATTAAGAAGTTACAGGAGATCGATCCGCGTTTATTTGTATTTAAAACAGAAGATGATGATGAGAATGGTTATAGTAGAAAGTGTTCTGGGTATGATGACAGACAGCCATCTATTTTAACAAAGGATCAATATGAACGTATGCGAGAGATCTATGAAGATGATCCTATTTATTGGATTGTATATCCTCTTGAAGGCACTGAAGAGCCTATTCAGCCTCTAGGAACTGAAGAAACTATAACAGTTATGCGGTATGGCTCTGATGGTGAAGCAATTAATTATTATTTCTGCCCTCACTATTACTGTCTAAGTGATGAAATTATGGTTCGTGCTAAAGACTTTGAGGGTATAAAGGATAGAGATGGAAACCCCAAATCAGCAAATACATGTCCATTCTGTTATGGTAAACTAATTACTGGTAAAAAACCGGTTCCTGGATATACTGTTGTTAAACGTAAGGATAAAAAAGGATCGACCTATCATAGTAAGATTGATTTTATGACAAAGACTACCCATCCAGAAGGATTCGCTCTTCCTTGTTGTTTTTTGAAACAGCAAACTCTTCGTATTTCTAACCCACAATTCTCACATCTAAGAGGATATTTACAAGATACAGCAGTTGAAGCTATAAGTGCAAATAAACTTGCTGAAAATGCTGAAGAACAGGATTATGAAGAACTTGTATTTAGAGGCGAGGAAGCAATTGAATATGCTGTATTATTCGAATCAATCCAAAAGAAATACATTTTAGAGTCTAATAAACATCCTGACCCTGGTGTATTCGCAGCAGTTCCTCCTCAGTTTGATAAATACTTTAGACAGGATTCAGGTGAAAAGATTATTACCCGTGTCGCAATTCACTTAAAACTTCGCCCCAATGCCAATGGATTTTTGAGAATTGGTACTGAAAACACTATTTATGAATCTCTTCTCGGTGTAATCGCACCACTACTCTATAGAAACTCCATCAATGAAGTTAAGGAACGTATTTTGGAAGTAGTAACACCTAGAATCTTCTTAAATTCTCACTTTGGTAACTTAGTTTTAGAGTTTTATAACCCAGCAGATGGAAGTGCAATGCCGCCAACTAAACAGGAGTTAATGTCGTGGTCCTCAACACATCTTGGTATTGCGATTACAAGTACAAATATGTATGCGGCACTGAGAATTTATAATGCATATAAGAGATTTATCAGATTTATTAGAGATCCTACACAGCGAAAGGATTTACGTCATATTGAGCCTCTATTGGCTGAGCCAGGTTTATTCACAACTCGTGGGGTACAAATAGTGGTATTGGAGGATAATGGCAATGAACCAATTACTGTAAAGTGTCCAACATTTGGAGTATCAGCTGATAGAAATAAGAGAAATGACTTTGCCTTTATTTCACGCTCCCTTAAATATATTGGTGCGACAGAGAATGTATATGCTCGTTATGAATTGTACTTACATACAAGTAATAAGCCAGCAAAAGGTGGTGAAGGAGAGATTCACGAAACAATTATTCGTTGGGATTATGCATCGCGTAGATTCTGGCCCGAGATTGTACAACGGCGAGTCGATGAATATATGACGCAATGTCAAAGCAGATATCGCTCCATCTATACATCTCAACAAGGAGTAAATCCTATGGCAATGATTCCTCTATCAAAGGCAGTTGACGCAGCCCCAGTAAGGCCTGAAGGAATTGTAAAAGACTCCTACAATCATATTGTAGGCCTAACATTCCGTTCTAAAGCTGGAGCCTCTACTCTTGTTGCTCTTCCTATAGTTGATGATGGTGTAATTTCAATTTCATCTGCGTTTTCGATTAAGAATATCTATTTAGATTGGGATGATTTTAAGCCAGCACCAGTGGAGGATGTAGTGAATTATTATAAGAAGAATCTTGAACAATTATTTTCTTTGTATCCTGGATATATTGTAAAGTATATTGCACGTCAGAAATCTGATAATAAGATTGTAGCTGTTCAACTTGAAAATGGGATTTATATTCCAGTAGGACCACCAAAGGATGAGGCTTCATTAGCAGGACTTGGATTAGATATAGTAACAGTTGAGCAATTTGAATGGGCAATTGATAAACAAATTGCAGGTATTAAGTCTAAACCAAATGCGAATACGTGGGATAAAGTCCTAGAAGGTACAACAACTGAGAAGGGTTGTGGATTTGATTCTGAGCTTCTAAGGAAATCATCGTATGTACAATTTGAGGAACTATATCAACAATTTAGATTAATAGTTTCAAATTGGTTAACAAGTCAGAAGGCAGGCTCTGAAGTAAGAAAGGGAATTGAGGATATCATTTTTAATCCTGATTTGCCAGAATATGAAAAGAGAAAACGTCTCTATATATTTATCTCTTCTACTCTACTCTCGTGGTTCTATCCAGATGAAGAGAAATGGGAAGCACCTGCTTCTTTCTTACGTAAGGATTGTAGATTAATTGATAGTCCTGATGCCTGTACTGGTACGTGTTATTGGAAGGGAGAAGAGGGTGGAAAAGGAAAATGTTTATTACATGTGGATGCGACAACACAATTGGGAGATAAACCAGGTGAGAGAGATGTATCAACCGCAGAACTCTTTATAAAGCGTGTAATTGATGAATTGGTCCGTTTTCCAGTGCGTAGAAAACAATTAATGCGAAAAGGTGAGATTTCCAAAGTATCTACAATTATACAGCCAATCCGTCAAGGTGATCAATATATTATTCCAGAGTCATCTCCAACTTGGACAAATCTACTACGCCTGGACTGGGCTAGACAGATTCCAGAAGAGCCTAAGTATTATGAGGAAATGTCTCGTGAAGCTACTGCTGAAAATGAAGCACCACCTGAAGGTGAAATGCCTGCTGAGTTAGAAGCAATATTAGGTGAAGATACTCCTATTCGGTTAAGTATACCTGATGTTCCTGATAAAACACAGCCACTAACACCATATCAGGGTATATTGGGAATAACGTTGGGTCAGATTGGGTTAGCATATGATGCAACAACAATGAAAAAGGAAAACTTGGTAAAATATGTACAGCTAACATCTAAACCAATAGGTTTAATAGATCTAAGTGGTAATAATGATACAGATGAGGATCCTATACAGTTTGTAAGACCATTTACTGGTTTATTTGATTCAGTAACAATATTTGTATTCTTACCTGGTCAAGTTGGATTACTAATTCAAGAGGAGGGTGAACCGACTGTAAAGATTGCATCATTACCAGATGCTCTACAGGAGTTATATAGAAGTGCACCAGTTGTTCAAATGAGAAGACGTCCTGTTGCTGCAACTACTGCAACTACTGTAACTGCTTTACCAGTTGAAGAAGAGAGAAAACTACCATTGATTATAGGGAAAAATCCAATTATGGCAAAGACGCGGCGTAAACCATTGGTGGCATCTGCTCTAACTGTGCCACTGGTTGAGGCAGAACCAAAAGCAGCAAACAATAAACCAAAAAACAATAAGAATCGTTCTAGACGTAAGCCACGAGTAGCGCCAGCTAAAGAATAACTTAAAAGTAAGATAATATAATGAAATAATATGAATAAAGAAGTATATTTATTATAAAGGAACTCCTTATAAAAAAAAATTTATTTTGTAGATTTGTCTAAAGCAGATGAATCTTTTCCTGACATTTATTGTATGGTTCCATTTTATAACGATGATAAGATTTTAGGAGAGATACATAACTCAATATTATTTTAATATTACATATAAATATAATGGCATCTGAAAGTCAAATACTTAGTAGAACACTTCGTTCTGTGATTATATTTTTATTAGTATCATTACCCTTTACATATAATCTCACTAATAGACTATTGGGTGGAATTATAGGTAAATTAGCTGATGCGTCCGGTTGCCCAACTGGTCTTGGATTGTTTATTCATTCACTCGTCTTTGGATTAATTATTTACTGTTTTATGAAGTTTTAGTTTGCTAAAACTTAAAAGCAAAATTGGCAAGTGGTTTTCCTTTTTCTTCAGGGAGGGGTTCAGCGACTTCAGGGATAGGAAGAATAACAGGAACTTTACAGCCCGCAGCTACTGCTCGACGACGAGCCTCAATCATATCTTCTACTTCATTCTCCATAATATTAAGACGCATTCTGCGATAGGAAGGATTATCTGGATGAATAATAACAATATAGAGGTCAGCTACTTCAAGTCCATAGTATTTTTCAAGTATCCATTTATAAACGTTGAGTTGCATAGTATAATGCCAGTAGTTAGTATCTTCTAGATGTTCTAAAGGTGGAAGACCATTACTAAATGGGTTATTAGCTTTTATTTCTTTAGAGCGTTTCCAGTCATAGATTACGAATTTACCATCAGATTTACGACGGAAAACCATATCAATAGAGCCGCATAGTTTAATTTTACGTTCGCCTTCAACTGGAGTAATCGAATCAGTAAAGACTTCCCATTCAGAACGGTATGGCTCAAGATCAGGACCACATTTACTCCAAAAATTCATAAAGTATTTCCATTCAATGGAGTTAAATGTTTCAGGTGCAATTTGTTCAGGCGCACCATGTAGAAATTGTTCGATGGCAAGATGCATAGCTGTACCAGCTTCTGATGCGGTTTTACCATTATCATTCCATTCTTTAATAATTTCCTCATCTGTTTTTCCAAAGTATTTTGAGGCAGCCCATTTAGTAGGGTTCCTACGCATCTTAGTAAGAGCTTCTTTAGGGTTAAAATGACCAAAGAATTCGTGAATAAATCCAGTACAGGAGATATTTCCTTCACACGAGCCATTTACATAGTACTTATGGGTAGGTTCGTGGAAGCGCATATGAACATCGCGTGGATGAGCATATTTACGAGATAAATGTTGCCAAGATTGGAAAGGCATTCTATTACTATAATATAATATCAAATGTTTAAGTTGTGTGATATTATATTTATATGATAATCTATTCAAATTTTATAGAGAAATTTCAGTCCAATCATCTATGTAGAATAATTCAGAAGGATACCAATTGCCCATTCCTTTAAGATAATATACTTTTGAGAGGAATCCAAATAGGCCAATAATATATGAAAATGTACCACCTGTTAGTACTATATTCTTACAAGTGGAACCAAACATAATTGTTTCAACTTCATTATAATCAATTATTTTAAGATTGTATTTTTGGATTAATCTTTTACAGGTTTCGTGATTTATATCATCACTAGCAATATATCCGTTTTCAAATGATATATGTGTTAAAGCTTTATCATAATAGATAAACCCCTGATTTAAATGAGCAACATCACCTAATCTAATGTGAATAAATACATCATTATTATTATTATATCGATGGTTAAATTTATTCGCATCAATAATTGATTGTTGATTTGATTTATGGCGATAATGCTGATATAAATAATTGGAGAAGTCTCTTGTTTGAAAGAATGACGCATTTACATTAATATTTCTAAATAGTGGACTTGAGAGATATGGTATAATATTATTTGGTATATTTAGTACTGTATCAAATGTTATTGTTCCATTAAAAAGATTAATACCAAGTTGTTTCATTTTATCGTAATATTGGCCATAATTAAATTTAAGATTTTGAGATCTAGCAATAAAACTAGCCCCTAATGCTCTAATAATATGATTACAAAATCTTCCCTCTGAGCCAGTCATATCATTTGACATTTATTATTATTATTAGTAATATATAATATTATATTTAAGTTATATTATATATAAGTTTAAGAAGATGATTATAAATCATTGAATCAGTGTGCTCTCGATTATTTTCATTTTTGACTCTATAGTATGTGTAGTTATTTTGAATAGCACTGGTAATCTCTAAAATTATTTTAGTATCATCAGTTGGTCCATATTTTTCATAATATGCTCTAGATGTATATGTCATTGTATTACATTTAACATTTGACATATATAGACCTATTGAGATATCATCAGGTAGATTATAATTCAGTTTATGTATATTATTGAGTATATTTTGAACGATATCTGAGGTAAATATTATACATACACCACTATAAAGTTGCGTATTAATTATATGTGGGTCTTTGTCATTAATAAGAAAAGGGCTGAGATCATGACCACCAGCATAACAGGCGGTTTTAGGGCATTGACCTAATAATAAATGAATACCATTTAAATCCCAGAATGTAGAAATATTTGTTCTTATAAAATAATCATAGCTGTAATATTTATTAATAGCATACATTGCTCTTAGAGTCTTAACAAGTATACTATTTGGTTTTGATTTAATATCATTATAAATAATATCAGATTCGTCAGAATCTTCAAGTGGTACAGACAGTTCTTCATATACAAAAAATACTTTTACATCTAGATTGATATTCATATATTTCTTCCACACCTTTCGAGCATTCTTATAGTACTCTGTATTATTTGAAGCAATTACTAATAATATACATTTATAATGTGTCATATTAGTATTTTATTATAATATTTCTTTAATTGGCTTATCGCGCTTAGAACTTAAATCCTGCAAGTTCCATAATGAAACGACCAACTTTATTTTCTCCTAAGATTTTTCCAGAAGTTAACTCACGAGTGCCACCAAGTTCAGATGCCACTGCAGCAATCTTAGTGCTGTAGAGTAGATATTTACCAGCATTACGTGCTGCCTCGACAGTATCTCTGAAACGTTTATCGTGTTCCCAGCGATATTTGAGAGCATCCATAAGGGTTTTATCTTTGATAGGAATCCATTTAGAATCATCAAATGCAACGCGATATTGATTGAGATATGTCTTAGTCATCTTCTTACGTACTTCAGCTGCTTCTTCAGCTAGGAGCTCAAAGTCACGGGCAGATTCTTGTTTGACTGACTCGACACGTCGTTTTAGTGCGAAATCTTGATGAATCTTGCCAGTTGTACTCATCAGTTCCTTTGCTAGATTTGGTTTATTAGATGTCTTGAGTTTCATAGCTGCTAAGTAGTGTTCAACTGTTGGGTATTTAATCGATGGATCATCAGGATCTGGAATGGGAAATGGTGCTGCTAATCCAAGCCAGCGGGCAACATTGGGGTCCTTCTTACCTTTATCATCCTTAATGCCTAGAATATCTGCCTGACGGGCATCAGCTCCAAAGCGGAATACTTCAACTTCACCAAACTTCTTATCACGTGCTGGAAGTTTAGCACCAGTTTCTGATACAACCTCTTCCTCTATAAATTCCTCCTCTTCCTCGCCATCACTATCCTCTGCCTCAGCCTCTGTCTCTGCCTCTGCCTCTGTCTCTGCGGCTTTCGATTCAGGGAGAGTAATTTTAGGCATTTCAGAAACACCAACTTCACCAACACGCTTGAAGATAAACCAGCGATTTAGGAAAGAGAATTCCTTTACAGCATCTGGCATATTAAAGGTTTTCTTGCCCTTCTGTGCCATTTCATAACTGACATCAAATGTATTTGTACTGGCATTCAGGCCTAGCTCCACAAGATCTTTCCTATCAAGCAGTTCGAATCCAATTGTCTTAAGTTTCTTCTTAAGAAGTTCAAATGGTACGAGGTATTCTTTGTGTGTAGTACCAATACTGATAAACTCTACATCAACTGCAAGGCCAATGGAGTCATCGTCAGGGAGTAATTCTTCTTTATCATAGTCTTTGGTGATAGACCAGATAGGGGTATCTTCAATCTTACCAACTTTAGAACGTCCTTTGTCGATAGTACGTAGAAGGTTGAAGACTTTATCGCCGTCGAAGCAGCAACCAATGAAGAGTCCGCCAATCTTAACAGTTTCGGATAGATTTTTAATGAATCCATTGAGCATAACTTCATTTTCAAAGAAGTAGTGTAGGGCAAACATACATGCAGCGACATCGGCGCCAGCACGGAAGGATCCTGCCATAACAGTTTGGACATATTTGGGTACAGGACCTTCTGGTTCAAACTTACCAAAGATTGAGCGAAGGATATCACGTTCCTCTGGAGTAGCACCAGCTTCACCATTTACAATATCTTTGGAGCTATTGCCAATTACAAATGTCATTTTAGGAACACGTCCCCAGCCAAACTCCATAACCGCCTCAACATAACGCTTATAGGCACCATCATTTGGATTTGTAATATTTTCACCAGCTGTATCAATGCCAACTACATAACGAGCACGATTGAATAACCATTTAAACAAATCACCACCTTTTCCGCAGGCTAAATCAAGAAGATTCTTATTACCACCCTTTAAAGTGCGTTTTAACAGAATTTCATTCTTGATATATTTATTATGGAAGTCAAGCATACCTTGTACAAGTGTAAGGTCTTCTTTAGGGGCTTTGCGTTCATAGTATTTTTTGGCAACCTCGCTATCTTGGAATTTTAGGAGAATTTTGGATTCTTCTTCGCTGGGTTGTTCATTGCCGCTGCGAATCATTGATTCGGTGACTGGATTGTGAATAGAGTCCCATACATCATTGGCAACGCCTTCATCGTTCATCATACCAGAATATTTGATGGGGCCTTTCTTAAGGGAGGCACGGATAAGGCGTTCTGTTTTGTCGTGACGAATACGCGTGGGTACCCATCGCCATCCAGGTTCACGAGAGGGATCGTAGCGCATTTCAACAATGCTGCGATCTTGAATAGGTTCATTTGAGTCCTCAGTACTGACATAATCTTCTGCAGTTTCAGGATCAGTTTCGATGGTTACATTACAGGTATTGGCCATTGTATCAGGAAACTCCATAGGATTAAAGAGTGATGGTTTATATTTATTACCACCCTTTTCTTTAGGAAGAGATTGTTGGAGTAGAATGGTGCTGCGAGGATTATCAAATGCTGGATCTTTATCACTGCCGACGTAGAGGCGCATAGTTTTATATTGAACTGTGTTTTCAGAAGAAGGATGAATAGTGGTAGTAATTTTGTCAATGGTTGGAATATTGGGGTCTCGTTCAAAGTTGATAAGGAAATCGACAGTGTTATCTTTGGCAGGTTTCCATTTCATTTGTCTAGTCCAGCGTACACCAGGACGTTCAGGAATAGGATCTGAATTGGTAGTGATAATTAGACCATCTGTATTATAAATACGAGGTGTATCAAGAATATTAGCACACGCTCTAAAGATTGTAGTATTATTAGCAGTGGCAAACTGGAAACGTTTAAGGGAGACAATAAGACGATTAGCATCAGTTACACCTTTGGAGATAGTTTGAGTATCGTCGCGCCAGTCTTCGTACCACTTTCTAACAGAGTTATAGCGTGTATTAGCCTCATTATCAATTATATCATCTTTGTAGGTGATAAATGGATTAGGTGCTACATTTTTGCCCTCTTTAGAGTAGTAGATATCGAAGATAAGGAAGTGATTGATGGCGCGGTTATCTTTAGAGATAGTGACCCATTCGCCGTCAATGAGTGATTCAGCGCATTTAGTATTTTTAAGGCCTGTGCGATAGACATTAAGACTCATATCGATAAGGAAGAGTTCGCCTGTTTTATCGACAAATCCCATAGCGCGCAGGCCATCGGCTTTATCAGTTACATTGTAGCCAGCGCGGATATTGGGGATATCAGGATCAATTTCTTCGGTCATATTGCGTGTTTTAAGGGTAACAGGGTTGACACCGCGGAATTTTTCAGAGCCGGTCATAGTTTGGTATTCGGTTCGGACAGCATTGATAACAGAGTTGCGGATGAGGAGAGAGTTTTTCTGGATAGCACGTTGAACTTCACCAACGCCGCCAATAAGTGCTTTAAGTGCCTTATCTGAGGAATCAGTGTATTCTGTGTCGTGAAGTAGTTCGACTTCAACTTCATATCGAGGTGCTTCTTTGAACACGTTCTTTTGTTGGAAGGCAGTAACCCATTGAAATTCTCCTTTACCAGGTACGCTTGGGGTTTGACGAACCATTGACATATCAATGCGAATGCCTTTACCTCGGAAGGTCCATCGACGAAGTAGTCGGAAGGCTTTCTTTTGATTAGCCCAATTTGCGAGTAGGCCAGCTACACGTGGGTCATCTTCACTTAATTCCTCTTCACGGCGAACCTTAAAACGAATATTGTACTCTTTCAGATCGATATTACTGTCAGGGAAAGCGCGGTCTTTAAACATAGCGCTAAATGTTTTACCCTCGAGTGTATCATCTTTACAATATTGTTGAAGGACGCCAAGGCCTAGAAGTGATAGACGAATATGATTCGGAGTGATTATACTCAGGCGATCATCTTGTGGTACCACTTCAAAGCCTTTATTACGAAGTCTTTGTGCAATTTGAAGAAACGTAGTTGAATCAACAACACCTCCAACGCCGAAGGTGGTTTCTAATTCAAGCTTTTTATCCTTAAACCAGTCTTGGACAAACTTATTAATAAGTTTGGATTGTTCAGATGTCAAGTCCATTCTTAATCTACACTATAGCTATAAAAGTACCTTAAGCTTTAATGTCATAATATGGGATAGCATCTATATCAATTTTATTAATAAGTTTAATATATATGTATAAGAAAAATATATATTGATGTATATTTATTGATATTTAGACTATATTTTAGATAGTTTCAATATTATTTGTCATCCACTTTGTAAATACTTTAATACAATTGGCACGTCCAAGACGAGCACCGAGAACATCTTTGGTTAGTTTCTTATCTGTTTGCTGCCAGGTAGGAAGTAGAGATAGTTGTTCAACAATTTCTATTTTTGTTCCGTCGGCTTCAGGCCATTGGATAATCCATCCAGTTTGTTCGATGGTCGAGAGCCAGTTAGCAAGGATTTTATGGAGATCTTGAGCGTGTTGTTCAGAAGGAATTGCAACCCATCGCGCTCGATAGTCTACCACCCATACAGGATATTCTTGTTTCCAATTTGTGGGGTCAGAAGAGAATACAATTTCTCCCTTGAGAGAACTATCATATTGTTTCTCTCCTTCCTCTATGTTTTCTTGTACAGCAGATTTCATTAGAACGAAATAGATGTTCCGCATTAGTGAGATGCCAGTAAAGAGTTCAATATAGTCTTTATCTTCAAATTTAGTACCATTATATGAGGCACCGATAAGATCGTGAATTTTTTTACGTTTGCGCGAGAGTGATGTATTTTTGAGTTCGTCAGTTTGTTCTTGAAGTTTGGTGGTATATTCGATAATTTGTTGAAGACGAGCTCCTTTAGCAGAGAGGGAATAACTGCTTGGATCTGAAATACACGCATAAAGGCTCACAATACCAGATGGATTTAGATTGAATGCGGTATAACCTTTAAGACCAAGTTTATCAAGAGAGGTTTCTTGGAGGGATTTGGCTGATTGAATCTCAATAGAATCTAGTGTTCGGTTTCTATTGGGATTATTCTCGGAATAAGAGATGAGCTCTTTAAAGCTAACATTCTGATATTGTTTAATGGGTGTAGTCATTTTACTTACCTAATAATAGCATTTTATGCTTTAAGTCCATCAAATTTTGTCTTTAAACGGTGGCATTTATTTTATCATCTTCATCGACATAGTTTTCATTCTGAATACGAATAGTTTCTAATTCTTTTAGACGTTCAGTGTCTTCTTGACGAGTCTTTAAACAAAAATCTAGATATTCTTTAATTTGATTGAATGTTTCTTGTGATACAGTTGATAAATCAAAAAAAATACCATTAGAGTTTTCCGTATAATTTACTTTTGTTTTACGAATAATTCTAAATATTTCTTCCTGTTCAGATTTTACAAGAACTTTAATACTTTCAAATACTTTTTTGCGGTCATCATAGTTAGAGGCCATTTCTAATTCCGTAAAGATGTTCAAAGTTTATTAACAACCGCAGTTCTTATTCAGCATCTGCCTCTGCCTCTGCCTCCTCTGCCTCTTCATCTTCATCTTCGTCCTCTTCCTCTTCTTCCTCTTCTTCACCGTCACCTTCCTCTTCTTCTTCTTCTTCCTCCTCGCCTAGTGGCTCTTCACCCTCTTTGGCTTCGACATCTGCTTCATCTTCGCTTTCACCTTCAGTTAGACCAATAGCAGCATTGCCTGACACAACCACTGGCACTCTCGCATTCTCATTGCCAGATTTTTTAGCGACAAAGATACCACTAGCAAGAATGTATGGATCGTTAATTTGGAACTTAGAACGTTTTAATTCAACTTCAACCGTATCACCAACTTCAACTTCCTCATATTCTTCGCTGCCAATATGAAGATCACGTGGAATCTGAATACGAATTGCTTTACGATAATCAATATAGAGACCCATCTTATTCTTACGAATCACTTCACCAACTACTCGTACACTATCAGCTGGATAAATGACTTTACCCTCAAGTTTAACATAATATACAGCATCTCCTGTAAATCGTGCTGATTCAAAGTAACCCATAGAACGAGAAAGAAGCTTTATAGTACCGGACAGGACAAAACCTTGTTCAGAGCATTTTTTCTCCATGATTTCCTTAGCCTTTTTTTCTAAGAGCGAATCAACTGTACTTGTTTTGATTTCATTGAATTCACTTGGAATAATACTAATTTTTTTTTCAAAGAAAGCTGTGGATTCCATTCTTCTGTTTCCTAATATCCTTTTGGCTTTAGCTTCTCAATTTTTATATTCACCCCCTATTTCTTACCAGGTCTAAAAGTACCCTTGTGCCCCGTATAAAATGCTTGAACTGGGCGGAAGAACCATCTCTTAGCCTGTATATTATCAGCATCTAAATACCGAATCAATATATCAAGTAATGTACACGCGCGAGTTGAGTTTTTAATCTTTCTTGTTCCAAGTATAATTCCACGACTTAAATCAAAATCTGTTTTACCAGCGGTTTTAAGAATATCGCCAATTTGTACAAGATTTGCAATATGTCCAGTCATTGTACTTACATTACCACATTCTTTACCTCTACCAATTTTCCCACCTTCACTAGGTGGTTCAGCAGTTTTAAAAACAATATCACCATTCTTTGGCACAATAAACCCATATGGCTCACCAGTTGTTTTGGTATTAATACTAAAAGCTTTCATTTGCTCAGTTTTATCACGTTTAATCTCATCTACAATTGATTTTAAACATACCTTTCCACCTTCACATAAATACTGCACCTCCCCAGTCTTAGGGTCTATAAATCGATTAACTAGAATCTTGCCAAGTGAGTACTGATTTTCTCTTATACATTCTAGAACATTAAGGCTTGTGTTATATACTAGAAAGGTTTGTTCTTCAAGGGTTATCCATTCATCCCAGAAATAGAAGAGGACGGCTTTTCTGAATGATTCTGGATTTTTAGCGGATGATTTTTGGAATGAAGTATGAAACCATTCTACCATTTCCAAAATCTGTCTATATTTATCAATTACTTCAGAATCATCATGAGCTACTTCTAAAATACGTTGTTCTATTTCACCAGGCGGTGTAATATACTTAATACTTGTTGATAATCGCTGGCACCATTCAGCAATAGCAGACCAAATTCCCTCAATTGATTCACGTGTATTTGTCTTTTCTTCATCATCTTCTAACATTTCTGGCATCTCATATTCAAGTGGAGCATACAAATCACGCTTAATAGGGAATTTAGCTACACGAATTGCTAATGGAATTGTTAGATCAGCATATACATTTGGTTGGAAAATGTAGTATCCATTACAGAAACGGATATAACCAGTAAGATCGCCATGTCTAACTTGGAAACTCTTATTATCTATGATATCTGTTAGTAAATCAACTGATGCTAGACGTGGAACATCTGCAAACATATTCCATAAATCTTCAGACTGATAATATGGCTGCTCAGCAAATAAAACACGAATACGCTCCTTCATACGATTTACACGCCAACGAGCCGAAAATTCATCATATGTTGAATCATCAATCGTTAACTCTTTAACATTTATAATTGGTTTACATTTGTATTCACAAGTTTCTATCCAATCACATACTGCAGTAAATGGCATATCATTAATATCAACATCTTCTCGAACCTTGCCTTGGGAATCAATCTCAGTAATAGGTGGCTGACCTTTAATGACGATGGCTTGATTATTAAGATTACAATCTACCGCAGCAATCTTCATCGCACGTGTAACTCTTCCAACTAAAACGGCCTTCTTAAAACCAATGCGGTAACTGTATAAATCCGCGGTTTCACGTCCGCCAGCGGACTTTAAAGGCAAACCACTTTGGTTTGACGTTTCACGCGAATATTCACTGGATGGTAGTTGAGCCGCATATAAGTATACAGTGTTATTTCGTTTTTCTTTAGGGAGAGCGCAATGTGAAAGGAACCGAATGGCACGACCGAGAATTTGTTCGGTTTTATTCAAGTGAAACCAGGAATCGATGACGTGTGTTTCACGAACAAAACGTAAATCAATACCTTCTGAAGCGATTTGTGAACCTATCATAATCTTAATTTTAGAACCATCCGCATTATCAAATGCACGTTGCGCACGAATAGTTTGTTCATTTCGTGGAGAGAGAGAAATATCACCTGTTAGAAGACCATAATATGCTGGTGTAAAGTTGTGATTTGATGCTGCGCCCATAGCGTGCTCTTTTTCTCTTTTAGAGCATAAAGCGCATTGTTTACCACCTGGTGTTTGTGGACCATTTGCTAACATACCCATTTTCCTACCATATGGAGAATAACCATTCGCCTCTAAAGCTAATGCAAGTGGCAGAGCACCACCATTTACAAACCGTGTATATGCAAAAATACAACCTTCAGCTGTCTTAATACGATTTATTAAGAACTCGAACTTAGGACTATACTTATTAAGTTCTCCTACTCCTAGCCATTTAGCACCGCCATCTTGTTTGGCTCTGTATCGTACTTCACCACCAGAACTTTCACGTGTAAAAACTGTACCAAGGCCATTGATATCAGTTCGAGCTCTATATGCTTCTACAGTATCACCAGATGTATCCTCTGTGGCAGGTACAATAATATTACCAGCATGAACAAGTTTTTCTAATGCTATAGTACTGAGACCCTTACCTGGTGGGAGAGCATTCATAAAAGCTAGAGATGCCTTTAAGGTATCACCACTTAATGTAATAGGAACTAATGGCAGATGTTCATAATATGTTGTATCTTCAACTGGAATAGCTGTTCCACGTGGATTTGAATCAGGATAGGACGTAAGAGTGGGTATATTTTCAGGGAAAAGACGAACAGGGAAAGAAATTGGATTTTCACCTCTCATAAAACTTACGTATCTCTGAGCGATATAGGAAATCATTTTATTACCCTTTTCAGTGATATTTCCTTCTTTATCAAAAATATCAGCTTCAGTAATGGTTGCCTGTTTATCATTCATTAGAAGCATATTTAGCATAAAAATAATTTCTTTATAGGTATTGTACATAGGAGTAGCTGTAAGCATACAGAACTTCATACCCTCTGAATACATAAGTACATCACGTAGGTATGGTGTAAGAATTTTACCGCCAGCAGAGTCACTTTCTTCGGCCTTGCCGCCAGTGGCTTTATCATCTTCTTCAACAATATCGCGTAAGTTATGGGCTTCATCTACAATTAGAAGTTTACCACTAAACTTTTGTCGAATATATTTCTTTTTAAGTTCTGCTTTGAGTTCATCAGAAGCACTAGTAGGTATACCTTTAAGAGTATCACGAATAAAGTTGGCAAATGAAATATACCCAAACACCTTATACCGTCGTCTAATTGCTTTACTTACAGCCTTTTCTATTTTCTTAGGGTCTCTTTCATATAGTGTATTTGTTAACTTCATATATGTTGTCCCTGTACATTGTGAGGCTGTATTGGGTTCTGAATTCTCGCCAATTACAACTTTAGAGATATCAAAGATTGTGCGAAAGAAGCCCTGTTGAATTGTTGGTGGGGCAACAAGAAATACTTCATTGCGTGGATATGTTTCAAGCCAGGCTTCTATAATTTGTACTGCTGCACACGTTTTACCAACACCTACACCGTGAAATAGAAGAGCTGACATATAGGGTGTTTTAGGTGACATAAAATTAGCAACGAAACGTTGAACAGGTGTCACTTCAAAAGATGAATCATCCTCGCAGGGATCAGTACGAGGTTTCCAAGTAGTTTGCAGTGATTCAGCAAATTCTCTTTTAGCAAGAAGCTTTTGAAGGAACTCTGGATCACGTACATCAGGATATGCGCCTGTTTCATATTCCCATTGTGAAAGACCAGCAGATGGAAATAAATCTCGACGTTGTAGTTCTGATAATATCATATCACGCTGTTTGAAGTCTGTAGTAGTTTCCCATAATTCAATCATTTCATCGTTAGTTACAGCATCAAGATTTGACCCATTATTTGACAGAGTAGTTGAAACAGATGACGCGACTGACGCAGCAGATTTTGCATTATTGTTTGTAGAAGCAACAGAAGCAGGAGCAGAAGCATTTTCTTCTTCCTCTTCTTTCTCTTCTTCCTCTTCTTTCTCTTCTTCCTCTTCTTCCTCTTCTTCCTCTTCTTCATTATTGGCAGTACTAGCTGATGTAGCAGCTGATGCTATGGCATTTTCCTCTTCTTCCTCTTCCTCTTCCTCTTCTTTATTATTGGCAGTACTAGCGGATGTAGCAAGCGATGTAGTTGCGGCATTTTCTTCTTCCTCTTCTTTGTTGTTGGTAGTACTAGAGGCTGCTACTGGAGCATTAGGAGCTGCTATAGGAGCATTAGGAGCTGCTACTGGAGCATTAGGAGCTGCTACTGGAGCATTAGGAGCGTTGGTAGCTACTACAGGAGCATTAGGAGCTGCTACTGGGGCGTTAGGAGATGCTACTTGGGCGTTGGTAGCTGCGGTAACAGGAATAGTTGGTAAGGTATTTTGATTAATATTCGAAGACAAGGAAGGAGGTTGGACGAGGGCAGCACGTGCTGTTCCCGTGTTTTCTTGGGAACCTTCTTCATTATTTTCGGCATTAAATGCGTTAACAACTGGAAAATTATAATTTCCAATCCCCGTTGACATTGCTATTTATAGAATAATATTTCATTTTATTTTATAAACGCTTTTAATGGCAATAACAAGATATAATTAAAGCCGATAGACTATATTTATGGTGTATATGAATGCTGAATAGGGCGAGGTAAGTCGTTAGTATGAACAGGATGAAAGTTGCGCATAATCTTTCCAGCCTTGAGTAAAATTTCTCGTTTTTCTACATTATCCGGACGAATCTTTGAAGTGGCTTCATCGAGAGTACACCATTTAATAGCTCCAATCTCTCTTACCATATGTAAATTCTCCATATTCATTTCAACTTCAACTGATGTATTACAGATGGCAATGTAATATTTGTGACAATAATGAACTTGATTTGAGCCAAAGAATGTTTCTGAGATGGGATATGTATTTTGAATGATAGTAAAATCAGTACGTTTAAGGCCAGTTTCCTCTTGAAATTCGCGTGTGGCGCAGTTTATATCTGACTCGTGAGGATTACGCCTTCCTTTAGGAAATCCCCATTCTGGTTCTGTCCATTTTGTAGGATTACTCTTAATAAGTTCAGGAAGTCGGTCTTTAATAATAATAAACTTCTTATCGGAACTATCATAATCGTTTTTATGTGATTTAACACTTGATGATTCACCCCATACGCTATGCCATAGTTGTTCGAATGATTTTGATAGAATACTTGATTGTTCTTTCTGAGTCATACCTCGTAGAAGTCGTCCAAGATATTCATCTTCGTATGGGTTATATTTACCACGAATAAATTCAACAAATGCTAATGAGTCTTTGCGTTGAATTAAAAGAAATTGTATTGATTCATTTCCATTGCTGATAGTATTTGCCTTTGAAAATAGAGATGTTATATTATTATCCTTCATATATTTAACGGCAATGAGTCCATAACTTGTAACGGGTGATAGGCAGTTGCGGAAAACGTGTCCGCTCAATCCACAATTAGTACAATGCTGTATCCGGTTATTAATATTATCCATTTGATTTTGCTAGTAAGCTCTTATAAATCTAATAATTAAAAGTCTTTAGACCTGTTTTCTAAGAGAGGGTAATATTTGTTTTAAGAAATGGGATAGGATAAATAGAATGCAATTTCCACCTAGTGTTTGGGGGCCGTTTTTTTGGCACACAATTCATATAGTAGCTCTTGGATATCCAAAGTCACCAACATACACTGATAAGAAGTGTGCTAAAGAATTTTATGAATCTCTAGCATACTTAATACCTTGTGCAATTTGTCGAGACCATTACAAGGAGCATTTAGCAAAAAATCCATTAACGCCATTCTTAGATTCAAGAAAAGATTTAATTAAATGGACGATTGATATACATAATGCAGTGAATAAGATATTAGGAAAGGCTGAGTGGACTGAGGAGGAAGTTATTATATATTATGAACGTCTGGGCCGCCGAGATCGTTCTCCTGTATGGAGAAGAGAGGATATGAAAGAAGTAGATTATCGTTCATTTGTAAAAGGTTTTATAACAGGTTCTGCTATTTTAGCGGGTGTTGGTGGTGTAGTATATTTCATTAACAAGCTTTAGTTATATGTAGCAATTAATCAAACTATAAAAGGAGAGAATAAGCAGAATGAGTGGCAATAAAGGTGTCAATATAACAAAGTATTTATCTAATGGTCCAGGTGCCACGACTCCAAATTATAAGCCAACTACGGGGACAACCACTGGAACAACCACAGGAACAACCACAGGAAATTATACGACTAAATATAATATAGGCTCCGCTGGTGCTGGAACAGGAAGTAGTATCGCAAGAATTCTATCATATGTATTGGCGATTTTTGTTGTAATTATGGTTATTCTGCTATTTATTAATTTCTTTATTACGCCAATATTCCGATTACGACCAGGTGGTCCCGGTATAATACCAGTACCTGGATTCGATGATGGTAAATTGTTCTGGAATAAGAATTCAGCTGGCCAAATTCTAAATAAGAATCTACCAATTGCTTCGCAATCATTCGGCTACACAATGAATCTTGATGTATTTGTTCAAAATCCACTACAATTCTCAAGACATCCTCGCGTATTTTTTAGTAGAGGCGCCACCAAAACAGAAACGCCCTCTGGTGATACTCTACTTGGTGTACTAAGCAATTATAATATTGCTGCTGGGTTACTACCTGATACAAATGATTTAATTGTTTCAGTGTTGAATAAGGATAATAATATGGAGTCAATCATTGTGCCTAATATTCCTATTCAGGAGCCATTTAGATTAAGTATGGTTGTAATGGAGCAGGCATTGGAGGTGTATATAAATGGTCATTTGATGAGGACACGATCATTTGGGGCACCACCAAAATCGGTCGATGGAGATATCTATCCAGCCGCTGGAATTGAAGCAAACGCTGTTCTTGTAAGAAACCTAAAAATATGGTCACGCATTCTTACAACAAGTGAAATTCGTCAGGCATCACCAGCTTTAAGTACAGGTAAGAATTTTGGGGCGGGTCCAATGCCGTCATCGACATCCTGCTCTACATCTGCAAGTAATACAATGACGAGTACAGAAAAAGCAATGGACCGTTTTACGAAGCTATCGGTTGATAGTGTTTCCGATGCTAGTTCAAATCTTCTATAATCATATAATATTATAGGATGTCAATAATTGCTCTAATCATATGTGGTGTAATTTTATTATTAATTACATATTATATAATTGTTTATGTAATCTACAAAGGGGCTGGTAATAATGATATACTTACGACACTGACCCCTTTATCTTCTAAAAAAGATATACTGACTTCTGATATTACTCAGAGCACACTTTTAAGCGGAGCTGGTTCAACTGTTATGGGATACTTTAACCTAAAAGGTGGTGATCGTACAGTTAAATATCAGGATGGTTATACACAACTAATTCAAGTGGAAAACAACTGGTTTTTAGAGATTTCTCCTTCGCCGATTGGAAAGGATAGTACAGCAGCTCGTCTCCGAGTTCAGACAAGTGACGGTGGTACATTGAAACAAGAAACTATTGAATTGCCACAAATTCCAAAACAGAAATGGATATTTATTGCTATTTTACGCGATGGGAGACGTTTTGATATAATTTATGATAATAAGATTGTAGCCTCACAGAGACTTGAGTATTATCCGGTTGTAATAAGCAGTCCACTTTCTGTTGGAAATAAGGGTCTTGATGGTTCAGTAATTCACGTAATAGTTAATAGTACACGTTTAACACCAAATGCTGTTGAGCGTGAAAGACTTACACACGTAGATACGAATAATACGGTATTAGAAGCAAACTCAATTGATATAAGCTTTCCAGGATTAAAATTATTTGCTCAATGTCCTTCCGGTTTACCGTGTGACCCTATTACAAAACCACCTAATAATAACTTAGTACAATGGAAAACACCATATGCTTAAAAGTTGGCTTGTAGAATATCCTTGTAAATGTCAGGAATAATGAATGCCGCCGCTAACAAATCATCTCCAATTGGAAGACTTGTTCCCATGTTACTTGTTTTAGCTGGTTTAATTGGTTTATACTATTTATATCAATATCTATTTGGCCCTAAGAGTACAAATGCTTACACTTTAATTTCGGGTACTCAAAATGCTAATATCGATCCATCCAAACCTATCACTATAACATCTGATAAACTACCAATTATCTATGAAGGCGGGGAGTTTACAATTTCTACTTGGATTTATGTAACAAACTGGTCTTATCGTACTGGTTTTAATAAATCCATTATCAGTGTTGGTGGGCCAAACTTTGATACGATTCGTGTCTATTTAGGTGGTAATAAACCCAAATTGAGTGTCCGTCTCCAAACGAAGGATATGAGTGGCGCAATGAATGCAGTGCCATCTGGAGCTACTGCAATTAATGTAAATCTTGGAGCAACTAAATCACAGGTTCCAGTTGAATCACTTGACAAGGGTACTCAGAATGCTACATTTGGTATTTTACAAACTGATTCTGGATTACTAGATGGTTCACCATTATGTGATCTACCTGAAATTGATCTCCAACGGTGGGTAAATATTACAGTATCAGTTAATGGAAGAACGGTTGATGTATATATGGATGGTAAGTTAGCCCGTTCTTGTGTATTACCTTCATTCTTTAAGGTTGATGCAGGCGGCTATTCAGCTAACTTACTAGCGTACGGTGGTTTTGGCGGACAAATTGCTACTACTACGATGTATGACTCCGCATTAAACCCAGAGGTTGTTTACAAAAATTATATGGCTGGTCCTCAGCCAATTACTAATATTGGACAATGGTTTTCTTCATTCTTTGCTCCAGGTGTTAGCATTTCAGTTACAACTAAATAAAGTTTAAAAATAGTCCAAAATAAATAATACAAATTAATAAGAAGAAATAGATGGACAACACTAGATTCAATCAACAGTTTAATTCTGGTGCGCAACCCGGTATTATACCGCAAGTCCTGTTTGCACTGGCACTTGTTGTAGTATTATATCTGGTCTTACTGTTTGTTGAGATAATTTACAAATACATTAATCGTTTATCTATGAACAGAACTCAATTATTACCATACACATATAATACTGAGGATAAAGCTATTAACATTCCCCAGGATCCTAATGTAAAAGGTTCTAAGCCTGTAAATTTATCGGATAATGAACGTTCAGGTGTTGAATTCAGTTACACCTTTTACCTAAATGTAAGTCCAGCAGCATTTAGACAGGAATATGGCCTCAATCATATCTTTCACAAAGGCTTTTCCAGTCAATTTCCTCTTTTAGCACCCGGTGTTTATATGCGTTCTGATACAAATACTCTCCGAATCTATATGAATACCTATAAGACTTGGAATAATTATGTTGAAGTTGAGAATATTCCTGTTTCAAAATGGGTACATGTTGCCATCGTATGTAGTGAGAATTCTCTTGAGGTATATATCAATGGTAATCTTGCAAAGAAACTACCATTTGATGGCTTTGCACCATACCAGAACTTCGAAGATATCTGCTGCTTTTCACAACGTAGAATCACTATGAAGCATTCTATCGTACCATCAACGGATGAAAATGGATTTGATGTGTTTGGATGTATGAAGGGGCAGCTCAGCAGACTAAATTATTTCAGTTATGCTCTCTGTTATGCTGAAATCAATCAGTTAATGAATGAAGGGCCCTCTTCTAAGATGGATTCTGCTATGACAAATACAAACATCCCGCCATATTTGGATGATACTTGGTGGTCCCAAGGACATTAATTAGAACCTATATTCTGGCGCGGAGGTTTAATTAAAATAAGTAATGATAAAAATACTTAATATGTGAATCTAAAGCATTACATATTAAATATAACAAAATTAGCTATGCCAGGTGGAGGTCTATATTCATTGGTTGCCTACGGAGCACAGAATGTACTTTTAAGTGGTAATCCTGATTTTACTTACTTCTATAAAACCTATAAGAAATATAGTCATTTTGCGGAGGAGTCTGTGACGTTTTCAATGGATGGTCCGCAGGATTTATCATATGACCAGCCTATTCAAGTTCGTTTAAAGATTCAACGTGTAGCGGATCTTGTTCGTGACATGTATTTCTTATTTGATTTGCCAGATATATATTGTAAATATATTGAGAGTTTACCAACATCGTCAGGAAGAACATCACAATATAACTTTGCGTGGACATCATATATTGGGTGTCATATTATTCAGGAAGTCGGATTTTACATAGCTGGACAAAAGATTCAGAACTGGGATGGAGCATATATGATCGCTCGCGCCCAATGTGATTTAGATACAAGATCATTTCAGAAATGGTCTCGTCTAGTTGGAAATATTCCAGATTTATATGACCCTGCAAATGGACTATATGGCGGCGGAGCTACAGGTACTGGATACCCATTAGTATATAATAATAATGGACAAGCCGCTTCAACTACTACTCCACCAAACATAAATAGACCATCAATTGCTGGAAGAACACTTCAGGTTCCGCTATCATTTTGGTTTACAGAATCAACATTTGAATCGCTTCCATTAGTTTCTCTACAGTATCAAGAATGCGAAATTCAAATTACACTGCGTCCTATTAATCAGTTATATAGAATAAATGATATAAATGGATATCCAGTAGCTCCAGGGTATCAATTTAATCCGTCACCTATTTCTCTACAGCCTGAAAATGTGTATTATACATCGGTATCTGATATTTCTGATATTACAATAAATAATTTTTTGACGGATATTGGTACACCTAATCCACTATTAAATACATGGCCACTAAATCCAAGAATTCAGATGACCTTTGTATATTTGACAGATGAAGAGAGAGCACAATTTTCAGATCAACCCTTACAATATTTGGTAAGACAAATTACAACATATCAATTCCCTAGTATAACATCACGTCAGCTTGTAGAATTACAGACACATAATCCTATTGAGCGTATGATAATTATACCACGTCGTTCAGATTCTCTATTATATAGAAATCAAGTCTCCAACTTTTCTAATTGGTTAAATCCACTTAAACCACCCTTTATTCCTGCAGGAACTCCAGCACCAGGTAATCCCCCTCCAGCTATACCCTGGCCACCAAATGTAAATCTTACATCTGCTACAGGTAATTATGTATTAAATGGTCAACGCTCTATTATGCGAGCCCTTTCAGTATTAGGCGATGGTAACTTATTACAAGAAGAGAAACCGATTGAATACTTTACACAGGTGGTACCTTGGAAGTATTTAACGGGTATTCCAGACCCAGAATTATTGGTGTATCCATTTGGTCTTCATTCTCCCTCAACACAGCCTGATGGTACGATAAATAGCAGTCGTATTAAGTTATTCCAAATAGATTTGAATGTATATCCATTACCAGCAAATTCATTTTATCAGTATGATATAACAGTATTTGTTGAGAATCTAAACTGGGTAAGTGTATCAGGTGGTACAGGTGGTCTCAAGTATGCACTATAAGGATAGTCTCCGTCTTAGTGAGATATATAAGGGTATAATAAAATCGATACAGGTCATAGAATGTCAGATAATAGTGACACAACTAATAATGGCGCGGGTGACAATACCAATAGCACAGCTGATGAAGGCAGTACTAGTTCATTATTTAGTAATTTAACAAACAAGTTAAAATACAATTTACATAAGGCAGTATATGACCCAAATGCCAATAAGTTTATTGAAGAGCAGGCTAAAAAGAAGAAAGCCAGCACTACAACTACGGATACTAATGCAAGTACCCCATCAGATCCTAATAAGTTTAATACTGTACGACTTGCCAAAAAGGTTGGTAATCAGACATTAGATATATTAAAAAAGATATTTTTCCCGTTTATTGCTCTAATGCTTGCAATGATTGTTACAAATGAATTGATAATTTATGCTGTGCCTATACGCATTATATTTTTCATTGTTACTTTGGCCATATGTATTTACTCACAAACTGCAGCAATTTCATTATCTTTGTATTATATTTTTAAAGGATCCTATAGCTATTATGTAAATAATATGACGGATAGACCAAAGAAGAATATAATGCCAACTATTTTTGCTTTACTTCCTATAACTACGTATAAACCTATGTCGTCATTTTCTTCGTTCTTTATGTATCCATTTACGTATCCAAAGACGGAGAAGGCTGCGCTTAAGTTGCCAGAAGTAATGAAAGGGTATTGGGAGTCTTTGGTAGAATCTTTTAAGGATTTTGATAAGATTAAGAATCTTCCTCTTTTTGTGGAAGATATAAAGAATATACAATATGATTTATCACATTTACACGATTTATCAGGTTCTGCTATTAATTTTAAGGGGGCTGTAAAATCTAATACTGGGCAATCTAATCAACAAGAGCCACCAGTACCATCTGCTCCACCAGCACCATCTGCTCCACCAGCAAATGTAAATAATAATCCAAATTAAAATATATATCAACTAATATTTAAAATGAGCACTTTTGTTATATATATTTAAATATATTGCCAAATTGTAACTTTATAGTCAAGAATATGTACTCCGATCAGAAATAGTTTATTACAAAGTTTTATAAAACATCTGTAATAATAAGAGAATGGCGCGCCGACGAACAAGAAAGCGAATTCAATGTGGGGGGCATAAAAATAATGAGCTTTTAATGGCGGCGCTAAAAATAGGCGATGATAAATGGTTCGCAGAAATTCTTAAAAGTCCTGGGGTAGATCCTTCATATGATAATAATTATGCAATGAAATATGCAGCTGAGCACGCCTCAAGGCCCAACGGCGTCAGGTTTTTTGAAATAATTAAATTACTTTTACTTCTTAAGGACAAACGTGTAGATCCTTCTAAAGAAAATAACTTAGCACTCAGAAAAGCAAGTGAATATGGCCAAACAGATATTATAGAACTACTTCTTCAAGATCCACGTGTAGATCCATCTGTAGAAGAGCAAAGCGCAATACGATTAGCATCTGAAAAGGGTCACACAGAAATTGTGAAACTACTTCTTAAGGACAAACGTGTAGATCCATCTGTAAAAGAGCAAAGCGCAATACGATTAGCAAGTAAAAATGGCTACACAGACATTATGAAACTACTTCTTCAAGATCCACGTGTTGATCCATCTGTAATAAAACAAAATGCTTTGAAATTAGCTAGTCAAAATGGTCATATAGAAATTGTGGAACTACTTCTTCAAGATCCACGCGTGGATCCATCTGTAGATAAACAATTTGTGTTAAAACAGGCGGTACATAAGGATAAAAATGATATTTTACGAATACTTCTTAAGCACCCAAAAGTGGATCCATCTGTGGATAATCAATATGTATTATTACAAGCAGTTACAAAAAATAATGTAGAAGCTGTAAGAGAACTTCTTATAGATAAGCGAGTAGATCCAGGTATAAATATTGATGGTCATGAACAGGCGATATTACATTTGGCCATAGAGATTGGAGATCCTAATATGATAAAACTTCTCCTTCTACATCCAAAAGTAGATCCAACTATAGATAATCAATTCGCAATATGGGCAGCTGTTGCCTCTAACAGCTTGAGTACCGTCCAAGCAGTTCTTCAAGATCCACGTGTGGATCCAACTGTAAGTGGAGGACCAGGTAAGCCGTCGGCAATAGAGCTTGCTTGTTTGAATAGAAATAAAGACCTGGTAGGAATTCTTTTACAAGACCCGCGAGTTAATAAAAATCCTGCTATTTTTAAAATGGCGAGAGATGGCAAATTTAGTCCCGAAATTAACACACTTGTTTTATCGATGGAACCTGATAAACTGTGGGAAGGATTTTCAAGAGCAGATATGGAAAAATTAGATACGATATTTTCGGAAGATGCAAATAATTATTCTTGTTGCCCTGTCTGTATGCGTTATGTACAACGTGGAGATGGATGTATGTATATGTCTCATAATTGTTATAATGAACCTGGTGCGGATACAGTAGATGACTTCTGGTACAATATGTATAAAAGTCCAGAAGGGTTAATCTATTGGTGTACTATTTGTGGTCGTATTTGTTTAGGGCATCGTCATTATAAGTTGGGCGCTACATCCGAGAAATTACAACTTGAACCAGTACTACCTGGTAGCGATCCTTTTGCGAAAGACTGTGCGAGAGAGGGAGGAGGTGGAATAGGGGAGAAAATGATGCGATTTGCTGCCTTTAGAGAACTCGCGTATGAATTACAAAAAGAAGTCGGCAAACTACCTAGAAGAAAGGCGTTAGAAGAACTTGTTCAAGAGATGTGGGCCGCGCCAATCAGCAGGTTAGCAGGACGTCGTGCGAAAAATAACCTGGCAGCTAAAAAGTTTCGACTTTCTTCCAATCTGTTCCCTTCTCCAGTAGCGTCCAATAATGCGCCGAATATTCTAAGAAACGCAAAAAATGCGAAATTATTGCCAACTGTAGCTCCTGGTTACAATACAATAGGTGGGACAGATGACGATAAGGTTATTCAGTTTCATCACCGAGAAAAGAATGGAAGAATTAATAATCACGAAGATACAAAAATCGGTATAGATTCCTTTGAAAATTACATTCAAACCAATCTGAATGATGGAAAAGCGGGCCCATGTTGGCTTGACACGTGTACAGCTATCATTCATCCAGATGAAATCAAGGAACTTGTAAGACTTGATGTATTCCCTGATGCGATGTACAAGAGATATAAGGATGCGTTCAACCGTGTACAGAAAGGTGGAAGAGGAAATATTTTACATGAGGCTGAGAATGCCAAATGTGTAATATGGACTACAAAGAAAAATAAGAATACAACGCGGCGAAATAAGAAGGTACGCGGTGGTACTAAGCGAAGAAGATAATGTTAGTTTTTATTTATACTTGTTAGTAAATACTATTCTTCTAAATTTTAGAAAATGCCTATTTAAAATATCAGCAGATATGAAAGAAATAGGATGATTGAAGTATCAGTAGTCACACCAACATATAATCGTCGTATGTTTATTCCAACATTAATCGATATATATAAAGCTCAGACATACCCAAAGGAAAAGATGGAATGGATAATTATAGATGATGGTCGAAAATCAGTGGAGGATTTATTTCAGGAGGCTTCTAAGGAGATACCAAACATTAGATATATTCGAATAGATGAAAAGATGCGTTTAGGGGCGAAGAGAAACCTATTAAATAAGGAGGCAAGAGGGTCAATAATTGTGGCGATGGATGATGACGATTATTATCCACCAGATAGAGTTTCTGCGGCGGTTGAAGTATTTAAAAAGAATCCAAATATTGAGTTGGCAGGAAGTTCAGAAATGAATTTATATTATTTAGATACGAAAAAGTTGTATACAATTGGGCCATATATGGATAGACATGCAACGAATGGTACGATGGCGTGGAGAAAATCGTATGCGGATAAGCATAAATATGATGAGTATGTAACAAAGGCAGAAGAAATAACATTCCTAGAAAACTTTAAACATCCTATGATTCAGCTAAATCCTTTAAGTACAATTTTAGTAATATGTCATACAGATAATACTGCGGATAAGAGTGAATTACGTAATGAGCATTTGGAGAGAATGGGAACATTTCAATCAAAGTTTAAAGAGTGTGCGTATAAATTGGAAGATTTAGTAAAAGATAAGAAGATACGGGATTTTTATTTGAGTCTATAACTGCCTAAAGAATATTAATAAGAAAATATTAATTAGAGAAGATAAATGGCGGATGGATTTTTGTATGAGAAGTTAGTAATTTTAAATAATGTATATAATAACACGCTTATACCTAGTAAGGTGTTAACACAGGCATCGGTAATTAAAACACAATTATTTCCACATCAGTCGACGTTAGTAAATGGAATGCATATATATCGAGATAAAATGACACGTGGATTTTTATTAGGAAATCAAGCAATTAATGGTAAAATTGGAATTGTAGGGGACCCAGCAGGTACTGGAAAAACCTTGAGTATTTTAGCCTATTTGGCTAGTCAGGTTGCAACATTTCCAAGAATGACGTGTGAATTAACAAATAATTCTTCAAAGTATTTTTTTTCTCATGAATTATATCATTTATCAGACGCATCATCAACGAATTTAATTATAGTTCCTCATAGTTTATTTGGTCAATGGAGACAAGAAATAGCACAGCATAGTACAATACCATACGTACCAATTGAAACAAAACGTATTATTAGAGGTACTGATTTAGCACAGAGTATGGTGAATAGTAATTTTATATTAACGACAAATAAGTGTTATAAAAATGTACACGAATACGCAGTTCAGCATGGTATTCAGTGGAATAATGTAATAATAGATGAGGCATCATCAATATATATAAATTCATCGGATCCACCTCTAAGATTTCAATTTCTATGGTTTGTAACTAATAATTGGATACCACTTATATTTAAAACGCCATCGATTGTTAAAAGTAATTTATATTATTTAAGAGACCGAGTTAAATTAAATCAAGAATTAGAGCAGTGGTTATTAGATAATATAAATGTTCACTATGAGGGTCAATTAGTATCATCTTCATTTTTAAAGGAATATATGCCATTCTTTCATCAAAATAGAGGAAGTATTGTAATAAGAAATTCACTGGATTTAATAAATACAAGTATTAATTTACCAGTAATAACAAATAATGTATTACATTGTAAGCCGAATATATCATTGAATTCTCTAACTAGTTATTATTTAGCACGTAATATAGAGCCGAATATTAATTCAGCAAAGATTCCTAATTTATTTCAAGCTTTAAATATAGAATTTAGAGAGTTAGAGGATTATATAGTAAATCAGCCAACAGTGAAGCATAATTTAATTAGAAGAAAAGTAGAAGAGAGTGACTGTGTAATTTGTTTAGATCATACTGAGTATTCAACAATAGTAAACTGTTGTTATAATATATATTGTGGTAAATGTCTTTTAAGAAATATGATAGTTAACCAAAAATGTCCAACATGTAGGGAAGTATTATTAATGAATAATATTTGTTGTTTAAAGTCTTTAACAGAAGAGGAGAGAATTTTAGCAAGAAATAAAATGGAAGTTTGTTTAGATATATTAAATAATAATAAAAATGGAAAGTTTATAATTTATTCATCATTTGATAATATTTATTATCAATTATTCGAAGAGATGGATAAATTAGGTTTAAAGGCAGAAAGAATAGAAGGCAATCTATTTTCACTGCTTAAGACTGTAAAGAATTTTCAGGAGGGTCGAACAAATATATTATTTGTATCAAATATTGATTTAATAAGGGGGTTATCATTGGCGGCTACTTCGCATCTGATTTTTTTCCACGAACTACCCGTTTTCGAGTTGAGACAGGTTTTGATCCACTCTGCACAGCGGATTGGGAGGAAGCAGCCCCTAAAGATAATTCAATTGAATTCTGAGATTCAAGTTTAACACCGAGAGTATCATATAATTTACCTGTTTGATGTGTAGCCCATTGAGTTACACATCGAAAAGGAATATCATACTCATTCGATACACGATTCATCTCCTTCCAAGCATTAAATAGTGCTGATTGTTTAGTTAGAACAAGTGTATATTGAAGTTCAGATGGTTCAGGAATTTTGGTAGGTTTTTCGAAGCTTTGTAGGTGTAGATTTGGATATTTGAGTTTAAGCCGATAAGATAGTGGGAGAAGATTCCAACATTGATGGAAAAATGCCCAAAAGTCCGCACGATCACTCCAACGTAAGTAATCTAGAATTTCTTCATATATTTCAAATGGCATTTTTTCTAGAAAGAGGGGTAAGTTTTGATGAAATAATAGGCCAGCTAAGTTGGCATCTTTGGTTTCAAGGTCTAGTTCATCATTTTCACCCCAATTTTCAAATAAAGTAAACCACGCCGCTCGAATCGCTACATGAATATTTACATCAAGATTTGTATCTTTTCCTTGTGTATATATACCATTTTTATCATTATATATTAGACTTTGTGATACTTTTCGAATATCTCCTAATTGATATAATGAATCTGGAATATCTTTCTTAAAGAATTCAATAAGCTTTTCTTTCTTGGGCATATTAACATAATGAACACAGCAATATTTCAATAGTTGTTGCATAATACGTCCCTCTAAAATATTACAAATAAGAATTAAGGGACAATCATCTACAAAGTTTCTTTTAGATTTAAGATAATCTAGTAACTCTTGAAGACCACCCTTCTCACCCTGTGATAAACCATCCATTTCATCTAATAGCACTGCTCTACCGTTAGGTGTAGTTGGATGAATCCATTTTGAAACGCCAGTTTCAATAAGTAGAGGCATAATAGTTTGTCTAAAACTGGAACCAGTGCGGGTATGACTGGCATTAAATTCTTGAATCCAGTAATGAGCTTGTTTAGAAACTCTGTATACCATTGTTGTTTTACCAACACCAGGTGGTCCGATTAGAAGAAATGCTGGATGTGACCGTGTTTTTAGCCATTTTAGCATAGCCTCTTCTATTTCTGGATGAAGACATGCTGTATCTCTTTCAGGTAAACTGGTACGAACCATACTAAGATCTCTATACTAATTTTTCTTTACATTCAGACACAATCTTTACTTTTATATGTCTGTTGATTGTCTTTTGCTTCTTTGTTTCTTTTGTTTCTTTTGTTTCTTTTGTTTAGATTTATACTTTTTATCAATATTTTCAAAGTATCTATAAAAAAACAGAGCGGCATCAAATTCATCAAAATTAAATGTCTCTTTTATATCATCAAGTTTAACAAGAGCATACATATATGCGGTATGACTTTTGAAACGAACAACACTATATTCAGCATTTAGAGCCTCCATTAAATAGGGTATTACATTCATATCTTTCTTATCAAACTTTACAATGGGTTCAAATATCTTTTTAAGTGTTTCATCTGAATCAAATATTGGTAGATATTTTTTAGAAAAGTCATATGACAATATATTCATTTTATTTTGCCAAATAAATATATCTTTTGTAAGATCATAAACCCCGAATATAGTAAAAAAATCTGGTCGTTTTTTTAAATGTGAGAATTTATTTGAAGCTTGTTCAATTTGAGCTTCTAGATCTTTTTCACCAAAATTATTAACAATCGTAAATAGTGTTTTATCTTTTTCTGTCCACATTCTTCTATACTTATAATATAATTTATGCTATTTATTTAAAATATGCCGTATGATTAAGAGAGATGAGTGCTGCTAATATTCCTCCATTTAGCAATATGACTCCAAATGCGAAAGTATTATCTGGGTCAACAGGGGCAAAATTATATAAGAATGCTACGGATAAGAAATGGGTTATTAAGAAATCTGAGAAAGGTCTAGGTGGTTTTGAGCAAGTTAAGATAGAATCTATCGTAGATGATATATATCAAGCATTGGGCATTCCTGTTCCTAAGCATATTCTGGATATTCCAAACAAGGCATTAATTCTTGAATATATTGATGGTAAATCACTCGCAGATGCTACATCTGCTGAACTAGCAAAAGCAAAAAACGAACTTCAAAAGGGGTTTATTGTTGATGCTCTCTTAGCAAACTGGGATGTTATAGGATTATTGGAAGATAATATTTTACTTCCAACTGATGGATCACCAGCAGTTCGTATTGATAATGGTGGTTCATTAACATTTAGAGCACAAGGTGGTAAGAAGCCTTTTAATAAGATTGTAACTGAAATTGATACAATGCGTAATAAGACAATTTCGCCACAGGCTGCTAAGATTTTTGGTGATTTGACAGATACTGATATTGATACGCAGATTAAGACAATTATTGTTCCAAATTATGAATTAATTTTATCATTAACGCCAGATGAACTTAAAGAAGCTATGAAGGCAAGAATGGATAATTTAATTGAAAGAACAGTGTGGACAAACGCATCTGCTTTCAAGAATACAGTAGAAGCAACATCAGAGCCTGAATATATTCCAGCTGTACAAAAAGCATTAGTAGAATATTTTAAGGCAGGATGGTTGAAGAATTTAGCGGCAGGCCTATGGTTTAAGGTTAAGGATGGGAATAAGGGTGCTGCAAATAAAGAAGAACAATGTTTAGCATTTATTAATAAAACATTAAAGGATAATGGGGCAGTTATTAGTGGTGGATTTATATTGAAGGCAATTGGTTCATTTGTAGATGAAAAATCAGTTGATATAGATCTTTATGTTCCAACTGCTCACGCAGAAAAATTTAGAGAAGTTATGACTGAATTGTTTGATTCTTCAGCAGTAGTAAAACACGTAGTATCAGATTCGCCAGGTTCATTCTTTAAGAAGAATGGTATTGTATCTGTAAGTAAATATTCAAAAGAAGCACCTAAATATGCGGAGATGGATATTATAGAAGTAAATGAGGATAGAACACCTATAGATGTAGTAAAGAATTTTGATTTAACATTTTGTGAGAATTGGTATGATGGTGAGAATATATGGATGGTATATCCTAATCACGTTAAGACAAAGGCTGGATTTTTAGAGAACCATTATTTGAATATTTTATTTACAGGAAATCCAGTATTAATTGGTCGTATGAAGAAATATATTGGGCGCGGATTTAAAATTAGTATTAATAATCCAGTTACAAAGAAAGCTGAAAATATAAGTAATGGTATATCAAATGGTACATTATTCCAACAACAAATTAAGAACTTATCTATTGCCGCTCCTAAAAACTCTCATTATGGCTCCTATGGTACATATGGTACAAATAGTACAAAAACCATATATCTTCCTTCAGGTGAAATATCATTAAATGATATTGATAATAGTATTATACATATATCGCCTCTTAAAAATGCTACACTTAATATTAATATGTCGCCTTCCGCGCATACAAATTATCCTAATACGCCTTTATCTAACTTTTCTACTAATTTTAGAAGTCTTACACCAGTTAATATTGAATGTATAAGACATTATACAGGTACTGGTTATAAATTAGTTAATGAATTTTTATATACTGATAGGCGTAGTTATCCAGATCAGAGTTTGATATATAAACTGATAGGAGATAAGTTTCCTAGAAATATGGGTGAAGCTCCAACTCAATATTATAATAGATTAATCTATTATTATTTTGTAAATTTATACAATGGTATACAAAAGGCGCCACACATTAGTTATAAACCAGTTAAATTATATAGAGGTACTAAGACATGGTATTTAGAGGAAGATAAAGGTCAATTTTTCTATATTAATTCATTTTGTTCTACAACGATTACACAACGTACAGCATTATCATTTGGATATACTTACAGTGCTGCTAGTAAAAAAATATATGTATTTTATGTGCATCCTAACTGTGGATATATAAATGTTAAACCAATATCAAGCCATCAAAGAGAAAATGAGATAATATTAAACCCCTATAATAGATATGTATATATTAATGAAAATAAAGATGATGGTGCTAATATTATATACAAACGCTACATTATATTACCATCTGATTTAGATATACCAACTACATATCCTACATTTATGTCTTGGAAAAAAGAAATAGTAGCTAGGACAAAGATTGTAGAAAATAATAGAGACGAACCACCAGATTATTATGGCGGAAGATTAAAAGTTAAAGTTCAGAATCCAGAAGTATCAGGTAGATATAAAGTAAGAGATACAACATTAAAACAAAAAATGAAATCACGCCAAACACCAATAAAAGTTAAGCAGAAGGTTCGATTTAGAACTCTTAAGATGAAACCAAATAAGGCAAATACTTCCAAGAAAATACTCCCTAGTGAGGCGCCGACTATAACCAAACCAGATAGCGCAAATACTTCCAAGAAACCAGTATATGATGAAAATACAATTCATAGATTTACTGATCCACTTCCATCATTCCCTGGCAAAGTGCCAACTAAAGCCGAAATGGAAGTGATTGAGAAAATGATGGCATTCTTTAAAAATGATAAGGAGTAATAAAATAAATAGTTAAATTACAAAATATATTTATATATTTTTATTCAAAATACATAAATATATAATGTGTCTTATAGTATTATTATCATTATTTTATTAGCTAAGCAGGGCAGCCACTACCGCTCCCACCACCACCACTAGGTGCAACAGGACCATTAGGAGATATACAGCTTTCACCGTTACTAATTCCCTCCCAAGTTAAACCAGCCGCAATAGTACGTTGGCATAATTCAGCATTTTTAGCGGTAGGATCAGAACTCTTTGTAGCAAGTGAGAAGTAATACTCATCGCTGGTTGGGACATCACCCTTAGGGAATACCTTTATTGAGCCATTCTTAGATACACCAATTGTATCGATACAAGAATCCTGTGTAGTACCATCTGCCAATTTACGTCCGTAATATACTAAGTAGTCAGGGCATGTATTGATTGTGGTTGGCCACGAAACCGGAGTTTCAGAGAATAACGCTCCTTTTTTTCCGAACCATTTTAAGCCAAATACAATAAAAACTGTAAGAGCACCAATAAGGAATAAAATTCCACCCAGTGTTTGGCCTCCTCCTACTAATTTAAATGTACCACCAGCTATTATTGCGATAGCGACAACAATGTAAATTCCTAAATAGATATTGAACATTTCTCTAATATCTTACAACTATTTTATAAGATACCTAATTACCTTTTTAGCCGGTCGCTTATAATTTAAATAAATATATCTTTAAAGATAAAAGTAAAATGAAAATAATGAAATATTTATAAAATATTAAATTATATTAAAATCTATTCAGTAACCAAAAACCATAATAAACAATAAATAAAACTGTTTAGAGCTGTCCGTCTGGGATGAGCGTCGCGCTGTTTTGCGTAACAGCCGTGCCACCACCAGCGACAGCAGTGCTGGCAAGAACACCACCAAGAACCTCAGGGATGAAGAAGGTATTGTAGCCAGAATCACCAACGCTCCAAGTACCCGCGGGCTGACCTTGCACACCGAGGTTAGTTACAGATGTTGGGTATTGTACCGTAACTGGCTTGAGTAGCTGTACCTGACGGAAGGCGCCAGGAGTTCCAACCACGGTGCCAGCAGTGGTTGTCGCAACACTTGCAACCACGGTCTTACCCATATCACGTGCGTAGACAGATCCTGCGCCTAGATTGCCCAAAACGGAGGCACCAGCAGTAGCTAATGATACCATTACAGCGGGGGGGTAGTTGCCAACATAGTTACCAGATGTGGCAACCATTACGTATAGATTAGTTTGGTCAACAGATAGTGCTCGTGCACCAAGTACGCGTTGTCTTAAGAAGCTCTGAGTCGAGGACATTTTATATTCAGAGCTTAGAAAAAAAACACAGGAGGTGGATAGAATGTCTTCAACAGCCGGTGCTCCAATCCCTGATTTTCAGCTCCCGTATACCGCCTATGGTTATGGTGGTCAAAATGGCAGAGTCAATTTTAATCTTCGTGAAGGCGCCAGCGGTGCTCCCGTACCGGATTCGGCTGGCTTCAGTTATCCCCAAAAAACAGAAAAGAGCTTTTCAAGTGATATGCTCCGGGGCAACTGGGACCATACAGCTCTTTCTGACGCATTCTTTACACGTAAGAATGCTAATTTGATTCAGGTTGAAATCAAAAAAGAGATTTACCGTATGAGCGGTCCGAAAAAGTATGTAATTGATGATCAAGATGTAGATGAACTTAAAATGGTTATGCGTGCTATGTATTTACAATATGCTAAAAATAATGAATTTAACATTGAGGGGCAACTCAATGAACTTAATCAGCTAGTCATTAAATGGTCCGCGCCCCGTATAATGTCTGAAATTGAGCAATATAACTACTACATTAATGACATCTCACACTTACCAGTACCACTGCAACAACCAATGAATATGTCATCGGCTGGTACTCGCTCACTCCCCTTCCAACCACAGATGTAATACACTTTTTTAGGAAAAAGTGCGCAAAAAAAAGTTTTGAATACTTTTGTTAAAAGTATAAAGTGCGCAAAAAAAAGTTTTGAATACTTTTGTTAAAAGTATAAAGTGCGCAAAAAAAAGTTTTGAATACTTTTGTTAAAAGTATAAAGTGCGCATAATTATAACTAAAAAAAATATATCGTTGTATTTTATTTTTAGTTATTCAAAGTATTATTTATTTAGATACAACAGGCCTCTTCTTGCGAGGAGCTTTTCCGCTGGGTGCTTCAGACTTTGCAATTGAGATAGAATCTGCCAAGCGTACATCAGACATCTCCTTCCAAGTCTTTTCAAAGTCATCAAGATCAGCCATCCATAGTGAAGAGGCTGTTTCTGCTTCTAGACGCTCAATCTCAGTCTGCTTATCTACAATCTGTTTATCCATCTCAATCACCGCAGCCTGCTTCACACGATCAATACGCATCTTAACACAGTACTCATATGAATCATAATCATCAGGTGCAGCAGGATTTGAAAGAGGCGGGATATTACACCTCTTAAGTCCCTCTACAATTTCACTGTCAGATTTCTTCTGAAGTACCAGTTTATCATCAAGAATAGCTTGAATAAAGCGGCGCTTAGCATCGAGTTCATCAATCTGTTTCTTAAGTGTCTCAAGAATACTCAGACGACGAGCCTCATACATTGGAAGTCGCTTCACCACAAATGCTTCAAGGATATCACCAACCGTCTTGTACTTAACAATATTGAAGTCAGTATCGAAACACGTCATATTTGTAGTCTTCCAAGAGGATTTGAGCTTGAACTTCTTCTCAAACTTCTCAGTATTATCCTTTGCTGCTTCATAGCCATCGTCTGTAAAGTAGAGAATAAACTTAACATCGATATCATTGTAAAGATCATCAAAGCCTTTGATGCCAACTGGTTCATCGTCATCTTTTGAAGCGCGCGTCCCCTTAGAAGCAACACTACCTCCCTTTTCTATCTTCTTAGCATCTTTCTTAGCACCTTTTATCTTCTTGTCGTCATTTTCACAGAGCTCATCGAGGAATGCTTTATAGTCCTTTGTCCAGGTTCCAACAGGAAGTTCTGTGATTGTTACAGACTTTTTGTCATTGTTGAACTCATAGATACCCTTTGTTATCCAAGTATTATCATCTATGCGAGTAGTCTTACCCTTAAATCCCCACCACCAAGGATCAAGTGGTCGTCCCTCAAGAGTGTCGATGTTGCCATTCAAACGATGGCGAAGTAGACATATAATATCATCTGGTTTATGAGGTGGAACATCAGTTGAATAACCAGTACCAATACCTACAGAGCCATTGATAGCAAGTAGAGGTACTACAGGAAGATAGTATTCAGGCTCAACAAATTCACCATCATCGTCTATGTATTTTAGCAGACAGGCATCTTCCTTTCTAAAGATCTTACCAACCACTTCCTCAAGATAAGTGTGGATATAACGGGGAGATGCTGAATCCTTACCACCAAGGAGTCGAGAACCAAACTGACCCACAGGGCGAAGAAGGTTAATATTGTTGGCGCCAACGAATGTCTGAGCCATACCAATAATAGTGCTCATAAGGGATGCTTCGCCGTGATGATAGGCAGCGTGTTCTGAGACATAGCCTGCTAGCTGTGCTACACGGATTTCCTCTTTGAGGTTACGCTTGAAACAGCTGTAAAGGATTTTGCGCTGAGAAGGCTTGAGGCCATCGATGAGATGAGGAAGGGAACGGATATTATCTGCATTCGAGAAGTGAATCAGCTCATCATTTACAAAGCTAGTATATTTAGCCTTACCATCTTCAGGTACAAGCATCTTTGTAGGGTCGTAATGAGAGAGCCACTTCTTACGATCGTCAGCCTGCTTCTTATTGAAAGCAAGATTGATTGATTCATCAGTCTTATCATCCCACTCGTACTTAATTTCGTGGAGATCTTTGAACCATTCACGAGCCTCGGCTGGAGTAGATGTACCCAACCCCTTATAGTACTTAATCTTCCATCCACTGAGCGAGTTATTATCCTTCCAGGCATTGAATTCAGGAATAGAATAGAAGGAGATAGTAGATTTACCTTTGGATGCTTTGAGGATAGGAGTGAGAAGAGTACAGAGGAAGCCAGACTTCATAAGACCAGGCCATTCTGCGTGAAAGAGATTCATAAGTAGACCCTTAATATGAGAACCGTCGTGATCCTGATCCGCCATAACCATTACACGGCCATAACGAAGTTCAGATACATCTTTGTAGTTCTTACCTTGTTCCAACCCAAGAATCTTCTTAATCGCAGTGAGTTCTTCATTGGCATTAAACTTTTGGATAGTAATATCACGTACATTGAGTAGCTTGCCGCGAAGGGGAAATACGCCCCACTTTTCACGGCCAACCTCTTTGAGGCCAGAGATAGCGGATGTGGCAGCTGAATCTCCCTCAGTAAGGATGAGGGTACATTCTTTGGATTTGGTGGTACCAGCACAGAGTGCGTCTTCGAGCTTAGCCATACCACGAATTACAGTGCGCTTCTTGCCATCAGTCTTCTTTGTATCACGTAGATTTTTGGCTTCGAGTAGGTATTTAGCTTCGTCAAGTAGGCCTAGTTTGTTAAGGGTTTCGATGAGTTTGCCGCTGTATTCTGCACGAGAGCCAAACTCAGAAGCGGGAGTAGTAAGAAACTCTTTGCTTTGGCTATCAAAGGATGGATTTACGATAGTGGCATTGATGAAGAGAACAACTGAGTTCTTGAGTTGTCCTGGCTTGATATCGACTTTCTTCTTTTTGGCAAACTCACAGAAGTCAGTTAGAACTTTGCGTGTCACAGTTTCGACGTGTTTGCCACCCTTTTTGGTATTAATGCCATTAACAAAGGAGATATGTTTATCTTCAGGAAGATCTTCATCGTCGGTGTAAAGATGGCGTGAGAGAATCACACCGATTTCCCAGCGAGTTCCGCAGCTTTCATATGCGAAGCCACTGGCGCCAATACCATCACGAAGGAAGAGCTTGATATACTTTTCAAAGTTATTATTGGCAATAACTGTACCATTCCAGGTGACTTTAACATCTTTACCGACAAGTGCAGTGAGTTCAATGACGCGGGTATGGAAGACGGCAATCATATCATCAGAGATGCCTGAATCTTGAAATGCACCAGCGAATAATTTGCGGTCAGGAATAAAGGTAATCTTTACAAAGCCTTTAGAGGATGCCGCTTTTTTGACAGAGGCCTTTTCAACCTTGGTCATATTATCATACCAGCTCTGGCTATATTGTTTTCCAGAGGCAGGGCAACGGATATCGACAGTAAAGAGTTTTGAAAGAATATTTGTCAACTTTGCACCATACCCATTCTTACCACCAACAATCTTATCTTCTGTTTTATCGTAGTTACTGGAAGTAAGAAGATGACCAAAGATGAGTTCTGGAATCATTACATTAGTTTCTTTATCTTCGTCGATGGTGATACCATCACCATCGTTTTCAACGGAGATAAATGTGTCGCCGTCTTTTGATGTAACTGAAATATCTATGTGTTTAATGGGTGTCATATCTGCTGTGGTGACAGAGCGCACATATTCGTCACGGGCATTTACAAGAATTTCATCGAAGATTTTGTAAAGACCAGGGTTAAAATTGAGTTTCCGCCAAACCATCTTGTTTGAGGAGGCGTCATAGATCCAGCGAGTTTCCTCGTTGGTTTTGGTACTACCAACATATGTATCTGGGAGTTCCAGGATATGTTGATGATGAGTGTGTTTCTGATACTTGCGGGAAGCCATTCTTGGAATAAAGTCTTGAACGAGTGTTTAAATTGCGTTACGGCTTTAAATTATCCAAAAGTTTTAATCAATTTTCTTTGGATTATAACCAAGTATTTAATATATTCTCTTTTAACTTCTGATATATTTATAAAAATTTGAATTATATATTTCTATATTATATAATATCTATCCATACTAGGTAAGATGAATGCTAATGAGTTAATTTCATCCAAGATTCTATCAGATGTTGAAATCATCGCAGATATATATAAGATTATAAAGGATGCAGGTTTAGAAGCAACTAAGAATAAAGAGGTTGTATCTTTACAAAAAGAAGTTTGTACAATACAGCCAAATAAGCCAGGCATAACGCGTTTTAGTCCGTGTGTGGCAAGCACTCATCGTTATTTAATTAAATATGATGCGAATGATATTATGATTGTAGGTGGGGCCGCACTAAATGTATATGATTATAAACTAAGGGCACTTAAAGAGAGACGTGGATTGGGTGCTTTAGAGGATTATATTAAGAAAAAAACATCAGATATTGATATTGTTTGGTGGCCTCGCAACGCTAGCAATACAGAGATAATTATTTCAAAGTCTACTGCCATTATTGAGCTTGTTAGAGTATTTGAAGTAGAATTACAGGAAAAATTAAATAAAGCATCAAAAGAATTGGAACTCAAAATTAAACCATATATTACAAATGCTTCAAATGCAGATGAACTAAAGATATATGTAAATAGTTTTCAAACTCGACCAGCGGGAGTATTCAATATTACGATAACATTTCAAATTAAAAATAAATCACTAAAAATTTGTGATATTAGTGTTCATGATAGTGGTGCGGCCCAAAAATTAGATGAAAATGGTCATCAAATCAATTATTTACAAGTTATGAGTAAGGATCCTATGTATTGTAATCCAACGCCAGGATCAACTAATTCAATTAAATATCTTACTGTAAATGGGATTGACATTGCGGTCCCAAATATTGAATCATTTGTTAAACAACAAATGCTAGCATTCGATAATCTTATAAGACTAAATGAAGTAAAGGGATTTATTAATTATAAACGAGTAGAATTTATTAAACAACTACTAAGTAGTTTTAATCTAAACAATCGTAACAATTCTAATGATTTATTAGAAGTATTTGGCACTGATTCTCGAGCCTATCCATCTAAAATTACTGGTGTAATAAATAGTCGAGTTGTTGAAAGTATAAAAAAATTATATACCCCAATATTAAGTCTATGTAAAACAACAAATACATCATCTGATACAATTATAAAAAAACTATGTGATGCGGCAGAAGCAGTACATATAGATTTATTAATGGAAAGAGAGCGACAAAAACAATTAGCCGAAATAGCTGAGCGAAGAGCAGCCCAGGAATATGCTGCGCAAGCTATAAAAAAATATCGTCAACCATCTATGTTAGCTAATTTACCTAATAATAGGTCTAATCATTTATTAGCGAATCCATCACCAGCATTTATTAGTGCTGCCAATATACCTCCTGGATATTTTGGATGGGCTCCTCCATCACCACCCCCACATTTTGCCGCTGATATATATGTAGAATATGGTACAAATCGTCCTATGAAGTGGAATATGTATTATGGTAGATATTATTATCTTAGTCCAGGACCTATGGCAAGCACTTCAGGGTCATTTGTTCATGCGCCTTTATCTGGTCAGCCTCCATTACCACCTGGCCCACCTCCTTCAAATGGAATATACAATCAAGGAAAAAACAGAAGTTATAACACTAAAAAATGAGTTGATATCTAAATGGATTGAAGCGATACATCCATCATTTCTGTAAAATGCTTAACAAGTTCATCATTGCGATAGTTATTAATAAATTTAATTTGTTTTATACCTGCGGCAAGTAGTATTCTACAGCAAATAATACAAGGATAGTGTGTAATGTATGCAGTACAGTCTTCACAGGAGACGCCGCGTTTGGCGCAATCGCTGATAGCATTTTGTTCAGCGTGTACTGTTGCTTGTTCGTGTCCATCACGCATAATTGACTGATGTTCACAACCAGGTAAAAATCCATTATAGCCTTGACTGACAATACGGTTATCTTTAACAAGAAGGCATCCGACCTGTAATCTATCACAGGGGCTTCGTTTAGCGGTGACTTGTACAATTTCTTTGAAGTATTCATCCCAAGAAGGGCGACGGTGTTCACTCATTAATTTTTAATAAGCAATACAATCTTAAATTGTTTTTATAAAGCAGATAGAATGCCGAAACTATACAGAAATAAATCTAAGAAGCGTAATGGTGGGGCAGCGACAGTAATGCCATTAAGCTATTATAATCCTGGTGCCGCTGAGCCATCTGCATCAGCGGGTCGTGATTTACTTGGAGCAATGCCGCCAATTGGAGTTCGTCCAAAGATTGGTGGTAAGCGAAGTAGACGTCATCCTAGAAAGAATCATAGTACAAGAAGACATCATAAGGTAAAAGGTGGTTTTGTTCCATCAATAATGGATGGTTTTGTTGTTGCCGCCTCAAAATATATTGTGCCTTTAGCATTATTTGCTGGGTATAAGCTTATGACGAGAAAGGGTAAGAAAGGATCTAAGCGAAGCACTCGTCGCCGTTAAGTGCGTTTGGAAGGGGGCTATATCGAATTCCGGACAGCCGGATAAGAAGTGAAAATTAATAGTCTAAAGCCAGAACTGACAATTAAACACAATGAGTCTCGCCGCCACGTCATCCCGCGCGAATGCGAATGGAAACCTATTTGAAATCCGTACCGTACAATCTGCCGCTTTTCGAACACTAATTGAAGCTCTCAAGGAGATTCTTACCGAGGCCAATCTTGAGTTTGATTCAACTGGTATTCGTGTAATAGATGTTGATGAAACCCATACGGTTTTAACATATTTACGTCTAATATCTGATCGTTTTGAGTATTTCTATTGCCCAGCCAAGTATGTTCTCGGTATTAATATGATTTACCTGTTCAAGCTTATTAAAACTCTTAGTAATAATGATAGTCTAACACTATTCTTGCCTGAGTCAAATCCTAATAAGCTTGGTATTCGTGCTGAGAATGCTGAGAAGGGTACAACGAATACATGGATGATGAAGTTATTCGATACGAATGTTGAGAATATTGAGTTTCCTAATATTTCATTTACGTCAATTATTCATATGCCATCTGCGGATTTCCAGAAGATCTGTCGTGATTTCAATGCTCTTGCTGAGAAGATGGAGATTACGAGTTCAAATAATGATTTGATTTTTCGTTGTGTGGGAGACTTTGTAGATGGAGAGACGGTGATTATGTCAAATAATCAGGGTGGTATTGAGGTTGAGCGTAATACGAATGAAATTGTACAAGGTATGTTTGAACTCAAGTATCTAGTACTTTTTACGAAGTGTACGAACCTATGTACTAGTACTCAAATTCATTTGAAGAATGATTTGCCTCTTGTTTTACGTTATATGGTGGCGAATCTTGGTGAGGTGCGTTTGGTCCTAGCTCCACAGAAGCAGAAGACGGAAACATCTGGTCGTCCTCAAAAGGTTTAAATAGTATTTTAGTAGTATGAAAGAAATAAAAATATTAAATATTTTATTTTCTTTTAGTGTGTGCATCTCATAATAATTTTTTGGGCATTTTTTCCTAAAAAGCGCTAATATTTTTTGGGCGCTTTTTTTAAAAAGTACATTACATCTTCTTTTGTACAAAAGGTGTGTACATAATATCACTATCACGAATAGATACACATACATTCGAGTTAAGATTAGAAGGATTATTAAACTTTTGAGCATCGGTATTCCAGACTTTCACAATGTTAAATCCACGTTTAGGGCTAATTGAAATACCATTAATGCGATTTTCATTATGGCCTGAGAGGGAGCCAAGCATAGAAGCAATAATATAATTTAGATAGGTCTCAGCAGCATCTTTCTTTTGGCAACGGAAAGAATAACATCCACCGCGAATATGATGATGACTCTCCCAAAGAGGAGGAGAAGGATCGCGCATCATAAAGAACATTCCATCAGACAGTGAATCCTGTTTGAGGGTATCAATAACTGTCCAAAATTCACCCCACGTTTTCATAGGGCCAAGATTAATAAATGTATTAAGAGTCCATTTTGTCTCTTCTGGAGAATGGAAGTAAAGTGTCCACGGGCCAGTAGGAATAGCTGAATCAGAGTTCATCTTGGAAATATCAACTAGAGAAGACATCTTGGATAATATGAACAAGTACCTAAGATAATAGGAGGCGTAGTATCTTTAAGTCTGCCTTATCATTCAATTTTTATGTATTTCTATCATATTATTCATCTTTTTTATTTTGTTCTTCTTTTAAAGGGGTAACCTCTGTAGGTCCTTCTATAATACTATTAGTAGTCTCTATATGTGTTTCATTTTTAGTATCATTAACTACATATAATTTATTACGTTTAATAACAATAGAATTCTTATTATCATTATAACTATTAAAGTGGTGTTCTTCGCCCATATCATCTATGATATGAAACTCAATATTATCATCAATGTTAAACCAATGTTTAGTATGCGCGCACCAGCACATAAACACCATATAGAGTGAAGGAGTAATATTAGAATTAGTATAAACTATGAACTTTTCAATAAAATCATCAATTATATATTCGATTGCTTCACTTGGCTTATTAGAGTTGACTACTTGAATTTTAGCAGATAACCAAGAAAATTTAAATTGAGTATTATCATCATCACCACTATCATTCGAAAGAGTAATTGTATTATCATAATTATCATAAAGCCAGTTAATATTAACCATATCAATATTAACCATATTATTTAATGACAGTGGTAAACTATGTCCTGGTATAAATACCCACATATCATGATAACCATAAAAATAGTCTTTTAGATAATAATACATATTTTGGCATTTATTTTTCATATTACTATATGTAGCATTACAATAATTCCATACCGTCATCAGTTTTATAAGAAAATAGGTATTCCAGCTCGCCATTTAACTACATAAATATTGTAACCAAGTTATTTAAGTAGTTAAAAAATATATATATTTTTATAAATTTATTATAGTATACTATCTACTTAGTCTTGTAGAATGCGATAGTTTGTGACTTTTCTTTCCAGTATCCTACTGGATTTTCTGAGGGTTGTTCGTCAGTATCAATTGTATAGATAAAGTTTTCGGCATCTTTATAATATTTAGTACCCTTGTATTCTAGTTCTTCGAGTTCAAGGCCTTCCTCCTCCACTTCCTCTTCTACTTCTTCCACTTCCTCTGCTGCTTCCTCTTCTGCTTCCTCTTCCTCTTCCTCTTCCTCCTCTTCTTCCTCTTCTTCTGCTTCCTCTTCCTCAACTACTTCATCATCTTCCTTGGTATCAACTTCTTCTTGTTTGGATATGCGAATAGGTGTAGGAGGGCACGCAGCCCTTTCAGGTTCATCTTCTGTATCAGAATCAATATCAGGAGGAATACTGCGATCTTCAGGTACATCAGGAATGATACTAGGTGTTCCTACAGATGATTCTGTTAGGATATCTTTCTTGTGAATAGTATAAAGAGGTTCAGAGATATTATCATCTTCACCAATTACTTCATTTTGTAGGGGTTGGCAGTCATCATCAATCCAGGGATCTCCTCGTTTTTGTCCGCCAGTTTCATTGATAAAGATTGCACGATTTGGGCGAGAGAATCCTTCGAGAACATCAAGACGACTGAGAATATTATTGAGAGTAAATTGTTGACTATTGACATCTTGAGTAAGATTACTAAGGATACGACTAAAGCGTGCTAGTTCATCGCGTTCATCATTTGTACGATGAGAGGAAGGATGTGATTCATCGGAATCAGAGAGATTAGTCAGCCAGTGTTCAAGTTGACTAATCTCTTTTTGGATATTGGACATAGTAGTCCGAATAAGAACAGAGCGAATAGATGACATCTTGGAATTCATTTTAATATGTGCTGATTTTTTAAGTCGGCATTATGTCGTCAAATTTTATAAATTTAGGTGTTAAAATAAAGCTAAAGAAGTTAAGAGATATTTGGACTATAGTATTTCTCTAAGCCTTGATTTTAAGATTGATACACGCATCAAGAGTAGATTCCCACGCCTTGAGGGGTTTAGTGCGACGAAGACGAAGTACTTCTTCGGCTTTTTGTAGGCGTTCCTTAACAGTTTCAGTAACGCCTTTTGTTAGACTGGCATCATAGAAATCAATAGGTTTAGTATCCATAGTGGCAAGAATACTTACCATAGGTGGAAGATGGATATCGATGCGTACTTTATGTGAACGAATTAGTTGACGATATTCTTGGATGGATAGATTTCCGCCGAAATGTTTAAGAATATTGCGAGCAGGGGCGGGGTGTATCTTATTGTTACATGCCTCGCCATAAACACGGTAGAGTAGTGCACATTGTTCCCAGCGTGTATGAGCATCTTGGCGCATATCAAAGAGATAGGCACACGCACACTCAGGAGAGCAGAAGTTACCAGTAACGGTTAGATATTCACCAGTATCACGAACAGGTAGTACTACTGGACGATTAGTAAAGGTATGACAGCACCAGAAGCAAGCAACATCTGAGGTTTGTGGGATAGTTTTAACTTCGGTTGCATCTTTAAATTGAACAAGGAGTGATGATTTTATATTATAATAATCAATTTCTGTTTCCTGTATATTTGTAGATGTATTATTGGTTGTGGCAACAGTGTCATTGTTCTTATGTTGTTCGTATTTAATAGGTAATTGTTCTAAGGTTAGAGGTGTAATAGTAGTATTGTTTTGAGATTCAAGGCTTTCAACGGTTTCGTAGAATGGGTTATCGAGATGCATATCGTATGGCATAGCCTCAGTTGGTGGACGAGGATCGTAGATAACGGGCATATCATTATTGGGTACATCTCTACTTTGGATGGGTAGATGAATAATTAGTGGGCGACGAACTTCGGTTAGAAGACTGCCTTTAATACCGTCAGGTCCAACGGTGGCAACAACGGGAAATTGTTTTTTCTTGGTAGTTTTCTTGGGTTTCTCTTCTTTAATGGGTATTTCAATGGGTTCTTCTGTTGGTTTTATTGTGGCGCGTTTTCCTCGACCTCTTCCGCTCATAGTATAGTACTAAGTAAGAAATGCGCAAAAACGTTTAGGTTGTTTAGCATTTTGCCTACTTAAAGCCGCTTTAAGTCCCCATATAATTTCTATATTACTGGAGGGTATTTAAGCCCTATTTACTCATTTAAAGTAAGATGGCTGTTGATATCTCTTTCTGGTGTGAACGTGTCAGAAAATGTTTCTCAATGTTCTTAAAAGATCCACAAACTTTACAGCATTTACTTCTATTTGGCCCCCCAGGCTCTGGAAAGACAACAAGTGCAGGATGGCTAGTCGAACAGATTTGGGGTAATCGTAAATCTCTAATGTGTATTTCAATGAATGCAGCAGATGAACGTAGTTTGGAATCTATTCGGCAAAAAGTATTTCCCTTCTTACGAGTTGATTGGCGCGTAGAAGGTGAAACTTCACCGCGATTTCTCATTTTGGATGAGTGTGAAACCCTAACGGAAGCTGCGCAACTATCTTTACAAACTATTCTGAATTATGACTCCAAAGATATCTGTGTAGTTCTTATCTGTAACTCTCAAAGCAGAATTCATCCAAAGCTTCGTCAACGTCTACTTAAGATTCGCTATGATCCACCAAATAGAAACAATCAAGTAACAGATATTTTTACAGCAATCACACGGGGTGACCTACGACAAACAACTCGCAAATCAGATATAGAATATCGCATTTGGAAATACATTCATTGCCATCCATCACAAATAATAAGTATAATTCAAGATGATAATGTTGATTTTCAAGCAATAGTATCAGAAATTCTTTTATTATCAGATATATTCTCAATTATCGATAATGAACTAGTAAATAAAATTAATTTAATGTATCCGCTAATTATTGATAGTACTATTCTACATGATGAAACTGAAAAGCAGATATTGGGTCTAATACAGCTATTTAAACGAAAATTTGAAATGAAATTTGTGAGTAATTAAGGATTAGGATTTAATTCAAATGGCTAATTATACTAAGACAGATTTACGAGTTTCCACGATGGTTATTACTGCGCACTGGGGAACGCAGATTAACCTTGATACACTATTCAATGCGCTTCGAAGCGTTATCATTCCAGTTTGGTACCCTGATGTAGGTATCCTTAAGTTTGAACATAAAAATATGGTTCTTGGTGCAAGCTATAAAGATATCTTCACTAATCGTAAGATTACTTCAAAATCCTTCTTTAATCAATCGACGATTGTTTTAAGGAGAAAAATTAATATTGGAAAGGCAGATGAAGGTTGGAAGGAAGTAAATGTAAAGCTATTTGCGAATGGTGGTATTCAAATGACAGGTGTTACATCTGAACCATTTGCTCGAGAGGCTATTGAATGGCTACTTACACTTATTAGGACTCTTCCTGAAAGTCCATTTGCAGATAATGCATCAATTGATCGCTTCTCTGTTCAGCTAATTAATACAGATTATGCCCTTAATAAGTTTATTAATCAAGATGCACTTCATAAACTACTAATTAATGAGTATAACTTATTCTCAATGCTTGAGAAGACAATTTATCAAGGTGTTAATACCAAGTTCTTCTATAATACAAAGAATCCTGGAAAAGGGATTTGTCAATGTGAGAACTTCTGTAAGGGACAGGGTACAGGTGATGGAGAGGGAGAATGTAAAAGAATTACGATGAGTATCTTTAGAACTGGGCGAATTATTATTACGGGTGCTCGAGAAATTAAACAAATTGAATCAGCATATGATTTCCTAAATAAAGTCTTTGATAAACACCACGTCACCGTTCTATACGCACCCAATACAGCATAGATAACTAAAAATATTGCGTTAAATCTTACAGAACAGATTATTTTTTATTGACAGACATAGACAATGGCAACCCCGGTCCAAAATACCACTCAAAGTACTCCTTCTACTTCTTCCGCTGCACCCGCGCCCTCTTCTGCAAACACCATGATTGGTGCAGCCGCCACCGCCTCTACGGAAATCCTACCTGGTGCCACAACACTTCTCCAAGCAGCCAAAATCTCTTGTGAACAAGACCGAGCCATTATGTTAGACTACTTTCGTCAAACCGCCAACGGCACTGCCTTTCTTGGTGAAGATCCTGAAACTAAAGAACGTATCCTTGTAAAATCTAAAGAAGAATTTACTTCTCTTATCAAGAAACTCTATAAGGTTGGCGATGATTTCATTATTTTAACTGAGAATTCACTCTACATTGTTTCTGGTAAAATCCAGAAACGTAAAGTGAATCTTGCGAGTCTTCAAGAGGCATATGACTCCTCTCTATAAACCCAAATCTACTTATACATTCTGTCAAGTTGGTAAGAAACCAACCATCCAATTCCTGTAAATAATGTATCAGTTGTGCTATTTAATATATTATCAGGATATAGTTTTCCTCCAGGCTATAACACCGACTATAAAGTGTAGTATTGAATATTAATTACATGCTCATAGACCCATTCTTATTATATATTAGGAATGAAAATTAATATTGTACTTAAAGAAATTATATTTCTAAGTATATTTTTTACAGCACTTGCATTATATTTTGACATCTATCGAGAACAACACGTACTATCTTTTATTACTAATCACGTTATCGCATTATTATTAGCACTAATTATTTCAAAAGTAATTTACGGATTTATCGCAAATATGAAATAGACTCTTATATAATACATTATAAAAATTGAACAATATGACAGGCTAAATATTTAAATGTGTATAAAATGTCATTAGACGAGCAAATCTTCGAACCAAATGTCATTGTAGTCGGCGTATTTGGTAGTACAAATAAAGTTTCAGAGCAGGATATCCAAGATAACACTTTAACATTAATTCTACAGGAATTAGGACGTATGCCAGACAAGGTACTAATTCCTACAGAAGGAAACTCATCGATTTATATTGATAACTGGGCAGAAGCACTTCATATTAAGACACAAACATTTCAGGCAGATTGGATAAGAAATGGAAAGATCGCACAAATTATTCGAGATGATAGAATTGCTAAAGAGTGTACACACGCATTAGTATTTCTTGGTCAAAAATCAACTAGACTTGAAAAGTTTGCTGAAAAGTTATGTAAAAAAGGTAAAACGGTATTTACATCATCTCATAATCAGACGCTGTCGCAATTTGAGATGTCGCATTGCGAACCTTCCCGCCCATCGAAGGCTTTAACGCACGCTCGCAAATCAAGTAAAGGAAAAGAGCAGACGTTGCTGAAATTCCAAAAGAAAGAAGAATGTTAAAGATAACACCAACTAACACACCAAGGGACATCTTTGTAGTAGCAAAGATCCATACACCACCTAGCAGGCTGAGTGCGGCCCAAACAGCAAAGATACAGAAGAAAACATAGAAATAGTTGCAGATAACAGTGTCAGGGATCTTGTCGGTCCATTGAGTCGCTTGCATTTTCTATTAAGGCCGTACAATTTTTACACGATTATAGAATCTGTTAATTCCAATCTATACCCGGAATTACGAAACCATTAATAGAAGATGTCAACTACTAGTGATAATATTCCGCCTTGTGCGAGAGCTAATGTATGTGATGCTAATCCACAAGTCGCGGATTATGATAATCGAAATGTTGTAACTAGTAAGGGTGGGGCGCAGCTGGTAACGGATGTGTCTAATTTCTATGCGGCAGCAGCTGCTCATCAGATTAGACCAAACGCTCCGCCGATTTTTAAAACATATCAGCAAATGATGGACTGGAGACAAAGACAGAACCGCCGCTAATATCAAGAATTGTCAGAACCGAAGATAATTTTATCAAACTAATATATAGAAATGGCAAGAAAATCAAGACACTCGTCATCCCGGAAGATGAAACACACACGTAAACACAAGACTCATCGTCGTAGCACTCGTCGTAGAGGTGGTGCCGATGCTCTCTCAGGTGCGCCAGTTAACTACCATCTATCAGGCAGCTGGCCATCCCAGATGTCACTCGGTCAAGGTACGGATTACTTCAAATACCACGAAGGACAGCACGGCGGCGCTGCTCTAGGTATGGGACCATTCCCTGAAGCGGTTCTAAGCCCCGGTCTTCCTGAAGCTCTTCGTGGACCCGCCCATATTGGCGGCATTGATAAGGCGATCGCGGATGTGCGCGGCCTCAAGGACCAAGCTGGCGGCAAACGTAGAAAGCACCGCAAGGGCTCTAAGAAACATAACAAGAGCCGCAGACATTCCAGAAAGCACCGTAAAACACATCGCAGACATCGTCGTAATGGTGGTGCTCTAGGCTATGCCCCTTTCCCATCATCTGGAATGCTCCTCAGCTCCCCTAGGGCTTATGCTGAAGCTGGTCTAAACCCTGAATGGAAGACTGATGTAGCCTTCACTGATGCCAAGATCCGTGAAACCCAGTAGAAAATAAAAGTGTTGTAAAATAAGCTAAAATATAATTAATATATGAATTTGTATGTAAATTTATATATTAATCTACTAGAATGGCATCAAATGTAATAAAGCCTGAAGAATATCTTACAATGGGTATTCCAGCTGCATATACTGTACTAGGGCTTTTATCTGTACCTACATATAAAGAAGTCCCAGATATATTTAGCTGTAATCTTGAGGGTGACCACCTTGTATTAAAAACAGGATTCTCATCATATAAATTCCCAAGTGGAAATACATTTCACGATGTACTTAGTGATAGAAGTTATGAAGTTATAAAAAAAATGGGAGCAGGACTTTCAAATAAGACTGAATTAATTGAAATAGAAGGTACAAAATATTTGCTTAGACAGCCTATCCATATGTCAGGTGGTACATCAAAATTTATACGAGAAGGTTATTTTAGAGAATGTATACATTTATCTATTCTATCGCCGTCACCATATGTTATGAAATTATTTGCGGCAGAGGGTTCACCTGATAGGTGTGCAATGTTATTAGAATATGTTGAAGGTACAACACTTACTAATTTTTTAGAAACAAAACCATCAGTAGAAGAAAAGGAACGTATTAAAGCTGAATTAGTTAAGGGATTACAACATCTACATAGCAAATATATAGCACATTATGATATTAAACCAGATAATATTTTTGTTCCAAGTAATAAATCAAGGCCTCCATTTTTTATTGATTTTGGAAGTTCAGGAAGATATAAAAATGAAAATAATTTAAAAATATATAAAAATGATAATACAAATAAATTAAACAAAATTTTCGGTAGTGGAAGAAAAAATAAATATTCTAAAAGAGTGAAGAGAACTAAATTTAGAAGAACAAAGAAGAATTATAAATAATATTAATCAGGCCAGACAATTCTAAGTCCATATTCCTTTTCCCATATATTTCTTAGGGCATAACGAATTCCTTTATTATCACGATATTTCCCATAAGCATCCTCTATCCACTTCTTACAGAAATTGTCGTATTCAGGGCGATGCTCTTGGTATCTAGTATTTTCATAGGACACATCCATACTTCTTCCCAATTCTCCTTCCCATATACTAACTAGTCTTTTCGCAAGAGCCCTCTCAAAATCAGTACACGTATTCCAATTATCATAGATAGAATTAGTAACAATAACACCAAATATGTAGATAGATGTGCCAAGCTCAAGAGAATTAGATAGATTATCGTGGATTTTTTCAAAGATAGCCAAGTTTTCCATTCTATTATTTCATATATGCCAAATGGTTGTCAAATTTTATGTAAATAAAGTTCAGTTTGAATGGAGTCTTCAGGGCATTCAGTAGTTCGCACCTTATCTTCAAATAGAGGTGCTAATAGTTCGCGCCCCTGTGTGGCAAAGAGTTTACGTTCCATTGGTTTAATTGATACATCAATTGTAACAAATAAGTCCCCACATTTACCAATATTACCAGGAATAGGCATACCAAAACCAGATAGGCAATATTTATCATTTTGGAAGGAGCCAGCAGGGATTTTAATAAATAGACCGTCATCATATCCAGGATGACCGTCAATTTGTACAGTACAACCAATTAGTGATTCCGAAAGAGAGAGAGAAACAGTTGTTTCGAGATGTTGTAACTTATCACCAGAGCGTTTAAAATATTTGAAAGCGGGATCATTAGGGTCTTCGGCAATAATGATATGAGCATCGCCAGGGCGTTCGAAGGCAGGGTGATCAGAGCATACTTCAGAAAAAGGATAAGTTTCTTGAGGGCGAGTGCCAGGAGTAATTTTAACAGAAAGAGTACGCTTTTCTTGAAGGAAGCCTGTACCCGAACATTTATCACATTTTTCGTGAATTCGTTCTCCTTTACCTTGGCAATCAATACAGGGTCCCGTTGTATGCATAGCCATTGGACCCATTTGAACAATTTGAGATATGACTCCCCGTCCATTACAAGGCTTACAAGTTTCCTTTGATTTAGCGCCACTGTGGTCACAATTAGGACAAAAACTCTGTCGATTAATATTTATATCTACATTGTGTCCTAAGTAAAACTGCTCTAGAGTAATATTAATAGTCTGAACAGCAGGTGCAGGTTTTTTACTCTTTCGTATAGGTCCCTTATTAGGACCAACTGGAGGATTACCAAACATACCTCCAAATAAGTCATTAAGATTAATCTCAAATGGAAAAGGAAACCCACCTTGTCCTTGACCTTGCATACTGCTAGGAAAGGGCATTCCATTAAATCCTTCTGGTACACCTCCATTTTCACCTTCAATAACACCCATTTCATCATACATTCGTCGTTTTCGCTCATCTGTTAAAATCTCACTGGCACGAAGTATTTCCTTAAATCTCTCTGGGTCTCCACCTTTATCTGGATGATGTGTGCGGGCTAATTTAAAATAAACCTTTTTAATTTCATTACACGTATCAGACTTATTAACACCGAGAACTTCATATAATGACTTTTTTGTAACACCTGACATATTTAAAGTAAAGAGTATATCTTCTTTTAAGTTATCTACTAATTCCAAATTAGTAGTAGTTGCGTAAATTAGGGGAATATAAAGTCTTTTAAAGAATCAGTTGTAATGACGTCTCTTGTAGGTCAGGAATCAGTATGGAATGAATGTATTAATCAGTTTGATACACCAAGTCATATTTTTATAACGGGTGCGGCGGGTTGTGGAAAAACAATATTAATTCGTGAATTACTTCAGAAATACGCTACTCTTAAAAAAAGACCAAATAAGCATTTATGGGGATATGAATCAGTTGATGAATGTCTTCTATTGGGCCCTGACCAGGATAGAGGAATTCAAACTATTCGCGGACAAGTAAGTCTATTTATTCGACAAAAATCGGTAGGAGAAGAAATATTTCGATGGGTTGTGGTTGATGATGTAGACACATTTCCACAAATTTCTCAGCAGGCTTTGCGCCGCCCAATGGAATCATATTCACATATTACAAGGTTTTTATTTGTTGGAACATCTGAGGAGGATTTAATTCCAGCATTACGTAGCCGATGTATTCATATTGCTATGAATTCTCTAGATATGTTTACATATATGCCTTTATTACTTAAAAATGTAGATATGCCACATCCAGAAAAAATTACTATGGATATGTGGAGCTGGATTGTCAATATTGCTGGAAGTAATATTAGTGATTTGGTACGTCTTTTAAAATTAGTTAGAGATATTCACGTCACATTTAATGAAGAAATTACTTTAGATTGTGTAAGAATATTATGTTCTGCTCCATTCTATTATGATTTTATTCCATTATTAAAGGCGATGTCTGAAAAGAATTCTGTTGATGCTATTAAAAGTTTATTGGTTATTTGGAAACGCGGGTATGCTTATGAGGATATATTAGAAAGTTTTCAGACTATTAACACAATTTTTGGTAATGATAATTTTTCAGATAATATTTTGATTCATAAATTTCTAATCAATTCTTGGATTTCATATTGTAAAGGAAATACAAGTATTTTAGCACTTCAAAACATAGTATACAAAACTTTAAATGAGTCTTAGCGAAGACCCTTTTCTAATAAGTATTTAATGGCAATATCAGAACCCATAATCTGGTCTTCACTCATACGTAAGAACCAGCCAAAGATTTCACGATCTCTTAGCTCAGGCCAAGGGAACGGCACATATACAGTATAAGCACAGAGGTCAAAAGGTAAATTACCATCTGTACCTGTAGCAAGTAAGTCTTCTAATTGAATTCTCTTGCCATCCTTCTTACGCATACCTTCAACGGCTGGGTCGACGACGATTCCAGTATTAACATATTCGGTTGAGAGGCGAACAAAGTCCCATTTGGCATCACCGCGAATCTGGTCGCCACCTCGCTTTTGTGCTACACGAGCATATGTTATGGCAGCCCATTCTTCAAACATAGGGTGTTTAGGCTTTGGAGACCATAGAGCACGGAATCCAGGAACATTTGTCCCATCAGGTCCAGCATATGTTTCGTCTAAATCAGTGCCAAAGAATACAACCTTATTTTCAGGTAATTTGCCAAATCCTTTTAGTGAAACACAATATGGGGATAGCCATAGGCCACCGTATTTAGCAAGGATGGCAGCACGAATATAGTTAAGTTCAGCTTCATTTACAGGACTAATAGGGTCACGGAGACCGGGAGGAAGTTGGTCCCAGCCACCTAGTAATTCTGCTACACCTGTTAGGCCACCAATTACTTCAATTCGGTAGTCTTCTTGGTTTTGTCGTACGATTGTTTCATAGCAGAGATTTAAGAATGGCATATTGAGGGCACGACTACTACGAGCGCCAAAGTCGAGCCATTGACGGGAGTTAACATCGCTTGTGTCGTAGTATAGCCAAATTGTAGGCTTGTCCATTCCACGTTTCAATAAATTTTTATCCAAAAATGGATTTTTCTTAAGTAAATCTGATGAATAATAAAAAGCATATGTAACTGCTGCGATGAACAGAACTGCTATAACTAAAAGAAGTCTGTTAATTGGACTCATTTACCTACCTATAAAAAGCATAAAATACCTTCACTAAAAATCATAACTTAAAGTTAGTAGGGCATATACTTATAAATGTGGAATAGTATATTAAATAATTGGGATACTAATAGTAATAGTAATAATGATATAACATATAATATAGTATCTAATTCAGGAAATCCAGTACCAAATAATTTTATATTAACTCAAATGTCGTCAAAAGATTTAACGCCGAGTGACAATACTATTAAATTATGGCCGCATCAAGAAGCAATGCTCTATAGGATTCGTTATATTGAGAGGGCAAACTATATGTGTAAAACAGAACATACTGAAGCATCTATTGCGAGATATATGGATAAAAATGAAGCGCCAAAGTCATATAACGTCTGTTTAGGTGTTATGAATGACCCACCTGGTTCTGGTAAAACATATGCTATTCTGACACATATTCGTACAGATATAACACCAGGGCCAACGATTATTATTGTACCTCAAAATATTTATGGACAATGGAGAGAATCAATTGAAACTATTTTTAAAAGGCAGTTGAATAAATGTAAGTTTTCAGCATCATATGCTGATATAATGAGTATGTATGGAAATCCTGAGTCTATTGTTCGCTATAAGGTGATTTTGCTACTAGATAGTTTTGCGGAAGCGTACTTGAAAGTTATTAATGATAATGATATAAATGTATGTCGTATTGTAGTTGATGAAATTGATATTATGGATAAGTTTGTATGTTCTTCTATTAATACAAAGTTTGTATGGTTAATGTCAGCATCATATACTAATCAGAAGCGTTTAGGACCGTATTTTATTGGAGATCATACAACAGTTGTATGTAAATGTGATGCGGAGTTTGTAAAGAAATCATTGAATCTTCCTGACCCTTCGAATAGAATTATAAAGTGCGATGATGACCATATACAGCTTTTTACAAACATTGTCGATGATAAACAAATGAAAGCACTAAATGCTGGAGACCATAACATTTTAAATCGCATTATGAATAAATCTGGATTAATTACTCCCGCATTATATAAGGATTTTGCTGGAAAGTATTCAGAATATTTATTACAGAAAGCAGATTTATTACCAGAGGCTGAAAAGGAATTAGAGAGATTTGTGATAACGGATGAGCTCACAGAAAAAGAGTATAATATTTTGAGAGATAGAGTTACATTGTTAAAAAAATTTAAACATACCTCATTATTACTTTCTGAAAGGTTACAGACTTTAACAGATACATTTTTAAATAGCTGTAAAGAAACACATTTGGAGGGCAAATTTATTGAAAAGATGGAATCGGATAAGACTAGTAAATGGCTGATTTTTAATGATAATGGTAATGTACTAGTTAGATATCAAGAATTATTGTTAAAGCGGGGTATTAAAGCGGTTATGTTAGATGGTGGAAATCAGAAGTTGATTGAGAAGACATTGAAGGATTATAAGGAGGGAGATGTACAAGTTTTACTTTTAAATTCAATGATTGAGGGAGCTGGAATGAATTTGGAGAATACAACGCATCTTCTATTTATGCATAAAACAGAAGAGAAGTTTATTGAACAAGTGATGGGTCGCGCTCAGCGCTTCGGTAGAAAGGAGCAGCTAAATGTGATTATGTTATTTAATAAGCACGAATAAATTATAACTCAACAACAAAACCCTTATAGGCATCTTTGCCATATTTTTCAGGAGGCCAATTTTCTAATTGTTGACTTTGTTTAGCATCAAACTCAAAGAAATCTTTTACTTTCTCCAAGTGTTTAGTCTGTTCGGCCACTTTCTTCTTTTCAAAGTCAAATAAGGCTTGACGTTCAGAATTATCGAAAGGTTTAATAGCGGCATTTCTTTCATTAATTATATCCTCCAGAGTTTTATTAGTTTCTTTGAAGGTTGTAACTTTATCTGCGACTGTGTTCATAGTAGTAAAGGCAGAAAAAATATCAGTATATTCAGGATTAGTAAAGACATCTGATGTATAACCGCCTTCACGCCCTGCAACATTTTCAATGATATCTGTTCCAATGACACTACCTGAAATATATGCCATTGCTTCAGGATGTAAAATAATAGCACTTGGCTCTGGTTTATCTTTCTTTACAGCTTCTTCAAATAATTTATTAAAGTCCTTTTCATCAAAAGTAGGGGCTTTTTGTGTAGCATCGCCAAATTTTCCTTCAGTCAAGTTAGAGTCATCAGATTTATTTTTAAGCCAATCTTGATAGCCGTGTCCTTCTGCTTTATGTGTTTCTTCAAATTGTTTATTGAAGTTCTCATTATCAAACTCTTCGAAAACACGATTGACTAATTCATCTGGTCTTAAATCGCGAAGTTGATCGGGTGATATGACATTTTGTAGGGTTGCACGGCCTCCATTTATGCGTTGAAATGTTTCTGATAAATATACAAATCCTGCTAACATTCCATCAAACTCAATGGCATCGCCACCTTTATCAGGGTGTACTTGTAATACTTTTTTCTTAAAAGCTTTTTTAAGGGAATCAACCGTAATATCATCGATTGATATAAAATCAAATAATTCTAAAACATATTGAAGCTCTGACATTCTAAATATTAGATTATGTTAATTTTTTAGGTTATTATTTTTAGTCACTTTAAAGATTATTTTTAAGTACATCTGAACTAATGGTTTAAACCAGAACAGATTGAGTGCTAGAAACGGTAGCATTGTAATTTGATTATTAAAATTAGGTGTATTGTAGATATAATAAGATAAATAGATTATACGTATAAATGTCCAATATATAAATGTAAATGTGCCAAAAATCTTATAAAGTATATAATCTTTATATCCAAACTTATTTCCAATCCAAGATATAGTCATTGGTAGATTTGTAGATTCAAATAGAATTAATAGATGATTAAATATTACTAAAGTATCGACTTGGGCATATTCACTATTTACATAAACTATACTTAAAATAGTAATAATATGATGTAAATAACTAGAAATTCTACGTATATAAAATATATAATGTACCATATCAAAAAACATAAATGATGCAAATAAGTAAGATGCTTGAGTATATTCATCAGCAGTAGTTGATGATAAACATAAATAAATTATATATAACTGGTATAAAAAACAATTGATGTGTCCAATTGTTTCGTGTTTATCTTTATAATCAAGTGCTACATATGTATTTGAATATGATTCCAATACATTATATGTTAATAGGCTATTCGATAGCATAAATAATCCTGAAATTAGGAACATCTTTAGTTATTATAATAAGTATTGTCCTTAAATGGGTACTAACCCCAGAGGGTCCAGAAAGGTACTAATAAGTTAATTTTCCTTGATTTAAATCAACGCCATCTGTTATAACTCTTTGTTTCATTTGGTCAAAATAGTTTTGATTTCTAACGGACATTTCAGCACGTTTTCTTTCACGCATTTCATCCATCTGTTTTTGTCTTGATTCAAACTCACGGATACTATGAAGCTCTGATTGGTTAAATGGATCAGGTGCTTTCTCTCTTGAAGCTCTATATTGTTCAAAACTTCGTTCTCCTACTTGAACATTTGATACTTTATCTGAGATAGTACTTTCAGATGTATATGCACCTCGCAAATCTGTAAATTGGAATTTAGAGTTGGGTGCGGCTGTAAAGGAGTCAGGTCTTTCACCAACTAAATCTACGCCACTAGTAGGATTAAGAGTAAGTGCCATTTCTCCAGGATGAACAATTAGATTATTGGATTGTCTTTGGCCTTTTTTTGCTTCTTCATCAAACATACGATTAAAGACGTCACGATTAAATTCACCTTTAAACTTTGGTCCAGATGTACGAGAGTCGCTACCTTTGAGCCAATCGCCATAACCATCGGCATCAGGATCAGGTATGTGTGTTTGTTCAAAAAGTTTATTAAAGGCATTCATATCCAGATTCTTTGCATTTAATTTAACAGGTTCGACATGTTTCCATTTATCGGCTTCTGAATCCCTACTTGTATTAAGTGTAGTTGGAGCTTCAACGCGCCCGCTAGTATCTCTTCTACCGCCTTTCATGTGTTTAAGGATTTCAGAGAGATAGGCGTATGCGCGAGTGACAGCTTCAAAGTATTCTTCAGAGCCGCCTTTATCTGGATGGGCGCGTAGTGCCATTTTCTTATAAGCACTTTTAAGGGCCTCTTCAGTTAAAGCAACTTCTTCTTGTATATTGAGTACTTCGAGACAAGAGGCAAAATATGACATTGCTTTTTGTTTGGGAGTATCTGTAATAACTTTCCAACTTGGGGTATTATCGGTATGAGTAATTATTTGGGCTTGTTGTCTCTGTGCTTGGGTATATGAAGAGGCGGTAGGAACATTCATAAGGGATGGGTGTGTAGCACCAGGGCCTTGAAAGTTAGCATGTAAAGAGCGTGGAACTGGATTATGTTGTTGAGGTTGTTGCTGCTGTTGATATTGTTGTGAATTGTGTTGTTCTCCCGGGAGTAAAGGGGGTGAACCACCTGAATTAACGGTGGCAACATAGTTAAGAAGGTAGCTGTATATTCCAGCTCGTTTGGCGGAGCTAACATATTCCATTGAAGCCAAACAGGTATTAATTATACCGAGTCGTTTTACTGGGTCTTTTATTTGAATGATATTTGTATACATTCGTAAATGAATGGGTTCAATAGCTGATTGGTTATTACCCATCGTTCCTACATTCTCATAAAATTACTTTAATGTATTTGATACGCAAAATAATATTATTAAGTATTAAAGATGTTTAATGTTATCCCACTTGCATTTGCAAGTTTAATGGCATTTATTGATACATTCGTGCTATCATTGCTTAAAGGGTATAGCTTAGGACTTATAAAATGGCGGGCAGTTGTTCCATTGGGAATGTTATTATATTCATTACATCCATATATATTCTTAAAATCCTTAGAATTTGAGTCAATGACTGTTATGAACTTATTATTTGATGTAATAAGTGATATTTCTGTAACACTTATGGGTTTATTTTATTTTAAAGAAAAATTATCATCAATTAAGAGGGTTGGTATAGTATTTGCCTTTATAGGTATAGTATTATTATCATATGATTCATTAAACGGTAATGGTGACAAATAAATACTTAAATAAATTCTAATATAATGATATATTCAAGATGAGTGGGGATGAAGAACAAAAACGGATCGAATCGATTATACAAGAGCACACAAAAATTCCAGAAGTGGTTGTAGAGAAATTAGCTGAATCTGTAGGGATTGATGTAAGTGCTGTAAGTCCTGTTATAACTGTGGTATCTACTACGGTTACTACCTTAGCTGCTACAGGACTTAAAGAACTAACTCAACAATTGGGGCTGACAATGATTAGTGAAAGTAGTTTAACAGAGGAGCAGAAGAAACTTGCTACTCAGCTCTACGATTCAACTAAAGAGGCTATTAAAAGTTTTATTGCTGACCCAAGTCTTAATAATACAGTAAAAATTACAAAGACTGTTGGACAAGTCATCAAACAGCTAGAAAATGTAACAGTTGATGGAAAAGCTCCTTCTGGTGCAGATAAGAAGGCAGTAGCCATTCAATTAGGTCGTATCTTAATCAAAGAGGTAACACCCGATGATAAAGGTGAGGCAGAGATACTTATGGTATATGATTTAGTGGCTGAGCCAACATTGGAGGCTATGATTGATGTATCAAAAGTAGTAAATGTAGCAGTTCAAGAATTAGCCACTAAATGCTGCCCTGGTCTATTTAGCTTTTTTAAACGAACTAAATCTAGTTAAGTATATTGTCTAATAATTTCTTTAACTTCTAGAATGCTTGGTAGAGGAATCATTGATTCACACTCCCAAAAGTATCTTTTGCCAACAGATTCAAATGAGAATACAGATGGATAGAATTGTGGCGCAGCTAATGGCAAAGCTTTTTCCTTACAGGGTGGAATTAGAGACCAACTCTCCAAAGGGAGCACCAATGCCAATTGTTCGACTGGTCGAATATCAGTAGCTTTTACAAGTACTTTTTCAGGAAAGTTTGGAAGTTGTTTAGAATCACGAATAAAGTCACGAAGCCATTGCCAGAGTGGAGGTAGATTAAATGGATAGAACCAGTTGAAACATACATTGTCTATTGCACCCGTATAGTATGCCCAAATCCACTGAATACCATACAAATATTCTTTACAGACTCTACTAATATCTTTCTTATTATAACTAAATCCATTGAAGAAATGTGTCATATATTTCTCCCTCCAAGTACTATCTAATTGTTTGCCATCAAATAGAACATTTTCTTCAACGTGTGAAAGTGGCCAATTGTTGTCTCCTATTTTTGAGGCATCTGAAGTTTGTCCAAGATTACGAGCCATCATTTGTTTCTTATGAATATATTTCTGAATACGCATCTCTTCATCACTTGATAGTATAGTAAAGAGCTGATTTACACCATCAATGGATACTTCAAGGGTTGTAGGATTAATAAGTGCGATATCTTTTGAGGTGAGTGATTTGATGATATCAAGAAGTTCTCCGTGTCCATCTTCGCGGATTTTTAGACCAAGTGAACTTGGGAGAAAATCATTACCAAGTACTGACATTGCGAAACAATAGTTAAGAATAAATAAACGTTGTTTTTCTTGAAACTCTGCAGATAACCAATCGCGCAAAGCATTAATCGAAAACCATTCAAATACCTCTTCGCCCATATCATCATAGGCAATCTTTCCAGCATTAACTTCTTCGCGAAAGAGCCAAATATTATTATTAAGAGAACAACATTCGCGTCCGAGAATGGATAGAACGATAAGGTCGGCATCAAGGCCATATACTGCGAAGTTGCCTGTATATGTTCCCTTGCGCCATTCTGAGATAATTTTATGTTCTCCTTCTCCAGGCTCATCGCTTGAGCTCAATAGCCAAGTTTTCTTACCTTGTTTTTTAATCATAGATTCAAGACCTAATCTAAGTTTTGTCATAAACTGAGTACCAGGTGTGATGGAGTTTCTGTCCCATCCAGATGGTGTTTCTTTTTCTATTTCAGGATGTGCTGAAAGCCATACAGATTTAAAACGTCTGAGGCGTTGTTGACGCATTTTAGCCATTGGAACAACACCATCAATTGCTATATAGACACCAGATTTAGGGTCAACTTCTTTAATAACTTTTAGGCAATATTTAACGATACACTCGATAAATTGAGTCTCCCATTCGTCTTTCTTGTCTGGTCCTGGATATTGTGGGGTATCTTCTCTATAAAGGCAGTGATAAATGAGACAATTAAAGTCCATAAATAGCCAGTTGATATCTCCTTGGGGATGGCCTTTGGAAACTAAGCCGTGTATAGTATCAATAAGTTTCTTGTAATATGATGGAATACCCATTTGAAGCACTTATTATAAAGACGTGGATAGGCTTTATGTCTTTATGCTTTTCTGAAATGAATTAATAGGAATGTCAGCTGCAGAAGAATCTACAGTATGGGATAAGGTTAAGAATTTTATGGGTGGTACGGTGATAAAGACTATTACTGAAATTAATATGTTAATGCCTGACTCAATTTTATTTGGCTCTCTGTTAATGTATTTTTTAACTCAGAATATGGCATTTGGAATATTTTCATTTTTCATATTTGAAACAGTCCTATCACACAAGCTAATATCGTGGGTATCATCACAAGCGGTAGGGCCGTCCCGGTCTGGTGATACACAGTGTCGTCCAGGATTTAAAACAGCGCAGCTTAGTCCTGGAAGAATATTTTCACACGATCCATATCCATCATATGGAGTATATGCCATAACATCAATTGCCACATATTTAGGATTAGCAACAAATGAGTTTTCAAATACATTAAAGGCTATGGGGCCTGAATGGCAATCAAGAAGTACTGTAGCATATGTATTCATTGGTCTAGTATTAGTCGCATTTATCGCGGCTCGTTTATGGAGTTGTGACAGTATGGGTGAAGTTATTATGGCATTTACAATGGCAATTGTGGCAGGAGCAATATTTTTCTCAATTAATAAGGCAATCTTTGGACAAGAAGCAATGAATTTTTTGGGGCTACCATATATGGTAGGTAAAGAAAGTACAGGCTCTCCAATTTATGTCTGTGCAGCTGATACGAATAGTGATTAAAGTGATTAGAGAATATTTCCTGATGCACCCTAAAAGATGTTTGTAATGCAATTTACCAAGTAAATTCAATTTTAAAATACTAAATTAGTAGGATTAAAATGGAATCGTTAAAGGATATTATATCAGACATCCGTGTTTTTATGTACGGCGGTGTTTTAACGCTTCCGCTAACAATAGCAGGAACATTATCCATTCTAGGATTATTTACAGCAAATTATGCAATTCTATTCTTTTTAGTAGGATTTCTAATTTTAACACCAATTACTTCATCATTACTTAACTGGGCACTTGGTGCTATTTTTGTTGGAAAATCATTTAATCCTTTCAGAGCAAAAACAAGTGATATTTGTAAATTAGTAATTCCATATTCTACGCTTAAAAATCCAGTTGGAACTTCAGATGAAAGTGTTGTATCTTCATCTTGGGTAGCAATGATATCATTCTTTATTGGATATATCTTCACAAATGCTCTCCAACTATATAGTCGCGAATCAGAAGATACCACAATTAAAGTAACAAGTACATCTGCTTCTGATATTAATACAATGGTAACTAATCGTAAATCTCAAGCAATAATTGCGATGGCATCGACTATTGTATTTGCATTAGTTGTATTAGGGTTCAGATATTATACGGGGTGTGAGAGTACTTTAGGAATGATTCTAACATCATTCTTATTTGTATTCAGTGGACATGGATGGTATAAACTTCTAAGTAAAGTTGGTCAAGATCGTCTCTCTGATCTCTTTGGAATTGCTAATCGTCTACTTCCGCCAAGTGCGATTAATAATGCGCCGATAGCTTGTGTGCCAATTTCATCCTAAAAAAAGTCATAAAATCCTTTAAGTTCTTGGAGGTTACGAATAGTTTTTTGTATATCTTCACGCTTGGACCATCCTAATCGTAGCGCACGATTCATTTGTTCAATAACTATATTATAATGATGTGTAAAATTAAATGGTTTACTATAGATCTCTGGTATTTGTTCTATAGCAATCGTATTAGGTTTATCTATGCGTGAGTTGACTTGATTATGTAGATTATAGAGCCATTCTCTAATAAATGCTTGATTTATATCAATTATGGGTGTTGATGATAAATATTCGGTATAATGCTTTTTACATAGAGGGCACGGAAGAGAGTATCGTAGGCTTCCAAGTAGATTGATCCAAATACGTGTTTCTTCTTGAGGAAGTCGATTTAGAGTTTTAGTACCTATACGTTCAGCGGAGGAATGAAGAATCATCCATAGCTGGGGACCCCATATATGATTTTGTGGCGAATCCATTTAAAATATAAATAATAAATTTAAATCCGCAAAGAAGCGCAATACCATATGTGAAGTATAAAATAATATCCCTTATTAATTCATCTATAAATTCAAATGTACTTTTAAGAGCAAATCTATTTGGTAGGCTAGGAAGGCGAATATCATTGATTGATGAATTCATTATTTAATCTACAATTTTTTTTTATAGAATAACAAATCGCACGCCCAAATAGAGATGACTGATTTTTCAGATGATATGGGCGATATTCCAGAACAGTCATTTGAGAATGAACGGGTAACTGAAAAAGAGGTTAGATTAATTGAAGCATCTGAACCACCAACAGAATCTCAATCACCAACAAAATCAGAATCTAATCAAATGACTAAAAATGGAAAGGTTAAGCCCGAACCAGTAGAAATAATAAACAAAACTACAGTGTTACCTTATGTTACAAGTCAAAGCCCAAGAAACAAACACTTTAAGTTTATTAATGACAGTGATACAGTACAATTAACAAATGTACTTGAATCAATTCCTGGACTTACGGTTGAATATAATACAGTCAGAGATAAACCCTATATAACATTAACAAAAAATAAAGAATTAGTAGGTAAAATCCATTTTTTATATTATAATGAAAATACTCCTGAAGATAAGTATATTAAATTGTATCTATTTGACTTTGTAGATCCTGACCTGTATAGTACAGTAAAAAGTAAATTAGTAAATTTCTTTGAGAATTTTACACCATCAAAGAATCTAAAGGGAGGTAATAAGCGAAAATCAAATACGAAACATCACAGAACACATAAAAAGAGACGCAATATTCGTCGCAAAAAAACTCTAAGACGTAAATAAAATTTGAAAATTGCTGTGAAGATATGAATATGGTGTGAGATAAATGTCAATTGAATACAAGGTTCCAAGACTACTTTGGGAGAATTTTGAGTCAGTGCTTCTAGCACAATCAAAAAGATATATTGGGGAGTTGGCGAAAAGGTTAGGAGTTCCAGAGAAGGAGCTTCTTAAAAAGGTTCTACCAACATCGGATTCTTTAAAAGTAATTATTCAAGATACGCAGGCAGAATCTAATCAGTGTAAAGCATATATTCAACACGATAAGCTAACTATATATTGTAGAAAAGCGACTGCGTATGGATGTGAATATTGTTCATTTCATAGAAATAAACGAATGACTGTTGTTGAAGGAACGAATCCTATTCAACTTCAAAAGGTGAAAGATACATCTACACTAGAGCCACTTTGGATAAGTAAGGATACTTTATATAATTCAAGTGGAGAACTAGTTGGAAAGATTAATAAGGAGAATGGAAAAGTGAAGATCTTTGTGTTGGGTGCCTAAAAGTTGAACTATATATATTTAATAAGTTAAATGAGCGCAGAACATAATTATTTTTTAGATGATGATAATGATGATGAAGAAGAAGAGCTAGAAGAAACAAAGGAGGATGATGAGGAATTATGGGGTGCTGAAGAGAATAATCAAAACATAAATGCTAATAATGCAGCAGATGCAGCAGAAACAGCTGAAACAGCTGAAACAACAGAAACAGTAGAAACGGCAGAAACAACTAATTTAGAACCAATTAGAGTTCCTCCTGAGCCAGCACCATCTATACAGAATTCAGGTAGAATCAGACGTCGTGGAGATACATTTCATCCGCCTCCACAAAAAATATTTCGTAATAATGCTAGTAAGCGTATAGCATCAGAATATATACCAACTTATAAATATATTAAATTAAAATCTGGCGAGGAATTCTATTTTGAAGAAGATGACGGAAAAAATATAATATTAAATGAAACAATAGAACCAAGTAGATTAATTCGTAATATTATATCTAAAATTCCAGTTAGACTAAGTGACCGTATTAAGTATTTGGGAAAGTTTGCATCGGATGAGGATAGTGATGTAGATAGTGATGAAGAGGAGAAGGTTCAAAAAAGGTATTTAGGAAACTTGAAAGAAGCAGTATATGGGGGATATATTAAAGAATGGCGTCTTCGCTATTTATTTAAGAAGGTATTGATTTTTTGGAGAACGTATAGGATGAATAAGATGTATGAAAAGGAGATTGATCCGATAACATTATCAGAGCCTGAAAAGGAGGTATATATATATGATTGGACAAATAAGCGAAAGTTTGTATTTGATGCAAAGAGTCTTGCAACATTGATTGAATCAAAATTAATGTATCATGAGCATGGATTTCCAGTTCCCCAATATCCAAAAAATCCTAAAAATAATGTCGAATTTTCTTATAAACAATTAGTTTCATTATATAATCAATTAAAGGTACACGGAGAATTACGATGGGGATTTACAACACTAAGAGAGTATAATTTTAATAAGAATCGTTGGCATATGTATCACAAATCGGCATTAACAATGAACTCTATACGGTTTAGTATTTCTTTATTGGATACTTATGAGGCAAGAGATTTATTTGCAGATTTTATATTTGCAAAGATGGAAGAACTTGGGTTAAATCATAGTGTAGATACCTTTACTGCATATCAGATTGCAATGATACAAATACCGACACATTGGTATTTAGAGAAGTTAAAATCATTAGCTATATCATACTATGAGGCAGAACATTTAGGTCATAATAGAAAAAGAATCATAAATGCTGCGTGCGTTAGAATATTTAGAAAGCATAATCAGTTTATGGAAGATTTGCGAACTAAAAATATAATTAAATAATAAGTATGAAACAAATTGTCATAATTAAGCTATTTTTTGTATTATTATCTGTGGGATTATTGAGTTATTTTATAATTAATAAAGGTATATTTAGTAGTATGAATAACACAGGAGAGGCGGGAGGAGCAGTTGCAGTATTTAAGACAGATAAGATTGAGGGTGAAGTGGTAGTATCTGAATATAGAGATGGGGTGAAAGTGAAGGCACATTTTACAAAGCTTCCATCTGGAAAACACGGATTTCATATTCATAAGGCGGGTGATTTAAGAGGTGAGGGTTGTCACGGCCTATGTGAGCATTATGATATTGGTAACAATGCGCACGGCGGAGCCCCAGAACACAAAGGAGAGAGACACACAGGAGATTTAGGAAATATTGAGTTAAAGAATGGAAATTGTGAAAGAGATTATTATATTAAAGGAATTAGTCCACAAGATTTATGGGGTCGCTCGATAATAGTTCACGATGATGAGGATGATTTGGGAGAAGGTCCATTTGAGGACAGTAAAGTAACTGGTCATAGTGGGGCGCGTATTGGTTGTGCTATATTTGGTAGAACCGCAGGCGGCGCATGTAAGCCTAAGTATAATAAGACACGAAAGAACAAAAAATAAATATTTTATAAGTTAATAAACAATCTTAATTTTATGAACGGGCTCTAATTCCTTTAAGTCCTCTTCAGAAAGAGGCTCAGGTGCTCTATAGGTTTCAAGTAGCCGCTCAACAGAACAGTCAGTAATATCTACTTTATCCAAGTAGTTATTAACGGTCTTTGTTGTATTCCAGGCTAATTGAGGTGTACGTGATAGAAAGCAGCGAGAATATTTCCAAATAGTGGGTTTATCATTTGGCCCTAACACACCATCACCATGTGATTTCTGCTGATCCTTTTTTGACCATTCATCTGGAATATCATCTGGAAAGTATTTTTCATAGAATTCTTCCATCTTGTTTCCAGAATGCCATTGAATATCTCCACTATCATTTACATCACCATATACAGCTAATGCCTCATCCCAAAATGGACAACCCGCTAAATATTTTTCTACATTATATAATTGTACAAAGTTATTTTGCGACCATTTACTTCTACCACGCACAGTAGTTCCATACAGACAAGAAGTGGGAATCTGATGCACTCGTCTATCGCGCTGACCAATAGACGCGGCCAGTTCATTTAAAGTCTGAGAATTATATTTATCAATTTCATCAGACAGAGGCTCAAAACTTGACACTTGTCTATCAGGCTGAATACACATCATTAGTACAGCCGCACATCGTGTAATTGTATCATACTCTACCGATTTATATCCTAGAAGCTGTTCATAACCCTTTAAAGCTTCTAAACAAACCTTATATTGTTCTTGAAATGAAGTATTAATATTTTCAGCAAACCAATCAAGTAGAATCCAAACGCGTTCTTCTTGAATGAACTGTGAAATCCACCAGGCCGACCGTGCTTTTCCTTGAAACATAGCACGTACAAAGTATACTTCTTTAGGATCTTCTGATGGAATCACAGACGGTGTTTTTCGTGTAACTGTGTCAGGCATTTCATTTGGTGATTTTATAGTTAGAGTAAGAATATTCCATAGAGAATTATCACGATTTGTGTGGTGTATAGTTGATAGTCTGTATGTAGAAAGTAGAACATCATCTTCAGTAAGTTCATCTGATGATAATAATTTCCAGGAATCAACGAGCCATTGAAGTCTCATTGGGCCTGTATTCCATAGCCAGCTTTGAAAGATAGTTGAAATTGCTTCGCCAACGCAACCACTCAGAATTAACTCTTGACACCAGAATAATCCTTCTGTAGGACTATTACGAGTGGTAGTATATAGCAAAGCGGCTTGGACTTCATCTAAAGAGTAGAAATGTCGAGAAAGAGGCATTGTTATTGTCAATATATATTTATGGCTGTTTAATATCAATTTTTAATTGTTTGGACAAAAATGATATCTATATGTATCAAATAGAATGTGTTAATATATATGAAATATTAAGATAATAAGATAATAAATACTAAGTATGTCACACAATGATAATGCAAATGAAATTATACCCAATCTTTGGCTAGGTAATGCTAAAGCATCTATGGATGAGGACTTTATTAGACAAAATAATATAACAGTTGTTTTTAATTGTACAAAAAATCTAGCATTCTCTCCGATCATTCCAATTAAATACAGAATTCCAGTGGATGATAATTTAGAGGAGGAAGAAATTCGTAATATGGAGTTATGGTCTGGAGAGATTGCATTGAAGATTATGACAGAATATATTGAAGGTAAAACAATTTTAGTGCACTGTATGGCTGGTATGCAGCGATCAGCGGCATCTGTTGCATTTATGCTAATAGCATATAGTAAAATGAGGGCATTAGATGTAATGAAATTTATTAAAGAGAAACGTATTGTCGCATTCTATCCACGAGCGAATTTTGGACGGTCTATCGATTATTTTGATAGAAGATTTCACGGAGAAATAATGCCAGAAGTCAGAAAATTACCAAATAGAATAAAAATGGATTAGATTAGGGAATGATAGCTCCTAATCCAACAGTAGCTATTTTATATAGCGAATTAGTCCTATCATTATATCCAGTTCTTATTAAGACTGTAAATACTAATATTTTTACACAGATTTTAGCACGCTTCATAGCATTTCCAGCTCTTGCGTTAGCATTTGGTTCAACTCACGATTTCTCAGCAATATGGGGAAATCCATATGAAGCCTTTGTTAGTATCCTACATAATCTATTAAACTTAGGCCACGTAGCAGCAAGTTATATAGCATTTAAAAATCTACATATTGGTACCGCCATTTCTTTATTCTATCTTTATCCAATTTTTAATATTATCGCTGGGTCTCTACTGTTTGGTGATTCATTGCCATTTACATCAATATTAATAATATTTATAGCTTTTATTGGTACATATTTAATTGCTACATCACATAAGACAATAGTAGAGCCTGATAAAGATAAAAGGAAGCGTAATTTTGGAGTAGTGATGGGTATTTTAGCAGCCATTACTGAGACAATGATATTTATTTTTGTTAAATCAAACACAGATGCTAAAGCATCGCCATATTACACGGTAAATCATTTGTATCCAGCTGGTTTAGCTATGTTAGCAGCATATGGTATATTTAACAAAAATATAGTTGATACAAGTGGATTAAATTGGACAAAACTATTAGGATTCAATGCACTATTAGGTTTTACTGGATATATTGCCAGATTTTATGCGATACCAAAGATTCCAACAATAGTATTTTCTCTTTTATCATTTTTTGGAGTAACATTTGGATACTTATGGGGTGTTATTTTTATGGGTGATAAACCAACTATGAAGGCTCTAATTGGTGGAGGTCTAATTGCTGGCTCTACAGCGGTGCTGCGTTATTTTGGTAGCGTTTAATCCAAGAATCACGTACAGTTTTACGACGTTCCTCTGCGCTAACCTCTGTGCTAACCTCATTAATGGGAGAGGATGGTATAACAATAGGATTTGTTATAGAGTCAGGAATCATATGACCAGTACTTGATTCTAGGGGAGCAGTTGGAATAATAATGGGGGCGGTTGGAGTAACTTCCTTAAACTCATTTATAAATTCTACATCAACTTCTCCTTCCGCAATTTGAGAAATAGCAGCAGGTTCAACCTTTTCAATATACGCAAGCATAGTATAACCCTTACCAAGTTGAGGAACAGGTACTGTTATAGTGATACCTTCTTTAATAGAGTGAAGATTCATAAATGCTTTTTCAAAGCAAGTGAGAGTATCTAGTTCAAATGCGATAGGGTCAAGGGGTTTAATAATAATTTTAGTAGCGACAGGTACTTCACTCATATCTGCCTTAGTAAGAGTGATTACAGATTCACAGCACCCAGTACAATCAATAAGGTCGAGAATCCATTGTGGCGCGAAGATAGTATTCCTATCGAATGAGTGAGGTGAACCAATTGCGACAAGAATATTTTTATTAGTATTAGTGTTTGTCATATTAAGATATAACTTTTCCCCTTCTTCAAAGTCATCTATTAGTCTATTTAAATAATAAGATGGTATTATAATTTGATCAGACAACTCTTGACAATTGTCTTCAAAGAATCCTGGATAGAATACAAGGCTTCGAGAGATAAACATTGTATTATTCATTGTTACACATTAATAACATAAAATAGTACATCAAATTTTATTTAACTGTAGTAGTAATAAATGGCACAGGCACTTACACTATATAAGGAAAACTATCGTATACCTACAAGATTTACACCTAGAAGGAGTTGGATTTTGTGTACACAATACAAGGATAAAAGTAATTTTCAAAACATTCTGAATGAGTTGGATTTAAGTGCAGTACAAAAACAAATTATTATAACGAGATATTTAAGTATATTGGAGAATTTCCAGAGACGATCTAGGAATTACTCATATCTATTTTTTAGTGGACACTTTATAATTACGGTTGGTTCACTATTTGTTCCAGCATTACTTTCAATTCAAAACTCAGATAAAAGTTTTACAGGTAATAATGTTACGGTTGAGGTCTATTGGGCAACCTTTGTAATTTCATTATTAGTAACTATATTTAATGGTGTATTGACACTATTTAAAATAGATAAAAAATATTATTTTTTGAATACAACACTAGAGCGTTTAAGAAGTGAGGGATGGCAATATTTCAGTTTAACAGGGCGATATGCCAGCCATAATAATAGCCAGCCTACTACACACGCCAACCAATTTTTGTACTTTACACACTATATAGAAAAAATTAAAATGAAACAAGTTGAAGAGGAATATTATAAGGCCGATGAAAAAGTAGCACAAACGCCAACTGGAAATAATACAAATAGTACTACAGTGATATCGGGTGCGCAAGAACTATATCCTCCATCTCCAGATCAACCACTTAATACTATGACAGGTAATGTTCCAGAAGCTGTTAAAGATGCTGTTAATTCCCTTATTAAGTCTCAAACAACAATTAAGGAAAGTGATAAAAATGAAAATGTAGTTATTATACCTGAGCGCAGCGAAGGCGGGGCAGTAGTCACTGTGTTCCCTGAAAATAAGGTGATAACTAAAGTTACTAGTGCAACTGATTTAAATACTATAGTAGTTAATAAATAATAAAATCTACTAAAATAATAAGATGGTAAGACATACAAGAAAAAAAAAGGTGGCGAAATGTCAATGTTCGCCATCGTGTAATAATCCTCCATTAGATAATTCTCCATTTTGTGCGACACATATTAAGTTTTGCCCACGTCGTGCCCCATTATCTGGATTTGAACCAGAATTTAAACCTGAATTATACAATAAACATTCAGGTATAAAAGAGGCGCTAAATTGTTTTGCCTACGCATTTGATTATCGTGGATTACCAAAAAAGGTTGGTTGTACTAAGGATTCGTGTCCTGTACCATTTCCTCAGCCCGGTCGCGCCAGTGGTTATCCTAAATGGTCAAAAGTTAAAGGTAAACGCTGCCCAGACCTAATAGGTCGTTTATTGGGAGATGTACCTGATATAAAAATGGCAACATTTGAAAAAAGATGCCCTAAAAAATATAGTAAAATTGCCTTAGTTGTTGATGAAGATGAAGATTATCATTTTTATCGACAAGATTCAAATGGGTATTGGTCACATAAGCCAGGAGCTACAGATGTTACACATATAGACGCAACTGGACGTCCTATTTATGACCCGCAATTAGCTTCAAGATTATATCCAGGTTCGGGATTACACTATAATCAGTTTTGTAGTTATCTATGTGCTCCAAAAACTAGAAAGTTACGTTTAAAGCGCGGAGGTACAAGAAAAGTAAAAAAGGGTTTAGTATTTGTTTAGACCTACTGGCATTTCAAACTGTCACACGTTAATTTATTTTGTATGTAAGTTATAAATAAAATGAACGCAACACACACACATAGGAAGTATAATCTTTCCGTTATGAATAATTTAATAAAAACGGTGTCTCCCTATGAGATTATTGGCTTAGGGGAAGCTTCACACGGAAACTATAAAAATGCAATGTTCCGTACAAATGTTATAAAGCAATTAATCAATAAACATAGAGTCCGTGAGGTTTTTTTGGAAGATGATGTATTTACTTTATTGAAAATTTCAAAAGATAAAGGTAGTAAATTGCCACAACTTATGAATCAATTACAATATCCTTTTGATAACATCGCAATGAGAACACTCTATCAATGGATTTTTAAATTCAATGAGGAAAATCCAGATGATACTGTTAAGATATTAGGCGCTGATATTCAACTCTACCAACTAAAAGACATTTCAGAAAAGACTGTATTAGGCGAATTATATAGAAAATGGGGAAAGTATAACATAGACCACGCAACCACAAAAGATAGTCATAGTCCAAGAGACAAAGGGATGGCAGAAATGATAAAGTTTCAACATAGCCCTGGTGTTAAAGCAGTTCTTATTTTTCATAACGATCATTTGAACAAATCTGCTGTTCATTCCAATATGGGATTTCACATAAATCAAGCATATCCTGAAAAATACTGCGTTGTGGCGAATACATTCACAAAAGGAATCTACCATGGTTTGTTTATGGGATACTCAGAAGGATTAAAGAATGAATTTGTGAATATAAGTATAAATGTGAAAGATCCCTTTTATAAAGGTGATATTCCCGTATTTTATCACTCTCCTCCAGTTAATTATATTTGGGAAGGTCATGGTGGTGTAGACCCACGAGATCCCATGAAATATTATTTCAAAAAAAGCAGCAATGGTTTTGATGCGATTTTGTTTATAAATAATGAAATTCCATTAAAACCATATAAAACAAATATTATATTTTCTTAGTATCCTTAAAAATATGCTGGTTTGAAATGCCCATTAGTATAATAAGTGATACACATACGCTTATTTATTCAATAGGTAACGCGCATATGAGAACATTTGTCGTAATGCGATTTGTTGAATAGTATCAAACTCTGTAAAAACAGTATCAAGCCATTCACAAATTGCCTTCTGTTTCTTTAATGCTGCGTGTAAATATACTTTCTGGAATATATAGTCCCAAGCAATCGCGCAACCAAAATCAGTTTCTAAATAATATTCTAACCATTGTTCTTTTAACCCATCCAAATTACCCTTATTAATATAAGGTTTAATTTCTGCTACAAGTTGTTCCTCAATTGACATCACTTTAAATATATATATTAGATATATTTTTATTATCAAGCCATAGATTACAAGTTTCTCTTTTCTCGCCATAAGAGGTTGAAGAAGGATGTAATGTTTGAATTTTTACATTACTGCCTCCAGTAAAATTACATACAGTATTAAATGATTTCTTCTGCCAATTAGGCCCAGTAAATGTATGCTTTACATAATAGTCGCCACTATCTACTGGTTCTTCAATAAGAATACGAATACCTAAAATAATAGTTTGATCTGTATAAATACCCATTATACTATTAGAAACAATATTCTTTAAGTATAACAGAATGAATGATTGGTATAAGAATTTAAAAAAGTCTGTGTTGACTCCTCCAGCATATGTATTTGGTCCAATATGGGCTACTCTATATCTGCTAATGACTATCAGTTTAATAATATATTTAAATGCGGGTTATACGACTCGCGGTCTAATTCTATTTGGATCACAGCTAGCCATTAATTTAATGTGGTCTAGACTATTTTTCGGTCAAAGACTTATATGCGGTTCCTTACTTAATGAAATTATAATGAATATTCTAGTCTTCTTTACATATGTAGAGTTTAAGAAGTCATCTACAATCGCCGCAAACTTGTTATTGCCGTATATGGTATGGATTTTATTGGCGGCCTATCTCAATCTGTATATTTGTGTAAATAATTAAACACGGTGTTTTTTTGTTAAGTGGCGCTTTTTTTGCTTTTGTTTTTTGGAATGACGAGATGTGTAGCGGCGACCCCCTTCAGTTTGGCCACTAAGTATTTTCTTAACAAGTTTAACTTGCTTTAAATTACCTTTCTGTTTATTAACCAACCTAGCAAGTGTAACTTGATTTAAATTACCTTTCTGTTTATTAACCAACCTAGCAAGTGTAACTTGATTTAAATTACCTTCCTGTTTCTTAACTAACTTGTCAAGTAATTCTTTCTGAATACCAGTGTTACCATTATAGGGCATTTCTATATAAACATAACATTTTTGAATGCCGTATTTATCTAAAATGCCTTATTGGCAATAATATAGTAGAGGAAGATGCCAAAGAAGTTTTTAGCAAATATATCGAGAATAGTATAACTTACATTTTTAACAATGGGTGGGCATAAGAAGGCGGCCCCATAAAGGGCCCATATTCCAAACATAGCCCAGAAGATCTTACGTGTTTTCTCCGAGTATTTAGCATAATTCTCATAGATAATTCCAAATGATCCACATAAAGCAGCAGTGCCAAGAACAAATGCGAGCATTTTATCCATCACGCCGCGTTCAGCTAAGAAGCCAAAAAGAAGCATTAAAAAGTTAAGAATAATAAATCCGAAAATCTGTTTAGAGTTATTTTTAGCAAAATCTAAAAGGCCAATAGTGTCTTTATCTTTATCCTGACCCTCAATGAAATTGACATAGAAGAAGTATAGAGAAATTGTAAAAAGCATAACGGGTGTAGATAAGAACCAATCATAATAACGTTCTTGTGTTAAGGAGTTTAAATTTAAAATGGATAGAAATCCTAAGTAGAAAACAAACTCAATAATTTGTACAATTATTTCAAGTCCGAGTACTTGGCGGAGAATCGCATCTTTGGGAGCTAAAGGTATAGTAAGGCCATATATACCGAGTAATCCAGTTATTGCTTGAACTCCGAGTGATATTTTAGTAGCGCTGCTAACAATCGCACTCATTCTTAATTAATTAAAATATTAAAATATATTAGATGTTGAAACAAACTTTTTTATTAGGATCGCCTGATTATTACAAATCAGAAGATAGAGAAATTGATATAGTTAAAGCTAAGGAACAATGGGAGAGACTTAAGAAGCATATAGAATCACACGATATAATTGTAAAGGTAGTACCTGGTTTGCCCTCACAAATTGCCAGTGTATATTTAACAAATTCCGCTTTAATAATTAACGATTTTGCTATAATGGCGCGATTTCACAAGATTAGTCGTAGGGGTGAAGAAAAGATACTTGCGGAGTATTTAAAAGAAAAATTAGGATTGCGAATACTATATCTGCCAGAAGAAGAGGGATTATATTTTGAAGGAGAAGGAGATATAAGATGGTCTCATAATTGTAAACATATATGGTTTGGTTATGGAGTTGGTAGAACTACATTAAAAGGTATAGAGGCAGTTGAAGAAATACTTAAGAAGGAACTTGGATCACATACTCCAATATTTCATAAATTGAATCTTAGTGATAGAAAAACATTTCATATTGATTTAGCATTATTACCACTGCCGAATGGGAGAGTCTTATATTATCCAACATTGTCTTCTGCAGCAATAAAACAGATTGAGGGTGTATTTGGGAAGCAGAATATGATAAAAGTGCCATCAAAGTATTTCTTTGCGTGTAATTCTGTATGGCTTGATGAAAAGAATATTTTAGTTCCAAAGCTACCGTATGATGATTTTAGACATTGGATGTATAAGGCTACACAAATGAAATTAGATGAAGTAAATGTTAATCAATTTCATTTAGGAAATGGTTCGGTACAATGTATGATTTTAAGAATGTGGCGCGTCTTCCCTATAACTAGTTAGATTTTGCCGTCACCAACTCTATTGAGCCAGGCTTTGCCATATCTGCGAATAATAAAACTATTAGGTTTGAGATAGTTAAGAGCTTGAACACAGTCGATTCTATTGAGTGGGCTAACTGCGCATAAACGGCGTAAAACAGGAAATAGTCTAGGACTAATTTTCTTTAGAGTGGTTGAAAATTCTGGCCAGAGTGATAATTTAGTTATGAGGTCGACAATATTAACACCAACTGCCCAACTATCGATTGTTCTCCAATATGTATTGAACCACTTAACAGACTCACCGATTTTAACAGATTTACTGTCTTGATAGAATTTTTCGAGAGATTCTAACTGTTCACGCGAAGTAATACCAAGAACACTTCTAATTTTTTTGAGGATAGGCTTTTTATCAATGATTGTTTCAATAATACTATCAGCATTAAAACCAAGCATAACCGCATTTACAAGTGTTGAATCAGGTGGCTCCTGAGCAGTAATATAGTCGTACTTGTGTCTCAGTTTATTTGAAGTAACTTTACTTTCAACGGGTATGGCAAGATTAAAATCAATGATGCGTGGTACTTCGTTGTTATCGATGAGTATGTTACCTTGGTGAATATCACGATGAACGATGCCAAATAGGTTAAGAAGTGCTATAGATTCGATAAAATGAGTAATAAATGCTATAAAGTCGAATGATTGTAGATTAATGCGATATGTATTGAGTGGTACACCGCCATAAGGCATATTAAGAATACGAAAATCAGATAATTTATGGTCATCAATGACTGAGCAGTCATAAAGTTCTTTATCTTTTTGGATGAGAGCGGGCTCACAAATAGATTCCGATACAACAAAATAATTTTTCCAAAGTGGTATTTGTCGTATTACTTTAGAGATAGCATATTCGATATTCGCAGCATCAGTAAGAATTAATTTACTAAGAGCTGGAAAGTCTGTTTCGTCGAAGGATTTTTTCATTTTATTTTTACATTCGAGGGGTGGTGTAAAGATACAGCCATACATTCCCTCATCGAATAGTTTACCACCAGACAGCATAGTTCCTAGCACTTTAGAAGAAACTTTTTATAGGTATGAAACATGTGCTTTCTAAACTCTGTGACTTTTGAACAATGATTTTAAATGATGGTAATATAGTATGTATCAGCTATATCTGTGGATTGGGGTAATAATTCTTATTACAGTCACAGTAATAGAATTATGGAAACCTGAAATAATAAATGAGGGTTTCGCTAGTTTAGTATCAGTCGGAGATACAGCGTTCTGGGCTAAATGGCTACCGCGTCGTGGTGATGTAGGGCTCAATGCTACGGAAGAACAAGGAGGATATATTCGAGATATACGTTATTTTGCGGGATATACGGATGTTCAACGTTTAGGAGTAAATCACGATTTTTGTCGAATGGTACAGGCGGAAGGCGATGCAGATGATAAGTTTTTTGCCTGCGCCCTGGGTGGTACAGAGGGCTTATCAACTGTAAAGTATAGAACACCGTCGGTTCGCCAGGGATTTGAGCTATCAAGAGATGATTATATGCACGATGTTCTAAATGAGGGCCGTGACGGATACTGTCGTATTTTAAAGACAGGAACTGACACTTTTGAGGCACAATGTAATCCAGCAGGAGATACTTCCTTTAGTTCCTCAATGATAACAGATGCCAATCCACCAGAGGATATTAAATTATTGCTGACCTTTTATGAGGGAATTGTTTTCTGGCTCAGACTTCGAGATGACATGCTAGATTATGCTAAAAATCTAACAATTGCTAAAGCGGGTGGTATGGAAATACAGGAGGCGCCACCTAATCCACCTGTTACAGAAGGACTCGAATTCAATGGAAATGATCAGTTCCTACGAATTGGTGATGCTAAAGATTTATCCTTTGGAGAAGTGGTTCAGTTAAGATATTTACGTGCTACTTGTTTCTGGGTCTATTTTGATGAATTTACGAATAATGCCCATATTTATGATTTTGGAAATGGTGCTGGTAAGGATAATGTATTTGTAGGCATTATGGGGCGTGGAAATGCGGGACCTCAATCAGACGAACTACTAAAGCCTGTATGTTTGGATCAAGCAATAACTACTGTACCTAGCGCGCCATCAGGTCAACAGTGCGTAGAAGAAATGTCTCCTGAACGTTCAATGATAACAAGTTCAGCAAATGTTAATTTATGGCAATGTCCTAAACCAGAGCTATTTGGTAAGATTATGAAACCTTTAGAGCCGAAGGCGGCACCACCTGGTGAAGCCAAAACTGCGGATTTAATCTATGAAATATGGGAAGGACAGATGCGTAAATTACATATTCAAGTGAAGAATGTGATTCCACTAAGAAAATGGGTACATATTGCCATTACTGCTGGTGATAATGATGCGTGGAAACCAAGTCTGAAGATATACAGAAATGGTAGTGTAGTACATACAGAAGGTGCGGCCTGGTTACCACAAACCAATTATACTACAAACAATTATATTGGAAAATCAAATTGGTCAAATATGACAAGTCCATATGAGAATGCAGATAAATTATTTAAAGGAAAAATGTTTGATTTTCGTGGGTATAGAATTGCGATGGATGAAAAGAAAGTGAAGGATACATATAAATGGGGCAAAAATCTTCTTGGTTTAGAACAGGATGAAGCATAAATCTACCTTGAAACGGGGAAAACGTTTTAGGCGGCATACACGTAAAAAATCAGCATACGGTGGTATGCCGACACGTTTAAGCGCCAGTGCCCTTCCATTTACTCCCGCAGCCGCACCAATGCCAGAACCAGTAGTAGATCCTAGAGTAGCTAGTGCTGTTGCGATTGATTGTGAGATGGTTGGTGTAGGTCCAAAAGATTTAAAAGGTAGAACAAAGAGTGCGTTAGCACACGTAGCTATTGTGGATTTTGATGGTAATAAAATATATAATGAATATGTAATACCAGAAGAAGCAATTACTAATTATCGTACAACACATAGTGGAATAACAAAGAATATATTAGAAAATAATAATAGTAAAGCAAAACCATTTAAAGACGTTAAAGCTGAAGTTCATGCCATATTAAATGGTAAAGTAATTGTTGGTCACGGTTTGATAAATGATTTTGAAGTATTAGACTATGAACCCTCCCCTACAACTGAAGTTTGGGATACCACACTTATTGATGAATATATGAAAGAGCCTGAGTATCCAGGGGCGCGGCGAAAAGCTAAGAAACTAAAAGAATTAGCAGCTGAGATTGGAAATAATATTCAGAAAAATGTGAAAAATGCGAATGGTAACCCATTGAAAAATGAGAATGGTAACCCATTGAAAGAGGGGCATAGTCCAGTAGAAGATGCACGAGCTTCGATGAATCTTTATCGTATGTCACACAGCCCACCGTTTCCTAAAGCAGAATATGGTAATATGGCTAAAAATATGCATCCAATAAGATATATATATCCTAAAGGATATTATCCTCATTCTTCTTGAACCACTTCTCTAATTGCTCCATAATCTGTTCCTGAACATCCACAGCAGAACCCTTCGATAAAAGAAGTACCCAGGACTTAAAGCCCGCAACGTGTGCTAGATGTTGAAATTCACCATCAATAAGTAGTTCTTGTTGAAATTCAATCACACAACATTCCTTAGGCAATGCCCATAGTTTAGCCCAGAAGTTATTTGCCTTTTGACCACCTACAAAGATACACAGTGACGCGCCAATCAATGAATCATACGAAGCATAATCCGATTCATATACATAGCGAATAGACCACTCCTCAGAGTGTCCGCGTAGCACCTTAGAAATCTGTTCATCTACAAACTTCTCAGTAATATTAGGTCCAATAACAACTACACAAATCTTTTCAACAGGCTTCTCAATCCAAGAAGGATATAAAGCTCGAAGGGCCGCGATGTCTTCTTGTCCTAGTTCGGATGCCGCTGGTTCAGGTAAGAAACCGATAACTTCATCAGCCCAGACGCCAGTATTTTCATCAAAGTAGGCACCATTGAGTTTCTCTGTACCCCAATCAAAATACTCAATATACTCGGCAAATTGTTTAGGAATCCAGAAAGAGGTCCCAGGATTCATTTTTAGAAGTCGAGCACAGCGAGAGACATACTGTAGAATATATGTATCAGGATGTTTGAATACATCAGTATTTTTAAAAGGAATTGCGAACATTTTATCGCGTTTCTGCAAAGGTGTCAAGATATCTACATTTGCATTTACCCAATAATTAAAACGATCATTGTCTGCATGTTTGCCCTTATAGATGTGATAGGGGTCATATACTAGACCATTTGGAGTAACACATGCTTTATTCCATTTATAGACAGGAATCGCCGCCTCGAAATAATGGTTTTCTACACTTGGTTCCCATTTATAACGACCCTCCTTCTCTAACATAGTACAATATGTGATTTCATTAGACATAGAGGAACTCTTAACTTCAAAGGATGCGAGTTCATTACTAATTGTGTTAGGCTTTCCAGGAGGGGTAGTTTCCTGTTTAGTATCAATTACAAATGTTGGTGCGATATTAATATAAATATCAGAGCGAATATAATCCTTCTTATCATAATTACGAATATTAGTATTATGAAGATGGAATGTTTTAAAGGAGACGGCTGGATTGGAGATAGAGAATTTTTGGCGAAGGATGTGTCCTGCGAAAGCATTATCACATCCAGCTTGACCGAGTTGAAAGTTAAATTTGTTATAGTCCCACGATCTAGCCTTAATAGAATCAGAAAGGAAAATCCAGGTGTCTTGGGAGTCTGCGCGAGGGCCAAAGATTTTAGCATCGCTTTCCAAGCCAGATGGCGGCACATCCCATCGTAATAGGGCAAGCATCTTATCAGTCATATTAATCTTATGAAGATCCAAAAGAGCATCTCCAAAGTAAATATCAGCATTACATAGCACAATAAATACATTATTAGGAACAGCTTCATTTACATATTGTAAGAAATTGGCATATGTTAAGCGTTGATTAGAAATAAATTGTTCAATCTTCTTTGAACCAGGGAGTTTATTAAACTCTCCAGTATGGTCTTTTTCATTGATAAGTACAATCTTATCAATGTGTGGATTTGCGCAGTTTTTGGCGAGGCATTCTTTGATTTCATTAAATCGATTAGAGTTAGAGTGTTTAAAGAATTGAGTAACCATCCAGGTTTCATTCGGTGTTATACCATTAGAAAGAGTAATATTTGATAAATCTGTCAAACGTTTTGTACTAACATTACAGTCGACGATACGATTATAGCGGCATAGTAATCCAAGAATGGCAACTGCGTCATTATCAGTTTGTTCCCAAGGATTATTAATAAACGGATAGTGTTCAAGGATATTATCAAGATTAAGAACGTTATCAAAGTTGTCGGACCAGTATTGTTCAGATTTGAGAGCAAGAACCGTTTGTGAGATAAGAATCATAGGAACTTGTTTAGAGATTTTGAAAAGTTCATCAAGAGATGTAGCAGAAGTAAGTTCAGTAATAATGATTCCGACAATCTTAGTATTGTATTGGCACCAGTAATTATAAGCTGAAATAGAGGTGACAACAGCATCCCATTTGGACCAATTTACGGTACTGCTTTGCTTACTGCTTTGCATAGTGCTTTGTTTTTGAAGCCATACTAGAGTGCGCAGATTACGTAGTGTAGGAGCACTAAGATTTAGTAATTTAGGAACAACTGTTGTGGCCATTTAGAAGATAAAGAGAAGATGGACTTTAGGTTGATATAATATCTTAAGATTTAAGAGAATGTCTAGTTCACAGCTTCCACCATATGGTCAAAGAGAATGTCCTGCGCCTCCCTACAATGCTACAAACTTCACAGCAGCAAATAGTGTTGAATTTAGTACATTAGTAAATTACGCAAAGAATTCACCGAATTATCCTTGGGATACTGGTACAGATGCTCAACAGATTTATAGAAGTAGACAAAATATATCATATTTTACAGGTATAAATCAGCAAACACAGGCAATTAAAACCGCAAATGGTCTAACAGGAACAGTGCCTTATCCTCAATTTAAAACACAAGCTGAGAGACTTATGTATATACAAGGTCAAAGTTTAACGGCTGCAAGAAATCAGATTACAGGGCAAAATCCGTCAGCACCAGCAGGTGTTCCTTGCTCAACCATTTATAGTATTATTAATTCATAAAATATGAGATAATATGAGATAATAAATAAAAAATTGAAATATTTATTTTGTGTATATAAAATAACGCAAAATGAATATCTTTGTACTACACTGGAAACAACGCAAGGCGGCGAGATGGCACGTTGATAAGCACATTGTAAAAATGTTGCTAGAAACCTGCCAGTTATTATATACAGCTCACTGGGTACTATTTTATCCTCAGCTCCGCGACTGTAAATCGGCTATAGCTCTATCCAAGACTCAAAAGCAGTTAGAAGTACCAGAATATTTATGGTCTGCGCCACTATGTGAAACATCACAGGAGCCAGGATATCGTCCGTGTCACGTATGGCATCCTTGTCAGAAATGGACGCGAGTTTGCTCAGGAAATTACTTATGGCTTGCCAAACTTGGAATTGAGTTGGCCAAAGAATTCAGATTCCGCTTTAAAAAGGAACACTCCTGCGAAAAACATATTAACTGGCTCTATGATAATCTTCCACTTACTATAAGAATGTTTCCACGTCGTGGATTTCCTATTGCAATGGCTGAAGAATTTAGGATTTCAAAGGATCCGATTATATGTTATAGGAATTATTATAGAACTTCAAAAGCCGAGCGAGGTCTTATCAAATATACTGGGCGTGAAATACCACATTGGTTAAGAGAGAACGATATATCTCTTAAAAAATAAATAATATATTTTTTGAATTTTTAGTACCCTACAAACTGTTCTTGAAATTCCGAAATAACTTGGCATAGGGCTTTAATATCAGCTTCACTCACTCTTAGCAGTCTTACTTCTGGTGGTTTTTCGAGGAGTACGTGTGGTTTTACGTTGCTTCGTAGGTTTGATGATAGATTCACGGAGTTTATCTCGCTCTTGGGCTGAGATGGCTCCACGGAAGGCATCAAGATTTGATTTGACTCGCTCGCGCCAGTCGGTGTAATAGGTAATTGAATCATCAGTCGCATTGTAGGTTCCAATTGCGATACAGTTTGCTCCTGGTTTTCCAGCAACAAGTTCAAAAGTGCGGACGGTTGTTCCATCAAGGTAGTATGGGATTCCATGGATGTGTTTAAGTTCATAATTCATTGTATCTTGTAATATCGGTTGCCTGGTTTCAAATTTTATTATGAGGCTGTGTCAATTTTTTATATCCGTATCTTCCACTAATTTTTTTATTAATTTGGGTACATCAGGCCATTTAAGTGCTTCATATGGTGCAGATGAGATCCAAAGATCATCTGTTTCGGTTTTTATAGATTTTACTTTCTTGCGATTATCAGGATAGAAATGAATACCTATTGTATCAGGTGTTCCTGTTTTGGGTGTCAAAAAAATAATGAGTAATGCGTGTGTCATATCAACACCTTTAAATCGTCTTCGCACTGATGCACGAACTCGTGGTTGTGGCCATCGAATAGGTACAAGTTTTTTCCAAGCATCTTCACCATTAAATATACCTATTATTTTAGTGTTTTTGTAACGATCCATAATATTATCAGCCATATCTATTTTATATAGGTATTTTAATCCGTATATGCTACCACGCACTTTTATAGCAGATTTAGACCCAGAAATATTTTAAATCAGATTACCGCAAATTTGACATAATCATTTTACTATTTTTTTGAGTAAATAATAGTAAAAGAATGGAAGAGTCTATTCTGTGTTATATTTGCTATGAAAATGAATCCAAGGAAAATCCATATGCTTCAGAGCCTAATCCCTGTACCTGTAAGGGTTCTATTATAATCCATACCAAATGTTTAGAGAATGTGATTAAAACTTCGCGAAACTGTAGTATTTGTAAATCAAAGTATAATCTTAAATACCTGCCACAAAAAGACGGTCGAGAATTAATTATTGAAACATCCGAATATGGAAAAAGAATTGAATATACAATTAATGAAAGAGGTGAAAGGCACGGAACATATGTAATTAAAAATTCTAGTGGTCGAACAATCCTATTTCATTCCTATATTAATGGAATTATGGAGGGTCCATATGTAGAATATTATCAAAATGGTCAAATCAAATCAGTCTGTAAATGTCGAAACAATCGTATTGAAGGCGAATACTGTGAATGGGATGCGAATGGAAATGTCCTAGAAGAATCTATCTATAAAAATGGACAGAAACACGGTGAATGTATTAAGTGGGTACGTGAAGGCTGGTGTAGAGTAGCAAAAACTGTAAATTATATTGAAGGAGTTGGAGAAGAAGACTATTAATAATGAACAGGTTTAGTATTTACTACAAGGGGTTTAGGAGCGACAGGCATTTTTGGGTCTGGTAAAGGCTCACCTTCTACTGGATTAAATCCAGGAACACCTCCATATTTGCGCCACCACGGTCGCCAGCCATATCCCCACCAATGCGTTTCAAAACTCTGTAGTGGTGGCAACTTATTCATAACTTGTGTTACCCTAACAGGCTGAGCCTTTTTTGTTATAGAATATAATAAAAATCCAATTACAGATATGGCAATTAAGTATAATATTATCAGGGTCTTATCCATTATTCTATTTTAGATAGATTTTTTAACGTCTGCCGCCACCACCTCCTCCACGACCACCACCTCCTCCACGACCGCCACCACCACCTCCTCCACGACCGCCTCCACCACCGAATCCACCTCGGCCTCCACCACCACCGAATCCACCTCGGCCTCCACCTCCCCACGGGCGAGCCCCGCCCCAATGTCTTCCACCACCATGTCCGCGTCCATAATAACCGTATCCGCCACTGCCGCCGCCATTATACCAGCCACCCCAATATGGCCAGTAGTTATAAGCACCACCTGCCCACGGAAACCAGTTATATTCAGATGAGACAGGTGTTTCATCGCCATATACTACAACAGTGGAGGGTGCGGATTTATAGAATAGACCACCTACAAAGTATATGATAAGAATAAACGCAGAGCCGTAGAGTACAGCAAAAAATATATCAGATAGTTTCATCTCTCTAATATATTTAGTTTTAAAATATTCACATATATAATATACTTAGTTATTCCACCAACCAACAGGGGTTATATATTCGATGCGATGTGAAGAGTTGTCGTAGATGTCATATGAGGCAACATCTTCTGCAGTATGTGTTTGGCCCCAGAAGCCTATTTCGGACTCAGCGGGAATAGGAAGAGTTGGCCGCATTCCACCAGACGGAGATGGTCCGCCAGATCCAAACTTATTGGGGACAAATCCTTTACCTGAATTGGGCCAGAAGGAACCTTGACCAAACTTGAAAGGCTGGCCGTCGTACATTCCTAATTTATTATATCCCCATAAAGGGAATAGTTTATTCATAGCATTAGGAAATAGTTTTTGTGCTTGAGGAGAATTATATATAGTGGTTACACCAGGTGTGTAGTAGACTGAGTAGAGCATTTGAACTACAAAGTAGATAATCGCAAGAATGGCGACTCCGTAGATAAATAGTAAAATATAGCTCATTGTTCCTAATATATTTTGTTTTTTAAATGCCAAGTAATTCTCAAAAAAGTTTTGCTTCAGAGGTGATTTGTTTTGTCTCACTGTATGGAGCAGATATCTTAGTCATAATAGGAACGGATCTCCGTTTAACAATATGTTCAGATGTCATAACAGAGGATTTTGTTAAACACGCACCCATTCTAATATACTTATGACTTTTTAGGAAAAAGTCAGCAAAAAAATAAAGTGTAAAGTATTCAAAAAATAATAATCTTCTTAATAATAGAAAAATAATTTAAAGAAATTTATAGTATTTTTATAGAATGAATATACCTGAAGAAACTATAATTAAGGTTGGAAAATATACATTTAATGTTATTGAAAGAAAAAGTTTGTATGATGGTAATATTATATCACATACCTTTAAAATTGGAGGAGATTATAAAGATTGTGTCAATTTATCGTATACATATAAGAATGGAAAACCAATATCTGCAAAATTACCTCATTTAATGTATGAGCCAGAATGTACGGTTGGATCAGATTTAGAGAAAGGCATTGGTTCAGAAGTCCTTATTAAAACATTATTACGATATGCACACAATAAAATAAAAGATGTTGATATATTTTATTTTGATGATATGAGTCATATTGATTGTAAGGAGAAAAATTTATTAAAGTCTCCTCCAAGAAAGCCACAAAGCCCATTAAAGCTTGCATATTTTTCAATTGTGTATAATAGTAAAACGTGGTATGAAAAACATTTTAACGCAACTATGACCAATAAGGCAATATATAATAAATATAAAGAAAAATTAAGTTTTTTAACAAGTACATCTGAAAAAGTTGATTTTATTAGATTTTTAGAGATTTCTACGCCACCTCCTGAACAATATGAAATATTAAAAAAGTATTATAATACTTCTAAAACATATCGAGATTTTTTTAACAGTGTACCATATAAGGATAGATGTGAATTATTATTACCATGGTTACATAATTTTATATTATTTTATTTAAGTGATGTATATATTGATAATGGGTGGGAAATTAATATAAATACAATGGATATCAAAAATGGAGGATTTAAAAAATCAAGTAAAAGAAAAACACATAAATTATATCCCTCGAAATACAAAATTATTAATTATAGTGAAATTCATAACATAATGTAATTTATTGATGTAATGCTTTTATCAAAATTGCATAAATAAAGTTTTTAGCACTTATAACTTTTAGGAAAAGTCATAAGTGCTAAATATGTTTTTTGCGGACTTTTTCCCAAAAAGTCCCTAAAAGTGCTAAATATGTTTTTTGCGGACTTTTTCCCAAAAGGGTGCTTAATATGTTTTTGGGGACTTTTTCCCAAAAAGTCCTTAGAAGTCTGCATCTAATGCGAAGCTCATTTCCTCATTTGTTTTGCCAACACCTGACTTAGCATACGAGGTTACACGCTTTTCAAAGAAGTTATCTTTTCCTTCAAGTGAAATACGTTCCATAAAGTCGAATGGATTTAGAGTATTATAGATTTTGCCATAGCCAAGTTGCGTTGATAATCTATCAGCAACAAACTCAATATAATCAGCCATCAATCTATCATTCATACCTACAAGGTGGCAAGGAAGCGACTCAATAATGAATTGTTTCTCAATCTTAACAGCTTCACGAATTATTTTGTGTACTTTGGCTTTAGGAAGTTTGCGTTCAATTTCTTCATAAAGAGCGCAAGCGAAGTCAGTGTGAAGCCCTTCATCACGAGCGATAAATTCATTTGAAGTAGTGAGACCAGGCATTAGACCACGTTCCTTAAGCCAGTAGATGGCGCAGAAAGAACCGCTGAAGAAGATGCCTTCAACGATAGCGAATGCAACAAGGCGGGTGGCAAAGTTTTCATCACGCGATTCAATCCACTTTTGAGCCCATTCTGCCTTTAGCTTTACACACGGAATCGTTTCAATTGCTTTAAAGAGATGAGCCTTCTCTTCTTTATCTTCGACATAAGTATCAATGAGTAGAGAATAAGTTTCAGAATGGATCGCTTCCATCATAAGTTGTACAGAGTAGAATTGGCGTGCTTCTGCAAGTTGGATTTCGTTCATAAAGCGACAAGCGAGATTTTCTTGAACTATTCCATCTGAGCCAGCGAAGAAGCCGAGAATATTTTTAATGAAATATTGTTCGTTCGCACTTAGTTTTATCCAGTCTTTCATATCTTTAGCGAGATCAATCTCTTCAGGGGTCCAGAAAACGGATACGTGATTTTTATATTTTTGGAAGAGTTTAGGTTTTTGGATAGGAAATAGAGTAAATCGAGTTGGATTTTCTTGTAGGACTGGTTCAACAAAGCTATCTTGGAGTTGTTCGAGGGACTCAAGGTCATCAAACTTAGTTGATTTTGCTTTAAGCACGGGAGAGTTAAAGGCAGACCTAGATTTGGGACTTTGAATAGGGGTTTCCATTTCAGCCGCTATTCTAAAACCGGAGAAAAGAGATGCGTTCATTTTACATTATAATAATACGCATAATGCTAATCAATTTTATCGATTTTATAATGTAAATAAATGTAAAAAATTTTAAAAAATAAATAAAAGAGATCTGATTATTTTTAATAGAAATGGTGGTATTTAGTTAGCTCTGTATGATTTTTTCAACCTCTACCCATCCATTGAAGTTTGCTTTTTTTCAATTCTACTTCTATTTCTGTCATTTGACCATCTGATAATAATTTATCCCCACTCTCAATTGTTTCAAAATTATCATAGTTTGTTTTTAAACTACTTCCAGAAACAGAACTAACCATAAGTACATTTCCTTTTTCTTTATCTTGAATATATTTTTGTAAATAATATTTATTTATTTCACTTATTATTTCAGGGTTATAAGCGGTTCCCTCTAGGTATCCGCTTATAGTTGCGAATAACATTATTTTTATGTCTAATTCGTTACATTGTTCAATAAATGTTTTATCCATTAGTGGTCTCCCTGCTATTTTGCCAGATGGCGGTCGTGCTTGAATCTGATTCGCATAAATATCATATTCTGATTTTAATCTTATTATATCTTCCATATTTTCACAGTTTGAAACACCATAATTTCGTATTAGCCCTTCAACTTTTGCTTTCTTCAAAATATCCATCATATGCCATTGTTTTCTCCATCCATGAATTAAATAAAGATCAATATATCCACATTTGAGATCAGAAATATTTTTTTTAATTTCATCAATTGACTTTGGCTCCCCTTTCCAAGTTATCCAAAGTTCTTCTCTTTTTATGGGTGATTCTTCTGCTTCGGAGGAAACTTTTTCTAAAACTCGGCGAAAAGATGCGAAATAAGCGGGCGAAGAATAGGCATCCGCACCATCAATGTGTCGATATCCAATTCGTAATGCTTGTTCAAGCATTTTCTCAACGTTATACTGCGCTGTACCAAAACATAATTGTGGCATAGATTCTAATGCACCACCTCTAAACTTTCGTTTGTTCTTCCGTCTTGTTATTCTTTTACTATTTTTTCGACGTCTTGTTTTCATTCCTAATTAGAAGAAAGAAAGTATTCTTTGACTATTTATTAAATAAATCTGTTATTCTAATAGATATGGCTGTATTTAATAATAATCCCCCAACAATGAAGCCAAGGCTTCGTTTAGGATATGGCTCAGCAAATAAGGCCCGAGCATCAGTAAAGAAGTTAAGAAAGGAGTCCCGTCAGTATCAATCACAGGCCGCCCATACATTATATTCTAGAGCTAAGTATCATAAATATCAGACGAAAGGGATGAGAGAGGCTCAGAAGATTTATGGCAAGTTTATAAAGACTCTAAAGCATAAGAGGTCTAAAGATTAAAGGATATTTGAAGTGAGATGGCGTTCCCCGCAGTAAAAGTACACCATTTGTATTCGCTAAATTTGTATGATGGGATGGATATCATTTTTGAGAATTTAGAAATGGTAAATATAAATAATCTAGAAGAACTAATTAAAACAGAGAATTATGATATGATTAAGGTTGTAAATAGAATATTTACAATTAACACGTGTGACAGGACAATAACAATATCTGGGCATAAAATTAATAGTAAAACATATATAATTAATATGGCTGGTAAGGGTGACTTAATGTTATTGCATTATAGTTGTAAAAATGAAGATATTATAACAGGAATTAAGCATTTATACTATATTTGTAAGAGTTGTGTGCAAGTGAGCTTAAAGGATTAAAGAGATCATAAAATCTATCATTACCAATATTTTTGTTACAGTTTAACTTCAATAAAAATATAGTTATTTTCATATTATTTTAAGAAATCTATAAGCTACTATGTTTGCCAATTAATAGGCTCTTTTCCCATTTCTGTCAACCATCCATTTACTTTAGAGAATGGTTTTGTACCAAAGAATCCCTTTGATGCACTCAGAGGCGAAGGATGCGCAGATTCAAGAACACGATGACCATTTTTATCAAGATAGAGACCAAGTAGCTTCTTCTTAACCTGTGCAGATTTGCCCCAAAGTACAAAGATGACATTTTTATTTTGTGCTGCGATAGACCGAATAATTTGGTCAGTGACCTCTTCCCAACCAATCTTTGAATGTGATTGAGGAGCGCCAGCTTCCACAGTCAGTACTGTATTAAGAAGCATTACACCGCGTTTTGCCCATTCCTCTAGATTTCCGTGTGAAGGTGCTGTAAACCCAATATCACTTACAAGTTCCTTGTAGATATTTTTGAGTGAAGCAGGGATTGGTCGAATATCTGGTAAAACTGAGAAGGCTAGCCCGTGTGCGTTTCCAGGTGTGGGATAAGGATCTTGACCGAGAATAACAACCTTTATGGACTCAAGTGGTGTAAGTTCAAGTGCTCTCCAGATATTTTCCTTAGAGGGAAGGAACTCCTTAGAGGTAAGAGCGTTGGAGAGTTCAAGGAGTTTATCTTGGCAGGGTAGTAGGCAGTCAGCCCAGTTGACAGGTACTGAATCATAAAGCCAATTAGCACTTTTGGCAAAAGTGCCCAAAACTTGTACAATTGCACTTTTTTCCAAAGAGTCCCCAGAAACAGGCACAGTCCAACTAGCCTCTGCATCTTCTTTGATAACATTAATAGCTTGAATAGGTTTGGAGGACTCTGCGATTACTGGCTTGATATCAATCTCTTTAGATTCTACAGCGTGTTCAAATCTGGCGGCAATAAGTAGTTTCAGATCATCATCGCCAATCTGCTTAGTTTGAAGTTCAGAATAGAACTTTTTGACTTTCGGATGTGCCTTAAATGCAGTGGGATCAAAATCATATACATACAGAGCCTCTAATGAGCGAGCGCGTGACAAAGCCACGTATGCCTGACCAAACTCAAAATTACCAGTTCCAATATCAACTAGTGCCGCATCAAGAGTTGACCCTTGACACTTATGTATTGTTACAGCATATGCTAGTTTCAAAGGTATTTGAGTTCGTGAAATAAACTCATAATCTTCAATAGGCCAAGTATGATGACCAATTGATTTCTTAACACCATTTACAAACTCGACGATGGGAAGTTCAGTAGAAGGACAGAAACCAACAATGACGCCACGAGAACCATTAACAAGACCAGAATCAGGATCCACGTTCGCAATAAGCATAACTTGTGCGTCGACCATAAGTTCCAGTTCTTTCGAGTAGGCGCCATCAGAGTCAAATATATTGAGTGCTTTCTGAAAGTTTTCATCAGATTCGATAAAACCATCTGGAATCTTGCCATCATATACTAGGCGTGCTTTGTATGAGTAGCGACGTCCAGTAAGTGCGCGAAGATTAGAGTCATTAATCATTTCAACTTCTGCGCGGCGAGGAAAGAGAAGAGTGGGGCGAATCTTGTTTTCTTTCCAGTCGCGACCCTGGCATCCACGTAAAATCTCACACGACTCTTTAGTTAGAGTCCCAGTACGCGCCTCTTTAAGTACTCCCTGAAATACTTCGTCTTTTTGGCGTTGAATCTGAGTTAGTTCAATTGAACTCGTAATTGCTTCTTTCCACGCCACAGACTCGAATGCGAACATTGTAGGCTCATTGCTCTTGTTAACAGGTGGGAGTTGAAAGAAGTCACCTACAAATAGTATTTGAATTCCACCAAATGGTTTTTTATTAGAGCGAACTTTTTTACCGATTTCATTGAGTTTATCAAGGAGTTCAGCGGTCATCATTGAGATTTCATCAATAATTAGAAGATCAGTACAGAGCCAATTACTCATTGCTTTTCTATTGCGGCGAATCTTGATATAGAGTTCAGAAACAGATCCTTTACCGAGACCAATGCCTGCCCAGGAGTGAAGTGTTTTTGCTTTATGGCCAAGAAGAAGTGTAGCACAACCTGTTAGAGCGCACATTTGGATACGTGGTAGTTTTGCTACAGACCCAGGATTCTTTATAGCCATCAATCGCTTCTTAAGGCCAGGAAACTCAGTATAAATTACTGAAAGTAGATAACTCTTACCTACACCCCCACCGCCCGTTAAGAATATATTGTCTCCTTTGAGTAAGTGGTCAATTACTGAGAGTTGTTCTTTAGTAAGAGTATCAAGTGGAAGAATGGTAGGAGGTGGAAGTGGTGGATTAAGAGTATTATAATTATCAAGGTATGCTTGGGCTTCAATAATAGTTTTAAAGCCTTCATAAAGACAGCCTGAGAATCCTTTAACATTTTCATTGGTGGTTGCCCAGTTGTCATAGATGCCTGGATTGTGGCCTTTTGCTACAGCGTAATATGTTGTAGACTTTGATGAGCTCATCTTGGATACATTTTCTTTAAATCCCTAAATGGTTTCAAATTTTATGATATTTTCTTGATTTTGAAAAGTCTTATCAGTTAAAAGTCATATTATTAAGTGCTTCTATGAGTTTTTCGCTAAAGTTATTAATACCCTTTTCCTGAATATTCTTTAAAGCTGATATGTGAATTGATTCAAGTACATTATCAAAATCACAGACTAGCGTATTATAAGTAACTTTGATATTGTTATTATTTTTAACTAGGCTTTTAATATTTTCTAAAGTAATATCTGAGTTATAAATGTGTTCGTGTAGTAGATGACATTGATCGATTAATTGACTAATCTCTTCGCATACTGATATATCTCCAAATGAAGTGACTGATGATGTGTCAGACATTTTAGGATAATTAATATATGCTAGTATTATTTAGACTGTCTACTTATAAGGGGTAGCATTGAATGCGAGTAGACTTACTGGAGTATGGTAAGAAATAGTACAAACCATAGGGGCTTTATTTGCTTTTTCGGTTGTTGTCCAAGATATGAACCAGTGTGCAGGCATAAAAACACAATTACCAGGACGTAAGATAATATCAATAAACTTAAGGTCACCAACGAATGGTGTGTCTTTAGTGGTAAGGTTAGCAGGGAAGCAACCAACCCAGTCGGCAGGTAGAGATTGTTGCACAGTTTCAGGCATAATTGTAAGGATAATTTCACCATCAACAGGAAAGAGACAGGTCCAGGTTGCAAATGTTTTTCTGAGGCCGATATTGCCAGCCCAGCAGTGATATTTAGGGAACATCCAGAATTTTAGGAGTGGATTAATGACTGTAGGATTTATCCATTTATTGGCCCAAACATTAATACCAGATACCTTAGCGATTGTTTCAGCTTGTGGATATTTCCAGGGGCATAGGCTATCAGGGGTTGAAGTGGATACCCAATCGGTGAGGGTGGTTTCTTGGAATATCGGAATGTCTTTGAAGCAGGGACGAGCAAGGATGTCATCGTGTGTCCAGAATGTAGCGGAGGGAATAGAGCGAAGAACAGCTGGAACTTTTTCATTTAAGAGCGATGAAAGATTATCTCGTTGTGACCATTCAATTTGGTTAATACGAAATTCACAAACAGCCTGTTTATAAAAAAATGTCAGAATCAGAAATACTATACCAATTATTAAAATTATTTCCAACATTGGAACCTAATTCTTAATATCAACAAAAATACTAGAATGTCACGCACTTTAAAATATTATTGATAGATATTTTGTTGAAGAGGAATATGATTTATAAGAGAAAGAGATGTCATCAATGGTAAGCTTATTATAGTAGGATATCCAAGTGTTGTATTATTCTGAATAACGATAATATCATCTACTTCGGTCATTTTAGGAATATGAACCCAAGTTTCTTCTTCTAATTTTATTTGGTTATTATTAATGGTAGCTGATAGAAATGTGTTACCATAGTTTTCAAGACGCTTATCACGTTCATATTTATCATAGCAATAATACTTACAATTCTCTTGTAGAGGTTTTATAGGAGAATAGGTAATAAGAGCAAGGGGGTTAACAGTTTGAATTTTATAGAAGTAGAAGTGATGCCATCGTCCAGGATATACACGGGCTGCTTGGTAGGCGTGGAGAAGCTGGGGCCAGGAAAGGAGTCTATTCGAATAGAGACGCATTTGGCTACCGTTTTATTTAAGCCTCCTACCCTTCAATTTTATTGTATATGTGTATTAGTGATGTCTACGTGTTTTAGCAAGAGACTTCTTATTTGAAGTAGATTTTTGCCCAATACGTCTGGTAGTAGCAAGACGGCGTTTAGCTAGAGGCTTTTCAGTGACTGCTGTACTGATTGCTGTTTTCTCAACTTCTATTTCTTTTTCTATTGGAGGATTTATCAAGTTTAACACCTTTTCAATCCATTCTTGTGGTAAACTGCCAGTTTCTAGGGCACTGATAAAGAAATTCTCTTCTGTCTTAACTAGTGATTGTACAACTTCAATTAGACAGTCTTCGATTTTGTCAACTTCATTGATATCTTGTGCGATATCAATATCTTTAAAGTATTGGAGCCAGGTTGCTTTGTATTCTGGTGTAAATATATCGAGTGTTAATTTAGTGTCCATTGCAAAACCGTATCGAAGACCAATCTCATTAAATTGCTTATCGTAATCAAAAGTAAATTTAGGTGTTGACAGAGTAGTTCCAGATATATCGATAGTATGTTGGGCGATGTCCTCCATAACAATAAAACACCCGTAGATGTGGTTCTGTAACTTTAAAGAGTATAAACCATTTGTATTGGTTAATTGATTAAGAACCACGGATTTTATCTTAGGTAAATCCATTCTAATAGAAATCTCTCTTATATTAGATTAAAATAATCGCATATATAAAGTATTTAAACAAATGTTATGATTATAACTATAATATGCACGATACAGCTATGATGTCAGGTGCTCTATTTGGGAAAGTATATGGAAAGGAAGGAATGAAGGTTTTGGATGTGGGAGGACTTGATGTTAATGGTAGTTTGAGGAAGCCATTTGAACTTTTATTAAAAATAAAGTATACTTCATTAGATATTGAAGAACATCCAAGTGTAGATGTAGTTATGAAACCAGGTGATGTATTTCCATTTCCAGATGAGTCATTTGATTTAATTGTTTCGACATCGTGTTTTGAGCACGATCCTTGTTTTTGGATGACATTTCGAGAAATGGGGCGTATAATTAAAAAGGGTGGTTATATTTATGTAAATGCCCCTTCAAACGGCCCATATCACGAACATCCTGGTGATAATTGGAGATTCTATTCAGATGCGGGTCAAGCGTTAGCATATTGGTCAGGTAAAACCCTAGATGGCAAATCCTATCCAGTCAAAGTAGAAGAGACCTTTCATATTCTTCCACCTCCAGGTGGATTTTGGATAGATTTTGTATCAGTATGGAAACGAGTAGATGAGAAAGAAGAGAATATTAGACTTAGTAATGAATTTAAAATGAAGTATGGTCCATTACGTAAGGCATTAACAGAGGCTAATTTACGAACACAGGGAATAATTTATGTACAATAAACATAATAAACACAATAAACAGAATATAAACTAATTTATAACTAGTATTCATTAAGAGCAAATTCCTATATAATGTCACATATATTGGAATTTTCACAAGGTTCGGTTACATTAAATGAAGAACAGTATAAGGTAGTAACAAGTCCTGTATCGGAAAATCAACGAATTTTGGCATCAGCTGGTTCAGGGAAAACAACTACAATTACAGCACGCATTGCATACTTGGTAGAATATTATGATATTGATCCATCTAAAATTCTACTTGTAACATTTAGTCGCGCGGCAGCACAGGAAATGATTCAGCGTGTACATAATTTGATTGGATATGTAAATATGTATGCGGGAACATTTCACGCTCTATCTGCACAGATTTTAAGAGATATGGCACCAAAAATGATAGCAGATCAGCCCTTTATTGATGAACTCCCTTATCGGTTAGTTAAGTGGCTAGAAACAGACCGTGCCAAAAAATGGGTAGAACGCTTCAGAACAATTATTGTAGATGAATATCAGGATATTAATGAAATTCAATGGCAACTTCTAAAAGGCTTCTATCATAAATGGGCTACTATGACTATTGTAGGGGATGATGCTCAAAATATTTATACGTGGCGTGGTTCATCAGTGGATTTTATTCTAAATTTTCATAATAATATTCCGCGTGTAAAGGATTATCAGCTCTGTATGAATTATCGTTCAACGGAAGCAATTGTAACAATTGCGAATTCTATTATGCGATTTATTCCAACATTACCATTTAAGGAAAAGATGGTTGCAAATCAGAAAGGAGGTAGAAAGCCAGAAGTACATTTCTTTTTCAGAGCTTCAGATGAATATGACTGGATTGTAAATTCTTTAGAGAAGTTTATTAAGAAGTTTACAGGACCAGGTACACCAAACTTTAATTTCGCAGTAATTTCTCGATATAATCACGATTTATTCAAAATCGAAGAACGTCTTCATCTAAAAGGTATTCCATACAATCTTTGTACAAACTATGATCCAGAACGTTCAAAGGAGCATAATAAGAAGATAACACTTACAACAATTCACGCTTCAAAGGGTTTAGAGTGGGATATAGTATTTTTTATGAATTTACATGATGATGTATTTCCATCGCGTAAGAGTGATGAAGAAATTGTGTGTGAGCGTCGACTATTTTATGTGGCGGCTACAAGAGCAAAGAAGGGGCTATATATGACGTATTCTAGACACGAACGATCATTATCCAGATTTGTAAGAGAGATTCCACGTCCATTTCTAAAGTTTCATAATATCGCATCTTTCAAGCTTAGTACAAATGAGGCTGCTGCATCAACAATGAGCATTGAGGATATGATTCGTGGATTTGATGGGGCAGATTGGAATGACTTAAGAGAGAAGAATTATGTTCCTATAATTAAAAATGTTAAAACGGAATCAATTTATCAATTTGGTCAAATGTTTTCAATGCCAGAATGGGTGCGTCAGTGTGATGCCCGCGAAACTTGGTTAGAAATGTTGCGATGGATTACCTTGAGAGAATGTGCGATTCACCAAAATAAATTAGATGAGTTAATAACTCCAGCTGTAAATGAGGCACTTCTTACATTAAGAATTTATAGGGAGGATATTGAATTCTGGGAAACATATGAGGCAGAATTGGAGCATTTGGTACATAAGTTTTTAAAGCATACACAACAAATGCCCGCAGTAGAATATCATCAGTTAGACGAATATGTTAAGGCAAAGTTAAGACATTTGAATTGGACGGTACAGGATATGACACACGCATTAATGATTATTGCTAAAATTCGCGGACAATTGAGACCAATGAGACATCACGGATTCGACCTTAATGAATTTAACTTTGGACTAGTAAGAAATTCAGTACCAACTGAGTTGCGTTCAGAGGTATTAGGGAGTTGGCACGCGATTCTTGATAAGAGTAAAAAGACACACGATATACTTGGTGATATTTGGCGAATTTCTTCTATCAAATCTGTAATCGAAGGTAGAAATATTCCGTTATATCAATACAGTACAATATTTCCCTTTTTGTTTCAAGAGGAACAGCAGAATATAGTAAAGGCGATAGAGGTGGCAGTTCCGTTATGGATAGTATCACAGGAGAATCCAAGTTTTAATTTTTTGTTTGAGGTGGAGGGGATTCGTCCAATTCAGTTTGATATAATGACGGAGAAGTGTGCGTATTATGTATTTTTTGATCCAAACTTTGTACCAAGTACTGAGGATAAGATACTACTTTTATTAAAACAGTATGCTTATGAGGAAATATATGATCGTTCATTGGAGGCAATTGGATTTGTGAATGCTGCGACTGGAGTAGTAATTCAATATGAGATAACAACTACCATACGGGAGCAGCTAAGCCAGATGTGGTTGTACCTACAAACGAAGTATAACCTGTACCAGGAGGTTTAGGCCCGAGATTTTGTTGGTTAGGTGCTTGTGTGCCAGGGGCGCGGGTGCTACCAAATCCGCGGATAGGGCGCTCAGTAGGGTCACCTTTTTTATAGTCAGGTAAGGGGCCTCCAGGTTGTTCAATGGGCCAAGCAGCGCGAATAGCCTGTTGAGTAGGTGGTACTTCATTTACGCCACCGTGGGGCATTGGGTCGCCACGAGGTCCACCACCAGGAAGTGCATAGAACTTAGCAGCACCATAACGATCTTGTTTGGTGGGGTTATTGAAGAGGCGGGGGCTTCTATCAAAATATTTAGTATCATTTTCAGAACGGCAGGTGTAAATGTCAGTTCTGAGAAGAGCTTGGGGCATAGATAATTCTGAGACGAAGGCGTCAGAGACAGGTTTTCTGTCAGGAACAGTCATACCAGCGACGTACATATCGGAACTTTGTCGAGGAATGTATTTGGTGGAAGGGCACCATTTATCGAGGGGGTGATTGAGTGTTCGTAAGATAGATTCTTGGTCAATGGCAGCAGCGTAACGACCGGGTGGATAGAATTCACCTCCAGTTGGAAAGACCATATCTTTAGGGGGCATAGGGGCTGGAATAGCAGGGGCGCTTGTTACGTAGTTTTTACATACTTTGACCCAGGGACGGAAGTCTTGAGGGAGACCGACTTTTTGTTGGGGGAGGATGTGTCGTAACATTTCAGTAGGATCCCAGTGTGTGCGGAGGCAGACAGGTGTAAAAAGATTACCCTCCACATTTGCGAAAGGAAAGTCGCTAACAAATGGAGATGGCGGCTGAACTTGACTCATTACTTAGTCAAAATATTTATTTATTATTAGGATTATCCTTCGCAGTGAGTCCTATATATTGAAAGTTCTGAGGATTATTGGGAATAGGGATAGTGGGAACATTACCTGAAAATCCAGCCTCTCTATTAGCAAAAGCAACTTCTTCATCTATTTGAAAGGTGGCAGTCCATTCATTAATACCGATATCAAAGGGTAAGAATAGCCACATAGGTGTTAGAGCGGTATCATCCGCATATATTTTTAACTCCAACTTATCAAGTTTACCTAATGGGGTTTCAAATAGGACTGGATTTTGGATAGCAGTTTCAGATGCTTCTCCAGTTGCGACACCTTGTAGAAGAATTTTAGCGGCCATAAGTTTAACCTGACCAGAAGTTTCATTGGAAATAGAATAATTTTCATTCATTGCTACATCCATATTATTAAATGATTGAAAATCGTTAATTTGTAAAAATAAATTAAAATTACTTGTTGAATTAAGTGCTAAGATAGTACTAAGTGCATTAAATTTAGTTGAATCAAGAAAATTAATACCAAGTCGATATGATGGAAATTGATTAATTATAGTATCAGTAGGTATACAACCATACCATGATTTTACAATTTTTTCGTATGCATTACAGCAGTCAATTAGACAAGTAGAATATGGTATGTCACCATAGGTTGGCGGCGGGTTAGGTGATACATCTGCTAGTGATTCAAATGCTAGAACAGGATGTGGTATTTTCTGGCCAGGACTAAAAAGTGTTTGGTGTGGTAAAAATGCAGCAGGAATACCTCTACAATCGTTATATGTTTTATTATTTATTATGTGATGAGGTATTATACCTGTATATTTAGTTGATATATATTCGTGATGTTTAGAGTTAGAATATCCGTGAATAGATGAAATAGTTGAATTAGCATTTTCAACAATATTATAATAACTAGATATGGTATTATGATAATCTAAGAAGTTAGTAAAAGTAAAGGTTGATCCGTGATAATTACCGTGTAGCTGTGCTCCAAATATATTACTAAAATTAAACATAGATGAAAAACCTGTATGGGCATTCCATTCACTTATAGTAGAGTTGGCGTATATTAAACCACCAATATATGAATAATTAGTTATGCTACCAAGAGTATAATTGTAAAATATAGTACTAAGATAAGATTCCAAAGCCTTAAAGACGGAATTAGAATTTGAATATAATGTTTTAAGAGTTTGAAATGATCTATTATTAAGACCTTTAAGAGTTAGTGCGTGATTATATAACGAATTATATTTATTTGTAATATCACTTTGTAGTGATGTATGTAAGCTATTATGGCTACAACTAAATCTTCTAATGTTTTCGTTATATGAAAAGATATATTTATTAATATGTCTTAGTTCAAATGTAAATTGTTTTCTATAATTATCAAGTACACCCTTATTGAGAATAGATAGAGTGTAGTATATATCGCTATTTAGTCCGAGAAACTGACCGAGAACATAGTCTGATACTTGTGAGAATGTGTACGAGCCTGTTTTAATAAATACATTGGCTAAACCAGATGCAAGTAGTTCTTTAAGAACAGGAAAATAGTATGCATTAGTAGCAATTTTATCTGTGATAACTGGATATGAATCAATGTGTAAATTAGTATAGTAGGTATTGATAATATCATTCTTTGTATGAGAGCCACGTATGCCACGAGATACATTTGTCTGAAAGTAATCGCCAGGTTCATTGAATAATATTGAAACATCGCGATGAATTTTGAATTCATTTGCAAATGTTTCATATGAAATTACATTGAAAGGTGGTGTATTATTAGCACTTACTGTTAGCGCTGTAGCTAATTTACTATTGCTATAGTTACCATTTGGAATTGAAAAGGCATAGTATGTAGGTTCTCCATTAGAATTAACACGTGCTTTTTCAGCTACTGCAATACTAGTTAGACCAGGTACACAGCCTGATATATTGATACAAGTACTAAGACATTCCTCAGGAACACCTAATCCTAATAGTACAGCAGAAAGTTCTTGAACAAATACTGGAGAATTAACAAAGTTCGTAGTATTATTAGGAAATGAAATTTGTACAAGTTGAAATTTTGTAACGTTTTTATATACACGAGGTGTATAGATTTGAAAATAAAATGGTGATGACCATACGGAAAAATCTCTATTGGTTGATTTAATACTCAAAAGAGTTGTCTGGGTTGTTTTAGGCGGGTTTAAGTATGTAAATGAAGAAAGATTTGTAATATTTGTGCTATTATCATAACTAGAGCCTGGGGCGTGTTCCATATATTTAAGTTGTTGCGCTGATGTATTAAAATTAGGCCCTGCCGCAGCTATAATAGCATATCGCGGGTCTTCTTCACGTCTGATACGAGGATCTTCATATTCAGGCAAACCTTCACTATTATAATCTTCAGATTCATCATCCGTATCTTCTCCTGTATCATTCCCTGTATCATTCTCCGAATCATATGGCATATAATATTTTGGAGTATCTTGATTCATTTGTCTAATTAGCATTTGTGTAATTTTTCTTTATATTATCTTTAAGGCTACATAAAGAAAAATATATATGATAGAGATAATTAAATGGATGCTAATCAACTTGGACGTAATAGTAGTAAATATAATGATAGAAATAATTTACAAATATCAAATGCGGATCTTTTTATATCCAATAACAATAACCCATTTTTAATTTCACCATATGCCCCTCCCGCAAACGTAGCTAAACAGACCACCGTCGTTAATATTGATGAGACTATATCAACTCTTATTGGAAATCTATCATCTGTTATTAATTTATCTACATTTACACTTTCAATAAGTACAATTCGGCCAGTACCATCTGATCCTAACCAAGAAATAACAATAATCGCAAGTACATTAAGACTTGATGTAGTAGATACAGTCATACATGGTACATTAGAAGTTGATGGTAATTCAAAGTTTAATAATATTAGTACAGGCTATCTGTTCGCATCTGTTGCTGATATAAGTTCTTTAAATGTTAGTACATTTAATGCTAATACATTAAATATAAGTAACTTTCAAGCTAGTACAATAACTGTTAGTTCATTATATGGAAATAATGCATTTACTAACTCATTAAGTACAGGACAGCTATTCGCATCTGTTGCTGATATTAGTTCTTTATCTGTTAGTTCATTATATGGGGATAATGCGTTTACTAACTCATTAAGTACAGGACAGCTATTCGCATCTGTTGCTGATATAAGCTCTCTTAATATAAGTACAATGACTGCGTCTGGAGATATTTTATTTTCAACACTTATTGGTAGTACAATTACTGCGAATACAATGACAATACACTCGACACTGAATGTATCTTCAATAGATGCAACGGGACACATTTCATTTGTAACAATGTCTGGTAGTACAATTACTGGAAACACATTTACAGTTCATTCTACATTATATGCCTCAACAGTTAGTACTGGTAATATTAATTTTTTAACGTTAGATGGTGGAAAAGGAACAATATCAGAATTTACATTTTCATCAATAAATATGGTACCAGGTGTGATATCAACTGCCGCAACGACTTTACATTCGTCTTTTATAATTAATATTGGTGCTAGTAAATATAAAATTCCATTGGAAAAGATATAGAAGTATTTTAGGTTTATAAATCAGTCTGAATCCAAGGTCAATGAAGACTATATATATAGATGATTAACCCACAACTGCCCAACTAATCTGCGCTGATGAGTCATATCCAGCAGATGGAACAGTCCCATTTAGTATGAACTGTATAGAGCCATTAGATGGAGAAACAGCAATTATCCAGTTATTTTGAACTACATTAAGTGATCCAATTGTATATCCATTGGCAAGTTGTGTTGTAGCACTAATCTTACTATTGACAGTAATATTTGTATCTATAGTGGAAGCGAATGATACTCCCCCTGAAGAGCTCCAAGTTAGGGTACTCATAGAAATAATACCAGATGGTAAAGTAATTCCGCCGTTAATAGTGCTTGCATTAATAGTACTAATTGTTAAAGTATCTGAGAATATTGCTGCCCCATTTGTGCTTGTTATATATACATTATTGATTGGAACTATTGAACCATCTAAATGATATGCGACTGCATTTCGGAGCGTTGTAATTCCAAAATCACGTGATGTCATTTAATCCTAATTACGTATATCATAATTAATTTGTATAAAATACGAAAAGATTATGAAGTATGATTTAGACCAACGGGCATTTAAAAATGCCTGTTTGCCGCCGGCCGCTGGGTATTTCTAAACAAGATTCAAGCCTATTTTGCCTTTGGCGAAATTTGCTTATTGCTGGTTTGAAATGCCCAGCGGTCTAATTGTGAAACCATAGAATAGCGTATCCTTTTCCTCCATTAGAGCCATTTTGAAGACTTTGTCCACTAAATCCTCCTCCAGATTGTATAAATGCTGATAATGCTCCTCCACCACCTCCAGCACCTGTATAATCTACACCAGCAACAGCAGCAGGAGCAGCAGGTGGTATTGCTGTGTTAGATAAAGACCCATAACTTCCTCTTCCACCTGTTATAGGGCTACCTGTATTTAAAATAACTTGTGTTCCATCGCCACCACCTCCGCCAACATTTAATTCCTGGTATTCTCCATATATATCAGTATTAAATGTAATATTAACTTGATTATTGGCACCGCCAGCTATATTATTTCCGCCACCAGCACCTGATGTGAATTTACCGCTATTAAGTTGAGAAGTTGTACCAGCCGAGCCATTTCCAGTACTATTTCCAGCTATACCTTGTACTATAATCTTGCCAGTAGAGGCCTCGGCAGTTCCTCCACCGCCACCACCGTTAAAACCTGTAGCACCACCTGAACCGATATTATAAGATATGGGATTAGGAAATCCACCACCACCACCACCACCGCCAAGTGCTACTATAGTTTGAGGCACAGTTCCATTAATTGTAAGTGTAGTGGAGCTTCCATTAGATCCGCTTACTGGATAATCTTCAGCAAAAGTTCCTCCGTTTCCACCAGCCCCAATTTGTAGTGTAACAGAGGTTGTACCAGCTAATAATAATGTAGTTGAACCAGGCGTTGCAGTAACATTGTATGTAAAAGTTCCATTTGTATCTGTGAAGGGAAAGGATGCATTGATATCACCACTTCCTCCTCCACCGCCACCATATGCGGTAATGTATGCTGTAAAGCTCCCTCCACCGCCGCCGCCGCCGCCAACGAGAATATAATCTAAATATTTGTATTTGCCATAATCGGATGGTGTAAAAGTTGTGATATCACCAAAAGAAGGATTTAGCCCATTAAAATAAATGAGTTGATTGTAGAAAATACTGATAGCCGTAGAAGCAATGAGCAATGACATCTATTACAATAATATTAAATTATATATCATAATTAATTTGTATAAAATATAATAAAATTATGAAGTATGATTTAATTGTGAAACCATAGAATGGCATATCCTTTTCCACCTACTGCGCCAGGTTGTGCGCTTACATCAATTGGCGGTGGTGCCCCTGGGTAATAGAATGATATGGCGCCGCCGCCCCCACCAGCACCAGTATATGCATATCCAACTTCTGCAGCAGGAGCTAGTGGCGGCTGCGCATATGGAGAGGCAGCTATAGTACCATAACTGCCTTTTCCACCTGTTATGGTACTGATTCCACTTATAGTTACTTGTGTCCCTCCACCCCCACCACCGCCAGCAGTTATAGTCTGCTCTGCAGGGGTTCCATATATTGGATCATTACTTATACTTACTCCATTACCTATACCACCAGGCCCACCTCCATTACCAGCAGTTATTGTACCAGGTGGTACAGATGAATATGTAGAATTTGTACCTGATGTACCTGAACCAGTTGTAGTTCCACCAATACCATTTATATCTGCCTGCCCTAGAGTAGTTCCACCTCCTCCGCCCCCGCCATTAAATCCAATTCCACCGCCACAACCATTATTAGGAGGTGTTGTTATAAATCCACCCTTCCCACCAAATCCACCAGTAACAGCTGTAGTTAGTGGACTAGTACCAGCAATTGCCAATATAGTAGAGGATCCCTTTGTACCATCGATAGGGGATGCATCACTATACACACCGCCAAGACCACCTGTGCCTATTGTAATAGTGATGGATGTTGCTCCTGATATATCTATAGTACTATCATCGACAGTAGTTATGACAGTATATGTAAAAGTTCCACTTGTTCCTGTATAAGGAAAAGATGCTCTAATATCACCACTACCGCCTCCACCACCAGGATATGGCACTAAAAGAGAAGTAAAGGGTCCGCCGCCACCGCCGCCGCCTCCAACAAGGATATAATCTAATTTTGAATATCCTAAAATCTGTGAGGCAGTAAATGTATAATTATCTGTTAGGCTAGGATTAGTCCCATTAAAAAAAAAGAAATCTTCAGATGTATTCTTAATAGTAATTAAACCAGCGCCCGTAATAAATGCCATTTAATTTAATAAAACATTTTAAAAATTATAAGGAAACCCAAATAGGGCCTCCTGGTGCATATTGTGTATAAACAAATGAGGCAGCCCCATTAGCAGCTAGTGGACTACCGCCAGATAATACATTTACAATTGTAACAGGATTTGAGTCTAAATTTCTGAAGATAAGTACAGAACCCTCCGTAACACTTATTGTAGGTAATGTCAATGTAAAAGGACTTATACCATTTACAAAAGTATATTTACCATAATAATTTGCCCAAGAACCACCTGCGCCAGGATTTGTTGTTATAGATGATGTAACTATTTGTTGTGTAATAGCACTACTTAAAACAGCTAAATTTCCATTAATATTTACAGCTCCAGTTCCATTATTTGAGGAAATATTAACATTACCAATTGTAGAGATGGTGAAAGGGGAAGTATTGCTCGTCAAATTATTACAATTGAGAATACCATAGTTATTCATATCCAGTGTTGAATTAATATATACGTTGATGATGGGGATAGAAGGAGTTCCAGATGTTGAGATATTTATTCCAGAACTGATCGAACTAACTCCACCTCCACCCCCACCGCCACCATTGATAGTACTTACATTAATAGTACTAATTGTTAAAGTATCTGAGAATATTGCAGCACCATTGGTGCTCGTTATATATACATTATTTGGTGGAACTAATGTATTATTACGTCGATATGCGACAGCACTTCGGAGTGTAGTAAATCCAAAATCACGTGATGTCATTTAATCCTAATTATCTGTATCATAATTAATTTGTATAAAATACGAGAGAAATTATGATATGTGTAATTATTACTATTTTATAGTAATAATTTGTTGAAGTGTCACTAAATGTTAAAATAGTATAAGTAATTAAAAAAAGATTATGGTATAATATATCCTACAGAGGCATATCCTCCTTGTATTTCCCGCCCATATGGATATAATAGAGTAGGGGGGAGTATATTACCAGGATATGATGCTGTTATAGTAGTAAACGATTGGTTATAATATGAACTTCCTCCACCACTTGCACAACCACTACCAGCACCTGTATAACCATTACCGCCAGGAGCAAGATTGCCAGCTCCTCCTAATGCTTGTTCATAGTTTTCAGGAGTTGGTCTTCCACTTCCAGGTATACCTGGAGTTATTGAACATGCACCAGCATTTCCACCACCATTAATTTGACCTCCTTGACCTCCAATACCATCACCAGATGAAGTTCCATCACCACCTACAGCTACTTCATTTGATGGAGGGAGAGAAGACCAACCGCCTCCCCAACCTCCAGTTTGATTTCCTGCAGAATTTGTTGGGCAGCCTCCCGCTCCTGCTATCACAAATAATGGGCCTATTGTTGGTATATAAATATATGTAGCTCCAGATGGTGTTGTTGGATTATAAAATTCATTACCAGGTGCGCCAACAAAAATATTAATGGAAGAAGTACTAGGAGGCAGTGTTATTGAACCTTTAATATAACCTCCATTACCAGCTCTACCAGCTCCATAATAGTTATCACCTCCTGCTCCAATTATTTCATAATTGATAATTTGAACTCCAGGAGGTATATTAAAGGTATATGTTCCTGGACTTGAATAGATAACTTGTTGATATGGTATATAATTAACCGTAGAAGCGACATACCAAGACATTTTAAGTCTATTATATATAAAACTAATTTATTATAAAGTATACCAACCAGTCGTAACAGTTGTAGTATAAATAAATGAAGTAGTTCTTCCAGATAAAATAATAGATGTACCACCAACTACATTATTTACTGTAATATTACCAGATACTCCAATATTACGTATAACTATAATTGTTCCATCAGGTGGGACATCACCTGCTGTAGGCAGAGTTAAAGTCGGAATAGTATCACCATTAACAAAGCAATATTTACCAAGATAATTTATCCAGCCACTTGAAGTAGGATCTGATACAATTGTAGATGTAGCAACACGTGAAATAGCTGGACCAGTAGCATTAATTGTACTAGTATTTATTGTAGATGTAAAAAATTGTTGTGTAATAGTACTATTTGAATTAATATTAAAATTTGCACAAACATTTGTTATATCTGTTGGTTCAAGGTTTTCCCAACTGCTTATCCAAGTTGGGTTTCCGTCACTCATTGTAAGTATTAATGACTTAGGTTGATTACCATTTTTAAGTGAATTGAAACGTAATACAGGATATATTGGATATACAGGTCCATTACCAATATCAGCTGTATAATTAATAAAATATGATTTTGCAGTACTAATAGCAGAAGCTACAGCAAAAGTAGATATTTGTGGTACATTTACAATACTTGATACCGATAATGTAGAATTTATATTAACATTTCCTGTATTAGTATTTACAATACCACCATTATTTAAAGTACTTGACCAATATACATCATTTCCACCTCCACCACCACCATTTATACTTGAAACAGTAATACTGGATACATAAATATTATCAGATAGTACAACTAGACCATTAGTAGATGTTATAAGAACTCGATTACTTGATATAGGTATATCATTGGCACCAAGAGCATATGTATTGTTGCTGGAACTTCCCAGATATGAACGAATAATTAATGGGCCACTATTTATGGCATTAATGCCTGAAGAACTCATCTAGAAACGGGTGAGAATGAAATTATCAGATAAAAATCTTGAGCTTAGAGATAAAACACTGCGAATCAAATGAATTATTAAATATCCGGAACGTACTACAGAATGCCAGCAGGTGGAGGTCTATTACAACTTGTAGCAACAGGAAAACAGGATTTATTCTTAACGGGTAATCCTCAAATTAGTTTTTTTAAGATGGTTTATCGCCGCCACACCAATTTTGCTACAGAATCTCAACCAATGTATTTCGATGGTACCCCCAATTTTGGCCAACGAATCAGTTGTCTTATTCCCCGAAGAGGTGACCTCTTAGGCAGAGTGTATTTAGATGTAACTCTACCAAGAATTTATGATACAAATGGGAATGAATTACAGTATACAAATTCAGTAGGTCACGCATTAATTCAGGAGATTACATTTGAAGTTGGTGAACAGGAGATTGACCGACAGACTGGAGAATGGATGGAAATCTGGACTCAGTTGACAACACCTGCTGGGCAGCGTGATGCACTAAATGAAATGATTGGTCGTGTCGAGCAATATGTTCCGCCATCTGGTCCGCCACCAATTCTACAAGCAGGCCCACAGTCCGAAGGCCTACGACTCCTAATTCCCCTACAATTCTATTTCTGTAATAATCCTGGTCTATATCTCCCCTTATTGGCTCTACAATATCACCCAATTCGTATTAATATTACACTTCGACCATTACAACAATTATTTTGGGTATTACCGCCGCAGCCGCCAGCTACACAGGAATTGTGGAAGCCTGCCTGTTCGATTAATGTAAGTTGTACATCACAAATCGTGAATATGATGTTATGGGGTGACTATGTATATTTGGATGTGGAGGAGCGTCGTATGTTTGTATCAACATCGCACGAATATCTTATTGAGCAAGTTCAATATACTCCTCCATATGCATTAACGGCGCAGCAGACTACAGCAACAATTTCAGTGGAGTTCAATCATCCGATTAAGGAATTTATATTTGTGGCACAGCGAGATGAAATGATTAACCGCAATGAATGGTTTAATTACAGTAATTTAGCAATCAATGAGCCCTGTCCAGCACTTGTTCAGCCATATGTTAATGGTAATGCTCCAGCGGGTCGTTTAGACTTGATATCAGCTGCTAAGTTACAATTGGATGGTTATGATCGCTTTCCACTCCGAAGCCCAATGTATTTCAGATTACAACAGCCATACGACCATCACACTACCACTCCGGTCTATTCATTTATCTATGATTACTCGTTCGCTCTAAGGCCAGAGGATTTTCAGCCCACGGGAACTATGAACGCCAGTCGCATTGATAGTATTGTATGGCAGATTCAAATGAATCCAGTGTTAAGTAATCCAACGATTCCTGCTTGGCAGCAGCGAGGAAATTGCCGTATTGTTGTTTACGGGCACAACTATAACGTTTTCCGTGTAATCAATGGATTTGGTGGTCTTCTATTTACTATTTAATTGTATTGGCCTGTAAAATTATTATTATTATTGTATTGTCTTTAAATCTAAATAAAGCGCTAAAGACAATCCAAAAAAGTCACATTAGACAGTAATGAGCTCAGGTGTATCTCAAATTGAATATTGGTTAGGTACCAATAAAAATGCTGGTACCAATAATCAAAATAGTAATGGCAAAGAAGGTGGAAATGAGGCTATTTACTTATCTTATGACGTATTTATGGCCTTAGCAGTAATAGGTGGTTTTTTTGCATTAGACCATCTTTATTTACGTTCGCCACTGACATTTTTAGCAAAGATTGTAATTAATCTATTATTCTTTGGAGTATGGTGGATATGGGATGCATTACAGGCGGTATTTAATGATGATGTGATCAAAGTATTTGGTCTAGGTGTGCCTTCACTAGGCCCAAAAGGGATAGCAGCGGGTGTATTGGCAAATGATGTACCTGATAAAAAACATATGCGATTCTTTATTTATGCCATTGCTCTAATGTTTACAGGTATATTTGGTGTAGATTCCTTCTTACTTGGAGATAAGACATCAGGATTTATTCGTTTAATTTCGCTTATTACGTTGATATTTTCGCCTATTGCGTTGGGTTGGTGGTTGTATAAATTGTTTAAGTTTTTCTTTGATACGAAGTCGGTAACGAATGGGAATTATGAGTATTTTGGTGCTCCATCTCCACCAATTCCGCCATCTGTGGCAGAGAAATTAAAGAGCTCGATACCAATTTTAGGTAGTATTATTGATCCACTTGTGAGAGTCAAAGATGCCGCTGTAGGAGCAGTAGAAAATGTGGGTGAATTTGCAGAAGGAGTTATTACAAATCCAGGTGTGGTAATTGATGGTGTATTGAGGGGCCCAGTTCAGAGAATCGCATCATTTGCTGGCCCAGTAATAGAGCCAGTAATAAAACCAGTTACAAATACTGTACAAATGGGCCTACAAACAGTAGATGATATAGCTGGAACAGCACGGGAGTCACTTGCTCTAGGTAGAAATGCGCTAGATAAGGGTGCTTCCTTGGCACAAGGTGTGATATCTACAGCGGGTGATGTGGCAAAGGCAGCATCAGCAGCATTATCAGTTGCACCAGCGATAGCAGGTCTCTCATCTGGACTAACACCTGAAGCAATTAGTGCAGCAAAGACAGCATTAACAGCGCAGGCAGGAGGTGGTTCAGCATCTAATGTATTACCGTTTGTGTTAATGGGTACGTTGGCGTTAATTGCTGTGTCTGGATTTATTTTAACTTACCGTCGCTCAAGACAGAATGAGCAACCACGGAAAGATGATTCCCCTCCCGAGCCAGGAGTTCTTCGAGAGTCTGATAAAAAAGAATCCTCCTAAGCCCCACGATCCAGTCGTAATCATTCTCTTTACGGCCCCCTGGTGTGGCCCTTGTAGACGTTTAGATAAGGATTTCTTAGTTGGTCTAAGTGACCAAATAAAATGGTATAAATGTGATATTGATGAAAATGATTATACGCCTGGTTATTGTGGCGTAAAAAGTATTCCCGCATTTTTAGCAATTGTCAATGGTAATGCCCAGCCCCTTTTTGTATCTTCTGATACAATGAAGGTTGCTCAATGGATGAAGAATGGCTTTAAACTTGCCTAGATGATGGCTGATATGAACTCCATATACTGTATAATACTTCATCAAATGAATACTTAGAAAGATTATTTAAAAAATTAAATTGCTCGAGTGTAATATGATGTATTGTATTATTTGTTTTCCCTATATGAAAGTCATATAGATAATCTCCAATTTTCTTCCATATATGGCCCTTTGTAGTAATATTTAATTTGAGTTCCATCTCGTGTGCTTGTTCGCTATTTAAAGAAAGTGACAGAATATCATATACAAAATATATCATTATATTTAATAATATAACGATATCTTTAGATTATTGTATCTTTGGACTCATTTAAAAAAAGTAGCATAGTTTATCACGGTGTTCTGAATACTGAATACATTTATGAGGTCGTAATACAGCCCGTAAATATGGATAAGGGACGCATTTATGTTTATTTTTCTTGAGTTCTGAAATAAAGAAATCTACAAAGTGTCCAGTTGTTCTTTGACGTTCTGGATGCCATTGAACTCCGTATACTGGATAGTGCTTGCCCTCAATTGCAGCCACATATTCTTTACCGTTATTATCTATACTTGTAGCAAGTATGTTATAAAAACGGCGTAGGTGTGAATTGTTTAAAAAATCGCTAGGTGAAATACCATATTCGTGGTTATTGTTACAGGATTTATTGTGTTCTAGATAGTGTAGATAACTTGTAGGAAAAGATCGAAACATTCTAGAATTGTGCCCTGCTGGGGTAATCTGGAGTGGATAAAATCCCTGAGCTGGATAGCGTTTTAACTTTGTAAATCCGCCAATTAAAAACATCAATAACTCAAACCCAAAACAAGTACCCCATATTGGAAAATATTCATCTTTGGCTAAGGACAATTCAAAAAACCGCGTAATGGTATCTATAAACTTTGTGTGTTTGACGATGTATGTAGTTTCGCCGCCAGGAATAAAGAGGCCGTTTACCATATTGAAGTAGGCCTCGTGCTCAGTGGTGTCGTATGGTATGGGAATAACACGAACACCACGTTCTTCAAACCAATCAACATATGCTTTCATAATATGTGTTTGGCCGTATTTAGTTTTCTTCATATGAGGAATTGTAATGATACCTATACATAATGAATCTGAACGTTTATTAGTCTTATGCCGTATATGTATATGCGCGCTCATTATTGCCTATTAGCACTTCCTACAAAAAAGCGCAAAAAGCATTTTTTGAAAAAGTGCCAACAAATATTATTGAATGTTGTAAGGAATTTACATCAAGAGAGGGGTTTAAGGGGACGCTTGCGTCTCCTTAGTTTGCAAACAGTAATCTACCTCGTCCTTCACGTACATCATAAACATCCCATCCTTCAGTAAATACGCGGAACTCTGATCTACGTCTTCCATCATATTCATTACCTGTTATATTCGCTAAATCTATATGTAATGTTGGTCTATCTGCCGTAGTAAAATTAACGGTACCTTCAGGTTGGCGTGGGGCTGGATATATAGTACCATAATTATCACCTGTTGACCATTTCATTTCACCGATTCCTAGTCCGCTTGCCTTTTCATCTTTGACTAATTGACAAATGTCTTGCCATAAGAAAGGTTCGTGTAAATTTTCGCGATCACGTCCTGCAATAACAAGTTTCATTTTGTAGAAGTACGCTCCATAGAATAGGGTATATGGATTTGTGGCGGTTGGTGGTATCACAGCAGGTGGAATAGGGAGAAAGTAATCATTGGAGAAATTATCGAGACGATTTCTGTCAATTGAGGTTTGATTTCTAAAGAACCAAAAAATCTTTTCTGTTGGATGCCGTCCATCTAGCCGACGAGTTACAGCAGCAGTACCGCCCTTATCCAACGGAATATAGTCCAATTCGCCAAATGTAAAATTATTCTCAAACTGTCGTCGAAAAGGAATCTGGATAGGTGTGGAGCGGAGTTCTTCTTGGACCCGAGGTGGAACGTAATGTTGAACAGTTGAAAGGAGGATAGTTGGATTTCCCATCTCTGCTAGTGTATTTGGTGTAAAGTCAATTTGAACTCCATTTTCTCCAGTGTATGTAAATTCAGGAACTAACCAGGGAGTAATATTTGGTCTGTAAAGTGATTCGTTGCTGCATACAACTAGATCTTCCAATTTTCTTAGAGTCACTTTAAGGCGAAATTTCTGCCAGGCCATAGCAACAAGAGGAAATCCTCCATCTCCTGGACATTGTAGTCCTGGTAAGGGTAACTTAACTCTAAGGTGTCCAGGTGTCGCCCTTAATTGAATACCACGATTAGTAGGTAAATTAGTTACTGGGTCAATTGGTTCTAGAAGTCCGCCCAGAGTTTGTTGTAAAAAACTACTTGTATAAGAGCCTTCTGATAGTTGTTTAGCGAGAAGTCCATCGCCGCTCCATTCTTGAATTAAGAATTGGTCTTGATAGAATTGAATTTTTTCAAAGAGAAAGTATCCAATATAGTTAACGTATCCGTATGATTCGAGATTAATTTTTGTGGTAATTGGGTAAAGACCATTAATTACACTAGGTTTATAAAGGGGTCCACCAAGAACTCTTGGGAGTTGTGGTAACCAAGTAGGCAAATCAATTTCAAATGCGCATTCAGTCATAACATCACCATAGGGGTCTATTTCAACTTCAAAAGTATTACCCCAAGAGGTGCCATTAATGGGAACAATTGTTTTGCGTTCGGCGAGATGGTGTGCGGAGGATTCATAGCTAGCATCGTATGGGTAGAAGCTTTCTTTGGAGTCTTTAAGGAAGTAAGTATCTTTGACGCCACGGGCAACGAGCTCAAAAAGAGCACCTTGACCACTGGATTGATTAATACTGGTCATTCTATCTTATAGAGACGAATGTAATGTCATTTTATACTCCCTTAAAGTTTACAAGTTTATGCGAGTAGGTGACGAATTAATGTAGAGAGAAGTCCAGATAATAGCGCGATACCTAGAGCTTCTGGGAGATTGAAACGTTGTACGAGGATGATTAAGATTGCGAGGGAAGAGAGAAGAGCAACAGCTAATACACTGAGGCCTTCACTAATTACAGCTTCAGAACGAACCTTTACAGCCATAGCCTTAGAGATAAGGAAGTGCGTAACAGTTGCCGTAAGGAGGGAGGCGATAATCATAACGGTCAAAACACCAGACCAGTTTAGCTTATAAGTAAAAGCGGCTGCATAAACAGCGGCAACATTTAAAGCTGACATAATAATCGTTTCAAGCATAACTTCTGTGCTTCCTTTCATCATTTTTATACTATACGCATAGATTTTTTTATAAAATTTGATAAGTCGGATGATTAATTAAAAGTGTGTAAGAAATGACGAATCTAGTTATTGTAGAATCTCCTGCAAAATGTCAAAAAATCCAAGGTTTTCTTGGTCCAGGATGGCGAGTTATCGCATCGATGGGCCATATTAGAGCTCTAGAGCATTCATTGGATGCAATAGGTCTTAATAATGATTTTGAGCCAAAATATGAATTTATTAAAGAAAAGGCAAAAGCAATTAAACAATTAAAAGAAGAATCAAAAGATGCAACTCATATATATTTAGCAGCAGACGATGATAGGGAAGGTGAAAATATCGCATATTCAGTTTGTCTATTACTTAAGTTAAATCCAAGTACAGCAAAAAGGGCTGTCTTTCACGAGATTACGAAGAAGGCTGTAACAAATGCAGTTAACTCGCCGCGTAAGTTGGATATGAATCGTATAAATGCACAACAGAGTCGAGCGATGCTGGATATGATGATTGGATTTACGATGAGTCCACTTCTATGGCGATATGTAGCTCCTAGTTTATCAGCGGGTCGTTGTCAAACACCCGCGCTGAGGTTGGTAATAGAGCGTGAAGATTTAATTACGAATTTTAAGACGTCGTCAAGTTGGCAACTAAACGCAAATTGGATTACCGCACAGGGGGGATTTAAAGACGTCTTTAAGTTCTCTGCACAAATGGACGATGAATTGGAGGATGAGGAGTCAGCCCTAAATTATATGGAAATCATCCACGAAACTCCAGATGCCTCCATTATCTCTAAAGATATTCGTCCCTGGTCTCAATCTGCTCCAGAGCCACTTATTACAAGTACGCTTCAACAACAGGCTTCAGCTATGTTTAGTATCAATCCTAAAAACTGTATGAAGATTGCGCAGAGGTTGTATGAGGCGGGTCATATTACGTATATGCGTACAGACAAAGCGGTTATTTCTGAGGAAGCCACTGCTGAGGCTAAAAAGTGGGTTCTAGACACATATGGTGCAGACTTTTTAGAAAAAAGTCCGCAAAAAACAGAAGTAAAAGAAGAAAAAGGAGAAAAGAAAACAAAGACGAAGCCAAAGGTGGCAGGAACAAAGGAAACAGGAACAAAAGAAACAGAAGCCAAAAAAGAAGATGGCGAAGTGAAGGCTCAAGAGGCACACGAAGCTATTCGTCCAACTCATATGGATCTAACTGCCCTTCCTGAAGGAGACTGGACCGCATATGATAAGAAAGTATATAATCTTATTTGGCAGCGAACAATTCAATCAGTGATGGCTCCTGCTAGGGGTGAGACTTGTAAGGTTAAGATTCAGATTGAAGGCGATGAGGACTTTACTTGGTCGTCGCAATGGAAGCGCACAACATTTGAAGGTTGGAAGCGCGCTGGTAAAGTCGCCCAAATTGATGATGATTCTGAACAAAGTGGCGATGAAGATTCAAAGGATGATATGTGGTCAAAAGCTTCAATTCTAGAACCAGGTGATAAAGTGAAGTGGCAGGATATGAAAGCGGAGCCAAAGGAGACAAGGGCGCAGGGTCGTTATACAGAGGCGACACTAGTAAGAGAACTTGAGAAGTTTGGGATTGGCCGTCCATCAACATTTGCATCATTAATTGCAACAATTCAGGATAAGAATTATGTAGAAACAAAAGATATTGTAGCCCGAGAGGTGAAAGTAAAGGAGTATACTATGAAACCCAATCAATGGCCCGCAGAAGAGAAGGAGTTAAAGAAGAAGGTGGGTGCTGAAAAGAATAAGTTGGTGCCGACTGATTTAGGCCGTTCAGTGTTATCCTTTGTTCTGAAACATTTTAACGATTTGTTCGATTATGGTTTTACTGCGCAGATGGAGAAACGTTTGGATCAAGTGGCAGATGGTTTAGAGCCCTGGAAGCAAGTCTTAAGAGATATGTGGGCATCATATAAGGATCGATATGAGGATTTGTGTTCAAAGCAATCTATTAAGACAAAAGAGGGAGAACAGAACGCAAAAGTGAAAGAATTTAGTGGAGGACTTAAAGCCGTTCAATCAAAAAAGGGCCCTCTTCTATTGATTGAGGGTGTTAAAAAGGAGGATACTCAATTCCTAGGTTGGCCAACTGGAGTAGCATTTGAAGATATGACAGAAGATAAGGCACTTAAGTTTAAGGAGGACGCTGCGAAGAAGAAGCGTGGAGATGAAGTAGGAGAGTGGAAAGGCCAACAGATTATTAAAAAGTCAGGTAAGTTTGGAGATTATCTTCAGTGTGGCGAAGTTTCAATTCCATTTCAAGCAGGAGAGGAATTAGATAAGACAATTGAGAGATTTGAGACCAAGCAAAATGGGGGTACAGGAGTTCTAAAGCAGTTCAAGGAATATGTAATTCGTACTGGTCAATATGGCCCATATATTATGAAGACATCACTTAAGAAAGCACAGTTTGTATCAGTTCCAAAGGGCATAGATGTTAGTTCCTTAACAGAAAAGGAGATTGAAACATTGTATAAGACTGGATTGGAATCGAAGAAGAAGTGGAAAGCAGAAAAGAAATAATATTATAATAATTAATAGGAATTAAAATAAACTTTAGATTTAGATCCTTCCTAAAAGAAAATTTGAAAACTAAAGAGGGTATAAAATAAGGTGTCAATTAAATACTAAGTATTCAACATAGTATCTAGCCTTCTAATATCCAAGAAAGAGAGAATGAAGTTAAGTAAGGCTACAGCGCTTCAAATGATTCAGAGTGAGATTTCGGTGGATTCGGTATGGCTAAAGCATAATACGCAGGTGCACATCGCAATTCTTATGAAGCGTGGAAAGATTTTGGAGATTGCTAGTAATGCGGTGGGAACTCGTTCAAAGGGTTCTGGTTATCAGGAGAGAACTATTCACGCAGAGAGGGCTGTGCTTAAGAAGGTAGGTGATATTTCAAAGTTGAATGGTGCTATTCTTATTGTAATACGTATTATGCGTGGTACAAAGGAGGTTGGAAACTCTGAGCCTTGTCATTCTTGTAGGTGTCATTTGGAGAAGTGTATGAGGGAGCACGGTCTTAGGCAAGTCTTCTATTCTTGATATACAGTATTTCTACCAAGATGTAAAATCAAAAAAAAAATCAATAGAATATACTAATTTTTTATTGATTTTTTACACCTTTTTTATTTCAAACGCTGAACAATAATTGTCTAAAATATAATATAATATATATATATATATATTATATTATGGAAATTCCGATACCAAATTGGGTATCTATTAAAAATTATAGAACAATGACCGGTGAAAAAAAAACACGTGCAGTGAATGGAAACAAATTAATTCAATATGAATGGATGAAAGAAGAGGTAAATGAATTTTATGAAGCAATTTATTTAGAAAATATTGAAGAAATACGGGACGAAGCAATAGGGTTGATACGGACTTTTCAACAATTTCAAGATTCAAAACGTGTTGTATCTTTATGGAAAAAAGTAAGAAAGGACGTATTATATGTTTTCCCTACACGCAAAATATTTATAGAAGCATTTGTTAAATGGCATAAGAAAAAAATACAAAAAAATCAAGCATTAGGTGTTACACCAGAAGAATTAATAGATATTTCTAAAATAAAATGGAAATAATCGGCATTTGAAATGAAAAAGGATGTAAAAAACCGATTAACTAAAGTCGATTAATTAAGTGAGGAAAGAACAGTATAATACATAATACTAAGCCTAGCATCACTAAATATATTTTAATTTTTTCATCTTTAGGTTTATCCTCGGTATAGATATCAAATAGGCCCCAAATGGCTATCCACCAGGTGATGACAAGTAAAGCGGAAACAATGCGCATTCTGATACAGAACTCTAAAAAGAATTGTATCTAATTACAGAAAATGGTTATAAAGAGTGTATTTGTTAAATGAGTTATTCAAAAATATATCAATGTTTGAATAATATAAACGACCAAAATCGGACTTGAACCGACGACCTTGCGGTTAACAGCCGCACGCTCTAGCCAAGCTGAGCTATTTAGTCATCTAGGAGATTTCTCTCCACTATTTCCGTAGGACTAATTCTTTAGGCTCTAAACGCACTACATTTAGATTCGCGGATGAAGGTAATATTTTTTTAGGTTTACACGGTTTTTTTCGCATTTTATGCCGATCCATACTACTTTTACTATAGGTGATGTACCCACAGATACCACAATAGTAGTCACCCATTATACTATTTAGTTAGTGCTTATTTAGAATCAATTTTTCATAGATATAATACTGTATATATATTAAAATGTATAACATTATAATAATATATTTCTCGCGAGCCGGAATTGAACCAGCGACTACTCGAGTTTTACTTAGCATTAAAACTGCTACAATCGAGAATTCTACCACTGAATTATCACGAGCTATGTTAAGGAGTTTCCTCCATTATCATAGACGATTGTTTTTTTAGTTTTTAAACGCATTATGTAGTCTATGTAACGCGACCAAACAAAAAAATTGAACCTAAGGATATCAAGATTTATAACATTATCTAAATGAGTTTTATAACTACACATCTTGAAATTGCAAAGGACAGTGTTAGTAACGCAGAACATGAAGTGAAAATTGTCATGTCAGAACTTCTCAAACGAAAAACAGGTGATTCAAAGAATCTGGCAATTCTGCAGGATGCATATAAAATGCTCCAAGAGGTATATCATTTATTGGGGATAGTACAAGATAACGTTTAGAACTTACTTATAATGATGAATAGAGGTCGTGAGGTGTTTGTGAGAAAAACTACAAAATAAACTATCTAGTGCGTGATAGGAGAAATGGAAACAATCTGTATTAAGTGTACAATGGATCCGACAAGTCATTCTTTTAAGAAAATTTCTGAAAAGGATGGCGTATGTACTTACTACACAAAACCAATAAATTCTAAATTATATACGGATACGGATGGAATCCTATCACATTATGATAATGCTTTAAAGCAAATTGGAGATAAAAAATGGATTTGGATATTTGACAGTGATGGGTTTGATTTGAAACACGCAATGGAAGTGAAAACTGGTTCAGGGATTGCGAAACTCTTAACAGAAAAGTATGCAGATAATTTATTAGAAATAAAAATAATAAATCCAACGTGGCATATTAGGACAATGTTAACGGCAGTTTGGCCATTTTTAAGTCAGACTACATGTGACAAAATTAGGATCTTGAAAGACCGATATTATAGTGTCCTTGAGTTTGTTTAATTATTGTGTAATTTCTCGAATAAATCCTTTAGGATCATTTTCATATTTGAAGAGAAGTTGTGAGACTTCTGCTTGAGAGTATTTGTTATTATTATTATTATTATTTATTGATACATTTAGAATTCAATTTTTATAATCTATATCATATTGGGGGCAATTTATTTGAAAAATAAAATGACCGGTTATTAAATATTCTAAAAAATTGACGGCGTGCTTTTATATTGACTATGTATAGATGTTTAAACTTCTTCTCGTCGGATTTCTAGGTTTCGTTTCAGGTCAAGGCGGGACTTCCTGTGGTACAGGATTTGTTTATAATTCGGCTGTTAGCAGTTGTCTTCCAACATCTCCAGGTTCTAATTGTTGCGATGCTTCACTAGCATCTTGTCAAGATACTATTAAACTCTGTATGGCCAGTGGTGCTGCTACTGGTACAAATTGTCAAGCACTAGCATGTCCATCAAGGATGCCAAGTCCAACGTGTTGTGACCCTGCCTTGGTTACCTGCCAGACTACTATCAGAACTTGTTTGGCGACAAATGCTCTCAATCCACAAATCTGTCAGGCGTTGGCATGTCCAACTCCGTCTGTAACTACTTCACCAATTCGCACCCAACCTCAATATTCTACAACAGCTACTGTAAGAGCATCACCAAATACTATGTCTACTTTCACTAGGCCTATTATAAGTAGTACTGAATCTTCTACGGCTACACCTAAGCAAACTTTAGCATCTAATACGCCCAAGCAAGCGGATGTAACTGGGACAGCCTCTGAGACTGCGACAGCATCTAGGACAGCGATAAGTACAGCGATAAGTACAGCAATACGTACTGTGATAAGTACTACAACAAGTACAGCGACAAGTACTGCGACAAGTACTGCGACAAGTACTGCGACAAGTACTGCGACAAGTACAGTAACAAGTACTGCGACAAGTACTGCGACTGGAACATCCTCTGTATCTAATACACCAAAGCAGACTGAACCTTCAGCATCTAATACACCAAGACAGGTTGATACAACAGCAACTGCAACGACTACATACAAGCAGACTGACTCATCAATGTCTGCGTCTGTATCTATGAAGCCCACGCGTAGTGTATATCCATCACGATTTGTCAAGTATAGTTTCTCTATTCAGCCGCGCCCTTCACAGTATGTATTTCCAGTGAATTTGACTACAGTTATTTCATCTTCTATCATATTTCCGAAAGCAAATCATACACTTCTTCGCGAGCCTGCAAAACTACAAGAACTTCAAATAATTCTTGCGTGTATTCTTCGTATGCCACTTGAAGGTATTGAGATAACTAATATTGCTACAAGTTCTATCGATCTTCCATTTGATACTTCTATTGCGCGTCTTAACAGTAATGGTCAAATTGTATGTATTAATCTACCGAGTGTAGCGATAATACAGGGGCCAGCATTACGTAGGTTACAAGTGGCAGATACAACGGTTTCATACAATATTCTTAATCCAAATAATGTATTTATGGTGGATAAAAAATCATTTGAGACTACTATTGCGACGGATCCAAATATGATATCTTATGCGAATTCAATTGGAAGTACTACTCCAACTGTAATTCCTCCTATTGTGCTATTTACTCTTATAAGCCCTGAGCCATCGACAGTCCCTGCACAGCCATCGAATGCTGGAGCAATTGTAGGAGGTATCTTTGGAGGAATTCTTATTGCTGGTCTACTTGGTGTTGCTGTATTAGTAGCTATCCGTTTACACAATCGTAAGCGTCCTGTTATAGCTATAAAGAAGCGGTCTGTAAATATTCCAAATCCTATGAATTATACGAATAGCTCACAGGTATCATTTGTTCCAGTAGCAACGCGGCGTTGTACGTAAATTAGTCTAAGCATTGTTGGCAATCCCTAAAAAGGCCAGGTACAAATTGGCACCTTTTAATACATTTAATTTCATTACGTGATAAGCGTTTTTTAGATTTTTTGGTGACGCGACCAGATTTATTGCGGATGGTAATCATTTTGTATCCAGATTTTCCTTTAATGGTTACGCGATTTGTCCGTATATGTCCCTTACCATTTTTAAATTCAGTATGTGTTTGTATAGAATTATATTCAAACATTTTCTAATATATGGAGAGTTTAAAATAATGATACTCTAAAGTATAGGGTGGATGAATGTATGAGAATGAGAATGAGCTAAAGACAGTAGATTCTATGCCAGGTAGTATAAATGAATTAATAAGTACAAATAATCGTTTAAAGCGTCCGCCGTCGTTATCGGAATCTTTTGCGTGGACACCAGAAAATATAGCACGTGCCAATCAAATTCCGCTTATATCATCTGCAGAATGTTTAGAAGGGGGTGAAGAAGATATAGATCAATTGGTAAAACCAAGTATAAAATATTGTAAATATGAAAAACAGATTATAGAAGTATTTATTAAGTTATTGCTTCATATAGTATTAATTTCTATATTTGAGACATTATTTTACTTTTTATATGTCTCATCATTGGAGAATAATGGTATAGAGACAACGGTGAATACATTTATAAATGATGCTGTAGCAAATTGTATGAATATAAGTCCATTAGAGATTCAGATTATAGATGATTTTTTGGATCCGTATATAAATGCGACACAAGTGATAACTAAAGGTAATAATGCGGGAATACAGAGGATGATATATAATGAATTAATATCAAGGCGTGCGTGGGCGTATGTGGGTGGTTTAATGGGATTATTTATGGCATTGACTGTATATATAAGGTGTCGTCGTATAAAAATTAATTGGGTGTATATTATATTTGAGAATACATCGATGGTAGTATTATTGGCATTGTACGAGTTAATGTTTTTTAATACGATTATATATTCATATGAGCCGATTTCAACGGATGAGATATCGAGGGATGCGATAAGGAAATTTCAGGGTTCGTGTGGGATATTAAAGTAGGATTTCAATTATTTTTAGTTAAATATGTGAAAAGAACTTAAAGAACCCTACAAATATATATATTGTGGAGAAATCCACAAGTGAAGATGGCCGAGTCTGGTTAAGGCGCAAGACTTAAGTTCTTGTAGAGAAATCTGCGTGGGTTCAACTCCCACTCTTCACATATTGAACTATTTTTAAGGTACTCAAAGTATCTTAAATCTGGTCTATTAGAATATCGGTAGTTCGCTTGATTCTGACTCAAGAAGGCGTGGTTCAACTCCACGATGGACCAAATGGCAAATATTTTGCCCTACATACTAAAAGGTAAGTAGGGGGTAATATCCCATCGGTCTTATTATCTAGTTGGTTATGATGTGGGACTTTGAATCCCAATGCCTCGGTTCGAATCCGAGTAAGACCAAATCTTAGTTATTTAAAGCCCTGTTATGGATTTTAAATAGCAGAATAAAATCTGCGAAAGCCTTCTTAGCAAAGTGGCATTGCGTTTCTCTTGTAAATAAAAGGTCGACAGTTCAATTCTGTCAGGAGGCATATAGTTATTAAGAGTTTTGGTAAAGGCTCCTAATAGCTATGTCAGTTAGCATAACTATAGCTCTCATAGCTCAGGAGTAGAGCGCTTCATTAGTAATGAAGAGGTCGTGAGTGCGAATCTCATTGAGAGCAAAGAACTATTATGATACTTTTTAAAAGTTTTTTAATAGTTTAAAATAAAATGTTAATTAAAAATATAATATGGCAGCCGACTTAGAAAAGGCTTGGAGAGAATATAAAGAAAAAAATAATTTACCTCAAGATCTTCCGATACAACAGGCAAATCCTCCATTTGATGAACAGCATCCTCTTTGGGGGTTACAAGTTCTCATAAATGGAGGCCAGCCGACACCTGAGCATTTTGAACGAGCGTGGCGTGCACTTCATAACGTGGATGGACTCCCTGTTCCGCCTTTATTGCCTGGACATCATCCTCTTAGAGAATTATATATCCGGTCTCAATGGCGTATACAGCACCCTGATGGTGTAATGCAGGCAGGTAGACGTCGTCGTAATCGTCAAAGCCGCCGCAGAACTCGCAATCGTCAAAGTCATCGCAGAAGCCGTCGCCAAAGCCGTCACAATCGGCATTAGGCAGATTTATCTGGAAATATGCTGAAAATGAACTTAAAGAATAGTCTCCTAAATAAAATAGAGCCAGAAATGGTTCTAATTGGCCCTTTAGTTCAGTGGACAGAACGCTCGCCTTCTAGCCTTTTTAATGGACTGTAAGCGAGAGGTCGTGGGTTCGAACCCCACACGGGCCTAATTATATTATTATTAAGTTCTACCTAATAATAATATAAAGCTTCTATACAATAAATAAATAAGTTGATGTCAAATATAGTTAATACCACATTGGTATCATATATAAAAGCTAAGAAAAAGGCAAATATTCCTAAGGCTTTAAGGGAGCAGGTTTGGATAACAAATATAGGTAATAAGTTCGAGACAAAATGTTTAGTGGTCTGGTGTCAAAATAAGATAAATGTATTTGATTATCACGTTGGTCATAATATTCCAGAAAGTCATGGCGGTGCTACAAATATTAATAATTTGAAGCCAATTTGCGCTAGATGTAATTTATCTATGGGTAACTATTATTCTATAGAGGAATGGTCAAAAATGGGTCAAAGTATTCAACAAAATATACCACAATCTATAAATAAAAACTCTGTAAAATGGCCTTCCGCCACTCCTACTACTGCTCCAACTACAACTACGATTCCAGCCAAAAAACCTTGGCTGATCTGTTGCTAATATTACTGCGGATATAAAGACTGAAATGTTATTCCTTATAAGTGTAGAGTATGCCCTGTGGTTGTGGAAAAAAAAGAACAGGTACCATTCATTTTATGGGCCAGCCAAATTCAGATGTTCCTGAGCCCGAAGAATGGGGACCCATTGTATGGAAATATCTACACTGTCTTACTGAAAAGATAGGTACATCTGGAAATAAAATTGTAGATACAGACCAAGCAAATTATATGGAAACACTTTTAACGACTCTACATCTAGTAATTCCTTGTCCAGAATGCCAAGCTCACGCCGCCTCATATATCAGCAGCAACCCTATTCCATCACTTAAAGGGCTTTATAATGAACAGCTGCGCACTACTGTACGTAATTGGCTTTTTACTTTTCATAATCACATTCGTAGTACAAAGGGCCAATCCATTATGTTAAACTCGCCTGATGAATGCGCTGGACAGTATGCGGGATGTTTTATTCCTAAATGTGAATACACACTTTTTGTTCAAAATGTAGCATATGCCGTTCGACAAGGATGGGTACGCGTAGATAATTGGCGAAGATGGTATAGTAACTCTGAACGCATGCGAATTATAAGTGGTAACGTTGTATTATAATATAATTAATCATATGCCTTATAAAATATAAGTATTATTATTAATTCTAAGCGGTATTAATCTGCCAACTGGCATTAATTAGTATATTTAATTCATCTGCGATCGATTGACTTGCTATATTCGCTGTACCACAATGAATACCACCATATAATCGTGATTTACCAGCACCATAGTCACCAGATGACATTTCATCCCAAGTAGTAAATTGTAGTGTTAGTGGCACAGCTGGAACAACTCCAGATTGAATTTCAGACTTACCAGCTCCAATAGTAAATGTACCGAATGGCTGTGTATCATTTGAAGTAAATAATGGAGAAATTAGTGTCTGTTTATCATAATATATAGTGGTAGGTATAATATTCGCAGTAAACCACTTAGTCATTGTTAAGGCGAATGCAGAAGAGAATTGACTGTGCCCAGATGGGAAATCCGCAAATGGGGGCGTTATAAAGTTCGCTGTTTGATATGGAATCCATTGATCACCTTTCACAGTTCCATTCCAGGATTGAACATTAGCACCAACATATCTGCGTCTAACTTCCTGAATGGGACGATCTTCCATATTTGCCGCCTTCAATCTCCAAGTTACACGACCACCCTCGAACAAATGAATTGATAAATCCAATAGAGAATATACTATATTCTCCTTATTAGTAATAGTAGAAGTACGAATATATTCTTTCCAAAACCAAATAAACATTAATGGAGGACTGACCGTTCCAGGCCCACCAGCCCAAAACTCTGCACAACATTTTTCAGTATCATTTAAACTAGCAGTAATTGCTATCACTTCATCAACTTCCACATCACGAGCTACACCAGTAAGTGGTTTATGTGCGTCTTGAATTGCTGCTTCATCTGCTTCAGTTAGACAAGTGGAGAGGACAGTATCCCAACCATAGGTCATATAATTTTGAGGTGCAGCAGCACCAGCACCCTTTAACCAAAGAGCGGCCCAGTGTGTAGGAGCAGGAAATCCATTTATATCAGTTACAGTTAAACCATCAACAATTATAGATTTGCTAAAATTTAGATTTTGTGTAGAATTGGGTTGTCCTATTGCAGCAGCTGCGGTATTTCCATCAGCTACTCGGTAGCTATACCAGGTTTGCCATAATGAAAACCATTCTGTCCAGTTACCAGCGGCTTTTACACTAGCTACAGTAGATGCTGGACAGTTATATATAGATTTATAACTAGAACCAACAAAATAAGGAGTAACAGTATCAATTACATTACATAGCCAAATAATAGAATCACTATCTGATAAAGGGGATGCTGCCTTATTAGACCAGTTCCAATTGTCATGTGTAGCAGAGATACGAGATTCAGATGAAACCCAATTCCAGGCTTGTGTAACTGAAGCAATCCATACATACATAATTCGCGAGCCCTTTGTTGGTCCAAGATTATTAGTAGCTACATACTGTAACATAGTATCAAGTCCAGCATTAAGAACATATTTTAGAGATGGAACAATGTCGGCCACTGAGCCACCATTCATAATTGTAGAGAGACTATCAGGAGGTGCCAAGAAATAAGAAGATGAAGGAATAACTGGTCCCTGACCACCCGCATTCATAGCACATACTGTAAAGGTGTATGGTTGCCAATCTTGTAAGCCAGTAAATCTATATGTAGTTTCACTAGTTGTAACTGGAGAAAGAGCAACTCCATTTAGGTATGGTGTAACAATATAGGTAAAAGGTCCATCACCAGTGGTAGGAGCATTCCAGGAAATGACAATAGAACCAACAGTAAAGGCAATTCCAGAGATGGCTCCAGGAATGACAGGAACATATGGGGCAGTAATAAGTGAGTTATTAAGTTCAGGGCAAGGAGGGCAGCCAGGACTAATACCAATACAAGTAGGGTAGCGAGTATACTCGGTCATATGTCCAGTTTTAACAGCATTCATAACGGAGCTATCATAAATACCAGGTAGTGGTCCATATCCAGTTTGGGGCTGTGTAGTAGTACTCGGAGGATATAGACGTGTTAAAAATGAACCAGCTGTAGCTCGTTCAGCTCTACGCTTAGTAAGTTGTGAACTGTCATAGATGCGATTAGACATTCTAATAATACTAAAAATAATATTATTAGAATGATTATTATAATTGTATAATAACTTTATTTTGAATTTAGAAAGTGTTTTCTACAAACGGGGCGATATGCTTCAGCGCCACCAATTGCAACACCATTTTCGTCTTTAGGGACTTCTCCAAAGTATTTAGAGTAAACTGCTACTGTTCCATCACGGCATACTGAGCAGAATGCGCTAAGGCGTTCAACTTCTTCTGCGTGAGGAATGAGTTTTAGCATATCGCCAAATGGAGTTCGTTCTGATGTACCATCGAGACCTGAAACTACGATATGAATCGGTAGCTCATCAGCCCAGGTAGAGACGTATTCATAGAGATCTGTAAAGAATTGGCCTTCATCAATTGCGACTACATTGTAATCACCAGAGCGTACAAGGTGATTAACGGATTTTAGTAGTTCAACACAAGCTGCCTTTTCAACGTCTTTGTCGTGAGAAGATACGCAATCTTTTCCATAACGATTATCACCAATGTAGTTTACAACGAGTACTTTGTAGCCGATTGATTTATAACGTCTAACACGACGAAGTAGCTCAGTAGTCTTTTGACTAAACATACAACCGATGATAAGTGAAATATAGCCCATTTTCTGTCCTTGCTATTTTGGTTGGTGGGCTTTAGGAGTCAAATTTTACGCAATTTAATTCGGTTATAAAAAAAGAGATGTCCAGTTGGTCTATAGATTCAATACCAGCATTTTGTATTACGTTGGAACGCCGTCAAGACAGGTGGCGTCGTTTTCAGAATCAGTCCGGAATCGATGGGTTGAATTTAAAGAGATTTATGGGTGTGGATGGGAAGACAATTGATATACGAACAGATGACCGTGTGGCATTATGCACTAAAAGAAATATTTTAGCAAAAACTCGGCGTTCGCATGAGGAGCTGGATAGTGTTGGTGGGGTTGGTTGTGCTTTATCGCATATAGCCGTTTGGCAATGGATGGTAGATAATAATCAAGAGGTTTGTTTAGTATTTGAGGATGATGCAATGGTTCCACCTGATTTTAAAGAAATAGCTAATAAATGTATTCAAGAATCAACCATTTTAAAGGACCCTAAAAAATGGGATATGTGGCTCTTAGGAGGAAAATGGGAAAATCTTACACGTATTCCTGGAGAACCAAGAGCAGTTCGTATAGGAGAATTTGTATTATTTCACGCATACATAATGACTCTACACGGTGCTAAATTATTATTAAAGGATGTATATCCAATACATTCACATATAGATTTATGGACATCAATATATGGATATGTTCACGATTTCAGAATGGTTGGATGTACAGATTTGATTCTACAACAGAACCAAAAAGTAAAGACCGATATCCAGTCAGAAAAGGGATGTGATGTATGTAATATTCCTATAGATTATGGGAAAACGCATACAATGATATCAAATGTAGAATGGAATATTGCTCGTGGAGCAGAGATTGTCAGTATAGTTTTAATTGGATATATATTATATCAGCAATATCAAAAAATGAAAAGTTAAGCTGTCTTTGTTGTAATCTGCGTACAAAGAATCTCAGCGCCGCTCGGATCATTCCAGGTAATCTTTACAACTAGCTTACCTGATACAGTATTTTCTGATGTTGATACCTGATGGTGGTGACCAACTAGAAGAGGGCACGGATCGCCAGACTTCAGAGTCTCATCGCAGAGAGGAGCCCTGCTACTATAGGGAAATCCATTGAGTGTAGCCGAGTAATATGCTGTACCCCCCGTAATTGGCACATCCAAGTCAAAGTCAAAGATTGTTGATACATTTTCTCCTTTGGTGGGAGTATCTGTTGATAGAGTTACGATAAGATTCTTGGCAAGTGCTGAAGCCGAGGAACAGACTGTTGTGCCTGATAGAGTGTGGTTAGGTACCGTAGTAGGATATGCATAGCAACTTGTAATAAACAGGAAAAAGAGAGCAGGAATCATTGTATCTACTTCATTATATACATAAATCTTTAGATTACTGATTTTAAAAGGTTTTACGTAATGCTTCCCAAGAAACAGGAAAGGCTGCGGCAAGACATTTATCTACAAGACCAGCGTACATACGAATCTCCTTTTGAGCATCCACGCCTAAACGAAGATGACATAGACGAGCATATGCAGCAAGAGACCCAGTCTCCACAAATTCTGTATACATACTTTGTGGAAGAATGCCGCGTGCTACTTCAGGGGCTACGCCTGAAGCAAGAAGATCATTATAAGTCTTAAGGGCCTGACAGGTTTGTTGTGCAATTATACGATGAACTTCTTCAGATTCTTCTACAGGTGTAGCTTTAGAGCCTTGTTTTGCTTTAGGATCACGTTCTCGGATTTCGTCAGGTTGAGGTATCCAACATTGAGGAGGAGAATCTACATAACGACGACTAACTTCATTACGAGCAAAACCGATTGTATGACGGTACCATTCACGAGCTACAAAAATTGGCATCTTGATACGAAAGCGAACTTGAGGATGAAAAAAAGGTGACACGTGATCGTGTTTCGCCAAATAGTTAATTAGTTTTTTATCACCCTCAGTAAGTTCAGTAGAGATTTTATCAAAAGAAACACGTGCAGCATTTACAACAGTGAGGTCATCGCCAAACTTTTCAAGACATTCAACAAATCCAATGCTATCAGGCATTAATTCTTTTTGGGAAGCGGTTGACATCTCACTAAAAATATATAATGTTTATTCTTTAAATCTTTATATTTTTATAGTTTTATAGTTTTATATTTTGTTTTCTATATTATTAACTATCAAATGATGAAGAGCGAGAGCTAATATCACACGCAATCTGACGAACTAGAGGGCCACTAGGGATTGGGGGCATTGGAGGCATTAATTGCCATGGCAGCATTAAATGCATTGAATGCATTGGAGACATTGGAGGCATTGGAGGCATTGGAGGCATTGAATGCATTGGAGACATTGGAGGCATTGGAGGCAGTTGAAGAGCAGTATATGCACTGTGTAGAGGAGAAAGGTTAGGAGAAAGTGTGCCACTAATTGCATTAGACGGATCGTGCGTACGAGTAGGGCCAATAGTTGTGCGGTGATTCACGGCTCCTCCACTAACAGTTGCGCATAGTTCAGAACTAATATGGCGTTGTGCGGAGTTAGAGAATGCGCGTGTAAGAGGAAGAGGAGGTAAGGAGCCATTTTGAGGATCTCCATAACCGCCACTATGTGTTTGAGACAGAGCAGGAAGGCCGCGCATACGGCCTAGATATCCTGCGTGCTGTGTCATAATCTGAGGTGAATCAACCGCGGCAAGATGACGATTCTCCAAGAGTCCCTTACAGGTATTTAGCTCTTCGAGAAGGATATCCCATAGAGAGTGCTCGTGTTCTCTACGATACTCGGTAATAGTTGCGATACAGGCATTAATCTTTAGAATGTGAGCAGCTAGTCCATCTGGTGTACCGAAATGTGACATAAAGCTCCGTGATTGCTCGATTAGCGCCAGCACCTCAAATCGAATGTAATGCGCTTCACCGTTAATCTGAAGTACAGCATCTTCGGTTGTGACTACAGGTGAGTTGATTTCATAGGTGTTATGTGTCATAAGATCATATCCCTTGAGTGTAGCGACAGTTCCACTAGGAATCTTTGCAAGGAATGCTGCCTCGGTGCCAGCAGGCATATCTCCAATGACAATTTCGATCTTGTCACCAACAGTATTTGTGCCATAGCGACTCTTTACCTCGGTGCCAACAGGAAGAACAACTCGAACCTGTTGAGAGGCACAGGATACAAGACCACCGAGGATATCGCCAAAGACAGTAGCTACATCTTCAAGGTTATTGACAACATAGTAAGAGCCGCCGCCCTCAGTACTAATACTTTGGAGCAGCTCGACATTGTGGTCAGTACCATATCCAACAGATGAGATGGAAGTGCCATTGAACTTAGTAATGGTATTACGAACAAGTTCAATAATGTCAGTTGAGTTAGTAAGGCCCATATTAGCAATACCATCTGTGAGAAGGAGAATGCCCTGCTTTGAGCCACTAGTATCGATTTGAAGGGATTCGCGTGCCTGAATGATACCTGCGCTGAGATTGGTGTTAGACTCAACGCGAATAATGGAGATACGGGTACGGATATTGTCTTTTTCAGTTAAGGACACGGCAGTCTGAGTTAGGATAGTACGAGCAGCCTCACTGAAGGTGATAACAGAGATAGAATCCTGAGGACCAAGGAAGTCAAGGAGGAATTGGAGAGACCGCTTGACATTCTCAAGTTTGTTGTAGGATTCCATAGAGGCCGAGGTGTCAATGACGCAACATAGATGAACAGGAGTCCGAGTCTCGGATTCGGGCGCCTTGATCTGGAGGCAGGCCCATTCAGGATGCTTGGAGAGAGTATATGCTTGGAAATTCATTTTATGGGTTTAATGATAAGAGTGTGTAGATTGTAAGCTTGGAGGATGTACACCTAATATTCGAAACTAAATATATCAATTTTTTTCCAAGTAGGATTAAATCTGAATAAATATTTCTTAGTATAAGAAAATGATATCGCCTAATATGCTTATATTTATTCTTGTTGGGTTTGTAATGTCTATTCTATCATTGATATTTAGACAGAAGAAGATATATAATGTAGTTCCGAAAAAAATATGGACGTATTGGCATAATCCAGATAAAATACCAAAGGCTGTTAAATTATGTATGGAGTCTTGGAAGAAATTTAATCCAGATTATGAAATTGTACTTTTGACAAAGAAGAACTTTCAGGGCTACGTAACTATCCCAGATGCATATAGAACTCATCCGCATTTTAATGATTCTCCGCAGAGGTTTTCAGACTTAGTAAGATTATATGTAGTGGAGGAGCATGGTGGAGTATGGATAGACGCCTCTGTTTTAATAAAACAGCATTTTGATGAGTGGTTATTTCCAAAATATGCAGAGTATTCTGGATTTTACAGTGGGCCATTTACGATAGACCCCAAAGCACCAGTAATAGAGAACTGGTTTTTTGCGGCGAATAAAAATAGTAAATTTATTAAGCTCTGGAAACAAGAATTCCTTGAAATGGCAAACTTTAAAGATATTCAGGGGTATTTGGATTCACGGAAGAAAATGGGTGTTGATTTTAGCGGGCTAAGAGATCCACACTACTTAGCCGCATATGTTTCTGCTTTAAAGGTGATTGAAGTAGATAAATATCCCCAAGATACACTTATTCTAAGAGACTCAAAGGATACAGCATTTAGGTATTTGAAGGATGCTATGTGGTATCCTGAGAAGGGAATGAAATTAGCGTGTAGTGATAGAGCATATCAGACACCTATTATGAAGATGCGATCAGATGAACGCAATATACTTGAAAGGGATATAGATGGAGATTTATCGCCTGAAAAGTGTGGATGGCTTACTTAGTTACAGTGGTGGATGCGGCATCTTTAGCCTTCTTCCACTTTTTATAGAAGTGTGTCCATTGTACGAAGTATGATGATTGTAGTTTATCAATTGCGAGCTGATGGAGTTCCCGTTCCTGAGGGCTTAAAGAAGCATAGAATTCATCAAAGTCGGCTGGAAGTGGTGCGGATTTAGGAGGTGTATATTTTTCCATTATGTCTGTCTAAATCAATGTAGAAAATTGTAGTCAAATTTTACCTCTGATGCTAATAGGTGAAGGCATCAAATGCATTTCAAAGATAAACGGGTGCTATCAATTAAAACACCCGAAGATATGCTAAAAATCCTTAATTCAAAAGGTAATTCTTTAAGCAGTTATAAGAAAGGTACCAAGATAACGGTATATAACAAAATGGAGTCAAACTATTCCTATGTGTTAGCTGAGAATCCGGGCAAAAATTTCGCAGAGGGCTTTGAACCAGAGCTAACCCCTGCGAAAATGTTAGAACTTGGTGTATTTGAGGGAAAGTATCTGAATGACTGTCTTTTAGAGTTTCCTAAGGAATGGTTTTTAAAAGCCATTGATAAGGGTAAACTAAGTCCTGAAGGTGCGAATCCAGAAATTAATTTATACAAAGTTAAGTCTCGATTGGACCTTGATCAATGGGAAGATTATGGATGGGTTCCTAACCCAGAAGGTCATATAGCTAAACAGTATCCTATTCTATCAAGTAAAGAAAAAAACAACGATGTTCGTGGTTGGTTTCAATGGTATTGTAGATATTGGATGGGACGTAGAGAGCCCGAAATGGATGAAGTTCAGATTAAGAGATGGAGAGCTTTTCGCAGACATTTAGGACAGATTAAAGCAAACTGTAAACCAGGCGATTTAACCTGTAGACCAGTGCAAAGGCAAAGTTTGGTACAATGGTCTTATCGTAGTGACATTTAAATCTCTAACAACTGAACATCTTCTTCCAATGGTTGAACTTCGTCTACATCATCTTCGCCGTCATCCAAATCTATATCATTTGCTGAAAGTTTTTTAATAGCTTTTGCGGCTTTTTTATCAGGATGAGCTTTATTGTATTCTCTAGTGAAAGCGGTTTTAACCTTAGTAGAGAGTTCAAACTTATCGAACATAACTTCTTGTAGATTATCCATAATATCATCGCGCGTATATCGCATTTGATCCATAGTTTTAATGGCGGCCTTAATATCAGGCTTTAATGAAGTATCAACTTTGAGTGGATTTAGAAGTATATTTTGAAGTGGTTCAGCATAGTCTAGGCGGAAAGAATCATTGGAGCAGAATACTTTAGAGGAAAGATCATCAATATAGCGCTTGTGTTTGAGTCTCTTAGAGTTTTTACCGAGCCAGGCAGGAAAGATTTGGAAGGGCGCTGGACCTGAAACAGTTTTAGCAGCACTTACCACTGATTGTACAAAGTGAGGAAGCAAACTCCAATCTTGTTTTTGGTGAATTCGTCTGTCTATCACGTCACCAACCGATATAAACTCTGCTGCACATACAGCATCCTCTAATGAGTTTCTACTTGATGCAGCGTATGCTTCTTGAACCATAAGAGGAATCATATTATAATCTACAAAGACTAGGTTAGCAGCTTCATCTAGTGATGCTTTTTTATTGCCGATGAGTTTTTGAGTGGCTGAGAATAAGTCAAGGCGAAGATTGTAGTCTTTATCATTTTTGGATTCTACTATATCTGCTCCATAGAATTCAAGATTGTTGAGAATGGAGCGAATATCATTACCATTCTTTTCACAGAGACCTTCTAAATCCAACTTTGTTATTTCAATTTTTTCCGCCTTTGCTACTTTGAGAAGTGCTGTAGCAATCGTTGATTTCACAGGTCGATTAAACTTAATATCTAGGCACGCATTTATAATCGGTCGCAACTTAGGAGGTTTCTCATTCGCAATACAAATAATGGGTGTAGAAGTCTTCTTAATGATAGAGGCGATTTCACCAACACCACCACGTTCTGATAGGCCATCCACTTCATCCATAACAATTACTTCTTTCACTAAACGCCGAATACCAAGTGCGAATAGACCGCGTAGCATTGAAACAGAGCGAGTGTCTGAGGCATTGTATTCTTTTACTTTGTAGCCGAGGGATTCTGCGATAAGATGTACAGTAGTCGTCTTACCAATACCAGGTGGACCTGTTATGAGAATACCGCGACTATCAGGGAACGCAGTGACTACTGCGCCGCCTTTGCTGCGCTCAGGGAAACCTTCGTCCCAAGATTGTAGCCAAGTAGTGATTTGATTAATTTGTTCTTTATGACCGATAACATCAGCTATACTCTTTGGAGCATATTTATCAACAAACATATCTTTAGCTTCATAGTGTTTCTCTTCAGCCACTTTGGGGGCTTTTCTTACAATAGGAATACCTAGTTTGATGGCTTGTTTATAGCGCCACGATTCCGTAATAGGTCTGCCATCATTACATTCGGTGCCGACATGGAGTTTGTAGCCTGGACGTAAGACTTTATGAACAGTAAATTTTCTTGTAAAGTCTCTATTGAGATTTCCTGTAATAGATATATCCATTATATTACAGTATGTTACTTCGTTGCTATTTAGTTTAGATATATTAAAGAATCAAATTTTATCAAGAACTTAAACCATAATACCAGAATATATATAATAAGTTAAATGTCGGATATGGAAACATCTAATCCTGAAATTGAGACTACTGTTGCTGACACTGAGGCGTTAGATTCTGTCATCAAAAATGTAGAAAATCTAAGTACACCTGAAGAGCCACCTGCCCATATGGTAAATTCTCTTTATCTTTCAGATGTATCTGTTAGTTCTGAGGATGATCTTCTTAGTATGATTCTAAATGATATGAATAGTAATCTACCAACAGTAACGGAGGTTGTTCCAGTTACTAAGATAGAATCAGATATGGAAGTTACTCCAGAGACAGTTCCTATTACAGAGACAGTTCCTGTTACAGAGACAGTTCCTGTTACAGAGACAGTTCCTGTTACAGAAGTGGAAGAAGATTCTAAAAAAGGTAATATTGAGGCAGCTGATACCCCAGTAGAATCTGAAGAGGAAGAGGAGCAAGAAGAGGAGCAAGAAGAGGAGCAAGAAGAGGAGCAAGAAGAGGAGCAAGATGAGGAAGAGGAAGAAGAGGGAGAGGAAGAGGAGGAAGAGGAAGAAGAGGAAGAGGAGGAAGAGGAGGATGGAAATAGTAAAACTGAAAATAAGGTTCACGATATCCAACCAGTAATTAAAAATGACGAGGGGCTTCCATTTCCTATTGTATGCTCTGCATCACTTCTAGCATTTGTATATTTGCTAAAACTATTTTTTATGTTTTGTGCATTTACTAGAATGGGTTGTAATAGAGAATGTGTATGTTTTGATGTTTAAACTTGATTAAAATGCTTTTAGTAAGTGATGTGCGATAACAAAGAGAACACCGCCCCATAATGAATCAGCAATTGCTAATCGCCAATCATATTTATCGAGTATGGTATAGCTAGTAAAATCGTATACAGCGTATATTGATACACCGTATAGGAATGCTTGCTTATAACTCGTAGTTTCTAAGAGCATATATGCCAAGAATAAATAAACAACAGCTGCGCCAATCCATCGTACTTGAACTGGGGATCCTTGGATATTTTCAGTCATTTTGCGAGCATATATACCAGCAGTTAGGAGCCAAAAGATATCAACCAATAAAAGAATTGCGGCGGCCTTGAGTAATGAATATGGATATGATGTCATTTCTAATATAGCCGCGTTTTATTTGGTCAAATGATAATTTGTAATTAAATAGGCCAGATGGAAACATCAACGATTCAGATAGACGCATTTAGTACAAATCTTCACGGGGCAAGAATTCTGTGTCAGGGTCCGTTTCCGAATGGAAGGTATGCTCCGATAATGGAATCAATTCAAAAGTTAAGAGAGCCATTCAAAAAGAAAATACTTCTAACACGAGCCACATTTTCCCTCTCAAAGTACCTTCCCTTACAATACGACGCAGTATTTCAAGTAAAAGATACTCACGACTGGACATTAATTCTTACTTATATTACGTATGCTCCAAAGCCCTTATTAGTTGTAGCAGAAGATGTTCCAATTCCAGATGGATTATGGCAGAAACTGAATAAGACTACAACATTTGTGAATATAACATCATCGTATGTACTAAATATTCGTCCATATGATGCGATATTTTTTGCGCCAATTGAGGAATTAGCAACAAGTTATACAGATTATGTATTAAAGTTACTTCAGAGTATGTATAAAGCATCATATTCACCCAAGGAGCATAAGGAGGTATTACAGGAATTGCGGGTGGCATCAGCTGGTGTATGTTGGACCAAATATGAAGAGGATACACAAGGAGGAGCGATTTATTGGTATGACCCAGTAGGAAATAATCAAGGCGATAGTTTATCAAATAAACAAATGTCAGAATTATTTAATTGGTTATCTCAGCAATTTAATAGAGATTAATTGCCATTTTCAAGACGATTTCTATGAACCTTGCTCATTAAATTATTGAAATTATTAGCGTTTTCTTCATTTTGAGTGCGCATAAGATTTTTTAAGTAATTTTCTTGAACACGCATACCTCTATTGGTTTCCAGATTAGCAAGAAGATTGTTAGAAGGGGTATATGGGGTGGCCTCAGCCCTAAATCGTTTAGGAGGTACAACACGATTCATTTTATTAGCATTAGCAACCTTTCGATTTAGTATTATATTTTCACCCATATTAGCTTCAGCTACCATTCGTTGAGCATTTCTATTAGCTGCTTCCTGTGCTAAACGAGCTTCTCTTCTCTTTTTGACGCCACTGCTGCCGCCGCCGCTGGAGAGTCCAGGGGTGCGACCTGTCATTTGATAAAGTTCTTGAGATGCACCAGTTGTAAAGGCGTGGCCTAGATCGGCTCCACCCATTCCACCTCGGCCTCCAAATTGACCGCGAAGGGCTGCGCTAGCGCCCGAACAAGGGCAACTTCCGCCACGTGTAGGTTTGACAGGGCGAGTCGGCAGCGGGCGACGCACGGTATTTGAAGGTGGCTTAATCCCAGTACCACCAGGGCAGATTGGGCGCACGCCACCACGTTTACGTGTGTGTCTACGAGTTTGTTTGCGACTGTGTCTTCGCTTATGAGACTTGCTTCTATGAGTTTTTCGTACCATTTCTATAGTATAATTACATTATTTTTTGAATAGTGTAGTGATACTAGCATATAATTAATTATTAAAAGGGAATATTTTTAAGCCGTAGAGGGTCTGTTTATTTTGAGCCAGCAGCAGGGGCAGAGGCAGAACCCATAACGGCGCCGACACCATTGGCGCCGCCGCGCTTACGAGTGTGGCGCTTGCCGTGCTTCTTGGAGGTCGAGTGTGCCATTGATTTACTGAAGAGCTTGAAGGTACCCTTCTTGGCGATGTATCCTAGTTTACGTAGGTGTAAAATTGCTTTTTTTCCAGCAGCGTGTTTTTTACGAGAAATAATTCTACCTTTGTGTTTCATAAGATCTGATTTCTTTAAGCCCCCTGCTGATTTTGATGCTGTCCCATGCCAGATTTCAGCATAACTGCCGACAGTTTTAATCTTATGTTCAGTCATTTCTATAATTATTACAAAGATAAAAAATATAGTCGGAAGTCTGAATAGTTTAAATTTGAAAGATTAAAATATTATAATCCGTATATATTTAAAATGACAACGCGGGCTGTCTATAATTTTGAAGCCTTAACTTATGCAATTAATCGTGATAATGCTATATTATTACATAATTATAATAAAATAACAAGACGTACTACTATTTATTTTAGATGTCATTGCGGCAAAGAATCAAGTAAAGGCTGTATTCAAATAGTTAATAATGCTGGAGCATTTTGTAAAAAATGTACAACTAAGAATGGGATTAAAAAACTTCATAATACTATAAGTAGGGATAAACCAATATTATGTAATATAGATTCACTAAAAGATATAATTAAAAGAGATAATGCAATATTGTTGAATGAATATGATTTAATTACAATAAATACTGAAATAGAATTTAAATGTAATTGTGGCGAAGATTCAACTAAAAATAGTCTTCAATTGATTACTGTAAGCGGAGCATTTTGTAAAAAATGTACACGAGTAAGCTGGACACAAAAACAAAAAGATACAAATTTAGAACGCTATAATGTTGAATGTACAGTTCACGCCTCACATATTAATAAACAAATTAAAGAAAATAACTTAGTAAAATATGGTGTAGAAAATGTGTTTCAATCGGACAAAATTAGAGAAAAAATAAAGAAAACAATATTAGAAAAGTATAATGTAGAGTATGCTTCTCAGAATAAAGAGGTTAAAGAAAAAACCAAACAAACATGTATTGAAAGATATAATGTAGAAAATGTATCTCAGGCAAATATATTTAAGGAAAAACAAAAAAATACAATTATTGAAAGGTATAATGTAGAACATTATTCACAGACTCCAGAATTTAAAGAAAGTTTTAAGAAAACCTGTCTTGAAAGGTATAATGTAGAACATGTATCACAAACTCCAGAATTTAGAGAAAAAGTAAAGCAATCATTCATTGAACATTATGGAGTCGATAATCCAAATAAAACTCCAGAAATTAGAGAAAAGATTAGACAAACAAATCTTGAAAGATATGGAGTAGAACATCCATCCCAGAATCAAGAAATACAACAAAAAACTCAGAAAAACGCCAAAAAGTATAAAGAATATAAAATGCCATCAGGTACAATTAGAAAAGTTCAAGGATACGAACCATTCGCATTAGATGAACTTGTTAAAACATATAAAGAAGAGGATATCATATCAGATAGAAAAGATATCCCTAGAATTAGCTATAAAATTGTTGATAAATCGAAATATTATTTTCCAGATATTTACATACCATCTAAAAATAAGATTATTGAAGTTAAATCCACTTGGACTTACAAATGTAAAAAAGATAATATTCAAGAAAAGGCAGAAGCTACAAAAGTGGCTGGATATGAATATGAGGTATGGATTTATGATAATAAAGGGAATAAGACATTAAAATAAAATTATAAGTGATATATTTTTAGTGTTTCCGAATAAAAATTGAAAATGGCGGGATAGATTAGAATGGATGCCGAAATGTCTGTGCCGTATTTCCAAGAAACGATGAACTCCGTTGAAACAGGCGCAGAAATGGACGAAGATGGTTCTGATATAAACACAAGTGATAATGAATCAACTGAAAGAGATATTGAATGGGAGCTCGAGCATCTCAAAAAATATGATAATATGAAACAACTTGATATATTAAGACGCGAAATCGGACATATTGTAGCACATAATGTACTACCACCTGAAGAATGGTACAATGAACGGTTTGTGTATATTCATACTTATTCACAGTTAGGATGGGCTCATATGGCAAAAAGATTTCACAATAATGATCAATATATTCACGACACAGCCTTATATATTATGAGGCTTCTTGATGAACTAATCGAAGAACGCGGAACAAAACCAACCTTTCATATTCCTACGTATCATAGAGTGATTCACGAAATTAGAAATGTTTGGAATTATTATAGTCGTTTGTATATGGCAGGGGAGGAGGATAGTGATGTGATGGATTTAATTGAGGGTATGATGTCTCTCGGTAGATAAAAATATATGGCGGCATCATAGATAAGAGATCCATAGCGATATTGAGTTATTTTACCGTAGAAAGTGTTATAGATATATGGTTTAGATATTCATTTGCTCTTTTTGTATATTCAGCAACTCTGGTATCATCGAGCTTAATAGGGATTTTAGTATTCCAACGGGATTTAACGATAGCTAGTCTTTCTGGTTTTTCATATAATTTTATGCTTCTATCAGAGATATAGCTGCCAAAAAATTTAACCACTACTAATAATTTATTGTATATACCACATACGCGAACAGCTACACCTGGATTTTCTAATATTTCTAATATTTCCATTGCTATATTTAGTAAAATTAACATATAATTAAGTTTTTATCACAACACCTGATTTCAATTTTTTCTTGTATATAAGAAAGGGCTTAATGCGGGTCCACTATGAGATACGAAATTAATGATATCTAATACATTTTATGGCAAACTGTAAATAAGAGCCTAAAACATTGGTCCGAATATAATATAAGATGAGCGTAAAAATTGAAATCTCGTTGGCAGCAAAAAGGGTTGTTAAGACTACACTACCTCTTACTAATAGCTCCACGATGACTCTCAAGTATATTAAAAACGAAGATGGTAACTTCGTATGCCCAGATTGCGGTGTAATAAAAAAGAACCAAAACACGATGTTCTACCATATGAAAAAGCACGAAGAACAACTAACTCACGTTTGTAAAGCCTGTAAAAAGGGTTTTCTTCAAAAACAAACTCTCGAACTTCATATTCGCTCAAAACATCCTGAACTTATCAAGGATACTACTAACTCTGACAAGAAATTTAAATGCCCATTCGATGATTGTGAATTTTCAGCACTTACTAAGGGTAATTGTGTAATTCATTGTCTTCGAGTACATTTTCAGGATGAAATCAATAATCTTATGGTCAAAGACAATGAAACTAAAATGATTTATTGTAATGAATGTCAAAAGGAATTTAGCAGTTCTTGTGCATTTTATTATCACTGTAAAAGTTGTATGAAGTTTGATATGAATGAGGATAAATATAAGAAGTTTGAAGAGATAGCATCTTAGAACTTTTATCAGAATAACTTATTTTTTTATCAAAGAAAAATTAAAATAATGTATGCAGTGCCTATCTGTTTATGTAGTTGGCCATAGAGGAGTCCTTAGAGCCGCATAAGTGTCCGTGGTGCCGCTAGGTGGGAAAGCAGAAATATGTCTAACTTACAAATATCCGATGTATTTCAGTCCAAAAAGAACCAGCAGCTGGATCAACGATGTTGTTGTTCCATCATCATCTGGTGTAGAACGCAGTCCCGCCATAACAGGATTTTTGACTTTATATTTGAAAACGCTATAGAACATTGTCTCAACTATATTGGACGCAGCGTGTAGAGAAGCAGCCCAGTAGAGTCCGTATTTAATGAAGCCGTAGCCCGTTAGAAGACCGAACAAGGCTGCACTAATCCCATAATACAAAGACTGCGAATGAATATAACCGAATAATAGAGCTGTTAGACCCACAACTATATTGTCTGACAAATATGGTCGCAAAGCATTAATAGGCAGCGCACGATACATAAGCTCTTCTGTGAATCCGGTCATTAGCATTCCGATAAGTGGAAAAATGTTCAGTTTTTCATAGTCGATACCCTTGAGTTCTATGAAGCCGAACACGATATTTGCTACGATGGACATACCCATTATTCCTGCTCCAATGAGTGCTCCCTTCAGTCCTGGCAAAAGCGGATCACGAAGAGCATTTTTGACGGGCTTTTGAACAGCCGCGCTTATCTGTAGATACAGAATGTACACCAGAACAGCCGCTACTAAAGAAGCAATCCGCGAACAGAACGAGCCATTTAGATACTTACATAGATTGTAATCTGTTTGTGTGATGTAACTAAATGGCAGATCTTTGATCCCTTTGTAGGCCACGAAGGTCGCCATAGCAATCGCTGGTTCTGCCATCTTCCCTAATATATGTTTATCATAAAACATAAAGAAATACTAGAAGAATGTTTTTCAATATATTTGGAAAAACTATGAAAAACAGAAGCCAGAAAATCATAAAAGATCATTTCATTCAGGTCTTATCTGGGTTGTATGGAAAGGAAAAGATAATAATCTATTGCCATATTGGATAATGAACAAAGAACTAGCAGAAGAATTCATAGATTTTCTACCGAGTGGTCTAAAATCTATGAAATTGAAATGGGATGCTAGAAATTGGAATTTTATACTACAATGTGTTACATAATATTACTTGTTAGGTTCAGGATGTGCGTCTAATTGTTTAACTACTGAAAATAAGTGATAACCTCCAGCAGCAAACCCTAGCATTAAAAGAAGCTCATATGCAAAGCGAGGGGTTTCTTTTTTGTGGTAGCCGATAAATAGTAGAAGTGGAGCAATAAGAATAACGTGTAGGGCATTTACCCACGCCAAGTTAGACCGTGATTTTAACCGTAGAACAAGTTTAAAACCGTGGTATACAAGAATAACCCATCCAATAGTAAATAAAGTTAGATAGACCCATTGAGGAGTTTCAGCACGTGTAAAGCCAACATATAAGAATAAAGGTACAACAATTATTAGGTGAAGAATAGCTAACCAAAAATGATTATCAAGCTCCATTTCTAAATTGTAGCAAGTTTAAAAATATCTTTAATAGCTTTTTTACCATCGCCTTGCTTATATAAATTCGCAATCAAGACAATAAGAGTTCCAATGTAAATCCATTTTAGAAGTTTAAATTGTAAGAAGTAGTCAGATATATACGTAGATATAATAAAACCAACTATAATATAAAATATATGCTCAAAAGTGAAGGGATAAATAAATTGTTGAATGCTATTAATACTTTTATACCATAAATGATCCATACTAATTACTAAAAATAATTTAAATTAGATTATTTATTATTATTGTTATTATATTGTTTTGCGATCTCATCTACACTCTTAATTTCTTTAAATTTGTCCACAACATTTAATAAACGTACAAGTTTTTCTTCATTGTCAGTAACATTTTCATATTTATTTTTATATTTTGGATTCATAATAGAATTCATTACTCCATTAAATCTTTGTAATTCATAATAAAAATCTTCTATATATGGATACTTACTATGTACACTCGGTATGGATATACGTGAATGTAGTAGAAATTCTATTAATGGTTTGATGACATATGTAATAAGCATATCTAAATCGTGTAGCTCTTCATTAATAATGGCAGGGTGATTATCATTTTTAATATTTCTTCGATCATCTGATAATCCGAAATCAATTAAGCGCATAAGTCCAGAGTCAGAGTCGTATAGAATATTTCCCTCATGTATATCTTTATGATAAATATGATGTATATGCATTATTTGAAGTCCTCTTATCATATATTGAAGAGATGGTACTAAATAACATAATTCAAAAATATTGATTGGAGCGGTAATATCACTTCTTATGTAATCTTCTAGAGTTATTCCACAGTAGGGCGAGATAGCATATGTATTATAATCATCACCACCACGTTTAATACTTTTAGATACAGGAGCATTGCAAATAAATTCGACTAGACAGAAATAGTCCTCATAATTTGGTATAACATCTTTAATAGCAAGAGCAGTATCTAATTCTCTTTGAGCACTACTATATTCGGTAAGTTTAGAGATATAATTAGGATTGCCATAATAGGCGGCTCTCCAAGCATTTTGATTAAAGTTTTTATTTAGGAAGCTATCGCATTTTGCGGGAGGTCTTGAAACAATGCCAAAGCCACCAGAACCAATTTCTTCTGAATTATTTATATATGGTTCTAAACTTCGAGCACGCCTGTTGCTATTTTTACGATATGTTCGTCCTCTTTTGCCTCTATTAAGACTTCGACTACGTCTTCTTGTCACAGACCTATTTGACTTTACAGTTCTTGAAGACATCCTACTATTCGGAAAGATATTTAATTTGTAAAGTACTTAAGAAAATATAAGACCCTAAAGGTAGATGGATAAAATAAATAAAGTAGGTCGGTATAGAAGTTATACAGCATATTCAGAAGAGAATGAGAAGCTAGTGCCATCAATTGAACCACAAGAGAAGAATATTAAGTGTAATGTACTTGAAAATGTGACAATTATATATAGGGTGACTAATGAAATTATAAATATAGAGAAAGAAAAATTGAAGCCTAATACCCTGCTAAATATAAGCAAGCCTGATATCAATGTCAGCACTAAGTGATATGTCCAAACTTGTCAAGTCAGTCCAAGATATCTATGCGAGGAGAGAAGACTTTACTTGTTTAAACTGTAAACAAGTCTATAAAAAGAAATGGTGCACTGTTGATAATAAATCCTGCTACTTCTGTAAAAATTTCCTGCCAATGCGCGATACATACTCATCAATCTTAAGAGATCATGATTGGCATTTTCTAAAATCTGGAGAGAGCAATAGAGAATTATTCTATCCAGACTTTCTTGATAACTTGAAGAAATGGGCAGATCGCTTTCACGTATTCCCTACAAAGGAGGACTTAAAGACGGAAGCGGAACTGCGTGAAATTAAAAATTGGACACGTGATGAACCTGATTATGATTATTAAGCACTTTTATAGCTAGTTTTAAAAAGTGCCCAAAACTAAAATAAATATTTTTAATCGGTTTTATTATAAATGCTTAGAACACGAGCTGAGGGGTCAATGTATTCAGTAACCTCTTGACCCTGTTTATTCCATTTTGGTTGCCAGAATCCTGGAATTATTTCCTGACGCTCTTCACCAAATACATCACAGAAAATCTTACGATAGTAAAATGCTTCTTTGGTCTGAGGAGTACAGTAAGGAAATCTTGTGGCGGCTGAAGCTAATTCTTCATCTGTTACTTTATCCTCTACAAATTCTTGAATTATAGAGTACCAAGACTTTTCTTTGCTACTACACGCATCACTCTGCGCCTCTTTGGTTCTCCATAATACTTTATCTGGTAAAATATTAGTTTCATCAAATGCTTTTCTTATGCACCATTTCTCCATATTTTTATAGGTCGGCATACGCGCATCACCAGGAATAGTCCAATATGCTTCAATAAATTCAGGATCTAATAATGGTACTCGACCCTCTAATCCCCATCGACAAATACAACGATCAGCACGCTTTACATCGTAGTAATGGATATTCTTTACATATTCTTTAGAACATTTATCAAGTGCCGACCCATTAGGAGCATACCAGTTGAAAAGATATGAGGATGCTACTTCATCAACCCCTTCACCTACCATAACAACTTTACAATCTGTATTTTGACCAATATATTTACATACTAAATACTGTACAACAGAAGCTCTCACAGTCGTTGTATCCCAAGACTCTATAGTACGAATAACATCAGGAATAGCTGCCAACCCTTCTTCAGGAGTAAAAAGGACTTCTGTATGTGTTGATCCAATATGTTCTGCAACCATTCGTGCATACTTTAAATCTGTACCAACCCCTTTTCCATCTTCTCCTTTTATAGAGCAGCAAAAAGTGCGAATAGGTTTACCAAGAATCTTCGCAGAAATGGTAGCAACTAGAGAAGAATCTACACCACCTGAAAGTAAGAAAGCAAAAGGCTTATCCGCATTCAGACGGCGACGAACAGAGTTGAGAACAGCAGTCTGTACAGCCTTCAAATGTTCTGCTTCAGATAAATCTTTCACAACTACATCATAGACTGTAGAATAATTATACTTATCACAAGAGAGATTATCTAGTTCATCAAGAGAATAAGTAAAGATGTGACCAGGAGGAAACTCTGTAATTTTGTGGGACTGTGAGAGACCACCCTTGATTTCAGAGGCAAAGAAGAGAGTCTCAGTAGAGTCAGGTGTATAGTAAAGAGGACGCACTCCTACCTCGTCGCGACCCACAATAACTTTTTTTAGATTCTTCAAGCGGTCAAACTCATATAAAATAAAAGCAAATTCACCCTTGACTTCCTCCTTAATAAAACGGTTAAAATCAAATGTATTATCACGTTTTAGCATATCCATATAGGCTTCTGGAATAACCATACAATCATTCTTGATATAAGAAGGAAGGTGATGACGTTCAATTAGCTCTTTAAAGTTGTAGATCTCACCATTACAGATAAAGATAACTGTACGATGGTTATCCTCTAGAATAAATGGCTGATTCGCATTAAAGGTATCATCCATAATTGCTAGACGATGAAATCCGATTGTAACATTGTTGTACGTTTCAAAGTAAGAGTTATCAGGGCCACGATGCTTCAAATTATAAAAGTCTTGAAACAGTTTAACAATGTCCAACTCATGATTTTTTCGCTTTAGATTAATCAATGTCCAGATCCCACACATGTTCCTAGACTGTATATATGTACAAAGTTGTTTAAATCACCTGCCATCGTTGTCGCTTTTTACCAACTTTTGGTACAAATTTACTAATAAGTTTAGCATTTTCTTCATACTGTATTTTTAATGTAAGTATCGACTCTTCCAATAATTTAATTTTAAGTTCTAATGATTCAATAAGTTTATTAGGATCAATTCTTTCAGACATTCTATTTAATATATAATAAAACAAATCTTTTAGGTTTTTTAGGTATTTACATATTACGCATTGTAACACAGAATGAATTATGTTCTAATAGTTTATCGGCTTGTACCAATGCACTTTCCATCCAACACTGATCAACCGCAAATGATTCACCACACATAAATAAATTAGGAAACTTGTCTGGCAGTGGATGTAATGATTTAGTACTCTCTTCTTCTACATCATAACTTCCAGGCAGCCAATAAGTACATCCATCATACCAAGGATGTTGTTTAAAGAAGATGGGATTAGGAATAGATCTTTCAGGAAATAACTTTCTAATCTCAGTCATTACCAAGTCCTTAACATTTTCTTCACCGTGTTCAGCCGCAGACTCATCTTGTTTTATCCACCACTTAGCATCATCGCCGTCAGTATATGAAATCATAACAATTCCCCGCTTCCCATTAACTGGGATAATATAACGAATAGGTGAATTAGTAACTATTTTATTAAGACCTGAAAACCACGAGACACCTCCTTTGGTAGGAAATATAGCATACATACGCAGCAGTGGTGTCATTTTGAGATGTCTAAGAACTGGCATTTTATTAACTCCTTTTATATTTTTAACGGCTGTATGATGAAGTGCTAAAACAATGGCATTACTAATATATGTTTTCTTTTGAGTTAAATTATGAAATTGACAATCAAGGGTTATAGAGTTATCTATATTATTTGTAATACTTTTTAGAGTAGTATGCATAATAACCGTGCCACCTAGAGAAATAAATTCCATCATCATTTCATTAGTTAAAGATGATAATCCTTCAGCACATACTCCAAATCCCTTATTTGATTTCATTTCATTTCTAAATGCGTGAAGAGCTAAATCAGCGCGAAGTGTATGAATCTCAGAATAATAAGGAAACTGTATATAAAAATTCTTTGCACCACTATAACCAAGAGTTTTATCAAGCAATTCTTTTAATGTATGTGAGGCTAATGTTTCAGGTGATAATTGTGCTATAGGGCCTAGAAATACATTAATGAAATCAGAAAATTTATTACCTGTTATATAAGTCTCCTTATTAATGTATGTAGGCTCGGCCACATAATCAGTTTCTTCAGGAATTGGAATTAAATGTAGATTAAATTGATTTAATAATTTTAAAACCTTTGTATGTGAAAAGGAAATGCGCCCAGCACCATTTTCCCATTGAACTTCACCAACTTTGGGAATATCTTTTCTGAATGTATTGACACGGCCTCCAATATATCCATACTTTTCAAGAATACAGCAACGTAAATTAGAATGTCGCTTTAGAGTTTCTATACCCGTACGCAAACCTGCGACGCCACCGCCAACTATTATTAAGTCATAAGTTGACATTCTTACTAAAAATATATATTATTCTTTAGTATTTATTTAGACCAGCGGTCTAAATTATTTTATAGTTTATGCATAATACAGAGTCTATATATAATACCCCAAAGGATAATAACAATAGCAGTGATAATACAGATAGTAGGAAACATAGATATCTCAATATTCTTCATCATATATGATCCACGCAGTTCATAGCCGCGCTTCTTGTAATAGTCGCGAACACCAATTCCAGAGATAATGGCCATCTGTTCATATCTAGCCCTTGATGAGATTGACTCTGCGATACTTAGAAGCATCTTACCAATACCGAAATGTTGTGACCCTGTCTTTCCATCAGGATCCTTATAGCCAACATGCTTCACACGACCATATACATGAAGCTCACGAATCATCGCAGTCTTACCCTTAAGCTCAGGAATGATACTATTCTCAAGAACGTTGCCGTGACGAAGACGAATAAATCCAAGGAGTAGAGGCCTGTTGGGCCGAGAAATTTCAGCAGAGATATAGTACTCAATAGAACCACTGGCCACGAACATTCTTACCAAGTACTGAATATCATCCTTATTGTACTTCTCATTTGAGACCTCACAGCAGCGGATACACTGACAATAAATGCCTAACTTCTCAGCATCATCTTTTACAATTTGTGCCAAGTTAGACTTGATAGATGTACTGGTATAGCCAAGGTTGTCCTCGCGCGCCTCCTGAAAGTCGCGCTGAATCCTGTTCACGCGTACCCAAGGAGGGGTGATGCTCTGACGATAGATGAGAACACGTTTCAGGTCAGCAGCATCAGGAGTTGCCTCTGCATAAGGAGTCCATTTGCCTTCAGCCTTCCACTCCTTAATCTTAGTGAAGTCCACATCAAGACAGGGATAGTCCTTCATATAGTCAGGAATCAAATCTTCGCCTTGAAGAACCTGTTTATAGCATTCCATATCGCCTTCAGGAGTAGCACCAGGTAGGTCTGCCATAATATGAATCTCAACTTTGAAGCCATAGTTCTTGAGAAGTTTGATGGCAGCTTTAGACTGTTTGATGCCGTGACCGCGATTGACTCTGCGAAGGAGGGTGTCGTCTGTGTGCTGAACACCAATCTCGACGCGAGTGATGCCATAGCGGCGGAAACGGATAATCTCTGCATCCTTAATTTCATCAGGGCGTGTCTCAACACCGAGACCGACAACGTGAACTTTTGCAGTTACATTGATGGCCTGTTCCTCCTCAATAGTACCACGCTCCCTAGGATTTTCAGGATCCTCATAGTAGGTATTAGCTGAATAGTAGAGGTCACGTACAAAGGTATCTGCAAGGTCCTTGTCATAGCAGCTGAAGGTGCCACCGAGAACGCGGAACTCAAGCTTGTCGATGGGATGGCCGTTCTTCTCAAGCACATCAAGGCGGTTGTAGACCTGCTTAACGGTATCGAAGTCAACAACAAGGGCGCGCTTGAAGACATCCTCGTTGCTAAGATAGCTGCGAGGCATACCAGGCTCATTAGGACAGAAGTGACAATTGTATTTACAGCTAAACTGGTTTGGAGGAAGAGAGATACTGACATTTACGATGCCACTTTCACTACGAACACTCTTAGTAATGAGAGCATTCCATAGTGGTTCTATGTAGGGATAGTGTGGAAGGCTTTTCTTAAGAAGGTAGCGATAGACCATACCAAGTTCCCTCTTACTGGTTTGATATTTGTACTTCTTGGCGAGTATACGAAAGCAGCTGTTGAGTCCCTCACTAGTATCATAAGAGGATGGGTCCATCTTGATAATATCTTTAAGGATAAGTTTGGTTTTGGGTGGGTTAGGGATAAGAGGAGTGGAGGCGATATCCTCGATGCTATCTTGGAATGCGGCGGACATTTTACTTGGAAAATTGGAAGTATAAGCTTCGTAACAATTTTATATTGTGCGCAGGATTTCAATTTTTCTTTAATACCAGCAATAAAAATAATTTATAAATACTTTAAATAAGAACAAACTCCATAAAGTACTCTGTCCCAGTTTTGATGATTATCACTTTTAAGTTATTTCCCATTTCTATATGTAGTTTAATCCAGGATTTATAAAGGCGTATAGTAAAATCCCTTATACACTTAATACTTGGCCGAGAGCAAGCCAGATGGGTATGACAGATATGTTCAAAGATTTTTAGCCAACTATTCGCATCCAGGCGCGCTTTTATGGCAGTAGTAATATTTATCTTATTATTTTTGAAGCTATTATAAATCGGTTCATACAGTAATATATTTAGTAGTGAAGCTTGTGCTTGAATGGCCTCTGCAAATTCAATAAGTTTTGTGTCAATGCTTTCTCCAAATTGAGCTACAGTTGCTTTATGGAAGTTTTCGCGAAACTTGCCACGATTCGACCAGCTAGGAGTAGTATTCTTAAAATATGGGATAGCTAGTAATTCACTGGTTTTATAGATATCGGCCTTATCAACGGTTAGAAGAGGACGCATAATGCGAACACCTAATTGTACTTCCTCGGCTTCCATTTTCTTTAAGTTCTCTAGGTGATGACAGTGGGCGATATTAGTCCAGATATTTTCTACTATGTCGTCCTTGATATGTCCCATTAGAACACACGGTTCCTGAGAAGCACTTACCCCTTCACTTACACAAAGCCCGCAGTAGGACTGCTTTACAGCGTGATAAGTAGCAAACCGCAATTGACGTGTCATATCTTCGTAGAACTGCCGATCGACTTCACCACGCTTCAACCACTTAATTCTATATACAAAGAGTGGTACTGCGAGCTTAGCACAGAACTCTGATAAAAGGCAATATTCGTGCTCAGACTCTACCCGATTTCCATATATAATGTGAACTGCACTAACGTCTACTTTATTATACTTTAGAAGAGAGAGCATTACCATAGAGTCAACGCCACCACTAAGACTTACAATAACTTTCCTATTGGGCTTGAGGAGGGGAAGGAGTTTATTATCAGCAGCTGCGCTTAGATTCCATTTATCAGATGTATAGAGTTCAGGATAGTAATCACAGATAAGAGAAGAATCATATGAAAGCAGTTTGTGTTCAGTGATAAGGGTGTTACGAACAGTCTCAAGTGTAAATGCTTTTTTATAGGTGTCAATATAGAATTTTTGAAGGTCAGGAAAGTCGATGATTTTCTTATCAGCAGGAAGCCATAGATCATAAAGGCATACAAAGACAAAGTTATAGTGTTTAATATGTTTAAAAGGCATTAGTGCGAAGATAATTTCAATCTCGTCAAAGTCTTTGATTAGATTGAGATTATGTCTAATGATATCAGTGGCACAGTGTCGCTGACGTTCAACTTCTAACTCGGTGATACGTCCTGAGCGGCAGAAATGGCGACTGAACTGGTCGAGATAGATGACCTGACCAATTATATTATCAGAGTCCCATTTGTAATCAAAGAACTTTTTAGTAATGAGTTCGTCAACTTCCTTCTGCTTGGATAAATGAGTAATCCAGAAGGAGCGATTCTTTTTCCAGAAATCGATGATAGTAGTTGCCATCTTGGATAAAGAGCTTGGATAGTGGAGTGCGCACATTTAATAAGCCACAATGGATTTCAATTTTTTCTACATAGCTTGACGTTTTGTATAAAGAATATATGTTAAACAATACACAGTAAATACTCCTAACGCGCTAGAATTTATTGGGGAAAGTCGTTTATAAATCTCCATAAACGCCGCTGAACCTAACATTAATCCAGCATCACCAAAAATTATTTTGCTGCCATTTTCAACAGCATATTCCTTAAAAACATCCATTAATTGATTTTCACCTTTAGGGAATGGTTTAATCACAAAGAAATAAAATAGAATATCGTGTATAGCCTGTACTGCAACAACTAAACCTAAGAATAAGAATAAAGAATAACTACTAAAAATAAATGGATATATAAAATTAGCTATTAAGAATCCAATCATAATAATTGTAACATCAGATAAAACCGCCACTAGTCCAAATCTATCATACCATTTATTTAAGGATTTACCGCCAACATCAAGATATCTGTTCAGAAAAAGAACAGATGTATCAAGTGAAAGAACTGAAAAGAACAATTTAACAACATCTGAAACGGAATTAATATACATTTCTAATAAGTATAATATAAAAATTAGTCGGAATGAAATGTTAGTTTATATCTGTCATTTTCTGATAAATGAGTTCTTGCGCTCAAAAACTTAAAGTATTTTTTAGAAAGTTTGTATTCTTGGGGTTTTTTATTTTTGAGAACTTCAAGTCGGACTTTCATAATCATTCCAACCTGCCAAATTCTTTTATGAGGATATTTTTTTGCTTTATATAATCTCTCTAATTTTATAATTGTATCCTTCACATCATCTACAGTTTTATAGCGAATAGGAATAGTATCTTTTGGATTTTTATTAATATATACATCAAAACTCTTTTTAGGGTCATCTGGATTAAATAAAAACTGTTGTTTTCTGGTTTTATTTAGTCCTTTTCTTTTCTTATGAGTATGTCTCATCCTACTAAAAATATATAATATTTATTTTATTATTTACTTACCAAGACTTTAGTATTTACTTACCAAGACTTGCGGCAATAGCGGCCTGTAGTTCAGCATCTTCTCCAAGTTCTTCTGCTAACTTATCCTCTTCAGATGGGGCTACAACAGGTCTCCTTCTTTTAAGAGTAACTGCCTCTGTAGTTTTTTGAACATTTTCTACAGCAGCAAGAGCAGAAGCAGGAGAAGCAAGAGCAGAAGCAGGAGAAGCAGAAGCAGGAGAAGCAGAAGCAGAAGAAGCAGAAGCAGGAGCAGTAGGAGGAATAATAACAGCATTTTCCTTTGGTTGAGCTCCATATCCAGGCATAGAAGTAATACTATCAGTATCATCATCCTCTTTTGTATCGCGCTTCTTCTTAACTTCATCTGCAAAGTTCTTAGTCTTCATACTATAATACTCGCCGTCTAGATTAATATAAGGCACTGAATAGCAATAAGAGATACTAGCAGTACGTAATGCGTCATTAATCATTGCAATAAGTGTACAAATTTCAACATTAAGTTCTTCCATAAACTTTACAGCTTCTTTTACAGGTAAATCTGTGAAAGAGCGAATTTTACCATCTTCAGAGTGATAGTTCTGTACACGATTAATAAGTTCAACTGCTACCATTCGAAACGCTGCAAAGATTTCTTGTACTTCAGTATCACGCTTTCTCTTACGTTCATTCTTGCCGAGAAGTTGTCCCCAATGTTTCTCATCGAAATCACCAAGTAGGAATTTTACATTTATAGTATTTGTAGTAGTATTATCAATATGACTACGATATGTGCGTTGGGAGATATCTTGTAGTTCTTGGCAGATGCGATGAAATTCGAAGAATGGAGTTGCGGCCTTGTTGGGCATTAATTTAGGCATTCTACGTAGTTCCCAAGCATTAGGATAACCACCGCAAGGAATATCTGCTGGATTACGAGGTGCCGCGCCTCCATTGCGCTTCATCCATTCGTAATAGTGAGGGTTATGAATAACTCCACCTGTTACTACTTTACCTGTAGTCCAATCCCAAGGAGTTTGACAGGATATGCACCACATTTGTGAACATCCGCTCGATTTTTGAATAAATTCACCGCAGTTAGGGCACGGTTTACAATCTTTTTTAATCATCTCTGCAGTCTCAACGTCCTCCTTCTTACATTCGTGAGGATCATCCTGCTTCTTAGTCTTTGTAATAAAACACTTTGAACAGGAGTAGTATTCACAGATGCCGCACTTCCAGGCGGTACTTAGGAAACCTTGACAGTTTTCGCGTGTGCAGCGGCGGATAAATTTCTTCTTTTCTTCTTCTGGTTTTGCGTGTGTACCACCATTAGTAGGAAGACCATATGCGGCAGGCCAGCGAATGCGATTAATATCATCACGTTTGGTTGCGATAGAATGGCGTATAGCGTCAGATTGAGCAAGTAATTTATCAAGTCTCTTACGAATATCACCTATATCTTGCTTAGCACCAAGTTTGGTATAGTATTCAGTGTAAAGTTTGTTATAGTCGGTCATAATGATATCACGTTTAGTTTCAAGAGGTACAATTTCTAGTTTAATAGCATTAATTTTAGTTTCATTTTCGCGTTTTAGACGTTCATCGATGGCGACATCTTGTAGACCAGGTAGATTAGCACGTTCACGATTGATTAGAACTTCTTGGCGATGTTTAAAGTAAACGTGCTGAACATATGTCTTGGTACAAATCTCGCGTAAAGTGGCATCATTATAGTTGACGTGGCAATGGAGACAGTGTGCGTCTTGATGTTTTTCAAGAAGATACCGTTCAATACACTTTGAACAACTATCAGCTTTGCAGTATTTACATACACACTTTTTGCGAATAATGGGTGTATAGTTATTCATACAGATTGTACAGCATTCGGGTTCAGGCTTTTCTACAATGGGTTTCTTGGATCTGATAGTCTTGGATTTTGGTGTATCAGTTTGTAGCGAGGACATCGTGACTATAATTTTGAAATAGAGTTTTGAAGCGTCAATTTTTGCCCATTTGATATCAGTTGTATTAAAACAATATAGAAGTAAATTGTTTTAATATAATAAGATAAGCATATCCGTAGGTTTATTCCTTTTTCCAGACTTCATAAAAGTATTCATAACAGGGACTCCAAGAAGCACAAGGAACACCTTTTTCTTTATAGATTATGTTGAACCCCTTACTTGTAAGAATGGTATCAACGACTTGTTTATGATTTACATCGTAATAATCATTCTCCATAATGACAGTATGAATATTATCAAGCATATTAGGGTCTTCTTTGAAAATGTAGTATAATGACCCTTCACAGTCGGCAACTAGTACATTGAAGTCAATATTATACTTTTTACATAGTTCAGAATAGGTAATAGTTGGAATTTCAACAGCATCAGGAGGAATATCTTTCTCAAAATGTCGTGGAGGATCAACGCCGCCACCAGTCATATATAGTTTTACGTGTGAAAGACCAGCTGTTTCAATAATAGCATCAGTATAAGTATTGAAATCAAGATTGATACGTAGTTTTTGAGCAGTTTTTGGATCACATTCCATAATAACGTGATGTTTAGGGTTATTAACTATAGTTTGAATGATATGTGAAGCTCTGCCAACTTGACCACCAATTTCAAGAACTTTATGATTTTCATTGACGTATCGCATAATCATTAATTGTTCAGGATATTCCGCTTCAAATCCTCCCCATTCACAAATAGGTAAGTTAAAGTGTTTTTGAAGCTCATTTAAACGTAGAACAGGGTCTTTAATATGTTTACCAACTTGTTCCCACCAAATCTTAGGATTTCTATCATCTATAAGATGCTGACTTATTGAATCAATGTGAATAATAAATTCCTTTGTATGTGTATATATATAGGAATTGCCTTTATGATCAAATATCATAATATGTTTTAGGATATTGGGATATGGATCGTATCCAATAATATCACATCGATTTTCATCCCCTGCGGGGATATGAATTCCATCATCTTTAAGGCATTTTTTAAATATATCTGCTGTTATATCTAAGTAATGAGTATTATCGTAGCCATATAGAACTTTCATTTTAGAATTATAATACGTATATTATTTAAGTTCAACGGCTGTAATTTTGGTAGGCTCTTTAGTCTTAATAATTCGTTTTTCAGATCCAGAATAGTTCGATAATGGCATCTTTGGGCTAATATACATTTGAAAGGCTGTCATTACTGAATTGATATCTTTATCTTTTTCAGTATCACCTTCAGCCCCTGTCATAATATCAAATGCTGTAAGATATCCGTGTATGGCACAAATAATGGATAAAAGTTCAAATTCTGAGATGATAGGATTATAACTTATAACATTAATTTCATTAGGAAGCATATCTTTTCCATTCCAGTATTCGGCTGGTTTCTTTTCTTTACTCAATGTAAATTTCATTTCCTATAAGAAAGAGATAAAATGTCTTTAATATTCAATATGAGCAAAAATTGAAACAAAATTAAGACTTAAAATAATGTGAGCTCATCGTATATTTAATATGAGCATTACTAATCAATTCCAGGTTCTAAGTGAAGAAGAGTCCAAGAAAAAGTCAAATATAAATGCACCTTTCCAAGAATATCAGGAGCTTTGTAGAGCGATAGAACGTGGTGAGAGTTGGTATGATATTATGTATCCGCGTAATCAAGATGTAGTAGTTGATAATAGTGAATGTATTGACTCGGCGGGGGCAGGTAAAAAGCGTCCGCGACCAATTACTATTAACGATATTCCTAGAGATATTAAGAAGCCCCGTTATGATTAAATATTATGTAAGAAAAAATTGAATTATATTTTTCTTGCATAAACAATGCACATATATTTCTCCAGATATTATAAGTAATTTCACAAGTATTCCAAGAAATGACGACAGACTACAAGCAAACTATTATTGACTCGCTTGAAGTTCTTAGAAAGAGGGATGTAGCGGATAAGGCAGTATTCTCTGCTCGCGCATATGCTAAAGTCGTTACACAGCTTAAGAATTATAATGGGACTATTACCGAATACGATGATATTAAAAATATTACGGGTATTGGTGCCAAAATGGAAAAGAAGATTAAAGAGATTCTTGAAACTGGTACATTAGCAGCAGCAGAAAATGCGCGAGAACTCTATAATATTGATGCGCTAGATACACTTCAGAATATTTATGGAGTTGGTCCAGCAAAGGCAACAGAGCTTGTCAAGGCTGGTATTATAAGTATTACGCAACTACGAGAGGAGGTAAAAAGTAATCCTAAACTGTTAAATGATAAACAGAAGATTGGGTTGAAGTATTATGAGGAACTATTGGAAAGGATTCCTCGTACTGAAATGGAAGAGCATCGTGATATTCTTCATACACTTCTTCCAGATGAAATGACAGAATATGATACTGAGATTGTAGGTAGTTTTCGTCGTGAGGCAGCCAATTCAGGCGATATTGATGTTCTAATTCGTGTTCCATTCAATGTGGATGCGAAAACAGCGAAGGCCAATTTAGAGCTCTATGTGAATATGTTGAAGGGATTTGGATATATTGAAGAGATTCTGGCACTAGGTGAGCATAAGTGTATGGCAATTTCGCGAATGTATAATGGAAAGGCTCGTCGTCTAGACTTATTAATGACACCAGATGAGGAGTATGCGTATTCTATATTATATTTCACTGGTTCTGACCGTTTCAATGTGGCATTTAGGCAGTATGCTATTGACAAAGGATATACATTGAATGAGCATACTTTAACACCAATTAAGGCTGGAGTACAAACGCCACCTTATATGAAGACTGAGAAGGACATCTTCAAATTCCTTGGGCTCCGATATATTGATCCGTCAAAGCGAGTAGATGGTAATCAGATTATTAGTATTAAGTCAAAACCTAAGATAGCCACTTAAAAATGCTATTAAAATAAAATAAAACAAAAAGTAGGAGATGGGTGGGAGATACTTTATTTTTGATATGGATGAGACTCTGGCTGAGTTATATTCAGTATATTATTTTATAGCAAGTCTTCGTTTAAAAGGAACTCTGGAATGGGTCAATAAAGATGAAGCAAATAATATTACAGAGTCTCTAAATACTAGTTTGAATAAGGCTTATAATAATTTTGTAGAGGATGTATTAAGTGAAGAAATATCTAATGAGCCGCTAGGTATTTTAAGGCCAGGTATATTGGATGTGATGAAAAGATTGTATGATCTTCAGAAGAAGGGATTAGTGAAGCATGTTTTAATTTATAGTAATAATGGTCATCTACAAAGTTTAGAGTTTATAAGAGACTTAATTCATAAGCATCTAGGAACAAATAAGTTAATAGGGGAGTGTATTCATTGGAATCATCATATGAGGGATGAGGATAGGGTTCTAGGTGTTGCGAATAAGACGTGGAATGTGATAAAGAATATAATGGTTAATGGTTTATGTAATGCGCCAAGTGATTTAAGGCCAGATAATGTCTTTTTTTTTGATGATTTAGATCATATAGATCTTCAAAGAGCACTTGGTAGAAATTATTATAAGGTACCAGCATATAATTTTAGGGCATCATTTGATAGAATAGCAGAGATTTATAAAGAAGCAATATTATCATCAGACGTAGATATAGATGAATTTATTGAATATATTATGGATATATTTATTAGTACACAAGAGGATTATTCTAAGATAAGAGATAGATCAATTAATGGGATAATAGATGTATTTAGAGGTATGACGAGTGGTACAGTAAAGGATGATGTGATGCCACCTTATATAGATAGAGGAATAGGTATGATGATGGCTGCAATAAAAAAAGTTGAAGGGGAGCGTGTAGGTGCGAAAAGAAAGAGGTTTGTGAGAATTAGTACAAAGAAAAGAAGGGGGTATCGTCGCGCAAAGACGACAAGAAAAAATTGAAATCATTGGTCAGGCAAAAAATAATGTGGCTGCTATCCAAGATTATAAGTAATTTTACGCTATAATATCCAAGTCGTATTGAAAATGCATCTCCTTCGCGCAACATCATCCGCTGTCGCATCCTTTTCACTATCTTCTTCTCCATTTCCCTCTCCCTCTCCTTCACTTCCCTCTCCTTCACTTCACTCCCTACTTCCCTCCTCTCCTTCACTCCACTCCTTACTTCACTCCTCTCTTTCACTTCACTCCTTACTTAACTCCTCTCCATCACTTCCCTCCTCGCCCAATATTACTTATACACTTAATAAGTCTGTAACAACTGTTACAAGTATCTTAACAAACTTACGCGCTCCCCATAATGCAACATCAAAGCAATTGACTCTATTTATAGGTAATCAAAATCTAAAACCCTTTGTCACTAATCCAACCAATAATCTAACTATAGTATCTATTATATCTGTTATAGTGGCTATAGGACTTATTGGATTCATCCTCTTCACAATTACTGAAAAAATGGATTTAAAATTTAAAAAGGAAAAGATAGATATTCATAGTCCTATCAATTGGATTATGAATATGTATAAGCGATATACAAAAAAGGAGATCATTCCGATTACAAGTCCTAAGAAAGCAAAGGAGTCGCCATTTATTGGACCAATTCCAACGCCATCTGTTCTGCCAAATTGTGACAAGTTAGATGAGGTTGAAAAGGGGCAGAATATTATGTTCCGTTTTCGTGGCCCAATAAGTGCAAGATTTGAATCCACCAATACCTTATATGAAGATGATAAGACACAATTTACAATTATTACAATTGTATAAAATAACCTCTATCGATACTAAAAATAAAATAACAAAATGATAAAATAACAAAAGTTAAGAATAAAATATAACTAAAACCTATTTTTATACTATTATTAACATATACGGTATTACTAACCATATAAGGGAAAAGGCTCACAAAAAAATAAACACTAAAAAGTAGGAATGAAGGCTAAATACTTTTTTATGGTTTCATTAATCATTTTATTTTTAGTAATGATTGTGAGCACCAAACAAAAAGAGGGATTTATGGATGATTATTGTGCTAAATACAAAACATGTATAGACTGTTCGAGCTCGAGTGGATGTTCCTGGTGTCCAAACTCCAATGTATGCCTAACAAGTACTACATTAAAGAGTACGGATACTATGTGTAATCAAAATAATACGATTGCGTCATCTTTTCGTTGTAAGTCAGCAGGTGGAATAGAGACTCCTACTCTACCAGAAGCGATTGCATCAGATGATGTTATGTATGATTTTGCGTTATACAAAAATAGAATTACAGATAAGATTCCACCCCCAAATCTTTATATGGCAGGAGAGTTGAAAGTAAGTAATGAAGACCTATTAAGTAATATGAATGATGTGCGAAATGATATTGCAAATTACAAGATTGAGATGCCAGGTATAATTGCGTCAACTGTTGAGCAGAATATTAAACCGATGGTAAAGGGTATTCTTGGTGAAAATTATTATATACAGGGTTTCGAAGATATGAACGCAAAAACAAAATGTTCTACTCTAAACTCGTGTAGTTCTTGTGTAGGGGATAATGATTGTGCGTGGAATCCGCGTGGAAATACATGTGAAAAGAGGGGGCCAAACAATTTATGGCAAATAATTCAGCCCTCGAGGTGTGTATTGAGTTCTACAACAATTGGAAATATGCTAAATAGGCCTGCAGGAAATGTATAAAAAATTGAAAATTATAATTGACTAAATAATATCGCAGCTCATTTCAATAATGGCATTTGATATTAAGAAATATAAATCCAAGTTCGCTTCAATGGATGCATACTTTGCGCATTCAAGAGCACTTAAAGAATATAATAAGGAAATTATGCTACTTGATAAGTGCGCAGCGGACAATGTATCGTGTAGTATATGCTATGAGGTTATCGATGATAATCAGTATATAGATTCGTTCATTTGTAAACATTTCTTTCACAATGGGTGTATGAATAATTGGCTTGAAATAAAGCTTAATAGGAAAGAAGATCCAACCTGTCCTATGTGTCGCCAACAAAAAGTTATATCCATCTTTAGAGACATTTATACATATAGACAATGGCGCGAACAATATAGCGGAATATTTGAATCAATTACACGCCCACCCTGTATATTTGCTGATATAGAAATTATTGAAAAAATACGCTATAAACGACATATATTTAAAACTAGGAGAGATAAACTTATAACTAAAATTAAGAATTTATAATTGATTTGTTCTCTATTAATATCATACTTTCTCCATTATCTTCTATTAATGTGATATCTCCTATAACAGGAGTAGAAGATTGGAGATTTTCAATAATTTTTTGTTTGTAATCTGTGTAATAAGAATACAAATATGAACCTATTTTTTCCCCGCCATACCAGATAGCGTTGGTTGTTATGGCAGCGCCAGAACCAGCTAAAAAGGATATCCCAAGGGCACTAAAACGTGAGGTGGCTGTGATGGCTGGCTGTGCTATTGCACTATATGATCTAGCCATAGTTCTCACAGTATTTCCAGCCAGTGGTCCTACTAATAATTCTGTACCATAACCAAGTACATTTCCAGTTAATTCAATACCCGTTCCAGTGGCAGAAGCGGCAATATCGCCCGTGGTGGTAATGGTTGTATATACAATGGCGGTGACTGTTGCGCCAACAAAAGTAGCAGGAGCAGAAAAAGATACATAACGAGTATCACCCATTATGGTTAATAACCTATACTTATCTTAGTAAAATATTTGAGGTGCTTACACACACGATTAAAAAATTGAAACCGTTGCGAGCTTAAATATAAGTCATAGATAAATAGTTATTCCAAGAACACTACTAACTAACATCCTTCCTTACAGGTGAGCTTCTAGCGAATCTGTTCCAAGTTAAATGATGTCTTCACAGATGCTTACTGATCGCGATACGCGCCTCAATGAACTTTCTCAGCTTGTTATCGATGGTGTAGTTACTTATAAACTAGATCATATTGCGACCGTTTTCATCAATAGTCGTCACTACTTTAATGTCTTTCGTCGATACAACAGTGTCTACAATATTGTAGTAGAGGATAATAATGCTGATATTTATCTCCATCAGGATTATACTGTGCGCAAGTCTCTCCAGACGGTGATGTGTCTTCCTGAGCACGAGGCAGCACATCTCTACACGTGGAATGCAACCTCTTATAAGCATAATGGACCTGTGCCGTCTATGTCTGTAGATATCGCAGATATGCATTGGACGGAGCTTCAGACCAATTACCAGGCAGTTAGTGTGAATTTTAGAGGCATCTTTGATGACCCGCCCGTATATGACTTTGATAATGTAGCTAACACAGAAGCAAATAATGTAGTTAATGCAGTTGTAGAATCTCCTTCAACTCCTGTTGCACAGGTTCGTTCTACTCCTACAGAGCCTCCTGGTGCGCCTGCCCGTCCTCCTACTACAACTGATAATGAGGCGGCGTGTATTCTTCTTACTCTAAGTATGCCTCCTCAGCAACATCTCTTTATGAGGGGTGAATCTGATGGTCCAACACTGTCTATGCGATTTGCGGATGTTAAGAAGCGTGCAGAAGGGCGAAAGCAATTGAGTTGTTATTGTCAGATGACGGAGGGCGAGGATGATGGCGAGGATGATGGCGAGGATGATGAGAATAATTATACATCTCTTCGTAGTGGAACTCAGATTCCTAAGCCATTTACTCAGTAAATAAAAATAAAATTATCTACTAAACAAATATAAATATATTTATATTTTTATTAGTTGCGCACTAAGCAGTATAACATATATGGGTTAATTACATTAAAGTCGAGGTCAAAGTATCGTTCTTCATTGTATTCATAAATTGATTTATTTTCAAAGAGGGTATTGTAATCGAATAAGGCTAAATTAGAAAAGTAGCAGGCAGCTTGAAATTGATTTTCAGCATTGAACCAGTAGTCATCATTATATGGTGAGCGTAGAAATCCATACATATATGGTAGACTTGGTATAAGGTTAAATAGGTTGCGACGAATAATATATAAATTATTTGCCCGAATTACAAGAATATATAGGCCATTTTTAATATAATTATTTAATTCTGGAGGAGTTTCAGGAATAGAACTGGTTTGATTTGGAATATATTGTGATATGATATTATGGATATTACCGATAAGATCGTCAGAGATAATTGTACTCATAAAATATTTGAATTTATTTTGAGGTGTTAATTCAATTTGAGATAGAGTTAGTTCATCATTGATTCGGTTAACACGTTGTTCAACTTGTTCATCTGACCAGTTTACCCAGTGAAAATCGACTGGTTTGGCGAATATGGTATCAGTGCGTGTTCGAATAATATAGTCATATTTTGAGTGATTATTTTCATAGTAGCACATTTTAAGGTATGCTAAGTGCATTTGATAGTATTCAATGATGGAGCCACTATTTTTGATATAATTTTTCCAGCCTTCATCTATAGTAAGATTGGATAGTGATTTATCGCGGATAGATAGCCAGTCCGTGTGGTCAGAGAGGGAGAACCATTGAGTATGTTTGAGATGATCACCCATTTCTTGTTTTAGCCATTGATCCCATTCTTCATTGGGCACCTCAGTATCATTCTGGATACAAGCAAACACGTCAATATCAGGATTTAGGAGAACATTTTGTTTAAAGTAACGGATAGTTTTTTTAATGGTGCGTAAGGCACCTGTGAAAATAACAGCGACTTTCATTTAACTTATATGTATGTATAATATACTTTTAGGTTCTACTTAAAGATATATTAATAAGTAAACATATTAAAATGTTAATTACTGAAGATGAAGTAAGAAATATGTTACAGAAGCATAATATATTTATTAATGGTGTATTACATATAGGGGCGCATGAATGTGAAGAGTTGGGATTATATGAGAATCTTGGAATAAATAAATACAATGTGGTATGGATTGATGGAAATAAAGAAAAAGTACAGCTGGCAGTGAATCGTGGTATTCCTAATGTATATTATGGGGTAATATCTGATGAAAATGATAAAGATGTAGAGTTTAAAATTACAAACAATGGTCAGTCATCTAGTATTTTAGATTTTGGTTCACATAGTGTACATCATCCGCATATACATTTTGTAGAGACACAGATTCATAAAACATCAACAATAGATTCATTTTATGAAAAGAATAATTTAGATATGAGAAGGTATGATTTTTGGAATTTTGATATACAGGGTGCAGAATTAATGGCATTAAGAGGAGCAGGAAAGGCAATTGAATATGCTAAAGCATTATATTTAGAAGTAAATACAGAGGAAGTATATAAGGGGGGCTGTCTTATTTCTGAAATAGATGAGTATTTATCAGCTTATAGGTTTAAGAGAGTACTTACAAAAATGACAGAATATGGATGGGGGGACGCATTATATGTAAAAATAACTTAAAGATAAATTATAGGTCTTTATTTATAATGCCATCACTTACTATAGATGAAGTATTACAATTTTCAAAATGGAAATCAAATGTATTTATTGAAACAGGTACATATTTAGGAGAAACAATTTCAAATGTTGTTAATAATTTTGATACAGTATACTCTATTGAGCTAAGTTCACATTATGCACAGAAGGCAATTGAAAAATTTAAGAATAATCCCAAGGTTAAAATTATCCAAGGTGATAGTAGTGTAGTAATTGGCGATTTAGCAGATAAAGTTAATGATTCTGTATTTTTCTGGTTAGATGGTCATTGGTCAAGTGGTGATACTGCGCGCGGTGATCTAGATTGTCCTCTATTAGAAGAAGTTAAACAGATTAATAATAAATACAAAAATAAATGTATTCTGGCAATTGATGATGTTCGTTTATTTGGTACAAATATAACTGAAGATTGGTCTAATATTACAAGAGATAGTGTTCTAAATATAGTGAAAGATCGTCTAGTGTCTTGTGATTATTTTCCTTCACATTTAAATTCAGAAGATAGAATGGTTCTACACTTAAGAGATTTATAGTCGAAAGCTATATATATAAAATAAATAAATATAAGTAATACATATATTTATTTATCATAATAAATTTAATAGTGATTTCATTAATATAAGGTTTTAATCAAACTCAATATTGTATAGTTCTTTTAGTTTTTCTAAAAAAACTCTAATGCTTTCTCTATTAGTTCCATATTTTTTAACCCATTCATAGCCTTTTTGTTGTTTTTCAATAATTAATTCTGGATGTTGTTTATAATATTTCATTTTTTCAATTAGATCCTCTTTTGAAGTAACAGTAACAACAATACCATTGGTAATTTGTTCTGCGACTGGATTGTCACATAAAACTACACAACCATAAGCTAGACCTTCAAACACTCTTTGTGAAATACTTCCACAGTCTATTGGAAAATCACCATGGAATCCAAAAGCAAATAAAGAAGATAAATAAATATCACGACGTGTATTATATGATAAATAGTTATCATTAGTTACGTGATGATAAATACCTGTAAATTCTTCAGGAACCCACTGTTGTTTATATCCTCCTCCCATAAAACAATAATCTCTTGTTACATCTCTTTTATAAGTTCCTACTAAATCAGGATGCTCATTTGCTCTTAATTTAAGAGGACAGAATTTTTTTGATGGTTTATAATTATGATATTCATTAATTAATTCTGGAATGGATGGCATTTTTAGAATATTATTACCTATATAAATCATATATTTAAAAGGCTGATAATCTTCATATGGAATATAACTTGGTAAATCACACCAATACCAACAATAATATACAGCATCAGGGCATTTCTCTCCAATTTTATTTAATATATCTCTATTGCCTCTCCATAGTGCTCCATTATCTAAGAATATGATTCCTTCATTTCTAAGTTCATCTAAATTATTTACAATGGATATTTCACAGTCATAATCTAAAAAGGCATTTGTTAGTTCATCATATATTATATTCATAACTAAAAAGTTCTGAAGTTCAGGAAATCTTGGTAACTGTACTAATCTCTTCATTATATGTAAAATGTATACTATAGAGTCTTTAAATGTACTTATAAATATTTAGTAAATTCAGTACCTTTTTGAATAAATCCCTTATGTAAATAAAAATTATAATTTTCAGGATTACTACAAAGGATAATTTTATAACAATTAAAATCTTTAGCGAGATCTAATGAATATTCTAAAAGTTTAGTAGCGAGCCCTTTTTTCCTATAATCAGTATGTGTTACAATGTCCTCTATATGTAGAACACATTTAAAATTATTATGTAATTTTTGTTCTATCAAACATTTAATAGATGATATAATTTTATTATTATGTTCAATAACAAATATCTGAGAATTATGGCTATTAATTTTATCTAAGGTAATACAAAACTCATCATATGATTTATGTTCAGGAGATCGTGTAAATGAATTAATAAGATTTAAATATTCTTTATAATAATCATTATAATCTAGTTTTCTGATAGTAAACTCATCATTCATTTCTATTATATAATTTAGTATTTTTTTTAAGCCCTATATCATACTTAAAGATTACTATAATGTTAATAGTATTATGATTCCACTATTTAAGGTATTTATTAGTGAGGATGTCAAAGATCCATTAATTTCGACATTGTATTCAGGTAGTATAACACAAGGGCCTCGAGTAGAAGAGTTTGAAAGTAAGCTTTCAGATATGTTTAATCATCCTTACATCTTAACATTGAACTCTGCGACATCAGGATTAACAATGGCACTTCGTATGATTAAGGACGATTTTGAGGAAGATGGAATTGGTATCTCAACAGATGATGAAGTTCTTACAGTACCTCTAACGTGTATGGCTACAAATATTCCTATTATGGCAAATAATATGAACATTAAGTGGGTGGATGTTGATAGGGAAACAGGTTTAATTGATTTAAAAGATTTAGAACAAAAAATTACTGTAAAGACAAAGATTATTATGTTTGTTCATTGGGGCGGATATCCAGTTGATTTAGATGCTATAAATAGTATTTTAGATAAAAAGGAAAAGGAGATTGGGTTTAGACCTAAAATTATTGAAGACTGTGCTCACGCATTTTTATCTGAGTATAAGGGTAAAAAACTAGGTACAACAGGAAATTATGCTGTATTCTCATTACAAGCAATTAAACATTTAACTACAGGAGATGGGGGATTGTTATTTTGCCCAACGAAGGATAGTTATGATAAGGGTAAATTATTACGATGGTATGGTATTGATAGAAGTAAAAGAAATTATAAAGGAAAAGATTTACGTTTGGAGGCAGATGTATCAGATTGGGGTTATAAATTTCATATGAATGATGTTAATGCTACAATTGGTTTATATAATTTACCGCATATTCCTAGTTTAATTGAAAAAGATAGATATAATGGTAAGTATTTTGATGAGAATATTAAGAATCCTAAAATTAAGATTGTTCAGCCATATACTGAAAATAGTAAATCTGCATATTGGCTTTATACAGTACAAGTAGAAGAAAAAGCTAATTTTATAGAACATATGAAGCAAAATAATATTATGGCTTCACAAGTTCATCAGAGAAATGATGTTCATTCGTGTTTTGAAAAATTTAAGTCTGATTTACCTAATCTTGATTTTGTAGAAAAGCATATCGTTTGTATTCCTGTAGGATGGTGGCTTTCTAATGAGGATAGAAATCATATTGTATCCACATGTAATTCTTTTTAAACATTATGTATTCCAAAATTATTATGTACTTCAATTGTAGTATCTAATATTTTTTTATAATATTGTACTATATCATAATAATATTGTATAGGTGTATAAAATGCTTCAGGTGGATTATTAGTTGAATAGTCTTCGATTCTGTTATTTCCAGTTGACCAGTATAATATTTGTGTTAGGTACCCAGCACTATTCATATCAATAATAGGAATACCTCTTTGAGTCATTTCTTGAGAGAAATTATATTGTTCAAGATAAATATTATGTAAATTGGTTAAAAATAAATCAACTGTAGGTTTACTTAGAATTCCAAGTGTAATTGCGGAATGATGTGGCAGTCCATGGAGACCTTCTAAAGGACTCCAGGAATCTAAAAACCCAATATTATTTGAGAATGTTTTATTATATAAATTATACAGAATTTTATCAAAGTTTATATAGTTAATATTAACTGTATAGTCATCTTCGACAATAATATAATAATCAAAATCAGGATATTCTTTAAAGCATTTTAAATATTGTGTATAAGAAATACCTTTATTTTCAACGCTATAATGTTCTATTTTAATACCTTTATCTTCAAGAATTTTATCATAAGGTGAAATATTATAATATCCAATTTCATCTGGAACATCAGGTTTAACAATAGTTATCTGTTTAATATTTGACTCAGATGTAAGGTTTTGAGATAAAACGTAGAGATGGTATCGTAAAACATACTCTGTAAAGTTATCACCCCCATAGCTTTTTCGCCTATTAGCATTTAGAGCGTGAGTAGCAATAACATAATTAATTTTATAGGAAGTATTATTGTCGGAATCAGACATAGTATATTAAAAATTATTAAAAAAATTATACATTTTTATCACATATAATAATATAAGAGTTTAAAGCGTATAATAAATATAAAGTAGTAAATATGTCAAAGACGATTTTAATTACTGGAGGGTGTGGATTTATAGGATATCATTTTGTTCAACATATTTTAAAGAATACAGATTGGAATGTAGTTATTTTAGACAAATTAACATATGCCAGTATGGGGTTTGAACGTATTCGTGAAATTGGTATTTTTGAAAATCCAAGAGTTAAAGTTTTAACATATGATTTACAACATTCTTTAACAATTGGTATGGTAAAAGAAATTGGATTAAATATTAATTATGTTGTTCATATGGCAGCAGAAACACATGTAGATAATAGTATATCGGATCCTGTTAACTTTATCCATAACAATGTTATGAGCACTGTGCATCTTTTAGAGTTTGCTAGAAAATGTACAAACCTAGAATTATTCTTTTATTTTAGTACAGATGAAGTATATGGTCCAGCATTAAATGATACTTTATTCAAAGAAGATGAAAGACATAATCCAACAAATCCTTATTCTGCTTCAAAATCAGCAGCTGAACAAATTAGTATAGCATATGGAAATACTTATAATATACCTATTATAAGAATTAATGTTATGAATGCTTTTGGAGAACGACAACATGTAGAAAAATTTATTCCAAAGGTAATAAAACAAATATTAAATGATGAAACTGTTCTAATTCATAGTTATCCAGATAAACAAACTGCGGGATCACGATTTTATATTCACGCTAGAAATATTGCAGATGCTGTGTTATTTTTAATCCAGAATGGAAAAATAGGAGAAAGTTATAATCTAACTGGTGAAAGGGAAGTAACAAATCTTGAAATGGCGCAAATTATAGCAGATACTATAAATAAGCCGTTAAAATATGAGTTAGTTGATTTTCATTCATCAAGGCCAGGCCACGACCTACGTTATGGATTGGATGGTTCTAAAATGACTGCGATGGGATGGAAAATGCCAGTCGCATTTACTGATTCTTTAAAGAAGACTATTACGTGGACACTAGCTAATCAAAAATGGCTAGAAGAATTATAATTTAATCATACTTTCAGGCACAAACTTAGAAATACCCTTAATATACTTTACAACTCCCTTTTTAGTGACAGCAGAGTCTCTAATAATGGACATTACGTTTGAACGAATCGTATCCTTGGATAGCTTATGATGTGCCCCCAAGAGTTCTACCAGTTCGCGAACTTCAATCTCTCCCCCAGGTTCACATACCTTCATAACTGACTTAATCCAAGTGGTCTCTTTCTCTTCACCAGAATCACGGAATACACCTTCTGGAATTACTAGTGGTCTATCACTTACAACCTCTTCAGTATTACGAGCCTTCTTCAAAATGCGGTCAAGACGTCCCTCACTTTCATCTAGAAGGTCAGCCGTCCAACGTGACAACTCATCCAAATGTGCTTTGTGGCGGCGCCAATCAGTACGTCGTTTAGAGATATCTTCAATGGCTTTTTCTAGTTCACGAACCATTTCTACACGGTCAAACGTGTTATTCTCTTCACGATGATATTCCCACCAGATTCTGAAAAGCGAGCCTAATAACTGAAATACACGATTCTCATCCTCACCACAGAACTCCTCAAACTTATTAATATAAATCATCATCTTATCATTATCAAACTCCGTAAGTAAGTGACCAGCCAGATTCTTACCATAAATATCAGTTGAACGAGAAATCATAATACCAATCTTTGCTTGTGGATTCTCTTTCAAGTCGCGAAGGAATTTTTCAACCTCTGCTTTTGGTACGAGCGCAGTATAATTCTTAACTTCCCACATTACAACGTGGCCTTCCATTTCCATTGCAAAGTCCATCTCGTGCCCCATACCGAGCCGAGTATCTTTGATTTGAAACCCACGACAGAGCCCATAGCTTCGTCTGAGTTTTTCACCAAATTCTTCTTCATAATCATTACCTTTCGTTTTAACATTAGCAGCGCGCTTTGAAAGATTGCCAGAAAGCTTTGTAATCTCTTCAGATTGTTTAGAAATAGTCGCATTAAGAAGCTTATATGCCGCTTCCATTTTGACAAGTTGTTCTTCCTTTGATGTTACCAGTTTTTCCATAAGCTCTTCTGTGCGTGTAGTAGCATCTTGAATATCTTTGGTACGAGATTCTTCTAGAGACCGTTTACGCGCTTCCAAACTTTCGTAACGAGCGGCAAGAATTTCGTGGTCTTTGCGAAGGAGGCGCATCTTTTCTTCCCAGTCACGCGTAACCGCATCACGTTCCTTGCCACGAGCTTCTTTAAGTCCCTCAGAGTATTCAGCCTCAATGCGCTCATTTTCTAAAGTAACTGACCGAATATCATCAAGGAGTTTTGTTAGTTTCTCATTGTACATTGTCTGAATGCGGTTAATCTCAGAATCTTTTAATTCAGTAATTTTCTTAACTTCATCACCAGAACGTTTAGTTTTAATAGAATATTGTATGTTTGCGCCAATCCATAAAGCTTCCTCTACTTCTTCCATTGTACCCTTATTATAAACATCTGGCACTACAAATTCTGTTTTGACATGAAGATTAATTTGTTTACAGGCCATATTATTTATATATCGTGTTCAGTGTTTATATTCTCAATAATAATGGTTAGATATATCCAAAGTATAGGAAATTTAGTTGGTAGATGATACTAAGAATGAAATATTTTATTAACAGATTACGGATAAATATATTGTCTCAACATTCAGATTTAGAAATTTATAGAATATAAATAAGACTATTAAAAGTTAAGATAAAAAATGTTAGAATATAATATAGAAGTAAAATGTCAGGGGAGGGAAACAATAACAAGAGGCATAAATGGGTTGAAACCGAAGGTATTGATAATAAAGATATTATAGGATTTTATAATCATTACCTTAAAAAGTTTGATAAAACAGGTGTTACTACAGAATCTTTATCATTAGGGCGAAATGATACTGCCTCTTTAATGGTTATTGATATGCAGAATGATTTCATTCTTGAGCCGCCAGGACTTGGACATCCACCAGGACGTTTTAGTGTAGCGAATGGTTTGTCTATGGCTCCTAAACTTAAAAAGTTTATCGAAGACAACGCTACAAAATTCCATAAAATCATCTTTACACGTGACACACATCCTATAAATCACTGCTCGTTCATTACAATGGGTGGGCCTTTCCCTCCCCACTGTGTAATTAATCATGGAGGCGCTGCATTACATCCTGATATGCTTGCGTTAAAAGATTTACCTAACGCAGATGTGATTTTTAAGGGTTGTAAACCAACTGCAGATTCATTTGGTGCATATGAATATAAAGATAAAGCATATTTAGAACGTCGTCAGTTAGGAGATTGTTGCCGAGGCGGTCTCTGTAGTAAAGATACAGGTGGTTTTCATTTAAAGGATGCTAGTAGAAAATGGAATGATTATCCATTTACAGGCATTACAGAGTATGAAAATACAGATGATGCTGTATTACTGCCAGCAGCATATCCTGACGCAACATATGAGAATATAAAGGACCAGATTGGAAAGCCATTTGAACTTGGTGATATTATTCCAGCTAAAAGAGAATCAGGCAGTACCCATACAATCTTTATATGTGGCTTAGCTGGCGATTACTGTGTTAAAGATACTGCTATGAACTTAGCCAAAGATATAAAAGAATCAGGCTTAGAAAATATTAGAATTGTTATTCTACAACCATTTACTCGTTACGCATTTTTACCGCTACAATATGTAGGAGGATATCAAGTATATAAAAATACTATTTTAACAAATACAGCAAGTGGTGTTTTTTCTAATATTTCTAACCCCAAAGATATTAATCATTACCTTTTTACTATTGGAATGGACGGGTCATATAAATTATTAACAAAACAAGAGGCACAAAATGCCGCTAGTAATATAGGAAAAATTAAACAACCTAACAATTCAACTAATCCTAAATTATACGCGGCATTTTTAACACCAATAAAAGATATTCTAGATGATTATTCATTATTAGGGATTAAAATTCTAATGGATGACCCTAAATTAAGTTCAATGGTTTCAGTGGCAGGTGGCAGACGCCGCCATCGTAGAGTAACACATAAAGTAAAACGTCATCATAAAAGTAAGAGAACCTTTAAAAGTAAAACGCGTAAGTAATAATAAAGATTTTAAATATACTATAATAAATAAATAGTAAATGATTACAAATGAAATAGATGAATTCCGAAACAATTTCTTTGAAAAACTGATAAAGGATGAAAAAGAGAAAGAAAAAGCTTTAAAACTAGCGCAAGCAAACTGTTTTCATAATTATAATATAATGGGTCTTGTTAATGGAAATGGATATCAGACCAGAACTTGCTCAAAATGTGGCCACAGTGCTTTTAAGAATATACGAGTATGGGAAGGAACAAAAAATGGCCAATGTACAATTCAATAATTGCGTATAATTATCAATGATTAATTAATATACGGTAATTAGAATGCTAAGTTGGTTATATGATATTTTTGTGACAGTTGTCACATTTGTAATGGGTCTATTTGGATTCGATCTTAAAAAGAGAAGTGTAACATTCGCAGATGATGCGAAAGACGCTCCTAAAGAATCTGTAGCTGCTTCACCTGATACTACAGTATCTAGCACTGTTACTGCCGCAACTGTTTCAGAAACTGTTACGGAAACCTCAGCCGTTACAGAATCCGCGTAAATAAAATTGAAATATTTGTGTTATTTAATAATATTATAAGGCAAGATGTCAATGCCTTCTAAGATTATTATCCTTGTTGGATTCCAAGCCTCCACGAAATCAACCATTGCTAGAGAAATTCTAGCAAATGTATCAAATGCCGTTCTACTTTCAAGAGACACTGAAGGTGGTACAATTGAAAGTCTAGTACCAAAAGCTGAACAGATGCTAAAAGATGGTAAGGTTATAGTTCTTGATAATACTAACCTTACAAAAAATAGAAGAAAGTTATTTATTGACTTGGCAAAAAAACACAATGTGCCAGTTGATGCTCAGTATTTCAAGACAACAATTGAAGATTGTCAGATTCGCCATCTTAAGCGAATGTATGAAAAGTTTGGAGAGATTTATCAAACAGGAACATCCCCAAAACACAAAAAAGACCCACACTGTTTCGGCTCGGTTATTCTCTTCAAAGCTAGAAAAGATCTTGAACTTCCCACTAAAGATGAAGGATTCTCTAAAGTAATTATGCGCCAAGTCCCAACTATTACTTGGGATAAGAGTGTATATAAGAATAAGGCACTATTTCTGGATATTGATGGAACAATTCGAGAGACAGAACACTTACCTAATAAGTATCCAACTAGTCCAGATGAAGTTCAGCTCATTCACCCTGTTACCTTAATGCGTACCAAACTGGAATCATATCGCTCTCAAGGTTATACACTTATCGGTGTATCAAATCAGTCAGGTATTGCTAAAGAGATTGTTACAGTAGAAAAAGTAGATGAAATATTTGATAAAACGCGATCACTTCTAGGCTATTCAGAGGCTGAGTTTCCAATCTTATACTGTCCTCATCGCGCTGCACCAATTACGTGCTTTTGTCGAAAACCGCAATCAGGGATGGCTATGGAGTGTATTATGAAACTTAAGTTAGATCCTGAAGAATGTGTTATGGTTGGAGATATGAAGACAGATGAAGAAATGGCAAAACGACTAAATATTAAGTATTATGATGTTGCCGAGTTCTGGGCTATCTAAGAAAATTGAAGAATAAAATAAATATTATTTTTAACACAGCCTAAAAACATCCAAGAATGCATAAGAGACATACTCAAACTCCCGTTCAAGCCTCATACAATCTGGATAATGAAGTAAATGTTAAAGAATATCCATATTATCGTAATATTCCAATAAAAAGTATTGGTGAGCGACAGCAACAAATGCTTCAACAATATAATTCCGTTACACCTATTACGCCTCATAATATAATATATGAAGAGTCTCCACCTCTCAAGCCTACATATGAAAGACAACAGGAACAACAGGAACAACAGGAACAACAGGAACAACAGGAACAACAGGAACAACAGAAACAACAGAAACAACAGGAACAACAGGAACAACAGGAACAACAGGAGCAACAGGAACAACAGGAACAACAATTATATACTAAACCTCCTCCCCCTGCTCCTCTTCCAGTACTTCATCTTATTAAAATTCCTGGTGAAAATATGTACAGAGTAGATATAAGAACTATGGAGAAAAAGTTAGAAGATATGCAACGAGAGATTGTTGTGAATACTGAGAAGCTGGCTGAGCAGCGTCGAGCTATATTACTAAATGAGGAGTCAGTCCAAAAGCAAAACTATACAATCCACAATAACGAAGTATATATTCAACAACAAATTCAAATATATAACTACAATGCAGGACTTATTCAACAGCAAATATATACTTATCAATCTAATAATAGCTACATTGAGAGTCAACAGGAAACTCTTAGTAGCTTACAAGCCCAGATTCTAGAATATGAAGAGCAGAATGAAAAGGCAAAGCAAGAAACATATGCCTATAAGAGGCAACAGGCCTATCACGGGAAAATGATTGGTGCGTATAACACAATGATTAATAATCCAGAATACTTTACAGAGCTAATAGCAATGTCAATGAGAAGCTAATACCTACAGGGTACATATAACTAATGTACTAAAAAAGTATTTTTATTTATTATTTTTAAGTTATTTTAAGTATTTACTCATCATCTGACGAATCTGATTCAGGAACGTATGCGGTTCCTTGAGAGCACATTGCAAAGAGTTTTATAAGCATCTTGCGCTTTTCTTCTGCCTTAGCATTAACAAGTTCATCGATATTGATTGTAGCCTCATTCTCTGCGGCAAGACGAAGGTGATAGACCTTAACAACTTCAGTCTGCCCCATACGAACTGCACGGGCGATAGCCTGGTCCATCAGAGCAGAGGTCCACCAAGGGCTTACAAAGATGATGCGGTCGTACTCCTGTAAGTTCAAACCGACGCCGCCAGCCTGAAGCTGAAGAAGCATCACTGTAGTCTCAGTGGTCTCTTTTGACTTAGCAAGAACTTCAGTACGTTCCTTCTGAGTCATAGAGCCATTGTAAAGGAGGATATTCTCATCCTCAACAAGGCACTCATTCAAGAGATATTGGCGGATAAGTGCCATTTCATCGTTAAACTGACAGAAGACAATGTATTTGTGTATGCGACTATCATCGTCTTCAGAGATAATTTCATTAATTTTTTGGAGCTTAGTACTTTGAGCATCCCAATCTTCACGAGTATAGCCACTATCTTCGCGCCGCTTGGCGTTGATGTAAACCTGAGGATGAACGGAGATTTGGCGAAGTCTTAAGAGAAGTTTAAAAGCCTGGGCGGAGCTAAGAAGATCGCTAGAATACTTCTTCATCATTGCCTCAGTAGCACCCTGAACACCATAGTAGAATTCCTCTTCAACCTTAGTGGTGAAGGGAAGGATTTCATTGTAAATCTCAGGGATAGGAGGTGCATCCTTGATAACTTTGCGAAGGGAGTCAAGGGAGCGATGGATAACAAGCTCAGGAAGTATGCGAAGATAGCGAGGTTCCCATCGCCAGAGCTTAGAATAGGGAACTCCAAGAAAGGCAAGAAGAGACACAACATCTTTAAGAGAGTTGACAAGAGGAGTACCAGTAACAGCCCAGCGAATGGGGGCAACAATCTTGCGAGAGTAGCGGGCCGCCTCACCATCGCCATTACGAATCTTGTGAGCCTCATCAAGAACAACTCGGTCCCACTCCCTACGAAAGAGAGATGGATTATGATAGAGCTTCTCATAGTTAGAGATATAGACTGTTGGGCGATTCTTAATAAAGCGGCGGGGTATAGGAGCATCAGAATCATTCATAAGCTTCCAGGGGGTATCTTTCAAGGACTTTGTCTGAGAGACTTCGTAGACTGCGCAGCCTGCTTTTTGAAGAACAGAGGACCAGGTATCAATCATTGCGAGTGGCGCGATGAGAAGGGTTGTGGGTTTGATGTTGTTGATGATAGCGGCGGCAATCTGGATGGTCTTACCGAGCCCCATATCGTCGCACTGAAAGCCACCGCGAACGGTAGTATTCATAGTGCCATCACGGTTAGGAACAGAGGTGCCATTGATTTCTTTATCTAGCATCCAGTTAATTCCCTCGAGCTGATGAGGAAAGTAGGTAAAATTGGTCCATAAAGGGCGAATCTTGGATGACATCTTGGATGGGCGTGGATTTGTGTTGTATATGCGTGGATTAGCGTATTAACTGTATAAAAAATTAGGCGTTATCGTTCTTCAATTTTTTTTGTCTTTTTGATTTTATATTTTTTATATTTTTATCTTTAGTATTTTACTTTGTAGACGAATTCCTGCAGCCTAAATGTAGCGTTGTAAGGCTAGACGAACTCGTGCGAGCAAGAGCGATGATTGAGATTGGGTTGGGTGTTAGCATAATTGTTTGCCTGATTTGGGTCAAAGAACACGGGTGAGTTACAATGAATAGGCTTATAATTACAATGCTGATGAATGTATGTGGTGAAGTATAAAATACCATTCGCCCGCTCTGAAATAGGAATCTGTACGTGCCGAGTATGAATCTCCTTGAGTTGCCCATAAGGTGTGACGTTATTCATAGGCTGAAGAGCATTATATAGGATACGATTGTGGACTCGTGCGAGAAACTGACCAAACTGTTCTGAGCGATGGTCAGGGTTAGAACCATCCTCATTAAATGCATATACTTCAGGAGAATAGGCTCGGTAGGAAATCTGACCGTTATTGTCAAAGATCAGGATAGTAACAGGAATATTCATATGAGGATTTTGGACGGCCATATTGTAAGGTCTTGGATTAATAAACTTGGATTAGCTGAAAAGTATTATTGAGCTAAGATAATACTATGTGTGTGATAGCATCTTTATATGGGCAGCTATTCATTTCAATTTTTATATGTTTGGGTAAAAAATAACAAAAAATCTTTTTTGCTTTTTTGTTATTTGGTTTTGGGTTTTTTGTTATTTTCTATTTTGTTTTTGGCTAGATTATGGAGGAGTTTAGATGGCATCGATGTCAATCTCAGCAGCAGGCACACCATCAGAATCACTACCCTCATCGATAGCATTCTTTCCAGCCTTGCGATGACTCTTCTTACCTTTCTTGGTGTCACCATCCTCATCGTCATCAGACTCGGACTCATCATAGTCGAAGAGATCGTGGCTATCATCACCCTCGGCACCCTCTGTCTTGGCAGATGCGAGCCACGCAGGAATACGATTTGATCGGACAAGACGACCGATATCTTTCTTAGCGAAGACAGCCATAATATCATATACAGCATCGGCCGTGTCAGAACGGGACTCATATTCGCGCTTATTAAGAAGCACGACATCGCTTACATTAATACGGGCCATCTTGCCTCGAATATGGGCGAGATGTTCCCGTTTATCCACGTCGAGGACCATGAACATTTTATTACCGAGGGTTTTGGTGATACGCCCATAGGTACAATCGACAAGCTCATCGTTACAGGCGGCTTCGACTCGACGGTTATTTTTGGCCTCTTTGGCACGGCTACTCTTGGATGTATTTTTGGCTGCGGAACGGACAGTTTGGCCTGGCATCTTGATACAATCTGCTTATAGCTTGGATTATAATTTGTGCTTGGAAGAAGCTTGAATGGATATTTCAAGGAGATTATCAGTTTATAACACTTGGATTGGACTAGTCACATCTATTATTAGGACAATAATTCGCTTCAATTTTTCTTTTTCCGATAATCGTAGCATTAATAAAAACAAAAATGTTTTCTTTGGTTTTCTACATTTTTGTTTTTATTTGGTTTTTTATTTTTATTTGTTTTGTTTGTTTTTATTTATTTTTTATTTGTTTTTTTAATTATGATAGGAGTAAGTGTTTTATAATTAACTATGCAGCAGAGAGAAGGAAGGGGAGGAGAGGGGCCTCACCCTTGATAAGTGACGCACCAGCAGAGGTAGGATGCCCCCTGAGAATAGTACCCTCAGTAAGATTAAAGCCACGAGAACGAGCCGAGTAGACGTACATAGTCTTCTCCACAGCCGCTGGACCCTTACCATACAGAATCTTCTTGCGATAGTTGATAAACACATTAACCAGAGGATAGTGTTGGAACACAATGTGTGCCGCCTCAGTAGTATCAAGTGTGATGTTAGTATTATCGATGATAAAGACATTCGCACCGAGCCAGCCAGAGGGAAGATTCCAGCCAGTGATATAGTCCTGATTGAAAGTGTGGAAGGTACCTGTACCAAGGATACCAAGGAGAGCAATATCCTTCTGGTCGAGAATCTGCTTGCCCTGGGCGAGGACCATCATTATACCAACAGGAGTAGTCATATTTGAGAGGAAGAGCTCGGTAAGTACGAAGGCGTCGCGCTGGTGCTTCTGAACGGGTTTGTGTGCGATGTTATTTAGCACCTCACGTATACACCGATCCTCATAGCTTGGGTTATCCCATCGGTCAATGCGGTCGATGTGATGAAGCCAGAAGGGCACAGGCACTGCTGGGTAGAAGTGCTGCCAGGTCTGAAGGGCTGCGCAGGCGGCCGTATTGATAGGAGATGCACCAGCGGGCCAGTGCTCCACAGCGGATGCGTGATGATCAATGCAGTTGACGGAGAGTGCACCACCCGTAGTCCAGGCCACACGATATACCTCAGGAACTGAGACATCTACAAGGAGAATGTGTGTTCCTGCCATTTCATCTGTCTTGGGCCAGGTATTGGTCTGAGAGGGTGAGATGGGATACATATTGACGGTGCCAGTATTCTTGAGGGCGGAATGGGCGATGTAAGCGGAAAACCAGCCATCAATACAGTTGCCGTGAAAGAGAATCGTATGATTCGTAGAGGCTGCCATTTTGCTTGGAATAATTCTTGGATGAACTTGTAAGGTTTAAAAGGCTTAAGAACTTGTTAACTTGGAATTGTGACGAACGCGACAATATTTTAGGCGCTGTCAGATTTCAATTTTTCTTTTCTCAGCCTGTAAAATTATGCAGAAATATCTAGTTAGAATAAGAAGTAAAATCATAAATACAAAAGTAATAGTCGAAAAAAAAATTGAAATCTGACACCCACTGAATATGGGTGTGGCGCCAAGATAAGTATACTTCCAAGTCGAATTTATTCCAAGATGTCTATCATTTCAAATCACCGCATACAGAACTATAAGGCTATGAACCGTCGGTCCACTCCACCTAAGAAGATGCCGATTCAGGTGGCAATCCCTATCAAGAAGAAGAATGTAGTAATGCCGCCTATTGAGATACTTATCTCTCTCCTTCTGAAGGCTAGCTCGATTGTACCGCCTATGCCACCTAAGCCATCAGCACCAGCCGCAGAGATGGCGACACGGACGATCTGCATTTATGGAGTGATCTACAACATAGATCTTCCTTTAGGATTTGATATCTATGAGGGCCTACGCAGATGGTATCCTGCCCTCTATGAAGCAGTGATTGAGGAACAGGCTGTGTGGAAGGAGACTCCTGCTAACCAACTGACAGATGAGGAAGAAGATGCGATGTGGGATGAGTATGATTATCTTGAGTCACTCTGCGATTTCTAAACAACAAATAAAATAATTATATATAAATACAAATTATAACATACAAAACCAATAAATATTTTTGTTTTTTAAATACGAATAATACACACCTCCTCTTCCTCTGCATCACTGGGCTCATCTTCAATATCTGGCTCCTCATCATCTGAGAAGGTAAGATCAATCACCCCATAAAACTCTGAAACATCAGGAAGAGGGTATATATTTTTGTTTGGCTTTTTATCATTAGTAAGAAGGATTTCGTAATGGTTATTGCTTCTAAAGAGGTGAAGTGGTGGATGAGCTGCACGTCGTGCTGCACCCTCAACTGGAGTATGAATTTCATCAATAATTCTACCATTATAGTTGTGAATGATAATATCACGCTGTAAAATCTGAGCAGTAACGTGAGGGGCGATATCACACAGTTCAGAATTCCAAACACGTGGATTACTGTTAAGCTTCACTGCCTTCATAAAGTCTGCTTCTGACTCAAAGAGGATAGAATATTCTGCCTTTTTAAAGATAAAGTATTTCATAATAAGTGCACGCATTTCAGTTGCGTTGAGGCCGCAGAAGAATCCTGTTGCGGTGTAAAAGCAATTGCCATCTGAAGCAACGGGGACACGTGTAAAACCCTCTACGAGTTGATACGCTTTAATGCGTTCTACATTAGGATTCTTATGCTCTAAATTAGCATTTGGAGCAACTTGAGGACGCTTTCTGCGAATAATCTTGGATAACATCTTGGATAGCCACACTTGGATAGCCACACTTGGATAGCCACACTTCGATAGTCTTGGGTGGCGCGAAAATATATACCAAGTCTGAGACTTCAATTTTTTCAAATACAATTAGGAGATATATTTTATATCTTATAATAGAATGACACGTATAGATTATATTTTTTCATATTGGATATTTTTATGGTATTTGCTTTATTTATTTGGAATTGTGAATTTTAATCCAAAATTTGCGATTCTTTGTGGAGTAATCGAAAATATTGGTATCCTGTTGTTAATGTTTTATTACGGAACAAAAAAACACTTGGTGTTATTATTTCTAATTATGTTTATTCTCCTTAAAATAATACCATTATACAGCATTTGGAATACACAAATACGCGTGCGCGATATTGTTGCTTTAATAATTTTATTTATGATTTATTTGATTTGGGTAAATAAGAGTCTATCAGATTTTATAAAACAAACGCAAGATTTAGTTATATATAATAAGAATACCCTACCAGGAATGATGTTTCTTGATAAAATTATAGCGGATTAAATATTTCTTCATCATAGATAAAGTCATTGTATGAAGGAATTATAAGATCTAAATCACAGCTATCATCCTGTTTTTGTCGAGTTAATCCAGGTGGTGGTCCTCTAGTGGCAAGCCTGACAGGTTTGGGAAGAGCAGTAGGAGCAGTAGGAGCAGTAGGAGTAGTAGGAGCAGTAGGAGCAGTAGGAGTAGTAGGAGCAGTTATAAGTTCTTGTCGCATCTCTTTCCTCTCTTTAAACCACTTTTCAGCACGATCATATTCTTTTTTCTTCCCAAAGTTATATGAGCCCCCTTTCTCATATTGACGCTTTGAAAATAGATGATAGGCAGTATGCGGAGTATAAGACATTATTCTATCTATAAAGCAAATATTTAAACTAGTTACAGTCAATTTTATAAGCACCATCTTAGCAAAAATAATATTCTTTTTGCTTTTTTGGCCTTAGACCTTTTATATTGTTATATTTTGTTTTTATTATGTGCTATCGGTATTTAGGCAGTGAAGAGAGACTTGTGAACATTAATGAATTCGCACATATTCTTAAAACGGTTAGTCTTACCACTAGGTTTATATGTCTTCATCCACTCCCTATACTGTGACATTACTGAGTCATTAAAGACAAGTTTGTTCTTCTCAAAGAGTGATTTCATCAGTTCAGTGCGAGCACCAAGTTTACTAAACTGATTGAAGTAGTTATTCATTTTCTCAGCCTTGGTAGCTCCACGCGCATTGCCCCACTTAACAGCATTCTCATAGTAGGTCCAGTACCTACTAGGCTCACTGATATCGTGTTCATTAGCTATTGTAAGGAAGAGTGACATATCAGGATTGTATGGCTCACCCGTTGCTGTAGTAGGTACAGGCTTGACGGACTCTGTGACAGGCTTGACGGACTCTGTGACAGGCTTGACGGACTCTGTGACAGGCTGGATAACGGTATTTGTTGCCTCAGCAAGGCTGCTACAGCGGGTACAGGGACATTTGCCCAACTTAATAAGAACAGCATCAGCCTTCTCAACCACAGCAGGCATATCACTATTTACCCGCTTGAACTCATAGCACTTCTTGATAACGCAACTCTTAAACTTTTCAAAGGTCTTAGTAAACTCCAGTGCCTCACCACTGACATAGTCGAGGACCTTAATAGCAAGAACTGCTTTGCTCTCCTTGCCCTTAAGAGACTCGCACATATCAAGTAGTGCTTTAATCACTGCAATATGCGTGTTCTTCTCTTCCACAGCAACAAAGTCTGCAGCGACAGGAGCAGGTACAGGTACAGGAGCAGGAGCAGGTGTAGGTGCAGGCTCTGACTCTGGCACAACAATATCTACTGTACCACTAGTTGATACAACATTGGTGCCAGAAGTCATAGTGATAATCCAGTCAAGCTGGCTATCATTGTTGAGCTCTGTAGGTAGAGTAATACTAGCAGTAACATTATTGAAGGTGATAGAACGAGTGAGAGACATCTTGGAAATAAGTGTGTAAAAGCTTGTAAACTTGGAAGTATGTGTGTGTGTCGCGGAACAACTCTAATTTTTGTGATATAGCGTCATCAATTTTTTCAGGCCAAGACATCAAATAAAAAAGATTTTTCTCTTTTTAAGTTTTGGTGAATAAATTATTTAATACGTTGTTATAAATTGTTATGAAATGTCCATTCTTCAGAACCATATACTGATTCAGTGAGTGCATTAAATCGCACCTTTTTAGACTCATCTACAAGATCCATAAATTTTGCATAGTTCTTTCCCTCTACAACAAAAGCGCCCATAAACATACCAACATACGTCGCAATTGCGCCTTCGATTTTGCAGATTTTGTAGTAATAGCCAATGGAGAGTTGATCTGTTGGGATGCTAGGGCTTAGTGTATCCATCTTGGAAACTTGGAGGATGAGTAAAAGCTTATAACTTGGAAGTAAATGTGAGTCGTGGGACAACTCTATTTTTGCGGGATCAATGTTTCAAATTTAAAAAAAGCAGGTGTAGAATTAAAAATGTTTTTTTGTTTTGTGTGTTTTTAATTTTAAATTTGGTTTGTGGGGGGGTTTCTACTTGTAATTTGGTTTGTGAGATAAATATAGCCGCGAGACATCTAGGAGTGGCGTTCAGAGTTCACATTTGCCCCTACAAGTATCGATACAACCGCAAGGAAGAGTGCCACAGTCGCCGTCGCAATAACCCCAGCCACACGGACATCTGAACTCCTCCTCCTCCTCCTCCACGCTCGGCTCCTCCTCGCACGACCGCGCCTCCGCAGCGCACTCCAAAACGAAGCGCCACCGCCTATCGTCTAACCCGCGGATATAGCGCTCATCATCATCGAAATTATCATAAGGGCAAATGTAGGCAGCGCAAGTAGGGCACTGCTTCTTATTAGCCACTACATAGTGGTCGTAAATACACTTAGCACAGAA